>Ga0080006_1158740_pt1 | contig 245112 bp, 228 predicted proteins | sample RS3BMetagenome_FD_69209 | JGI IMG/M metagenome (GOLD analysis project Ga0080006, IMG submission 69209) | Ferric oxide microbial mat and aquatic microbial communities from Rainbow Spring, Yellowstone National Park, USA - RS3B (SPADES... ...
GGGCCGACCGACGAGGACCCGGGCTGGACCTTCACCCCGTTGCCACCCTTCGGACAGGAGCCCGACCTCGGGCTCGACATCGGCAAGCACCTGCCGGAGCCGGTGCCCCGGGAGTGAGGGGTCAGGAGGGGTCGGGGTGCGACGCCTCCACCACGGTGTGGATCCCGCCCCGCACCAGCCAGTCGGTCGAGACCGTCATGCGCCGTGGGGCTATTGCGGCGACCAGGTCGTCGAGGATCCGGTTGGTCATGTCCTCGTGGAAGCCGCCTTCATTCCGGTAGCTCCACAGGTAGAGCTTTAGCGACTTGAGCTCGACCAACGACAGGTCGGGCACGTAGGCGATGCACACCGTGGCGAAGTCGGGCTGGCCGGTCAGTGGGCACAGGCAGGTGAATTCAGGGGTGTCGCAGGTGACGAGGTAGTCCCGACCGGGATGGGGGTTGGGTACGGCCTGGAGGTCCTTGCTGGGTTGACTGGGCATGACACCGCCGAGGCTACTTGTCGTCGTCGTAGAGCCCGGACGAGCCGTCGCGGTCCAGGATGAGCCCGTCCATGTCGGCATGGAGCACGAGCACCTGACCCGGCAGTCCGGCCTCGGCCAGGGCCTGCTCCCCCGCCGCCTGCACCTTCGGAGCGTCGATCCCGCGGCAGATCCCGAGCAGGGACGGTCCGGCTCCGGACCAGCACGAGGCGAGCGCGCCTCCCGCCACCATCGCTGCCAGGAGCTTGGGTGCCGCCGGGAACAGCGGACTCCGGTAGTCCTGATGGAGGCGGTCCTCGGCGGCCTCGGGGATCAGCAGCCGGCCGTCCGCCATTCCGGCCATCAGCAGCGCCATCCTCGACAAGTTGAACGCCGCACTCTCGCGGCTCACCTCGACCGGGAGCGCCTGGCGGGCCTTCGATGTCGACAGCTGCACGTCGGGGACGATGACGACGAAGGCCAGGCTCACGTCCAGAGGCAGACGCACCACGTGCACCCCGCCCTTGACGACGGCGGCGGCCACGAACCCGCCCACCATCGACGCGGCGGCGTTGTCGGGGTGACCGTCCATCGCCGTGGCGACGGACAACGGGTCCTTGGCACCTGCAGCGGCGGCGGCGGCCACGGCAAGGGCGGCCGACGACCCCAGTCCCCGGGCGATCGGGATCTCGGAACGCACAGAGATGGCCAACCGGTCGGTGCCGGCCACGTCGATCGCCACCCGGGCGGCCAGGTGCGACGAGTCTTCGGCAAGGCCCTCCCCCTCGCCCACCGAGCGCACGATCAGCTTCGACGCCGGTTCGACGTCCACCACCACATACCGGTTCAGCGCCAGTCCGAGCGTGTCGAACCCGGGACCGAGGTTGGCCGAAGATGCTGGTACTCGTGCTCGCACCTGCCCACGGTACCCCCGGCGCCTCCGGTCGGGCGGGACCGGGTCCACACCCCCGGTGGTGTCACCGTCTGGCCTCCGCAGACGGACGTGCGCCCACCGGTCCCCCCCCCCGATCGCCCTACGCGGTCCCGGTTACCGGTCGGGGTCGAGGTCGAGGTCGAGGTCGAGGTCGGGGTCGGGCTTGAGGTCGAGGTCGAGGTCGAGGTCGAGGTCGAGGTCGAGGTCGACTATGCGTGCACCAGTCGCCACCACGCCGTCGGCTCCGGGACGGTTTCCGCCAGGCGCAGCGGCACCGCCTGGAATTCGTCACCGATGGCGAACAGCCGGGCGCCTACCCGGGTACCCGCCGGACTGCCCGCGGGAACGGGTACGAACCGCGTCAGGGACGATACCGACTGTCCCGGCCATCCGGGGAGCCACGCACCGGCTCCGGTGACCACCGCCGCCGGGTGGGGCACCCCGCCCCAGGTGGCGGTCACCGCGCCCACCGCCTGGCCGGGCGTGGCCACGACGACCGGCGTGATCGCCGCCGACGTGGCGGCCAGCAGTGCCTCGGTGGTGGGACGGGCGAACTTGAACGGGTCGGCGATGGGGAGGTCGTTCAAGGGGATCGAGGTAGTCGTGGTCGTCGGGGGCGGCGGTTGCGTGGTGGTGGTCGGGGGCGGTGGGGGCGGCGGGGTACCTGGCACGGTGGTGGTCGTGGGTGCAGGAGCCGGCGCGGGCGGACTGGTGGTGGTCGGCGTGGGCTTCGGCAGCGTCGGGGGCGGGGTCGGCTGGCCGAGCACGGCCACGAGGACGAGGACGTCACGTCCCTGGATCGTCCGGTTGGCGGCCAGCACCATACAGGCGCCGGCCGCCGACGTGTAGCCGGACTTGATCCCCACGACGCCGTTGACCCCGACCTCGGGGACGATGTTGTGGAGCGTGCCGACCAGCGGCAGCGTGACCGACGGGAGCGCCACGATCTGCGCGAACGCCGGGATGGCCATTCCGGCCGTCGCCACACGCAGCACGTCCGAGGCCGACGACACCGAGTGCGGGTCGAATCCGCTGGCGTCGACGTAGTGGGTGTTCGTGGTCCCGAGGGACAAGGCCAGCGCGTTCATCTTGTCTACGAAGGGAGGGAGGGAGCCGGCGTCCCACACGGCCAGGCTGAAGGCGATGTCGTTGGCCGACTGCGTCATCATGGCCTCGAGCATCTGGCGCTCGGTCAGGGTCTCCCCGGACTGGATGGCGATGCTGGACTCGTCGTTGTGCAATTCGGCCTCGTATTCGGCGGCGTCCCCGGCGGTGATGGTGATCATCGGCCCGTCGGACCCGGCCGCAAGCGGGTGGTCCCTCAGGATGACGACGGCCGTGGTCATCTTCGTGAGCGAGGCGATGGGCACGGGCGACTCCGGACCGGAAGCCGCCGTGACGTGCAGTGACGGCACGGCCACCGCCCCCTGGCCCTTCCCCGGCCACGGGAGCGCCGGCGGCGTCCCCGGGACGGACACCGCCGCCACGGTCGAGGCGTGCGGGACGGGTACGACCAACGGGGTGGAGATCCGGTCCACGGCGAACCCGGTACCGACGCCGGCGAGCAGGAGCGTGGCGGCGGCCACGAACCAGGGCCACCGTCGCCGCCGACGTCGGGCACCTCCTGCCGTTCCGTCGTCGCCACTGGGACCCCGCTTGACCGAGTGGGCGTGCGTCCCCGCACGCCCGGCACCTTCTGCTCCGCGCTTGCCACTGCCGGACCACCGTCGCCGTCGGCCGTCGGCCGACCCCGCCAGGATCACACCGGCTGTGGCCCCGGGCGAGCCGCCGACGCCAGTCCCCGTCCCCGCCACAGGCACCGCACCGGCCCCGACGTCAGCACCATCGTCGGCCGCAGCACCGGAACCCGCCCCGCCCCCGGCCGCGTCCACCGGATCGAGCGCGGGGACTCCCTCCTCGGTGGTGCTCATCGGATCGTGACGTGCTGGCCCCGCTGGTTCAGCGGGCGTCCAGTTCCTCGGGCGTCATGAGGACAGCACGGGCCTTGGAGCCCTCGGACGGGCCGACCACTCCCCGCCGCTCCATCAGGTCCATCAGCCGGCCGGCCCGGGCGAACCCGACCCGCAGTTTGCGCTGGAGCATCGAGGTCGAGCCCAGCTGCGACCGGACCACCAGCTCCATGGCCTGCTCGAGCAGCTCGTCGTCGTCCCCGTCGTCGCCCCCGCCGGCCCGGGGGCCCTCGGCGCCCACGACCTCCTCGATGCCGGCAACGATCTCCATCGGCCGCTGCCGCTTCCAATGGGCAACGACCGAGCGGACCTCCTCCTCGCTCACCCAGGGGCCCTGGATGCGCTGCGGGTTGGAGGAGGACGCCGTCAGGAGGAGCATGTCGCCCTTTCCGATCAGGCGCTCGGCACCCGGCTGGTCGAGGATGACCCGGCTGTCCGCCAGGGACGAAACCGAAAAGGCCATCCGGGACGGCACGTTGGCCTTGATCACGCCGGTGATCACGTCGACCGAGGGGCGCTGGGTGGCGAGCACCAGGTGGATCCCTACTGCCCGGGCCATCTGGGCGATTCGGCAGACCGACTCCTCGACGTCCCGGGCCGCCACCATCATCAGGTCGTTCAGCTCGTCCACCACGATCAGGATGAAGGGGAGGCGGGGGAACCGGACCTGGCTGCCGCCGTCCTCGTCCACTTCGTCGTCGGTGCCCTGCATCCGCAGGCGGTAGGCCTCCTCGTACTCGGACAGGTCGCCCGTGTCGAACGCCTGGTTGTACCCGGTGATGTCCCGCTGGCCGACCTCGGCGAGCAGGTCGTAGCGCCGCTCCATCTCGGTCACGGCCCAGCTGAGCGCGTTGGCAGCCTTCTTCGGGTCGACCACGACCTGGGTGAGCAGGTGCGGGCAGTCGTTGTACTGGCCGAGCTCGACCCGCTTGGGGTCGATGAGGATGAGGCGGACCTGGTCGGGCGTGGCCCGGGTCAGGATCGACGTGAGGACAGAGTTGATGCACGACGATTTGCCGGAGCCGGTGGAGCCCGACACCAGGACGTGGGGCATCTCCGCCAGGTTGGCCACCACGGCCCGTCCGGCGATGTCCCGGCCGAGGGCGACCTCGAGCGGGTGAGTCGCCCGGGCGGCTTCGGGCGAGGCGAGGATGTCGCCCAGCGCCACCAGTTGGCGGCGCCGGTTCGGGACCTCGACGCCGATTGCCGACTTGCCCGGGATGGGCGCCAGGATGCGCACGTCGGGCGACGCCATGGCGTAGGCGATGTCCTTGGAGAGCGACGTCACCCGGGCCACCTTCACCCCAGCGCCGAGCTCCAGCTCGTAGCGGGTGACCGAGGGGCCGACGGTGCGGCCGACCAGGCGGGTCTCGACCCCGTGGGCGGCCAGGGCGTGCACGAGGGCGGCGCCGGCGGCGTCCACCTCCGTCTCATCGATGACCTGGGCCTTCGCCCGCTTGAGGAGATTGGCCGGCGGGAGCTTCCAGTCGCCGAGCGGCGCACCCATGCGGAGCTCGAGCTGCTCCCCCTTGCCGGGCCTGGTCGCCGCTTCGGGCAGCACCACCGGCTCCAGCTCGGCGTCGTCGACCACGGTGTGGCCGTCCGCCGGGTCGACGGTGCCTCGCGCCCCGGAATCGGGGTCCACGGCGATGCCGGGCGCGACCGGGGCGACCGCCCCCATCGATGGCTGGCGCCCCTCGGCCAGGGCCCGTCCGAACGGATCGGTGGGCTCGTCACGGCCGCCAGGTCGGTCGTCGAGAGCGTCGGCGGCTCGGTCGCCCCTGGCCAGAGCTACGAGCCAGCGGACGGCACGGGAGACGGAGGAGGCCACCGAGCGCACGGACACACCGGTGAAGACCAGCAGAGCGACCGCGGCCACGACGACCAGCACCACTGCGGCGCCGAACCCGCCAAGTGCCCTGCCCAGGGGGTCGGCGATCACGGCCCCCACCCATCCGCCCGCGGACGAGAGCGCGGACGTCGACGCGCCCAGGACCGGCGAGCCGCCGGCCAGGGCGGCCAGGCCCGAGACAGCGAGTAGGAGGAGCGTGCCGCCGATGACGGCCCGGGCCGGTTCGCGGCGCGGCCGGGACTCGTCCGAGCCTTCGTCGCCCCGGCCCATGAGCATGCGGATGCCGACGGCCACGAGCACGATCGGGACCAGGAACCGGCCCCAGCCGAGCAGGTCGCCGACACCCAGGCGGGCATCGCGCCCGGCCGGGCCAAGCGAGCCGCCGTAGAAGGCGACTGAACACAGCACGCCGACAGTGACCAGGGCCACGCCCCACAGGTCGGTGGCGTGGCCGGCGGCGACCGACCCCATGGAGGCCAGCAGGCCACCCGAGCCCGACGAAAGGGACCGCCCTCCCCGCCGTGCGCCGTGGCCGGGCCTGTTCTTCTTCGCGGACGTGGCACGGCTGGATCGGGACGGGGTTGTCGACTTGCCCTTGGGCCGCGATGCCCCGGATCGACCCGCCGGGCGCTTGGTGGCGGTCGTCACAGTGGTACCACGCTACTGCCGGGATGCGCCGCCCAGTGGGACACCACGGTCCCCGTGGGACACCACGGTCCCCGACGTGCCCCGGTCCGGCCGTACCGGCCGCCCGGGCGCCTGCCCGTCGTGTGGCGCCGCGCAGGCGACCGGGGACGGGCTGACCACCGCGGCTCAGACCGCGGCTCAGACCGTGACGATGACCGGGACGATCATGGGGCGCTGCCGGGTCTTCTCCCCCACCAGCTTCCCCAACGCCTTGCGTGCCACCCGGTTGAGGGTCTCATGGTCGGAGTTCCCGCCGGACAGCGACTGCTCCAGGGCCCGGGTGACCTGGGTGCGGGCTTCCTCCAGGAGCGCGTCGGTGTCCTGGTCGTAGGCCCATCCACGGGTGACGATCTGGGGGACGCCGATCACCTCGCCCCGCTTCAGGTCGACCGTGGCGACGGCCATGACCACGCCCTCCTCGGCCAGGACCATCCGGTCGCGCAGCACGCCGTGGCCGATGTCGCCCACAGAACTGCCGTCCACGAAGAGGTAGCCGCCGGGGACCGAGCCGTCGCGGTGGATCCCGTTGTCGTCGAGCAGGACGGCGTCGCCGTCCTCGCACAGCAGGACCCGCCCGCCCTCGATGCCCATGCTGTTGGCCAGCCGGACCTGGTTGGCCATGTGGCGATACTCGCCGTGCACGGGGATGAGGAACTCGGGCACGGTGACCGACATCAGCATGGCCAGCTCGCCCTGCTTGGCATGCCCACTGACGTGCACGTTCTCCACGCCGGAGTGGATGACCTCCACGCCCCGGCGGTGGAGGCTGTCGATCACCCGACCCACCGACCACTCGTTGCCGGGGATCGGATGGGCGCTGATCACCACCACGTCGTCCTGGTGCAGCTTGAAGAAGCGGTTCTCGCCCGTGGCCAGTCGCGACAGCGCCGACATCGGCTCACCCTGCGAGCCGGTGGAGATCACGCAGACCTTGCCCGGCGGATAGTCGTCCACGTCCTCGATGTCGACCAGGGCGCGGTCGGGGATGTGGAGCAGGTCGAGCTTGCGGGCGAGGGCCACGTTCTTCTGCATGGAGCGGCCCAGCGTGGCCACCACCCGCCCGCCGGCGATGGCGGCATCGGCCACCTGCTGGACCCGGTGGATGTGGCTGGCGAAGCACGTGACGATGAACCGGCGGTCAGGCCGGGCCAGGAAGACCTTCTCCAGCGTGGCGCCCACCGTCGACTCCGACGAGGTGAAGCCGGGCTCCTCGGCGTTGGTCGAGTCGATCAGGAGGAGCCGGATGCCCGGGTCGGAGGCCAGTGCCCCCATGCGGGCGAGGTCGGTGCGGCGTCCGTCCACCGGGTGCAGGTCGATCTTGAAGTCGCCCGAGTGCAGGATGATCCCCTGGGGCGTGTGGAAGACCGTGGCGAACGCGTGGGGCACCGAGTGGGTGACGGGAATGAACTCCACGTCGCACGGGCCGATGCGGCGCCGCTCGTGGTCCCGGACGGGGATGAACTTCGCCCGGCTTGCCATGCCCGCCTCGTCGACACGGCTGCGGGCCAGGGACAGCGTCAGCTCGGAGCCGTAGACGTCGACCGGGAAGTCACGGAGCAGGTAGGCCAGGCCACCGGTGTGGTCCTCGTGCCCGTGGGTCAGGATGACCCCGTCGACCCGGTCGGCGTTCTCGCGCAGGTACGTGAAGTCGGGCAGCACCAGGTCCACGCCGGGCATGTCCGGGTCCGGGAACATGATCCCGACGTCCAGGACCAGGATGCGGCCGTCGACCTCGATGCAGGCACAGTTGCGGCCGATCTCGCCGAGCCCGCCCAGGAAGACGATCCGCACCGACGAGCCGGCACCCGACGACTTGGCCCGACGGGCACCGCCAGCCTTCGCGGTGCCGGCGGCCTTGCGGGTCCCTCCTCCGGACGTGCCGGACTCCGCTGCCGGCGCCTGCACGGCGGTGTCGGCGGCCTTGGCCGCGGCGGACGCCTTGGACTTGCGCCGGCGGCTCGCCCCCGACGTCCCCGAGCCGGAGCCGGTCGTGCCGTCGTCTCCCGTGCCCGCCGCGGGGCCCTGGCGCTCAGGCAACCGACTGCCGGGACTTCGCGTGCTGCACGATGCCGGCCACGACCGAGCGGGCCTGGTCGTCGAGGGACTGGGGGGCCGGGGCGTTGGGCAGGCGACACTGGCCCACGGCGAGGCCGAGGGCCCGGCACGCGGCCTTTGCCGGTACCGGGTTCGGGTACTCGTCCGAGGACTCGAACCGGTACGACTCGAGCAGGCTTGCGTTGAGCGAGGTGGCGGTGGCCACGTCACCCGACCGGTGTGCGGCGAGCATCTGTCCGAATACCGGGCCGGCCCAGTGGGAGGCCACGCTGATGACGCCCACGCCGCCGACGGAGGCGAACGGCAGGGTGAGCGAGTCGTCACCGGAGTAGAGTTCGAATCCGGCGGGGGCCTCGGCCGCGACCCGGGCACCGGCGGCGACGTCGCCGGTTGCGTCCTTGACGGCCACGATGTTCGGGACCTCGGTCGCCAGGCGAAGGGTGAGGTCCGGGCCGATGCGGCGGCCCGAGCGCACCGGAATGTCGTACAGCACCACCGGCAGGGCGCTCGCCGCGGCGACGGCTCGGAAGTGGGCCGACAGTCCGGCTGCGGAGGGGCGGTTGTAGTACGGGGTGACGACCAGCACGCCTGCGGCACCGGCCGCCTCCGCCTCCTTGGTCATGAGCACCGAGTGGGCCGTGTCATTGGTGCCCGACGTGGCGATCACCGGGATGGTGACGGCCTCGACGACCGCCCGGAACAGGGCGATGCGCTCGGGATCCGTCAGCACGGGGCCCTCACCGGTGGTGCCAGCGACGACGAGGCCGTCGCTGCCGTTGTCGGCAAGGTGGCGGGCGAGGATGGTGGCGGCGTCGAGGTCGAGCTCGCCGTCGGGACCGAACGGGGTGACCATGGCGGTCACGACCGTCCCGAATCGGGGCGCTGCGGTCACGTTGCGCTCACGGGCGGGGCTATCGGACGAGGGCTCACGGAACCGCAGGCTACCAGCAGCACCGACGCCCCCCGCCGGCGGGCACGCCGACCGGCAGGACGGCCGGTGGCCGGGCCCGGACCGGCCGGCTGCCCCGATCAGACCAGTTCGCGCTGGGTCGGGGGCACGGCCGCCATGGCGTCGTACTCCTCGCTGGTGTCCACGGCCGACTCGAACTCGATGACGCCCAGCTCGGTGAACTTGGTGCGCAGCCAGCCGTCGGCTGCGTCCAGCAGGCCCAGCTTGCGGCAGTTTGGGACGATCTTGGAGAACAGGAGAGCCTGGAACTCGTTGCGGTCCGGAGCCGACAGGACGACCGGGAGGATCGCCTTCGGGTCCACGCCCATGCGGTCCCACACCTCCTGCTGGAGGAACCGGTCGCGCATCCGCACGGCGGCCTCGAAGGCGAACTCCTGCCGCTCGCGGAGCTCGGCGGCCGACAGGTCGGCGTAGTACTCCTGCAGGCTGAGCACGCCGAAGGCGACGTGGCGGGCCTCGTCGGCCATGACGTAGCGCAGGAGCTTCTTGAGCAGCGGATCCGGGGTCATCGAGTGCATGAAGCCGAAGGCGGCCAGTGCCAGTCCCTCGATCATGATCTGCATGCCCAGGTAGGTCATGTCCCAGCGAGAGTCGGCGATGATGTCCTCGAGCAGCATGCGCAGGTGGGCATTGACGGCGTAGTGGCCCGACAGCTTCTCGTCCAGGTACTTGGCGAACACCTCCACATGGCGGGCCTCGTCCATCACCTGGGTGGAGGCGTAGTACTTCGCGTCGATCCACGGGACCGACTCCACGATCTTGGCCGTGCAGATCAAGGCGCCCTGCTCACCGTGGAGGAACTGCGACAGGGTCCAGTTCTGGCTCTCCACGCCGAAGGTGACCCACTCCTTCTCGCTCCACTTCTCCAGCGGGGTGCCGGCGATGTCGAAGCCGACGGCGTGCCCGCCCTGGGCGGCGGCGGCCTCCATCACGAGCTTCTCCTGGTCGACGTCGGTCTCCCACGGGAGGTCGGTCTCCCCGTTCCACTGCGCGTTCTTGGCCTTCTCGTAGAGCTTGTTCAGCTTGGGGCGTGTGCCCTTCTCGTAGTCCCAGGTGAAGATCGAGTCGTAATTCGAGTGCACGACGTGGCGGCCGTCGGCCTCCTCGGTGCCGACGACGGACAGGATGGCCTCGAGGTCGTCGACCTCTCTGCGGCCGATGATGTCCTCGGTGCTGCTCATCTCGGTGGTCATGTCTGGTTCCCCCTGGGCGGTTGGTGGTGGCTGGGCTGGTGGCGTGCGGATGGGACAGCCGGCGGTGCGGGACGTGCCGGACGTGCGGGACGTGCGGGACAGGTCAGTGGGCGGGTGCGGGCCCTCCCGGAGTCGGTCGGCTCCCGTCGTACGGGGTGATGCGGATGGGCGGGGCGGCGGTCGAGTGCAGGGCGTCAATCCCCGGGAGCATGAAGGTGGTCACCAGTCGGCGGACCTGAAGCGGATCGCACGGGTCGGTGCGGTCGGACGGTGAGATGGCGTAGGAGAGGACGATGCGGGCGGCCCACTCGGCGACGCGCTCGGCCTCGGCGGGCGGCATCCAACGGGCCAGGAACGGCGCCGTGAACCGCGAGGCCGTGGTGAGCAGGCGGTCCGAGTCGGCGAAGGCGAGGTGGCCCAGGATGATGCCGGGCTCGTGGTCCACCAAGAAGTGCAGGGCGGCATGGTCGCGAAGTCGGACCGAGGCCTCGACGATGCCGCCGACCAGGGCGTCGGCCAGTTCCCGTGCCGTGCCGAGCCGAACGCCAAGTGCGGAGAACAGGCGCGCCATCTCGGTGTCCACCACCGCACCGAGGATCTGCTCGCGGCCCCCGGGGAACGCCCGGTAGACGGTCGCCCGGGAGACGCCGGACTGGCGGGCGATGTCGTCGACTGTGGTCTTGAGGGTGCCGTGGCGGGCCAGGCACGCCAAGGTGCCGTCGATGATGCGCACCCGGTGCGGCGAGTCGGGAGCCAGTGGGGACGCCACGGCGGGCGCGGGCGGGACGCCGGCATCCACGTCCACCACCCGAAGGGCTCCCTGCGACCGCTCCACGGCTGGAACAGTAGGGCACATCTTGTTTCACCGTCAATCACCCGGGACCGGACGGAAGCGCACCGCCCGCCGCACCGGCCCCCCGGACCCCACGACCCCGTCCGCGCCGCCCGTCCGCTCAGCCCGTCCGGGCCGGCACCACCACCCCGGCCAGGAGTTCGGAACGGACCAGGAGGCCGACCTGCTCCGGGTCCTCGAGGTCCCACCGACCCGGTGCGGAAATGTACGACAGGATCATCCGGGCCAGGAAGTCGGCGGCGTCCACGCGGTCGACCCCACTGGCGAGGCCCCGCTGCTCGAGGTAGGGGGCCAACACGACGGCGATCCCCTCCCGGATGCGGTTGCTCTCGACGGTGAGGATCGGGAGGAGCTTGTCCGGCTCGGTCTGCATGACCCGCTGGAGCACCTCGTGCTCGATGATGGAGCGGTAGGCGAACATGATGCCGCGCTCCATCATCTCCTCCAGGCTGGCCGAGGACTCGATCTGCTCGTAGAGCCGGCCGAAGAAGTCCAGGGTCGCCCAGGCGACCGTGGCGTTGATCACCTCGTCCCGTCCACCGGGGAACGCCCGGTAGACGGTGGCCCGGGACATGCCCGCCTCGCGGGCGACGTCCTCGATCGTCGTCTTGGCCACGCCCCGGCGTGCCACGCAGGCGTAGGCCGCCACTACGATCCGCTGGCGGGCGTCGTCCATCCGGGGGCCGGTCAGATCCCGAGGAGCGGCTCGATGCCGACGGTGAGGCCGGGGCGCGCGGCCACCGACTCGACGGCCAGCACGACTCCGTCCATGAACGAGGCCCGGTCGTAGGAGTCGTGGCGGATGGTGAGCCCCTGGCCGGGGGCACCGAACAGGACCTCCTGATGGGCGACGAGTCCCGGGAGGCGGACGGCGTGTATGCGCACCCCGCCGGCGCCGGCGCCGCCACGGGCGCCCTCGACCACCACCACGCTGGTGGCGTCCGGGGGGAACCCGTCCCGGCCGACGGCGCCCCGGGCGGCGGCCATCCCCTCGGCCGTCCGAATCGACGTGCCCGAGGGCGAGTCCTGCTTGCCCTCGTGGTGGAGCTCGATGATCTCGGCGCCGTCGAACCACGGTGCGGCCAGTGCGGCGAAGCGCATCATCAGCACGGCACCGATGGCGAAATTGGCGGCGATCACACAGTTGGCCGCCGGCGGCGCGCCCGATCCCGACCCCGGGGAACGGTCGAAGCGCCGACCCAGGTCGGCGAGGTCGTTCTCGGTGAACCCGGTGGTCCCGACCACGGTGTGGATCCCGGCCTCGGCACAGTAGGCGATGGTGCCCCGCGACACGTCGAGCCGGGTGAAGTCGACGACCACCTCGGCGCCGGCGTCCGCCAGGACATCGAGCCCGGCTGCGACAGCGACTCCGACCGGCGGCCCGCCGAGAAGCTCTCCGACGTCGGTGCCGACCTGATCGGGGTCGACGGCGGCCACCAGCTCCAGGCCGGGGCGCGCCATCACGGTCCGGCACACCTCGCGCCCCATCCGCCCTCCGGCGCCGACCACCCCGACTCGCATGGCGGCCACCCTAGCCAACGCGGCGGCGGGCGCCGGGGTGCGGGTGCCGGTGGCCGACGGCCCGCACCCCCTTGCCTGGCGGCGCTCCCCCGCCACCGGCCGGTGGGCCCGTCCACGGCCTGGCCCACCGGTTCCTACCCCAGGGCCAGGGTGGTGGGGTCGAAGTCCGACTCGTCGAAGGGCCCGACGACCGACAGTGTCCGGGGGGCGGCGACCAGCTCCCGGGCGGCGGCGTGCACGTCGTCGAGGGTCAGGGCCTCCACCCGGGCCAGCACCTCGTCGACGGTCAGCACCTCGCCGTGGAGCAGCATGCCTGCGCCGATGCGGCTCATCCGGGCGCCCGAGTCCTCACAGGCCAGGAGCGTCTCGGCCCGGAGGTTCCCCTTGGCGATGGCGAGCTCCCGATCGGTCACGCCGTCGGCGCCAAGCGCCGCGAGCTGGTCGGTCACGATGCGGAGGACCTCGGGCACGTGCTCGGGACCGGTGCCGAGGCCCACGCTCAGGAATCCGGCGTCGTGGTAGGCGACCCGCTCGGACCACACCGAGTAGGCGAGGCCCCGGCGTTCGCGGATCTCCTGGAAGAGGCGGCTGGAGAGCCCGCCCCCCAGGACGTGGTTGAGTACCGCCAGGGCGTAGCGGCTCGGGTGGTTGCGATCGACCGAGCGGGCCGCCACCACCACGTGGGCCTGCTCGGTCGATCGGCGGGTGACCCGGATCGGGTCGACCCGGCCGGATGGCGCCTGCCGCTCGGGCGTGGCCCCGCCCACGGCGGAGCCGAACCGGTCGGACAGGCCCGTGGCCACCGAATCGTGGTCGAGGTCGCCGGCCACCGCAACCACCATGTTGCCCGGCAGGTAGTGCGACTCGAAGAAGGAGCGGATCCGCTCGGGGGTCATGTCGGCCACCGACGTCTCCGTGCCCAGGACCTCTCGGCCCAGGGAGTGGTCCGGAAACAGGAGCGCCGAACTCTGCTCCGCCGCCTCGTCGGCCGGCTCGTCTGCGTGCATCAGGATCTCGTCGAGGATGACCTGCCGCTCGGCGTCGAGGTCGTCGCCGCGCAGGGCGGGACGCCACATGATGTCCGAGAGGATGTCGAGCCCGAGGTCAACGTGCTCGGCCAGGAGGCGGATGTAGAAGGAGGTGTACTCCTTCGTGGTGAAGGCGTTGAAGTCGCCGCCCACTTCGTCGACGGCCTCGGCGATGGCCGAAGCGGACCGGTCGTCGGTCCCCTTGAACAGCAGGTGCTCGAGGACGTGGCTGGCGCCGGCGAGGCCGTCGGACTCGTCACGCGAGCCGGTCCCCACCCAGAATCCGATGCACACCGAGCGGGCCTCGCCCATCGCCTCGGTGACCAGTGTGAGACCCGACGGCAACCGGTCGGTGCGGATCATCCGCGACCGTCGCTACCGGGTCGGAGTTGCCGCCGACGTGGGCCGGCCCCGAGGGCCGACCCACGTCCGACGTGCGTGCTCAACGGCGCCGGCGACCGCCCCGGCCGCCTCCGCCGCCGCTGCTCGGCCGATCCGACGACTCGGCGGCCGCGGGGCCGAGGTCACCGAACTCCTGGACGAGCTCCTGCTCGAACGAGTCCTCGAACGAGGCAGTACCTGCGGGGACAGCGGACTCCTGCTGGCGACGGGGGGTGTGGTCCTCGTTGCCCGGGTCGGCGTGGTCGCCCCGGGACGAGCCACCGCGGTCGCCGCGGTCACCACGGTCGCCGCGCCCGCCAGCCGACGATCCCGAGCCCGAGCCCGAGCCCGACGCGACGGGGGCCTCGCCGGCCAGCGACAGGGACACCTTGCCCTGCGGATCGATGTCGTCGACCCTGACCTCGACCGGCTGACCGAGCTCGAAGACGTCCTCGACGCGGTCGATCCGCTTGCCCTGGCCCATCTTGGAGATGTGGAGCAGACCGTCGCGTCCGGGGAGGATGTTCACGAAGGCGCCGAACTTGGTGATGTTGACGACCTTGCCCTGGTACGTGGCGCCCACCTCGGCCAGCGGCGGGTCGAGGATCGTCGAGATGCGCCGACGGGCCTCCTCCACCGCGGTCCCGTCCTTGGCACCGATGGTCACGGTGCCGACCATGCCGTCGTCGTCGACGGCGATGTCGGCGCCGGTCTCCTGCTGCAGGGCGTTGATGACCTTGCCCTTCGGGCCGATGACCTCGCCGATCTTGTCCATCGGGATCTCGAAGGAGATGATCTTCGGGGCCGACGCGGCCACCTCGGCCCGCGGCTCGGGGATGGCCGCGGCCATCACGTCGAGGATGGCGAGTCGGGCGTCCTTGGCCTGGAGGAGTGCCTTGGTGAGGACGTCGAGGGGCAGCCCGTCGATCTTGGTGTCGAGCTGCAGGGCGGTTACCACGTCACGGGTGCCGGCCACCTTGAAGTCCATGTCGCCGAAGGCGTCCTCGGCCCCGAGGATGTCGGTCAGAGTGACGTAGGTGCCGCCGTCGTAGACGAGACCCATGGCGATGCCGGCCACAGGGGCCTTCAGGGGCACGCCGGCCGCCATGAGCGACAGGCTCGAGCCGCACACCGAGGCCATGGAGGTCGATCCGTTGGAGGACAGGACGTCCGACACCAGGCGGAAGGTGTAGGGGAAGTCCTCCTCGTAGGGGATCACCGGCAGGAGCGCCCGCTCGGCCAGCAGACCGTGACCGATCTCGCGGCGCTTCGGGCCGCGCATGAAGCCGGTCTCACCGGTCGAGAAGGGTGGGAAGTTGTAGTGGTGCATGTACCGCTTGAACTCGACCGGGGTGATGGTGTCGAGCAGCTGGTTCATGCGGGGCATGCCGAGCGTCGTCACGTTGAGCACCTGGGTCTCGCCGCGCTGGAAGAGCGCCGAGCCGTGGGCCGTCGGGAACAGGTCGATCTCGGCCGACAGCGGGCGGATGTCGGTGGTGGTGCGCCCGTCGATGCGGAGGCCCTCCTCGACGATGCGCTTGCGCACCAGCTTCTTGGTCAGGCCGCGCACGGCCGCCTTGATCTCGCCGGCCCGGTCCGGGAACTCGCCGGCCAGGTCGGCCAGGACGCTGGCGGTCACCTCGGCCAGGCCGGCGTTGCGCTCGGCCTTGGGGGTGAGCACGTTGGCGGCGGCCAGGCCGGCGGTGCCCACGGCCTCCACACGGGCCCATACGTCGTCGCCGTAGTCGGCCTGCGTCGAGTACTCGATCGTCTCGATCGGACCGCGGGCGGCCACGTAGGCGGCAACGAGCTCACGCTGGAGCACGATCGACTCACGGATCCACGCCTTGGCGGCCTCGAGGCCACCGGCCAGGACCTCCTCGTCGACCTGCGGGGCGCCCTCCTCGTAGTACTGGAAGGAGCGCTCCGAGCCGCCGGCTTCGACCATCATGATGGCGATGTCGGCATCGGCGCTGTCGTCCAGGGCACGGCCGGCCACGACCAGCTCGAAGGTCGACTCCTCACCCTCCTGGAAGGTCGGATGGCCGATCCACGTGCCGTCGGTCGAATAGGCCACCCGCACGGCGCCGATCGGTCCCTCGAAGGGGATTCCCGACAGCATCAGCGCGGCCGAAGCCGAGTTGATGGCGAGGACGTCGTGGGGATTGACCTGGTCCGCACCGAAGATGGTGCCCACGATGTGGACCTCGTTGCGGAAGCCCTTGGGGAACGACGGGCGCAGCGGGCGGTCGATCAGGCGGCAGGTCAGGATGGCCTGGTCGGAGGACTTGCCCTCCCGGCGGAAGAACGAGCCGGGGATCTTGCCGGCGGCGTAGGTCCGCTCCTCGATGTCGACGGTCAGCGGGAAGAAGTCCGCCCCCTCGCGCACCGAGCGGGCCGCCGTGGCCGTGGCCAGCAGGACGGTGTCCCCGATGCGGCCGACGACAGCGCCGTCGGCGAGCTGGGCCAGCTTGCCTGCCTCGAAGCTGAGTGTCTTGTCGGTGCCGCTGATGGGCGCCGAAACGGAAATGGCGTCGGACATGACGCTCCTTGTGGTTCGGGGACTCCCCGAGCCAGTTCCCAGTTGTCGGCCACCCCGCCCGCTCGGGCCCGGTGATCGGCAACTGGTGACTGACCTCGGCGTGAGCCCGGTCGGTGTGGTGTGACACGGCCGCCCGCGGTGCGGGGGCCGCTCCTGCTGCAGGAGGGCGCGGTGCCGCCCTGCGATCCGCCGGCTCGCGACCGGCGGACGAATTGCGAACCGCCCGGCCGGGGCCGGGCGGGGCGTGCGATCCGCCTAGCGGCGGAGGCCGAGCTTGTTGATGATCTCGCGGTAGCGCTCGACGTCGTTGTTGCGGACGTAGTCGAGCAGGCGGCGACGACGACCGATGAGCTTGAGCAGGCCACGACGGGTGTGGTGGTCGCCCTTGTGCACCTTGAGGTGCTCGGTCAAGTGGACGATGCGCTCGCTCAGAATGGCGATCTGCACCTCGGGGGAGCCGGTGTCCGTCTCGTGGAGGCGGTGCTCGGCGATGGTTGCCTGCTTGTCTGGCATGTGGGAAGTAGACCTCTGGAATCGTGGTGACGGCCGACGGACGGAACACGTCGACCGCACAATGTTAGCAGGAAGCGTGCTCGGAGGCGGACCCCGGGGTGGCGGCACCGGCTCCCGACGAACCGGAGGCCACCTCCCGGTCCGGTGGCCGCCGGCCGGGTGCCGTCGCTCCTGGCCCGCCCCGGCCGGGGTGGGCCCAGGGCGCGCCCGGACCCGGCGTCGGGGCCGGGGCGGGGGCGGAACGTCGAGTCCCGTCCCGCGGTGGGTCCGGGGCAGCGGGGCCGCGGCTACTTGTTGGGCTGGGGGGTGACCCGCAGGTAGGGCTTCAGGACCCGGAAGCCCTTGGGGAACCGCTCCTTGGCCTCCTCGTCCGACAGTGCCGGAACCACGATCACGTCCTCGCCGTCCTTCCAGTTCACCGGGGTGGCGACCTTGTAGTCCGCGGTCAGCTGCAGCGAGTCCAGTACCCGCAGCACCTCGTCCACGTTGCGACCGGTCGAGGCCGGGTAGGTGAGCGTCAGCTTGACCTTCTTGTCCGGCCCGACGATGAAGACCGAGCGCACGGTCAAGGTGTCGTTGGCGTTCGGGTGGATCATGTCGTAGAGGTCGGCGACCTTGTGGTCCTCGTCACCGATCAGGGGGAAGTTGAGAGCCGTGCCCTGGGTCTCCTCGATGTCACCGGCCCACTTGCCGTGGGAGGTGACGTCGTCGACCGACAGGCCGATGAGCTTCGTGTCCCGCTTGTCGAACTCCGCCTTGGCGGCCGAGAAGGCGCCGAGCTCGGTCGTGCAGACCGGGGTGAAGTCCTTCGGGTGCGAGAACAGCACGCCCCAGCTGTCCCCGAGATACTCGTGGAAGTTGATGGTGCCCTCGGTTGTGTCGGCGGTGAAGTCGGGGGCCTCGTCGCCCAGACGGATTGACATGTGAAGCTCCTTGTTCGGTGTCTCGGTGCCGGCGGATGTGCCGATTCCTGGTGCGGGCCGGTGACCCGCAGCCCACGGGGCGCCGGTGGGTCCCGGCCCGTCGGCTGTCGGGCAACGGCTGGCGCGTGCCCGACGGGAGAACACCCTAGCCGGGTCGGGGCCTATTGTCGACCGGATACGTCAGGTATTGGCGGTAACCGGGCGGCGGGCGGGACCCCGTCCTGGAGCCATGACATGCTGAGGCCATGAGTGGACCCCTCCGCGTGGACCGGGACGGCCCGGTGACCGTCGTGACCATCGACCGGCCCGAGCGGCGCAATGCCGTCGACCGGCCCACCGCCGACGCCCTGCTCGAGGCGTTCGAGGCGTTCGAGGACGACGCCCACGCCTCGGTGGCCGTGCTCACCGGGGCGCACGGGACCTTCTGCGCCGGCGCCGACCTGCAGGCCATCGCCGGTGGTTCGGGCAACCGGGTGGCGGAGGACGGGGCCGGACCGATGGGACCGACCCGCCTGGCGCTGTCCAAGCCGGTGCTGGCCGCCGTCGAGGGGCACGCAGTCGCCGGGGGGCTGGAGTTGGCCGTGTGGTGCGACCTGCGTGTGGCGGCGTCCGACGCCGTCCTCGGGGTCTACTGCCGACGGTTCGGCGTGCCGTTGGTGGACGGCGGCACGGTACGCCTGCCCCGGCTGGTGGGCCAGGGGCGGGCGATGGACCTGATTCTGTCCGGCCGGGGCGTCGGCGCCCAGGAGGCGCTGGCCATGGGCCTCGTCAACCGGGTCGTGCCGCCGGGGGCGGCGCTGGCGGTGGCGGTGGCCTGGGCTCACGAGCTCGCCGCCCTCCCCCAGGTCTGCATGCGCAACGACCGCCGCTCGGCGATCGACCAGTGGAGCCTGCCCGTCGACGAGGCCCTCGGCGGCGAGACCCGCCTCGGGCTCGCCAGCCTCGCCTCCGGTGAGGCGCTCGAGGGGGCGGGGCGGTTCGCCGGCGGGGCCGGCCGGGGCGGTTCGACCGTCGCCGGTCCGCACGCCTGAACGGTGCGGGCATGACCGACGTGGCCGCGTTCGACTTCGACGGCACCCTCACTGACGGGGGAAGCGTGTTCGACTTCCTGGCCGCCGTGGCCGGCCGGCGCACGGTCCTGCGGGCCAGCGCCGAGCTGGCCCCGCGGCTGGCCCGGGCCGCGCTGGCCGGCGGCACCGTCGCCGACGAGACCAAGGAGGAGCTGTTCTCCCGGGTGCTCGCCGGGGTGGACGCTACCTACCTGCACCAGGTGGCCGACGAGTTCGCCGTCAGCCACCTGGCCGCCCATGTCCGGCCCGAGGTGCGCCGCCGGCTGGACTGGCACCGCGGGCGCGGCGACCGGGTCGTCGTCGTGTCGGCCTCGCCCGACGCCTACGTGGCGGTGGCCGCCGACCGTCTGGCCGCCGACCACACCATCGCCACCCGCCTCGAGGTCGACGAGGCCGGGCGGCTCACCGGGCGCTACGACGGGGGCAATTGCCGGGGCGAGGAGAAGATCCGGCGGCTCCAGCTGTGGATGGCCGAGGTCGGTCTGGAGGACGCACGCCTGTGGGCCTACGGCAACAGCCGGGGCGACCTGCGCATGCTGCGGGCGGCCGACACCGGCGTCAACGTGGGTCGGCTCGGCCGCCTCGGCCGGCTGCGGGACTTCAAGAGCCTGGACGAGACCGGGCCGCTGCGCCTCGACGGCTGAGCGGTGACCCGAGCCCGTCGCTGCTTGACGAGTGACGCACCACGGGTGCCTAGAGGTACTCCTTCTTCCGCATCCAGACGAGGCAGAACCAGCCCCAGATCGGCGGGAGGTACGCGGTGAACAGCCGCTGCACGAACACGGCGGCCACCGCCTGGGTCTCGGGCACGCCGGCCGCGGTCAGCCCGATGATCATCCCGGCCTCCACCACACCCATGCCGCCCGGCACCGGGGAGATCCCCCCGAGCATCGATCCGAGCGTCAGCACGATCAGCAGGGCGGCCAGGCCCAGGTTCTGGTCGAAGGCGTGCAGCGACGTCCCGAGCGACATGGCCACCAGGAGCTGCCCCAGGATCTCGCCGCCGAAGATCTCGACCAGGTTGCGTGGGTGGGTGGACAGGACCTTCAGGTGGCTCCACACCTCGGAGGCCTTGGGGCGCAGCTTGGCGGCTGCCAGCCGTCGCCAGCGGGGCACGGCCAGCAGGAGCCCGACGACGAGGCCGATCACCACGATGGCGATCAGCAGCAGCCAGACGAGCTTGGCCGTGCTCGAGCCCGATCCCCCGCCGGTGGTGTCTGGTGTGGCGAAGTGGAACTGCGAGAGGGCGATCGGCAGGGCGAGGAGGAAGAGCCCGCCCTTGACGATCCAGCTCGCTGTCGACACAAGGACACCGGAGCTGACGGCCAGCGTGGCGTCGTAGCCCTGCTGCTGGAAGTAGCGGACCCGGGTGGCCAGCGCGCCCATCGACCCGCCGGCCAGGGAGACGAACGTGTTCGCCACCTCGAGGACCGTGGTGCGGCCGTAGGGCATGGTGTCGGTGACCGACCCCACGGTGGTCAGGGCCAGCGCCGGATAGACGGCCTGGGCGAGCACGAAGGTGGCGGCCACCCAGCCCCACTTGGCGCCGGTGATCGTGCTCCACGACTTGGTCACGTTGACGAGCACCCCGATGAGCGCCCACCCGCCGATGAGGGTGCCCGCCACCAGCGCCAGGTCGACCCAGCTCATCCGACGGGGCTCGATCAGCTTCGGGACCTCCACGCCGGAGGCGGCGGCGCCCTGCTCGCGCAGCGCGGTGAGGAGGCCCTTCTTGCCTCGGAGCGAGCGCGCCGCCATCGGGTTGAGCGCCGCCTTCTGGAGGAACGGGAGCGCGCCTACGAGGGCGCCGGCGGGCAGCACCCGCGCCGCCGCCGCCGCCGTGCGCTCGGGGCCGGCCACGATGGCCGCGGCGGCCAGGGCGGACGCCACGTCCCGGTCGAGCTGCTCCTGGCGGGCGACCGTGGTGGCGGCGCGCAGGTCGACCAGTCCGCAGCGGCCACCCTCGTCCACGAGGATGGTCTCGATCGACAGGGCCCCGTGGGCGATCCCGGCGGAGCGCAGCCGGAGCACCTGGCCGAACAGGTCGTCGAGCGCCGCGTCGTCCAGGATGGCGGCGTCCTCCGCCGGCACGTCGGGCTCGACGCCGTCCGATGGTGGGGCGTCCTCCGCCGGCACGTCGGGCTCGACGCCGTCCGGTGCCGCGGCGTCCGTCTCGGGGACCGGCGGCACGTAGGGCGGGAGCGCGGTCAGCGGACGGCCGGGGGGCGGGCACGTGACCAGCAGCGCGTCTCGTGCAGGACCGGCGGGCCCGGCCGCCAGGACGCGGGCGACGCGGACCCCGGCCCGGTCGGACAGCAGGGTCAGGTAGGCCTCGTGCTCGACCTGCTGGCGCCGGGTGAGGGTCAACGTCGGGCCCGAGTCCCGGTAGAGGGCGAAGCGGGCCGTCTTCGCCAGGATCTGGGCGTCAGAGGCGTCCCGACCGTAGACGGCGACGTCGATCGGGGCGCCGTCCGACCGGGCCACGAAGCGGCCGACCCCCCACTCCTGCACGGGGGCCGGTGCCACATCGGTGACGGCGATACCGAGGTCCTCGATCAAGGCCGCGGCCTCGGCGGCCGACACCAGCCCGAGCGGGGACCCGAAGACAAGGTGGACCACGGCGGTGCACAGCACGCCCACAGCCAGGCTGGCGAGCACCGAAATGGGTAGTCCCGACTGCGACACGATGGCGGACAGGGCCAGGAGGAGCAGCGTGATCCGGATGGTCAGCTGCAGCCATCGGCTGAGGTACGGGAGGGCGGCCGTCGCCACCGCCACCGTGGCCGCCACCTGCACCACCGGGAAGTTGGTCGGATACCCGGCAGGCGCCCCCGACGGCGGGCGTCCCCCACTGATGCCGAGCAGTTGGCTGGACACGGTGCACAGCAGGGCGGCGCCTGCTCCGGACAGCAGGCAGTCCCGGAGCACGGACCACCTGCGGGACACCACCGCGAGCACGATCACGACGATGGAGAGCCCGATGGACCCGATCCACCAGACGGAGGTGACGAGCCAGCGGATGCCGTTGGGCGGTGGGCTGATGATGTGGATGAGGGCCCGCTCGCTCGACGGGTTGACCTTGGTGGCGAGCCAGCACACCAGGATGACCAGGAGCGCGACGCCGACCCGGGCCCCGTCGCTCCCCCGTCGCCGCGTCTGGCCGTCGCCGATCGGCGCGAACAGGATCGATCGCCAGGCCCCGCCGGACCAACGATCGCGGGAGCCGGGGGATCCCGCCCCGGACACCGTCGAGGACCCGGGGTCGGCGCTGACGACTCCGGACTCCGGAGCCGTGCCGGTGTCGGGTGTGGTCGCGTCGTGCCCCATTGCGTCCGAGGTTACGTGTCCCGGGTCACGCGGGCGGAGATCCCCTACGACGCCCCGCAGTACCCGGCCAGCGCGCACCCGAACCTCTGGACCAGTGTCGACTCCTCGCGTGCGAGTTCCACCTCCGCCTCGTCGACCACCGCGTGCCACCTGGTTCCCATGGGCATCGTCCCGACCCACCCGGTCACCGTTGCCGACGGCACCGCCTTCCGCCACGGCACGACGGGCGGCCCCGACTCCGACGCACCGAGCGACGTGGGTGCCCCCTGACCTGCGAGCGGATCCCTCCGGTGCCGTGCAACGACCAGGACGGCGGGGTGCTCCTGTCCACCGGCGCGTCCCTCGGCCGCATGCCCGGTGGCGGCCCCATCCGCGAGCCGGTGCGGAACGTTCAGGGCGCCGCTTCGCCGGCCTACGTGCACTCCCCCTCCGGGGCACCGACAGGCCCGGTGGTGCTTTCTGCCGCGGTGCGGTGCGCCCCGTAGGCGAGAGGGCGGCGGGCCGGCTCAGCCTGCCGACGGATCAGCCTGCCGCTGACCCGTGGAACACCGCGTCTCCGTAGGCGAAGATCCCGCCGTCCGCCGCCCCCAGCCAGTAGCCGTTGCCCGACGCCGACCGGGCCATGCCGACGATGGGCTGCACCAGCGGGGTGGCCCCGGCCGAGCCGTGGAAGAGGGCGCTGCCGAACGAGAAGATGCCGCCGTCCGAGGCAACCATCCAGTACCCGGTCCCGCCCGGTGCGCCCGACATGCCGACGATGGGGCGATTCAACGGGTGCGCCCCCATCGACCCGTAGAAGCCGGCGTCGCCGAAGGCGAAGATGCCGCCGTCGGCGGCCACCAGCCAGTAGCCGAGGCCACTTGGGGTGGCCGCCATGCCGACGATGGGCCGATTCAGCGGGTGCGCGCCCATCGACCCGTAGAAGCCGGCGTCGCCGAAGGCGAAGATGCCGCCGTCGGCGGCCACCAGCCAGTAGCCGCTCCCGTCCGGGGTGCGGGCCATGCCGACGATGGGCCTGTTCAGGTGGATGGCACCGGTGGACCCGTAGAAGCGGGCGTCGCCGTAGCTGAAGATCCCGCCGTCGCTCGCCACCTCCCAGTACCCACGCCCGTCCGGGGTGCCGGTCATCCCTACCATCGGGGCCGCCAGCGCCTGCCCGGCGGTCGACCCGTAGTACGCGGCGTCGCCGAAGCCCACCACCGAGCCGTCGCTGCTGTTGAGCCAGTACCCCTGGGCGTCGGGGGTCGACGTGATCGCCACCGCCGGTGCCGGCAGGGTGTTCGTGAGGGTGAACCAGTCCGACAGCAGGTTGGTGGCCGCAGCGAATTGGTCACCGGTGACCACCACCGTCCCCGCGGTCCCGCTCAGAGCCATCGATGTGACCCTGCCGCCCCACTCGCCGTAGCCGTTCCGGGCGGTGATCGACAGCGACACCAGTGAACCGAGCTGTGGCCAGGCCGCCTCGATCGTCGACACCGGCACCGACGCCTTCCACGAGTGGTTGGGGTTGCACGCGCCGTTCACCCCGGGCGGGCAGGCCGCGTCCCCCACGTCGGGCACGGCGGGGAAGTTGCCCGGTGCCGAGTACCCGCCCGTCGACGACGAATACTCGGTGGTCAGCGGGACCTGATTGCCCCCGGCCTCCATCACATATCCGAGCGTGGCGATGGTCGCCTGGTCGGTCAGCGGGTTCTCGTTGGCCAGGCCCCGGTAGGTCTGGCAGCTGAGGTCGCACGTGTCGGCATAGCCCCCGTAGCTCCCCAGTGCCGCCATGACGTAGGAACGCGCCGCCACCGCCTGGGCCTCGAGCTCCTGGAACCCCCACGCCTGGCCCTGCGGTCCGGCTGGTCCGAGCGTCCCCCAGTAGGCGGGCGACTCGTTCGGTACCACCGCGGCCACGTACTCCTCGAGCGGCAGGTAGTTGATGGTCCGGGCCGACCCGCTCCCGTCGTACACCGCCTCGATCGACCCCCGCACGTAGACATTGCTGCCCGGCTGGCAGAGCTGCAGCGCCTCAGCCGACGAATTGGCGTCGCCGATGTTCGAGTTCACGTCGGGCACGGCCGTCGGGGTGTGCACTCCCGGGGCGAAGGGGGCGGGCGACCACGGGCCGGCGCAGCTGCCGCCCCGGTAGACGTCCCAGAGGTCGTTCCCGACGGGGACCATCTCGACGGCCTGACCGCCGGGGATGTGGGTACCGGCAACTGTGAACCCACTCTGCGATGTGACGAACAGCCAGTTCCCGTTGTTCTCGGTCAGGGCCACCCGCACGCCGAGCCCCTCCTGCTGGGGGGTGGTGGGCGCCGGGGCCGCGGTCGAGTAGTAGTGCTGCACGATCTGCTGCCACGTCCACCCCGAGTAGGCGTAGCCGAAGGCCCCCCACTGCCCCATGCCCCGTCCGTGGCCGTAGCCGTGTCCCGAGAGCGTGACCGCGGCCGACGGGTAGGCGGCAGCGGGCCCACTGGTGGCGACGACCCCCGTCCACACGCCGAGCACGAGCACCAGCACCGCGGCCAACCCCCGAAGGACCGGCGTCCGAACGGGACCGCGGCCGCCGGGCCGCGCCGGGAACTCCGTCGAACCCCTGCCTCGTCGCACCGACACGTCCACCGACGATACGACTGTGCACCCCCCACCCGGGGGACACCCCGGCAGGTACGTCGGGTTCACCGGTCGGACCCGACCCCGGCGGGCGCCGACCGGCGGCCCGGCCGCCTCAGTCGACACCGACCGGGGGCGCCAGGATCTGTGGGATCGAGCCGTAGAACCCCGCTGAGCCGAAGGCGAACAGCCCGCCGTCGGCGGCCACCATCCAGTACCCGCCTCCCCTGGGTGCCGACGCCATCCCGACCACCGGGAGCACCAGCGACAGGTTGCCGGTCGAGCCCCAGAAGGGGGCCGAGCCGAAGCTGAACACGCCGCCGTCGGCGGCGACCAGCCAGTATCCCTGGGATCCGTTGGCCGCCATCGACACTATTGGGCGGTTGAGGTGCTGGCCGCCCATCGAGCCGAAGAACCCGGCGTCGCCGAAGGCGAAGATCCCGCCGTCGGCGGCCACCAGCCAGTAGCCGCGTCCGTCAGCGGTGGGCGTCATCGACACGACGGGCTGGTTCAGCTGGAGCGCGCCGGTCGACCCGTAGAACCCCGCATCGCCGAAGGCGAAGATCCCGCCGTCGGACGCCACCTCCCAGTAGCCGCGTCCGGTCGGGGTGACGGCGAGCCCCACCACCGGCTTCGCCAGGGACCGGCCACCCATGGACCCGGAGAAGCCGGCATTGCCGAAGGCGAAGATCCCGCCGTCGGACGCCACCTCCCAGTAGCCGCCTCCGTCCGACGCGGCCGACATCCCCACGACGGGGCGGGCGAGGGGCCGGCCACCCATCGACCCGTGGAAGCCGGCGTTGCCGAAGGCGAAGATCCCGCCGTCGGACGCCACGTTCCAGTAGCCCTGCCCGTTGGGGGTGGAGGCCATGCCCACGATGGGCGAGTTGAGGTGGCTCGGTGCGCCGGTCGCCAGCCAGCCGGTCAGCTGCGGGTCGTGGTGGAACATGGGCCACGAGCGGAGGCCGAGGGTGTGGCCCGCCGAGCCCGCCACCACGTAGTGCTGGACGACACCCTCGTTGCCGGCGCCGTAGCCGGCGATGGTGATGCCGATGGAGCCACCCGGGTCGATGGTGACCAGCGGCGAATTCTGGAGTGCGACGGCCCCCGCTCCCAGGGTGGCGACGTGCTGCGCGCTCTTGCCGTCGTAGATCTCGAGCCCGGAGGTGGTCGGGACCAGGACGTCGTTGTACCCGCCGCCGGTCAGGTCGGCAAGCACGACACCGCCGATCACCCGGCCCGGTGTCGACACCGGCCAACCCGGGAGGGCGTTCCCGCTCGAGCCGTTGAGCGCCCAGACCAGTCCGTTGGTCCCGGTGTCGACGCCCTCGACGACCTGCTCGCTGGAGTTGCCGAGGATGTCCCCGATGGCCGGGCTGGAGATCGTGTTGCCGCCGAGGTCGGTTCGCCAGACCACGTTGCAGTGGGAGTCGGCCGCGAACAGCTTGTTCGTGTCCGGGGCCCCCGGATAGAACGATCCGGTCCCGAAGGCGATGCCCACACCCCCGCCGCCCAGGAAGTTCCCCACTGCGGTCGACGAGTCGACCGTCTGGTTGGTGTCCAAGCGGCAGATCTGGTTGCCGCCGGCGCCGAGCACCCGCAGGTGGCCGCCGTTGGAGTACTGCTGGCCGAAGGCGTTGCCGGCCGTCGAGTCGCCGCCCTGGACCACCTCGGTCTGCCCGTTTCCGTAGACGTCGGCCAGCGACGGGGTGGTGAAGCCGCTGTCCGCGGTGAAGAAGGGCCAGCCGGGCAGGGTGGCACCGTTCCCGGCGTCCAGGGCGTAGGCGTTCTGTCCGAGCGACGGCGCGACGACCGACTGGACCCCCTCGAGGGAGCCGACCGCCATGGAGGCCTGGACCCCGTAGTTGCCGTTCGGGTCGGCGGCCGGGCGGGACCAGAGCTGAGCACCGGTGTTGCTGAGTCCGACATAGCCACCCGTCGTCGGGCGCGCCGCGTTGCCGGTGCCCACGTAGACGAAGTCGGTGCCCGAGCCGTTGGGGCTCGCCGACGGGGTCGAGTCGACGGGCGCCCCGACGCGTGCGGGCCAGCCTCCGACGCCGGACCCGTTCGACAGGTGGAAGGCGTAGACGCTGCCCGCCCGGTCACCCACAACCACGGACGGGCCGCCGCCGTCGAGGGTGGCCACGTTCGGCGAACTCTGGGCGATCGGGCCGCCGACGTCGGGCAGCACCTGTTGCCAGGCCAGACTGACGTTCGCGAGGTGGGCGGCAGGTGCAGCATCGGAGCGCCCGGGGGCCACGGTGACCAGGACCGGTGCCAGTCCGACGAGCAGGGCGGCCAGGACGGCCAGTCGAGCCCCGACGCCCCTCCTTCGTCCGTCGCCGCGTGCCGCCGTGTCTTCCCGTACCTGATCCATGGTGCCCCTTGCCTCGTTCTGGTGACCCGGGTGGGCGCCGGCCCGCGCCCCCGTGGATGCGGCGGCGCGGCACCGGACCCTCCGGTGACTCATCTCCCCACCCATCGGCACGGTGGCCGCATTCCTGAACCTCCGGTGGGGACACCGCAGCCGCCCCCGGGTCGTACGGTACCCGGCTGGAGCCGCTCCACTCGGTACCCTGAGACATGCCCGCTGTCCGGACCGCTCCGATCCCCGGGGACGTCGCACCTCCGATCCCCGGGGACGTCGCACCTCCGGTCGCACCATCGGGAGCACTTCCGGTGGCACCGTCGGTCGCACCGCCGGTCGCACGTCCGCTCGCACGTCCGGTCGCACGTCCGCTCGCGCCGCCGGTCGCACGTCCGCTCGCGCCTCCGGTCGGGCCTCCGGTCGGGCCTCCGGTCGGGCAGCCGGTCGGGCCGTCGGTCGGGCCCCGGCCGGGCCGGGTTGCGTCGGACCGGGCCGCCACGTTCGGGCGCGACCTGGTCGATGCCGCACTCCCCTGGGCAGTGGGCCTCGTCGCCCTCGTCGCCCGCCTCGCCACCGCTGCCGCCGGGCCCACCGACTGGGACTCGTCGCAGTACGCCGCCGCAGTCGCCCGGTTCGACGTCACCCACGGCCGGCCCCAGCCTCCCGGCTACTTCCTCTACGTGCTGGCTGGACGGCTCGTGCACGGCACCGGCGTCGGGACCGTCGACTCCCTGGTGGTCGTGTCGGCCGTGGCGTCGGCGTTGGCCGCCGGCCTCGTGGTGGTCGCCGGGAGGGATCTCGGCGGCCGGTGGGTGGGGACAGCCGCGGGACTGCTGGTCGCCACGTCGCCGTTCGCCTGGTTCAACGGCTCGATCGTGGCCACGTACTCGTTCGACCTGTTGGCGGCCCCGCTCCTGATCATCCTGGCGTGGCGGGCCCGTCCCCACTCGTGGCACGGGGCGGCGGCGCTGGCGTCGCTCGGCCTGCTGGCCGGGTTCCGCCAGTCGGTCGTCCAGGCGTTCGCCCTGTTGGTCGTGGTCGCCGTGGTCGGGTCGGTCCGACGGGTGCGCGAGGCCGCCCTGGCCGCGCTGGCCGGGGTGGCCGCCGTGGCAGCGTGGGTCGTGCCCATGGCGCTCAGCCAGCCCGGGGGCGTGTCGGCCTGGGCCCGGGCGACACGGATCGAGACGCTGGGGGCCATCCGGGCGACGTCGGTGCTCGACCACGCTCCGGGCGGGCGGACCAACCTCGGGACGGTGGCCGCGTACGCGACAGTTGCGCTGACTCCGCTGGTTGCCCTGGCGCTCCTGTCGGCCTGTCTGCTCGGCATCCGCCGACTGGTCGGCCTGGCCCGTCCACCCCGTGGCGCCCACGTCAACCTGTCGATCCCGTCGGACGCACGTGCCCACTCCCCCGGTACGTCCCACACGACGGGTCCGACGCCGGAACGGGCGACCGCTTCCGCACGCCGGACCGGACCGCGCGCCCGGGCGGCGTGGACCCGACCCCGGTACCAGTCCCGAACGGCGATCCTGGCGGCCGCCGTGCTCCCCCCGCTGGCACTGGTGTCCTTCGTGCAGTTCGCCAAGGGCGGTTACCTTCTGGCCTACCTGCCCGGCGCTGTCATCGCCTTGTTGCTGGTGCCGGCCGCCCTGTTCCGCCCACGTCCCTCCGCCCACGGGTCCGGTGCCGGGTCGAGGCGCAGGGTCGGCGCACGGGTCTGGGCAGCACTGGCGTCCCTCGCCGTCGTGGCCATCGCCGTACTTGGGGCCCAGCGGTTCCTGACGGGGACCGGCGTCCTCCCCGGGCAGGCGTCACAGGGAGCACGGGGTCCGTGGCTCACCCAGGCCCGCTATCAGGCGCCCTACCTGGACACCCGGTCCGCCATCCGGTCGGCCGACGCCGTCGACCGGGCCCTGGCACGCGTCGCCCCGCTCGTGCACCCGGGGCGCGACGTGGTGGTCATCGACACCGTCGACGGCGGCGGCGCGTTCTACCGGAACGCCGGCTGGGAGCTCCCCGGCGCCCGGGTGGCACTCGTGGTCCCCGGGCTCGCCGTCTACAACGAGCAGTTCGGCTCGCTGTTCTACACGTCGTCGCGGACGATCCCGGTGGGTGTGGGCGGCTCGGTGCTGCTGATCGCCCCGCCGAGCCTGCCCGGCCTGGCGAGTCTGGCCGGGCACGTCCAGGCGTTCCGTGTCGCCCACGCCCAGCCGGTGGCCGACTACCTGGTGTGGCGGATCGCACCGGGGGCCTCCATCCTGGGCGTCCAGGTCGTGGTCCAGCCAGGACCCCGACCGCCCGGCTCCCCGATCAGCGGCTGAACCCCTCCCCACCGGGCCTCACGCGGCCAGCGATCGACCGTCAGCGCGTCGGGCGGGCGGGCGGACCGGTGACTGCGCCCTGGCCGGCGCGGGCCACCACGGACTCGACGTACGCGGCGTAGCGGTCGATCACGCGCGGCCAGCGGAACCGGGCGTCGACGTAGGCCCGGCCCGCGTCGCCCAGCGCGGCCCCGAACGGGGCGTCGTCGACCAGGCGGTCGACGGCCACCTCGAACTCTCCGTACCCGTCGAACGTGAGCCCGCCGCCCGACCGACGGCAGTGCTCCACCGTGGCGGCGCACACGGCGTTGACCAGCACCGGCGTGCGTGCGCTCCACGCCTCCGCAACCACCAGGGAAAACGCCTCCCACGGCGAGGGCGACACCAGCGCCGACGCACCCGACAGCAGGGCCCACTTCACCCCGTCGGGCACCGGGCCGACCACGTCGACGTCTGGATGGCTGGGCGGCGCGTCGACCACCGGGCCGGCCAGGACCAGGCGCAGGGGGCCCGGGCGGCGCTCCTTGTACCGGACGAAGTACCGGGCGAGGAGGGTGGTGCCCTTGTGGCTGTCGACCCGACCGAGGCACACCAGGTAGGGACCGGCCGGGACCGGGTCGGCTCCGGACCACGTCACGGGCTCCGTCACCGACGCCGCCGGTGCGCCCGGACGGGCCGGCGATCCGCCCGGCTCGGGGTCGTCGACACCCAGTCCGAGCAGGAGCTGGTGGTGGCTGGCCACCGTGAAGGTCCGCTCGACCAGGTGCCGCTCCGCCGCGGTCTGGAAGACCAGGGCGTCGGCCGCCGCGAACACCCGGGGGAACACCGGCAGGTGCAAGGCCGGCTCGTCATGGGCCGCCGGGTGCAGGATCGTCGGCGCCGCCACCCGCTCGATCACCCGGACCGTCGGGTAGTAGAGGTACGGGTAGAAGACGAAGGCGTCCGCGGGCCAGCCAGCGGCCGCGTCGGCCAGTTCGGGGGTGACCGGTCCCTGCAGGTCGACCCACCGCTCGGTGTCGGCCAACGAGGCGCCCGCGGGATCCGTCAGGAGCGAGGCCGACAGCGGGTGGAACGACGGGTCCCGTCCCGCTGTCGATCGGAAACGGACTACCCGGACCCCTCCGATCCAGGACTCCCCAGGTGGGTAGACGTCCTCCCACGTGACGAAGTCCTCGGCGCAGGAGGTCAGGACGTCCACGTCCCAGCCCCGCAGGGCCACGAGGTGCTCGGCCAGGAGCCGGGCCGCCGTCTCGGCGCCTCCGATGATGGACGGTCCGTAGCGGGGGACGACGAAGGCGATCCTCACCGGGCCCACCGGGCGGACCGGCTCCCCCGTGGGCCCGCCACCCGGGTCACCCACCTCATGCAGCGCAGGCGGCCTCGAGGGCAGCGACGAATCCGTCCTGGACGCGGGTCAGGGCGAACCAGTCGACTCGCTCGGCGGCCGCGGCGGCCAACTCGGCGCGCAGGCGGGCGTCGTCCACCACCCGGTGGATCGCCGCGGCCACGCGGGCCGGCTCCTTGTCCGGAAGGATGATCCCGGCTTGCTCGACCGTCCCGGGGACGGCGGTGCTCTCCCACGACACGATCGGCAGCCGGTGGTGCATCGCCTCGAGCAGGGGCACGCAGAAGCCCTCGTGGTTCGACAGGCACAGGAACACGTCGCAACCGGCGTAGTAGGCGATGAGCTCATCGTGGGTCACCGACCCCGCGAACTCGACTGCGTCGGACAGGCCGAGCTCGTCCACGAACCGGAGGACGGCGTCCTGGTAGGCCTCGCTGATGGCACCGCCGACGATATGGAGCCGGGCCTGCGGGTCGTAGAGGCGGCGATAGGCCGCCAGCGCCTTGACCAGGTCGTGCTGACCCTTGTGGGGTGACACCTTGCCGACGAACAGCAGATCGGTGCCGCCGGTGGCCCGCTGGTGCTCCAGCCGGGCGGCCAGCGCGCGGTCGGGCGAACCGGTGAAGTCCTCGGGGTCGATGAGCAGCGGGACGGTGGTCGTCGACCGGTAGCCGGCGTCACGCAGCTCACGCTCGTTGAAGCCCGAATCTGCGATGGCGAACTCGGTGACCGGCGCCAGGTCGCGGAGCTGGGCCCGGCCCCACCTGACCTCCTCTCCCACCCCCGGGATCCAGGACTCGAGCAGGCTCGCCGGGGTGATGTTGTGGTAGTTCACGAATTTGCGTTCGGGCCGGTCGCGGAAGACGTCGGCCACCCCGCTGCCGATGGACAGGTGGTACAGCAGGACGCGGCCGGCGGCGGCCCGGTCGCCGATGCGGGTGATCGGGAAGCCGTCGTCCAGCCGGTCCGCCGAGGCGTTCCCGTAGTAGATGTCCGACTGGTAGCCCCGGGACCGCAGCAGGTCCCGGAGCTGCATCACGTGGCCGCCGATGGCGTCGCGGCTGGCCAGGGTGGGGATCACCTGGTCGATCCGGGTGACGGCGGTCACGCCGTCGACTCCTCCCAACCGGGGATGGCTGCAGGCGCGAACTCGGCGCCCACGGACGGGACCTCGCCGGTCAGCCCGGTGGACCGGTGCCGGAAGCTGACGTCGAGAGGCAGGCGGACCCGACCGGTCGACCGGCCCGGGTTGGCCACCTCGAATTTGGTGACCTGGTCCTTCCAGTCGAAGATGGCGGTCTCGGTGGTGCTGCGCACGCCGACGCTCACCGAGTAGGTCCCGTCGAGTAGCGGGACCTCCGGGAAGTGGAACCGAACCATGCCGCCCCCTTCGGGCACCTCGAGGGCGCATCGGGGATCGTCCGGGTCGGAGGCGAAGACGAGCTCGTTCCGGTCGTCGTGGATGGCGATGGTTGCCATTGCGTTGGGCACCGGCGCCAAGCTGTCGAGGTCGGCGGTGATGGTGAGCGACTCACCGGGGTAGAGGTGGAAGCGGTCGCCGCTGCCGCCGTGCTCGGCGTTGACGGTGCCGATGGCGAGGACGTTGCCCTCGATCCCCCCGGACTCGGAGTGCTCGAAGGTGCCCACGCCGAGCAGGTCGGCGAGGAACACCCGGATGCCCTCGCCAGGCTCGTCGATGGTGATCACCCGGCCGTGGTTCATCACCATGACCCGTTCGCAGTTCTGGCGCATGGTGTCCGTGGAATGGCTGACGACGACGATGGTGCGCCCCTCGCGCTGGAACCGCTTCACGTGGTCCATGCACTTGCGCTGGAAGGACGCGTCGCCGACGGCGAGGACCTCGTCGACCAGAAGGACGTCGGGCTCGACGTTTACGGCGACTGCGAAGCCGAGCCGGACGTACATCCCCGACGAGTAGAACTTCACCTGGTTGTCGATGAAGTCCTCGAGTTCGGCAAAGGCGACGATCTCGTCGAACCGCTTGGCGATGTCGGCGCGTGACAGCCCGAGCAACGACCCGTTGAGGTAGATGTTGTCCCGCCCGGACAGTTCGGGCTGGAAGCCGGCGCCGAGTTCGAGCATGGCGGCCAGGCTGCCCCGGACCCGGATCTCCCCCGACGTGGGCTTGAGGATGCCGGCGACGCACTTGAGCAGGGTGGACTTGCCGCAGCCGTTGCGGCCCAGGATGCCGAACGTCTCCCCCTGCAGGATGTCCACGCTGACGTCCTGGAGCGCCCAGAACGGGGTGTACGGCATCTTGCCCCCATGGATCACCCGCTCCTTCAGCGACGTGTGCTTCTCGCTGTACAGCTTGAACTGTTTGGAGATGTCACGGATCTCGATGGCGACGGACATTGGTCAGAGCTCCTCGGCGAAGTTTCCCTCGAGGCGCCCGAACACGATCAGCGCCAGGAGGAAGAGCCCGGTGCTGACGGCGAGCACGATGCCCAGGAGTTCCGCGTACTGGCCGGGTCCCCAGATGGGAAGGATGTGGGTCACCGTGCCGTCGTGGGTGTACTGCGTCTTGCCGTAGAGCGCCCGCTGGAACGTCATGGCGATGGGGGTGATCGGGTTGGCCAGGTACAGGTACTTCACCCAGACAAGTCCCGCGTGCTTGGCGATCAGGCCCGAGACCTGCCCGAACGTGTAGACGATCGGCGTCCCCCAGAACCACGCCATGAGCAGGACCTCGGAGAGGTGCTGCGTGTCGCGCAGGTACACGTTGACCGCCGAGAGGAAGATCGACACGGCGCCGGTGAACACGATGAGCGTCACCAACGCGAGCGGCAGCAGGGCGGCGTACGACCAGGCCGGCACGACGCCGGTCAGGAGCAGGGCGAGGACCAGCACGACCACCTGGATGGCGAACATCACCATGGCCACGCCCACCACCGACAGGGCGAGCAGCTCGCGGGGGAAGGCCACCTTCTTGACGATGCCGGCCTTGCCGACGACGACAGAGGTCGCAGCCATGGCCGACCCGTTGAACAGGTTCCACACCAGCAGACCGGCGAACAGCCAGATGGCGAAGTTCGGCTGTGGGTTCTTGGCGATGACCTTGAAGACCACGTAGTAGATCATCAGGACCAGCGCTGGATTCAGCATGGACCATAGGTAACCGAGCACGGAGTTCTTGTACTTCACCTTGAGCTCGGTCCGGGTGAGCAGGAGTAGCAGGTCGCGGTTTGTCCACAGGTCCTTCAGGCGCTGGCCCAGCTGGACCTTGCCGTTGACGACGGTGACCCGGTCGTTGCTCTGCCCGGGAACGAACCGGGTGCTGCCACCGATGACGGTGGGACGCTCGGGATCCGAGTCGGCCGCGGCCGGCTCGTCGATGCCGAGACTCATCAGGTGGCGGACCCCGAGTCGGCCGTCGCGACGGGCAGGACGTCCTTCTGGATCACCTCGTCGATGAACCCGTACTCACGGGCCTCCTCGGCGGTGAACCACCGGTCGCGGTCCGAGTCGGCCTCGATCCGCTCCACGTCCTGACCGGTGTGGAAGGCGATCCGCTCGGCAAGCATGCGCTTCAAGTAGATGATCTGCTCGGCCTGGATGGCGATGTCGGACGCCTGCCCCTGCATGCCGCCGGACGGCTGGTGCATGAGGATCCGGCTGTGCGGCAGGGCGAACCGCTTGCCGGGGGTCCCCGCACACAGCAGGAACTGGCCCATCGAGGCGGCCAGTCCCACGCAGATGGTGCGCACGTCGCACCGGACGTACTGCATCGTGTCGTAGATGGCGAGGCCGTCGGTGACCGAGCCTCCGGGCGAGTTGATGTACACCGAGATGTCGCGCTCCTGGTTCTCGGCCTCGAGCAGGATCAGCTGCGAGCAGACCAGGTTGGCGGTGTTCTGGTCGATGGCCGACCCGATGAACACGATCCGCTCCTTCAGCAGGCGCTGGAAGATGTCGGAGCCTGGCCCGACATCGGCGCCCGACTTCATCTCGACGGCACCGGGGGACACGGCGGACAGGGCGGCGGACGACGGGGCGAAGGGGGAATCCATGAGGCAGGAGCCTAGTGGCTGGAGTGTCCGCCGGGACGCACGGGGGCACCCGGCCCAGGGACGTCCCCCGTGCCCTACGCCCCGCTCGCCACGGTGCGCAACGTCATGACCAGGTCGGATCCCGCGTGCTCCAGCCCGAGTGCGGCGAGGTGGGCCCGGCCGGCGGCGGCCAGGGCGTCCCGTCGGACCGGGTCGGCCAGCAGCGATGCCACGGCGTCGGCCACGTCGCGGGGGCCCTTGCGCCCGAGGAGCACGCCGGCGGCACCCACCGTCTCGGCCACCGCACCGGCGTCGTAGGCCACCACCGGGAGCCCGTGGGACATGGCCTCCACCAGCGGGACGCCGAACCCCTCGTGCTCGGACAGCATGACCAGCACGTCGGCCGTGGCGTAGCGGGCGGCCAGGCCACCCGGCGTCAGGCGGGTCGTGAACTCCACTGCGCCGGACAGGCCGAGGTCGGCTGCGTACCGCCGGAGGGCGGCGGCGTAGTGGGGCTCGGTCGGCCCGCCCACGATGGTCAGGTGTGCGTCGGGCGCCGAGGTGGCCCGTGCCACGAACAGCGCGGCGACCGTCTCCTGGTGGGCCTTGTTCGGCGCCAGGCGTCCGACGGACAGCCACCACGGACCGCCCAGCTCCTTGCGATCGGCCAAGGCGGCCAGGACCGCGGGATCGGGCTCGACCGGGGGCAGCGGCACGTTCGCCACCGGGACCCGGCGGGTGTCCGGGCAGCCGGCGGCGCGCAGCTCGGCCACGTCGAACTCGGACACCCCGATCCCGAGGACGCACCGGGGGGCGAGTTCGGCCAGCTCCCGTACCGCCGCCTCCTGCATGCGGGCGATGGTGTTGTTCCACCGGGCGAAGTACGGCGCCGGGGTGAGGCTGTGGTAGTTCAGCACCAGGGGCTCGGGCCGGCCCGCCAGCCACCCGGTCATGTCGGAGCGGGTGGCCACCTGGTAGACGAGCACGTCGCCGGGTACGGCATCGTGTTCGTACTCGGCGTAGGGCCGCGTCTCGTCGACCGTGTCGGGATCGGGCAGCTCCGTGTAGACGGTGCAGGGCACGCCGGACGCCACCAACCGGTCGCGCAGCGCGCTGGTGTGCTCGCCCACCGCGTCGCGCCGGTGGAGCATCGGCACGAACAGGTGGATCCCCGGGGCCCGGGCGGTCCCACCGGCGGTCACCGGGCGCTCCGGGCCACCACGGCGTGCACCGACCCCTGCTCGGCCCGGTGTGCCACCGGGTCGACCATGCCCAGGTGGGCGAGGACCAGCGCCCACGTGTCGCAGTGGAGCGGCCGGCCCGGCAGCAGATCGCGCACGGTCGGCTCCAGCCCGGCGTCCCACGCCACCTGGTCGCCGACCAGGAGCACGAGGGTGCCACCGGGCACCAGGGCCCGGAACGCGGACGTCACCAGGTGCACCTTGTCCGCCAGAGCCGAACGGTCCAGGCAGCCGCTCAGCACGACGCCGGCACGGCTCGCCGGCGGCAGTCGGTCGAGGTGCTCCTGCACGTCCCCGATGGTGGCCCGGACCTGGCCCGGTCGTCCGGGCCGCCCCTCACGGAGAGCCCACACCAGCTGGCCGCGGGGGTCGACGCCGTCGACGTCGGCTCCGGTGGCGACCACCGCCCCGACCACGCCGGTCGCCCCCAGCTCGCCCACCACCACCGGGTGACCAGCGCCGTCCACCCAGGTCGCGAGCGCCGTCGACCACTCGGACGCGTCGGGCACGGGCAGCGCCAGATCGGCCGGGCGGAACCCCAACGGGTCGGCGGCCGACTCGAGCCGGTCGACCCGGGCGGCCAGGTACCGGAAGGCGTCGAACACGGCGTCCACGGTCGGCACCGTCCCCCGCACGTCGTCCACGATGCGCTGCGAGTACTCGGTCAGCTCCTGGGCCAGGGCGGTGACGACGTCCCCGAGCATCCGCTCGCCGGCCTTCGCCCCCCGGCCCCGGTCCCACAGGTCGGCGGGCAGCCCGTGCCACGGCTCGACCCAGGTGCCCCGGTCCCCGGACGGCGACAACCGACGCAGTGCGTCGTCGAAGCCCCACTGCAACGATCCGGCCGGGGCCAGGCGCTCGAATGCGTCGAGCAGCTCCCGCTCGTCGTCGGGGAGTGCACCCGCGTCTGCCGACCGAGGGTCACCGGGGCCCGCCGGGCCGTGAGGGGACCCGGTCCCGTCGGGCCCCCTCGTTCCGTCCGACACCGTCATAGGGCACCTCCCGAGCGCAGGTAAGCGGTCCCGCCCGTCGGGACCTCGAGTCGCGCCGTCCGAAGCGGTGCCGTGCGCCCGCGGGCCACGACCGAGGCCAGGAACGCCGTGTACCGCTCGATCAACGCGGGCCACGAGTAGTGGAGTGCCGTATAGTCCCGCCCGGCGTCGCCGAGCCTGGCCCGCAGTCCCGGGTCGCCGGTCAGCCGTTCCACGGTCGACTCGAAGCTTCGGTACGAATCGAACCACAGGCCGCCGCCCGACCGGGTGCAGTGCTCCATCGTCGCCGCACACGCGCCGTTCACCAGCACCGGCACCCCCATCGTCCAGGCCTCGAGCACCACGAGCGAGAACGACTCGTACGCCGACGGCGTCACCATCAGCCGGGCCCCGGCCAGGATGTCCCACTTGTCCGCCTCGGACACGGTGCCGGTGGCCACGATGTCCGGGTGGTCCGGTGCCTCCGTCGAGACGGGGCCCACGAAGGCGAGCGCGAGGTCGCCCGGGTGGCGGGCCTTGTACTCCGCGAAGTAGTCGGCGAGCATCCCGCATCCCTTGTGTTCATCCACCCGCCCCAGGTAGCAGAGGTAGGGGCGGTCGCCCAGCCCGAGGATCTCCCCACCGGCCCGGCCGGCGCCGGCGGGCTCGTTGACCCCGAGACCGAGCACCACCTGCGGGCGGGCCCCGACATGGAAGACGTCCTCCATCAGGTCCCGCTCGGCCCGGGTGTGGTACACCAGCCCGTCGATGTCGCGGAAGCTGCGGCGGAAGGCGGGCAGGTAGAGCGCCGGCTCGTCGTGGGCCGCCGGGTGGAGCACCACGGGGGCCTGCGCCACGGCGATGGCGTCCACCGTTGTGGCGAACAGGTACGGGTAGCAGGCGATCACGTCGGCGTCGGACGTGGCCACGGCGTCGACCAGGCCTGGGCACATGGGCCCGTTGAGCGCCACCCACCGGCGCGCCTCGGCCAGCGTCGCCGTCTGCGGGGAGACCCGCAACCTTCCGTCGAGCTCGAAGTAGTCGAGCGTGCGCCGCGAAGCCGTAGGGAACCGTCGCACCGTGACCCCGTCGAGGACCGAGGTTCCCGCCGGCTCGGTGTTCTCCCACGTGAGGTGGTCGAGGGCGCAGCTGGTCAGCACCTCCACCTGCCAGCCGGGGACCTGGCACATGCGCTCGGCCAGCATCCGGGCCGCCGTCTCGGCACCGCCGATCACCTCGGTCCCGTAGCGGGGGGTCACGAAGACGAGCTTCACACCACCACCCGCCCACCGTCGGCGACCCGGCCCAGCACCTCCACGAACCGGGCTGCGGTCCTCGCCGCGGCGAAGTCGGCCAGGCGCCGGTGCCCGGCGTCCACCAGGCGTCCGGCGAGCTTCCCGTCGCGTCGGACCCGGTCTACGGCGGCGGCCACGGTGGCCGGTCGTGCCGTGGGAAGCAGCAGGCCGGCGTCGGCCAGCGTCTCCCCCACGGCGCCGGCGTCGAGGGCCACGATCGGCGTCCCTGCCCGCATGGCCTCCAGCAGCGGGATGCAGAACCCCTCATGGCGCGACAGACAGACGAAGATGTCGGCGTCCTCGTACCAGGCGGTGAGCTCGCCTGGCGTCAGCCCCTCGCCGTGCACGACGGCATCGCCCAGTCCGAGCTCATCGGCGAAGGCGAAGACGGCCTCGGCGTAGTCCGTGGTGACGGCCGGGCCGACCAGGTGGAGCCGGGCGGCCGGATCGTAGAGGGAGCGGTAGACCCACAGGGCCTCGACCAACCGCTCGTGCGACTTGTTGGGCGAGATCCGCCCGACGAAGAGCAGCACGGTGGCCTCGCCGTGGGTCGCTGCCAGACGGTCACGCTCCACCGGGTCGGCGGTCCCGTCGGCGCTGTCCAGGTCCACCAGGATCGGCACCACCTCGGTGGCCGGACAGCCGAGTGCGGCCAGCTCGTCGGCGTTGAAGGCGGAGTCGGCGATGCCGAGGACGGCCCGTGGGGCGAGGGCGGCCACCTGGCGGCGGGCGAGGGCGACCTTGGCCGTGGTGTGCTCCTCCCACCCGGCGTAGAAGGACTCGGGGGTGACGTTGTGGTAGTCGAGGACCAGCGGCTCGCTGCGGCCGAGCAGGAAGTCGGCGACGGGCGAGGAGGTCCCCAGCTGGTAGAGCAGGACGTCGCCCGGCCGGGCCCGTCCCGGGTACGTCTCGAAGTAGGCGGCCTCGTGCTGGAGCTCGTCGTGGGCGGCCTCTACGTAGATGTCCGACTCCCACCCGACGGAGCGGAGGGCGTCCCGCAGGGCCAGGGTGTGGTCCCCTGTGGCGTCCCGGGGCAGGAGCGCCGGCACGAACTGGTGGACGGCGGTCACCGCTCCCGCGTGGCGACCACGAGGTACTCCGTCGGCCCGAGCAGCAGGTCGTTCACGGCGTCGATGGCGGCGTTCACTGTGTTGGCGTCCGACGAGCCGGCACCCACGTGGGCCAGGGTCCGATCGGCGCCGCCGGGTACCGGTGCGGCGACGCCGAAGCCCCGGGTCCCGAGCAGGTGGGCCCAGGTCTCGGCGTGGAGCGGCCGACCGGGTGCCAGGTCGCGCACCACCGGGGTCACCGAGGCGGCCCATCCCTCGGGCGTGGTCGAGTGGAGCACCAGGGTGCCACCCACTGCCAGGCGGGAGCCCACCAGGTCGAGCAGTCGCTCGCGTTCGTTGGGGCGCAGCCACTGCACCGATCCTGTCAGCACGATGCCGCCCAGGGCCTCGGCCGCCACGACGTCCAGGTGGTCCACGACACCCTCGGCCCGGACGTCCAGGCCGCGTGCAAGGGCCGGCTCGAGCACCAGGTCGGCCGGATCCACCCCGTAGGCGTCGACGCCGGCGGCGCCCAGGGCGTCGAGGAGGGTGCCGTCGCCGCAGTCCGCCACCAGGACCCGGTCGCGGACACCCCGAAGGGCGTCGACCGCCGCCGACGACCACCACGCCTCGCCCGCCGTGGCCGTGGGCACGACGTCCATCGGCAGATCGGGCGACCGGTGCGTCTCGACGGCAGCCTCGAGGTCCTCGATGTGGTCGACGACCACATGGAACATCCGCGAGACCGACCAGGCGAACTTCACGATCTGGGCGACGACGAAGTTCATGTACCAGCCGAGGCCCTTGCGGATCAGGCGCTTGACGTAGCTGCCCACGGCCTTGTCGGATGCCGTCGGCACGGCGATGTCGACGTAGGCGGAACCGTCGACCAGTGCCAGCGTCTCGCGGAGCCGGGCCCGTCCCTGCAGCCCAACGGGCGAGAACTCGAGGAACAGCTCGTCCAGCTCGGCCTCGAGGCCGGCCGGAAGGTCGCCGGAGGCCCGGCGCCGGCGGACCTCGGCGTCGATCTCCGCCATCACCTGGTCGAGGTAGCGGATGCGCGCCGCCGTGTCGGAAGCCCCGTCGGGGGCGGGCGCGCCAGGGGACGCGGACGTCGGGGTCGGGGACGAGGTCGGCACAGGGCGACTATAGCCAGGGGTCCCCCGGGGCCCTGTGAGGCTCCCCGACACCGCACCGGCCCTCGGTAGGCTTGCGCTACGCGGGCGTGGCGGAATCGGCAGACGCGCCGGGTTTAGGTCCCGGTCCCTTCGGGGGTGGAGGTTCGAATCCTCTCGCCCGCACCCAGCACTCCGGACCGGTGGCACTCCGGACCGGTGGCACTCCGGACCGGTGGCACTCCGGACCGGTGGCACTCCGGACCGGTGGCACTCCGGACCGGTGGCACTCCGGACCGGTGGCACTCCGGACCGGTGGCACTCCTTCCGGGTGGCACGCGTGCCACCCGGGGTGTTCACTGGACGCATGCCGTTGACCGGGGAGTACGAGCCGAGCTCGCAGCAGTGGGTACGCGACCAGGTGGAGCGCTACGAGGCGTCGGGAGGCACCGAGGCCACCACGCTGCTCGACACCGGCCTACCGGTGGTGATCGTCACCCACCGCGGCGTGGCGTCTGGCAAGCTGCGCAAGACGCCGCTCATGCGCGTCGAACACGCAGGGGACTACGCCCTGGTCGCCTCGCAGGGCGGGGCGCCGACCCATCCCGACTGGTACGCCAACCTCGTGGCCGACCCGCACATCGACCTACAGGACGGACCCGTCCAGCAGGGCCGGGTGGTCCGCGAGGTCGTGGGCGAGGAGCGGGCGTTGTGGTGGGAGCGGGCGGTCGCGGCCTACCCGCCCTACGCCGAGTACCAGGAGCGCACCGACCGGGTCATCCCGGTGCTGGTGGCCGAACCGGCCGACTGACCTCCGACGCGGGCCGCACGGGCAGCGTCCGGCGGGAGCGTCGTCCGGTCAGCCCGGCTTCCTCGCCAGCACCGCAAGGAGGTAGCACGACTCGGCGTCGTGGAAGACGCCGTAGTTGGCCGAGCACGCGGCCGGGTCGTACCTGCCCTCGTCGACCGCCGGCCCGCCCCAGTTGAGGCCCCGCTCGCACGCAACCCCGAGCCCGGCCGCCTCGAGCTTCGCCCGCAACTGGCCAAGGGTGTACTCGACCTTGTGGTCCGGGTCGATGAAGTCGTCCTGCTGGAGTCGGGTGACCTGGCCGTTGGGCGTGTCGAGCGCAAGATGGCCTCCGGGGCGGAGGATCCGCTGCACGTGGCGCAGCACCACGTCGCCCTCGGCCTCCGACACGTGCTCGATGGACTGGCCGCTGTAGACGAGGTCGACCGAGTCGTCCTTGAGGAACGACAGGTCGACCATCGAGCGGTACTCGTAGGTGACCCGCCCGCGCTCGGTCTCGGCCACGTGGAACCGCTCAGACCTGTAGAGGGGGTGGCGGTCGTCGGGAAGCAGGTCGACGATCACCAGTTCGTCGAAGTCGTAGGGGTAGCCGAGGGACACCAGGGCACCCCGCCCATCGGTGGTGTGCCCTCCCCCGAGGTCCACGATCCGCCTGGCCCGCGGGAGCCCCACGATGAACTCGCACCGGCTGGCGTGGAGCGAGGCGTGCAGGGCCGACGGCGCCAGTCGCACATGGGCCCGGAACTCGCTGGAGCAGCGGATCCGGTCGACGAGGTCGTCGTAGGTCATGAGCCGGGCCGACAGGGCCTCGGTGTACTGCAGCCAGGCGTCCGGGTCGGGATCCCGCCGGAGCAGGACGTTGTAGGCCATCCGCACCGCGTCGTGGGGGTCGAGCTGCGTGTAGCCGAGTCCGGCCCGGTGGGTGACCTCCCGCCGGAACTTCCGATCCACTCGGGACCACAGGTGCGCGACCTGCGCACCCAGGTCGCCCGCGGCCCCGTTCGTCGCCCCGTCCCCTGCTGCGTCCACACGGCCTCCTCGCGCCCCGGACAGCCAGGTCGCACGTGCAGCGCAACCTACCAGCGGCGGGCACCGGGTCCCGGGCAACGGCCACCCCGGCGTGGCCCGGTGGCTCAGCCCCCGCCGTCGACCGAGACGACCTGACCGGTGACGTAGCCGGCGGCCGGTGACACCAGGAACCGGACCACGTCGGCGACGTCCTCGGGTCGGCAGACCCGGCCGAAGGGCGACGAGGCGTCGAGGGAGGCGATGTCCTCGACCCCCATCATCCCCTTGACCAGTCGGCGGCCCATCTCGGTGTCGACCAGGCCGGGGGCGACCACGTTGGCGTGGATCCCGTGGGGCCGCTCCTCCTTGGCGAGCGTCCGGGCCAGCGCCTCGAGCGCCACCTTGGCCATCGTGTACGGCGCCGAGCGGGCCGCCACGTGACGGGCGGCCACCGACGAGATGAAGACCAGGTCGCCCCGGGGCTGCTCGCGCATCCCGGGCAGGAGGGCCCCACAAAGCTGGAAGGCGCTGTAGACGTGGGTGCGCATCAGCCGGTCGACCTCGGACAGCGGGGTCTCGGACACGGTGCCACCGCGGCTGGCGATCCCGGCGTTGCACACCAGCAGGTCCACCGGGCCGAACTCCGCCAGCACCCACGCGACCAACCCTGCGGCGGCGTCCGGGTCGTCGACGGAGGCGGCGAACGCCGCGCCCCGGCATCCGAGGGCCTCGATGTCGGCGACGGTGGACGCCGCCGAGTCTGCGTCCCGCCGGTAGTTCACGGCCACGTCGCACCCGTCGGCGGCCAGGGCGAGGGCGATCGCCCGTCCGATACCCCGCCCACCACCGGTGACCAGGGCGGTCCGTCCCGCCAGGGGTGCACCGGCGGCGGGTTCGGCGGTGGTGGGGCGTGGGGTCACGATGGTGTCCTGTCTTGCGGAGGGGTTGGCTTTCGGCCATGCTTCCCCGGTTCCGCCACAGCGTCAACGTGTGCGGCCCGATGATCGAACGCCGACCACGGCGGCCCGGCATCACCTCACCCAATTCCACGACAGCTCAGACCGACTGCAGCTCGGATCACTCCAGGAGGACACCATGGGAATGCTCGACGGCAAGGTTGCCATCGTCACCGGCGCAGGCCGGGGGATCGGACGTGAGGAGGCCCTCCTGCTGGCCTCCGAGGGCGCAAAGGTCATCGTCAACGACGTCGGCGCATCGCTCCAGGGCGAGGGCGGCGACAAGCATCCGGCCGAGGAGGTCGTCGACCTGATCAGGGCCGGTGGCAGCGACGCCGCGGTCAACTCGTCCGACGTCAGCTCGTGGGACGGGGCAAAGGCGCTGATCGACCAGGCCGTCGACACCTTCGGCCAGCTGGACATCCTGGTCAACAACGCCGGCATCCTGCGGGACAAGATGTGCTTCAACATGGAGGAGTCGGACTGGGACGACGTCATCCGCGTCCACCTGAAGGGCCACTTCGCCCCCGCCCGCCACGCCGCCGTCTACTGGCGGGGCCGGGCCAAGTCCGGCGAGGACGTCACCGGTCGCATCATCAACACCTCGTCCGAGGCCGGGCTGTTCGGCAACGCCGGCCAGGCGAACTACTCGGCCGCCAAGGCCGGCATCGCCTCGATGACGTGGGTGCTCGCCCGGGAGCTGGGCCGCTACGGCATCACCTGCAACTCGATTTCGCCGCGGGCCCGCACCCGGATGACGGAGAACATCTTCGGGGAGATGGCCAAGTCCGACGACGGCTTCGACAAGTTCGACCCGAAGAACGTCGCCCAGCTGGTGACCTTCCTCGCCACCGACGAGGCAGCGGACATCAGCGGCCAGAACTTCATCGTCTACGGCGGCGACATCTGGGCCACCGGCGGCTTCTACACGACCGGCCAGATCCACAAGGACTCCATGTGGACGCCGGCGGAGCTGGCTGCTGCCAAGGGTGAGCTGTTCAAGGACATCTCGTCCGGCGTCCCGCCCTTCAGCCTGGCCTGACCATCCCGCGGGCACTGCGCCCGCACGCCACGACGCGCGGCACACGGGCCCGGTCAGTCGACCGGGCCCGGCCGCGTCGGGGGACCACCAAGAACCAGGTCGGCCACCCGGCGCTCCGCCCCGGCCACCGGTCCGTCGTAGACGACGCGCCCCTTGGCGAGCACCACGACGTCGTCGGCCAGCACCAGCGCCCGGTCGACGTGCTGCTCGATCAACAGTAGCGAGGTGCCCGCGGCCAGTACCTGCTCGAGTGCAACGTAGACCTCGTCGACGACGGTCGGGGCGAGGCCGAACGACAGCTCGTCCACCACCAGCAGCTTCTGGTGCAGCACCAGCACCCGGGCCAGCGCCAGCATGCGCTGCTCGCCACCCGACAGCGTGCCCGCCGACTGCCCGTGACGCTCGCCCAGCCGGGGGAACGCTGCGTAGGCCCGGTCCAGTCCCTCGGGAACCGCCTTGCGACCCAGCGCCCGACGGAACGCCAGAGTGAGGTTCTCCTCCACCGAGAGCGAGGCGAAGACCGAGCGCCCCTCGGTCAGGTGGGACAGTCCCCGTCGGGCGATCTCGTAGGCGGGGCGGCCGGTGACGTCGCGGCCGTCGAAGGTGATCGTGCCCGCGGTCGTGGGCACGAGTCCCGACACCACGCGTGCCACCGTGGACTTGCCGGCCCCGTTGGCCCCCATCAGGGCCAGCGCCCGTCCGGTCCGCACCTGCAGCGACACGTCGAACAGCGCCTCGTAGGGCCCGTAGGCGGCGCGCACCCCGCGCAGCTCGAGCAGCGGATCGCCGACCGGTGCCGGCCCGGTCCCGTCGGTCACGCCGTGCTCCCGAGATAGGCGCGCCGGACCTCGGGCTCGGCCATGACCTCGGCCACACCCCCCGTGGCCAGGACTTTCCCGAAATTGAGGACGACCAGGCGGTCGACGGTGGACTCGACCAGGCCCAGGTCGTGCTCGACCAGGACGACGGCGACCCCCGTGCTGCGCCGGGTCTCGTCGAGGATGCGCCCCAACCGTGCGGTGTCGTCGGCGTCCAGGCCGGACGACGGCTCGTCCAGCATGAGCAGGCGGGGCGATCCCATCATCGCCCGACCCAATTCCACCAGCCGGGCGTGCCCGAGGTCGAGGGTGTCGACCGGCCGGTCGGCCAGGTCGGTCAGGCCGAGGAGTTCGAGGACCGACTCGACCTGGTGGAGCTCGGCCGGCGTGGGGCCTCCACGGTGCAGCAAGTCGCGCCAGATCCGCACGGTACCGCTGGCCGCCTGCTCGGCCACCAGCAGGTGGTCGGCCACCGTCATACCCTCGAACAGCTCCATGCGCTGGAAGGTGCGTCCGATCCCCAACCGGCTGCGCTTCCACACCGGCAGGCGGTCGATGCGGCGGCCGCCGAACACGACGGTGCCCTCGTCGGGCTCCTCCAGGCCGAACAGGCAGTTGAAGAGCGTCGTCTTGCCAGCGCCGTTCGGCCCGACGATGCCGACCGCCTCGCCCGCTCCGACCTCGAGCCCGACGTGGTCGAGCGCGACGATCCCCCCGTACTGCTTCGCGATCCCCGTGGCCACGAGGAGCTCCCCGGCGCCGGTCACGTCCCCTCCCCCACGGGTGCAGCCGGAACTGGTGCCCCTGGGCCACGGGTCGTCCCGTCGGGGTCCCCCGTGGGGGGACGGGTCCCCACCCGGGCGGCCCGGTGCAGGGTCAGGGCGTGCTGCGTGCGCGCCCCCAGGTAGTCGAGGAAGCCCTCGGGGTGGCGGGTGTAGCTGAGGGTGGCCAGGCCGAACAGGACGGCGACCAGGCCGGCGAACCGGCTGGGCAGTGTGGTGACCGCCACCTGCAGCGTGGTGTAGACCACGCCGGCCACGACCGCCCCGGTGATGGAGCGCAGCCCGACGATGGCCACCACGACGAGTAGGACGGCGGAGATCTGGTAGCCGAAGCTGTCCGGGGACAGCGACCCCTCGAGCGACCCGTAGAGGGCGCCACCGACCCCGGCCAGGCCGGCGGAGAGCGCGAAGACCAGCACCCGCAGGCGGTAGACGTCGACGCCCACGGCGCTGGCGGCCAGTTCACTACTGCGGACGGCGGAGAGGTAGCGCCCCATGGTGCCGTCGCCGACCAGCTTCACCACACCGGCCGCCACGGCCAGGATGACCAGCGACAGGAGGAAGAAGGGCTTGGCGGCGGCAAAGCTGACCGGGCCCGCCGACGGTCGGGGCACGGTGACCCCGCCGGCACCGTTCCCGATCCACGAGTTCGGGAACAGGATGTTGTCGGCGAGGAGGGCGAACGCCAACGTGGCCAGGGCCAGCGGAAGGCCGGCCAGCTGCAGGGTGGGGATGGCCACCAGGACCCCGAGGCCGGCGGCAAGCAGCCCGCCCGCCACCATGCCGACCACCACCGGCAGGCCTACGTGGTTGGCCAGCTGGCCGGCCATGAAACCGCCCAGGCCGGCGAAGGTGGCCTGGCACAGCGAGATCTGGCCCGTCATGCCGGTCAGCAGGGTGAGCGACAGGAAGACGATGGCGAAGGCCACCCCCTGGTTCATCGTCAGCAGCCAGTCGGGGGGCACCCAGGTGAGCGCCGACACGATGGCCAGTGCGGACACGGCCCACGCCAGCGTGGCCGTCGGGCGCCGGGTGAGCAGGCCGGGAGCGCCGTCGACGTCCCGACCCACCAGCCGCTGGTGCCACAGCCCGACCGAGCGCACGGTGCCGTCGGCGGCGGCCACCGTCGTGGCCGAACGGTAGCCCGTGGTCGACCGCTCGACGGACGATGACGGGGGGTCGCACGCCGACAGCGGGTCGTCGAGCTGACGCTGGCGGGCGAGGGGCAGGAAGACCAGGAGGACGACGAACGGCAGCGAGGGGCGTAGTCCGTTGGCGATGACACCGGCCGGCATGTAGCCGGCGACGACCTGCTGGCCCACCCCGAGTGCGAGCCCGCCGACGAGGGCGAGCGGCAGGCTCGAGAACCGTCCGATGACGGCCCCGGCGACGCCCCACACCAGCAGCACCGTGAAGTTCTGCGGGTCCAGCTGCGAGTAGAGCGGGGCCAGCAGCACACCGGCCAGTGCGGCCATGATGCTCGACAGGATCCAGGCGAAGGCACTCACACGTCCGGAGTTCACCCCCGCCAGCTCGGTCATCCGGGGGCTCTCGACCACCGCCCGCATCTCGAGTCCGATCGGGGTGAACCGGAAGAGCACCACGAGGACGCCGACCACCACCACGGTGGCTGCGCTGATCGAGAGTTCGAGGCCGCTGACCGGCACCGAGCCGAGGTGGAGGTAGACCCGCTGGGCGTTGCCGACGATGGCGGGCGGAGGGATGTCCGGCTCCGCCCCGGCGATGATGAGGGCCACCTGGGGCAGGGCCACCAGGAGCCCGAGGGAGGGCACCAGCTTGACCAGCGCGGACGCCGTGCGGATCCGGCGGAACAGCAACCGGTCGAGGAGCACGCCCACGAACGGGCCGATCACGAAGACGGCGATCACCCCCGCGGCCCATCGGGGCCAGTCGTCCTGGATCAGCGAGACGTAGGCCAGGGCGGACACGAACGCCTGGGCCCCGAAGGCGAGGTTGAACACACCCGACGCCTTGTAGGTGAGCACCAGGCCTACGGCCATGAGTGCGAACACACAGCCGAACGGGACGCCGGGGACGGCGTAGTCGAGGAACTGGGTCACTTGCCCGGCACCCCCGGCTGCAGCGGCAATGTCGTCACGGTGATGTTCGACGTCCGGGCGCTCCCGGTCTGGTCGTAACAGGAGTAGACGCTGGCCGGCGTGGTGAACACCGGGACGAACTCGAGGCCGTGGGCCTGCACGTACGTCGTGCAGTCGAGGCCGTTGACGCCGGTGTGGGCGATCTTCCAATTGACGGGCGGGTAGGCGCCGTCCGCCGTGAACGCGGTAAGCCGGTTGATGGCCCGCACCAGCGCCGTGCGGGTCACGTCGTTGCCGATGGCGCGGAGTCCCTGGACGAACAGGTCGGCGCTCACCCACCCCGCCAGGGCGGTGCCCGACGGGGTCGTGCCGGGGGCATAACGCCGCATGGCGGCGTTGAAGGCGTCGATCCCCGGGTACACCCGGGGATCGAGGGCCGTCACCTCGAACGGCGTCTGCTGGAGCAGGAAGTAGACACCTTGATAGGCGGGTTCGTTGTTGGCGAGGATCCTGCGGTCGTACCCGTCGAGCCAGTACTGGACGGTGCCGCCCATCCCGTGCTGCTGCAGTGTCTGGGACAGCTTGATGTTTCCGGTCGAGTCCATGCACGTGGCCACGAAGTCGACGCCGTTCTGCTGCATCCGGGTGACGTCGGCGTCCAGGGTGGCAGCCCCGTACGGGATGGAGAAGTCGACCACCGGGGTACGGATGTGGAACTTCTCCAGGCCCTTGACCACGCTGACGCATCCCCCCGACGACTGGGCCACGTTGTAGGCCAGCACGGCGGCCGAACGCCTGTGGGTCTGCTGGGCGACGAAGGCCACCTGCGGCATGGGCAGGTCCGAGGCGATGTAGGACCCGCCGGCACCGAACATGGTCGGCCCGGCCCACTGCGAGTTCGGGTTCTCCTGGATGCCGAACGTCGGCACGGCCTGCGAGCGGAGGATCGACGACCCGGTGAAGAACGGCGTCCCCACGCCCACCACGGCGAACACCTTGGACTGCACCAGCCGCTGGGCGGCGGCGGTGTTGCCCGACGGCGACGTCCCGTCGTCGACCAGTGGGGCGTAGACGATCTTGCGGCCGTAGACCCCGCCCGACGCGTTGAGCCTGTCGAAGTAGACGGCGGCACCCGTGGTGACCGGGGCGAAGCTCGATGCCGCGAACCCGCTGAAGGAGCCCATGGCGCCCACCCGGATGGTGGTCGGGGTGACCCCGTTGGTGTCCCCGGCGTGGGAGACCGTGAGGACGGTCACGTTGCCGCACGAACCCAGCAGTACCGCTCCGGCGGCCACCACGGCGGTCAGGGCCCCGACCCGGACGGGCGCACATGCTGCCCGGTGCGCAGTACGCCGTCGATCCACAGGCCTCCCCGATGCTCAGGCCGCTCGTCGCCGTAGTCCCCGATCCGGGTGACCTGCGGCTACGGGACCCGACTGGTATCGACTGTACCGCCCGAGTGTCGCCAGGCGTGCGACGCTGACGTGGCAGGGGCCTGCACCGGCGCCACCGGTCAGGCCTTGGCCGGCACCTTGGCGGTGGCCTCGCCCACCACCTTCTCCTCGCCGTCGGCGTTGCGGAGCCGGACGTCGAGGTCGATCAGGTGGAGGTCGCCCTCGGTCCGCTTGCCGGTGACGACGATCGACGACCGGAGCTCCTCGTCGGGCCAGGTCTGCCGGGCGAACCGCACCGTGAACCGGGTCACGTTGCCGGCGCCCACGTAGTCGGTGATGGCGGTGCCGAGCAGGCCCATCGAGAACATGCCGTGCCCGAAGACGCTGGGCTGTCCGGCGGCGGTGGCCTTCACCTCGTCATGGTGCATCGGGTTGTAGTCCCCCGATGCCCCGGCGTAGGCCACCAGGTCCGTCCGGGTCAGGACATGGCTCCTCGTGGGCACCTCGTCCCCCTCCTGCACGTCCTCGAAGTAGAGCACTGCGTCAGCCATCTCCTCGTCCTCCTCCTGCCGGGCTCCGCCCGGTGCGATCCCGTGGCCAGCGGTCCTGCCCGCGGGCCCTTCCTGCTGCCTGTCCGTCCTGCGTGCCGCGGCCTGCACCGTGCGTGCAGCGGACCGCATCACGTGTCGGCCTCCCACCGTCCGGGCGCCCCACGGGTCAGCGTCCCGGCTCCGGATCGCGTGGAAGCCCCAGCAGGCGTTCCCCGATCACATTGCGCTGCACCTCGCTCGTCCCGCCGGCGATGGTCATGCACTTCGACTGCAGCACCATGTAGGCCGAGAACGCCGCGTCCCCGTCGGTGACGACTCCGTCGGGACCGCACAGGTCGAGCCCGAACTCGTGGACGCGCTGGTCGAACTCGGCGCCCAGCAGCTTGCGCACGCTCGACTCGGATCCGGGCTGCAGACCGCCGACCGAGCGAAGGGTGGCCCGCATGCCGAGCTGGGCCAGGGACTGGGCCTCGGCCAGCAGGTGGCCGAGACGGTCCAGCGTGACAGGGTCCTGCAGCGACGGGGCGGCGGCCACCCGGCCCAGCACGCCCTCGAGGGCACCACCGAACGCCGAGTCCGTCGACAGGGAGACCCGCTCGTTGGCCAGCGTGGTCCGGGCCAGCTTCCAGCCTCCGTCGACGTCCCCCACCACGCACTCGTCGGGCACGAAGCACTCGTCGAAGAACACCTCGTTGAACAGCGCCGCGCCGGTGATCTCGCGCAGCGGACGCACCTCGATGCCGGGCGACGTCATGTCGACCAGGAAGTAGGTGATGCCCCGGTGCTTGGGCACGTCCGGGTCGGTGCGGGCCAGGCAGATGCCCCAGTGGGCCCGTTGGGCCACCGAGGTCCACACCTTCTGACCGGTGAGCGACCAGCCCCCGTCGACACGCGTGGCACGGGTGGACAGCGAGGCCAGGTCGGAGCCGGCCCCCGGCTCGGAGAACAGCTGGCACCAGACGTACTCCCCCCGCAGGGTCGGGCCGACCCACCGCTCGGTCTGCTCCGGCGTCCCATGGGCCATGATCGTCGGCAGGGCCCAGGCGGCCACGGCCAGGTTCGGGCGCTTCAGCCCCGCCTCGGCGCAGACCTGGTCGATCACCAGCTGCTCGACGGCCCCGGCGTCACGGCCCCACGGGGCCGGCCAGTGGGGCGCCAGCAGCCCGTGTTCGGCCAGCGCCCGGCGCTGGGCCGCGGGGTCCTCGACGGAGGCGATGTCGGCGACGAGCTCACCCATCTCGGCCCGCAGCGCCTCGGCCTCGGGCGGGAGCTCGATGGTCAAGCGGCGGCGCCAGCCTTCCAGGGCCAGCCGGGCCGACTCGGCGCGGAGCGGGGCCGTCCCCCCGACCAGTTGACGCAGGGTGGTGGCCCGGCGCAGGTGGACGTGGGCGTCGTGCTCCCAGGTGAAGCCCATGCCGCCGAGGACCTGGATGGCCCCCTTGGCCGACTCCACGTAGCCGTCGAGGGCGAGGGCCGCGGCCAGCTGAACGGACAGGCTGCCCTGGCCGGTCTCGTCACCGGCGGTCGCCCCGTGCTCGGCTTCGAGCACCATGGCGGCGTCCCAGGTGGCGGCCACGCCCTGCTCCACGGCCACCAGCATGTTCGCCAACCGGTGCTTCACCCCCTGGAACTGGCCGATGGGCCGGCCGAACTGCTCGCGGGTGCGGGCGTGCTCGGCGGCCGTGTCGACGCACCAGCGGGACCCGCCGACGGCGGCGGCCGACAGGACCACCAGCGCCAGGTCGCGCACCAGGCCGGTCGTCGCCCCGTCGAGCACCCGTTCGGGGGTCACCGGGGTCCCGTCCAGCGCCCAGGACGCGCAGGGCCGGGTGAGGTCGAAGGTCGGCAGCGGCGTCACCGACCCGGCGTCGCCCCGCTCCAGCAGCACCCAGTGGGCGGTCCCGTCGACGTGCACCGGGGCCAGCACGTGGGTGACGACGGCGCCGTGCACCAGCGGCCGAAGCGTGCCCGTCACGACCAGCGTCCCGTCGGCGTCCCGGTCGGCGGACAGGCCGGACGGGGCGACCGGCGAGCCGTCGGCCGCCGCGGTGGGCACGGCGAGTCCGGCGGTCAGGCTGCCGTCCGCCAGTCCGGGCAGCACCGACTTGGCCAGGCCCGGGCAGTCCGCAGCGGCCAGCACGCCGGCGACGACGGCGGTGGTGTCCCACGGGCCTACGGCGGCGGCGCGGCCGAGCTCCTCGGCCACGACGGCCAGCTCGACCAGCCCGGCGCCCTGCCCTCCGAACTCCTCGGTCAGGTGGATGCCCAGCAGGCCCTGGGCGGCCAGGTCGGGCCAGAAGGGGGGCAGGACGTCCTCGTCCGCCTCGAGCGCGGCCCGTACCGCGCCGGCGACGTCACGGGCCTCGACCCACCCCTGGACGGCGGCGCGCAGCTCCTCGTGCTCGTCCTGGATCCCGATGGCCACGGCGTCAGCTCCCGAACAGGTGGAACAGGTGGTCGAGCGAGAGCACGGCCCACGACTTGGTCCCGAAGGCGACGACGGCGGCCAGCACCATCATCAGGTTCTGCCCCTGTTCGGCCCAGTCGTTGATCATGAGCACGAAGTAGAGGAGGTTCAGCAGGATGCTGGCCACCAGTGCGACCGGCGTGAGGAGGCCCAGCACCAGCCCGAGGCCGAGGGCCAGCTCCGAGAACACGACGACGTAGGCCATCGGGATCGGGTGGGGCCGGACCACCTTATCGAAGCCCGTCTTGACGAAACCCCATTTGTGCTTCTCCGCGACCGAGCCACCCCACTCGATCCCCGAGCCCCGCTTGAGCCAGCCGCCGAGGTCCTTGTGGGCGAAGCTCTTGAGCCACCAGGCCCCCAGCCCGATGCGCAGCACCGCCATCCAGTACGCGTACTGGGTGGCGGTCAGCAGGTTGGTCGACGCGAAGGTGAGGTGCACGGATCGTTTCTAGCATCTCGGGGCCCGGAAACAGAACCCGTTCTATCGGCGGCGGGCCCTCCCGCCGCTCCGCGGGCGGGTACCCTCACCAGCCCCGGAACACTGCTGGTCGGCGCTCGGCGAACGCAGCCAGGCCCTCCTTGCAGTCCTCGGTCCCGGTCACCAGCTCCTGGCCGACGGCCTCGTCCCACAGGGCCGTGGCCCGGTCGGTGTCGAGGGCCCGGTTGGTCAGGTACTTGGCCACGCCGATCGCCTTGGTCGGAGCCGCCGCCAGGCGGGCTGCCCAGGCCACCGCCTCCGCATGCAGCTCGGACCGGGGCACGACCTTGTTCACCAGACCCAGCCGCTCGGCCTCGCGGGCCGGGACGTCGTCGCCGAAGAAGAACAGCTCCTTCGCCTTCTGGGGCCCGATGAGCCGCGCCAGGAGGTAGGCGCCTCCGGCATCGGGTGCGATGCCACGGCGGATGAACACCTCGATGAACTTCGCCTCCTCGGCGGCCAGCACCAGGTCGCAGGCCAGGGCCAGGTGCATACCCCCTCCGGCGGCGGTGGCGTTGACGGCGGCGATCACCGGCTTCTCGCAGTCGAGCACGGCGCTGACCAGGCGCTGCCATCCCGTGCGGATGAGTCGGGCGGCGTCGCCCACGGCCCGTTCCGGCGCACCCTCGGGGCGGGGCAGTGCGGTTCCCGACGAGCGGAGGTCGGCTCCGGTGCAGAATCCCCTCTCCCCCGCACCGGTGAGGACGACAACCCGGACGGCTAGGTCGGCCGAAGCCTCTTCGAGCCAGACGACGACCTGGTCGCGCATGGCCGCGGTGACGGCGTTGCCGGCCTCGGGCCGGTTGAGGGTGATCCAGGCCACCCCGTCCTCGATCCGTCGAAGGACGGCGTCCTCGGGAGCGACCCCGATGTCGTCGGCGGCCATCAGATGCGGTGGATGATGTTCATGCGCGACGTGCACACCGGCTCGCCCGTCGACTGCTCGTTCCAGGCCGTCTCCACGACCACGAAGGTCATCGTCTTGCCCTTCGACTCCTTCTGGTAGGCGTCAACCACCATCCCCCTGCCCTCGAGCACGTCGCCGGCGAAGACCGGGCGGTGGTAGGTGAACTCCTGCTCGCCGTGGAGGATGAGCCCTCCCCTGGCCATCAGCGGCCCGAGGACCGCACCCATCGGGTTGCCGGTCGGGGCGTCGGCCGGCTGCAGCTCGGGGTAGGCCCCGAAGTTGCCCATCACGAACGGGTAGGTCGGCGGCGCCGGGATCCCGGGGAGGCCGGCGTCGGCCGCCGCCCGCGGGTCGCGGTAGACCGGGTCCGGGTCCTTGACGGCATCGGCAAACAGCGCCAGCTGGCCCCGCTCGACGGTGACCACCGTGGTCCCGGTGGGCGTCCCGATGATCGTGCTGAGGATGTCGTCGGCCATCTTGGGCTCCCCCTGTGCGTTCGCTGCGGTCGTGGGCGCAGCGGTGGCTGCACCGCCTGTCGGTGTCGGTCGTCGCCCGGCGTCGTCGCCCCTCGCGGGGCCTACCAGGTGGGCGCTAGGGTGCCCGCTGCGCACGCTACCGCGCAAGCCCGGGTCCCGGCCCGGACCGCGCCGAGCCAGATCGGAGCCCGCCATGACCGCCATCCCCGACTTCGAGACCCTCGGCTACGAGGAGGACGAGGGGGTCGCATGGGTCACCCTCGACCGGCCCGAGGTCCACAACGCGTTCAATGCCGTGATGCAGCGCGAGCTGCGCACCCTGTGGCGGGCGCTCCGGCGCCACGACGACGTGCGCGCCGTCGTGCTCACCGGTGCCGGCGACAAGGCGTTCTGCACGGGCATCGACCGCAACGAGGCGCTGGGCGGCGCCACCGGGGACGCCACCGTCGGCGAGGACGGCGAGTCGGTCCACGTCGGCGCCGGCACCACGCCCTTCATGTTCGACGACCCGGGCGAGGATCTCGGGCCGAAGACCTGCGACCTCTGGAAGCCGGTCATCGGCGCGGTCAACGGGATGGCGTGCGGCGGCGCCTTCTACCTGCTGGGCGAAGTCGACTTCGTCATCGCCACCGAGCAGGCGACCTTCTTCGACCCCCACGTGACGTACGGCATGGCGGCGGCGTTCGAGCCCCTGCAGATGAGCGGACGCATGCCGTTCGGGGAGCTGGCCCGGATGACCTTGCTCGGCGCGTCCGAGCGGATGAGCGCACGGCGGGCCCTCGAGGTCGGACTGGTCACCGAACTGGCGGCCGACGTCGCCGATCTGCGGGGCAAGGCGGGCTGGGCGGCGCGCCAGATCGCCGACGCGCCGCCGCTGGCGGTGCAGGGGTCGCTACGGGCGCTGTGGGCGGGGCGGGACCTCACCCGGGGCCAGGCGCTGGCACTCGGCTACGCCTTCGTCGGGCTCGGCAACAGCGACGAGTCGCTGGCCGAGGGCCAGGAGCGCTTCGCCTCGGGGCCCCGGATCGAATGGCGGCTGCGCTGACCGGCGGCACAACCGGGTCGTGGCCCACGGGCAGGCCGATCGGATCGGACCCGGTCCGAACCGGGTCAGACCCGGTCCACGCTCCGCACCGACGGCAAGGAGTGGGCCGGGCTCCCCTTGGCCCGCCACTGGTCGTAGCGGTCGAGGAAGTCCTGGCCGAACGGGTCCTCGCCGATGAGCGGCATGCCGGCACGCCACACGGTGAGGTCGTCGGGCGCAAGCTCGCCCGCCGTCAGCACGTGGGCGCGGGTGGTCACGGGGTCGTCTCTCCGGTGGGCCTCGGCGGCGATCCTGAAGTGCAGCCGGGCCAGCACCTCGTCGTCGGACAGGTCGGCCACGGCGTTGCGGGCTGCGCCACCCGCCAGGGGAAGGTCGCCGTGGCGGACCCAACGCCGAACGAGGTCCTTGTGGGGCGCCGAATCCGCCCCCGTGAAGTCGGCGAAGGTGTCGGAGCCGAATGCCTCGCCGTTCGGGCGGGCGATCCGGCCGTCCTCGTCGATCCACACCACCGTCGGCACGTTGGAGATGGCGTAGAGCTCGGTGAGCAGGTGGTGGGGGTCGTACAGCACGGGCATGGTCAGACCCTCGGCGAACGGGCGCACGTCGTCGGCGCGCTGGTCGATGCCGACGGCGATCACGGTGAACCCATCGGGAGCCAGCTCGTCGTGCAGCTCCTGCCACCCCGGCAGGTCGTACCGGCACCCGCACCAGCTGGAGAACGTGACGAGCAGCCGCTTCAGGCCAGCCCAGTCGTCCAGCGAACGGGGCTCGTCGTCCAGGTCGGGCAGGGTGAAGGGCGGAGCGTCCAGGTCGACCAGCGCGCCCCGCCGGAGCCCGGCCGGGAGCGCGACCGCCGCCAGCCCGGCGTCGACGTCGAGCACGATCGGCTGGCGCACGGCGTCGGCCACGGCCGACAGGTCGAGCCTGTCGCCCACCCGCACGGCGTCCATGTCCCGCACGGGCACGCAGGTGTCCCCGCGGCACAGCCCGCTGGACTGCAGCTCCCATCCCAGCGCCTCGTGCAGGTCCTCGGGTGCGAGCAGGAACGTCGCCCGTTCCGGGTCGACCTCGGCGTCCACGTGCGCGACGTGGTCCGTGATGATGGTGATCTGGCGCAACGCGTCCTCCCCTGGTCCTCCCCCACCGTTGCCCGGTGCCGGATGCCTGTCAACCTGGTGCGCGGACGGCCCGGGTCGGCCGCCGGCGGCGGTCACCCCGACGGGGCCAGCCCGGCGGCCTCCGCCACCTGCCTGCTGCGCTCGCGGTAGCCGCCCCCGCCGTCGGGCGTCGGCGCCCCCGGGGAGAACAGGACCACGCCGCCCTCGGGCGTCACGCCCGATGCCAGCGCCACGGCTCCCGGCACGTCGGCAGCCGTCCGGACCGCAGGAGCGGGCACGCCGCCGGCCACCAACGCGTCCACCAGACGTGCCGCACCGGGCTCGAGCACCACCACCGACGCCGGCGGCCGGTGGGCGGCCACGGCCTCGACCAGTGGCATCGGGTCGACCCCGCGATCGGCGCCTCCCACGATGACGCACAGGTCCCGGCCGGCGAACGTCTGGATGGACGCAGCCGAGGCGAACGGGTTGGAGGCGAGGGCGTCGTCAACGAAGGTGCGTCCGTCCCGCTCGCCGAGCACGTGGCACCGCGACGGGAGCCCGGCGAACCCGTCGACGGCCGCCGCCACGGCCGCAGCGGAGGGGACCCGGCCGGTGAGCAGAAGCGCGCCCGCAACAGCCCCGCACAGGTTCCACGCATTGTGGCGTCCGGCCACCCGGAGCCGGGTCCCGTCGACGAGCCGCACCCCGTCCGCCACCACCCACCCGTCCTCGGCCACCGCGACCCGGCCCGCCGGCCCGTAGAGGGTGCGGTGCGGGTGGGACGCCGTCCGGTGCACGGCCTCGTCGTTGCCGGCGCTGACCGCCAGGGCGCACGCGCCGCCGCCGGGGCGTCCGGCCTCGATCAGCCGGAGCTTGTCCCGGTAGTAGGGCTCGACGCCGCCGTGCCAGTCGAGGTGGTCCGGGGCGAGGCTGGTCAGCACCACGACTTGCGGCGAGACCGACACGTCGGCGGCCTGGTACGACGACACCTCCACCACGTAGGCCCCGGCCGGCGGGTGCCCGTAGGTTTCGATGACCGGGACTCCGATGTTGCCGATCAGGGCCACGTCGACTCCGTCGGCCCTCAGGATGGCGGCGGCCAGGGACGCCGTCGTGCTCTTGCCCTTGGTGCCGGTGACGGCGAGCACCGGCGCGTCGGCATGGTCCTCCAGCCACAGCGCCATGCCGGTCGTCACCCGCACCCCTGCCGACTCGGCGGCCAGCAGCTCGGGTCGGTAGCGGCTCACCCCCGGTGCCCGTACCACCACGTCGACGTCAGTCCACGGCACATCGCCAGGCCGGAGCACCGGTCGATGGCCGGAACCGCGGACACCGGCCACCCCGCCCTCCGCCACCGTCCGCACGCCACCCGGGACGCGCCCCGGGTGGTCGTCGACGAGCAGCGGCTCGACGCCGCGGGACCGGGCCAGCGCCACCAGCGCCATCCCCTCAGCCCCCAGCCCCCAGACCGCCATCCGGAGTCCGAGGAGCTCGTCGAGGGTCACCGCGCCCCCGACAGCAGGGCGTCGACGGCGGCGGCCACCACCGGGTCGGCGAAGGCCAGCTCCGGCGCCGGGGTCAACAGGACGTCGACGACCTCGTCGGTCACCAGGGCGGCGGCCGCCGGGGCCAGCGCGGCCACCACCGGGGCGTCGCGCCACACGTCCCGCCCGGCCAGGAGGTGGAGGGCGGCGGCCGACTCGCGCCGCTCCCCAACGCACTCGAACGGCTTGTCCTCGTCGCTCATCAGGGCGGCGAACCCGGCCACCTGCCGCGGATCGGCGAAGAGGTCCCGCCCGATGATGCCGGCGAGCGCGGCCCGGTCGAGGAACGGGGCCAGCATGAGCCCCACGAACCGGCACTTCGGGCAATTCCCGCACCACCGGTCGCCGGGTGCGGCGTCCTGGCGGAAGGCGGTGTTACAGCTGCAGAACGTCCCGTGGTAGCGGGTGAGGCCGGCGAACGCCCGGGAGATGGCGAGCTCGGAGTACGGGCGCAGGGCCGAGCCCCAGGTCAGGTCGGGTGAGACCGAGGAGGTGAGCAGGTCGGCCAGCAGCAGCTCGAACTCGCGGCTCTTCGAGTACTGGTGGTTCACCGACACGCCGCCCACCGACACCGTCTCCTCGCTGGCCGACCGCTCGACAGCCATGGCGATCGTGTCGTAGCCGTCCACGAATGCCCCCACCGCGGCGATCAGCGACACGATGGCGGTGATCGGTACGTGCCCGTTCAGGGCCCCTGCCCGGTGCAGTGCGACCAGTCCCGGATCGAGGCGGCGGCGGACCACCAGCAGGTCCAGTCCGGCTTCGGCGGCGAGCTCCTCGACCAACGGATGGGGGTTGACCGCGAACAGGCGTGGGGCCAGGTGGCGGACTGCCTCGATCAGGACCATCGAGTCCTTGCCGCCGCCGATCGGCACCACCAGACCCGGGGCCAACGTGCCGGCCGGCGGTGGCCCGGGCGGTGGCCCGGAGCCGTCGGAATCCACGGTGACCGGCCGGGGCACCACCAGCCCGTTGGCCACGGCGAACTCCCGCAGCCCGTCGTCGTACAGGTGGCGGTGGAACGCCCGCTCGGCTGCAGTGAGCGCCGCCCCTTCCACCAGGACCTCGGGAGGGGCCGCCGTCTTGTAGTAGCTGGTGCCTGCGGCCACGTGCAGGTGGAGCAGGGCCCGATCGAACCCCGGTCCCGATGGCCCCGCAGCGGGGTCGGCGGCGCCGTCCGTGCGGCCGCGGACCCCCTCGAAGGAGATGGTCTCGGTGAAGGAGACCTCGTCATCGAGGGCGTAGCGGAGCGTGACCGTGCGGGTGGCACTGTCCCAGGCCCGGTCCGTGGCCCGGAAGGCCCGGAACGACTCCGGCGCGAAACGGGCGGGGGTGGTCATCGGGCGGTCAGCGTAGTGGTCGCCCGCTCCCGGCCCGCCGACCGGGTCCCCCGGTCGGCCGTCTCACCGCCTCGGCTCCTGGTGCAGGTGGTCGACGATCTCCAGGCTCGAGCCTGTCGACTGGACCACCCAGACCTCGCCCTTGAGCAGCCGCAGCTGATGGCGGTCCTTCTTGGTCCGCCCGCCGGCCAGCGCGTCGAGCAGCACGGTGGCCACGTCCCGGTGGGTGCAGAGCACTGCCGTCTCCCCCGCCATCCGCTCGAGCAGGGCCAGGGCCTCGGGCCCGTGACCTTCGCCGAGTTCGCCCACCGATTCGATGGACAGCCCGAGGGAGTCGGCCAGCGGCCGGACCGTCTCGAAGCACCGCACCGCCGGGCTGGACAGGACACGTCGGGGCCGGTAGGCGGCGAGCAGGGGCACGACCGCCTCGGCCTGGGCCCGTCCCCGGGGCGACAGCGGGCGCTCCCGGTCGTCCCCGATGTACGCGCTACGACGACCGGCGCGGGCATGTCGGACCACCAGGAGCGGCATGGGCACGATGCTCCCACGACCGGAGGTGCCAGTGGCTGATCCGGGTGCCTGCACCGGCGCCGGCGGGCAATTGTCCGGGGTGCGAGCCACGGGTCCGGACCGGCGTCAGCCCCCGGCGCCGGGGTTGTCGGTTCCGGGCATGTCGGCGCCGGGCATGGCGGTGCCGGGGCCTTCGGTGCCGGGGACGTCGATGCCTGGGTCGACAGGCAGGGGGAAGACGTCGAGCACATCGCCGTGACGGGCCAGCGAGTGGTACCGGCGCTCGGCGAACCGCCACCGTCGGCCGTCCTGCACGTAGCGGTCGTGGTAGAGGCCGAAGGCCGCGGTGAACGCACCGGTGGTCCCGTCCTGGCGGAGCTCGCACATGAACAGGCGGCACACGGCCCGTCCGGACCCGACCCCTTCGGGGAAGGCGATGTGGGCGTTCAGGACGACGAACTCGAAGAACGAGAAGTGCTCGATGGCGGTCCCGATGAACGAGCCGACCTCACCGCCACCGACCAGCCGCAGCGGTTCACCGGTCCGGCGGTCGATGACGACCTCGGCGTCGGGCCGGAACAGCGCCTCGAGTTCGTGCCACGCCCGACGGTTCACCACGTCGGCATAGGCGTGCTGCAGTCTGCGGATCCCGGTGTCGTGCACCGCCTCGGCCACCAGGTCGTCGTCGATCACCCCGGTGACGCTACCCGGAGGACAGGTCGGGGAGGCCGACCCGCCCGGCCCCGACGCTCAGCCGCCGGCGGCCCGTGTGAACCCACCGCCGAACCGGCCGGTGCCCCCGAGCCCACCTGCTCCGCCGAGGCCGCCGGCCCCTGCGAGTCCCGCCAGTCCGCCGCGGGTGGTCGTGGACGACGTCGGCACCGGCGCGGCGAGGTCGGCCAACGACACCAGCTCGCCGTCGGTCACCCCGGCGAGGATCTGGGTGCGCTGCGCCCCGACCGTCCCGATGGTGACACGCACGGACCTGACCGTCGTGCCGTCGACCACCGTGACGAGGTGTGTGCTCCCCACGGTCCGCACGGCCGAGGTCGGGACCGTGGTGACGGCGACCGCGCTGCGGGTGACGATGGATACCGACGCCGACGCCCCTGAGTACTGCCCAAGGTCGGCGGACCGGACGGCGATGGTCACCGGGTAGGTCGTGGACGAGGTGGTCGACGTGCCGAGCACCCCGACCCCGGTGACGGTGCCGTCGAGCACGGTCGGGCTCGAGTCGGGCGTGACCAGCGCGTGCTGGCCGACGGTGACCTGGGCGACCGAGGTGACCGGCACCGAGGTCGCGACCTCGTAGTCGGAGCCCGACCCGATCACCACCACGCGCGGTGTGCTCGACGGCGAGCCAGCCGTCACCGACTGACCCACGGTCAGCGCCACCGAGCCGATGGTGCCGGCCAGCGGGCTCACCAGGTTCGCGTCCCCGGCGTGCTGCTGGGCTGTCGCCAGGGCCGCCTGGGCCACGTCGACGTCGGCCTGGTCGAGGGCGAGCTGCTCCGGCGTGACCGCTCGGGTACGGCTCGACGAGGTGCCCGTGCCCCCTCCCGTGGCGTGGGTCGCCGCGGTCGTGGTGGGGACGGTGGTGGTGGGGACGGTCGTGGTGGGCGCGGCCCCACCCGTCCCACTGGTACCGCCGGAGCCCGTTCCCGAGGAGGAGCCACCGAGACCCATGGCCGTGGCCAGTGCCGCCTCGTCCTTGCCGACGGTGGCGATCGAGGTGACCAGCGTCGCGTGCGACGCCGAGGCAGAAGCCAATGCCTCGGTACAGGTCTGAGGGGTGCCGCCCCCGGAACCTCCGGCCCCGCCGGAGCCGCCGGCGCCACCCGTCCCACTGGCGCCCCCGGTACCTGCGTTCGGACCGACGGTCGTCGACGTCGTCGTCGTTCCGCCCGGCGCCGTCGTGGCCGGAGGCGACGCGGCCGGGGTCGAGCTGGTCGTGCACACCGTCGTGGCCTCCGCCAGGGCGGCACCTGCGGCAGTGGCGTCCGCATCCTGTTGCTTCTGGTCGGCGACGAGCGTGGCCTGGAGCTTCGCCACCTCCTGCTTCGATGCGGCCGATCCCGATCCCGACGACGGGGTCGTCGTCGCCGTCGTGCCCGGGGCGGCTGCCGGGGCGGCTGCCGTGGCGGTGGTCGCGACCGCCGCCTGGAGCGCCTCGTCCGAGGCCAGCGTGGCCTGGGCGGCGGCCAGCGTGGCCTGGGCGCTCACCACGGCCGCCTGGAGCGACGTCGGGTCGAGCGTGGCCAGGACCTGTCCGGCGGCCACCTGCTGGCCGACGGCGACGTCCACCGTGCCCACCTTGCCGGCCACCGGGAACGTCAGGTCGGCCTGCTGCACCGGGGTGATGGTGCCGACTGCGTCCAGGGTGGCCATGGCGGCGCCCTGCGCCACCGTCGCCGTCCGGTAGGCCGTCCCGGACGGGCGGGTCAGGACCCAGGCCACCACCAGGGCGGCTGCCACGATGACCACCAGGAGGACCCGCAGCGGCGTCACGTGGTCCCGGACCGCAGCGCCGCGCGCCGGCGCGACCGCGCCACGGCCACTCCCGTCGGACACGGGCAGCCTCGTCGAGGGGGCGGTCGGCGCAGCAAGGTCAGGCACTCGTGGTGGCTCCTGTGGGCGCGCCCGCGCCACCGAATCCGCCGCGGAGGCCGAAGCCCGACGTGCAGGTGCCGTTGGTCGGCGCCGAAATGGTGAGCGACGTGGCGGTGACCGCTCCGGTGGTGCCGGCCGCACCGATGGCCCGTGCGCACTGGCCGACTGCGATGGCCGCCGCCGTGGCCGGCTGCGTCGTGGTGAACGTGGTGGTGCCGCTGAGCGTGACGGTGACGCTCGACGTGGCCTGCGTCCGCGGATTGGTCTCGTCGACGGACACCGTCGAACCGTTGACGGCCGTCACCAGGCCAGAGGCGGCACCGAAGGCGCCGCCTCTGAACCCGCCGGCCGGCCGGGTGCCGGTGCCCGAGTTGCCACCGAACCCGCCGGCCGGCCGGCTGCCTGTCCCCGGGGTTCCGCCTGGTCGGCCGCCGAGGCCGCCCCGGGAGCACGTCCCGTTGGTCGGCTGGCCGATCGACACCGTGGTGGCGTCGATCGGCTCACCGAACGGTGACCCGGTGGTCGAGGTGGTGGCGGGCTTGCCGAAGGCCGAGATGCACGAACCCACCACCACCGAGGAGGCCGAGGTCGTGGTGATCTGGCGGATCGTGGTCGAGGGCGTGTAGGTCACCGCCGTCTGCCCCGAGGTGGGACTCTGTACCTGGAGCGTCGTCCCGGCGACTGCGGCGATGGTGCCGGACGCTCCGGGCACCGTGGTCGGCGTGCGGGCCGCGGGTGCCGTCGTCGACGGCGTGCTCGACGCCCCTGACGACCCGCCGCACGCGGCGGCGGCGAGTCCGGCTGCGACCACCGCCGACAGCGCCATGGCCCGGCCGGTGCGGCCACCACGCCCGGTGGCGCCACGCCCGGTGGCGCCGGGTTCGGTGATCTCGGAACGGGATGGGGTCTGCATGCGTGGATCCTTTGCTGCTCGTCGTGCGGTTGGTGCGGTCGGTGGGGACGTCACTCGCTGCGGAGGGCGTCGATGGGCGGGAGCTTGGCGGCACGGCCCGCCGGGTAGACCCCGAAGACGATGCCGATGGCGACGGCGATCGCGATGGCGCCCACGGCGGCCACCGGCGACACGGTGATGGGATTGGAGATGAGGTGCGGGAGCACCATGGCGCCGAGGACCCCGAGCAGGGCGCCGAGGACCCCTCCCACCGTGCCGAGCACGGATGCCTCGACGAGGAACTGGCGGCGGATGACCCGCGGCGTCGCCCCGAGCGCCTTGCGGAGCCCGATCTCCCGGATCCGCTCGGTCACGGACACCAGCATGATGTTCATCACGCCGATGCCCCCGACGAGCAACGAGATCCCGGCGATCCCACCGAGCAGGACCGTGAGGGTCCGGTCGACCGACGTCGCCGTGGACAGGACCTGCTGCTCGCTGGTGATGGTGAAGTCGGCGCCCGACGCCGTCGTGATGCGGTGGAGGCTCAGAAGCTCGGCATCCGCCTCCTGGTAGGCGGCGGACAGGGTCGACGACGACGTGGCCTGGATGAGGATCTGGTTGACCGAGTTGCGACTGGTGGCCCCGAACAGCAGCGTCGATGCCGTCGTCAGCGGCAGGACCGCCTGGTCGTCAGGATTGGCGACGGTGGACGAGCTCGACGAGGAGCCGACGGTGTTGAGGACGCCGACGACCGACATGGGCTGGCCGCCGATGCTCACTGTCTGCCCGACGGGGTCGCGGAAGCCGAAGAGCTCCTGGGCGGTCGTCGCCCCGAGCACCACGACCTCGGCCCGCGTGGCGACGTCATGGGGAACGATGAAACGCCCCTCGGTCATGGACCGACCGCGCACGGTCAGCCACGACGGGTCCGTGCCGACCACTGTGGTGGTCCAGTTGCTCGTGCCCGCCACCAGGCTCTCGGACACCGAGATGGCCGGGGCGACGGCGTCGACGTCGGGAGCCACCACCTTGGAGGTGAGGGCGGCGGCATCGCCGACCGTCAGGGTCGAGGCCGAGCCGAACCCGCCGCGGATACCCGAGGAGGACGTGGTGCTGCCCGGGGTCACGGTGAGCAGGTTGGAGCCGAGCGCGGAGATCTCGGACCCGACCTGCTGCTGCGCACCCTCGCCGAGGCCCACGGTCAGGATCACCGCGGTGATGCCGATCATGATCCCGAGCACGGTCAGGGCGGAGCGCAACCGGTGGGACACCACGGCCTCGAGGCCGGTCCGGAACGTCTCCAGGAGGTTCACCGCGAGCCCGCCGTGACAGCGTCGCCGAACTGCCCGTCGAGGATCCGCAGGGCCCGGCCGGACGCCTCGGCCACATCGGCGTCGTGCGTGATCAGGACGATCGTGCGCCCGCTCCGGTGCAGTTCGTCGAGGAGGGCCATGACGTCGCGCGCCGACACCGAGTCGAGGTTCCCGGTCGGCTCGTCGGCCAGGATCAGGTCGGGGTCGGTCACCAGTGCCCGGGCCACCGCCACCCGCTGCTGCTGACCACCCGAGAGCTCCCCGGGGCGGTGGTCGACCCGATCGATGAGGCCGACCCGTTCGAGGGCCTCGAGGGCGCGCCGGCGGCGCTCGGGACGGGCGACCCCGGCGTAGAGCAGCGGCAGCTCGACATTGCGCAGCGCGTCCAACGACGCCAACAGGTTGAACTGCTGGAACACGAAACCGATCCGCCTGTTGCGGATGTGGGCGAGCTCCTCTTCGGCCATGGACCCGACGTCGTCACCGGCCAGGCGATAGGTGCCCGACGTCGGGACGTCGAGACAGCCGAGGATGTGCATCAGCGTCGATTTGCCGGAACCTGACGGCCCCATGATGGCGACATACTCCCCCGCATCGATGGTGCACGAGACGCCGCGCAGCGCGTCGACCTCGAAAGCACCGGTCCGATACGTCTTCCAAACGTCCTCCACCTCGATGACCGGCCGGCGGACCACCGCATGGGCATCGGTCGGATCGATGCGGACCTCGGCCGTGTCGTCGTGTCCCCTCATCCGCCGAACCCACCGCCACCGCCGCCGAACCCACCGCCGCCGCCCGTGAACCCACCGCCGCCGCCCGTGAACCCACCGCCGCCGCCGAACCCACCGCCGCCGCCGCCGAACCCACCGCCGCCGCCGAGGCCGCCGGTCCTTGTGTTCCCGAGCGGGCCGCGGAAGGACACGGAGGTCACGTAGATCGCCTGCCCGGCCGTCAGGCCGCTCACGATCTGGGTCTGTCCCGCCGCCGCGATCCCGATGGTGACGGGCTGGACGACCTTGCGCCCGCCCGAGTCGAGGGTCACCGCGGTGGTGCCGTTCGTGTAGGTGACTGCAGCGGTCGGCACCACGACGACGCCCTGGAGCTCCTTGACGATGATGGATACGGTGGCGCTGGTCCCGCCGAACAGGCCCGATGGGCTTCCGGTGACGTCGATGACCACCGGGAACGCCGAAACGCCGGACGTCGTGGTGGCGAGCAGGCCGATGGAGCCGACCGTGCCGTACACCGGGGTGGAGGCACCGGACTGCGTGATCGTTGCCTGGTCGCCCACCAGGAGCTGGGAGACGCCGCTGCTCGACACGGTGGCGTTCACGATGTAGGACCCGGTCGACACCACGACGACCTGGGCGGACGAGGAGGACGTGCCCGAGGTGCCGCTCGACGACGAGGACCCCGTGCCGGAGCCGCCGGCCGACGACGAAGTGCCCGAGCCGACGCCGCCCGCACTGCCGGCCGTCGCTACCGATCCGGTGGTGGCACTCGTCGAGGACGAGGAGCCCGACACCTGCTGACCCACGGCGAGGTTGACGGTCGCCACCGTCCCGGCGGTCGTGGACACGAGCGTGGCATCCGACACGGCGGTCTGGGCGCTGGTCACCTGGTTCTGGGCCGAGGCGATGTTGGCCTCGTCGAGCGCCAGCTGCGTGGCCGTGGCAGCGGCCGCCTGGTCGGTCACCAGCTGGGCCTGGTCGTTGGCCAGGGTGGCCTGGGCCTGTGCCAGCGAAGCCTCCAGGGCCGTCGGGTCGACCGTGGCCAGGGTCTGGCCCACGCCGACCACCTGCCCCGGCGAGACGTCGACGGCGGTGACAGTGCCCGACACCGTGAAGTCCAGGTCGGCCGTGGTCGCCGGCTCGATCGTGCCGGTGGCGGAAACGGTCTGGCTGATCGTGCCGGTGGAGACGGTCTGGACGGTGGTCGAGGTGACCACCCCCGAGGCTGACGCGCTCGACGGGCGCGTGCCGAACCAGATGCCGGCGCCGGCGCCGGCGAGGACCACCACGAGGCCGATGATCCACCATCTCCTGGACCCGCCGGACGCTGTGCTCCTGGACACCTGTACCTCGTCGATCGAATTGTGGCCGGGGCCTCGTGCGGTTCCTCGTGTGCCGGGAACCAGGCTCCGACGAGGGCTCTCCGTGGTCCAGGCCATCAGGTGGACATAAACGCCAGCTGTGAAGCTCCTGAGGAAGCCCTAAGAACCGCCCGGACGGACGCGGACGGCGGGCAGCGACCGACCGGTGACGTCGCCCGCCACGCCTGCGTAGGGTGGGAACTGCACAAGCGTTCGCCACCGAAGCACCCCGGAGGTCCCCCATGCAGTACGTCAACCTCGGTCGCACCGGACTGCGCGTGTCGCGGGTGTGCCTCGGCATGATGAGCTACGGCAATGACTCGGACCGGCCGTGGGTCCTGGACGAGGAGACCGCCGAGCCGATCGTCCGGGCGGCCGTCGAAGGAGGCATCACCTTCTTCGACACGGCCGACACCTACTCGGGAGGGGCCAGCGAGGTGGCCACCGGCCGCATCCTGCCCAGGTTCCTGAGCCGCGACGAGCTGGTGGTGGCCACGAAGGTCTACATGCCGATGACACCGGGGGAGAACGGCGGCGGGCTCTCCCGCAAGCACATCCTGGCCGGGATCGACGCCTCCCTGACCCGCCTGGGGATGGAGTACGTCGACCTGTACCAGATCCACCGGTGGGACAACCGGACCCCGATCGAGGAGACCATGGAGGCCCTCCACGACGTGGTGCGCGCCGGCAAGGCCCGCTACATCGGTGCCTCGAGCATGTTCTCGTGGCAGTTCGCCAAGGCCCAGTACACGGCGGACGCCCACGGCTGGACCCGGTTCGTGTCCATGCAGGACCACTACAACCTGATCTACCGAGAAGAGGAGCGGGAGATGCTGCCGCTCTGCCGCGACCTGGGCGTCGGCGTCATCCCGTGGAGCCCGCTCGCCCGCGGCGTCCTGGCCGGCAACCGCGCCCGCACCGGCGAGAAGCACACCACGCGGTCAGCGACCGACGACTTCACCGACTACCTCTACAACCAGCCCACCGACTTCGACGTGGTGGAGCGGGTCGCCGAGGTCGCCGCCGGGCGCGGCGTGCCGTCCGCCCAGGTCGCCCTGGCCTGGTTGCTGTCGAAGCGGGACGTGACCGCGCCCATCGTGGGGGCGACCAGGCCCGGCCACCTGGCCGACGCCCTGGCCGCCGAACAGCTCGTGCTGGACGACGAGGAGGTGGCCCGCCTGGAGGAGCCATACGCCCCTCACCCGGTGCTCGGCCACTTCTGACTCCGGCCCCGCTCAGGCCGTGGCGCCCCCGTGCCCCGGTCCCGGCTCCCCCGGTGCGGACGCCGACGGTCCCGACTCCCCGGAAGCGGACGTCGCCGGCTCCGTGGGCACCCGTTCGACGATGTAGTAGGCCGTGATCCCCCCGGCCACCACCAGGACGAACGGAGCCCACACGAACGCGCCGGCGATGGCGACCAGGTAGGCCACCCCGCCCAGGCCGAAGCGGACGATCGCCGAGCGGGACACCTCGGGGGTCAGTGGCACGGTCAGCAGGTCCGCCCGCACCACGTGGGCGAACATCAGGCTGAAGCTGAGCCCCATCCCCTCCATCACCACCGCGTAGAGCACCGCGGCCACCGTGGCGTCCTGGCCGCCGGCCAGCAGGTACTCGGCCAGGGTGGAGGTGATGAACGGGATCGCCACGACGAACAGGAGCAGGAGCAGGTTGGCGAAGAGGAGCGGTCGGTCCACCCGGGCGACCTGGCCGAAGAGCGAGTGGTGGTTGACCCACAGCACGCCGATGACGAAGAAGCTCACCACGTAGGCGGCGTAGGCCGGCCACCGGTGGCCGAGCTGGTGGAGGAGTGTGGTCCCGTGTCCCGGTCCCTCGACGGCGAGGTCGAGGGCCAGAAGGGTGATCGCCACCGCGAAGACACCGTCACTGAACGCCTCGAGCCGGGCACGATCCATGATCGGGCGAGTGTACGGTGCCTGGTAGCGCTCGGGGCGGAACCCCGGCTGGAGCAGGAGCGATGCCATGGACGACGTCCGCAGCGGTCGACCCACCACGGTCGACTTCCACTTCGACATCATGTGCCCCTACGCCTACCAGACCTCGATCTGGATCCGGAACGTCCGCGACGAAACCGGCCTCGACATCCGCTGGAGGTTCTTCAGCCTCGAGGAGATCAACCGCGAGGAGGGCAAGAAGCACCCGTGGGAGCGGGAGTGGTCCTACGGCTGGTCGATGATGCGGATCGGCGCGCTGCTGCGCCGCCAGGACATGGACCTGCTCGACCGCTGGTATGCCGAGGCCGGCAAGGCGCTGCACGTCGAGGGGCGCAAGCCGCACCGGCCCGAGGTGGCCGAGGAGATCCTGGGAGCGATGGACCTGGACCCCGCGCTGGTGGGCGCGGCCATCGACGACCCCACCACGGGCGACGAGGTGCTGGCCGAGCACCGCCGCGTGGTGGCCAAGGGCGGCTTCGGGGTGCCCACCCTCTTCTTCGAGGACGACCAGGCCCTCTTCGGACCGGTGCTGGTCGACCCGCCCTCGGGCGAGTCCGCCGTGCGGCTGTGGGACCTCACCGTCGGCTGGCTCGACTTTCCGCACGTCTACGAGGTCCAGCGCCCGAAGGGGCCGGCCGACATCGACGCCATCGCCACCGCATTTTCGCCCTATCTGGAGGCCCGCGACTGGTTCTCGGTGCAAAAGCCGACCCCGTGAACGGTGCGTCGTCGTGACCGGGACGGGTCCGTGCTGATCGTCGTCGAGCCGCTCGAGGCGGGGTCGCACGACGACCCCGGCCATCCCGAGCGCCCGGCCCGCATCGGGGCGGCCATGCGCGGGGTCGCCGACCTCCACCTCGGCGACGACCTCCTGGTGGTCGAGGCCGAGCCGGCGCCGCTCGCGCACCTGGTGCGGGTCCACACCCCGGGCCACCTGGAACGGCTCGAGCGCCTGAGCCAGGCCGGCGGCGGCGCCATCGACCAGGACACCTACGCCAGTCACACCTCCTGGGACGACGCCCGCATGGCCGCCGGCGCCGGACTGGCGGCGGTCGAGGCGGCCACGACCCACGGGGCGCCCGTCTTCGTGCCCGCCCGCCCCCCGGGCCACCACGCCGTGCCCGACCGGGCCATGGGGTTCTGCCTGCTCAACAACGTCGCCGTCACCGCCGGGGCCCTGCGCGAGGTCGGCGAGCGGGTGCTGATCGTCGACTGGGACGTGCACCACGGCAACGGGACCCAGGACGTCTTCTGGGACGATCCCGACGTGCTCTACGTCTCGACCCACCAGTGGCCCGCCTATCCCGGCACCGGCCGGGCCGCTGAGGTCGGCGGGCCGGCGGCCCGCGGTGCGACGGTCAACGTCCCCCTGCCCCCCGGCGCCACCGGCGACGTCCTGCGACGGGCGTTCGACCTGCTGGTGACGCCGGTCGTGGAGGCGTTCGCCCCCACCTGGGTGCTGGTGTCGGCCGGCTTCGACGCCCACCGGGGCGATCCGCTGGCCGACCTCGACCTGTCTGCCGGTGACTTCGCCGACCTGGTCGCCACCGTGGCCGGGTACGCACCGTCCCCCGGGCGCCTCGTCCTGTTCCTCGAAGGAGGCTACGACCTCGACGCCCTGCGGGCGTCGGTTGCTGCCACCCTGGGTCACCTGGTCGGTGCCGACCCCCACGAGGAGGCCCCGACTTCGGGCGGCCCGGGCTCCGAACAGGTCGACGCCGCCTTCGACCGCCGGCGTGCGGCCCTCGAAGCCGACTGACGGACGACACCACCCGACGGAGGAGGAGCGATGACACCGAGCGGGCACAGCGCCATGATCCCCGAGCAGTACGCTCGCCGCAGCAGCACCCGTTCGGCGGACGACCCCACCTGGAGGAACACCATGGACACTGACGCACCGATCCATCCGACGGGCGTGGTGGTCGGCTACGACGGCTCCCCGGCGTCGGACGCCGCCGTCGACTGGGCCGCCGAACAGGCCGTTCGTGCCGGTGGTCGGCTCGACGTGGTCACGGCGTGGGAGTACCCCACTTCGTGGGGCAGCACGATTCCGCTCCCGTCCGGCTACGACCCGGCAGCCGACGCCCAGTCCATGGTCGACCCGGTCGTCGAGCGGGCACGCACGGCCCACCCCGGTCTCGACGTCCACGCCCACGTGGTCGAGGGGCACCCCGGCGAAGTCCTCGTCGAGGCCTCGAAGCACGGGGCACTGCTGGTGGTGGCCAGCCGCGGCCACCGGGCACTGGCCGGCGTGCTGCTTGGCTCGGTCAGCCAGCACTGCGTGACGCACGCCGCCAGTCCGGTCGTCGTCTACCGGGAGCCCGAGCCGAAGGACTGACGGCCGCACCGGTGACCAGCGAGCTGCTGGCCGCTGTCGTCCGTGGCATGCCGGCCGACTTCGCCGACCCCGCGGACGACGCCGCCGCCACCCGGGTTCGGATGGCCCCGCTCCACGGCCACCCCCTGGACCCGGCCACCGAGATCCGGATCGCCTCGTCCGGAGCCGTGCGCTGCGGATGGCTGTCCACGCCGGCGTCGGAGCCGGACCGGGGCACCGCCGTGTTCCTGCACGGCGGGGCCTTCGTCTCCTGCACGCTCGAGGACTACCTCTTCTACGCCGAGTTCGTCGCCGACCACCTGCGGGTGCCGGTGGTGGTGGTCGAGTACCGGCTGGCCCCCGAGTCCCGGTTTCCGGCCGCCCTCGACGACTGCGCGGCCGCGTGGGCCGGACTGGTCGGCGCCGGAACGGACCCCACCCGCTCCCTCCTGGTGGGTGACTCATGCGGCGGCGGGCTGGCCCTGGCCGTGGCGCAGGCGTGCCGCGCCACGGGCGCGACGGCACCGGCCGGGGTCGTGTCGCTGTCGGGGTGGGTCGACCTCGACACACGCGGCTACGGCGCCGCGGGTGCCGACGGCCCCGATCCGTTCATCACCGAGGGATTCCTGCGGGCCCGGGCCCGTGACTACCTCGGCCCGGACGTCGACGCGCGGGACCCGCGTGCGTCACCGGCCCGCGGCGACCTGTCGGGACTGCCCCCGCTCCTGCTCCAGGTCGGCCAGACCGACCTCACCCGGCTCGACGCCGAGCAGCTCGGACGCGAGGCAAGGGCCGTCGGTACCGACGCCCGGGTCGACGTGGTGCCCGGGGGCATCCACGGCGTCCAGGGCCTGGTCAACCTGGGTGTGCCGGAAGCGGTCGCGGCGTGGGCCTCGATCACCAGGTTCGCCGACGACGTGCTCGGGGCGTAACCCGGTCTGCTGTGTTCGCCGGTGGCGCGCCGCCAGGCCGCGTGGCCTACGGGGCGAGGGCGACGACCACCGTCTGCAGGACGATCTTGCCGTCACGCACGACGATGGTGTCGGAGCCGAGGGCGATCCCGTCGGCCGTCCAGGTCACGTAGTAGGCGTCGCCCTCGGCGTATGCGGCGGTCTCGGTGAACCCGGGCATGCCGGCGGAGGCTTCGAAGAACGGACGGATGGCCTCCTTGCCCGTGAAGACGCCCCCGAGGTTGATGATGAAGACCGACTCGTCGGTGTAGTCCTCCATCACCCGGTCGACGTCGCCGGACTGCAGTGCCGCCATGTGTCGCTCGACGACGGCGCGGGTCTCGTCTGCGGTCATGGGTCCCCTTTCGCTGACGGGGTGCGGTCGACCCCGGCTCGAATGGCCCATTGTGCACCACGCGGCCGACAGGCCCGCTCGACCACCGCCGGCATGGCGAGCCCGCCGTGGCTGCGGCACGGGGTCGTCGCCGGTCCCAGCGCTCGCGATCGCCGTCCCGGATGGGGAACGGCCAACTCCTGCTACCTGCCGGTGCGCTCGCGGTGGACACACCCCGGCCAGCAGCAGGGCCGGCGCATGCCTTCCTCGAGCTCCTCTCGGGTCCGGCGGATGCGGCGCTCTCGGGTCACCGCCTGCTTGGCGTCCTCCACCCAGCAGATGAACTCGTTGCGGGCCAGCGGGGTGATGTCCTTCCAGGCGCCCAGCGCGGTGGGGCTGGTGATCAGCGCCAGGCGCAGGTCTCCGGGAAGCTTGTGCACCACCCCACCGGGCAGTCGGGGGCTACTCACGGGATCACGGTAGCGGGGTGGAGGAGCGTCCGCAGCCGACCAGGTCGGCCAGAACCGGATCTAGCATGGGACTACGAGGCGTCCCGGGACAAGGAGAGCACCATGAAGAGCCGGCAGGTGTGCTTCTACGTCGAACTCGTGGATCTATCGCGGGTGCTGTCCGCCGTTGGGGAGCACGTAATTCCCCGCTACGAGGTTCTTCCGCACTTTCTGGGTCTGACGGTCATCAAGTCCAACGTTGGCACCCGTGCCGAAGTGATCGTGACATCGTTTTGGGATGACGGCCTCGAAGGCTCTGAGCAGGAAGCCGGTCGATTCATCGACGAGATCAATGAGGTGACAGGAAGCAATCCGTCACGAAAGGCGTACGACACCTTGTACGCCCAGGTACGGGACTCGAGCGGACAGTTTCGGCTGGTGCCACCCTTGGGTGAGAGTGCCTTCCTGGGGTGAGCAGGACGGGACCTCACGGCGATTGCTCCTTCCCGCGGCGGAGCGAGCGCAGATTGGCGTGCCCCACCAGTGCTGGAGTGCGACAGTTCGCGGGCGCCAGGCTTCCGTCGTTGGGCAACGCGCCCCGAGCCGGCAACGGGGGGCACGGCCTGGAGTTGGTGCGTTGTCATCCTGCGGGGATGATCCTTCCGAGGGCGATACCCAAGCGAGCACAGGTCGCAGCAACGTGGCGCTCGGCCGTTGACGTCGCCGTGGGGTCCTGCTCTCCGAGAGCCTTCAGCCAGTGGGATGCGGCGTCGTCAAGAGCCTGATTACCCGAGTTCTCTCCGGCCTTGATCGTCGAGCTGTCGACCGAGACGGCCATGTCTGCTTGCGGGGAGGTTGCAAAGACCGAGCTGCAGAGCGCTCGGGCAGATGCCGAAGGTCCGGACGAGCAGGAAGCAGCTCCGACACCGAAGGTGCAGGCGAGCATCACGCCGCCGAGCGCGCGCCGGCTTCGCCAGATTCTCCCCACGAATCCAGATTGACACGCCTTTCGTGCACGCGCTCGGATCGTTCAGCAGACCCGGCGCTCGGTGGTCCAGCACGCTGTTCGCACCCGTACGGCGACGAGCGCGAGGTTGTGCGGATGCATGACAGGAGTGGGCCGCACGGCGAGACGGACCGGCGAGCGAATGCCGTCTTCGATGAAGCCCTGGGGACGCCGGACTTGTTGGCGATGATCGGCTCTCAACCGCCCGGCACGACTGCATCGATCGGGCGACCACGATCCGGACGTCCCGGCATCACCGACCTGAAGTCGATGTGCCCGACGGACCGACCATTCCGCACTGGACGTGGAACGGACTCGTCAGCGAATTGCGTCGGACGATTGCCACTCCGCGGTCATCAGTGTGGGGCACCCCTGCAAACGCCTCTCGCCCGGGCCGAACGGTCGGGCCAGCGCAGGACGGCCCCCACCTCATTCGCCAGTACGCTGCCTCCCCGTGCATGAGGGCGCCTAGGCGGAAGCCGCCGCTTCGCGCTCCTCCATCTCGGAGATGTACCGCGCCACACGTTGCCTCGAGACACCCCAGATCTCAGCAATCTGAACAGGTCCCATTCCCTCGTCGGCACACGAAGCGATCGCCCCGAGACGAAGCCTGTGCCGCGCCTTGACCACGCGCTGGAAGGCATCCCGTCCCGCCTTCCGCCCCGATGCGACGGGCAGGACCTTCAGGGCCTCGATGACTCGGCCGCCGTGCACCAATTGATCGATTCCGCAGCGAAGCAGCGCGTTGGTCGCGTCAATCTGGGCTCGGGCCTGATCGTTCGCATCGATCAACAGCCTTCTCCCAGCCGCCGATCAGGTACCCCGCTCCTCAGGTCGACGGACGCCGCGATGCTGCCCAACACGACGGCGTGCCCGGAGCAGTGGGTAGTCCGTCCATCTGCACCGAAGATGACCAATCCTGCACCACGTGTTCCGGCAGGCTGCCGGTGAGGTGGAAGGGATGGGAAGACGAGTGCTGGTCCTCTTCCGATTTCGGCGCAGGGTGGCAGTGGAACTGCCTAACCCTCGCCGAAGAGCGGGTCCTTCGCGAATGATTCGACCAGTTCGCCGGGAACTTCGAATTTCGCCGCAAGTTCCGTGACGCGCATCCCGCTCGCGAGCGCTTGGTGCACGATCACCTTGCGCAGGTGGTCGCGTGCATCGACGAGCGACACCAGCGCGTCATCGGCCGCCAACGTGGACTGGTGGATCGGCAACTCGTCGAGGATCTCTCGGAGGACGGCTCCGCTCTCGATCAGCGAGATCGCCCGACCGACCAGGCCGTCATTCTCTTCGAGGCGCTGCCGAAGAACTGCGTTTGCGGCGGCCACTCTGACCAGGGCGCCATGAAGGGCGGCGGCGTCAGTTGCCATTGAGGCACCCTAGTGCCGGGACGGGAGCACCAGGTGGCGGGACCCTGTGCCCGACGGACCCGCTTCGGGAAGGGCAGGTGGCCAACCGTCGAGCACCCTCAGGACGTCCCACGCCCGGCGGCACCGGACGCGCTCGATTCCCGGAAAAGGGTTTCGTCACGCAGCTGTCGGTATCGGCGTCTCGGGGGGCACTCGGAGGTGGTCAGGTTGTGCATGCGCCTCTGTACGAGCGAGATGCGCGTCAGTGCTGCTCTGCACTGAAGCGGTTGCCGACGGCCTTCGTTGTGCCGCCGAACTCGGGCGTGCATTTGCGTCAGGCCTTGCCGATACGGCATGGCGCTCGACGAATCAGGGCTGCCACCGACGTGCCGGGGTGGGTCACCGACCCGGCGACCGGAGGCAGTCCTTGAGAGACTTGCCGGGTGGACGAGATCTTGTCTGGAGGCGTGGCGAACGCCGGAGATGTCCTCCGGCGTGGTGAGTTCGTCCTGCGACCGTCGAACCCCCACTCGAAACCAGTACACGCATTCTTGAGGGAGCTTCGGTCCACCGGATTCGCGGGTGCGTCGCTTCCCGTGGAGATTCAGGCCGACGGGCGTGAACGACTGGTCTTCATCGAGGGTGATGTGCCGGTCCCGCCGTTTCCCGAATGGGCCCAGTCGGACGATACGCTGGCGTCGATTGCTCGACTGCTGCGCCTTTTCCACGAGGCGTCGTCCCAGTTGCCCGTTGGTGACGGTCCCTGGAGCGACGAGCTGGCCGATCCCGCCGGCGGCTCCATGGTCTGCCACAACGACGTGTGTATGGAGAACGTCGTATTCCGTGACGGGCGTGCCGTCGGTCTGCTCGACTTCGACTTCGCTGCGCCAGGGCGGCCGATCTTCGATCTCGCCGCACTTGCGCGGATGTGCGTACCGATCGACGACGACCTGAGTGCCGGTCGCCTCGGGTTCGGGCTGCTGGATCGCCCAGGCAGACTGCGGCTGGTGGCGGACACCTATGGACTGGATGCCATGGGGCGTGGTGACCTGGTCCATCATCTGGACCGCCCGATGCGAGGCGGCGGTGCATTTGTCCAGCGTCGGGTTGCTGCCGGTGACCCGAACTTCATCCGGGTGCTCGAAGAGATGGGCGGGACGGAACGCTACGACCGACGACTTCGTTGGTGGGAAGGAGCCAGGGACTCCTTCGTCCGTGCACTGGCCTGATTGCCGCCGAGCCAGTGTCCGACCGACCCTGCGTCTGGGACTGCCGCCAGGTGGAGCCGCGCCGACGGTCTCGGCACTGCCTCCTATGCCAGGGGCGTGCCCGAGACGATCGCGTAGGTCGCCGATGCTCGGGCCAGCAGTCGCCCCTGCCCGTCGGTGATCGAACACCCAGTGCTGAGGATCCGACGACCACGATGGGCGACGGTGGTCTCGCACATGAGCGGCCCAGTGCGGGGCTGCCGGAAATAGCGAACGTGCAGTTCCGTTGTCGCGGGCACTTCGGACTGCGGATCGAAGAGACCTTCCAGTGCGGACCCGCAAGACACATCCGCATAGGTTGCGAGCATGCCACCGTGGACCGTGCCCAACGCATGACCGCGCACTTCATCGCTCAGCTCCATCGTCAGGATCGTGGTCGGCTTGCGCTGGACGATCCTGATCCCCATGCGGCCGAGTAGGGGAATCCTCCGGATCACGTCATTGCGGGCTTCGAGATCGAGCGCATCATCGTCCACCACGAGCCACCCTTCACGCAGTACGACCCGAGGATCGAGCCGAATCAGACTAGGCCGGGACCGGCGGAGCAGCGTTGCGTTCGATCTTCGGGGGACTGGGAGCGTCGCCACTTGCATCGCCGGGGCGTTGATCCGGCCCACCGTGGTTGCCGGTGACCGAGCCGGTTCAACGTATCCGAGGAACTGCTCCCCCAGCTCGAGAAGACGTGAGGCGGTCCGACGACGCCGATGCTGAGGCTTTCGATCCCGATGCTGGCACACGCGCCTCCATCGACATCATGGACCGGGCCGGGCCGTTCGCCTGCTGGCGTCGCAGACCGGAACGAGGCAGGACTCCCTGACCATCGCTCTTGCTCGAGGAGTCCGACGACTTGTGGACCGGATCTCCACCCGCCCCGGAATCCGCCTCCTGACCCGAAGGGGATTCGGCGGGCGATGCCCCAACGCTCGCCGACGTCCTTCTCGCCGTCGTCCTTCCCCCCGTCGTCACCCACACCCCTCACGGTCACCAGGTGTCGACGCAGCTCCGCTTCTTCCCCACTCTGGTCACCGGCGGCGGGCACGACCGCAGAGCGTCCAGGATCCGGTCACGCGACTCGGCCGGGTCGATGACGTCGTCGATCTCGTAGGCGGTGGCGACGTTGAGCGCCTTGCCGTGCTCATAGGCCAGCTCGACCATGGAGTCGAACAGCACCTCGCGCTCGACCGGGTCCTCGACGGCCTCGAGCTCCCGCCGGAAGCCGAGGCGCACGGCGCCCTCGAGGCCCATACCACCCAGCTCACCGCTCGGCCACGCCACCACGAACAGCGGGGCCCGGAAGCTGCCACCCGCCATGGCCTGGGCCCCGAGCCCGTAGCCCTTGCGGAGCACGATGCAGCAGTACGGCACCGTCATGCTCGCCCCGGTCACGAACATCCGACTGACGTGGCGGACCTGGGCCGTGCGCTCGGCGTCGGGTCCGACCATGAAGCCCGGGGTGTCGCACAGGGACACCACCGGCAGGTCGTGGGCGTCGCACAGCTGGAGGAACCGGGCCGCCTTGTCGGCGCCGTCGGCGTCGATGGCCCCACCGAGCGACGTCGGGTCATTGGCCAGGACCCCGACCGTGCGTCCCTCGATCCGGGCGAGGACGGTCACCATGCCGGCCCCGAACCCCCGACGCAGCTCCAGGACCGAACCGGTGTCGGCCAAGAGGTCGATCAGCGCCCGGACGTCGTAGGCCCGCATGCGCTGCTCCGGAATGGCCGAGCGCAGCAGGCGCTGGTCGGCACACGACCATCCGTCGACGGGCCCCTGGAAGTACGACAGGTACCGCTTGGCCAGGTCCACGGCCTCGGCGTCGTCGGCCGCCACCAGGTCCACCACCCCGTTCGGCACCTGGATCTCCAGCGGGCCTACCTCTTCGGGACCGTAGGTGCCGAGTCCGCCACCCTCGATCATGGCCGGTCCGCCCATCCCGATCGAGGTGCCCTCGGTGGCGATGATCACGTCGCAGCAGCCCAACAGGGCGGCATTGCCGGCGAAGCACCAGCCGGAGGCGATCCCGACCAGTGGCACCAGGCCGCTCAGCCGCCCGAAGAGTTCGAAGGCCCGGGTGTCGAGCCCGGTGATGACTGCGTAGTCGGTGTCCCCCGGTCGGCCGCCGCCGCCCTCGGCGAACAGCACCAGCGGGAGCCGAAGCCGCTCGACCAGCTCGAACAGCCGGTCCTTCTTGCGATGGTTCTGCTGGCCCTGGGTTCCGGCCAGCACGGTGTAGTCGTAGGAGGCGACCGCGCACCGGGCCCGGTCGTCGTCGAAGCGGTCGCCGTTGACCCGGGCCGTGCCGCCGACCAGCCCGTCGGCCGGGGTGCGCTCCACCAGCTCCGCCACCTCGCGGCGCCGACGCTGGGCGGCGATGGCGAATCCGCCGTACTCGGCGAAGCTGTCGGGATCGACCAGATCGGCGATGTTCTCGCGGGCGGTGCGCCTGCCCCGCCCGTGGCGACGGGCAACGACGTCGGGCCGGCCCGCGTCCGACAGCAGCCCCCGCCGGGCGAACAGCTCGGCCAGGTCGGACCGGACGTGGTCGAGGTCGACTGCGTCGCCCGCGTCTCCCGACGACACACCTTGCTCCCCCGCCACCACCACGGCCAGCCGGTCGCCGGTGCCCACCAGGCCACCCACCTCGACGGCCAGGTGCCGCACGATGCCCGCCACCGGCGTGCGCACCACGTGCTCCATCTTCATGGACTCGAGCACGACGACGATGGCCCCGGCCGGCACCGCATCGCCCGGGCCGAACGGCACCAGGACCACCGTCCCCTGGAGCGGTGCGTCGAGCCCGACCTCCGTCCCGGGCTCGTTGACCCCGCCCCCGTCCCCGATGTCCGCTGCCATGTCCTGTCCGGTCCGACTCAGGCCCGCGGCATCGGGAAGATCGACGACTCGCCGGCCACCGCCGCCATGGCGGACGCGCGCTCGGTCGCGTCCATGGCGGTGCTCCCGGTGCCGGCGGCGGCCAGTGCCGTGGCCAGCACACCGATGTCGCCCGGGGTGCAGAAGGCGTGGACGCCCGGCGTGGACAGGGCGAACCGGACTCCCCGGTCGACCTCCTCGGCCGACGTGTACGGCTCGTACCAGGTGGTGGCGGTCTGCTCCCTGCCCGCCCACGGCCGGGCGGCCGCGGCCTTGATGGCCATGACCCCGACGTCGTGTGCCGCGGCGTACTCGAGGAGCGCCTCGGCATCGCGGCGGTAGTCCGGGTCCGACCACAGCCGAGGGTTGACCGGGAACATCACGGTGTCGAGGTCATAACGCCGCAGCGCCTCGAGGTGGGCGGCCGGCGCCGAGCGCTCGTGCCCGGTGATTCCCACCCACCGGGTGAGCCCCTCGTCCCGGGCGGCGATGATGGCCCGGGCGGCCCGGTCCCGCGAGTCGAGCTCGGCCAGGTCGGTGACGGCGTGGAGCTGGTAGAGGTCGAAGGTGTCGCAGTGCAGGAGGGTCAGCGACTCCTCGAGCTGGGCCCGGACCCCGTCGGGGTCGTGCCGGAGCGTCTTGCACGCCACGAACAGGTCGTCCCGCACGGCCGGGATGAGCGGCCCGAGCACCTGCTGCGCCTGGCCGTACTGGGGGGCGACGTCCAGGTGGTTGATCCCGGCGGACCGGGCCAACTGGAACGAGGCCGCCGTCGTGGTCGGGTCGCCGGCCCAGAAGGCGGCACCGCCCAGTACGGCGACCGACGAGCGGTGCCCGGTGCGGCCCAGTCTGCGTCGTTCCACGACGGCCACGCTAGTGCGGCCGTCGTGGAGCGGCCGGTCCGACGGCGTGGTCAGGACGCCGCCGCGGCGTCCCGGGCGGACTCCCACGCGCTGAGCATGGTGCCGAAGTGCATGGGGTTGTAGACGTCCTCCTCCGACGACCACAGCCCGTCGCCGGCGTACTTCAGGATGGTGATGTTGTACTCCTGGTGGACGGAGCCGTCGCCGGGGTCGCGCATGCGGTTCCACACCTGGCAGATCACCCAGCCCTTGTCCTCGTCGACTGTGTACCACTCGATGGGGAAGTCCGGCATGTCGCTGCCGGGGTATTCGGACATCGTCTTCTGGATCCACTGGTAGATGGCCTCCCGCCCCTGCATGCGCCCGTACAGGTGTTCGATGTACTCGGCGTCCTCGGTGAACAGGTCGGTCCACGGGCGCCAGTCGCCGCTCGTGCCCGACTCGTCGGCCCGCCGCTGGTACTCGACGAACGCCTCCTCGATCTCCGCCCTGGGCCACTGTCCCACGATGTCTCCTGACCGGCCCGGCGGGCCACGCCCACAGTGTGTGCCCCTGGAGGGTGGCCGGTCAACGACGGTCCCGACCGGGGCCCGGCCCGCCGCCGTGGTGGAGGACTCCGCCCGCCGGGGCCGCGCTCTCGTACGATGCGGGGACCCGTCAGAGGAGGCACGCCACGATGACCACCGCCTGGAAGGTCCACACCCTGGGCGACCGCGACCCGGTCGCCCCCGTGGAGGACGTCGTCCGCCTCATCGACCTGGCCGGCACCTCCACCGGCGCCGCCTACGGACGCACCGACGTGGTCGAGGCCCTGCACGACCACCAGCCGGCGGTCGTGGCCCTCACCCCTGCTGGCGTGCTGGTCGGTGCCGTGCTGGCCCGGGTGAGCGGGCCCGACGCCCAGGTCGTGGCCTTCGCCATCCATCCCGAATGGCGGCACCAGGGCATCGGTTCGGCCCTGCTGCGAAGACTCGACCAGGAGGTCATCCACCGTGGTGCCTCCCGGCTGCTCGCCGTGGTCCAGGCCGGCCAGGTCGGCGAGGACGCCTTCGTCAACCAGGGCTTCACCCACCTGGAGGGCCTCCACCTCTATGCCCGGGACGCGTCGATGGTCCCCGAGGAGCTCGCCCTCGTGGAGCGCTTCGGCGGCTACGTGCCGCCCGACGGGCTGTGGGACTCGCTCAAGGGATTCTCGTCGGCCAAGGAACTCCTCGACCGCAGGGTGGTGGCGCCGCTCGCACACACCGAGCTGGCCGACCGCCTCGGCCTGCAGCCGCCGGCCGCAGTGCTGCTGTTCGGACCCCCGGGGACCGGCAAGACCTCCTTCGCCCGCGCCATCGCATCCCGACTGATGTGGGCCTTCGTCGAACTCCACCCGTCGTTGCTCGGCCAGGGGGTCGAGGGGGCCCGGGCGCTGCGGGACGCCCTGGCCGAGCTGGGCACGGTGGACCGGCTGGTGTGCTTCATCGACGAGGCCGACGAGATCGCCTCGGACCGGGCCGAGCGGCCCGACAGCCAGCCGCTGGTCAACGAACTCCTCAAGGCGGTGCCGATGTTCCGGTCACGGCCCGACCGCCTGGTCGTGATGGCCACCAACTCGATCGCCGCCATCGATCCCGCACTACTCCGTCCTGGGCGATTCGACCTGATCATCCCCGTTGGCGCGCCGGACGAGGCCGAACGCGCCGAACTGGCCTCGGAGTTCCTGTCCGCCGGGGACCCGGCCGAGGTGGCCGCCCGCACGCCCGGGTTCACCCCGGCCGACTTCGCCCTGGTCGCCCAGCGGGCGGCACAGCTCGCCTTCGACCGGGCCCTGGACGGCGAGGCCCCCGAGGTCACCGGCGACGACGTGCTACGCGCGGTGGACGTGACCCGGCCCTCGGTGGGGACGGCCTCGGCCGAGCGGTTCGCCGCGGAGGCCGAGCGCTACTCCCGGCTGTGACCGACCGGAGAGGCGGGCGGGGTCACGCCCCGACCAGCCGCTCCCACGCGTCGGCCAGTGCGGCATCGTCGCCGTCGACCTCGACGACCTTGCGGCGCGACGCGGCGCCCGACGTGATCCGGACGTCGGACCGGGCCACCCCGAGGGCGGCGGCCACTGCGTCGGTGACCGCCCGGTTCGCCCGACCGTCGGTGGCTGGTTCGTGCACCGCCACCACCAGGACCCCGCCATGGACGCCGCCGACACCGGGCCGGGACGACCGGGGGCGGACGAGGACGGGACGCTTCACCGCTCCAGCCTGCCACGAGCTCCGACGACCGGAGCGGGACGGGGCGGGGCCATGAGCTCCCGGGAGCTGGTCGTCCTGGGATCGGCCAGCCAGACGCCCACGCGGCATCGCAACCACAACGGGTACCTGCTGCGGTGGGACGGGGTGTCCGTGCTGTTCGACCCGGGCGAGGGGACCCAGCGCCAGCTGCTCCTGGCCGGCGCCTCGCCCACCCCGATCCGCTACGTGTGCGTGACCCACTTCCACGGAGACCACTGCCTCGGGCTGCCGGGCATGCTGCAGCGGCTGTCTCTCGACCGGGTCCCCCACCCCGTCGAGGTCTGCTACCCGGCGAGTGGCCAGGAGTACTTCGACCGGCTGCGCCACGCCTCGGCCTACCAGGACCACCTGGAGGTCGTCCCGGTGCCGGTGGCCGGCAACGGACGGGTGACGTCGGGTGCGGCGTTCGCCATCGAGGCGGTGCGGCTCGACCACGACCCCGAGTGCTTCGGTTGGCGGGTGGTCGAGCCCGACGGCGTCCGCATGCGGCCCGACCGCCTCGACGCGGTCGGCATCCACGGGCCCGACGTGGGACGGCTCCTGGCCGACGGCGAGCTGGTGCGCGACGGCCTACGGGTCGGCCTCGACGAGGTCGCCGAGGTGCGGCCCGGCCAGCGCATGGCCTTCGTGATGGACACCGGGATCTGCGACGGGGCCGTCGAGCTGGCCACCGGCGCCGACCTGGTGGTGTGCGAGGCGACCTTCGCCTCGGCCGACGCCGCACTGGCCCGCCGGTATCGGCACCTGACGGCGGCCGACGCCGCCCGGGTGGCCCGTGACGCCGGTGCCCGCCGTCTGGTGCTCACCCACTTCAGCCAGCGCTACCCGGAGGTCCGGGTCCTGCTCGACGAGGCACTCGCCGTGTTCGACGACGTGGTGGCGGCCGAGGACCTCCTGCGGGTGCCGGTGCCCCCCCGCCGTTCGGGACTCCAGCCGGGCCCCTGACTCAGGAGCCGTCCCCGAAGTACGACTCCCGCAGGGTCCGCTTCAGGATCTTGCCCGAGGCGTTGCGGGGCAGCTGCTCGTCGGCGAAGGCGATCCGGCTCGGCACCTTGAACGGCGCCACCGACTCGGCCAGGAAGTCCCGCAGTCCGTCGGCGTCGAGGGTAGAGCCCGGCTGGCGCAGGATCACGCAGCCCACCTCCTCGCCCAGGCGCTCGTGGGGGACGCCGAACACGGCCGCCTCGTACACGTCGCCGTGCTCGTAGATGGCGCTCTCCACCTCGGCGCAGTAGACGTTCTCCCCGGCGCGCAGCACCATGTCCTTGGCCCGGTCCTCGATGTAGAGGAAGCCGTCCCCGTCGATGCGCCCAAGGTCGCCCGAGGCCAGCCAGCCGTCGACGATCGTCTCCGCGGTGGCCTCCGGCTTGTTCCAGTAGCAGCGGATCAGGTTGGGCCCCCGCATCCAGATCTCGCCCCGGGTGCCGGTCGGGACCTCGTTGCCGTCCTCGTCCCGGATCCGGATGTCCATGATGGAGATCCGGGCCCGGCCGGTTGAGGTCGGGTGGGTCACGTAGTCGTCACCGGTGTTGCCGGGGCCGAAGCCGTTGGTCTCGGTCATGCCGTAGCCGATGTTGGGACGACCCCGGGTGAAGCCCTTCTCCACACGGTCGACCAGCTTGGCCGGGGCCGGGGCGCCCCCCCCGCCGATACTGGCGAGCGACGACGTGTCGTACTTGGAGAACGACGGGCTCTCCAGCATGTCCCAGCTCTGGGTGGGCACCCCGACGAACGTGGTCACCCGCTCCGACTCGATGAGGCGCAGGGCGGTGTCGGGGTCCCAACGGTGCATCATGACCAGCTTGAACTTCATCCCGAAGCACGACAACATCACCGGCACGCAGCCGGTCACGTGGAAGAGCGGGACGATCAGGATGAAGCACGGGGCGAACCCGCCGCCGCCCAGCAGGTCCTCGCCCTTGCGGGCGGTGAGCACGGTGGTGTTGCACCAGAACCCCATGAGCCCGTTGACCACGGCCCGGTGGGTGGAGACCGCTCCCTTGGGGAACCCGGTCGTGCCCGAGGTGTAGAGGATGGTGGCGTCGTCCTCGGGGTCGACCACGACCTCGGGCATCGGCTCCCCCAGCGTGACGACCTCGTCGTAGCGCCGCACGCCGGTGGCGTTCGGCTCCAGCTGGTCACCGCGCACCATGATCATGGGTACGCCGCGCGAGTGTGCCGGCGCATGGGCCCGCTCGATCCGTTCGGGGTCCCCGATGAGCAGGGCCAGGCCCGAGTCCTCGATGGCGTAGTCGAGCTCGGTCTCGGTCCACCACGCGTTGAGCGAGACCGACACCGCTCCGATCGACAGGATGGCCGCGAACGACACGATCCACTCGGGCAGGTTGCGCATGGCGATACCGACGCGGTCGCCCTTGGTGATTCCGTAGGTGTGCACCAGGGCGTGGGCCAGGGCGTCCACGTTCCGCATGGTCTCGGCGAACGTCCACCGCTCGTCCTCGTAGACCAGGAACTCGGCTTCGTCCCCACGTGCGTTGGCGAAGAGCTGGCCCAGGTTGGCCGGGGCGTTGGCGAACACCCGCAGCGTCTGGCCGGCGACGACGGCCTCGGTGACCTCGAAGAGCTGTCCGGGGCCCGTGACCTGCGCCAGGGCCTCTTCGTACGTGAGCGGCACAGGGCCACCTCCTTGACCGAGCGGGCGGGCCGGCACCGAGGTGACCGGCGGGTAACGAAGTGTAGATCGCCGTACGCCCGCCCCCGGACAGCGGCGTCGTGACCCGGATCAGACTCGGGGTGGCGAACCCTCGTTCGCCACCCATGCGACCGCGGCGTCCTGGTGGGCGACGTGCTCGACAGGGACGTCGAAGGCGGCACGGCGGCTGGCCCGGCGCAGGGCGTTGAGGACCGGCCGGCCGAGGAGGAGGATGAGGACGGCGTTGGTGATCGCCCGCGGGATGTCGAACCCGAGCGAGGTGGTGAGATCGAAGAGCAGGTAGGAGTGGAGGTTGTGGGCGAATCCGGCACCGGGCACGAACGAGAACGAGGTCGCGGTCCCCGCCCCGAACGGCCAGAACCACAGGTTGATCAGCAGTCCGTAGAGGATGCCCGTGAGCGCCGCGTAGGCCGCGAGGATACCGATCTCGGCCCTGCCCCGGGCCGGGGGCAGGCAGCCGGCACCGAACCCGATCCAGGCGGCGCCGAACATCTGGAACGGCAGCCACGGGCCCACCCCGCCGGTGATGAGCGCCGAGACGCCGATGGTGAGCGCTCCCAGCACGAAGCCGAATCCCCGACCGAGCACCCGCCCCGCCGGGATGAGCAGGAAGAACACCGGCTCGAACCCGGCCACGCCGGGCTGGGGCACCCGCAGGGCCGCCCCGCAGGCGGCCAGGATGCCGAGCAGGGCGATCGCCTTGGCATCGAGCGAACCCTCCGCCAGGGCACTGAGCACCACGGCGAGGAGCAGTGGCAGCAGGGCCAGGAAGACCCACGGGGCGTCTGTGGAGTGGGCCATGACGGTGGCCGAGGTGCCGTGGATGAGCAGCGGCCACCCGAAGGCCACGAGCCCGAGCACCGAGGTCACGGCCAGGAGGACCGACGAGCGGGCCTGCAGGCGCACCACGGCGACACGCGTGGCGTCACCCACGGACCGGCTCCCCCCGCAGTGCGGTCCGGACCTCGTCGACCGTCAGCCACGGGTCGGGCGCGAGCACCTTCGCCACCTGGGGGGCGAAGACCGGGGAGTGGCAGACGACATCGCGGGCGGGACCGTCGGCCACCAGCTCGCCGTCGGCCAGCACCACGGCGCGGGTCGCCACCTGGGCGACCAGCTCGACGTCATGGGTGGCCATGACCACGCCGTGGCCGGCGACCGCCAGCTCGGCGAGGAGGACGACGAGGCGGGCCTTTCCCGTGTAGTCGAGGCCCCGGGTCGGCTCGTCCAGGAGCAGGAGTGGCGGGGCGGGGGACAGCACGATGGCCAGTGCCAGGGCCAGCCGCTGCCCCTCGGACAGGTCCCGGGGGTGCCGGCGGTGGTCGATGCCGGGAAGGACCCGGTCGAGCATCGCCGCCGTCGTTCCTGGGGCCAGGCCGGTGTCGTGGTCGGCGCTGGCGCACTCGTCGCCGACCGACTCGCCGTAGAGAAGCACGCCCGCGTCCTGGGGCACCAGACCGACCCGGGCCACCAGGTCGCGTGGCGACAGCCCGACCGGGTCGACGCCGTCGACCCGCACCTTGCCCGACGTGGGGGGACGCACACCGGCCAGCTGGCCGAGCAGGGTCGATTTGCCCGACCCGTTGCGACCCATCACGGCCACGATCTCCCCGGCGCCGAACGAGAGGCCGACGGCGTCGAGGGCCGACACGCCGCCGTAGCGAACGGACACCGCGGCCAGCGAGGCGAGTTCGGCGCCCGTGGACCGCTCTGGCGATGCCGGACGGACGCCGTCCAGCCGGGCCCGGAGGTCGCCGGCCCGGCGGCGGGCGTCGCGCACGGTCATCGGCAGCGGGTCCCACCCGGCCAGCCGGCCCAGCTCGACCAGGGGCGGCGCCACCGGCGATCGGGTCATGACTTCGGCGGCAGTGCCTACCACCAGCGGCGACCCGCGACCCTGGACCAGCACCATGGTGTCGGCGAACGGGAGGACCCGCTCGAGCCGGTGCTCGGCGAGCAGGACGGTCAGGCCCAGGTCGTGGACGAGGCGGGCCAGCGCTGCCAGCACCTCTTCGGCGGCGGCGGGGTCGAGCGCCGAGGTCGGCTCGTCGAGCACCAGCACCCGGGGCGACGCGGTCAGCACGGCGCCGATGGCCACCCGCTGCTGCTGGCCCCCGGACAGGGTCCCGAGCGGGCGGTCGCGGAGCTCGTGCAGGCCGAGCAGGTCGAGTGCGTCCTCGACCCGGCGACGCATGACCGCGGGATCGAGGCCGAGGTTCTCCATGGTGTAGGCCAGCTCGTCCTCGACGGAGTCGGTCACGAAGCTGGCCGCCGGGTTCTGCCCCACCATGCCGACGACGTCGGCGAGGTCCCGTGGGGGGTGGTCGCGGGTGGAACGGCCGTCGACGGTGACCTCACCGGACAGTCGGCCACCGGTGAAGTGGGGCACGAGCCCGTTGACGGCCCGCAGCAACGTCGTCTTGCCGGAACCGGTCGGGCCCACCACGACGCACAGCTCGCCCTCGCCCACGGCCAGGTCGACCCCGTCGAGGGTGGGGTGGTCGGAACCGTCGTAGGTGAACGAGACCTGCTCGAACCGGATCATGGCACCCGGTCCTGTCCGCGGCCGACCGGCACGTCGGCGGATGCCGGTGCCGCCGGCAGCACCGCGGGGGTGGTGGCCGGCAGCGCCGCAGGGGGCCCACCGGGCAGCTGCGCGGGCGGAACGTCGGACGCCGCCGTCGGCCGGCCCCGGCCCGGACCTATCGGATCCCGGGGCTCACGGCCACGCGGCGCGGGGGTGATCGGGCGCTCGATCGGCGCCGCCCAGGCCGGCACCAGGCCGACGAGAATACCTGCTGCGGCCAGCAGCGGCAGTGTTGGCAGGTGGAGCGGGTAGACGGAGAACTGCAGTCCGGCCACGCCGAGCACCGCGGCCGCCACCATGCAGCCCACGACCACGGCGCCGGACCCGGCCACGAACCACTCGGGCAGGCCCCAGGGCTCCGGTCGGTACCTGGTCCGGTCCGTGCGGCGCCCGCCTGCGGCGAGTCCGGCGCCGAGCAGGACGGCGCCGACGGCGACGAAGGGGATGCCCCCGCCGGGCAGCGAACCGGCGACCAGCACGCCGTAGACGCCGCCGGTAACGAGTAGCAGGCCCACGGCTGTTCCTCCCGAGGCCCACCGACGTGCGCCGCGCGAGACCGGGACCCGCCGGCCGTAGCCCCGGGCGTCCATCGAGGCGGCGAGCTGCAGCGACCGGTCGAAGGCGCTCTCCAGCACCGGCACGGCCATTCCTCGAAGTCCGGCGACCCCCCGCACCGGTCGGCCCCGCAGCCGTCTGGCATCCCGGACGGCGCCGATTGAGCCCACCAGCTCCGGGGCGAAGGCAAGGGCGACGGTGATGGCCACGCCTGCCTCGTAGAGCACCGCAGGCAGGCAGCGCAGCAGCCGATACGGGCTTGCCAACGAATTGGCGGCGCCGAAACAGAGCAGCACGACTGCGAGCCGGAGGCCCTGCACGAGTGCCTCGAGGACGGCCTCGAGCGTCACCGGACCACCGATGCTGACGCCCCGGGCCCACGACGGGAGCGGCACGTGGGGCAGGGTGACGAGTACGTGACCGGGAAGCCGGTTGCCGAACACGACCACCAGCGCCACCCGCAGGACGATCACGACCAGACCGAGGCGGAGGAACACCACCAGTGAGCGCGACCACGGCGCGTCCGTGCGTCGGGCGGCCACCACGAAGGCGACCACGCCCCCCGCCAGAAGCAGCAGGACGGGATTCGTCGTGCGGGACGCGGCCCCGGCCATGCAGCCGGCCCACAGCCACCAGGCCGCCGGGTGCAGGCCCCGTCGGCCCGACGCGGTCGATGCGTGCCTGCTCACGGTGTGGGATGTCTCATGGCGTGCCCGGGCGTCGCCGCCACCGGACCCATGCCGCCAGGGCCAGGCCGGCGATGAGGAGGCCGCCGGCGATCAGTGCGCCGGGCCCGGCGCCCGGGGCGACGTGGTGGGTGACCGCGACCACGCCCACCTGCGGACCGGTCGGTGCTCCGGTGGCGTGCGTCGTGCCCGCGGCCGTGGGAGAGGACGACACCGGAGTCGTGGAGGCGGCCGACGAGCCAGGTGCGGCCGACGTGGTGGTCGTCGATGAGGCCGGGCCGGAGGACGCCGAAGTGCGTGCGCCGGTCGGGGTCGGGGTGCCGGCCGCCACCGCACCGGCGCCGCCGGTGGTACCGCCCTCGGTGCCCGCGCCCGCTGGGGGCGGTGTCGGCGCCGTGGTCGGTGTCGGCACGGTGGTGGTCGTGGTGGAGGCGGCTGCCGGGCAGATGGCGTCGAACCGGGCGGTGGCCCGCGGCGCGGGATCGTTGGGCCGCCCCGAACCGGGGTCCTGGAAGCGCCAGCCCTGCACGTCGCCCGTGGTGACCGTGCCGAAGGCACCCGTGCTGGAATACTGCCAGCTTCCCGCGACGCCGGTGAAGTAGGACCAGTAGATGTACTGGCCGCCGCCGACCATCTGACCGCAGCCGGAGGACGGCGTGCCGTCGATCGAGCAGAGGAGGCTCTGCGCGTTGTAGGTCGGGACGGCGAGTCCCCGCGACGCGGTGAAGGCCGACAGCGCGTCGTAGCCGGTGTCGCCGGGCGGTATCGTGACGCAGCCCGACACCACGTTCGCTGGGGTGCCGCCGAAGTCGAGCACGAACGCCACGGTCACGTCGCCGGCCGCGCCCGCCACGGCGGCGAACGGCCGCAGGGCGAAGGGACCGCCGAGGGCCAGGGCCGCCGTGCCGGCGGCGACCACCAGCGCGCCGCGCCCGAGGCGCCGGACCGGCGACGTGGTCCGGGCCGATCGGCGTCGGCGCCCCGCCGCCGGGGGGCGCGACGGATCCCCGTCGACGACGACCGGTGACCGGTGACGGATGAGGGACATGGGGGCCTGCTCGCTTCCGGGCCTCGACCCGGGAGCACCGGCGGGCGTGCGGCCCCGGTGACCGAGTCCGTGCCGTAGTTCTCGACGGGTGGGACTCAACAAGTGCCCGGGCGGTATCCCGACTCGCAGCACCCCACGTGCATGCCGTGGTGGTGCCGCCTACGGTTGCGGACCAGCGCCGGAGTTCGACCGGCTTCCCCGCCTGGGGACTTCGTGCTGCGCACCCGACTCTAGCAGTCCACCCGCCGGGGATCCCGGGAGTCACAGGCTCCCGCTACGACCGCCAGGACCGCTCCCGAGGTGGTCAGACCGCAGGCCGGCCCAGCCAGGCCGCCGCCACCTCCCCCACGCACCCCACCGTGTCCCCGAGTGCCCGCCCGGCCCCGAAGCGGTCGGTCAGCGACACCACGGTGCAGCCGGCCCTCGCGGCCCGGGCCGACGCGTCGACCGTGGCCCGTCCGACGACCACCAGTGTGGGGATGCCCCGGGCACGGGCGTCTCCCACGATCCCGCCCACCACCTTGCCGGCGAACGACCCGTCGTCGAGGGCCCCTTCGCCGGTGAGGACCCGGGCGGTGCCCTGGAGCGCCGTCTCCACCCCGACCATGCCTGCCACCAGCCGGTAGCCGGAGTGCAGGGTGCCTCCGAGCGCCACCACCGCACCGCCGGCACCGCCTGCCGCACCCGAGCCGGGGACGTCCCGGACGTCGATGCCGAGGTCGCGCGTCCACTCCTCCGCCTGGCGGACCAGCCGTTCGGCGAGCACCACGACGTCCGAGGGTCCGGCGCCCTTCTGGGGGCCGAACACGGCGGCTGCATCCGCATACCGGGTGTCGACATCGCACGCCCCGACCAGCCGGGCACCACCGAGGCCACCGGCCCCCGTCACCGCCTCCCACAGGCCCCGGCCGCCGTCGGTGGTCGCGGACCCGCCCAGCCCGACGACTACCGTCCCACCGCTCCCGACCCGCCGGGCCGCCTCCACCACCAGCTCCCCGGTCCCCCGCGACGTGGCCCGGACCGGGTCGTTGCGCCCGGGCCCACCGGCCAGGGTCAGGCCCGATGCCTGGGACAGTTCCACCACGGCCAGGCCGTCGCCCAACCGCCACGGCGCGTCCACCGGCGACCCGGCCGGTCCGGTGACCCGCGTGACGACCGTCCGGGGACAGCGGTCGGCGCAGGCGTCGAGCAGTCCCTCGCCACCGTCCGACAGCGGCAGTCGGACGGTCTGCCAGCCGAGTGCCGAGGCGGCGTCGGCCATGGCTCCGGCCACATCGGCCGCCGTGGCCGTGCCCCGGAACTTGTCCGGGGCGATCACGACGCGGTACATCCCCGGACCCTAGCGACCGCCGTCACCGGTCACCGGACCGGAGGCGGGCACCGGGTGCCCTCCGCCGCACACAGCGGCGTAGGCCTGGCGCACAGCGGCGGCCTCGACCGACCGGTCGGGGTCGGTGGCCGCACCGGCTGCGGAGCGCGGGTGCGAGAACAGGTGGGCCGTCCCCCACAGGAGCCGGACGCCGGTGCGTTCCATGTGCCCGAGCGCCCCGTCCACCAACGTGTCGAGTCGCGCACGGGACTCGGCGAAGGTGTCCTCTTCCGGCGCCCCGCCACGATCCGGTCCGCGTCGTACCAGCGCTACGACGGCGGGTCGTCGCAGTCCGGGCCGGCGTAGCCGGCGGGAACGATCCGCTCGAAGAACTCCGCCGATTCGGTCACGACCGGGTCGACCGTGGACGGGGGCAGCGCACCCCCCCGCACCTACACGTCGGCCACCGGGCTGCGCCACCGCCGCCGCACGGCGGTCGCGGGCCGGACGGGCGTCCAGTGAGTAGGGTCGATCCGATGGTGCCGACCCCCACCGAGCCGCCGGCGGAGACGGTGGCGGTCCGCGAATTCGACGCCCCGCTGCCCGCCGATCTGCGTCAGGCGCTGCAGGCCGAGTGGTCCCGGGTGCTGCGGCCGCCGTTCGAGACACCTCTCACCGTGGCCATCAATGCCGGCCTGATGAGCTCGGCCTGGTTCTTCCTGCCCCCGACCCTCGTCAACGAGGTCTTCACCCTCCACGGCAGCGTGGCGTTCGCCTTCGTGCTGTCGAGCTGGATGTACTCCGACGTGCCGGCCACAAACGTGCTCGCCCCCGACGGCCTCCGGGTGATGGCCGCAATCGACCAGCCCAGGATGCTGCGCCGGCTCCTCCTGGCCAAGTGCACCGTGCTGTGGTGCTTCGTGGCGCCGCTCTGCCTGCTGATCTCCTTCCTCGTGGGCGCCGGGCAGTCCGACAGGATCACCGCTGTCTACTCGGCCGTCGCGATAGGGGTGGTGCCGTTCGGCGTCCTGGCCGTGTCCGCGTGGCTCGGGATCCTCCTCCCGTACCACCCGGTACCCCTCCGCTACCGGTGGAGCCGTCGTCGCGAGTGGAGGCACATGCTCGTCCGGTGGGGGGCGCTCGTACTGCTCCCCTATGCCGTGGTACCCGCCCTGACGATCGCCTTCCTGGCGCCCTCCCTGCTCATCTGGGGTCTGACCTCGCCGAGCGGGCTCACGAAGAAGCTCCCCGACAACGACTTCGGGCTGGGCATCGCCCTGGCATGTGTCATCGCCGGCCTCGCCGTCTGGCTGGGCCACCGGGTCGCACTGCGCCTGATCGCCCGTAGGCGCCACGCCCTCGTCGCCTACCTGTCGGACCCGCTGCGCGGATGAGTGCCGACGCTCCCCCGGGACCGGCGGGGTCCGTCCCCGGGACCCGGGAGCCTGACAGGCTGGATCCGTGGCCACCCACTCCATCATCGGCATCGGCGACGTCGAGCGCCGCGAGCTCCTGGGCACCGGGTTGCGGGCCGGACTCAGTGCCGGTGTCCTCCTCGGGGTGTACTTCCTGATGCCGGTAGGCGGCCGGCACAGCGGGCACAGCCTGGTCCGTGACGTCGGGGTGATGGCGCGGCTGGGGGTTGCCGCCGCCATCTTCTTCGCCGTTCTGCTGTTCGAGATCCGCGGCATCACCAGGGCGAAGCACCCGATGCTGCGCGCCGGCGTGGCCATGGCCGTGGTGATCCCGCTCTTCCTGATCTTCTTCGCCTGGATCTACCTCAACCTGTCCGCCTCCGACGCACACACCTTCGGCGGGGCGATGAGCCACATGACGGCGCTCTACTTCACGGTCACCGTCTTCTCGACGGTTGGATTCGGGGACATCACGCCCCACACCGATCTGGCCCGACTGGTCGTCACGGTCCAGATGATCGCCGACCTGGCGGTGATCGCCATCGTGGTCCGGCTCATCCTGGGTGTCGCCAGCCGGAGTGTCGACGAGCGCCGACGGCCCGACGGAGAGCCGCCGTCGTCGGTGGCGGACGCCCCCGCCACCACCTGAGTCCTGTGGCCTGGGCCCCGGGTCCGGGGCACGGCTCCGGCAGACCGGGAACGGACGCGGCGCACCCGACGGGCGAGGCCGGGCGCATGCCACAATGCCCTGATGCTCACCAACCGCGTGACCGAACTGCTCGGGGTAGAGATCCCCATCGTGCAGGCTCCCATGGGGTGGATCGCCCGATCGGCACTGGCCAGTGCGGTCTCCAACGCCGGCGCCATGGGGATCATCGAGACGTCCTCGGGCGAGCTGGACGCAGTCCGCGACGAGATCGCCAAGATGAAGGACCTGACCGACAAGCCCTTCGGCGTCAACATCGCCCAGGCCTTCGTGGCGGATCCCACCGTGATCGTGGACTTCGTCATCGCCCAGGGCGTGCAGTTCGTGACCACGTCGGCGGGCAGTCCCACCAAGTACACGGCGCAGTTGAAGGACGCCGGGTTGACCGTGTTCCACGTGGTCCCGACGCTGCGGGCGGCGGCCAAGGCGGTGGAGGCCGGAGTGGACGGGCTGATCGTCGAGGGCGGCGAGGGCGGCGGCTTCAAGAACCCGCGCCCGGTGTCCACCATGGTCCTCCTCCCCGCGGTCACCTCGGCCTTCGACGTCCCGGTGATCGCCGCCGGCGGCTTCCTGGACGGCCGGACGATGGCTGCCGCACTGGCGCTCGGGGCCGAGGGCGTCCAACTCGGTACCGTCATGGTGACGGCCGTCGAGTCCCCCATCCACTCCAACTGGAAGCAGGCGATCGTCGACGCCGCCGAGACCGACACCGTCTTCCTCAACCAGCACGCGTCACCCGCCCTGCGCGCCCTGCGCACCGCGCGGTCCGAGGCGCTCGAATTCGACCACGAGCGCAACGCCATGGCGTCCTTCGGCAACGTCGTCGACCTCTACTTCGGCGGGGACCTCGAGGCCGGCATCGCCCTCGGCGGCCAGGTGGCCGGCCGCATCGACGCCATCCGACCGGTGGCCGACATCGTGCGGTCGTGCGCCGACGGCTGCGAGGCCAGGCTGGCCGAGCTCGGCGCCCGTTACGTCACCGCCTGAGGCCGCACCCGCCCACGGCCCGGACGCCCGTCAGCGTCCGTGGCAGGCCTTCGCCTTGCGCCCGCTCCCGCACGGGCACGGGTCGTTGCGTCCGGCGGCGGCAAAGATCTCCCGGATCTCGTCCGCATACCGGCCGTTGCGCAGCAGCTGCGCCATCAACCGCATCGACCCGTCGACGTGGGTGAAGAAGGACTTGTAGCCGGCGCAGAGGTAGTTGAGTCCGGGCTCCCCGTCGGGTGTCAGGGTGAAACGGTTCCGGGGGCACTCGCCGTTGCAGGCGAACCGGACGTCGCAGGTCCGGCAGTAGGCGGGCAGCGTGTCGGCCTTGGCCTGGCCGAAGGCCCGCTGCTTCGGCGACGTCACCAGCTCGACCATCGCGGTCGTGGTGATGTTGCCGAGCAGGTGGTCGGGCTCGACGAAGTGGTCGCACGAGTAGAGGTCGCCGTTGTGCTCCAGGGCGAGGGCGTCGCCGCAGGTCTCGCGGAAGATGCACAGGGTGGACGGCAGTCCGCACCACGAGGCCAGGGCGGCGTCGAACAGCTGGACGAAGACGGTCCCCACATCACGGGTCACCCACTCGTCGAACACCGCCTCGAGGAACGCCCCCCAGGCCACCGGGTCGACGGACCGGTCGGTGACCGTCTCCCCCTCCTGGAAGCCGGTGTCGTTCTCACGCTCCACGATGGGGATGAACTGGACGAACGTGAGACCGAGGTCGTCGCGGAAGTAGCGGTAGACGTCGAGCGGGCGGTCCTGGTTGGCGGCGTGCACGGTGCACAGGACGTTGACGTCCACCCCGTGCGCCTGCAGTAGTGCCAGGCCCTGGAGCACCCTGTCCGACGTGGGCCTTCCCCGCTTGTCCACCCGGTACCGGTCGTGCAGATCCGGCGGCCCGTCGATGCTGATCCCCACCAGGAACCGGTGGCGGGCGAACAGCTCGCACCACTCGTCGGTCAGCAGGGTGCCGTTGGTCTGGACGGTGTGCTGCAACTGCTGTCCGGGGCGGCGCACCGACTCGGCCGTCTCGACAGCCCGCCGGAAGAAGTCGATGCCCATCAGTGTGGGCTCACCCCCCTGCCAGGCCACGACCACGTCGCCGTCGGGCTGCGAGCCGATGTACTGCCGCAGGTATTCGGCCACGAGGTCGTCCGACATTCGGAACCGGTCCCCCGGGTACAGCGACTCCTTCGACAGGAAGAAGCAGTACTGGCAGTCGAGGTTGCAGATCGGCCCGGTCGGTTTGGCCAGCACGTGGAACGGCACCCGGAGCGTGCTCGGTGGAGGCGAGGGCGTCGTGACGGTCCCCTTGCGGGTCAGGTCGATCGGCGTGGCGACCGGTCCGGGCCGGTCCGGCTCAGCCTCCGATGCGGGCACGGATCACATCGAGCACGTCGTCGGGGGCGTCGGTCTGGAGGAAGTGGCCGGCATCGGCGATCCGGTCGAGCGTGGCATCGGCGATCTCGGCCGCCCACTGCTCGGCCCATTCCCACGGGAAGATGGGGTCGGCGTCGCCGAACACAAGGTGGACCGGCAGGCCTACGGTGCGCAGGGTGGCACGGGCTGCGGCCTGGACATCGGCGTCGCCAAGCTCCGGCTCGGCAAAGGGGATGAGGAAGGGGAACCGACGGGCGCCGGCCTTGGACGCCTCGCCGGTGAACGGTGCGTCGAATGCCTGCACGACGGCCGCCACGTCGTGTCCCGGTCGCCGCATGGTGCTGGCCACGATCGTCCCGGTCGGCATGTCACCACCCAGGACCGCCGGGTCCACCGCCATCTGGCGCCACAGGCGTACTCCGTCCGAGTACTCGAAGGTGTCGTCGTGGAGCCACGTGTTCAAGATGAAGAAGCGGCGATAGCGGTCGAGGTCCACCAAGGCCGTGCACAGGCCGATCGGTCCGGCCCAGTCCTGGACGACCAGGTGGATCCCGGTCAAGTCCAGTTCCCGGACCAGGTGGTCGAGGGCGCGGCGGTGCCGGGCGATCGTGTACCACTCCTCCTCGACCGGCTTGTCGGACCGCCCGAACCCGAAGTGGTCTGGGGCCACCACCCGGTACCCGAGGTCGACCAGGGGACGGATCCAGTCCTTGTAGAGGTAGGCCCAGGACGGCTCGCCGTGGAGGAGCAGGAAGGTACCGCGCTCCTCGCCGGAAGGGCGCTCGTCGACGTAGTGCTGCCGCAGGCCGTCCGGGTGGACCAGGTAGTGGGGCTCGAACTCCCAGCCGATGCCGGCGAACTGCTCGTCCGGCGTGCGCACTCCGTCGGTCATCCGTGCTCCTCATGTCCAGGCCGGACGGCGGATGGTCCCGCCACCGGGGCGGGCGTCGACCGACGCCGCCTCATGCGCCAAACTAGCGACGATCCGCACCGGGGACGTCGCCTCCGCGACACGCCCCGGTTCCGACGCCCCACCGACCGAGGACGGCAATGGACCCCGATGCCCTGCCCGACATCAGCTACGGAACCATCGACCGCGGGTACACCGCCCGACTGGCCGCCCTCGGCCCCGAGGACGACGGTCCGGTGTGGATGGTCAACCTCATGCGGTACCGGGAGCACGCCATGTACGCCGACGGCCGCGGGACGGACCTGAGCGGCCGCGAGGCTGATGACCGGTATGCGCCGTTCGGCCCGTTCCGCACGGTCGGGGCCGAGCTGGTCTTCCTGTCCGACGTCGAGGCCCAGCTCGTCGGCGACGACCAGACATGGGACCGGATCGCCGTGGTGCGCTACCCGACCCGCCGGTCCTTCCTGGAGATGCAGGAATTGCCCGAGTACGTGGCGAAGCGCGAGCACAAGGAGGCGGGCATGGCGTCGACGTTCGTCATCTGCTGTCGGCCGGCGGACCGGCCCGACCTGCCGGCCGACGCCCCAGCGCTCGACGAGGTCCCCCATCCCTCGACACCTGACGATGGACCGGTCGTGCTCCTCCACGTCCTCCGCTACCACGAGGGGCGCCGGTCCGAGGACATGGACGTGTACCAGGACGCGGCGGGGCGGATCGCCCTCCCACACGGGGTCCGCATCAACGCCTGGCTGGACGTCGAAGGGACCGTCGTGGGCGACGGTCGTCCGTGGGACGAGGTCCGCTTCCACTCGTTCCCGTCACAGGCCGCGTTCGAGGCGGTCGCCTTCGACCCGGCCCGCATCGCCGCCCAGGCCGACCACCGCGAAGCGCCGATCGCCGACACCTACACCGTGCTGCTGCGACCCATGATCGACCGCTTGGCCGAGTCGTTCGAGGAATGACCCACCAACGGGCACGACCGACCGGCGCGCCCCGTGACCATCGACCCACCGAGGAGCCACATGCAGCCGTCCCCCGCCATCCGCTTCGTCGTGCAGATCCAGGTCCACGACATCGACGCATTCAAGGATGCCGTCGCCCGGGCCGTGGCGATCAGCCGAGCCGAGCCCGACACCCTCCACTACGACTGGTTCCTCGACGAGGCGAGCGGGGCGGCCCGCCTGGTCGAGGCCTACCGGTCGGTCGAGGCGGTGCTGGCCCACTCCCGCGGGGCGGTCTTCACCGAGGTAGGACCCGAGATGCTCCAGACCTGCACCTTCGTGTCGATGGACGCCTTCGGCGACACCGGCAAGCTGGGCGAGGGAGCCCAGTTCTGGCCGTCGACCTACTGGGGCACACCCTTCGCCTCCCTGGCCGAATGACCTGACCGGCACCAGCGTGGCGGTGCCCGGCCCGTGTCCCCGGACCCTGGATGGTCCGCGTCTACTTGGGCGGCGCCTTCTTGGCCGGTGCCTTGCGGGCAGCCGCCCGCTTGGCCGGTACCCGCTTGGCCGACGCCTTCTTTGCGGGTGCCCGCTTGGCCGACACCCGCTTGGCCGCCGCCTTCTTGGTGGGCGCACGCTTGGCCGCGTCCGCTCCCACCTTGACGAGCCGGTGAGCGAACTGGTTCGACGATCCGACCAGCTCGTCGGTCATCCGGAATGCCGAGTCGATGATGCGCTGACGCGCGCCGCCGTCCGGTCCCACATCGGGAAACGCATTGTTGACCGTGTCCAGGAACCGCCGTACCGCCTCGAGGGCCGTCCGCTCGGCCTCCGCCACCGAGTCGATGATCCGGTCGGCGCTGTCCTCGCGGGGCCTCGCCCGTGTCGTTGCCATCTCGTCCTCCTTGTCGTCCCCCAACCACACCTGGGGGGTCACGACCATCGTGCTCGCGGAGCGCAAGCGCGCCTAGAGGCCTTCGCCACCACTTGCGCCACCTCGGTGACGAGTGGAGTCGGTGCCCGCACCAACGGCTCACAACGGATACAGGGCCGGACGGTGACCCACCCGTCCGCCGTCCTCTGGCCGGGTGTGACGCTCGGCGCGACCATCGGCGTGACGTGCGGAACGGTGCCGTAGGTGGCGGTCGTGCCTGGCGTCGATACCGTGAGGATCGGCGCACCTGCCTTCGGGCTGACCCGGACGAAGCCCATGCGCCGGCTCCTGGGCTACTTCGTCGGCGGCTTCGGGGCCAGTCTGATCACCGGTGTCGCGGTCGCGTTCGTCCCGAGGGACATCACCTCCGGGAAGTGCGGTTCGGTCCGGCCGGGATCGAGTCCAGGACCGGCTTCGACAGGTTGCCCGGCCGGTCGAGTCGGCACTTTCCGAGTAGTCACCCTGGGTGGCCTGGGTGGCCTGGGTGGCCTGGGTGGCCTGGGTGGCCTGGGTGGCCTGGGTGGCCTGGGTGGCCTGGGTGGCCTGGGTGGCCTGGGTGGCCTGGGTCGCCTGGGTCGCCTGGGTGGCCTGGGTGGCCTGGGTGGCCTGGGTCGCCTGGGTGGCCGGGCTGGCGCTCGCGATGCCCGCCGTGTGCCCACCTGGCGGCCATCGCGGCGATCCTCAAGTCGGGAGTCGGGACCGGAACACAGGTCGCGGCCTTGGTCGTCCTCAACGCCATCGCGTTCGCCTAGGCGGACGTGCCGATCCTGAGCTTCCTGATCGCACCGGGGGCGACGCGCTGCCGTATCGAGCAGATGTACCGGTGGGTCGGCTGCCACCAGTGGCTGGCCGTGGCCGGCGTCCACCTCGTCATCATCGGAGTCAGCGAGCTCTGACCGTCAGACCCCGACGGACCCGTTCAGGAGGCGTACTTCCCGAGCTCGGCCCGGGCCAGCTGGCGGCGGTGCACCTCGTCGGGACCGTCGGCGAATCGGAGCGTCCGGAGCCCGGCGTACATCCGGGCCAGCGGGAAGTCGTCGGACACCCCGCCGCCGCCGTGGGCCTGGATGGCGCGGTCTACGACGCGCAACGCCATGTTCGGCGCCACCACCTTGATGGCCGAGATCTCGGTGGCGGCACCCTTGTGCCCCACCGTGTCCATCAGGTAAGCCGCCTTGAGCGTCAGGAGCCGCGCCTGTTCGATCTCGATCCGCGAGTCGGCGATCCACTCGCGGATGACCCCCTGCTCCGCCAGCGTCTTGCCGAAGGCCTGGCGGCCGAGCACGCGGCGGCACATGAGCTCGAGCGCCCGCTCGGCCATACCGATGCAGCGCATGCAGTGGTGGATGCGCCCCGGGCCGAGGCGGGCCTGGGCGATGGCGAAGCCCATCCCCGCTTCGGCGATCAGGTTGGTGGCCGGCACCCGCACGTCCTCGAAGCGCAGCTCGCAGTGGCCCTCGCGGTCGGTGTACCCGAACACGGGGAGGTTGCGCACGATGGTCAGCCCCGGCGTCCCCCGAGGCACCAGGATCATCGATTGCTGCTGATGGCGGGCGGCCGACGGATCGGTCTTGCCCATCACGATGAAGATCGCACAGCGCTCGGATGCGGCACCCGAGATCCACCACTTGCGCCCGTTCAGCACGTAGTCGTCGCCATCGCGGACGATCGACAGCTGGATGTTGGTAGCGTCCGAGGAGGCGACGTCCGGCTCGGTCATGGCGAACGCCGACCGGATGCGCCCCTCGAGCAGGGGCACCAGCCACTCGTCCTTCTGCTCGTCGCTGCCGAACAGGGCCAGCACCTCCATGTTCCCGGTGTCGGGCGCCGAGCAGTTCATGGCCTCGGAGGCGAGGTGGCTCCGGCCGGCCAGCTCGGCGAGGTACGCGTAGTCCAGATTCGGCACAGGATCCGGCGTCCACGGGGTCACGTGCGGCATGAACAGGTTCCACAGACCCCGGTCCTTGGCCTCGGCCTTGAGGTCCTCGATCACGTGCGGGTGCGCATGGGGATCGCCGGCCGTCAGCATCTGCTCCTCGTAGACCCGCTCGGCGGGGACCACCACGTTCTCCACGAATTCGGTCACGCGCTGGCGGAGGTCGACTCCACGGGGACTCGGCTCGAAACTCATGGCTCACTCCTCTGTCGGACGGACGGTGCCGGACGCCGTTCCCGCACGACCCGCAGTCGAGACCGGGGCGGTGGTGCAGATGGGCGACCTGCGTTGCCCGAGGGTAGCCAACCCCGGGGACCTCGCGGCGCGGGTCTGCATAACCCAGGGGGTTCCCGGGGAACGGCGTCGGAGCTGACGGTCCGTCGGACACCACGCATCGTGGGCGAACCCGCTGGTGCGCAACGCAGTCGGCGCCGAGAACCAGGGATCCTCAGGGCGGAGCGTCCTGAGTAGTCGAACGACGGACATGCTCCTCCACGGCACCTCCGAAGATGCCTCCACGGGCGGGAACGGCAGTTGCAAGGCGCAGGACTTCCCGGCGCCCCGAGACACCCTGGCCGGTGCGAATCCGGCAGCTGGGCTCGCACCGGCCCATGGCCGCCCTCCGCAGGGAGGGAGGTCGACGTGGTGCACCGGACGCTGCGCCAGGGCCGATGAGGCCCGCCCGCCCAGTCACCACGGCGGACCGCCGCAGAAACACCAGCGCCAAGACAACACCCCAAGCCGCGACAGCACCCAACCCGAGTGGACACGAATGAAGCGAATGCTCGACACGTGGGCCCGGAGCACGTCGGGTCGGTCCCGGTGTCGCCCATGGGGTCCGGCTCCGGAGACATCCGTGTCGTTGCCGATTGAGCTGGCGCGCCGATCCCCGGATGCCCCTCCGGCTGGTGCGAGATCACCCCTCGGTGCCCATCGACCGCACGGAGGCCGTCAGCGGTGCCTTCACCCTGGCGCCGCAGGCGGGGCTCCGGCTCCACCACCCGCACCGACGGCCGGACGGCACCGGGCCCGGACGGCACGAGAGCGCCCCTCGGAGCGCTCTCGTCGGTACAGCATCTGGAGCGGACGACGGGATTCGAACCCGCGACCCCAACCTTGGCAAGGTTGTGCTCTACCAGCTGAGCCACGTCCGCGTAGGGTCCTCACCCTAGCAGTTGGCTCAGCGGGATCCGAAAGCACGCCGCCGCAGTCAGTGCCGGTCGGGCGCCGCCTCAGGCGGGCAGCTCGGCGTGCCACCACGGGACCGGACGGCCCCTGCGATCTGCCTCGGCCACCAGCTCCGCCAGCGCCCCCTCCATCGCCCGCCCGAGCACGTCCACGTCGGGCACCAGATCCCAGCACGCCTGGATCCCCACGTGCACCGAGTCGAGGTAGGAGAACACGGTGACGTTGACCCCGACCCCCTCCATGATCGGCCCGATGGGGTGGAGCGACGTCATGCGGGCCCCGGCCAGATACAGCGGGACGTCGGGCCCGGGCACGTTGGACACGACGAGGTTGAACAGCGGGGCCACGTGGTCGAACACCCGCAGGTTGGTCACCAGTCGCGACAGGCGTGTGGCCACCGCCGGGAACGCGGCCTCGGCCCACGCCGAGTAGACGTCGGGACCCACCGCACGGCTCTGCTCCTTGGCGCCGGCCATGCCCTCGCGGATCCGGCCCAGCCGGGCGACGGGGTCGGCCACCCCGGTGGCCAACGAGACGAGCATCGCCGACACCCGGTTGCCGAGCGCCCCCTGATCGGCCTCGGTGCGCACGGACACCGGCACCAGGGCGACCAGCGAGGTCTGGGGCTCCTCGTCGCGTCCGGCGAAGAACGTCCGCAGGGCACCGGCGGTGGCGGCCAGCACGATGTCGTTGGTGGTCCCGCCGAAGACCTCCGACACCCGTTTGATGTCGGCCATCGGAAGGTCCGCGAACGCCACCCGGCGATGGGACGAGATGGCGCCGTTGATCGAGGTCCGGGGGGCCTGGAACGGTGCCGGGGGCAGTGTCCCTCCGATCTCCCGATGGCGGGCGGCGAGCGTCCGGGCACCCTGGACGGTCCGGGCGATGGTGCGGGCCACGGCGTCGATCTGGCCCGGGAGCGCCCCGAGCGAGGCCCGCAGCCGGTCGAATTCCCCGGGAAGGCCGTCCGGCGCCCACCCGTCATCCTCCGCCTGTGTCCCGGTTCGGGGATCGTCGGCACCGGTCCGCCCGGCGCTGTCGGCCGGACCCTCGGCCCCCCGGGTGTGCCGCTCGCCCTGCGCACCGAGCGGCCGTCGTCCGACGGGGACGTCCCCGAACAGCGGGCGAGGGGTGATTTCGGGCGAGAGGTCGACGAAGGCGCCCAGGACCTCGGCGCCGGACACCCCGTCGATGATGGCGTGGTGGACCTTGGACACCAGGCCGATCCGGCCGTCGGCCAGGCCCTCGACCACGTGGAACTCCCACAGAGGCCGCGACCGGTCGAGCGGTCTGGCGGCCAGGTCGGCGACCAGGGCGGTCAGCTCCGCCGTCCCGCCCGGGGCCGGCAGGCTGGCCCTGCGCACGTGGTAGTCCAGGTCCATGTCCGGGTCCTCCACCAGCGTCGGGTGCTGGAGCCCGAAGGGGACCTCGAGCATCCGCATGCGGAACGGGGGCACCAGCACCGCCCGCTCGGCGATCAGCGCCCGGATCCGGCGGAACCCGAGCCCGCCGGGGACCTCGGACGGGTCGAACACCATGGCCCCCATGATGTGGAGGTGGGTGGTCGGCGACTCGAGCGCCAGGAACGCTCCGTCGAGGCCGGTCAGCCGAGCCATCCCTAGCGGCCCGTCGAGCCGAAGCCACCGAGCCCGCGCTCGCTGTCGGAGAGGGACCTGACCTCCACGAAGCGGGCCGACTCCACCCGCTGGACGACCAGCTGGGCGATGCGGTCACCCCGCTCGACCCGGTAGGCGACCTCAGGATCGGTGTTGACCAGCAGCACCGACAGCTCGTCGCGGTATCCGGAGTCGATGAGGCCGGGCGTGTTGAGGCAGGTCACGCCGTGGCGCAGGGCCAGGCCGCTGCGGGGCTGCACGAATCCGGCGTAGCCCTCGGGCAGGGCCAGGGCGATGCCGGTGGGCACCATGGCCCGTCCACCGCCGGGTTCCAGCAGCACTTCGATCCGGGCAACCAGGTCGGCGCCGGCGTCACCTTCGTGGGCGTAGCCGGGGAGCGGTAGGTCGGGGTCGAGGCGCACGACCGGTACCGCCAGGGTCTCCCCCCGGGTCCGGACCGCACCCGCACCGTCCTCCGCCGACCGTCCGCCCGGGCTCACCGGCTCGTTCCGCTCATCGCCTCGGACGCTACCCCCCGCGGGCCACCGCCGTCGGCTCCGCCCGGCAACCCGGGACGGCCGGCCGGCGCACGGCGGCATCCGTCTTGGAGCCCGGCCCCGCGCCCGGTAGCGTGACCCCGTGCTGGTGTGGATGGACCTGGAGATGACGGGGCTCGACGCGAGGCGCCACGTCATCGTGGAGATCGCCACCCTGGTGACCGATGACGACCTGACGGTGGTGGCCGAAGGCCCCGATCTCGTCGTCGGCGCCACCGACGAACAGCTGGCCACCATGGACGACTTCGTACGGGACATGCACACCTCGAGCGGCCTGCTCGCCGAGATCGCGGCGTCGGAGGTGACCCTGGCCGAGGCCGGCCGGATCACGCTCGACTTCATCCGCGAACACGTGTCCAAGCCCCGCACCGTTCCGCTGGCCGGGAACTCGATCGGCACCGACCGCCGCTTCCTGGCAGCCCACCTTCCCGACATCGAGGAGTACCTCCACTACCGCTCGGTCGACGTGTCGACCATCAAGGAGCTGGCCGGGCGCTGGTACCCCGAGGCCCTGGCAGCGGCACCGAGGAAGGCCGGAGGGCACCGGGCCATGGACGACATCAAGGAGTCACTGGGGGAGCTGGCGTACTACCGGTCCGCCGTGTTCCGCGACCCCACCGCCTAGGCAGGGGCGCACGCGGCCCCGATGCCGTCGCCGAACGAGAGGAGCAACCATGGCCGAGCCGGCCCACGAGAACACATCTGACGAGGAGTCCGCCGCGCCCACCCGGGACGAGGTGGTCGCCAAACTGACCGGGCCCGGGGCGCCGTTCGAGATGGAGGACGTGGTCGTCCGCGGCGTGCCGCTGCGGACGTGGAAGACGGCGCCGGCCACCCTGCGGGCTGTCTTCGAGCTGTCGGCCAACCACGCCGATGCCACCTTCCTCGTGTACGAGGACGAGCGGATCACCTTCGCCGAGCACTACCGGGCCGTGGTAGCGCTCGGCCGACAGCTGGTCGAGCGCTTCGGCATCCGGCCCGGTGACCGGGTCGCCATCGCCATGCGCAACCTGCCCGAGTGGGTCACCGCGTTCTGGGCCACCATCACCGTCGGGGCGGTCGCCGTGCCGCTGAACGCGTGGTGGACCGGCGAGGAGCTCGCCTACGGGCTGGCCGACTCCGGCACCCGGGTCGCCTTCGTCGACGAGGAGCGCCAGGGGCGGATCTCCCACCACCTGGACGACGTGCCGGGGCTCGAGGCGATGATCGTCACCTGCGAGGAGCACGACCCCGACAGCGGCGGCCGGCGTCCGGCCGTCGGCTGCATCCTCGACCGGGGCGACCTCGGCGCCGTGCCCGTCGTGCCCTTCGGCGACGCACTGGGTGTACCGTCCGACGACGTCACCCTGGTGGACGTGGCCGTCGATCCCGACGACGACGCCACCATTTTCTACACGTCGGGCACCACCGGACGGCCGAAGGGAGCGGTCGGCACCCACCGCAACAGCTGCTCGAACCTGATGAACCTGTTCTTCGTCTCGACCGTCGGGAGCATGCGGCGCACAACGTCCCAGGCGGCGGCGTCACCGGGGGGGCAGAACGCCAACCTGCTGTCGGTGCCCCTGTTCCACGCCACCGGCTGCCACGCCCTCCTGGTCACCAACACCGCGGCCGGCGGCAAGATCGTGATGATGCACCACTTCAATCCCGAACGTGCGCTCGAGCTCATCGAGCGGGAGCGGATCACCGTGTTCGGCGGCGTCCCGGCCATGGTGATGCAGGTCATCGACTCCCCCGAGTTCGCCCAGCGGGACACCTCGTCGGTGCAGTCCATCTCCTACGGTGGTGCCCCGTGCCCGCCCGACCTGGTGCGACGGATCAAGGAGCACTTCCCCACCGGGGCGCCGGGCAACGGCTACGGCCTGACCGAGACGTCGGCCATGACGACCATGAACTCCGGCGACGACTACGTGCGCAAGCCCGACAGTGTGGGGCCGCCGTCGCCGGTCTGCGACGTGACCGTCGTCCCCGAGGACTGGACGGACGAGGAGCCCCCCGACCTCCCCGCCGACCCGGACCGGACCGGCGAGCTGTGGATCAGGGGGCCGAACGTCGTGCGCGGCTACTGGAACAAGCCCGACGCCACGGCGGTGTCGTTCACCCGGGGCTGGCTGCACACCGGTGATGTGGCCAGGATCGACGAGGAGGGCTTCGTCCACATCGTCGACCGGGCGAAGGACATGATCATCCGGGGCGGGGAGAACGTCTACTGCGTCGAGATCGAGGGAGCGCTCCACGAGCACCCGGCCGTGGCCGACTGTGCCGTCATCGGCGTGCCCCACCCGGTGCTGGGCGAGGAGGTCGGGGCCGTCATCGTGCTGCGGCCGGGCATGGACGTGGCCGCCGACGAGCTGTCCCGCCACGTGCGCGAGCGGCTGGCCGCCTTCAACGTCCCCTCCCGCTACTGGTTCCGTGGCGAGGAGCTGCCCCGCAACCCGGCGGGCAAGATCCTGAAGCGCGAGCTGCGCACCGAGCTGCTGGGCGACGCCCCGGTCATCTGAGCCACGGCGCCGGGCGGGTCAGGCGCCCAACCGGACCGGACCGGCGCGCCGGTAGAGTCCGGGACATGCACCTCCGCAACCCCCTCACCAGGGTCGCCCTGACCGTGACCGGGGTCGCCAGCCTGCTCGCCGGATGCGGGACATCGGGCGCAATCGACCCGGGCGTGGCACGGGGACCCGGTCCCACTGTCAACGGATACCAGCTGCACCTGAGCGGTTACACCGCCTACGCGGGCGACGTGCTGACCGCCACCGTCACCGGCCCGTCGGCCCCCTCGTTGCCGCTCGTCGAGGTGACGTGCGGCATCCGGGACCGCCGGGTCAGCTACCCGATGCCGGTCGTCACCTCAGGCACCCCGCCCCGGACGATCGACGCAGGGCGCCGGGCCGCCGCCGTGGCATCGGCACGGCCCCTCCGGTTCCGGGTGCCGGGCGCCGTCCCCCAGAGCTGCACGGTCTCCCGGTCGGTCACCACGGCGACGGGTGTCATCCAACCGACCGCCGTCCTCGACATCCGATGACACCCCGGAACGAGGGCGGGTCGCCCACCCTCTGTAAGAATGCGGTCATGGGATCGGACGGAAGCAAGCCTCGCAAGACGCAGCGGCACCTCCCGAAGGTGCCGAAGTACGAGGAGCCGAACCGCATCGAGGGCGCCGGAGCCGGCGGCTTCGGGCGCTCGGGCCACAACGCCGACCACCATCGTTACGAGAAGCCCACCGGGTTCGGGGCCTGGGTGCTCAAGGCACTCGGGCGCACGCCCAAGCCCTAGGGGGCTCACGGCGGAGCCGTGTGCAGGCCCCACCTGACCGATCCGTGCGGGACGATCCCTACGGGCCGTCGAGCAGGGAACGGGCCCGGTCGACGTCTCGGCCCATCTGGGCCACCAGGGCGTCGACCGAGTCGAAGGCCACCTCGTCTCGGAGCCGGTGGACGAAGGAGAGCCGGGCCGTCTCACCGTAGAGGTCGCCACTGAAGTCGAGCAGGTGCGCCTCGACCAGGAGGTGGCCGTCCTGACCGTAGAAGGTGGGGCGGCGCCCGACCGACACGGCCGTCTTGTGGGTGACGCCGTCCGGCCGTTCGTACCATCCGGCGTAGATCCCGGGCGCGGGCACGCAGATCTCGGTGGGCACGGAGACGTTGGCCGTCGGGAAGCCGAGCTCGGCCCCGCCCCGCCGGTCGCCCGTGACCACCGGGCCCCGGACCTGGTGGGGACGGCCGAGCAGGCCGGCGGCCCCTTCGACGTCGCCGGCCGACACGAGGGAGCGCACCCGGGTGGAGGACACCGGCGGTGCCAGCTCCCCGGCGACGTCATCGGCCGATGCCAGGGTCACGCCGTCCACGTCGAAGCCGTGCACCGCGCCCATCTCGGCCAGCAGGGCAACGTTGCCCTTGCGGCCGTGGCCGAAGTGGAAGTCCTCCCCCACCACCACCAGCCGGGCGTCGAGTCCCCCGACCAGATCCCGCACCACGAACTCCCCGGCCGACTCGTTGGCCCGCTCCTCGTCGAAGTGCACCACGACGGTGCGGTCGACACCGGCGGATGCCAGCAGCTCGAGCTTCTGGTCGAGGTCGCACAGCAGCAGCGGCGCCGACTCGGGGCGCACCACGGAGGCCGGGTGCCGGTCGAACGTCACCACCACGGTGGCCAGCCCATCCGCGTCGGCCCGGGCGCGCAGCTCGGCCAGAAGGGCCCGGTGCCCGAGGTGGACGCCGTCGTAGGCCCCGATGGTCACGGCGGAGCCGCCGGCGGGTGGGGCGAGCGGCGCGCTCTCGGTGACGATCTCCACAACCGTGCAGGTTACCGCCGAGTCACGCGACCACCGGCGCCCCGCCCCGGACCGCCCTGCGCACCGTCCGGCGCCGGGGCCGGTCCGGGCTCGTGTCAGCCGGCCGACTCCACCACCACGGCGGGCTTGATCCGGTCGGTCTCGGTCGCCTCGTACACGGCGAGCAGATGGTGGGCGTCGTCCACCAGGCCCCACGGGCCGTCGCCGGACACACCCAGCGGCACCCGGTCGAGGGGCAGGCCGCGGGCCACGAGCTTCTGGGCGTCCACCGGGACCACCACCTGGTCGAGGTCGCGCATGGCCTGGGCCGGGGTGAGCACCACCGCCGGGGTGAGCTCGTCGACCAGTCGGGCGTCCTCGGTGGTGAACGACCCGATCCGGGTGCGGCGGAGGTTCCGAAGGTGGGCGCCGCCGCCAAGGGCGATGCCAAGGTCGGCCGCCAGCACCCGGACGTAGGTGCCCGACGAGCACTCCACCTCGATGCGGAACACCCCGGGGGTCATGCCGGGGGTGACGTCGTAGCGGTACACGGTGACCGGGCGGGCGGCCCGCTCGACCTCGATCCCCTCCCGGGCCAGGGCGTGCAGGCGTTTGCCGCCCACCTTGAGCGCCGACACCATGGGCGGTACCTGCTCGATCTCTCCCGTGAGCGCCGCCGCCGCCCCGCGGACGTCGGCGAGAGCGACGTCCTCCATGTCCCAGGTCCCGGTGACGTCGCCGGAGGCGTCGAGGGTGGAGGTGGCCGTGCCGAGGACCACCTCGGCCTCGTAGGTCTTGGGGAGGGCGGTCAGGAACCGCATGAGCCGGGTGCTGCGCCCGAGGCCCACCAGCAGCACGCCGGTGGCGTCGGGATCGAGGGTGCCGGCGTGCCCCACCCGCTTCTGGCCGAAGATCCGGCGGCACCGGGCCACGACGTCGTGGGACGTCCACCCGGCCTCCTTGTCGACCACCACCAGGCCGTTGACCTGGTCCGCCGGCGGAGGGCTCACCGGTCGGTACTGCCCCTGTCCTCGTCGGCCTCGTGGATCTGGCGGAGCAGGTCCTCGACCCGGCCGCCGGCCACCACGGCGGGGTCGAGGGCGAAGGTGAGCTGCGGCGTCCGCTTCAGCTGGGTCTGCCGGGCCACGGCCCGCTGGACCTGGACCCTGCGCTCGCCCAGGGCGGCCTCGGCGTCCTCGGACAGCGAACTCAGGAAGATCGTCGCCTGTCGGAGGTCGGCGGTAGAGTCGACCGAGGTCACCGTGACCATGCGCAGCCGCTCGTCGGCGTCGGCCAGGCGCTCGAGCTCCTCGGCCACGACCTGGCGGAGGACCTGGTTCACCCGCAGCGAACGCGAGTAGGGGGCAGCGCCCCGGTTGTCGTGACGACGTGCCACTGGTCCTCCGTCCGTCCCACGACGTCCTGGCCGCGCCGGCCCCGGGGGGCCGGCGGTACGGTCAGGTGCGGGGGATCTCCCGCTCGTCGTAGGTCTCGATGATGTCGCCGTCCTTCAGGTCCTGGTAGTCCGAGAGCCCGATACCGCACTCGAACCCGGCCTGCACCTCGCGGGCGTCGTCCTTGAACCGGCGCAGCGACGTGATGGCGCCCTTCCAGATGACCACGCCTTCGCGCAGGAACCGGACCTTGGAGCCCCGGGTGATCACACCTTCCCGGACATAGCAACCGGCGATGGCCCCGAGCTTCGGCACCCGGAACACCTGGCGGACCTCGGCCTCGCCCGTGACGACCTCCTCGAAGACCGGGGAGAGCATGCCGAGCATGGCAGCCTCGAGGTCCTCGAGGAGCTTGTAGATGATCTCGTAGGTGCGGATCTCGACGTCCGCCTTGACCGCCATCTCCCGCGAACGGCGGTCGGGACGGACGTTGAACCCGATGATCGTGGCGGCCGAGGCCTGGGCCAGCTCCACGTCCGACTCGGTGATCCCGCCGACGCCGCGGTGGACGAAGCTGAGCTTGACGTCGTCGCGCTCGAGCTTGCGGAGGCTCTCGGTGACGGCCTCGAGCGAGCCCCGCACGTCGGCCTTCAGGATCAGGTTCAACGTGGCCGTCTCGCCCCGCTGGATCTGCTCGAACAGGTCCTCGAGCTTGGCTCCGCCGAGAGCCGACGCCGCAGCGGGCACGTGGCTGGCCACTCGGTAGCGGTGGGCGCGTGCTTCGCCGATGGTGCGGGCCTGGGCGAGCTCGGGGGCGACCCGGAACTCGTCACCGGCCTCCGGCGGCTCGGAGAACCCGAGTACCTGGACCGGCGTCGACGGGGGCGCCTCCTTGATCTGGTTGCCGTGGTCGTCGACCAGGGCCTTGACCTTGCCCCAAGCAGCGCCGGCCACGATGGGGTCACCGACCCGCAGGGTGCCGCGTTCCACGATGACCGAGGCCACCGGGCCCCGGCCGATCTCGAGTTCGGCCTCGAGGACGAAGCCCCGGGCCCGGCCCTCGGGCGACGCCTGGAGCTCCTCGATCTCGGCCACCAGGACGACCTGCTCCAGCAGGTCCTCGATGCCGAGGTTCTGCAGGGCCGACACCTCGACGGCGATGGTGTCGCCGCCCCAGGCCTCGGGTACCAGGTCGTACTCCGACAGCTGCTGCAGCACCCGGGTCGGGTCGGCCTGCTCGCGGTCGATCTTGTTGACGGCCACGATGATCGGTACGTCGGCGGCCTTGGCGTGGTTGATGGCCTCGACGGTCTGGGGCATGACGCCGTCGTCGGCCGCCACCACCAGGATCACGATGTCGGTCACCTCGGCGCCACGGGCGCGCATGGCGGTAAATGCCTCGTGGCCCGGGGTATCGATGAACGTGATCGGGTGGCCCTGCCACTCGACCTGGTAGGCGCCGATGTGCTGGGTGATGCCTCCGGCCTCGCCGGCCACCACGTTGGCGTGGCGGATCTTGTCGAGGAGCAGCGTCTTGCCGTGGTCGACGTGGCCCATGACAGTGACGACCGGCGGGCGGGGCCGCAGGTCCTCCTCGTTCTCCTCCTCGTCGTCGTCGTCGAAGAACTTGGCCAGCAGCTCGGCCTCGCGCTCCTCGCCCGGGTCGACCAGGCGGACGTCGGCCCCGAGCTCAGCGGCGAACAGCTCGATCATGTCGTCGGTCAACGACTGGGTGGCCGTCACCATCTCGCCCTGCAGCAGCAGGAAGCGGACGACGTCGCCGGCCGACCGGTTCAGCTTCGGACCGAGGTCCCGGGCCGTGGAGCCGCGCTCGATGATGACCTCGTGCTCGGGCACCGGAGCGGTGGACGGCGCGTATGCGGTCAGGGTGGTCGGCTCGAGTTCCTCGAGGTTCCGACGGCGACGACGCGGTCGACGCTGGTTGGGACGGCCACGGCCCACGCCGGGACCACCACGGCCTCCAGGGCCACCGGGACCACCGGGACCACCGCCGGGACCGCCGCCGGGGCGGCCGCCGTAGCCACCCGTGGAACCGCCGGGACGGCCGCCGTAGCCGCCGCCGGAGGCGCCCGGGGGGCCGCCGGTGCGCGGCGCTCCGGGACGACCGGCACCGCCTCCAGGGCCGCCGGGACGGCCGGCGAAGCCGGGTCGGGCGGCACCGGGCGGGGGACGACGACCACCGGCCCCGGGGGGAGGCGGGATCGGCTTGCCGGTGATCGAGCGGGGCGGCCCACCGGGCGGCGGCGGGATCGGCTTGCCGGTGGCGCTCGTCGGCGGACGGGCCGGTGCCGAGCCAGGCGTGGGCGGTGCGGCCGGAGGCGGGGCGGCGGCAGGCGCGGCGGGGGCCGAGGCAGCGGGGGCCGCAGTGGCCGGCACGGCAGGGGCAGCGGCGGCCACCGACGCGACGGGCGCGGCCGGAGGCGGGGCGACCGGTGCCGGGGCGGGTGCACTGGCAGCGGGGGCCACGGGTGCGGGTGCACTGGCAGCCGGGGCCACGGGTGCGGGTGCACTGGCAGCCGGGGCCACGGGTGCGGGTGCACTGGCAGCCGGGGCCACGGGTGCGGGTGCACTGGCAGCCGGGGCCACGGGTGCGGGTGCCGGGGGCCGAGTGGGTGCGGCGGGGGCCGGGGCCGGGGCCGCACGGGGGGCCGGGGCCGGGGCAACCACACCGGGCTGCTCGGACGCCGGACGGCTCGTAACCAGACGGGCCCCGGTGCGCTTCACTGGCGTGTCGGCGGGGGCGGGCGGTCGGTCGTCGGCCCGGTCGTCGGCGACGGGCGTCGCCGGCTCGGCCGCGGGCGCGGCCTTCTTGGCCGGGGCCTTCTTGGCTGCGGCCTTCTTGGCCGGCGCCTCCGGCTCCTCGGGCTGCACCTCGCGGCGCAGACCCTCCCGATCGGCTTTCCTGCGGGCGCGGTCGGCCTGCGCGTCCTCGATGGACGACGAATGGCTCTTGACTCCCATCCCGAGGGACAGGCACAGGTCAAGGGCCTCTTTGTTGGTCAGGCCGAGCTCATGAGCGAGCTCGTATACCCGGATCTTCTTCGGCAACGGCTGTTACTGCCCTTCCTTTGATGTCGCACATGTCAAAGCGCACATACGACCCTCCATCCTCGCACATCACACCACCGGACTTTCCGCCGGCCCGCTCGGGCCGGGATCCCCGGTGGCAACATCCCACTCCCGCAGCAGCCGGTCGACCGCTCCGGAGGGCACCGGACCCCGCAGGGCCCGTTCGAACGCCCGGCGCTTGTTGGCCGTCTGGGCGCAGGCCGTCGAGCCACGGCACAACCAGGCACCCCGACCGGCGAGCGCCCGACCCACGGCCAGCGACCCGTCGTCCCGGCGCACCACCCGCACCAGGTCGTCGGCCGGCTGTGTGCGCCGGCACCCGATGCAGGTCCGCCGAGGGACTATGCCGGACCCTCCTCGGCCGGTACAGACTCCGCAGTGGCCGTGGCGCCCTCGACGGCCTCCGCCTCCGTGTCGCCCGCATCACCCGTGGCGTCCTCGACCTCGTCGACCGCCGGTGCCTGGTCCGCCGCCACTGCGCCCTCGGCGGCCGTGCCATCGGCGACGGCCTCATCGGCGCCCTCGGCGCCCTCGGCCCACTGGCTGGCCGAGACGGCGGACCCGCCCTCGGCGGGCTGCCACACCATCTCCCCGGCCTCGTTCTGGATCCACTCGCCCTCGGCCCACTCCTCGCCGGCGTAGCCCGACTCCTCCTCGGCCAGCTGGGTCTCGCTCTTGATGTCGATGCGCCAGCCGGTCAGCCGAGCGGCCAGGCGGGCGTTCTGGCCCTCCTTGCCGATGGCCAGCGACAGCTGGTAGTCGCTCACGATCACCGTGGCCGTGCCCGAGTCGTCGTCGAGGCGGACCTCGCGCACCCGGGCCGGGGCCAGGGCGGACTGGATGAGCTCGACCGGGTCGTCCGAGTACGGGACGACGTCGACCCGCTCACCCCGCAGTTCGTTGGTGACCATGCGGACCCGCGAGCCCCGGGCACCCACACAGGCGCCGACCGGGTCGACGTTCGGGTCGTTGGACCACACGGCGATCTTCGTGCGGTGGCCCGGCTCGCGGGCGGCCGCCTTGATCTCGACGGCGCCGGACGAGATCTCGGGGACCTCGAGCTCGAACAGCCGCTTGATCAGGCCCGGGTGGCTCCGGCTGACCACGATCTGGGGGCCCTTGGTCGTCTTGCGGACCTCGACGATGTACGCCTTCAGCCGGGCGCCGTGCTCGTAGCGCTCGTAGGAGACCTGCTCGGCCTGGGGCAGCAGGGCCTCCACCTTGCCCAGGTCGAGCAAGGTGTAGCGGTTATCGGTCTGCTGGACGATTCCGGTGACGATGTCGCCCTCGCGCCCGGCGTACTCCTCGTACTTGAGGTCGCGCTCGACCTCGCGGATCCGCTGGAGGATGACCTGCTTGGCCGTCTGGGCGGCGATCCGGCCGAAGTCGTCCGGCGTGTCGTCCCACTCGCGCACCACGTTGCCGTCCTCGTCGAGCTCCTGGCCGTAGACCCGGATCTCCCCGGAGTCGGGGTCGATGGTGACGACGGCCTCCTCGGCGGCGTCGGGACGGCGCTTATAGGCCGCCACCAGGGCATTCGCCAGGGCGTCGAGGAGCGTCTCGACCGAGATCCCCTTGTCCCGCGCTATCTGACCGAGTGCGTCGAGGAACTCGAAATTCGTCTTGCTCATGGGGTTGAGACCTGCTTCCTCTCCTGCGTCGTCGGCTGCGCCGACCGGTCGGTGCCGGTCGTCCTGCTCGCCTGCTTCTTCGTCGGCGGCTGCTTCTTCTGCTTCGGTCCCGGCGTACCGGGCGTGTCCTGCCCTCCCCAGACGAACACCGTCCGGACCCGGTCGACGTCGCCGTAGGCCAGTTGCAGCGGCTCGCCGTCGGACCCCTCGACCGCGAGGGCGAACCCGTCCTCGTCGCAGGACACCAGCGTGCCGCGCAGCCGTCGGTCGCCGGGGACCTGGGGACGGGTCTTGACCGAGACGGTGGCACCGACCGCCTTGGCGAAGTGCGCCGGCGTGCGCAGGGGCCGCTCGATCCCCGGGCTCGAGACCTCGAGGGAGTAGCGCCCCGGGATGGGATCGACCTCGTCCAGCAGGGTGGAGACTGCCCGGTTGGCGTCGGTGAGGGCTTCCAGGTCCACCCCGCCCTCACGGTCGACGGTGACCTGGAGGACGCCCGACTTCATCTCGACGTCCACCAGCACGAGGCCGGCGGCTTCCAGTACCGGCTGGAGGACGGCGAAGAGATCCTGGACCATCTGCGCTGCCTCCTCTCCTGTGCCTAGCGTGTCGTCGATTGCCGTGCTGCGGGCCCTGCGTGCTGCGTCCGAACGGCCGGCGACCTGGCGGTCCCGGCCTGCGCTGCGCACCCGGTGGAGGCGTTTCCGACCAAAACAAAAGCGTGGGCTGGCCGCCCACGCCTCATCAGCGTCACTACACCCCAACCGAACGGCAGAGTGAAAAGTATAGCAGCGGGCAAGCCCGCGCGGGCTTTCCAGGTGGTCCGCACCCCTCGGCCCCTCGGCGGTCGCACGGTCGGGCGTCCGTGCCCCGCTCAGACCCCCACCAGGGCCTCCACCGGGGCGGACAGGTCCGCCTCGCGCTCCTCGCCGGTGGCCCGGGACCGCCACTCGACGACCCCCCGGGCGACGCCCTTGGCCCCCACGACCAGGCGCACCGGGACGCCGAGCAGGTCGGCGTCGGCGAACTTGACTCCCGGCGACACGTCCCGGTCGTCGTAGAGGACGTCGATCCCGGCGGCCACCAGGCGCCCGTAGAGGTCGTCGGCCGCCTCGGCCACCTCGGGAGCCCGCCCGGCGCCCAGGGCGGCCAGGTGGACCTGGAAGGGGGCCAGTTCGGCCGGCCACACCAGGCCCCGGTCGTCGTGGTGCTCCTCGGCCAGTACCGCCAGCAGCCGGGACACGCCCATGCCGTAGCAGCCCATAGAGAAGACGGCCTCCTCCCCGTCCTCGGCCACGAACGAGGCGCCGGGCATGACGGACGAGTACTTCTCCCCCAACTGGAACGTGTGGGCGGCCTCGACCGCCCGAACCAGGTCGACCGGGGTGCCGCACCGGGGGCAGGCGTCGCCGGTGACCACCTGGGCGTAGGAGCCCCAGGCGTCCACCGTGAAGTCGCGTCCGAGCAGCGCGCCGCTCACGTGGTGGTCGGCCCGGTTGGCGCCGGTGATCCACGGCCCGGGACGGGTCACGCCCAGGTCGGCCAGGACGGTGATGCCGGCCGCCTGCTGGCCCATCGGCCCGATGTACCCCTTGACCAGCGACGGGTGGGCGGCGAAGTCGTCCTCCTCGAACAGGCGCCAGCCACTGGGCAGCCGGGCCTCGCGGTCGCCGGCCACCAAGACCAGGACGGGGCGCCCGCCGCCGTCGACCACGGCCAGGCTCTTCAGCAGGTCGGCCTCGGTGACGGCCGGATCGTCGAAGTAGGCGACGACCTGCTCGATGCCGGGACGCTCCGGGGTGTGGTGCTCGACCACGGGTGCGGCGTCGGACGGTGGTGCCGGCGGGTCGTCGAACCCGCCGCGCGCCGCCGCTTCCACGTTGGCCGCGTAGCCGCATCCCGAACAGCGGACGAAGTGGTCCTCCCCCACCACCGAAGGGACCATGAACTCGTGGTTGACGTCACCGCCGATGGCGCCCGACTCGGCCTCCACCGGGGACACATCGAGGTGCATGCGGGCGAAGATCCGCAGGTAGGCGTCGTAGACCACGCCGTAGGACGCCTGCATGGCCGCCTTGTCGACGTCGAAGGAGTAGGCGTCGCACATGATCAGCTCGCGGGTGCGCAGCAGGCCGAAACGGGGGCGGGCCTCGTCGCGGAACTTGACCTGGATCTGGTACACGGTGAGGGGCAGCTGCCGGTAGGACTCGACCTCGGCACCCACGGTGACGGTCACCACCTCCTCGTGGGTCGGCCCGAGCACGAAGGACCCACCCCGGGCCTCCAGGGTCATGGCCGGCAGCGCGTCGCTGCCGAACAGCGCGGCTCGGCCGCTCTGCTCCCACAGCTCGCGGGGGTGGAGGGCCGGCAGCAGCAGCTCCTGGGACCCGGCGGCGTCGAGCTCGGCCCGGACGACCCGCTCGATGTTGTGGAGCACCCGCAGTCCGAGGGGCAGGAACGTGTAGACGCCGGACGCCAGCCGCCGGATGTACCCACCACGCACGAGCAGCTGGTGGCTGGCCACCTCGGCGTCGGCCGGGGCCTCTCGCAGGGTACGGACCAGGAGGCGGGACATGCGCATGGGCGGAGAGCCTACCGTCCGACCGTGCCGCCCCGGATGGGGTCCCCGGCCGCGGTGGACCGTCACCGGGGCCGCACGCCGTGGTGCGGGCCGTGCGCGGCTGACCGCGCCGCCGGGTCAGTCGACGCGAGCGCCCTCGTCGCCGAAGCGCCTGCGGATGAGGTCGACCTTCGTCTCCGAGGCGTTGGCGTCGGGGCCCTTGGACGCGAGCAGCTCCCGGCGGTCGGCCTCGGCCTCGGCCTCGGCGCCGGCGTCGGCCGCTGCCAGTCGGGCCTCGACCCCTTCGGACACCAGCTTCTCGGCCTCGGCCACCAGCGCCTCCACCATCTCGTCCTCGGGGACGACCCGGACGATCTTGCCCTTGATGAACAGGTGACCCCGCTTGCGCCCGGCGGCGATGCCGAGGTCGGCCTCGCGCGCCTCGCCGGGCCCGTTCACCACACAGCCCATGACGGCCACCTGGATGGGCAGGTTGCGGTCGGCCAGCGCGTCCTGGGCGGCCTGGGCCACGGCGATCACATCGATCTCGGAGCGCCCGCAGCTGGGACAGGCGATCAGGTCGAGCCCCTTGCGCTCTCGCAGACCCAGGGCCTCGAGCAGCTGACGGCCGGCACGGGCCTCCTCGACCGGGTCGGCGGTGAGCGAGTAGCGGATGGTGTCGCCGATCCCCTCGGCCAGGAGTGTGGCGATCCCGGCGGTGCCCTTGAGCAGGCCGCCCGGAGGCGGCCCGGCCTCGGTCACGCCCAGGTGGAGGGGGTAGTCGAAGGTCTCCGAGGCCAGCCGGTACGACTCGATCATCAGCGGCACCGAGGACGCCTTGACCGAGATCTTCACGTCGTCGAAGCCGACCTCGGCGAAGTAGGCGAGCTCCATGTGGGCCGACTCCACCAGGGCCTCGGGGGTGGCCCCGCCGTACTTCTTGTAGAGATCGGGGTGCAGCGAGCCGGCGTTGACGCCGATGCGGATGGGCACGCCGCGGTCCTTCGCCTCCGCGGCCACCAGCTTGATCTCGTGCGGCTTTCGGAGGTTCCCGGGGTTGAGCCGCAGTCCCTGGACGCCGGCCTCGAGCGCGGCCATCGCCATCTCGACGTGGAAGTGGATGTCGGCGATGATCGGCACCGGTGACCGCGGGACGATCCGGGCCAGCCCCTCGGCGGCCGCCTCCTCGTTGCAGGTGCACCGCACGATGTCCGCCCCCGCCGCCGCCAGTGCGTAGACCTGGCTCAGGGTGCCGTCCACATCGGCCGTCTTGGTGGTGGTCATCGACTGGACGGTCACCGGGGCCCCGCCGCCCACGGCCACGTCGCCGACGTGGATCTGGCGGGTCGGCCGCCGGTCGGTGAGCGAGCCTCGCGGGTGTGCCATGGGTCCATGCTAGGGCCGGCGGTGCTCCCGACGGACGTCCCCGGCGACCTGGTCCTCCGGCTCAGCCGAAGGGGTTGGCGGCGGGGTGGAGCACGTCGGCCAGCAGCGACGTCGCGAACAGGACACCGAGGAACAGGACCAGCGCCCACGTGTAGGGCAGGAGCTTCGACACGTCAGCGTGGTAACGGGTGCCCGACCGCAGGCTGCGGACCTTCTCGTAGACGGCGATGGCCACGTGCCCGCCGTCGAGGGGCAGCATGGGGAACAGGTTGAAGATGCCGATGAACAGGTTGATCGACACCAGGATGATCAGCAGGGCGCCGATCCCGGCGTGGACGGCGTCGGTCCCCGTCTGGACCACCCCGACCACCGACTGGACCCGGGTCCCGTTCGCCGACGCCTGGGTGGCCGCTTTGGCGCTGGACACCTGGTCGAAGCGGTGCACGACCGCACCAGGGCTGAACAGGTGGGCCACGCCCACGACCGACGCCCATGAGAACCGTGCGAGATCCGACGTGGTCCGCACCAGGCCGGTGGCCGGGCCGACCCGCTCGACCGGTGCCTCGAAGCTGACGCCGATGATGCCGAACGGTGCATTTCCGGCCGGCTTGCCGTACCCCGGGTCGTGCACCGTGCGCAGGTCCACCGGGGTCACCACGAGCGTGCGGGTGGTGCCCGACCGGTCGACGACCAGTGCCACCGGCTGGCCCGGGTGGCCGTGGAGGACCGACGCGAGGGCCACGCTGTCACCCTTGACCGTCCGACCGTCGGCGGAGACGATCACGTCGCCGGTACGCAGGCCGGCGACCTGGGCCGGGCCGGGGTGCCCGTCGACCGTGAGCACGTGCTGCACGGCCACCTTGTCGCCGTTCGGCAGCCCGATCCAGGTGATCAGCACGAAGAGGAGCACGAAGGCCATCAGGAAGTGCATGGCCGAGCCCGCCACCGCCACCAGGAGGCGGGCGTGGAACGGCTGCTCGCGGTAGGTGCGGGCCTCGTCGGCCGGGTCGACCTCCTCGAGGTTGGTCATACCCGGGATCTTCACGTAGCCCCCGAGCGGGATCGCCTTCACCCCGTACTCCGTCTCGCCCCGCCGGAACGACCACAACCGGGGCCCGAAGCCGAGGAAGTACTCGGTGACCTTCATGTGGCCCCGCTTGGCCGCCAGGAAGTGACCGAGCTCGTGGACCATGATCATGACGATCAGGCAGGCGACGAATACGAGCAGCGCAACCTGGCCGGTGGACACGGCGACGCCGATGATTGCGGCGATGACCAGGCCCAGCTCGAGCAGCGACCGGCGGGCGGACTTGCCGGCGGGCGCTGCGCCGTCCCCCGGGGGGGGCGGCGCAGCGGCACGACCGGCTGGACGAAGGTCGACGGTGCTCACGGCACCTCCCGGGTACGGACGGCCCGGTCGGCCAGCCGGCGGGCGGTCGCATCGGCATCCAGGACGTCCTCGACGGTGCGCGGGGCGGTGGCCGGCACCTCGTACCGATCGAGGGTGTCCGCCACCACCTCGGCGATGGCCGACCAGGTGAGCCGCCCGTCGAGGAATGCGGCGACGGCCACCTCGTTGGCGGCGTTCAGCCAGGCCGGAGCCAGGTCGCCCGTGCGTCCGGCCCGGTACGCGAGGTCGAGGCAGGGAAACGTGGCGCGGTCGGGCGGCTCGAATTCGAGGACCGCCAGGTCCGACCAGTCGATCGCCCCGAACGGCGTGGGCAGCCGGCCGGGGTAGGCCAGGGCGTAGCCGATGGGGAGGCGCATGTCGGGCAGCGACAGCTGAGCCACCACGGCGCCGTCCACGAACTCCACCATCGAGTGCACCACCGACTGGGGGTGCACCACCACGTCGATGGCGTCGTAGGGCACCCCGAACAACTCGTGGGCCTCGATGACCTCCAGGCCCTTGTTCATCAGGGTCGAGGAGTCCACCGTGATCTTCGGTCCCATCGACCAGGTCGGATGGGCCAGCGCGTCGTCGATGCCGACCTCCGCCAGCGCCTCGGGCGTGCGCCCGCGGAACGGCCCGCCCGATGCGGTCAGCAGGAGGCGGGCGACGTCCTCGTTCCGCCCCGACCGGAGGCACTGGTGGATGGCGCAGTGCTCGGAGTCCACCGGCAGGATCTCGGCGCCCGGGGTACGTCGCACCCGGGCCACCACCGGGGCCCCGGCGATGATCGACTCCTTGTTGGCCAGCGCCAGCCGGCAGCCGGCCTCGAGTGCGGCCAGGGTCACGGTCAGGCCGGCAAAGCCCACCACCCCGTTGACGACCACGTCGGCCTCGGTGGCGATGGCGGCCAGGCCGTCCACACCCGTCACCAGCTCGGTGCCGGCCGGGAGGCGTCCGGCCACCTCGGCGGCCAGGGAAGCGTCGCCGATGGCGACGGAACGGGGGCGGAATTCGAGCGCCTGTGCCACCAACGCGTCGACCGACCGCTGGGCACCGAGTGCGACCACGTCGTAACGCCCCGGGTCCCGGCGGACCACGTCGAGCGTCTGCGTCCCGATCGACCCGGTCGACCCGACCACGGCGACCGTCACCGGACCTGGTCCCGCGAACGTGCTCAACGGCGGCCGGGGGTCGGAGGGGTCATCCCCCCAGCCTGCCCGACAATCACCCGAGGTTGAGCGCGCGGACCAGGTAGTAGGTGGCGGGCAGCACGAAGAGCAGGGCGTCCACCCGGTCGAGCACCCCCCCGTGGCCGGGCAGGACGGTCCCCATGTCCTTCAGGCGCAGGTCGCGCTTGAGCAGCGACTCGCACAGGTCCCCGAGCGGTGCGACCACGGCCACGACCACCCCGAGCAGGGCGGCATTGGACGCCGACCACGGGTGGATGGCCCCGACCACGACGGTCGACACCAGGATCGAGGCGAGCGCACCGCCGGCCAGTCCCTCCCACGTCTTGTTGGGGCTGATGTTCGGGGCCAGCTGCCGGCTGCCGACCCACCGACCCACCACGAGGGCGCCCACGTCGTTGGCCACGGTGGCGATGATGGCGCCGAGCAGGAAGGCGATGCCGTGGCGGTTCGGGAATGCCGTCGGGTCGAGCAGCAGCCCGGCGAACGAGCCGAGTAGCGCCACCCATCCCACCACCAGGAGCGTCGAGGCGGTGCCGGCCACCGCCGAGCCCCGCTCCACGCCGAACAGGTACCACAGGAGGGTGAAGGCGGTGAGGAGCACCAGCACCAGCGGCAGGGCGGCGATGCCCTTGTCGTAGGCACCGATCATGAGCGAGATGGTGCCCACCAGGCCGAGCAGGGTCGCCGGGCGCCAACCCGCCTTGCGCAGGACGGCGAAGGCCTCCCCTGCCGCGAAGGTCGCGACCAGCAGACACAGGACGAGCGCGGTCACGGTGCCGAGCTTGAAGGCCAGCAGGGCGACGACGGCCACGGCCACGCCGGTCCCCACCCGCATTCCGATGCTGCCGCCCCCGCCCCCGCCCTCGGGCGAGCGCCGGCGGCCGTCCGGCATCGCCTCCGGAGGGCCTCCGCCGGTCACGTCGGGCGTGTAGTTGCTGCTGGAGCGCGGGGCGCGCTCCTCGACCGGCTGGCGCCGGGTGCGCCGGCCACGGGACTCGGCTGGCGCGGGGACGTCCTCGACGACGCCACCGGACGGCTCGGTGACCTGGTCCTGGTCGGCCATACGGTCGGCAGCGGCCAGGCCGGCGAGGCCTGGCTTGCGGCGGCCGGCGCCGGGGACGTCGGCGACCGAAGCGCCCGGAGGCTCGGCGGCCAGCGGTTCGGCCACGATCCCGGCGGCGTCGTCCGGCCGTTTCGCCTTCAGCCGAGCCGGGAGCAGCCCGCTGCGGCGCGCCCGTCCGACCCGAGGAGTCCCCGAGGGTCGAGCGGAGTCGGCCGCTTCGGTGGCCAGGTCGGCGTCGTCGTCCGCGGGGACCGACGCGGTGCCGGTGCCAGCCGCAGCCACCTCGGCGGCCGACACGGCCATCGTGGCATCGCCGGTGAAGGCCGGCTCGACGTGGGCCGGGGCGCCACGCTCCACCGAGGGCCCGCCGGTTCGGTCGCGGGACCCGACGACCGGCACCGGCTCGGTGATCGGGTCGCCCGACGACGGACTGGGCTGGCCGGGCCGGACCGAGTCCAGGTCGAACTCCCAGGGGCGACGCTCCTCGTCGGTGTCGTCCGTCTCGTCCAGGGCGCCGAGCGAGGCCCGGTCGTCGCTGAACATCGCCGGCTCGAACTCCTCCTCGTGGGCGCTCCAGTCGGCGTCCTCCTCGCGCCAGGTCGGCGGCAGGATCCCGACGGCCGGGCTCCCTTCGTCGTCCCGGGCCAGCACGGCCGGCACCTGGCCGGTGGCCGGTTCCGTCCAGTGCGGCAGTTCGGCATGGGCGGCGTCGGCGGGCGCGTCCTCGGCATCCGCCCCGGCCCGCTCGTCGATGATGCGGACCGACCCGTGGCCCGAGGAGTCCGGCGTGATGTGGGCGGGCGGGACGACCGGCAGCTCGGAGGTGATCTCAGCGGCGGTCTCGGCCCCGATGATCCGGACCCCGCCCGTCGACGGGCCGGGCTCGGGGCGCGACGCTCCGTCCCCGTCCCGTTCGTCGTCCTTGCTGTCCGATCCGTGCTCCACGCTGATGAATCCTCCCCAGGAACGGGCCTTGGGGCCGGCCCGTGTCAGTGCCGGGCCGTCGGTCGGCCCGGTGTCGTCTCCGGACCGCCGTCCGGATGCACTCAGATCTCGAGGAGCTCCTGCTCCTTGTGGGCGAGCAGCCGGTCGATGGCGCCCACGTGGTCCTGGGTGAGCTTGTCCAGGTCCTTCTCCACCCGATCCAGCTCGTCGGCCGACAGGTCGCCGTCCTTCTGCATGGATTCGAGCTCCTGTCGGGCGGCGCGGCGCATGTTGCGCACGGTGACGCGCCCCTCCTCCGCCTTCTGCTTGACCACCTTGACCAGCTCCTTGCGGCGCTGCTCGGTGGGGATCGGGAACGACAGGCGGATGACGCTGCCGTCGTTCGACGGCGTGATCCCGAGGTCGGATCCCTGGATCGCCTTCTCGATGGCGCCCAGCGAGCTCTTGTCGTACGGCGACACGACGAGGAGCCGTGCCTCGGGGACGCTGAACCCGGCCATCTGGCGGAGCTCGGTCTCGGTGCCGTAGTAGTCCACCTGCAGGTGCTCCACCAGGGCCGGTGTGGCCCGGCCCGTGCGGATGGCACTGAACTCCGACTGGGCGTGCTCCACCGCCTTGGTCATGTGCTCGTCGGTGTCGGACACCACGAGTGCGATCAGGTCGTCATCCATTAGCGGACCAGCGTAGCCATCGCCGTCGGGGCGCACCCGGTGGGCGCTGCCATCAGGGGATTCAACGGACCAGGGTCCCGATCGACTCGCCGGCGAGCGCCTTGCGGATGTTGCCGGGTTCCATCAGGTCGAACACCCGGATCGGGAGGCCGTTGTCCATGCAGAACGTGATGGCCGTCAGGTCCATGACCCGCAGGTCCTTCGAGACGACCTCCATGAACGACACCTCGTCGTAGCGGGTCGCCGTCGGATCGAGCCGCGGGTCAGCGGTGTACACGCCGTCCACCCCTCCGTGGGTCCCCTTGCAGAGCAGACTGGCCTCGATCTCGGCGGCCCGCAGGGCGGCCGACGTGTCGGTGGTGAAGTACGGGTTGCCCATGCCCGCGGCGAAGACCACGACACGGCCCTTCTCGAGGTGCCGGATGGCCCGGCGCCGGATGTAGGGCTCGGCCACCTCGGCCATCTGCACGGCGGAGAGCACGCGGGTGGCCTGGCCGTGGTGCTCCAGGGCGTCCTGGAGGGCCAGGGCGTTGATCACCGTCCCGAGCATGCCCATCGTGTCCGACGTCGCGCGGTCCATGCCGGCCCCCGCACCGGTGGTGCCACGCCAGATGTTGCCGCCGCCGACCATGACGGCCAGCTCGAGGTCGAGCTCCCCACGGGTCTGGGCGATCTCGCCGGCCAGCTGCTCCACGGCGCCCGCATCGATCGTCTCGTCCGAGGCGGACGAGGCCAAGGCCTCGCCCGACAGCTTCAGGATGATGCGTCGGCGCTCGTCCACCGTGCCGTCAGTCGCCGACGACGACCTGGGCGAACTCCGTCACCGAGGCATCGCCGAGCAGCTTCGCGATGGTCTGCTTCTCGTCCTTCACAAAGGGCTGGTCCACCAGGACCCGCTCCTTGTACCAGCCGTTGAGACGGCCCTCGACCACCTTCGGGAGCGAGGCCTCGGGCTTGCCCTCGTTGAGGGCGATCTTCTCGATGGTGGCGCGCTCGGCGGCCACCTCGGACTCCGGTACGTCCTCCCGGTTGATGTACGACGGGCGGGCGAAGGCGATGTGCGCGGCGATGTCGTGGGCCAGCTCCTTGGTGCCGCCGGCCACGGCCACGGCCACGGCGTTCACCCCCCGGCCGGCCTGCAGGTGGAGGTAGGAGTCGACGGCGCCCTCGGCCGGGGCCTCGATGCGGACCACCCGCCCGAGGGAGATGTTCTCCTTGAGGGTGATCTTCATCGAGTCGAGCTCGTCGGCCCGCTCGGCCACTGCGTCGACGCCCTTGGCGGCCACCAGGTCGGCCAGCTCGCGCACGAAGGCTACGAACTGGTCGGACTTGGCCACGAAGTCGGTCTCGGACTTGAGCTGCACGATCGAGACGACGTCATCGGTCTGGCCGATGGCCACGGCACCCTCCGACGCTTCACGATCGGCGCGCTTGGCCGTGCTGGCCAGGCCCTGCTCGCGAAGCCAGGTTACGGACCTGTCCATGGCGCCCTCATTCTGCTCGAGCGCCTTCTTGGCGTCGAGCATGCCCACGCCCGTCAGCTGGCGCAGTTTCTGCACGTCCTTGGCGGTGAATCCGGACACGGTCAGACCTCCTCGGTCGACGTCGGTGCGGCCGGAGCGTCGGCGGCCGGGTTCTCGGTGGCAGGTGCGGCGGCGGCCTCGGCCGCCGGAGCGGCGGTCGGGGTCTCGGTGGCGGGTGCAGGAGCCGCCTCGGCCGGGTCCTCGGCAACCGGTGCAGCGGGTGCCTCGGCGGCCGGGGTCTCGGTGGCGGGTGCAGGGGCAGGGGCAGGTGCAGGTGCAGGTGCGGGTGCGGGTGCGGGTGCGGGTGCGGGTGCCGGGGCAGCCGCCTTGGGGGCCGGACGGTTCTGGGCGATCCAGCGACCCTCGGTGACCGCGTCGGCCACGACGCGACAGAGCAGGGCACCCGAGCGGATGGCATCGTCGTTCCCCGGGATCACGTGGGTGATCACATCGGGGTCGCAGTTGGTGTCGACGACGGCCACGACCGGCAGGCCGAGCTTGTTGGCCTCGGTGACGGCGATGTGCTCCTTGTTGGTGTCGATCACGAAGATGGCGTCCGGCAACTTGTCGAGCCCGCGGATCCCGCCGAGGTTGCGCTGGAGCTTCTCGAGCTCGCGGGTGTGGCGCAGGGCCTCCTTCTTCGGCATCGCCTCGAAGTCGCCGGCCTTCTGCATGGCCTCGAACTCCTTCATCCGCTTCACCCGCGTCGAGACGGTCTGGAAGTTGGTCAGCATGCCGCCCAGCCACCGCTCGTTCACATAGGGCATGCCGCACGCATCGGCATAGGTGGCGACGGGGCCCTGGGTCTGCTTCTTCGTCCCGACGAAGAGGACGGTGCCGCCGCCGGCGACGAGGTCCCGGATGTACCCGTAGGACTCCTCGATCCCCCGCATCGTCTGCTCGAGGTCGATCAGGTAGATCCCGTTGCGCTCGCCGATGATGAATCGGCGCATCTTGGGGTTCCAGCGACGGGTCTGGTGCCCGAAGTGGACGCCCGCGCCCAACAGTTGCTTCATGGTGATGACGGCCATGTGCGTGCTCCTTGTGACGGTTCGTTTCCCGACTGCAGCACCCCGCAGCTGCGGGGCGACCGTGGACGCGGCCGGGTGCGACTAGATACCGCTTGGATGACCCACCGGACGGTGGGACCCCACCATGCTAGTCCCCCGGGGGCGGATGCCTCCACCCGGGCCCGTTCAGTGGACCAGCAGGACCTTCGCCTCACGGACGGCGTAGTACAGCAGGACGTAGCCGGCGAGGGGGTCTGCCCACCACCACCCGGCCACGGCGTTGCTCACCAGTCCCACCAGCACCGCCGTCGCCAGTATGCCGTCCACCAGGGTGATCCGGCCCTCGGCCACGAGCACCGCGTTGCCGAGGGCGGCGCCCGTCCTCGCCTTACCGGCCGCCAGCAGGAACATCACGACGGCCGTCACCGAGGTCCAGAAGATGCCGATCGGGCTGTGGCCCGGCCGTACGCCCAGGACCAGCACCACCGTGCTCTGGACGGCCAGATAGACCGCCAGTGCCACGAACGCCAGGCCGATGAGCCGGAGCGCACGGTCCCGGCGGGCCTCGTCGACCCCGGCGAGCTCCCACAGCACCACGGTAGAGGCAGCGACCTCGATGAGGCTGTCCAGCCCGAACCCGGCGAGTGCCACCGATCGGGCCGGGACCGCGGCCACGGCGGCGACGACGACGCCGACGACGTTCCAGCCGAGCGTGGCGAGCTCGAGTCGCCGCCCCCGGGCGAGGAGGCGACCACCGCCCGCACCGGGCGTCACCGGTCCGACCGTCTCCCGGGGCCCCGCCCGCAGCGGGTAGCGCTCAGGCGCCGGCCGGTGCGGCGGCGACCTTGGCGTCGCCGCCGAGCTTGCGGCCGGTGCCCTCGGGGCGGTCGGCGAGCTTGGCCCGCAGCTGGAGCACGGCCTTGGTGTGGATCTGACAGACCCGGCTCTCGGTCACGCCGAGGATGTCTCCGATCTCGGCCAGGGTGAGCCCCTCGTAGTAGTAGAGGGTGAGGACCGTCTTCTCACGGTCGGCCATCTCGCTGACCGCATTGACCAGCGCTTCCTTGGTCTCTTTGACCTCGAAGCTGTCCATCGGACCGGCGGTGGAGTCCGGAAGGGTCTCCCCCAGGGTCGACCGGTCGGAGTGGTCGCCGCCCCGGAACACCTCGTCGAGGGCCACGACGCCCACGAAGGAGATCTTGCGCAGCGTCGTCTGGAACTCGTCATCCGACATCTCGAGGTCGGCGGCCACCTCGGCGTCGGTCGGCGTCCGGTGCAGTGTGGTCTCGAGCTTGGAGTACGACTGCTCCACGGCGCGGGCCTTGGCACGCACCGAGCGGGGCACCCAGTCGATCGAGCGGAGTTCGTCGATGATGGCGCCCTTGATACGGGGCACGGCGTAGGTCTCGAACTTGATGTTGCGGGCCGGCTCGAACCGCTCGATGGCGTCGATCAGCCCGATGATCCCGTAGCTGGCCAGGTCCGCCTCGTCGACGTGGCGGGGCAGACCCACGGACACGCGGCCGGCCACGTACTTGACCACGGGGGCGTAGTGCACGATCAGCTGGTCGCGCAGCACCTTGGCACCGGTCTTCTTGTACTCGGTCCACAGAGCGTCGATCCCGTGCCCGGACCTGTCGAGTTGCGTCGCCAATTCTCCCCTTATGCCCGTGGATGCGTCCCGGAGTACACCGAACGCAGGCGCTCCTTGCTCACATGAGTGTAGACCTGCGTCGTCTGCAGGCTGGCATGACCGAGCAATTCCTGCACCACACGGAGGTCGGCGCCCCCGTCGAGCAGGTGGGTGGCGTAGCTGTGGCGCAGGGCGTGGGGGTGGGTCGGCACGGGTGAGCGCCGGTCGAGGATCCGGCGCACGTCCCGGGACCCGAGTCGGTTCCCCCGGGCGTTGTGGAAGAGTGCGGCGCCCCCGGTACCCGCCCCCGCCATGGCCGACCGGGGCCCGTCCAGCCAGGCACGCAGCACCGTCACGCACCGGTCGTGGATCAGCACCCGCCGCTGCTTGGACCCCTTGCCGGTCACGGTCACCACGCCCCCGGCCAGGTCGAGATCGTCGACATCCAGGCCGCACAGCTCGGCGACCCGCATGCCGCTGGCATACAGCAGCTCGAGCACGGCATCGTCACGCACGTCGCGCGGGGCCGGACCGGCCGCCGTCGGCGTGGCGCCACCGCCGCCGGCCCGCACGGGCGGGAGCGGCCCGAGCAGGCGGTCGAGTTCGGCGTGGCCGAGCACGCGGGGCAGGCGCGAGTCGGGCGAGGGGGCCGACAGCCGAACGGCAGGGTCGGCAGGGATCACGCCCCGGCGCGCACACCAACCGAAGTACGAGCGCAACGACGCGGCGGTGCGCGAGATGGTCGCCTTGGCGTAGCGGCGGGTGGCCAGGAAGGCCAGGTACCGCCGCAACGTGATCCGGTCGACACCAGCCGGCCCGTGCGCTCCCCCGCGCTCCGCCCATTGGGCGAACCGCTCGACGTCGGAGGCATAGGCGCGGACGGTGTCCGGCGACAGGCCTGCGACCGAGCGACGGTAGGCCTCGATCTCCCAGTCCACCCGTCGAAGCGTACCGTCGTGCACATGCGGGGACGGGTATGGCGGGCGGCCGGGCGGATCCCGGAGGGGACGCCACGCCGGGACGACGTCGCATGACTCCCACGCGACGCGGCCGAGGGCTATCGTCGGCCCCACGCATGAGCGGTACCGACTCCCCGGGGGGGGATGGCGGGAACCAGGATCACCCGGCCCGCACAGGTGGCGGTCGGGATCGCAGCACCGCAGTGACGTAGCAGTACCGCACCGAAGCAGCGCCCGGCGAGCGCCGGGCGCCACCGTCCAAAGGGGGACCATGACTGATCGCATCGACCGCCGTTCGTTCCTGGCGAAGAGCGCCGTCGCCGGAGCCGGACTCGCCGTGGCCGGTGCCTCGGGCGGCCTGCTCGCTGCGTGCTCCAGCTCGAGCTCGAGCTCATCGACCACGTCGGGCGGCTCGACGGGGTCACGCCCCGACGGGGTGTCCACCGCTACCCCGAAGCGCGGCGGAACGCTCGTCTTCGGGGTCGACGCCGAGGAGAAGGGGTTCTCCCCGACACTGGGCACCTTCGACGAGGTCGGGATCCTCTACGCCCGCACCGTGTTCGACACCCTCATGATCCTCGACGCCAACGGCGAGCCCCAGCCCAACCTGGCCGAGTCGGTCACCTCGAACGCCCAGGGCACGGTGTGGACGATCACCATGCGCCCGAACCTGACGTTCCACAACGGGGCGCCGTGTGACGGCGCCGCCGTGGCCGCCAACTTCAAGGCCCACCAGGCCTCCCTGCTGACGGGCCCGGCGCTGACGCCGATCCAGTCGGTCGATGTGACCGGCCCGCTCGTGGTCACCATCACGATGAAGACGCCGTGGGTGCCCTTCAACTACTACCTGTGCGGCGGCATCGGCAGTCAGTTCGCCTTCATCGCCGAGCCCAATTGGCTCGCCTCGAGCAGCCAGACCAACCCGATCGGCACCGGCCCGTTCATCTTCCAGGACTGGATGCCGAACGACCACTTCACCGCCACGCGGAACCCGAAGTACTGGCGGACGGGTATGCCGTACCTGGACAGCATCACGTACAAGCCCATCCCGGACCCCCAGCAGATCCTGGCCAGCCTCAACTCCGGCGCCATCGACATCATGCACACCAGTACGGCGTCCGACATCGCTCAGCTGCGGGCGAACACCTCACTCGGCTACTGCGACGACACGGTGAACGTGGCCGGCGAGTCCGACATGGACTGCATCCAGCTGAACCTGTCCAAGGCGCCGTTCAACAACCTCAAGCTTCGCCAGGCGATGGCCTATGCGGTCAGCTCGGCGCAGTACGTGAAGGTCATCAACGGCGGGGTCACCCCGACGTCCAACGGGGTATTCACCTCGACCTCCCCGTACTACCTGCCCGACAACGGCTATCCCGCTTTCAACCTCTCGAAGGCCCAGCAGCTGGTCTCCGAGGTGAAGGCGTCGGGCGGGTCGACCACGTTCACGCTGGGCCACACCCCGGACCCCAAGGGGAGCCAGATCGGCGAGTACCTCCAGCAGCAGCTCCAGCAGGCGGGCATGACCGTCACGCTCCAGCCGATCCTTCAGGACTCGATCATCAACGTCGCCCTTACCGGCGCCTACGAGGCGCTCACCTGGCGGCAGTTCGGTGCGGTCAACCCCGACCTCAACTACATCTTCTGGTCACCGACCAACGCCTCGACCCCGGGTTTCGCCATCAACATGGCACGCAACACGGACCCGGCCATGCAGACCGCGCTGATCCAGGGCCGCTCGGCGACGGACAAGGCGACGCAGGTCGCCGCCTACCAGCAGGTGAACAGGCTCCTCTCGCAGGACATCCCCTACGTCTGGTACGCCCGGTCCGTTTGGGCATTCGGCGCCGTCGCCAAGGTGCAGAACTTCAACAATCCGACCACGCCGGCCGGCAACAAGGCCTTCGGCCAGATCGGCGGGGCCATCTGGCCCCAGCAGATCTGGATCTCCTAGCCTGCCCCGCCCACAGGGCCTACCACGACCTCCGCGCCCCGTAGGGGCGGGGAGGTCGTGTCATGATCGGACCATGAGTCGCATCCTGATCGTCGAGGACGACGAGCGGATCCGCTCCTCGATGCGCCTGGCGCTCGAGGAGGAGGGCTACGCCGTCGACGGCGTCGGCAGCGGGGAGGAGGCGGTCGACCGGTTCGGGGTCGAGCCCTACGAGCTGGTGCTGATCGACCTCATGCTGCCCGGGATCGACGGCTTCGAAACGTGCCGCACCCTGCGCCGCCAGTCGACCGTCCCGGTGATCATGGTCACGGCCCGCTCGGACACCCACGACGTGGTGGCGGGCCTCGAGGCCGGGGCGGACGACTACGTGACCAAGCCGTTCGTGGCCAAGGAGCTGGCGGCCCGGATCCGGGCGCTCCTGCGTCGGTCGCGCCACGACGACGAGGAATCGGCGGGGCTGAGCTTCGGCGACGTGGAGATCGAGCCCGACGCCGGCGTCGTCCGTCGCGCCGGTGAGGAGGTCCACTGCACCCGGACCGAGTTCCGGCTGCTTTGTGAGCTGGCCAACCACCCGGGCAAGGTGCTCAGCCGCGAGCAGCTGCTCGAGCGGGTGTGGGGCTACGACTACTTCGGCGACGGTCGTCTCGTCGACGTCCACGTTCGCCGGCTGCGCACGAAGGTCGAGCCCGACCCCGCCTCCCCCCGCTTCATCCTCACGGTCCGGGGCATGGGCTACAAGCTGGCGGTCTGAGCCGTGTCCGCCGGGGACGCCGCGTCCGCAGCCGAAGGCCCGCGGTCTCGGCGCCTCGGACTCCGTGCCCGGGTGACCCTGACCTTCGCCATCGGAGCGCTCGGCCTGTCGACCGTCATGGCCGGCATCACCTACTTCACCGCGCGCCAGACCTTCCTCAGCGAGCGCCAGGCGGCCCAGCAGCGCCAGGCGTTCGCCAACGCCGCCCTCGTGCAGAATGCGCTCCGCTCCCCCGTCACCCAGGTCAACCAGCTCATCGAGTCGGTCGACACGCTGCCCGGGTCCCGTTCGGTGCTGCGCACGGGCGGGCAGTGGTACGCCACGTCGATCACGGTCGGGCAGAGCGCGATCCCACCCGCCGAGCGGGCCCTGGTCCTGTCCGGCACGCCCGCGTCCCAGGTCTTCACCCTGGCCGGTGCCCCCCAGGAGGTCATCGGCGTGCCACTGCCTCAGGTGCACGCCGCCTACTTCGAGGTGTTCTCGCTCGACGAGCTGGCCGGCACCCTCCGGGCGCTTGCGGTGGCGCTGGCCGCGGCCGCCCTGGTGACGACCGTGGCCGGGGCCGCCGTGGGCCGATGGGCGGCCTCGCGGGCCCTGCGCCCGCTGGCCGGGCTGACCGATGCGGCAGTCGCCATCGCCGGCGGACAGCTCGACACACGGGTGGAGTCGGGCGACGACGCCGACTTGGAGGAGTTGGCCGCCGCATTCAACGCCATGACCGCCAACCTGCAGGACCGTATCGAACGCGAGGCGCGGTTCACCTCCGATGTGAGCCACGAGCTCCGGTCGCCACTCACCACGCTGACCGCCACGGTGTCGGTCCTCGAGCGGCACCGTGAGCAGCTGGCCCCACGGGCCCGCAGTGCACTCGACCTCCTCGACGGGGACCTCCGGCGCTTCACCCGGATGGTGGACGACCTCCTCGAGATCTCGCGCTTCGACGCCGGGTCGGCCGAGCTCTCTCTCGATGAGGTCGACCCCGGCGAGCTGGTGCGACGGGCCGTGGCCGCGTCGGCCCCGGTCGACGAGGAGGGCAGGCGCGGGCCGGTCCTGTTCCCGGTCGAGGTCGGCCCGGGCGTCGACGGGCTCCGCCTGCGCGTCGACAAGCGCCGGTTCGAGCGGGTGATGGCCAACCTGGTCGAGAACGCCGCGCTCTACGCCGGCGGCGTCACCCGGGTCCTGGTCGAGCGACAGCCGCCGGCCCCGTCCGCCACCTCGACCGCACCCTCGGCGACCGCCATCCGGGTCATCGTCGAGGACCGCGGTCCGGGCATCCCCGCAGCCGAGCGAGACCACCTGTTCGAGCGCTTCTACCGGGGGGTCCGTGCCGGCCAGCGGGCCTCGAGCCAGGGAACCGGACTCGGCCTGTCGCTGGTGGCCGAGCACGTGAGGCTGCACGGCGGCCGGGTGTGGAGCGAGGACGCCCCGGGCGGGGGCACCCGTTTCGTGGTGGAACTCCCGCTCCACCCCGTGGGAGGTCACGGTCCGGACGGGTCGCCCGACGACGAGTTCTCGGACGACGACACGTTCGTCGGAGGAGTGTCGGCATGACGCGCCCCGTCCGCGGCCACCGCTCCATTCGGTCCGTGCCGGCAGCCACACAGACCCGGGTCTGCCTCGCCCTGGGCGTCGTCGTCCTTGTGGCAGCGTCCTGCGGGATCCCCACGGCGTCGTCCCCCACGCCGATCGCCAGGTCGGACGTCCCCTACCGGCTGCTCGACCCGCCGACCACGACCACCACCAACCCCGGCTCGAACCCCGCCGTCGGCGTGGCGGAGCAGATCTTCCTGGTGGCGCCCGACGGCCACCTGGTGGCCGCCACACGCGAGGTCGCGGTGCCGGCCTCCCCCAGCCAGGTGCTCGGGGCACTGCTCGCCGGCCCCACCGCAACCGAATCGGCGGCCGGCGTCCAGTCGTTCCTCACCGGCGCCGGCGTCCAGGCGACCGTCACCCAGTCCGGCACCGTCGTCGCCGTGCGCTTCAACGTCAACCCGATCCAGGTGGTCGGGCCGGACCAGACGCTGGCCATCGCACAGGTCGTCTACACCGTCACCCAGCAGCCGGGCGTCGCCGGGGTGACCTTCGAGATCGACGGCAAGCCGATCGAGGTGCCGACCGCAGCCGGTGCCCAGGTCCCGGGTCCCGTGGGACGGGCGGACTACCTGCCTCAGGCGCCCGTCGCCTGAGCCTGGTCCGACGGCGGCCGACCCGTGCGGGCGACTGCGCTCAGGCGGCGATGCCCCAGGGCACGCGTGGCGCGTCGGTCCACAGGTGCTCGAGGTCGTAGAACGAGCGGGCCTCTTCGAGGAAGACGTGCACCAGGAAGTCGCCGTAGTCCATCAGCACCCAGAACCCGTCGTCCTTGCCCTCGATCCGGTGCGGCGACCGGTCGCAGGTCAGCTTCACCTGCCGCTCCACCTCGTCGACGATCGTCTTGACCTGCCGGGTGTTGCGCCCGTTGGTCACCACGAATGCGTCGGTCACCCCGAGGAGGTCACCCATGGCCAGGATGACCGTGTCCTCCCCCGACTTGGCGTCGGCGGCGCGGGCGGCCACGAGACATTCGTCGGGGACGTCGGGCACGGCGGTCCGTGCGGCCGGGGTGGGTTCGGTGGTGGTCAAGGGTTGCCTCCTTCTGGCGCCGGGGCGCCACGGGACGGGAACGTCGACGCCAGGATGCGGTCGACGACGGGTGCTGGGGCGTGGACGACGGCGTACGTGCCGGTGGTGGTGGCCAGGGCCGACGGGAGGCCGACCGGTCGGTAGCGGGCGAGTGTCACCACGACGATCGTAAGGGCCAGGCAGAGTGCCACGACCGCGGCACACAGCCACATGGCCCGGCGGCGCTGGCGGCGTGTCTCGCGCAGCGCCCTACGGCCCGCTGCGGCAGCCGGCGACTCGGTCTCGTCGGACGGGCCCGACGTGCTGTCCACATCGGCCGGGGTCGGGTCGAAGGCGACCTCGCCGTTCCCCTCGGCACCCCCTCCGGTGCTCCCCTCGGTCGAGACCTCGCCATGCATGTTCACCCCCTGCACTGTCACCGGGACGTCGGGTGGGTCGGGCGGGGCGGAGGCCTGCGGCGGCGGTGGGGTGTCGGACTCGGTGGGGGTCAGCCGCACAGTCATCTCCTCGTAGCGTACAGACCGCGCTCGGACAGGCAACGGATGACCGCATCGGGTACGGCATCCTCCACCGGGTCACCGGCTTCGAGCCGGGCCCGCAGGTCGGTGCTCGACACGTCGACGGGGGTCACGGCCACGTGGGTGAACCGCCAACCCGCCGGCGGGTCGGCCACCGTGACCCCGGGTCGGTCGACCACCGCCAGGGTCACCAGCTCCCGCAGCACTTCGTGTTCGTGCCACGTGTCGAGTGAGGCCACGACGTCGGCGCCCACCACCACCACGATGTTGGCACCGGGCTCGTCGTCCAGGAGCCGGTGCACGGTGTCGACGGTGTAGGACGGCCCGCCCCGGTCGAGCTCGAGGCGGGACGCCTCGAGGCCGGGACGGTCGGCCAGCGCCGCGGTCACCATGGCGTAGCGGTCCTCCGCCGGGCTCACCGGGCGGTCCTGCTTCTGCCACGGCTCGTTGGCCACGACCACCAGCATCCGGTCGAGCCCCAGCGCATCGCGGACGGTCTCGGCCACCTCGACGTGCCCGCGGTGGATGGGATCGAACGTCCCGCCGAAGAGCCCGATCGTCGGGCCCGCGTGGACGGGGCCGGCTCCGGTCCCGGGTGTCGGTGGCGTCACCTCAGGTACCGGCGAGCGCTGCCACCACAGGGGCGAACGCCTCCAGTTCGGCCTCGTGCACGATCACGTACGAGAACCCGAACCGCTCACGCCGTTCCAGCAGCCGCTCGGTGATCTGCTCGACGGTCCCGATCAGGGCGATCGGCGAGCCGTCCACCTGCTCCGGGGTGACGCCCATCATCTGGGCCAGTCGCTCGGTGGCCTCCTCACGGTCCGGCACGATCTGGACCAGGAAGGTGAGGACCTGCAGCTCGAGGTCGGCGAACCGGTCACCCGCCGCCTCGCGGATCCAGGCGATGCGCTGGTCGTAGTACTCGGCGGTGGTCGTCTCCAGCACCTCTGGACCGACGTAGCCGGCGGCCAGCGACGGGTTGACCCCGACGATGTCCGCCTCGCGCGCGGCAATGCCGAGCACGCGCCTGCCCCCGCCCCCGATGATGATCGGCGGGTGGGGCCGTCGGTGCGGCAGCGGGGCGCCGACCGCACCGGCGATCGTGTAGTGCTCGCCGGCGAAGGTGCACGCACCGGTGGACCACAGGGACTTCATGATTGCCAAGCTTTCCGCCATGCGGCCGATCCGCGTTCCCGGCGGGTCGTCGGGGATACCCGACTGCTCGTAGTCGGTCGTCATCCAGCCCGCGCCGAGCCCGAACTCGACCCGTCCTCCGGATAGGAGGTCGAGGGTGGCGATCTCCTTGGCCAGCACGATCGGGTGCCGGTAGTCGTTGCCGAACACGAGGGAGCCGACCAGCAGGTCGGTCGTCGCCTCGGCTGCGACGGTCAGGGCCACGAGCGGCCCGAGCTGGTCCTCGAAGTGATCGGGCAGGAACAGGCTGGAGTAGCCGAGCGACTCGACGGACCGGGCCAGGTCCCGCCAGGCGGTGCCGGACGAGGCGTTGGACAGCTGCACGCCGAAGCGAAAGGGAGGCATGGAGCGAGCCTAGAGCCGGAGGCCTTACGCTGTGGAGGTGGCACCGCCGACCCCCCCTGCCGACACCGACGCGACCTGGACCCCGGACTCGTGGCGCTCGCGCCCGGCCGCCCAGCAGCCGACCTGGCCCGACGAGGCCGCGCTCAAACAGGTCCACGCCAAGCTGAGCAGCCTGCCGCCGCTGGTGTTCGCCGGCGAGGCCCGCCACCTGACCCGGGCCCTCGGCCAGGCCGCTGACGGGCGCGCCTTCGTCCTCCAGGCCGGGGACTGCGCCGAGTCATTCGCCGAGTTCACCGCCGACGGCATCCGCGACAAGCTCAAGGTCATACTCCAGATGGCCGTCGTGCTCACCTACGGCGCCGGGCTCCCGGTGGTCAAGGTCGGTCGGATCGCCGGGCAGTTCGCCAAACCCCGCAGCTCCCCCACCGAGCAGGTCGGGGACCAGGTCATCGACTCGTTCCGGGGCCACATGGTCAACGACGACGTTCCCGAGCGCACCGCCCGGGTGCCCGACCCCGGCCGCCTGGTGAGCGCCTACGAGCAGTCGGTGGCGACACTGAACCTGCTGCGCGCCTTCACCAAGGGCGGGTTCGCCGACCTCAGCCAGATCCACGCCTGGAACCAGCAGTTCGTGGCCACCTCGACCGAGGGCCGCCGCTTCGAGGACATCGCCGACGGGATCGACCGTGCCCTGCGCTTCATGGACGCCTGCGGCATCAACCTCACCGACGAGGACACGCTGCACCAGGTCGACTTCTGGACCAGTCACGAGGCCCTCATCCTCGACTACGAGGAGGCGCTCACCCGGAAGGACTCCCTCACCGGTGACTGGTACGACTGCTCGGCCCACATGCTGTGGGTCGGCGAGCGCACCCGCCAGCTCGACGGCGCCCACATCGACTTCCTGGCCGGCATCCACAACCCGGTCGGCTCGAAGGTCGGGCCCTCGGCCACCGCCGACGACGTGATCGCCCTGTGCGAGCGCCTCAACCCGGCGCGTACGCCCGGCCGACTGACCCTCATCACCCGGTTCGGCGTGGATGCCGTCGACGACCACCTGCCGGGGCTGCTGCGTGCGGTGGAGGCCGAGGGCCACCCGGTCGTGTGGACCTGTGACCCGATGCACGGCAACACCTTCACCGCCGACGACGGTCACAAGACGCGACGGTTCGACGACATCATCGGCGAGCTGCAGAGCTTCTTCCGCATCCACCGCGAGGTGGGCACATGGCCGGGCGGAGTCCACGTCGAACTGACCGGGGACGAGGTCACCGAGTGCCTGGGCGGGGTCGAGGACATCGTGGAGGGCCAGCTCGGCCTCCGTTACACGACGACGTGCGATCCCCGACTGAACGGCCGCCAGGCACTCGACCTGGCCTTCCGGATCGCCGAGCTGCTCCGGAATTGAGTGCGGCCGGACCGGAATCGGTCTGCCGTCCCAAGGAACCGCAGGTCGCAGGGGGGTCGTTGACCCGGGATGGGGTGACCACCACAATGGGTTGCCCCCGAGCGGCCCAGCCGACTCGGGACGCCCGGATCGGCAGACGGTCACCCCCCAACCTGCAGAGGTCAACCATGTCCCGCCACGAGCCCGCCGCCTTCCCACCGGCCCCACCCAACACCCGGTCGGCTGCAGGGCGCCGCACCCGTGGCGCACGACATGCGGTGGCCGCGCTCGCAACCACCTCGTTCACACTCCTCGGCGCGTTGGCCTTCGTCGCCGTGGCGGCCACCCCGACGCCGGCCGCCGCCGCGCCGGCCAGGCAGGTGTCGGCTTACTGGGTGGTGGCCAGCGACGGAGGCATCTTCTCCTTCGGGGGCGCCGGTTTCTACGGCTCGACGGGGGGCATGCGGCTCAACAGGCCGGTGGTGGGCATGGCCGGGACCCCGGACAGCCTCGGGTACTGGGAGGTCGCTTCCGACGGGGGCATCTTCGCCTACGGCGACGCCCACTTCTACGGGTCGACCGGCAACCTCTCCCTCAACAGGCCGGTGGTGGGCATGGCGGCCACCCCGGACGGCGGCGGGTACTGGCTGGTGGCCGCGGACGGGGGCATCTTCGCCTACGGCGACGCCCACTTCTACGGGTCGACCGGCAACCTCTCCCTCAACAGGCCGGTGGTGGGCATGGCGGCCACCCCGGACGGCGGCGGGTACTGGCTGGTGGCCGCGGACGGGGGCATCTTCGCCTACGGCGACGCCCAATTCTACGGGTCGACCGGCAACCTCTCCCTCAACAAGCCCATAGTGGGCATGGCGGCCAGCGCCGACGGCAGGGGCTACTGGTTCACCGCCTCGGACGGCGGGGTCTTCGCCTTCGGTGACGCCCCGTTCTACGGATCGCTGGGCAACGTGCCTCAGCGCCATCCGATCGTCTCGATCACCGCGTCGAACCCGTCGCTCTCGGCGAACGGTCCGGGTTACTGGTTCACCAACAGCAACGGCGCCGTGTCGGCGTTCGGAGGCGCCACCTACTGGGGCTCGACAGCCCAAGTGCTCAACCAGCCGGTAGTGGGCATGGCCCAGGCCACCGGCAATGGCAGCTTCACGGGCTCCTCGTTCCCGTCGGGCAGCTTCGGCTACGACATCTCGTACGCCCAGTGCCCGTCGCGAGGGGGCATCCTCCCGCCGGCCCCCCACACCATCGGCATCGTCCAGGTCGAGGAGCCGGGCCATCTGAACCCGTGCCTGGCCCAGGAGGCGGCTTGGGCCGGTGCGGGCCTCAACCTCTACGTCTACATGAATTACGGCAATTCCAACGTCAACCATGACCCGGCATGCCTGACGGCGGTCGACCCGTCGTCGTGCAATTACGGGTTCAACGCCGCCGTCCAGGCCTTCCAGGACGCCCAGACTGCCGGGGTCAACACCGGGGTGGCCTGGTGGCTCGATGTCGAGAACGACCCGTCCTGGTCGCAGAGCACCGCGTCCAACGCCGCACTCGTCCAGGGCGCAATCGACGGGCTGAAGTCCGAGGGGCTCAACAGCGTGGGCATCTACGCCAGCCCCGGCAACTGGCCCTCCATCGTCGGGAATTTCCAGCCTGCGGTGCCGTACTGGGCCGCCGACTGGGGGCTCGACCCCGGTACGACCTGCACCAACGTCACCTCGAAGTACGGCGGGCTGCCCACGGGACCGGTCCAGATCGTGCAGTACAGCTCGCCGAGCGCTGTCTATCCGTTGGGCGGCATGGACACGCGCTTCGACAACAACTACGCCTGCTGATCCAGTCGGCCGGAGCGCCCCGGTCCGCCCGTCAGTACCAGCCGAAGCCGCGTGCCATGAAGATGACCCCGGCGGCGGCCCCGACCACCGGACCGAACCAGCGGCCCAGCCCGGTGCGTCCCATCCTCGTGTTGAACACGGCCATGAAGACGGCCGAGGCGAGCACCAGCGCACCGATCACCACCTGGGCCCAGTTCACCCATGGAGCGTACCGCCCACCTACTCGTCCGAGGTGCGGACCGCTGCCTCCTGGCCGGAGGACCGTGGCGGGTCGTCGTGGCCGGCTGCGCCTGGGGTACCTGCGGGGCCGTCCATGGAAATTCCGCGGCCGGCGCCGACCGTCGTTCCCTCCCCCGCTGCGCATGGCGCACCAGCAGCACGTTGCCCAGCGCCGCTCCGGTGAGGAGCTGGACGGGGCAGGCGCAGAACAGGAACCCGTGGGCCCCGACCGGCGTGCCCCAGGTCCGCGACGAGCAGTGCCCGGGGACGTCGCACCCACCGGTCCGGTAGGTGACGCTGGAGTTCGAGAACCCGTTGACCAACGCATTGAACAGGCCGGACAGGACGTACAGCCCGACACGGGCGACCAGGCCGAACGGCAGCACCAGCAGGGCCGCCACAACCAGCGAGGGCCGGTCCGACTCCGCCGCCATGCAGTAGGCGGCGATCGCGGTGACGAGGCCCACGTACCAGGCCTCGAGCGTGAGCCGGGTGACGCTGATCGGGTCACGTCGGCCCGAGGCCACCACCTCGGTCGGCACGCGGTAGTCAGCCCGCCTACGAGGGAGGACCCGGGGGATCGTGTGCCGGCAGCCCGAGGTGGGCACGGCCGAATTCGGACAGGACGTGCCACGCGGCCCGGGTATGCACCCGCCGCGACGGCGAGCGGTCGACGATGCCGACCAGGCGCACGGACAGGATTCCGTCCAGCGCCTCGCGCCGCTGCACCTCGTCCCACTCGTCGAACCCGGCTACGGCCACCAGCCGGACCAGGTCGCCCTCGTAGGCGGCCAGCGCCGGCTCGTCGGCGGCCAGGACGGCGAACCCGTCGGTAGTGGCCAACGCGGCCAGGTCCCGCACCTGGTGGAACCAGACCAGCTCGTCGTCGCCCACCGGTTCGGGCGCGCGCCCGCCCACCGCCGCCAGCAGCAGCCGGTCGACCCGCGCGCACCGCTCGTCCTCGCCGGCCCAACCCCCCTGGCGGACGGCGGCTGCCGCCCGCTGCAGCTCCCGGGGGTGCCGGCCCGCCGCGGCGGCCAGCTCCGCTGCCGCCTCCCGGTCGTAGCGACCGGCGTCGACCAGCTCGCCGGCGAGCGTCCGCAGGGCGGCCGACCGCGCGGTCCAGGTGACCACCTTCGGGTCGGGGGCGTCGAGCTCCTGGTCCTCGAGCGACGTCACCAGTGCCCCGACGCCGACGGCACCGAGCACGCGGGACACCAGTCCGGGCCCCTTCCGGTAGCGGAGCCGGTAGTCGCCCATCGGGCGAGTCTTCCACCTGAACGGCAGACCGCCGCCCCGCCCCGCAACGCCGACACCGGACCGTCACTCAGTCGATCTGCCGTCCGGTGCCCACGCGCATCCAGGATCGGCCCGAGGCGGTGACGCCCTCGGCACCCCCGCCCACGCCCCCGGTGCCCAGGTGGTGGGCCCCGTCGTTGTAGCCGACGAGCTTCCACCGGCCTCCGTCGACCTCCCACGTGGTCAACGACGCATGCTGGGTCCGGAGCTGCATGCGGGCCCCGTCCAGTCCGTCGACCACGGGGGTCTTGGCCAGCAGGGACGCCTCCACCACGCCGGCGTGGCACGCCACCACCACCAGCTCGCCGGGGTGCCGGACGGCCACGGCGTCGAGGGTGGCCGCCACCCTGCGCACGAACCCGGTCCAGCTCTCGCCACCCGGCGCGATCACCCGACCCGGGTCGGCGTCCCAGTCCGGGTTGCCGAACCGCTCGCTGAACGCCGACCAGTCGAGCCCATCCGCCTCACCCGGGTGGAGCTCGCAGAACCCGCACTCCTGCACGACGGACGGCGGCTCGCCCGCCACGCCGTCCTCCCCCACCGCGGCCAGTGCCGGGGCGAGCAGGGTCGCCGTCTCGACGGCCCGGGGGAGGACGCTGGCGTACAGGGCGTCGGCCCCGGCCAGCTCCCCGGTCGCCTGGAGGCGGTCGCACAGCACGGCCACCTGGGCGCGCCCGCGGTCGGTCAGGCCGGTGCAGCCGATCGGTCCACCGCACACCCCCGACACGTTGCACACCGCCTCGCCGTGGCGGACGAGCACGATGGTCGTGGCCGACGGTGCGGTCGCCCCGATGGTCCGGATACCGGGTGGCGGCGCCTCGGGCGAGGGGCCCTCGGGCGCACCCGTGCCGGCACCGGTCAGCGCGTCGAACCCCGAGTCCGTCGGCTCACCCGGTCCGGTCACGCCAGCTCGCCGACGAACCGCTCGAGCTGGCGCAGCGTGCGGCACTCCACGACCTCGTCGCAGTAGTTGGCGTACTCGCCGACCACCGAGTCGCCCGAGTCCCAGTAGGCCCGGGGCTCGGGGTTCAGCCAGTAGACGTGGCGCACCCGGGACCGGATCTCCTTGATGACCCACGAACCGGTGGCGTGGTAATTGTTTCGGGCGTCGCCCAGGAGAAGCACGCTCGTGCGCGGGGTGAGCTCCTCGCCCCAGCGCTCCCAGAACACGGTCAGGGCGTGGCCGTAGTCCGAGTGCCCGTCGACCCAGACCACGTCCGCCTCGGTGTTGATGCGGTGGACCGCCTCGGTCGGGTCGTCGACCCCTTCGAAGAACGAGGTCACCTCGTCGATGCCGTCGATGAACACGAAGCTCCGCACCTTGGAGAACTGCGAGCTGATGGCGTGTACCAGGTGGAGGGTGAACCGGGCGAAGCTGGCCACCGACCCCGAGATGTCCGCTATCACGATGATCTCGGGCTTGGACGGGCGGGGGTACCGGAAGCGGGGCTCGACCGGCACGCCGCCCGTCGACAGGGAGCTGCGGACCGTGGCCCTGAAGTCGAGTGGACCCTTGCGCCCGTGGCGGCGCTTGCGGGCCAGGCGCACCGCCAGCTTGCGCGACAGCGGGGCCAGCGACTTGCGCAGGGCCACCAGCTCGTCGCGGGTGGCGTGCATGACGTCGATGTCCTCGGGCAGCGGCTTGCGGATGGACTTGGCCAGTGCCTCGCTCCCCCGGTCGGCCACCAGGCGACGGCGGATCTCGCTCTCGATCTCCTTGCGGAGCTGGTCGATCCGCGACTGGTACTCGTCGCGCAGCAGCCGCTCCTCGAGCGGCGTGAGGGTGACGTCGGGGCCGCGGTGGTCGGTCTCGGCGTTCTCTCCGGCGGTGGCGTTGCGGGCCTGGTCGATCAGGCGCTCCATCACCCTGTCGAGGTCGAGGTTCCGCAGCGTCCGGTAGAGGTAGTAGGTGCCGCCGACGGGGCGGCCCGCCTCCATTCCCCCGTAGCGGTTGACGGCCTGGCGGGCCACGGCCTGGATCATCGAGCTGTTGGCACCGAGGAGCGCCTTGTAGAGCATGTCGGCGAGCTCCTCGGGGGTCATGCCCTCGCCCCCGCCGCCGCCCCGGCCCTTGCCCTGCCGGCCGCCCTCGCCGGGCTGGCTCGACGCCTCGTCGTCGGCCCCGGTGCCGGACTCCACGTCGTCCCCGCCGTCGATCGCATACCCCGGGCCCCTCAGGCTGAAGTAGATCTCGAAGGCCGTCTCGTAGGCGGGCCAGTGGGTCGACGACTTCACCAGGCTGGCGCCGAGCGTGTACTTGATGGCAGCGCGGTCCTCCAGCGGCACGTGCTTGAGCGTCTCGGCCGCATCGAGGTGCTCCGAGAGCGACACCGGGATGCCGGCGGCGCGCAGCTCACTCACGAACCCGGTCAGGAGGTCCAGCACGGTCGCCCCGACTCAGCCCGAGGTGTCCAGGCCGGCCAGCTCCTTGGCCGCCCGGTCGATGTCCGAGCGGTACTTGAGCAGGATGTGCAGCGTGTCCTTGGCCTGCTCGGCGTCGATCGACTCGACCCCAAGCACCACCAGGGTGCGGGCCCAGTCGAGCGTCTCCGACACGGACGGGGCCTTCTTCAGGTCGAGGGAGCGGATCGAACGCACGATGCGCGCCACCTGGTCGGCCAGGGCCTGGCTGATGCCGGGCACCCGGGTCTCGATGATGGCCCGCTCGCGCTCCATGTCCGGATAGTCGATGTGCAGGTAGAGGCAGCGGCGCTTCAGGGCCTCGGACAATTCTCGGGTGTTGTTCGAGGTGAGGAACACCAGCGGGATCTGCTGGGCCCGTACGGTGCCGAGCTCGGGGATCGACACCTGGTACTCGGACAGGATCTCGAGCAGGAGCGCCTCGGTCTCGAGCTCCACCCGGTCGACCTCGTCGATGAGCAGCACGACCGGCTCGGTCGACGTGATGGCCTCCAGCAGGGGGCGGGTGAGCAGGAACTCCTCGCTGAAGATGTCCTCCTCCAGCTCCTTCCACGACTGGCCGGAGTCGGCCTGGATGCGCAGGAGCTGCTTCTTGTAGTTCCACTCGTACAGTGCCTTGGACTCGTCGAGGCCCTCGTAGCACTGGAGCCGGATCAGGCGGCTGCCGGTCAGGCGGGCCACCGACTTGGCCAGCTCGGTCTTGCCGGTGCCGGCGGGGCCTTCGACCAGCACCGGCTTGGCCAGCCGGTCGGCCAGGTACACGACGCCGGAGATGCCGTCGTCGGCCAGGTAGTCCACCCCGGCCAGCCCGGTGCGCACGGCGTCGATCGAGTCGAACTTGGGCGCACCTGCCTCGGGGAAGCCCGAGGTGATGTCCTCGGGGGGTGTGCCGGCGGCCGGCGGAGCCGTGTCGGTCGGTTCACTGCTCATGTGCGCACCTGGCCTGTTCCTGTGACGACGAATCGGATGGACGTGAGCTCACGCAGACCCATGGGGCCCCGGGCGTGCAGCTTCTGGGTGGAGATGCCGATCTCGGCGCCCAGGCCGAGCTCGCCACCGTCCACGAATCGGGTCGAGGCGTTGACCACGACGGCGGCGGCGTCGACCTCGGTGGTGAACCGACCGGCGGCTCCGATGTCCCGGGTGACGATGGCCTCGGAGTGGCCCGAGCCATAGCGGGTGATGTGGTCGATGGCGGCGTCGAGGTCGTCGACCACGGCCACGCTCATGGTCAGGCCGAGGAACTCGGTGGCGAAGTCCTCCTCGGAGGCGGCACCGATCCCCGGCAGCAGCGCCCGGGCGGCCTCGTCGCCCCGCAGGACCACCCCGTCGAGGGCTGCCGCCACCCGGGGCAGGAACTGGGCCGCCACATCCCGGTGCACGACCAGGGACTCGGCGGCGTTGCACACGCCGGGCCGCTGGGTCTTGGCGTTGACCACAATGGACTCGGCCATGTCGAGGTCGGCGGCGGCGTCCACGTAGACGTGGCAATTGCCGATGCCATCGACCACGTAGGGGACCGTGGCGTGCTCGAGGATGGAGGCCACCAGAGACGAGCCGCCCCGGGGGATCAGGCAGTCGATGACGCCGGTGAGCTGCATGAACGCCACCGCACCCTCCCGGGTGGTGTCCTCCACCAGGCCCACCGCGTCCACCGGGAGCCCCGCCTTGGCCAGCCCGTCACGCAGGGCCGCGGCCACCACCTGGTTGGTCGAGATGGCGCTGGACGACCCCCGCAGCAGCACGGCGTTGCCCGACTTCAGGCAGAGGCCGGCGGCATCGCTGGTCACGTTCGGCCGGTTCTCGTAGATGATGCCGATGACGCCGAGGGGGATGCGCACCCGCTCCACCCGAAGTCCGTTGGGCCGCACCCAGCCGTCGACGACCTCGCCCACCGGGTCGGGCAGCGCGGCCACGTCCCGCAGCCCCACGGCCATGCCTGCGATGCGGGCGTCGTCGAGGCGAAGGCGGTCCAGCGAGGTGGCGTCGACCCCCGCTCCGGTGGCCCGGTCGAGGTCGATGGCGTTGGCGGCCAGGATCGCCCCGGAACGCTCCTCCACAAGTTCGGCCGCGAACCGGAGGGCGTCGTCGCGGGCAGCCGACGACGAGCGCGCCACGACACGGCCGGCGGCCACGGCCGCACGGCCGAGCTCGACCATCGCGGGCGGCGGGCTGTTCGGCACCGGGCCAGCGTACTTGCCGTGCCCGAGGGGCCGGAGCCGATGCCGGCCGGCGCCCCCGATCCGTCGGGCGGTCGGGGCCACCGGATACGATGACCGCGTCCGGCCGGGTGCCCGGCCCCCTGACCAGGAGGATCGATCATGTCGACCATGGAGCCCCCGTCCCCGGACGACCCGGCCGCCGTAGACGCCGCCGCCGGCATCGCCCACCAGGTCCTCGGGACCGTGATGCCGGTCCTCCACGTCGACCTCCAGCCTGGCCAGTCCGTCGTGTCCCCGGGCGGCGAGGTGTCGTGGATGTCTTCGACCATCCAGATGTCCACCTCCACCCGGGGTGCTGGGTCCAAGGGCGTGATGGGCGCCCTCAAGCGGACCGTCTCGGGCGGTGGGCTCTTCGTGACCCGCTACGACGCCGAGGGCGGTCCGGGCACGGTATCGTTCGCAGCCAAGATGCCTGGAGAGATCCGTCCGGTGGCCATCGCCCCGGACCGCGAGTACCTCGTCCACCGCCACGGCTTCCTGGCTGCCACCTCCGACGTCAACATCTCGATCGGCTTCCAGCAGAAGCTGGGCGCGGGGATCTTCGGCGGCAGCGGGTTCATCCTCCAGCGTGTCACCGGCCAGGGCACGGCCTGGATCGAGCTCTCCGGTGAGTTGATCGAGTACCACCTGGCCCCGGGGGAGAACCTGCGGGTCCTGCCGGGGCACGTCGGCCTGTTCGACGCCAACATGAGCTTCGACATCACCATGGTCAAGGGCATCAAGAACCTGCTGTTCGGCGCCGAGTCGCTCTTCCTGGCGTCGCTGACCGGCCCGGGCATGGTGTGGCTCCAGACGATGCCGATCTCGCAGCTCGCCCACTCGCTGGCCCCGTACCTGCCCCAGCAGGAGAACACCAGCGGCGGCACGACCGGGTCGATCATCGGCGGGCTGCTCAAGAACTGATGGTCCGGCGGTCCCGACGCACGCGGGACCGCCGGTGGTGACGTGGCGCCACCGCTGCCACCCGGTGGCCCGACCCTGCCGGAGACGGATGGAGGTGGGCGGGCGTGACGTGTGTCGCTGCCCCGGCTCGCACCATCGGACCAGGACGGTCGGGGGATGACGGCCGCAGGTCCCTAGCCGAGCACGACGAGGTCGTCCCGGTGGACCACCTCGGCCGCCACGTCCTCCGGCAGGTCTTCGGACCGGTGCCCGGCCCAGCCGGCCACGTCGTCGGACGCATGACGGACGAGGCCCTTGGCGAAGACCACGCCGTCCGGGCCGACGAGCTCGACGGCGTCGTCGACCCCGAAATCGCCCTGGACGGACACGATGCCGGCCGGCAGCAACGACCGCCCCCGCTCGACCAGCGCCTGGCGGGCCCCCGCGTCCACGCAGATCGACCCCGACGCCCCGATGGCGAAGGCGATCCACAGCTTGCGGGCGGGCAGCACGACCTCGCGGGGTCGGAAGCGGGTCCCGACCCCCGGGGTGCCCGCCGCCACAGAGGCCAGCACGCCGGGCCGGGCGGCGTCGGCGATGACGGCCTCGATGCCGGACCAGACGGCGATCTTGGCCGCCGCCAGCTTCGACCCCATGCCGCCGCTGCCCACTGCGGTCCCCGGCCCCCCGGCGATGGCCTCGAGCTCGTGGTCGATCTCGACGACCTCCTCGATGAGCGAGGCGTCGGCCTCGTGCCGGGGGTCGCCGGTCAGGAGGCCGGCGGTGTCGGTCAGAAGCACCAGCAGTCCGGCTGCCACCAGGTGGGCCACCAGTGCGGCCAGCCGGTCGTTGTCGCCGAATCGGATCTCCTCGTCGGCCACGGCGTCGTTCTCATTGACGACCGGGACCACGCCGAGCTCGAGCAGGCGGCCCAGGGTCTGGCGGGCATGCAGGTACTGGCTGCGGTGCACGAAGTCGAGCGGGGCCAGGAGGACCTGGCCGGCGGCCAGTCCGTGGCGCCCGAGGGCGTCGCTCCACACCCGCATGAGCAGGTGCTGGCCGACGGCGGCCACCGCCTGGAGCGTGGCCAGGTCGGACGGACGGGCCCGCCCCTCGGACAGGCTGGTCCACCCGGCGGCGATCGCCCCCGATGTCACCACCACCACCCGGTGGCCTGCGGCACGCGCCTGGGCCACCTCGCCGGCGAGCTTGTCGATGGCCTCGGTGTCCACCCGACCGTCCGCGGTGGTGACCGAGGACGACCCGATCTTGACCACCACGGTGCGGACCGGCTCCACGTCAGCGGCTCCGGCGCCTGCTGGCGGGCTGGCCGGTGAACTCGGGCTGGTCCCGGTACCAGGTGAACGACAGGTCGGCGATGTGCACGGTGTCGCCGTCTCGGGCACCAGCCCTGGCCAGCGCCCGGTCCACGCCCAGGCGCTTCAGGCGGCTCTGCACGTAGTCGGCCGCCTCGTCGGTGGTCACGTCGTTGAGCGCCACCGCCCGCTCGGCCACCTTGCCGAGCACCGCGAACTCGTGCTCCCCCAGTCGATCCACGGTGAACCCGTCGGGCAGCGGGCGATGGATGACGATGGTTCCGTCGGCTTCGGGCTCGGCGGTGCGGGCCCCCTCGACCATCGTGCCCAGCCGGCCCACCAGCGCCGGGATCCCCTGCCCCGTGATCGACGAGATCACCAGGTCCGGGTGGAACGGATCCTCGTCGGTGGCGTCGGCGTCATCGGGCGGGCCGGCGGGGTCGACCCGATCGAACGACTCGGCCGTCGCCGGCGTCGGCAGGTCCTCGGGGGCCACCATGTCGGCCTTGGACCCCACCACCAGCCGGGGTCGGTCCAGCAGCTCGGGCTGGTAGCGGCGAAGTTCGTCGACGAGTACCCGGTGCTGCTCGGCCGGGGAGACTCCGCTGACCGGGTCGAGCTCCACCAGGATCACCAGCGCCCGGGCCCGGGTGATGTGGCGTAGGAACTGGTGGCCGAGGCCCTTGCCCTCTGCCGCGCCCTCGACCAGGCCGGGGATGTCCGCCACGGTGTAGTTCTTCTCGTCGTCCGTGCGCACCACACCCAGGTGAGGCTCCAGGGTGGTGAACGGGTAGTCGGCGATCTTCGGCTTGGCCGCCGAGATGCGTGAGATCAACGTCGACTTGCCCACATTGGGGTAGCCGACCAGGGCGACGTCGGCCACCAGGGCCAGCTCGAGGTCGTACCACTCCTCGTGGCCCTTCTCCCCCTGCTCGGCGAAGGTGGGGGCCCGTCGGTTGTTGGACAGGAAGCTCGCATTGCCGCGCCCGCCCCGGCCGCCCTCGCCTGCCAGCCACCGGTCACCCGGATTGGCCAGGTCGCACATCAGGGTCCCGTCGGCCCGCCGGGCCCGGGTTCCGACCGGGACCGGGACCTCGAGGTCCTTGCCCCGGGCGCCGTGCTTCTTCTTGCCGCCGCCGTGACCACCGTTGTCGGCGCCCCGGTGCGGGTGGTCGCGAAAGGGCAGGAGCGAGGACTGGTTGGTGGTGGCGACCAGCCAGACGTTGCCGCCCCGGCCGCCGTCGCCCCCGTCGGGCCCACCCCTGTCGACGTGTGCCTCCCGCCGCATCGCTACCGCGCCGGCTCCGCCGTCACCCGCCTTCACATGGAGTTGTGCCTCGTCGACGAAGCCGGACATGGGGAAGATCCTACCGATCGGGGGTCTGCGCCCCCGGGAGGGGACGACGGGTGCGGAGGCGGGCACCGGGATGCGGCGCGCCGGGTGGTGCGGGACGGGGCAGGCGGACGGGGCAGGCGGACGGGGGGCGGCAGGCGGCAGGCGGGGCCGAGGTGATCGGTGCCGGGCCGGTCAGCCGTCGACCAGGAGGGTCGCCCGCAGCCGATCCATGGCATCGACCACGCCGAGCGCCACGGCCAGCTCGTCGTAGGTCCCGTACTCGAGGCGGAGGGCGGCGAGGAACTGCTCCATCGTCTCGGGGACCACGTGCAGGACGGCCGGTGCGTACTTCACCACCTCGTCCACCGCATCCGGGTACTCCGCCTTCAGCCGCTCGAGGAGCCGCCCCATGGCGGCGGCCGACAGGGCGTAGTCCTCGACGATCGTCTCGTCCGGCACCCCCAGGAAGGCGAGCACCAGCGCCGACAGCACGCCGGTGCGGTCCTTGCCGGCGCTGCAGTGCATGACGGCCGGGAGCGAGGCCCCCGAGGCGAGCACGCCGATTGCCTCGCTCAGCGCCGGGCCACCGTAGGACACCATGTCCCCATAGCGGGTCGCCACGTAGGCGGCCTCGCCCCAGTCCGGAAGTTCTTCGGTGGCGGGCAGCACGTCGGTCAGCGGCAGGCCGACGTAGCGGACGGGCACCTCGTCGACGGGGAAGCTGCCCCGCTGCTCGGCCTCGTCGAGGGTCCGCAGGTCGATGACCGTGGCGAGCCCGAGGTCGACCAGCTGCGCCCGGTCCGACGCCGTCAGCCTGTGGAGGCCGTCGGCCCGGAAGAGCCGGCGCCACGCCACCATGCGGCCGTCGGTCGTGCGGTAGCCGCCGAGGTCCCGGAAGTTGACGCAGCCCTCGAACTCGAGGGTCCGGGAGGGCACGGGGCGCGTAGTCTCAGCCGGCGGGGACGACGTCGACCAGCTTGCGGCCCTTGCGGCTCGCGAACTGGACGGTGCCATCGGCGAGGGCGAACAACGTGTCGTCCTTGCCCAGCCCGACGTTGAGGCCGGGGTGGAACTTGGTGCCGCGCTGGCGCACGATGATGGCCCCGGTGCGGACGTCGGTGCCGCCGAAGACCTTGACGCCGAGGCGCTGGGCGTTCGAATCGCGCCCGTTCCTGGTGGAACCGCCACCCTTGGTCTTGGACATGTGAGGTGCTCCTTGTGGTGGGTCGTGGTCGGACGGCCCGGCGCACTGCGCACGGGCGGGTCGGTCGGTCAGCCGGCGGAGATGCCGGTGATGGCGATGGTCGAGTAGCGCTGGCGGTGGCCCCACCGGGTGCTCTGGTTCGACTTGTTCTTGTAGGTGAAGCCGCGGATCTTGGGACCGAGCTCCTCGCCCTTGACCGTCGCGGTGACGGTGGCGCCGGCCAGCTGCGACGGCGTGGCAAGGACGGTGTCACCGTCCACGACGAGCACGGGCTCGAAGGTCACCTCGGTGCCGGGCTCCTCGCCCAGCAGTTCCACTCGGAGTTCCTGGCCCTCGGCCACTCGCTCCTGCTTGCCTCCGGTTCTGATGACTGCGTACATAGGGATGACAGCCTACAGGTCCGGGTCGTCAAATACTATTCCCCGGCCCTCGCACACCTCGCAGGTGGTCGACATCGACTCGATCAGGCCCTCGGAGACCCGCTTCCGGGTCATCTCCACGAGGCCCAGCTCCGAGATGTCGAAGACCTGGGTGCGGGTCTTGTCCCTGGCCAGGGCGGTGCGGAGCGCAGCGCCGACCTTGTCCCGGTTCTCACGGATCTCCATGTCGATGAAGTCGATGACGATGATCCCGCCGATGTCCCGCAGGCGCAGCTGGCGGGCCACCTCGTCGGCCGCCTCCAGGTTGTTCCGGTAGACGGTCTCCTCCAGGTTGGTCGTCCCCACGTTCTTGCCGGTGTTGACGTCGATGACGGTGAGCGCCTCGGTGCGGTCGATCACCAGGGAGCCGCCCGACGGCAGGAAGACCTTGCGGTCGAGGGCCTTGTGGAGCTGCTCGTGGACGTGGAACCGCTCGAAGATGGGCAGTGCCTCGGCCTCGGGGTCGTAGTACTCGACCCGGTCGGCCAGCTCGGGGTTGACCGCTCCCACGTAGTCCCGGACCTGCTGGTACAGGGCCGGGTCGTCGATGACCACGCCCCGGTACTCCCGGTTGAGCTCCTCGCGGATCACCCGGACGGCGATGGCCGGCTCCCGGTAGAGGAGTGCGGCGCCCTGGCCCTTCAGGGAAGCGGCGGCGATGCCGTCCCACTGCTCGACGAGGCGGCCCACGTCGTGCTCGAGCTCCTCGGCACTGGCGCCGGCGGCGGCCGTGCGCACGATCAGGCCGTGTCCGTCGGGGCGCACGGCGTCGACGATCCTGCGGAGGCGCTTGCGCTCGGCGTCCTCGAGCCGCTTGGAGATGCCGTAGGCGGTCGAGTTGGGGACGAGCACCACGAAGCGGCCCGGGAGGGACACCTCCTGGGTCAGGCGGGCGCCCTTGGCCCCGATCGGGTTCTTGGTGACCTGGCACAGGATGGTCTGGCCCGGCTTGAGCAGCTGCTCGATCCGGGGCTGTCCTCCGCCCTTGCCCGACGACTCCACGTCGTCGGTGTCGTAGCGGACGTCGCCGTGGTAGAGCACGGCGTTCTTCGGTGTGCCGATGTCGATGAAGGCGGCCTCCATGCCCGGCAGCACGTTCTGGACCCGGCCCCGGTAGATGTTGCCGTCGATCTGCGTGGCGTCGTCCGAGGCCCGGGAGATGTAGTGCTCGACGAGGGTCCGGCCCTCGAGCAGGGCGATCTGGGTCATCTCGGGCCGCACGTGGACGCAGATCTGGTAGCGGCCGACGGCCTTGCCCCGGCGCTCCCGACCGCCCCGGCGTCCCTCACCCTTGGTGGCGCCGTCAGCCCGGGCGCCGCCGTCGACCCTGGTCGCCGACGGTGCGGGCCGAGAGGTGGCCGCCGACGCGGCCTGGGCCGCCCCGGCGGCGCTGCCACCGCCACCTCCACCCGAACGGGAGCCGCGGTTGCGGTTGCGCCCCCCACCCGAGCGCACCGGGTCCGGTGCTTCGGCCGGCGCCGCGCTCGAGCCGGGAGAAGCCGGACGGGTGTCGCCGATGGACGGTCGGCTGTCGCCGATCCTGGGTCGCTCGCCAGGGGCGGCGGGTGCGGCGGTGCCGCTGGGGACCGGCGTACCCGCTGCGCCGGCGCCGGGCGCCGGTGCCTCGGCACGGGGCGCCGGGTGGATCGTGGCGTCCGCCGTTGCCCCGCCGCCCGGCGGGGTGCGGTCCGGAGCCGCACCGGTGTCCGAGCTGGCCGGCGGGGCCGTGCGGGCCGACGGGGAGTCGCTCGCGCCTGCGCCCTCGGCCCCGCCCTGGCCTCCCGTGCGGCTCCTGCCCCGGCCGCCGCGCGACCCGCGGCGCCGCCGGTTGGCCGCACCGGCACCTGCACCGGCGCCGGCCGCACCCGATTCCGGGCCGACCCCCGAGGGGGCGTCGCCCGACGGGCCAGCGGGCGACGCGCCACGCGTGCCGCCCGCTGGGGCGGCCGTCACCACGTCAGCGCTGCGGGGTCCCTCCGGAACGCGGGCCGGGGCCCGGTCGGAGGTGGGGGCGGGCGACGAGGGGGGCGACTGGGCCCCGGGCGTCTGCCCGATAGGTGCTTCTGCCATCGAATTCCCTTCTCAGACTGTTCACGACGCACGCTCGAGGGCGTGCACGGCGCGGTCCGCAGCGGCCGGGACCACCCGGCCGAGGAGAGGCTCCTGTCGGAGCCCGTCGCGCTCGATCCACTGTTGTGTCCTGCAGGCCCGGTCGAGAACCGGGATACTCCCGGGGAGGCCGTCCGCGGCCGCCCCGTCGATGAACGTGGCGGGCACGGCGCCCGACACGGCGATGAGTCCGCGCACCAGCTCCACGGGGCGGACCCCGCGGGGCCGGGTCGTCAATTCGGCGACGAGTCCGACGGTGCGACCCGTCGGGTCCGCTTCCCGGTCCGACTCGGCGTCGGCCACGGCCAGGGCGAGCACGGACGGGCGCAGGTCGTCGATCTCCTGGCGCCCCTTGCGCTCCCGGGTGATCGGGACGGCGTCGGCCGCCAGCAGTGCGTCGACCCACCCGCCCAGTTCGTCACGGGTGGGACCGGCCAGGCGCATCGTCCACGAGCAGGACGTCACGATCTGCTGGAGCGACTCCTTCGACCGCTCCACCACGACCGCCTCCTCGATCTCCAGCCCGTCGGGCAGGAGGGCGTTGAGGGTGGCCGGCAGGGTGGCGACGTCGACGCCGGCCTCGGCGGCCCGCTCGGGGTCCAGCGCCACGTCGAGGTACTCCGCCAGGGACTCGGCGCCGGTGGGCAGGGCCAGGCCGAAGCTGAGCTGGGGCCGGGGCGAGAATCCCTCGGTGTAGGCCAGGGGCAGCCGGGCGCGGCGCAGGGCCCGCTCCCACATCCGGGCGACGTCGCGCTGGCTGGTGAAGCGGATCTTGCCGAGCTTGGAGAAGCGGAACCGGATACGCACCTCAGCCCCTCCCCTCCGTCGCCAGCGACACGGCGCTCCCACCCGGCCCGGGGGCCGGGGCGGCGCCGGACGGCGCCGTGGACAGGAATCGTACCGGCACCTGGCCCCCGGACGAGAGATCCTGCCCGGTGCCCTGGCTGCCGCCTGCCGGGGGAACGGCCGAGGCCACCACGTGCTCCACCCCGTACCCCGTGCAGGCCCCGCAGTCGTAGCAGGGCGTCCACCGGCAGTCGGCCAGGCCGTGCTCGGCCAGGGCGTCCTTCCAGTCCTGCCAGAGGAAGTCCCGGTGGAGACCGGCCGAGACGTGGTCCCAAGGCAGCACCTCGTCCTCGGTGCGGTGGCGGTAGACGGCGTCCTCCAGGGTCATGCCGTTGGCGGCCAGGGCATCGGTCCACAGGTCCAGGTCGAAGTGCTCGGACCACTCCTGGAAGGTGCCCCCGTTGCGCCAGACGTGCTCGATGACCGCACCCATCCGGCGGTCGCCCCGGCTGACGATTCCCTCGGCGGCGGTGGCCTTCGGGTCGTGCCAGCGGATGGTGAGCCCACGGACGGGCCGGGCCGCGTCCCGCAGCAGGTGGACCTTGCGTGTGAGCTCCTCGATGGTGTTCTGGCCGAACCACTGGAACGGTGTCTGCACCTTGGGCACGAAGCCGCCGACCGAGGCGGTCACGGTGACCGACGAGTGGTAGCGCTTGCCGATGGCCACGCACTGCTTGGCGAGGGCCACGATGCCCAGGGTGTCCTCGTCGGTCTCGGTCGGGAGGCCGATCAGGAAGTAGAGCTTGACCCGCTTCCACCCCTGGCTGAACGCGGCATCGACGGCGGCGTACAGGTCCTCCTCGCGGATGAGCTTGTTGATGACCTGGCGCATGCGCCAGGTCCCACCCTCGGGGGCGAAGGTCAAGCCGGTGCGGCGGACCCGCTGGATCTGGGCCGCCGTGCCCACGGTGAAGGCGTCCACCCGCAGGCTGGGCAGGCTGACCGACACCTGGCCGCCGCACGAGGGGTCGTCGATGATCCCGGTGACGGTCTCCTCGATGCCCGAGTAGTCGGCGCTCGACAGCGAGGTGAGGGCCACCTCGTCGTAGCCGGTCCGCCCGAGGCCGGCGCTGACCATGGTCCGCACCTGGTCGGCCGGGCGCTCGCGCACCGGCCGGGTGATCATGCCGGCCTGGCAGAAGCGGCAGCCCCGCGTGCAGCCCCGGAACAGCTCCACGTTGAGCCGGTCGTGGACGACCTCGATCAGGGGCACCAGCTGCTGCTTCGGGTACGGCCAGTCGCCCAGGTCGGTGATGGTCCGCTTCTCGACCCGGGCCGGCGTTTCGTCGGACCGGGGGGCGATGCCGGCCAGGCGCCCGCTGTCGAGGTCGTAGGTGACGTCGTAGCAGGCGGGCACGTAGACCCCGGGGACGCGGGAGAGGTCACGCAGGAGCGCCTGGCGGTCCCCTCCGCCGGTACGGGCCGGCCCGGCCCGGTGGGCGGCCAGCACCTCGTTGCACTCGCCGACGACCTCCTCGCCGTCGCCCAGGACGAAGCAGTCCACGAAGTCGCCCAGCGGCTCGGGGTTGAAGACGCAGTGCCCGCCGGCGAAGACGACCGGGTGCTCGGCCGTGCGGTCTGCGGCCCGGACGGGCACGCCGGCCAGGTCGATGAGGTTGAGGACGTTGGTGTAGACCAGCTCGGCCGACAGGTTGAAGGCGAGGACGTCGAAGTCGCCGGCGGCCAAGTGGTTCTCCATCGAGAACAGCGGCAGGCCGTCCGCACGCATGGCCGCCTCCATGTCGACCCACGGCGCGTAGGACCGCTCGGCCACGGCGTCGGGGCGCTCGTTGAGGATCTCGTAGAGGATCTGGAGGCCCTGGTTGGGCAGCCCGACCTCGTAGGTGTCGGGGTACACGAGCAGCCAGGAGACCGCGTCGGGGCGGTGCTCCACCTGCTGGGCCCCCAGCTCGCCCCCGATGTACCGGGCCGGCTTGGTGACGTGGGCGAGGAGCGGCTCGATCTGTGGCCAGAGAGACTCCATGTCCCCCTCCATCCTAGGGCCACCCCGGTGCGGCCCCGGACAGGGGGCCGGTCGGGGTCCCCGGGGGCGTCACCGCCGGCCGGGTCGGGAGCCGGACGGGACCCGGCTGGCTCAGCCGGGCAAGGTCGTCGTGGTCGTTGTCGCAGTCGTGGTCGTTGTCGCAGTCGTGGTCGTGGTCGTCGAGGTGGCCGGCGCCGTCGGCAGCGGCAGCGGCGTCGTGCTGCGGGAAGCGTCCTGGGGGGGCGGGACCGCCGCCGGGCCCACCGGGTGGGTGGCCAGGTAGCTGTAGATGTCCCGGACCACCGGGGCAGCCGCCTGGGCGCCGTAACCGGCCTGGTCGATCACGCACACCACCACGTACTGGGGGGTCGCGACCGGACCGAACCCGACGAACCACGCCGTGGGCTCCTTGCCGGCCACGGTGTCGGCCGTCCCCGTCTTGCCGGCAAGTCCCCCCGGGAAGTTCAGGCCCTGGAAGGAACCGTAGGCGGTGCCGTTGGGGCTCTGGACGACCCCGGTGAACCCGGTCAGCATCGCCTGGTAGGTCGACGGGGACAGGGCCACGTGCCCGACCACCTGGGGGGCGAACCGCTTCAGCACCTGGCCCGACGGGCTGACCTCGGCCGCCGCCACCTGGGGGGCGTAACGGGTGCCCCCGTTGGCGAAGGTGGAGTAGGCGGTGGCCTGCTCGATGGGGGTGATGTACGTGCCGGCCTGGCCGAACGCCATCTCGATGTTGTCGCCGGTGTACCAGGTGGTGTTGGGGAACGCCTTGGGAGCCAGGGCGTGCAGCTTGACCCGCTGGGCCTGGCTGTCGACCCGGCCCTGGGCCTCGCCCGGCAGGTCGATGCCGGTCAGTTCGCCCAGGCTGTACTGGGCGGCCTGGTCCTGGATGGCGGTGGGGCCGTACTTGGCCGACTGGGCGTAGAAGAGGTAGCCGAGGTTGTAGAAGAAGTCGTCGCTCGACACGGTGAGGGCGCCCGAGACGTTGTACGTGCCGGCCGGGTCGCCGGCGCTGTTGTGGAACACGCAGGTGGTGCTGTTGTACTGGCACCCCGGCGTCTTGAACGTGCCGTTGTCGTAGTAGGTGAAGTCCGGCGAGATCAGGCCCGTCTGGAGGGCGGCGGTGGCCGTGTTCAGCTTGAAGGTCGAGCCCGGGGTGTAGAGGCCGTCGATGGCCCGGTTGAGCAGGGGCTGGTTGTGGGCCGGGTCGGACAGTGCCGCGTACTGCGCCGTGGTGATGCCGCCGACCCACACCGACGGGTTGTAGCTCGGGTACGACGACATGGCGTAGACGGCGCCGGTCTGGGGGCTCATGACCACGACGGCACCGCCGGTGGCCGCCGGGTAGCAGCCGGCGTTGTTGTTGCAGGCCTTGTCGTAGGTCTTGCGCAGGCTCTCGACCTGGGTGGCCAGGGCGTTGTCCGCAACCTGCTGGAGGTTGGTGTCGAGGTTGGTGACGATGTTGGCGCCCGGCGTCGGGGGGGTCGACTTGAGTACGCCGGCCACCTGCCCCTTGGGGTCGACCTCGAGCTCCTGGGTGCCCGGTACGCCGTGCAGGGCCGTTTCGTACTGGTACTCGAGGCCGGCCTGGCCGAAGGCATCGCCGGCCAGATAGCCCTGGGCCGCCCGGGACTTCAGCTCGGCGGTGTTGATGGTGCCCACGTAGCCCAGCACCTGGGCGGCCGGGTAGGTCCCCTGGGCCGGGCCCGGCAGCTGGGTCTGCAGGTAGTTGCGCTGGGTCGTCGGCTGCGACGACACGCCCGGGAACTCCGCCTGGTGCTCCTTGATGTACAGCACGTCCGCCGGCGGGGCGTCGTTGAGGATCGGCACCGGCTTGTACAGGCTGTACTGCTGGTTGTTGATGGCTGCCGTCACCTGGGCCTGCGTCTCCCCCACCACCGCCGCCAGACGCCCGATGACCGTCGGATCGTGGAGGGCCGCCACCCGGGACAGGGTGATCTCCTCGGTGACCTTGTTGTCGACCAGCGGGTAGCCGTTGCGGTCGAGGATCAGGCCCCGGGTGGGGGTCACCGGGACCGAGCGGATCTGGTTGGCCACTACCGCCTGGGCGGCGGCGGGCGCCTGGAGGACCTGCAGGGCCCACAGGCGCAGGCCGAGGACGGCGAACAGGCCGACCACGGCGATCCCCACGATGCGCAGGCGGAGCCCGGGCCGGGACTCCGTGGTGTCCGGCGCGTCGAGGAGTCCCTCCACCGAGAACCGGCTCTGGCGCATGCGCGGCTGGCGGGTCTTGGCGCGGGTCGGCTTGGGGCCGGCGGGGGCACCGAAGATGCCCTTCCCGCCGAAGGGGTGGCGCAGGGAGCGGCTCACGGGCGCCCAGTATCCCAAGTGGTCGGCGCCGGCGGTACGCGGGGGGTCACCGGGCCGCACCCACGCCGACGTCGGAGGTGGGCATGCCCTCGGTCGAGGAACGGGCCATCCCCCAGGCCATCGCCTTCATGGCCGGCCAGGCCAGGACGGCGTTGGTGACCGAGACGACGACCACGATGCGGACCAGGGCAACGTGGAGCATCTGGGGCTGGCCCAGCACCGATCCGAGGGCCCCGTAGGTGAGCTCGTACAGGGCGCTCCCTCCCAGGGCCGCCACCGGGGCGAGCCACCACGCCGTGCGGTCGAGGGCCACGGTGGCCAGGCCGACGCCGAACCCCAGCAGGCAGGCCGCCAGGGCCGACAGCCCGAACGGCGTGGGCAGGAAGAGGTCGGCCACCAGGCCGGTCCCGAAGCCGATGGTCGCCCCCCGGGACGGCCCGCCGATGATGCCGGCCACGATGGGCAGCAGGACCATGATGTCCGGGTGGACGCCGCCGATGCGGAGGTCGAGCATCACCGTCTGCTGGAGCACCAGGAACCCGAGGACGACGAGCGTCAGCCGGGCCGCGTCGCGTGGGGTCACGCGCTCGGCCCCCACAAGACCACCGACACGTAGCGGAGGTGGGTGAGGTCGGCCAGCGGCTGGAGGCTCACCGACTCCTGTGAGGCGGAGCTGCCGGTGTGGCTGGCCTTGACCGTGGCCACCGGGATCCCGGGCGGGAACAGCGCCCCCTGGAGGCCGCTCGTGCTGAAGACCTCCCCGTTGGTGAGGGGGGTGTTGGACGGGACCAGCTCGGCGCTCAGGGGCCTGCCCGAGCCGGTGCCGTTCAACACGGCCAGCGATCCCGGGGCCGGACCGTAGGTGGTGCCCACCGCCGACTGGCCGTCGGTGATCAGCCGGACGGTGGCGGTGTGGTGGCTGACCGCCACGACCAGGCCGACCAGCCCACCGAGGCCGACAACCGGCATGTTGAGCTGGACGCCGTCGGCCCGGCCCACGTCGATGCCGATGGTGGCGGCAAAGTCGCTGGCCCCGAAGTCGGTGACCTCGGCCGGCACCGTCTGGAGGTTGCCCAGGTACGGCAGGTTGAGCAGGGCCGACAGCTGCTTGAGGGACTGGGCCTGCTGGGCGGCCGCCGCCTGCTCCATCTTGAGCTGGGCGATCTCGGCCTGGAGCTTCTGGTTCTGCTCGCGCACGGCGCCGTAGTGGACCGAACCGGCCAGGAAGCTCCCGATCGGCTCGACGACGGCGTTGACCCCCGAGCGCACCGGGGCGAAGGCGTCGGACGCCGCCGAGCGGACGCCGGAGGTCACCACGTGCAGGCCGCCTCGGGCGTCCAGGGTGATGATGGTGATCGCGGCGAGGACCAGGATCACCAGGGTGGTTCGGGGGCGGCGGGAGCGCCGCGGCATCGCCACGAGAGTACGGCCGCCCCTGCGGTCAGCGGGCCGACGAGGTGATGAGGACCTGCTTCAGGGCCTCGAACTCCTCCAGGCACTGGCCACTGCCGATGGCCACGCAGTTCAGCGGGTCGCGGGCCACCACGATGGGCATGCCCGTCTCCTGGGTGAGACGGCTCTCGAGCCCGTGCAGGAGTGCGCCGCCACCCGTCAGGACGATGCCCTGCTCCATGATGTCGGCGGCCAGCTCCGGAGGGGTCCGGTCGAGGGTCACCTTGACGGCGTCGACGATGGCCGACACCGGCTCGTCGATGGCCTGGCGGATCTCCTGGGTGGAGATGACGACGGTCTTCGGCAGTCCGGTGACCAGGTCGCGACCGCGGATCTCGGCGTGCAGCTCCTCCTCGAGCTCGTAGGCCGAGCCGAGGGCGATCTTGATCTCCTCGGCGGTGCGCTCGCCCAGGGCCAGGCTGTACTCCTTCTTCACGAAGGACACGATGGCCTCGTCCAGCTCGTCGCCGCCGATCCGGATGGACTGGCTGGTGACGATGCCGCCGAGGGAGATGACGGCGACCTCGGTGGTGCCGCCGCCGATGTCGACGACCATGTTGCCGGTCGGCTCGTGCACCGGCAGTCCGGCGCCGATGGCTGCGGCCATGGGCTCCTCGATGATGTAGGCCTTGCGGGCGCCGGCGTACTCGGCGGCCTCCATGACGGCGCGCTGCTCGACCCCGGTGATGCCCGACGGGACGCAGATGACCATGCGCGGCTTGGCGAAGCGGCGCTGGTGGACCCGGTGGATGAAGTAGCGGAGCATCTTCTCGCAGATCTCGAAGTCGGCGATGACACCGTCCTTCAGCGGGCGGATGGCCTGGATGTGGCTCGGGGTGCGGCCGATCATGCGCTTCGCCTCGGCGCCCACCGCGAGCGGGCGGCCGTCCTTGGTGTTGACCGCGACCACCGACGGCTCGTTCAGGACGATGCCGCGGCCGCGCACGTACACCAGGGTGTTGGCGGTGCCGAGGTCGACGGCCATGTCGCGTCCCAGGAGGGAGAAACTGTTGTCGCGCATCAGAGATGCACTCCTCTGTAGTTCATCGGGCCGGCGGACACGGGGGCGCGTGCGCAGTCCGGGCTTCCGCTGCGCAGGCAGGTCGTTGCCGCTGGCATGTGCCCCTCAGGCTACGGGATGCAGGAGGGTGGCACAAGGGCGGCCGTGGCCGCGGCAGGGCTCGGGACGGTTCCGGCCCAGGTCAGGAGGGGTGTCCGGTCGGGAGGTGGTCCTGGCGGCGGTGCGGCCCGTTGGACCTGGTCCTACAGGCCGGGGAAGAAGAGGGCGATCTCCCGCTCGGCCGACTCATTCGAGTCCGACCCGTGCACGAGGTTCTCGCCCATCTCGATGGCCAGGTCGCCCCGGATCGTCCCGGGTGCGGCGTCGACCGGGTTGGTGGCACCCATCAGGTTGCGGACCACCTTGTAGGTGTCGTCCGGTCCCTCGACGACCATCGCCAGCACCGGCGACCGGGTGATGAAGGTCACCAGCTCGTCGAAGAACGGCTTGCCGTCGTGCTCGGCGTAGTGCGCCGCAGCCGTCTCGGTGCTGATCGTGCGCAGCTCGGCCGCCACCAGGCGGAGGCCCTTGCGCTCGATGCGACCGAGGATCTCCCCGGACAGTCCGCGTTCGACGGCGTCGGGCTTGGCCAGTACCAGAGTTCGTCCCACAAGCGGGGCAGGCTAGCCGAAGTCGACGGCGCCGCTGGCGCGACAGCGGCCGGTCACGCTCCCGTCGCACGGGGCCGACGGCAGCGGCGCGCCTCCCTCGAGCGAATTCGGCCTCAGGCGTCCCGGGGAAGGAGGGCCTCACGGGCGTCGGCCACGACGTAGAGCGACCCGCACACGATCACCCGGTCGCCCGGGCCCGACTGCTCCACGGCCCTCCGGACCGCCTCGGCCGGGGTGGCGGCCACGGCAACGTCCATGCCGAGCGACACCGCCGCCCCGGCCACGTCCCCGACCGGTAGTGCCCGGGGGCTGTTCGGGGCGCAGGCGATGACCGAGCGCACGCCGGCCGACACCAGGGAGTCGAGCATTGCCGTCGGGTCCCGTCCGGTCAGCATCCCGACGACCGCCGTCGTCTCCCCCTCGGTGGCGAACTCCTCGGTCAGCGAGCGGGCGAGGACCATCATGCCGGCCGCGTTGTGGGCGCCGTCGACCAGGACCAGCGGGTGGCGCCCGATCACCTCGAGGCGACCCGGCACCTGGACGGCGCCCAGGCCCTCCTCGACCACGTCCTCGTGCAGCGGCGACCCGAAGAACGCCTCGGCGGCGGCCAGGGCGCAGGCGGCGTTGTCACCCTGGTGACTGCCGTGCAGCGGCACCAGCACCTCGCCGTAGGCAGCGCCGGGGGTGCGCAGGTCCACGAGCCGTCCGCCCACCGCCAGCCGGTTCGACGTGCAGGCGAAGTCCACACCCCGGGCCCACAGCTCCTGGACGCCGGCCCGCTCCGCCTCGGCCCGGAACAGGGCCACCAGGACCGGATCGGTCTCCCCCACCACGGCCCGCCCGCCGGAGGTGAAGATCCCCGCCTTGTCGCGGGCGATGTCCTCGAGAGTGGGACCGAGGACCTCGGTGTGGTCGTAGCTGATGTTGGTGATGACCGACACGGCGGCGTGCACGATGTTGGTGCAGTCCCAGGTACCGCCCAGGCCGACCTCGACCACGGCGACGTCGACCGCCTCGTCGGCGAACCACATGCACGCGGCGGCCGTCAGCAGCTCGAACCGGGTCGGGGGCTCGTCCATCAGGGACTCCACCCTGGCCAGGGAGTCGAGGACGTCGCAGAACGCCTCGTCGTCGATGGGATCGCCGTTGCGGGCGATGCGCTCGTTCACCCGGGACAGGTTGGGACTGGTGTACGTGCCGACGCTCAGCCCCATGGCCGACAGCAGCGAGCTGGTCATGGCCGCCGTCGACCCCTTGCCGTTCGTCCCGGTGATGTGGATCACCGGGTAGGCGGTGTGCGGATCGCCGAGGAGGGCGGCCAGCGCCCGCATGCGGTCGAGCGACGGCAGGGTACGGCGGGTCGGCATGGCCGACTCGAAGTCGACGTGGGCGTCGAGCCAGGCCAGGGCGTCGGTGAGGTCGGCGAAGGTCACGGGTGGGCGCGTGGGGCCACGGTGCTCCGGTGCGGCGGGGAGGACAGGGGGCGCCCCCTACGAGGCGGCCCGGCGGCTGCGGCTCGCCTTGGCCGGCGGGCTGAGCGGCACCAGGGTCGGGTGGACCTTGTCGAGCACGACGGCCCGGTCCACGACGCACTTGGAGATGTCGGTGCGGCTCGGCAGATCGTACATGACCTCGAGGAGGACCTCTTCGAGGATCGCCCGGAGCCCGCGTGCCCCGGTTCCCCGCAGCAGGGCCTGCTCGGCCACGGCCTCGAGGGCGTCGTCGGTGAACTCCAGCTCCACGTGGTCCAGCTCGAACGTGCGCTTGTACTGGCGGACCAGGGCGTTCTTGGGCTCCATCAGGATGCGGATCAGCGCTTCCTTGTAGAGGTGGGACACGGCGCTGACCACGGGGAGCCGGCCGATGAACTCGGGGATGAGTCCGAACTTCATCAGGTCCTCGGGGAGGACGTGGCGCAGCAGCTCCGAGTCGTCGCGCTCGGACGCCTTGCGCACCTCGGCCCGGAAGCCCATTCCCTTGCGGCCGATGCGGCTCTCGATGATCTGGTCGATCCCGGCGAAGGCACCGCCGCAGATGAACAGGATGTTGGTGGTGTCGATCTGGATGAATTCCTGGTGCGGGTGCTTGCGGCCGCCCTGGGGCGGGACCGAGGCGGTTGTGCCCTCGAGGATCTTCAGCAACGCCTGCTGCACGCCCTCGCCGGATACGTCACGGGTGATCGAGGGGTTTTCCGACTTGCGGGCGATCTTGTCGATCTCGTCGATGTAGATGATCCCGGTCTCGGCCCGCTTCACGTCGTAGTCGGCGGCCTGGATGAGCTTGAGGAGGATGTTCTCGACGTCCTCGCCCACGTAGCCGGCCTCGGTCAGGGCCGTGGCATCGGCGATGGCGAAGGGCACGTTGAGCATGCGGGCCAACGTCTGGGCGAGCAGGGTCTTGCCGCAGCCGGTCGGACCGAGCAGGAGGATGTTCGACTTGGCCAGCTCCACGTCGTTGTCGTGGGCCCCGTTGTTGCCGGCCTGGACCCGCTTGTAGTGGTTGTAGACAGCGACCGACAGGATCTTCTTGGCGTACTCCTGCCCGATCACGTAGTCGTTCAGGAACTCGTAGATCTCCTTGGGCTTCGGCAGTTCGTCGAAGCTCAGCTCGGTCGTGTCGGCGAGCTCCTCGGCGATGATGTCGTTGCAAAGCTCGATGCACTCGTCGCAGATGTAGACACCGGGACCGGCGATAAGCTTCTTGACCTGCTTCTGCGACTTGCCGCAGAAGCTGCACTTGACCAGGTCGCCACCGTCTCCGAATTTCGCCACGTCGGTTCCTCGTGTCCTTCTGTCGGCGGCCCTGCTGCTCGACCGAACGCTGTGCTGCCTGTGGGAACTGCTGCCGGTGCGATCCACCCGGCGCCCCCGATCGCCGGGACCACCGATCCTAGCGGCTGGGGTGGAGCGAACCGGGCCTTCTCACCCGGCGCCCACTCCTTGCGGCGCGTGCTAGGCGGCGCCGATAGCGTCGATGGGGAGCGTGTCGCGGGCCGTGATGACCTCGTCGAGGAGGCCGTACTCGACGGCCTCGGCCGCAGTCATGATGAAATCGCGGTCGGTGTCCTTCGACACCCGCTCGGGACTCTGGCCGGTGTCCTCGGCGAGCATGCCGTTGAGCAGGTCCCGCATGCGGAGGATCTCCCGGGCCTGCAGCTCGATGTCGCTGGCCTGGCCCTCGACGCCGCCGAAGGGCTGATGGAGCAGGATCCGGGCGTGGGGCAGGGCGAAGCGCTTCCCCTTGGTGCCGGCGCCGAGCAGCACGGCAGCGGCCGAGGCCGCCTGGCCGAAGCAGAACGTCGACATGTCCGGCTTGATGTACTTCATCGTGTCGTAGATGGCGAACAGCGCGGTGATGTCCCCACCCGGCGAGTTGATGTAGAGGTGGATGTCCTTGTCCGACTCCTCCGACTCCAGGAACAGGAGCTGCGCGCACACCAGGTTGGCCACCGTGTCGTTGATCGGGGTGCCCAGGAAGATGATGCGCTCCTTCAGCAGGCGGGAGAACAGGTCGTAGTTGCGCTCCCCCCGGCTGGTGGACTCGACGACCCACGGGACGCTGTAGCCCTGTGCATCGATCGACCTGCTTGCCTCTGTGAAACTCACTCCGAGTCCTCCTCGCCCTCGTTCACCTTGAGGGCGTCCCGCGAAACGGGCGCCCCGCTGTCGTCGACCAACTCGACGGAATCCACCAGCCATCGCATCGCTTTGGCCTTGCGTCGGTCCGAGCGTACCGCCGAGAGCCTCCCGGCCTGTTCCAGTTGGCTCCGGACCTGGTCGGCGTCCATGTCGAGCCGGCTGCCCATGGCGGCCAGCTCCTCGTCGAGCTCCTCGTCGGTGACCTCGATGGCCTCGGCCTCGACCAGGGCTCGCAGGGCGAGGTCGGCCTTCACGCTCTGGAGCGACTGGGCCCGCAGCTCCTCCAGGAACTCCTCCTCGGAGCGCCCGGTGACACCGAGGAACTGGCCCAGGTTCATGCCCTGGCCCTCGAGACGGTGGTTGAGGTCGTGGATCCGCTCACGCAGCTCCTGGAGGACGAGCTGCTCGGGGATCTCCTCGGTGACCAGCTCGCAGAGAGCCTCGACCGTGTTCTGCTGGAGCGCCATCTGGGCCTCGACGATGCGACGCTGGCGCAGCCGCTCGGCGATATCGGCCCGCAGCTCGGCCATGGTGGCGAACTCGGAGGCCTCCTCGGCCCAGTCGTCGTCCGCGTCGGGGAGCGACAGCTCCTTGACCTCCTTCACCACGATGGTGAAGGAGACGGTCTGTCCGAGTGCCTCGATCTCGGAGTCGAAGGTGACCGTGTCCCCCGCCCCGGTGCCGACGAGCTGGTCGTCGAGCCCGGGGATGACCGTGTCGGAGCCGACCTCGTAGAGGAAGTCATCGGCGGTCAGGTCCGAGTCGTCACCGTCGACGTCCGCCTCCGGACGAGTGCCGCGGATGTCGATCGTCACCTGGTCGCCGGACTGCACGGGCCGATGCACGTCCTTAAGCTCGCCCGATGTCGCCCGCAGGCGGTCCACCTGCGCGGCCACCTCCTCATCGGTGACCTCGAGGGCGGGCAGGGTGACGACCAGGCCGCCGTACCCGGGGATGGCTACCGAGGGGCGCACTTCGACCACGGCCTCGAACGACAGCGGTCCCGACTCCTCGCCGGCGGTGATGTCGATGTCGGGCTGGTCGATGGGGTCGACCTCGGTCTCGTCGACGGCCCGCGAGTAGAACTCGGGCAGGGCCTCGCGGATGGCCTCGCCGCGCAGCGCGGCCTTCCCGCCCATCCGCGACTCGAGCACCTTGCGGGGGACCTTCCCCGGCCGGAACCCGGGCACCCGGACCTCGCGCGACAGACGCTGGAGCACGTCGTCGAGGGCTTCGTCCATCTCCGTTTCGTCGATCTCGACGGTGAGACGGACCTTGTTGCCCTCCTCGGGCGCTGCTGTCGCTCGCATACGAATAGAGGAGTGTACTGGCCCCCGAGGGCCTCCCTTCCCGTCCCGGCGCGCACCCGGGCGGACCTGCACGGCGACCCTTCCCGACCCGCCGCGCGCCGTGCCCGGGCAGACGGGCGGCGGCTCACACCATGAAGGCCATCGCCCCGAGCACCCGGTGCCCGAGGGCGGCGTCGCCGTCGACCTCGACCGCGGCGGCGTCGGCTCCGACGGCGTCGGCCCGACCGAACCCGAACCGCCAGAACGTCGCCTGGTCCATCGAGAGGGTCACCGTCGGCACGCTCGGCCCGCCGTCGTCCACCACCGCGGCGCGCCCGCCGAGCACCGCCACGGTGAACCGGCGCCCGAGCGGGCCGGTGACGACGAAGCGCACCGTGGTGCCGTCCGGCGGGGCGACCCGTTTGCCGACCACGTAGGCCATGGAGGCCGCGCACCGGTCGAGCACCGCCGACTCGCCGGCGGTGTCACGGCCGCCCGGACGGCCGACGGCCCGGCGCACGTCCTGCTCGTGGGCCCAGCCGTCGAGTAACCGGGTCACCAGGAAGCCGCGGTAGGGCACCTCCCCCACCGGACTCCAGACGACCACGTCGAACCGGTCGGCAGGCATTGCCCGCAGCTCGGCCAGCCGCCGTCCGGTCACCGCCCGGAACTCGGCGAGCACCTCCGGGCCGGGCACGGCCCGCCGGGCCTCGATCCACGGCTCGTTGAGGGCGGCGAACTCGTTACGCACGTGGTCCGGCACCACGGGCAGCGGCGGCGGGGCCTCGTCGCCGAGGACCATGCGCTCGACACCGATGACGTGGGCGACCTGGTCCCGGACCGTCCAGCCCGGGCAGTCGGTGGGCAGCTCCCACTGCCCGGGGGCGAGCTCCTCGCACGCCGAGGCGAAGGAAGCCCACACCTCGGCCAGGTCGTCGACGACCTGCTCGTGGTGGGGCCCCGTGCCGGCCGGCGCCGCGTCGGGCACCGGGCCGGCGGGGTCCGGAGCGGGCGGCACGTGGTCGGAAGGGGTCGGGCTCAGCCGGGGAGGTTGGCCTCTATGGCGTCGATGACCTCCGGCGCCTCCGGGTCGACCATCGGGCGGAACCTCTGGAGGATCGTGCCGTCGGGACCCACGAGGAACTTCTCGAAGTTCCACTGGATGTCGCCGGCCTCGCCCTCGGCGTCGGGGAAGGCGGTGAGCTCCTCGTACACCGGGTGGCGGTCGTCGCCGTTGACGTCGACCTTCTCGAACATCGGGAACGAGACCCCGTAGGTGGTCGAGCAGAAGGTGGCGATCTCCTCCGGGGAGCCGGGCTCCTGGGCCCCGAACTGGTTGCACGGGAACCCGAGCACGGTGAAGCCCTTGTCGCCGTAGGTCCGCTGCAGGCGTTCCAGGCCCTCGTACTGGGGGGTCAGCCCGCACTTGGAGGCGACGTTGACCACCAGGAGGGTCGTGCCGCGATAGTCGCCGAGCGAGGCCTGCTCGCCCTGGAGGGTGTGGAGGGAGACGTCGTGGATGGTCATTTGCCGAGTGTAGGGGCGCGCCACGGTCGCCGCCGGTTCGCCGGGTACCCGGCGCAACGCCCGGTGCATCCGTCATGTCATGCAGGGTGCGGTGACCGGGCGGCCGCGGTCCCGATGTCCCGTGGGGCTAAAGCACCGGGTGCCACGGGACGAAGAGGAGAGGAGTACCGGTCGCCAGCTCGCGACCCCCGGATTCGGAACAGATCGGATGGAGCACATGGCGTTCGAGGTCGACGACGTGGAGCACGCCGGAGCGTCCCTGCCCGGGGTGTCGGGAGCCGTCGTCCAGACGCTGGTCGCCCTCGTCCGGAACGAGGCCGGCGACGCCGGGCTGGCGCAGATGCTGGCCCTGGCCGCCGAAGAGCGGTCCTTCCCCGCCCTGGGCGACATCGACCGACTCACCCCGCTCGACGAGGCCGTGGCCCTGTTCGCCGCCGCCGGCCTGGTCACCGGCGACGCCGCCATCGCCCTCCACGTCGGCCAGGAGCTGCTGTGGACCGGCGACGGAGCCGACCTGGCGGCCCGGGTGCGCTCCCTCGACACCGTGGAGGACGCCTTCCGCCACGTGGGCGCCGTGGTGGCCAGGTTCGAGGGCGCGACCGACGCCATCGCCCTCGAGGTCGGCCCCGGCCGGGCGCTCGTCCAGGTCGCCGCCGTCGACGGTGGTCGCCACGCCCACCTGTGCGAGCTCACCCGGGGATTCCTGGGAGAGCTGCCGGCGCTGTTCGACCTCCGCCCCGCCCTCGTGACCGAGCACGAGTGCGCGGCCCGGGGCGGACGCGTGTGCCGCTACGAGCTCCGCTGGGAAGTGACGGACCCGGCCGCCCAGCCCTATGGTGCGACACCTGACCACCAGGTGCCGGTGGGCCCCGAGACCGCTGGGCAGGACCGGACCCGGCCCGTAGCGCACGTCCGCACCGGGTCTGCGGACCGGCCCGACTACGCCGTTGAGCAGCCGGACCACCGGCGGGTGCCCCGCGACAACGGGCAGACCGGAAACGGCTCCAACGCAAACGGGTCGGCACCCGCCAACAACGGCTGGGTCCGCGCCGGCGACGGCTTCCCGGCCGGCCACACCGCCGGGCCCGAGCAGTCGGTCGACGTCGACATCCTGGCCGAGCAGCTGACTGCGGCCCGGGCCGCACTGGTCGACGCCGTCGCCGAGGCGGCGCACTGGGAGGCGGAGGCCACCCGTGAGCAGGCTGTGCGCCGGGCCGACGGTGAGCGGGACCAGGCCGCCGCACGGGCCGAGGCCGATCGCGCCCGCCACGAGGTCGAGCGCCTCGAGGAGCTCCTCGAGGGCACCACCGCCGCCATGATCGACTTCTTCGCACTCGACGTCGACACGCTGCTGACCGAGCTCGCCTCGCGGGCCGACCAGGTCGTGCCGGTCGACCGGTTCCTCCTCATGATCCGGGTCGGCCCGGGCCTCCCCATCGAGCTGCACCACCGGGGCCTCGGCGACGACGAGGCCCGCGCGCTCACCGCCGAGCTGTGGAACGCCGGCGCCGACGACGACCCCGGCCGCCGGGTGCTCGACATCGCCTCGCCTCGGCGCCGCTACGGCCGCCTGGCCGTCTTCCTCGACCCGGGTGTCGCGCACACCACCACCGACGATCTCGTCCTGCGGCTCTTCCTCCACTATGCCGCCAACGTGCTCGACGTGTTCACCGTCCTGTCCGAAGCCCGTACCAGCGACTCCACGGCGCGGACCATCCTGTCGTTCTCCGAACGGCTGTCCGGACTCACCAACCTGGCCCAGGCGCTGCAGATCCTGGCCGACACCGTTCCCGAGGTGACCGGCTGTGCCCAGGCGACCGTGTACCTGTGGGACAAGGACCACTCGCGGCTCGTGCTCGGCGCCTACACGACCGGCATGACACCGCCCGACGCCGACCTCGGGTCCATCGCCCCGCTGTGGACGACCACCCACATCCAGGCGCTCCGGCCGGGCGAGGCGGCGGACGCCGGAGGCGAGGACCCGTCCGGGACCTCTGCCGGGGCCGGAGCCGGGGCTGACGGCGCCGACGGCCGGGACCCGCTGTCGGTCGAGATCGAGAACCCGCTGATCCAGCGCATGATCACCGAACGCGAGGTCATGGTCCTCGACGCATCGACGGTGGGCGATCCGCTCCTGCGCCGGCTGATGGAGGAGTCGGGCGTGCCTGCCTCGGTCGTCGCCCCCCTCTTCGCGGCCGGCGTCTTCCTGGGCGTGATCGCCGCCAACTTCGCCAAGGACGCGGCCCCGGGGAGGATCCACGCCGCCGACCTCCACGAGCGGCTGAGCGGTCTGGCCGACCAGGCCGCCACCGCCATCCAGAACCTGGAGCTCCTGGAGAAGGTCTCCCACATGGCCTGGCACGACGCCCTCACCGGGCTCCCGAACCGTCGGCTCTTCGAGGACCGCGTCGAGCAGGAGCTCGTGCGCTCGCGCCGGGTGGGCGAGCCGGTCTGCATGTTCTTCGTCGACCTCGACAACTTCAAGACCGTCAACGACACCTACGGCCACGCCACCGGCGACGAGCTCATCCAACTGGTGGCCCAGCGCCTGCTCGACACCGTCCGGAGCCAGGACACGGTGGCCCGGGTGGGAGGGGACGAATTCGCCATCCTGCTGCCCGGCCTGGTCGACCAGCTCTCCATCAACCAGCTGGCGGAACGAACCCTCGACGCCATGCACACGCCGTTCCCGATCTTCGGCGAGGAGGTCACCACCTCGGCGTCGGTGGGGATCGCCATCGCCCCCGAGCACGGCGATACCTACGACGACCTGCTCAACCGGGCGGACGAGGCGATGTACCGGGCCAAGGACCACGGGCGCGACGCCTTCGAGATGTTCCACCACACCCCTGGCCCGAGCAATCCGGGCCGGCGGTCCCTCGACGACCGTCAGCTGCACACCGACCTGATCAGTGCACTCGACGGCAACCAGTTCTTCCTCGTCTACCAGCCCTACATCGACCTGCGGACGGCCGAGATCGTGGGCGTCGAGGCCCTCATCCGCTGGCAGCACCCGACCCTCGGCGTGCTCGACCCGCCCCGGTTCATCCCCATGGCCGAGCGCAGTGACCTCATCGTCGCCCTCGACAACTGGGTGCTGTGGCAGGCCTGCCGCCAGCTCCGCTCCTGGCGCGACCACGGCATGGACCCGCTGCGCCTGTCGGTCAACCTGGCGTCCCGGGACCTGTCCAGCCCCGACTTCTTCGACAGCGTGCAGCGCACGCTGGTCGACACCGGCATCGACCCCTCGCTCCTCGAGCTCGAGATCACCGAGCGGGTCGTCCTCGACAAGACCGGCCCGGCAGTCGGCAACATCGACCGGCTCCGCAAGCTCGGCGTCCGCTTCACCATCGACGACTTCGGCTCGGGCAACTCGTCGCTCGACCGCATCGGCAGCTTCCCGGTGAGCACGCTCAAGATCGACCAGTCGTTCGTCCAGGTCCTCGGGCCCGAGGACGAGGAGAACAGCCTGGTGTCGGCCATCATCGCCATGGCCGGCAAGCTCGGGCTCTCCTGCGTGGCCGAGGGGGTGGAGACACTGCTGCAGAGCCGGGTGCTGCTGCAGCGGGGTTGCACGACGGCCCAGGGCTACTACTTCAGCCCCCCGCTCCCGCCGGAGGGCATCGAGGCCATGCTCAACTCGCTGACTCCCGCCGAGGTCCCCGACTCCTTCGGCGAGCAGTCGGACGGCGACCCGCAGTCCGGTGACGCCGAGGACTGACGGCCGTGGCGCGGACCGGACGCCTGTGCCAGGGCCCGCGAACGACTGCTAACTCCTGCAAGCAAATCCGGCTCCCATCCCCCGTTCGCCGGAAGGGGGCCGATACCGTCGCTCCATCGGGTGTCCGCACGGGCGCCGCTCGGAGCAGGAGGAGTAACCATGGCTACGTACGAGGGCTACTGCGTCAAGTGCCGGGAGAAGCGGGAGTTCGACGGCGAGGTGGTCGAGATGGCCAACGGTCGTCGTTCGGCCAAGGGCAAGTGCCCCGTCTGCGGCACCGGCATGAACAGGATCCTGGGCAAGGACGCCTAGGACGGGGGACTCGGCGGCGGACGCAGGTCCGCCGCCCCCTCCTCACCCGGCCGACCCGGCCGGACGGCGGGCCGCTCAGGAGGTGATCGCCGGCAGCGACAGGCTGTCGAGCACGGCCCCCTCACGCAGCCCCCACTCGCTCACCACGAGTCCGCGCAGCCCCAGGTGCTCGACGAGCGTCGAGAACACCACGGCGCCGATGGGCAGCAGTGGCGCACGCCGGGCCTGGATGCCGGGCAGGGCCATGCGGGCGTCGAGGTCCAGGGTCGCCAGGCGGTCGGCCAGCTCGTGCAGCTGACCCGCCGGGATCTCCACCTGGTTGACCGACGCACCACCCGAGGTCCCCGTCCGCGGCGGCGGCCGATGGAGCCCCATGGCCAGGCGGGCCAACGCCCGGACGGTGCCGCCGCTGGCGATGACCCGGTCCGCCGCCCGGGGGCACGCGGCCAGCATCGCGGCGATGGGGGCAGAGCGCTCGACGGCCAGGTCCCGGATGGCCGCCCGCTCCCCCGCCGAGAGGCGGTCCCCGGTGTCGAGCTCCCCTCGGATTCGCGCCGTCCCCAGGGCCACGCTGGCCACGTCGGCGACCTCGTCGACCGTGCCGATGCCCGCCTCGAGGCTGCCGCCGCCCAGGTCCAGGCCGAGCACCGGGATGTTCCCCACCCAGACTCCGGCCCGCTGACCGAGGAAGCACAGCCGTGCCTCCTCCTCCCCCGACAGCAGGTTGATGGGGCTGCCCAGGATCCGTTCCATGCGGGCAAGGAGGCGGCTCCCGTTGTCGGCGTCGCGCAGGGCGGCCGTCGCCATGGCGACCACCAGATCGGCGCCTGCGTCCTCGGCGGCAGCGTGCAGGCGCCTGACCGTGCGCACCGCGACGGCCGAGCGGTCCCCAGGCACGCCGCCGGTGCGGGCCACCTCGGTGCCGAGGTGGAGGAACGAGCGCCGGCGGAGGACGGGGTCGAGCCGGCCGTCCCGGGAAGCGTCCACCACCATCAGGTGGAACGAGCTGCTGCCCAGGTCGAAGACGGCTACGCGCACGGTGGGCATCGGGGTGACGCTATCCCGTGGCCGTGGGTTCGGGGGACAGATCGCCCGATGCCGTACGCTGGTCTGCACGCCCCCGGTTGTCGTGGACCGCCGGGACGTACGGGACGTGGCGCAGCTTGGTAGCGCGCCTGCTTTGGGAGCAGGAGGTCGCAGGTTCAAATCCTGTCGTCCCGACGAGGGGAGACGGGCCCGGCTCCACCGGGCCGGACGGTGCCGGCAGGTCGGTCCGGTGTCCGCAGCTCGGGCCGGATCCGGCGGGCCCTTCGGGGTCCGCGAGCCGGACGGGGCCGGCCGGTAAGGTCAGGCCGGCACGCCGAGCTGGAATCCGAACCCGTTTCGCAGCTCCGCCGCCGGCACCGGGCGCGAGAACAGGAACCCCTGGGCGAAGTCGCACTCGAGGGAGCGCAGCACGTCGAACTGCTGCTCGGTCTCCACCCCCTCGGCCACGACCTCGAGGCCCAACGCGTGCGCCAGCTGCACCACGGCCGAGACGATCTCGTCACCGCCCGTCCGCATCCCCAGCTCCTCGACGAACATGCGGTCGACCTTCAGGATGTCGAGCGGGAAGCGCTGGAGGTAGCTCAGCGACGAGTAGCCGGTGCCGAAGTCGTCGATGGCCAGCAGCACGCCGAGTTCCTTCAGCGCCGACAGCACGACCAGCGCCGAGGCGGCATCGCGCATGAGGGCGCTCTCGGTGATCTCGAGCGTCAGGTGCCGGGGGGGCAGCCCGGTGCGGGCCAGGATCTCCGCCACCGTGTCGACGGTCCCGGGGTCGTCGATCTGCCGAGCGGACAGGTTGACCTCGACCGAGCCCTGGGGGCCGGCCGGGCCTCGATCGTTCCAGTCACGCAGCTGCGTGCAGGCCTGCTCCAGCACCCAGGCGCCGATGGGGATGATGAGGCCGCTGTCCTCGGCCACCGGGATGAACCGGCCCGGAGCCACCATGCCCTGATCCGGATGCTGCCAGCGGATGAGCGCCTCGACGCCGACCGTGGTCGCCCCCCTGACCTCGACCACGGGTTGGTAGTGGAGCAGGAGCTCGCTCCGCTCCAGTGCACGGTGCAGGTGGTGCTCGGTGGCCATCCGGTCGAGCACCTCGATGCGGAGCGATTCACCGAACGTCTCGACGCCGAACCCGCCCCGCCGCTTGGCCTGGTACATGGCGGCCTCGGCATGGGCCAGCAGGTCGTCGGGGTCGTCCACGCCGAACGTGTTGAGCGACATGCCCACGGAGGCGTCGAGGAACACCTCGGCGCCATCCACCGGGAACGGCGACGACAGGGCCGCCTGCACCCGACCGACGAACGCCGCCGCCTTCCGCTCGGCGTCACCGGCCGCGTCGGTCACGAGGGCCAGGAATTCGTCGCCGCCGAACCGGGCCATCAGGTCCACGTCGCCGGCCACCTCCTCGAGGCGTCGGGCCACGGCGGCCAGGACCCCGTCGCCCAGGGCGTGCCCCATCGAATTGTTGATGGCCTTGAACCGGTCCAGGTCGAGCAGGACGACGGCCACGCTCCCCGGCGTGCCGGCGTGGTCCGAGACCGCACCGGCCAGGCCCACTCGGTAGGTGGCGCGGTCGGCCAAGCCGGTCAGTGGGTCGCGTGCCACGGGCGGGTCGGCGCCGACCGAGGGTGCGGCGTCGGGCGGCGGGCGGAGGAACGCCGCCACCGAACGCTCGCGCCCGCTCCCGACCACGACCAGCCTGGCTGCGGACCGGATCCGCCGGCCGTCGCGGTGACGCAGGTCGAGCACCAGGTCGAGGGTGCCCCCGGTGACCGATCCGGTCACCGGGCCGGATGCCGACCCGGTGGTGTCCGCCATCAGCAGGCCGAACGGCGACCGGGCGAAGGGGGCGGCCAGGACGGTGTCGGCCACGAACGCGCCGACCGCCTCGTCGCGGCCCCAGCCGAAGGCGGCCTCGGCCTCCGCGTTCCACTCGACCACGACCCCGCCGCGGTCGATCTCGAGGAAGGCGTCCGGGCACCCGGCGATCAGTCGGTCGAGACGCCTGTCGCCCGACCTGGCGTGCGCGGTGCCGGTCCCCGTGGCCGACGACGCAGGCATCACGACGTCAGCGGGCCGTCGGGCCGCCACTGCAACCGTCCGAGATCGTCGACCATGCGTATGCGCTCCCACCGGCTTCCGTTGCGGACCCCGGGCACGAGGAGGGGTTTCGGGTCAATCTAGGCACGGCGCACCTCCGATACAAGGATTTCGCCCATCCGTCGGCGGAGCAGGCACCGGTCGACCGCCGCACGCGAACCGACGTGTACCGTGCCGGGCGTGGTCGTCGTCACCGGAACCGTCCAGAAGCAGGCGTGGGAGGACAAGGTCCTGCCACCGGTCGAACAGGTGCGGCCGGGGCTGTGGTCGATCCCGGTCCCCATCCCTGACAACCCGCTCCGCTACGTGCTCGTGTACGCCCTCGAGCTCGACGGGGGAGGTGTCGCCCTGGTGGACGCCGGGTGGGACACCGACGAGGCCTGGGGGGCGCTGACCGACGGGCTGGCCGCGGCGGGCGGCACCATGTCGGACGTCGAGGCGGTGCTGGTGACCCACATCCACCCGGACCACTACGGCCTGGCCGGCCGGGTCCGCGAGGCGTCGGGCGCCTGGATCGGGCTGCACCCCGACGACGCCGTGATGCTCGAGTCCCGTTACGGCGACACCGACGCCCTCCTCGACGCCATGTTCCACTTCCTGGCCGATGCCGGCGTGCCTGACGACAAGCTGCCCGACCTGGCGTTCGCCTCGATGGTCATGAAGTCGATGGTGACCATGGCCGAGCCCGACGTCTTCTTCGAGGACCAGGAGGCGGTCGAGCTGCGGGGCTGGAATCTCCGGACCATCTGGACCCCCGGCCACTCCCCCGGCCACGTCTGCTTCTACAGCGACGACCGCCGACTCCTGCTGTCGGGTGACCACATCCTCCCCCGCATCACCCCAAACATCTCGGTCCACGCCCAGCAGTTCCCGAACCCGCTGGGCGACTACCTCGAGTCGCTGGCCAAGGTGCGCGACCTGGACACCGACGAGGTGCTGCCGGCCCACGAGTACCGGTTCGCCGACCTGCCCGCCCGGGTCGACGAGATCACCGCCCACCATGCCGACCGGCTCGAGGAGATCGTCCGGGTCATCGGGGCCCACCCGGGTAGCACGGCCTGGGAGATCACGCTCCGGCTCCACTGGTCCCGACCGTGGGACCAGATCGAGTCGTTCATGCAGCGCCAGGCCAACGGCGAGACCCTGGCCCATTGCGTGCTGCTCGAGCTGCACGGGAGGGTGCGTCGGAAAGGGGACTCCCCCGCCCTATTCTTCGTGTCCGAGCAGTAGGGAGCGATTCGTGGACCGACGGGAACAGCGCGAGCGGCACCGGCGCATCCAGCGACGCCGCGCCGCGGCGCTGGGGATCGTCGTCGTGGTCGTCGTCGCCGTGGTGGTGGCCGTCTCGAGGGCGGGCGGCGGGACCACGGCCACGTCGCCCACCTCGACCACGACGACCACCACAGCCAAGGCCGTGGCGGGAGGCGCCAAGGCCGTGGTGGTGACGTCCGGCCCGGTCGCGCTCGAGGCCGGCGTCGAGCCGTGGCAGATGCCGGCTCCCGTGTCGCGCCCCGCCGTGGTCGCCAACGGGACCGGGCTCACCGTGCTCGGCGGCCTGGCCACGTCGCAGGCGTCGGTGGCCGCCGTGTACTCGGTGAACGTGGCCGGCGGGCTCGTGGTCCCCGCGGGCACGCTTGCCACCGCCGTGCACGACGCCGCCGCCGCCAGCGTCGGCAGGTCGACCCTCGTGCTCGGGGGTGGCTCGCCCAACACGGTGGCCACCGTCCAGTCCATCGCCACCCCGCCGGTTCCGACCGCCACCCCGTCCACGCCGGTGGCCACCGGCGGCACGGTCGCCGGCGCCCTGCCCGCCCCCCGGTCCGACCTGGCCACGGCCACCATCGGCTCCACGACGTACGTGGTCGGCGGCTACGACGGCACCAACTACGAGCCTCAGGTGCTCGCCACCACCGACGGGACCCACTTCCGAACGGTCGCCAACCTGGCGGTGCCGGTCCGGTACCCGGCGGTCGTCGCCCAGGGCGGTCTGCTCTACGTGTTCGGCGGCCAGACTGCGTCGGCCGGGTCGGCCACCACCGCCACCGACGCCGTCCAGGTCGTCGACCCTGCCGCGCACACCGCCAAGGTGGTCGCCCACCTGCCCCAGCCGATGTACGGCGCCGGCGCCTTCGTGCTCGGCGGCAGCCTCTACGTCGCCGGCGGCCAGGTTCCGGGAGGCGTGACGCTCACGACCATCGACGCGTTCGTGCCCACGTCACGCAAGGTGCTGAATGCCGGCACGCTCCCCCAGGCCGAGGCCTTCGGCGGGTACGCCACCGTCGGTACCGGCAAGTCCGCCGTGGGCTACATCGTCGGGGGCGAGGTGGCCACCCAGTCCGGACCCACCCAGGCCGGCATCGGATCGGGCACCCTCCAGACGGTCCTGTCACTGCGCCCGAGCACGTGGGGCGGCGCTGCCGGCGTACCGGGAGCGGGCTCCCCGTACGCGGGGACCCTGCTCATCGCCGACCGGGGAAACAACCGCATCATCGCCATCGACTCCAGCCGCAACCAGACCTGGGGCTACCCGTCGCCGACGATGCCCGCCCCGCCGGGGGGCTTCTACTTCCCCGACGACTCCTTCTTCATCCACCACGGGACCGGGATCATCTCCAACCAGGAGGACAACCACACCATCGTGGAGATCGGCTACCCGTCGGGCAAGCTCCTGTTCCAGTACGGGCACCCGCTCCAGTCGGGCTCGGCTCCGGGGTACCTGAACCAGCCCGACGACGCCTACCTGCTGAAGGACGGGACCATCACGGTCGCCGACGCGTCGAACAACCGGATCCTGTTCATTTCGCCGGCGGGCCAGCCCACCGGACAGATCGGGAACGGTGCGGCCGCCCACGCGCCACCCACGTCCATCGACTACCCGAACGGCGACACCCCGCTCCCCGACGGGAACCTCCTGGTGTCGGAGATCAACGGCTCCTGGATCGACGAGTACACCATGGCCGGCAAGCTGGTGTGGCAGGTCCACATGACGTCGGTCAACTACCCGTCGGACCCCCAGCAGCTGGGCAGCGACCTCTACCTGATGACCGACTACGACCCACCCGGTGAGGGCAAGGTACTGACCTTCACCCGGTCCGGCTCGATGCCCTGGGTCTACGACGTGACCGCCGGCGACGGCATGCTGAAGAAGCCCTCACTCGCCGAGCGGCTGCCGAACGGCCTCATCATGGTCAACGACGACTACCGCGACCGGATCGTCGTCATCGACCCCGTCACCGACAACATCGTCTGGCAGTACGGGATCACCGACCAGTCGGGTACGACCCCCGGGATGCTGTCCATCCCCGACGGGTTCGACAACCTGCTGGCCGACGGCAGCACGCCGACCCACCCGCAGACCGGCTGAGCGGGCCGTGCGGGCCGGGCCCGTCCACGACCGTCGGGCCTCCCACCGGTCCACCGGCACCTGCCGCACCGGGGTCCGCGCCCCCGTGCACCGCTCCGTCCGGTTGCCCCGTTCCCCGCCTGGGGCGCTACCCGACACGGGGGGGCCCCGGGTCCCCCCCCATGTCGGCCAGCTCGAGCTCGATCCTCCGCCGCTCCTTGCGCCGTCGGCGGACCTCGAACACGGCCACCCCGGCCAGCAGGACGGCGACCACGGCCAGGGACCACAGCCCGATCTGGCTGAGCACGTGCTCGAAGGAGATCCCGACCACGTAGCCCAGCATCGTGTAGCCGATCCCCCAGCAAAGGCCGCCGAGGAGGTTCCAGAACAGGAACGTCCGGTAGCGGAGACCGCTCATGCCGGCCAGGCCCGGGATGACGACCCGGGCGAAGGCGATGAACCGGCCCAGGAAGACGGCGGGACCGCCGTAGCGCTCGAGCAGGCCGAGCGTGTACTTGACCGCCGTGGTGTCCTGGAGCTTCGCCCGCTCCGGGCGCCAGAAGACGGGCGGCCGGCGCTGCAGCAGCCAGGGACCGGCCTTCTTGCCGACCTCGTAGCCGACCGAGTCGCCGACCACGGCCGACACGACCACGACCGCCAGCATCACGCCGAGGTTGACCCGGCCGAGCCCGGCCAGCACCCCACCGACGACGACGGCCGTCTCGCCGGGGAAGAAGAACCCGACCATGAACGCCGCCTCGGCGAAGGCCAGGAAGCCGACGATGACGTAGGCCCAGGTGCCGTTGAAGTGGAGCAGCCACCCGGTGATGCCGCCGGGGTGAGACGAACTCGACGCAGTGGCCTGCACCAGTGTCGCCGTCACCGGGCGAAGGTCACACTGGTCCAGGTGCGACGCCGGCACGCCGGACACGTCATCCACCGGTCGAACGTGCGCCGGGGCAGCCAGGCACCGACGGGGAGCTGCAGGACCAGGTACTCGACCAGGCCCACCCGGGTGACGGACCCGCAGGTCGAGCAGGCCACCGACAGCAAGCCCTTCGGCGGGACCGGGTCGGCGGCGGTCACCACCGCCCGTTCCCGCTCGGGCTCGTCGGCCGGTGTGGCGTCGGAGAAGAGCGCGTGCTTGCCGGCCGGCCGTGCATGCGGGACACGGCCGGCGCCCGGTTGGTCGGGGTCGACCAGGTGGCCGGTCCCCGCACCGGTCGAGCCGACGACGTCGGCCTCCGCCTCCACCGGCATCCAGTAGAGGGCCCGCTTGCCCAGCGGGTCGGGTCCGTCGGCCATCAGACCGGCGTGCCGGCCACCACGCCCGGTGCCGTGGGCGCGGTGGCGACGGCCGGCCCGGTAGCGGCGGGGGAGGCGGTGGCGTCCGGATCGAGCAGCGCGGCAGCCAGCGCCCGGTAGGCCTCGGCTCCGGGCGAGTGGGGCGCGTGCTGCAGGATCGACTTCCCCCGGGCCGGAGCCTCGGCGAACCGGATCGACTTGCGCACCGGTGGCTGCAGGACCGGGATCCCGTAGCGGGTCTGCACCTCTTCGAAGATGTGCCGGGAGTGCTTGGTGCGGTCGTCGTACATGGTGGCGATCACGCCCCGCACGGTCAGCTCGCTGTTGGCGAACGCCCGGACGTCCTCGATGGTCTCGAGCAGCTGGCCGACGCCGCGGTGGGACAGTGCCTCGCACTGGAGCGGGATCAGCACCGATCGGGCGGCCGTCAGTCCGTTGATGGTGAGCACGCCCAGCGACGGCGGACAGTCGATCAGGATCAGGTCGTAGTGGTCGAGCACGGGCTCGAGCGCCCGGGCCAGGACGTGCTCGCGCCCGGTGCGGGTGAGCAGGTGGACCTCGGAGCCGGCCAGGTCGATGGTCGCCGGCAGGACGTCAAGTCCGGCGACCCCGGGCACGGGCAGGGCCACCTCGGCCACGCCGGCACGGCGGACGAACACGTCGTGCAGCGACTGCTCCAGCCCGTCGGGGTCGAAGCCGAGCGAAAAGGTGAGGCATGCCTGCGGGTCGAGGTCGACCACCAGGGTCCGGCGGCCCAGCTCGGCCGACGCCACGCCGAGGGAGTGCACGGTCGTGGTCTTCGCCACGCCGCCCTTCTGGTTGGCCACGGCCAGGACGTCGGTCACGGGTGGAGTCTACGTGGTCGGCCACTCGCCCATCGTCGGCCCGGCCCGGCGCCTGGGGCCCGAGGCGGCCCGCCGCAGCCCTGCCCACTGCCCGGTCGCGACCCGTCCCGTCAGGTGCCGGTCAGGCCGACGACAGGAGCCACCAGGGCGTGGCCCGACGCCGACCCGAGGAACGGCGCTCCGAAGCTGAAGACGCCGCCGTCGGCCCCGGCCAGCCGGTACCCCGTCCCGTTCGTCGCAGGGGCCAGGCCCACGACCGGTGCAGCCAGGAGGCCGCCGCCGGTGGAGCCGAGGAACGGCGCGCCCCCGTAGGAGAACACGCCGCCGTCGGAGGCGACCAGCCAGTAGCCGCCCGAGTTCGGGTCCCGGGCGATCCCCACGACCGGCCGGGCCAGGTGCCCACCTCCCAGCGAGCCCAGGAACGGCGCGTCGCCGAAGGCGAAGATGCCGCCGTCGGAGGCGACCAGCCAGTAGCCGCCGCCGTCGGGGGTGGCGGCCATGCCCACGATGGGCGCGTTGAGGTGACTCCCGCCCATGGAACCCAGGAACCGCGCGTCACCGAAGGCGAAGATGCCGCCGTCGGAGGCGACCAGCCAGTAGCCGCCGCCGTCGGGGGTGGCCGCCATGCCCACGATGGGCGCGTTGAGGTGACTCCCGCCCATGGAACCCGCGAAGGCGGCCTGGCCGTAGGCGAAGACGCCGCCGTCGGAGGCGACCAGCCAGTACCCGCCGAGTGCCGGGGCCGCCGTCATGCCGACGACCGGCCGGTTCAGGTGCCCGCCTCCGGCGGAACCGCAGAAGGGCTGCCCGGGGCTCGGATAGGTCGACACCCCGCCGTCGGCCGCCACCAGGTCGTAGCCGGTGTATGCCGCACTCGGCACCGAGCAGGCCGGGACCGATCCGGGCGCCGGGGTGCCGCCTGCGTCCCCGGTGAGCTGGGGGTCGTGGTGGAACATCGGCCACGCGTGGTCGGCCAGGGCAGCGGCGCCGTCGGACCCGGCGACCTCGAAGTGGTCGACGCGGCCCGTGGGTCCGGGGGCGATGTAACCGGCCAGCGTGATCCCCACCGTGCCGTTCGGGTCGCGGGTGACCAGTGGGGCGTTCTGCAGCCCCAGGTCGCCCTGGCCTGGGCCGTCGAGCAGCGCCGCAACCGCACCGGTCCGACCGTCGAGGATCTCGAGCCCGTTGATGGTGGGCACCAGAACGTCGTCGTACCCGCTCCCGAACACGTCGGCGGCGACGACCGAGCCGATCACCCGGTTCGTGGCCGGGACCGACCAGATCCGGGCCCCGGTGGCCCCGTCCAGCACCGTCACCGAACCGGTGGTGCCGTTGTCCGTGCCCTCGATCACCTGGAGCCCGCCGTTCCCCAGCACGTCGGCCAGGGCGGGCGACGAGAACGTGCTGCCGCCGAGCTTGGCCGACCACACCGGCCGGCACCGCGTGTCGTAGGCCTTGACCGTGTCGGAGTCGGAGGCTCCCGGGAAGTAGGCGCCGGTACCCACCGCGATCCCGCTCGCCCCACCGGCGAGAAACCCGCCCACGGCCGGCGAGGAATCCAGCACCTGGTCCGTGGAGGCACGGCAGATGACGTTGCCCGTTCCGGACAGGATCCGTAGCGTGCCGCCGTCGTGGTAGGTCTGGCCGGCCGCCAGTCCGGCCGACTGGTCCGACGCCTCGACGACCTCGGCTCGCCCCGTGCCGTAGAGGTCGGCCAGGGCGGACGTGGCGTGGGTGCTGTCGGTGTTGAGGAAGGGCCAACCCGGGAGAGCGGACCCGGTGGCGGGGTCCAGGGCGTAGGCGACCTGGCCCAACGAGCCGGCCATGGCTGACGGACCCGTGGTCGCGGCGGCCTGGAGCGTACCGACGGCGATCCCGGCGATGACGCCCCCCGAGGGCGCGGCGTCGGTCGGCGGGTTGACGACCGAGGTGACCCAGCGCAGGGCCCCGTCCGTGCCGTAGGCCTGGTACCCGCCGCCCGCGGGGAACGGGTCGTTGCCCGACCCGACCAGCACGTCCGTGCCGGACCCGGTGACGGCGACCGACGGAGTGGAGTCGATCGGGGCCTGGGTGTGGGTGCCCGCCCAGCCGGCGGGCACGGCCGGCGTCGGGTTCGCTCCCGGGGTCGCACCGTCGAGCTGGAAACCGTAGAGGTGCCCACCGCGGTCGCCCACCACCACCGAGGGCTGCCCGCCGAGCGTCACCGGCACAGGGGACGACTGGGCGATCGGCGTCCCCGCATCGGCCAGCGGTCCCGTCGACCACGTCTCGTTGATGACCGGGACGACGCCGGTGATCGCCGTGGCGGTGCCGGTGGCGGTGGTCACCGTGTTGGAGGCGACCCCGGCGGCTCCGGCCGCAACCGGTGCCGGTGCGGCGGCCAGGCAGGCGCCGGCGATGACGGCCGCCCCGATGAGGGCGACCAGCGCGACACGGAGGCGGGGACGGGCTGTCGGTTCGGTGCGCATGCGGCTCCCCCACACTAGGGGGTCGGGCCGGTCGTCATCGGGTCGCCAGCCGCGCCTCGGGCGCTGCACGTCGGGGCGGTGCGGTCTCGGGGCGTCCCGTCGGGAGGCGTCCCGGGTCGGCACCGGCCCGCACGCGGGCCGGTGCACCACAGGTGCCGTGCCCCCGGCAGGAGTCGAACCCGCAACCTGATGGGTAGAAACCACCTGCTCTATCCAGTTGAGCTACAGGGGCGGAGCATGCCGGCCGGACCGTGTCCGGACCATCATCGGCGTGTGCCACACTAGAGGCTCCTTGGTGGCCGTAGCTCAGCTGGTCAGAGCGCCGGGTTGTGATCCCGGAGGTCGCGGGTTCGAACCCCGTCGGCCACCCTCAGTCCTCCGGCACACAGGACCCGCGCCCGAGCCGTCGTGGGCAGTACCGTAGGTCCCAGCTACAGGCGCCTCTAGCTCAATGGCAGAGCAACGGACTCTTAATCCGCAGGTTCTGGGTTCGAATCCCAGGGGGCGCACCACCGGTACCCTCCCGTCAACCTGGTCATCCCGGTCGTCGGGCCAGGCGCCCGGGGGTCGGCCCAGCGGGCCCGCTGCCCGACGAGCGCGTCGATGGTGGTCGCGGCCTCGGGGACGAGCCTGGTCAGCGGGGTGTGATTCCCCAGGATCCGGACCAGCTGCTGCCCGGCCCGAGGACGGTCACGTCGGTGCCTGAGCGGAATGCGTCCGGGGGGCACGTCATGGGCTCCACCGCCAGCCCCGTGCGACGGGACCCGGGATCGAGCGTGTCGCCCGTGAACACCATGAGGTAGCCGAACCGCTCGTCGGCCCAGAGCGTCACCCCGGCCACGCCGTCCGGATGGTCGAGTTCGACCCGCACGCGACCGTCCCCGTCACGGGTGAGGTCGCAGTACGCGGTGTCCAGGCGTGTGACCCCGATGGGCCGGTCGGTCGTGAAGTCGAACTCGGTCCCGGCCACACCGACCGAGCCGGTGGGCAGCCCCCGGTCGTCACACACCAGGCGGCGGTGGGCCGGCACCCGCAGCCTGGCCTGGTCGACCACGCCGGTGCCGACCGTCAGGTACGGGTGGAAACCAAGCCCGAACGGGAGGTGGTCCGTCCCGACGTTGTGGGCGTCCGTCGTCACCGTGAGCCCGTCGCGCCCCAGCCGGTACTCGATCTCCAGGTGGACCGCGAAGGGGTACGCCGGCGAGGGGCGCAGGTCGCAGGCCAGCCCCACCCGGTTCTGGGCCCGCCCGGTCAGCCGCCACGGCAGCCACCGGACCAGGCCGTGGATGGCCGTGCGCCGCCCGACCTCGTTGAGCGGAGCCTGGGCGCTGACGTCGCCGAACGTGTAGGCGCCGTCACCCAGCCGGTTCGGCCACGGGGCGAGCACCTGGCCCCGGCCACCGTGGCTCCACTCGTCGGGACCGAACCCCTCGAGCACCGGGCGGTCGCCCAGGGTGAGCGATCGGAGCGTGGCGCCCACCTCGGTCACGACGGCGCGCTGGTGTCCGTGCCCGATGACCCACTGGTCGCCGGTGGCGACGGTGGTCTGGGCGGGACGCTGGTCGGACGGGGGCGTGGGAGCGGTCATGGGTGGGGGCCTGGGTTCCTCGTGGCGGTCGGGCGCCGGCTCGGCGTGGGTCACGGCGCCCGGCGGATTCGCGGAGCGACCCGGTGTCGGCCGCCGCGCACCGTGCGGGGCGCAACGTCCGGCCGGTGATGTCGCCCGGTATGGTAGGCGACGAGGCCGCCCCGGCCCGCCGAGACCCTGTCGCGACGAGCCCTGCGCCCCCGGAAGCGCCGGCGTCACGCGACGGCCGACGAACGGAATCCCCCGCCATGCGCATCCTGATCACCAACGACGACGGCGTGTTCGCACCCGGGATCGCCGCTCTGGCTCGGGGCCTGCACACCGCGTTCGGGGCCCGGCACGAGCTGGTCGTGGTGGCACCACTGGTCGACCACAGCGGGGCGGGCGCCGCTGTCGGCCCGGTCTACGAGCGGGAGTCGATCCCCTACGAGCACGTCGACATCCCCGGCCTGGCGGACGTCCCGACCTTCGGCGTCGACGGGTCGCCGGCCCTGGCGGTCATCCTCGGCTGCATCGAAGGATTCGGCCCCCGGCCCGACATGATCGTCTCGGGCGTCAACCACGGGATCAACGCCGGCCGGTCGGCCATGCACTCGGGTACCGTGGGCGCGGCCCTCACCGGAGCGCAGTTCGGCGTCCGTGGCCTCGCCGTGAGCATCGCCTGGGCCTCCGAGCCCGCATTCTGGGACACCGCCGTGGGGCTCGCCTGTGGACTCGTTCCCGTGCTGGCCGAGGCGGAGCCGGCCACCGTGCTCAACCTCAACGTGCCCGCCGTCCGCCCCGACCAGCTGAAGGGCCTGCGCCACGGCCGACTGGGCCGGGTGGGCCTGATCCGGTCGGTCCGACCCGAGCACACGCCCCTGCCGGTGGAGGGCGCGGCCGTCGACCGGACCGGCGGCGCCATCGTGCTCTCGATGCGGGGGATGTCCGAGGACGCCGACCGTCTGAAGGAGCGCGCCGAGCTCGAGCCCGAGTCCGACGCCGCCCTCGTCGAGGACGGCTGGGCCTCGGTGACGCCGCTGGTGGGGGTCCGCGAGAGCGTCACCGACGGCGGCTCGGCGGCGCTGGCCGCGGCCCTGGAGGCGCACGGCGGCTGACGGCGACTGGAGGGCCGGCCGGAGCCGGGTCAGGCCAGCTGCGCCTCCAGCCAGTCGTAGGTGACCTGGGCCGACAGCCGCAGGTTGTCCGACTGGCAGTGAGCCGAGGCGCCGTCGGACGGCCGGAAGACCCGTGCGGTGACCGGTCCCGACACGCCGGTGACCAGGGCATCGAACTGGGCCCGGGGCTCGTCGCCCTCGCGCTCGCCCACCAGGGCCAGCACCGGGCACGTGATGGCGCGGGTGAGCCCGTCCAGCCGGTAGGCCTCCATGGCGTCGCGCCAGGCATGGAAGGAGGGCACCCCGAACCGGGTGCAGATGGCCTCGATCCCCCACTGCATCTGGCGGGGCATGAGGTCCTCCGGCACGCCGGCCACGTCCTCGGGACGGATGTCCCGCTTCATCCGGTACACGTCGGTCCCGACCCATGCCTCCATGTAGCGGCCCATGTCCACCACCGGTGGGTTGGCGACCAGGGCCCGCACGCGCGCGTCGGTGGCCGCCGACCGGGAGGCGAAGTACGACCCGAAGCTCTGGCCGCACAGGGCGATGCGCCCCGGATCGACGCCGGGCAGGGCGGTGACGGCATCGAGCACCGCGGCCAGGGGCACCTCGTAGTCGGGACGGAACGTCATCCGTGGTTCGGTGCGCATGCACCCCAGCTGGCCGGGGCCGTCGAAGACCACGACGTTCCACCCCCGCTCGGCGCCGGCAACCCCCAGCTGGAAGTAGAGCTCCTCGGCACTCGAGTCGAAGCCGCCCACGGCCACTGCAGTCGGATGGGGACCGGCGGTCGCCGCACCGGCGGGAGGCCGCACCAGGTAGCCCGGGATGGTCCCGCCGTCGAAAGGGATCGTCAGCGGCTCCACCGGCGGGTCCACCAGGGCCGCCGCCGCGGAGAAGCAGGCCTGGCTGCGGGCCCCGGACCCGTCGGCGCCCGAGCCCCCGCCGTAGTACTCGGCGGTCCGGTAGTAGGTGGAGGCCCGCAGGAGGTGGTCGCGACCGCTGACCCTGCGCCCGGCGTCGAGGCAGGAGCGACCCTGTGCCTCCACCTGCCGGGCGAGCCGTTCGAAGGCCCGGGTCCAGCTCCGGGGACTCCCGTCGGTGATGCCGGCCACGACGGCGAGGCACTCCCCCACCGAGGAGCCGCCGTAGTCGGCCATTCCGAGCGCCCGGATCAACTGGTAGTTGAACTCGTCGTCGCCGAAGCCCTCCACCCGGACGGCACTGCGGACGACATCGGAGTCTTCGAAGGACACGGTGCTCTCTTCCTCGGGACGTGTCGGACCGGACGGGTCCCCATGCCGTGGGTCATTGTGCCCGATCCCCGGCCTACGCTGTGGCATGCGCGCTGCCGCCGTCCAGACGTCGGCCGGGGTCGACCGGGCTGCCAACCTGGTCGCGGCGGCCGTGCTCGTCGAGGAGGCCGCGGCCGACGGGGCGGCGCTGGTCGTGCTGCCCGAGTACTTCTCGGTGGCGGGCACGCCCGAGGTGCTCCGGGCCGGCGCCGAGCCGCTCGACGGCCCGACGGTCGCCTGGGCCGCGTCACTTGCCGCCGAGCTCGGGATCCACCTCGTGGCCGGCAGCTTTCCCGAGGCCGCCCGGGGCCCGGACGGGAGGCTGTCCAACACCAGCTGCCTGCTCGGTCCCGACGGTGCGCTCCTAGCCGTCTACCGCAAGATCCACCTGTTCGACGTAGCCCTGCGTGGCGTCGCCTTCCGGGAGTCCGACACCATCGCCCCCGGGGACGACGTGGGCGTCGTGGCGCTCGACGGCGTGCCGGGCGCGGTGCTCGGTATGTCGCTCTGCTACGACGTCCGCTTCCCCGAGCTCTACCGGATGTTGGCCCTCGAGGGGGCGACGGTGGTGACGGTCCCGGCCGCGTTTACCGCGGCGACCGGGCCGGCGCACTGGGAGCTCCTGCTCCGGGCCCGGGCCGTCGAGGACCAGGTCTTCGTGATCGGGGCCGGCCAGGTCGGCGACCTACCGGCCGGCATGCCCCGCTGCCACGGCCACTCGATGATCGTCGACCCGTGGGGTGTGGTCCTGGCCGAGCGCACGGACCCGACGCCGGGGATCGTGGTGGCCGACCTGGACATGGATGCCCTGGCCGACGTGCGGTCCCACCTGCCGGTGCTGGCGAACCGCCAGCCCGGGGCGTACCGTGGGCTGCATGGCGACTCGAGGGGCATCACGGAGTGACCGACCGAGGACCGCAACGTCGCGGGTGCTTCGTGCGCCGGAGGACCTCCCTGACGACAACCCCGGCTCGGTGTCCCCTTACGAGGTGGGCCAGTTCGTCCACGACAACCTCGAGCTCTACTTCGAGGTCCACGGCCAGGGTCCACGGGTCCTGATCTTCCTGCACGGCATCCTCATGGACGCCAACATGAATCGCCGCCTGGCCTCGGACCTGGCGGCCAAGGGCAACCGGGTCATCCTCCTCGACCTCCCCGGGCACGGGCTGTCGGCCCGGCCCCAGCGGGCCTCGTTCCACCGGATGGACACCTACGCCGGCCACGTCGTCGCCCTGATGGACCACCTCGACATCGACCAGGCCGTCGTCGGTGGCGTGTCGCTGGGCGGCAACGTCAGCCTGCTCGTGGCCGCCCAGGCACCCGACCGGGTGCGTGGCCTCGTGATCGAGATGCCGGTGCTCGAGTGGGCCCTGCCTGCCGCCGCCATCACCTTCGTGCCCTTGCTGCTTGCCTCGCACTACGCCCGGCCCGTCGTCGGCCGGATGGCCAAGATCTTCCGGTCCCTGCCCCGCACGGGCAACGGCCCCCTGGACAGCGTCATGAACATGCTCTCGGCCGAGCCCCATGAGACCGCTGCCGTGCTGCACGGGATCCTGGCCGGGCCCATCGCGCCGACGGTGGACCAGCGGGCGGCCATGGACATCCCCGCACTGGTCATCGGCCACAAGGTGGATCACGTCCACCCGTTCCACGACGCCCAGCAGCTGGCCCGGCGGCTGCCCCGGGGCCAGCTCATCCAGGCCAACTCCGTGCTGGAGCTCCGGGTCCACCCCGAGCGGCTGACCGAGGAGATCAACGGGCTGCTCGACACGGCGTGGGCGACACCGGTCAGCCGGGCCCGCAAGGCCGGCTGAGTCCGCCCACCCGGACCCCGACCGACCCGGGCGACCGGGCCGGCGCCGCCGCCGTCAGTCGTCCAGGTCGGTCCGGCGGGACCGCTTCCGTTCCGACAACTTCCGCTTGTCGGCCAGCCGCCGCTCCTTCGCCCCCCTGGTGGGCCGGGTCGGCCGCCGCGACTTCTCCACCCGCAGCGCCGCTGCCAGCCGCTGGCGTAGCCGTTCCACTGCCAACTGCCGGTTCCGCAGCTGCGACCGCTCGTCATCGGCCACCACCCGCACCTCGGAACCGACCCGCTCGAGCAGGCGGGCCCGCTGGTGCGGCCCGAGCGAGGGCGACCCGGCCACATCGAACCGCAGCTCCACCCGGGTCGCCACCTTGTTGGCGTGCTGGCCCCCCGGACCGCCGCTCGGGCTGAAGCGGAACTGCAGCTCGGCCACCGGGATCCGAAGCGACGACGTGACCCGAACCACCTCGGGCCCGGCGCCCGTGGCGGGGTCGGGGACCGGGCTCATCCGGGGGCCCGTTCGTCCACCACCGGATTGGTCAGGGTACCGACGCCCTCGACCTCCACGCTGACGGTGTCGCCGGCCACCAGCCACCGGGGCGGGTCCGCCGCCGCCCCCACCCCGGCCGGCGTACCGGTGGCCAGCACCGTCCCTGGCTCCAGGGTCGCCACGCGCGACAGGTGGGCGATCATGTGGGCCACGGTGAAGATCATGTCGGCCGTCGTGCCGTCCTGGCGCACCTCGCCGTTGACCCGGGTCCGCACGGCCAGCTCCTGCGGATCGGGCACCTCGTCGGACGTCACCACCCACGGTCCGGTCGGCCCGTGGGTGTCGAAGCCCTTGCCCAGGAGCATGGTGGGAGTGCCCCGCTGCCAGTCGCGGACGCTCACGTCGTTGACGACCGTGTAGCCGGCCACCACGTCGAGGGCCCGCTCGAGGGGCACGTGCCGGCACCGGCGCCCGATCACCACGCCGAGCTCGCCCTCGTAGTCCACCTCGACGGAGGCCGCCGGCACCTCGATGGCGTCTCCCGTGCCCACGACACAGGTCGACAGCTTGGCGAACCAGGTCTGCTGGGCCGGACGCTCCACCCCCAGTTCCGCGATGTGGTCCTCGTAGTTGCGGGCGATGCCCAGGAAGGCCGGCGGGCGGTGGACCGGGGCGCCGAGCCGGGCCCCGTCGAGCGCCACCCGCCTGGCGGACGTTCGGGGTGCCCGCTCGAGCGCGGATCGAGCGTCGTCGCCCAGGGCGAGCACGTCCGCCAGTCCCGCCGGCAGTCCCACCTCGGGATCCGTCAGGTCCACGACCTCGTCGCCCACCACCAGCCCGCTGACACGTCGGCCGTCCTCGAGCAGGGTCACCAGGCGCACGTGCCAGAACCTACCGGCCCACCGACCGCCGGTCCTACACTTCCCGGATGCCCACCTCCCCCGCCGTCCACCGCCCCAGCGACGACCGTTTCGCGGGGCAGGTCGTCCTCGTGACCGGATCGTCGTCCGGCATCGGCGCCGAGATCGCACACCGGTTCGGCGCCGCGGGCGCCACCGTGGTGGTGAACTCGGTGACCTCCGTCGATGCCGGCCGCGCCCTGGCCGCCGAACTTCCCGACGCCACCTACGTGCAGGCCGACGTGGCCGACGGGGCCGACGCCGTTCGGCTGATCGAGGCGGTGGTCGCCACCCACGGCCGGCTCGACGTGCTGGTCAACAACGCCGGGACCACCGCCGTCATCCCCCACAACGACCTCGAGGCGGCCACCCCCGAGGTGTGGCGGCGCATCTACGACACCAACGTGATCGGCACCTGGCAGGTGACCGTGGCCGCAGTGCCGCACCTGCGGGCGTCCGGAGACGGCCAGGTCCTCAACATCTCCTCGCTGGCTGGTGACCGGCCGGTCGGCAGCTCGATCCCCTACGCCTGCTCCAAGGCGGCCATGAGCCACATGACCCGACTGCTGGCCAACACCCTCGGCCCCGACATCCGGGTCAACGCGGTGGCACCCGGACTGGTCGACACCCCGTGGACGGCCGACTGGGACCTGGTGCGCGAGTTCGTGAAGGCCCAGGCCCCGCTGCAGCGGTCGGCAACCCCCGACGACGTCGCCGAGATGGTCATGGGCCTCGCCCGTTCGACCTACGTGACCGGGCAGGTCGTCCTCGTCGACGGTGGTCTCAGCCTCCGCTGACGCCCGGCGCCGCCGCACCCCACGCCGACCGTTCCAGCCGCCAGATGCGGTGGGCGGCCGCGGGGAAGTGGGGCAGGACCCGCTCCTCGCCCGGGAAGAACCCGAGCCTGCGGGCCACGGCCTCTGACCGGGTGTTGCCCGGGAGGATCACGCTGTGGAGGGTGCGCTCACCGAGCTCCTCGAACCCGTAGCGGACCGAACGGGCTCCGGCCTCGGTGGCGTACCCGAGCCCCCACACCCCCGGGTCGAGCGTCCAACCGACCTCCACCCCGGGCCACTCCGGCTCGGGCCGCCAGTAGAGCCCGGCCCGGCCTACGAACCGGTCGGTCCCCCGCTCCTCGAGCGCCCACTGGCCCAACCCCTTCACCGCCCACAGGCCCGCCAACGACACCAGCGACGCCCAGGCCTGGGCCCTGCCGTACCCGTCAGGCACCTGCAGCGAGGCGCGCACCTCGGCCGTCGTCATGACGGCGAGCAGCGGGTCGAGATCCTCGGCGCGGAACGGGCGCAGTGTCAGCCGTTCGGTGGTGAGCGTGGGGCAGGCGGTCACGTGGCCAGTCAACCACCGGTACGCGCCGGCAGCCACCGGTACGCTCCGGCCGTGCCCACCCGCGAGCCCGATGCCGGTCCCGGCCCGCCGACCGACGCACCCGAACCTCCGCCGGGCCGTTCTGGGCCCTGGTCGTGGACTCTGCCCGACGTGCCCGTCACGCTCCTGCCGCTCCTGCTGCACCGGGCCCAGCGGTCCCTGGCCGTGGGCACGGTCGTCGCCTGCTCCGTCCCCGGGGCGTCGGGCGGCAACCGCCTCGAGGCGCTGCTGGTCGGCGGCGGGTTCGAGGTCACGGACCCGGTGGAGGTGGGACGCGACGGCCGGCTGCGGACCCGGGCCGTCCGGGCCCGGACCCTGGCCGACACCGTCGGCACCGGGATGCGGCTGCTCGTGTGCGGGGTGAACCCGTCCCTCTACTCGGCCGACGCCGGCGTCGGCTACGCCCGTCCGGGCAACCGGTTCTGGCCGGCCGCCCTGGCCGCCGGGCTGGTCGACGTGGACCGCGATCCACAAGCGGCGCTCGAACGGGGCGTGGGCATGACCGACTTCGTCAAACGGGCCACCCGCACCGCCGCCGAGGTCACCCGCCAGGAGTATGCGGCGGGGTTCGACCGGGTCTCGGCGTTGGTGGAGTGGCTGGCACCCGGCGCGGTGTGCTTCGTCGGCCTGTCCGGGTGGCGCAGCGTGGCCGACCGCTCGGCCACCGCCGGGCGACAGCCGGCCACGGTCGGCGGGCGACCCGTCTACGTGATGCCCTCGACCAGCGGCCTCAACGCGCGCACCCCGCTGGCCGAGTTGGCGGCGCACCTGGCGGCCGCGGCCGAGCTGGCCTGAACGCTGCCGCCCGCGGGCTGTCGTGGGGTCGGGCGGCCACCGGCCCGTCGGCGGGTGGAGGGGAACCCGGGCCGGCTCAGGACAGGCCGGGGACCGGGTCGTAGTGGTCGACCTCGGGCGCGCCGTCGAAGTACGGACCGATGTGGGCACGCCACTCGGCGAACGCGGTGGACTCCCGGAACCCCACGGTGTGCGCCTCGAGCGTCTCCCAGCCCACCAGCAGCAGATAGCGGTCGGGGGACTCGATCCCCCGGTGGAGGGCGAACGAACGGAAGCCCGGCGCCGCCGAGATCACCTCCCGTGCCCGGGTGACCGCCGTCCGGAACTCCTCGTGGGCGTCGGGGAGGACCGTGATGAGGGCGTGCTCGAGGATCATGCCCCGACGCTACCGTCGGCGGGGTCCGGGTAGCGTCGGGAGCGGCGTGCCACACCGTTGGCGGGTGGACGCCGTGCCGTCGAGGGTGCCGTGCCGTCGAGGAGTGGAGGAGCAGCCGTGGACATCGAGATCTGGTCGGACGTGGTCTGCCCGTGGTGCTACGTGGGCAAGCGCAACCTCGAGGCGGCCCTGGCCGAGTTCCCCCACGCCGACCAGGTGACCGTGTCGTGGCGGAGCTTCGAACTCGACCCGAGCACGCCGGCCCGGGTGGAGCTGTCCATGGACGAGGTGCTCGAGCGCAAGTACGGCATGACCCCCGACCAGGCGGCGACGGCCAACCGGCAGATGACCGAGCTGGCGGCCAAGGTCGGGCTCGAGTACCACCTCGACCGGGTGCAGATCGGCAACACCTTCGACGCCCACCGCCTCCTCCACCTGGCCGCCGGCGAAGGACTCGGCGGCCCGCTCAAGGAGCGACTGCTCCGTGCCTATTTCACCGAGGGCCGGGCCGTGTCGGACCACGCCACCCTGGCCCAGCTGGCCGGCGAGGTCGGGCTCGACCCCGAACGCGTGGCCGAGGTCCTGACGTCCGACGAGTTCGCGCCCGAGGTGCGGGCCGACGAGGCAAGGGCCGTCGCGCTCGGGTCGACCGGCGTGCCCTTCTTCGTGCTCGACGGGAGGTTCGGGGTGCCCGGTGCCCAACCACCGGACGTCCTGCTGCGACTGCTCCACCGGGTGTGGGACTCGTCGGAGGAGTCGGCGGAAGCACCGGCGGGCTGACCGGGGTGGGGCGCCACGGTCGCCCACCCGGAGTGGGTCCCGGACCGATCCGGCCTGTCGCCGGCCAGGGACCGACCGCTACCATCGGCGGATGCTCGACATGCTCGCCCGCACGGCCCACCTGCCCGAGGTCGAGGTGGCCGCCGGCGACCCGGTGGTCACCGAGGGCGGGGCGAGTGGCGAGATCTTCGTCCTGGTGTCCGGGTCGCTCACCGTGCGCAAGGGCGACCAGCAGGTCAACACCATCACTCGTCCCGGAGCCGTCGTCGGCGAGATCTCCGTCCTGCTCGGCACCTTGCACGGCGCCACCGTCGTGGCCGCAGCGCCGAGCGTCCTGCGCGTGGCCCGCGACGGAAGGGCCTTCCTGGGCGAGGACGCCGAGCTGCTGCGCTCGGTGGCCGTCGGCCTGGCCGAGCGGCTCAACTTCGTGACCACGTACCTGGCCGACCTGAAGGACCAGTACGGCGACGCCCCGGGGCTGTCCATGGTGTCGGACGTCCTCGGCCGGTTGGTGTCCCACCAGCACCCGGCCGCCCGACCCGGTTCGGCGCGGGACCCCGACCCCGAGTACTGAGCCCCTCCCGCCGGTGGGACCGGGGGATCAGAAGACGGTGCGTTCAGGGGGGACGGCGTCAGCCAGTGCGCAGCGTTCCACGCCCATGATCGACACCCACCGGGCGGAGCCCCCGCCCAGGTCCACCTCCACCCGGGCCGGGACCTTGCCGATCTGCGTGCCGGCATTGAACACCCAGGTGTCACCGATGCGGTCGGCCCACGAGCCGGCCTCGGTGGACGGCGCCTGGTGCACGTGCCCGGTGAGTACGACGTCGGGGAGGAATTCGCCGATCCAGTCCCGTACGTCGGGGTCGCCGTAGTCCTTGCGCCCGGTCCAGCACGTCGGCGACCCGAGCGGCGGCCAGTGGTACACCCAGACCCAGTGGGCCGGGCGCCGGACGGCATCGGCCGCCAGCAGGTCCGCCACCTGCTGACGTCCCACCGGACCGTCCCACCACGGACAGATGGTCACGAGGGTGTCGCCTACCTCCAGCGAGTCGCCGTCGGTGGGGATGCCTGCCTGGCGGGCCTCGGCCAGCCAGAGGGCGGCCTGCTCCCCGGCGGCGTCCGGACCTGTCAGGTCGTGGTTGCCAGAGCTGACCGCCAACGTGGTGGTGCTGTCCAGGAGACCGAGGTACCGCAGGATCACCACCGACTGGGCGTCGAGTGGCACCGCCGAGGCGATGTTGAGGCTGTCGCCCGCCACGACCACCAGGTCGTAGTCGGGTCCCGCGCCGACCACCCAGTCGAGCTGGGGCAGGTCGTAGTGGAGGTCGGAGACGAGGAGGATGCGCATACGGAGGTTCGCCTGGTTCGGGCGTCCCCGGAGCCTAACGGTCGACGACTCCCGTCCCCCGACGACCGCACCCGATGACCGCACCCCGACGACCGCCCGGGTACCGTGACGCCACCTGGGTCGGGGTGGGGCGCGGGTTCGTCCGACCCGGGGCCGCTGCCGGTCCGGCTCAGAGGCCGGCCACCGCCGGCGCCAGGGACCGCCACTCGTCCATCGGCACCTCGCCGACATCGCTCCCGATCACCTGCACCAGCACGTGGTCGGCGCCGGCGTCGAGGTGCTCCTGGATGCGGGCGACGACGGCCACCTCGTCTCCCTGGACCACCAGGGCGTCGGCCAGGCGCTCCGATCCGCCTCTTACGGCATCGGCCTCGTCGAAGCCCTGCCGGAACCAGCTGTTCCGGTAGTTGGGCAGACCGGTGTAGATGACGAGGTGGTCGTGGGCCCGGCGGAGGGACTCGGCGCGGTCCTGGCCCAGGACCGCCGCCTGCTCCACGACGAGCAGCGGCTCGGGGCCCAGCGTCTGCCTCGCCGTCGCCGTGTGCCCAGGGGTCACCAGGTAGGGGTGGGCGCCGGCCGTCCGGTCGCGGGACAGCTCGAGCATCTTCGGGCCGAGTGCAGCCAGGACCAGCGGCGGCCGGACCGCGTCGGCGGCGAAGTACGGCGCGGACTCGAGGTCGTCGAGGTACTCGCCCATGGCCTCCAGCGGCGCACGGTAGGCCACCTTGCGATCCCGCTCCAGCGGCCGTTGGTGGCTCACCCCGAGCCCCACCACGATCCGGCCCGGCGCCAGCGACTCGACGAGCCGCATGGCGCCATTGGCCGCCATCGCCCCCCGTGCGTAGATGTTGGCGATGCCCGTCCCCACCACCAGCCGGTCGGTGGCGGCCAGCAGGGCCTGGGCGAAGGTGAACGCCTCCCGACCGTAGGCCTCGCCGAACCACAGCGACCCGTACCCGAGCTCCTCGATCTCGTGCACCGCCTCCTGAGCGGCCGGGCCGGGCCGGGTCTCGAGGGCGGGTGTCCACAGACCGGTGCGGTTTGACCGGAGGGACTCGACGGCGGTGGGCACGCGACCACTGTATGGCGCAGTCCCGGGACGCGGCACCGGGTCGCTACCCCGCTGATATGGGGTTTCCGTGCCGGTGGCGTATCCCGACGGGCCGTCCTAGGGTACGGACCGAATGAGCCGTCCCCGGTGGCCGGGCGACGGTCGCGAACCGGAGGATGTGCAGTGGATGGAGTGCGCAGCGACCAGGGCTGCCCGAACTGCCGCTCGGCGGACGTGCCCAAGCTCATCGTGCGCGGGACCGGAAAGGGCAGCCACGGGACCAGCCTGAAGTGCCGTCGGTGCGGCAACGAGTGGTCCGACGAGTCCTCGTGGAGCAGTCAGGCCTCCTGAGGCGGTCGGGGCACGCGGGGCGGTCGGGGCGACAGGGGTGCAGAGGGGGTCAGGCCGGCACGAACGCCCCCGAACCGATGCGCACCCGGGTGCCGATGAGCTCCTCGGCGCAGGCCGCCGCGACCAGCGCCGGATCGTCGTTCATCGACACGCAGCGGCGGCCGTCGTCGGTGTCGCACACCGCCACCACCCGGACCGGGTCCATGCCGTCGTAGGTCACCGTGTAGGTGGCCACCGTGCCGCCACCGTCGTACCCGTCGAGCGTCTCGACCGCCTCGAAGGTGTCGGTCACCGACGCCACCTCGTAGGCCAGGTCGGCCAGCAGCGGCGGGCGCCCGTCGGGACGGGCCGACCACACGCCCAGGCCGGGTTTGGTGAGCAGCCCACTGACCGTGGTCACCAGGCCAAGCCGGCCGGGGTCGTCACGCAGCTGCCGGACCACAGCGGCCAGCGACTGGAGGACGAAATTGTTGAAGGGGCCGCCGGCGAAGGCCATCCCGCCGGTGACGGTCGGCGTGCCGGCCGGGTCGAGGTCGAGCGCCCGCTGCTGGACGCGCACCGCCGCCGGAAAGCAGCTGTAGAGCTCGGTGACCTCCAGCTCGGCCAGGGGTCGCCCGAGCCGCGCCGCAGCCGTCTGACCCAGGACCTCCATGGCCGGCCACGTGGAGATGCTGGCGCGCCGGAGCACCGACACGGAGTGGCTGGACTCGAGCCCCACCCGGGGGAAGACCCACCGGTCGGCCGGGACCCCGCACCGCTCGGCCGTCCCGACCGAGCACAGCACCAGGGCGGCGGCCTGGTTCACTGTCCACTGGGTCGAGTGCCACTTGTTGTACGGGAAGGCGAGGGGGCGGTTGTCGGGTGACGGGGTGGCGAGCCAGGTGGCATCCACCACACGCCCGAAGGCGGCATCGGGATTGCCCACCGACACCTGCGAGAACCGGGCCCACAACTCGGACAGCTCGGCCCGGTGCTCGGCGACGGTGCGCCCGTCTGCCGCTCGGAGCGCATTGTCGATCATGGCGTACTGCTGGACCGGGTCCCACAGCCGGTGGGCGATCTCGACGGGTTCGATCGGCGGTTCCGCCCGGGTCCGCACGACGTCGGGGATGGCACCGGGCTGGGCGGTCTCCCCCGCCGGTCGGCCGGCCTTCTCCTGGTCGCGGGCCCATCGCTTCGACTCGCCACCGACGACGACCGCCACTCCGCACGTCCCTGACACGATGGCGGCCAGGGCCTCGTTGACCAGGCTCTGCTGTGGGATCCCGAGCTCCACGAGGTAGGTGGTGGCCCGCCGTGCCCCGATCCGCTCCGCCACCAGCCGGGCCGGGTCCGGGTAGGCCCAGCTCCCCTGGGGCACGGCCACCCGGTCGACGCCGGCGGCCAGTCCTCGGCCGCCGGCGTCGGCCAGCGCCGCCTCTGTGGCCGCCGCCATCAGCTCGGCCGCCTCGGCGTCGTCGGACGCGGTGCCCACGCCCACCAGCACCGGGGTGCGGGGGTCGATCCTGCGGACGTCGGGCGCGCCGGTCACCGGGGCTCCGGTGCGGCGGGCGCCGCATCCCCCGATGCGGCAGCCTGGCGGCGGTCCCGGAGCATCCGGCCGAGCTGGCGCCAGGTCACTTCGACGGCGCCGTTGGCGACCGCCTCGGCCCGGGCCCGCTCGGGCAGGTCGTAGTGGGCATGGTGCGGACGGCCGGACCGATCCTGGAACCAGGCCCGGCGCATCCCCATCCGCTCGGCGAACACGTGGAGCTCCTCCTCGGTGTCGGCCACCAGGTGCGACCACCGGTCGTCGACAGAGCCGAGGTGCGCGGGCTGGCGCCAGTCGTCCAGGTAGACCGTCACTGGTTCCGACGTCCCGGCACGTCCGCGCTCAGACGACCCGGCCCGGCGCGCCCGAGCCGTCCACCACCGGCAGGTCGGCGGCTGCCCACGCCACCATGCCGCCGGCGATGTTGCGCACGTCGAGGCCGGCACCGGCCAGGTGCAGTGCGACCGACCCCGACCGTCCCCCGACCCGGCACATGCAGACGATGGTCCGGTCGGTCGGGAGTTCGCCGATGCGGTCGACGACCTGGCCCATCGGGAAGTGGACGGCGACCGGTGCGTGGCCGGCGTCCCATTCGTCCTGCTCACGGACGTCGATCATCCACGCGCCAGTGGCGACGAGGCGGCCGGCCTCGGCGACATCCACGTCGGTCACGGTGGCGGGCACGGAGTGGTCGGGAGGAGTCACGCCGTCACGGTAGCGGAGGCGACGGCACCTGCCGCGGTCCGTATCGCCCGATGGCCCGGGCGGGATTCGGGACCGGACACCCCGGTCAGCCGCCGAGGTCCATGAGCTCGACCCGTACCCCGTCCGGGTCTGTGCAGTAGACGAAGTCCAGCGAGGTGTCCCCGAACGGGATGATGGTCCGGGTGCCCCGCACGACAGCGCCGCCCAGCGCCTCGATGGTGGCGGCCGTGGCCTGGACGTCGTCCACCCGCAGGCTGAGGTGGGTGAGCCCGAGGCGGTTCATCGGGCGGCGGGAGCCGTCCCCGGTCACGCCCGGCGCATCGAAGCCGAGCAGCTCGATCGTGACACCGTCCTTGGTGATCATTCGCGAGCGGAGCCGGACGCCCTCGACCTCCATCAGCGCCGCGAACTCCTCCCCCACGTCGTGCGCCCCCGCCTCCGTGAACCCGAGGCCCTCGCAGTAGAACCGGAGGGAAGCGTCGAGATCCGACACGCAGATCCCGAGGTGGGAGAACGAGGTGCTCACCATGACCGCCCGTGCGGGTCGCGGGTCAGGGCCGGGCTCAGGCCGGCTCGGCGGCCAGGGTCGCTCCCAGGCGCAGGAGCTGGTCGGTGGCACCGCCCAGCGTGAGCTCGATGTGCTTGGTGTTCAGGAAGAACCGGTGCAGCGGGTACTCGCGGTCGACCCCGACGCCCCCGTGGAGGTGGACGGCGGCGTGGACGACCCGCTGCCCACCATCGGCTGCCCAGAACTTGGCCACGGCGACCTCCTTGTCGGCGGCCAGGCCCTCGTCGATGCGCCAGGCCGCCTGCCAGGCGGTCAGGCGGATGGCCTCGGCGTCGACGTAGGCGTCCGCCGCCCGCTGGCCCACCGCCTGGAACGTGGCGATCGGCTTGCCGAACTGTTCGCGGTTCTTGGTGTACTCGGCCACCAGGGCGAGCGAGGCGGCTGCGGCACCGGCCTGCTCCAGGGCCAGGGCCGTGGTGCTGCGCTGGACGAGCCACTCGACGATGGCCGGGCCGTCCTCGACGGTGCCGAGCAGGGCGTCGGCACCCACGGAGACGCCCATCAGGGTGACGAGGCCCTCGGGCTGGCCGTTGTTGGCCGTCATCGTCTCGACGGACACGCCTGCGGCGCCGCTCGGCACCACGAACACGGCCACGCCGTCGGGCTCGATGCGCGCGCTGACCAGGATCGCGTCGGCGACGGTGCCGGACGGTACGCACGCCTTCACGCCGGTCAGGGTCCAGCCGTCACCCACCTGCTCCGCCACCACGGCCGGGGCCGAGGGCGTGCCGCCGAGCTCGACCAGGCCCGTGGTCAGCACCGTCTCGCCGGCGACCACCCCGGGCAGCCACTGGTGCTTCTGGGCGGCAGTGCCGAACCGGGCGACGGCTGGCGCGGCGGCCGCCAGGCACTCCACCACCGGCACGTACGCGGCGGTCCGGCCGGCGGCCTCGGCCAGCAGGCCGGTCTCGAGGAAGCCCAGACCTGCGCCACCGACCTCCTCGGGCAGGGCGATGCCGAGTAGGCCGGCACCGGCCAGCTCGGACCAGAGCTTGCGGTCGAACCGGTCGTTGGCCGGATCGGTCTCCATCTCGCGGAGCCGTTCCTGGGTCGACAGGTCGGTGAAGATCCGGTCGGCCAGCTCGCGGACGGCCTCCTGCTCCTCGCTGAATGAGAAGTCCATGGTGTGTCCTCTTTCGTCGTGGGTCGCGTCGTGTGTGGCGTCGAGCGGGGTCGGGTCAGCGCAGCGACCGGGGCATGCCCAGGCCGAAGATGGCGATCAGGTCTCGCTGGATCTCGTTGGTGCCCCCGCCGAAGGTCAGGATGACCAGGCTGCGGCCGTACATCTCGAGGCGCCCGGCCAGCACGGCCTCGGGCGAGCCCTTCGACAGGTAGCCGGCCTGCCCAACGATCTCCATCATGAGCTTGAAGGCCTCGAGGTAGAACTCGGTGCCGAACACCTTGATGGTCGAGGCGTCGGCCACGTCGAGGTGGCCCTGGGTCGCCGTCCACGCCACCTTCCAGTTGATGAGCTTCAGGAACTCGAGCCGGGCGTAGATGCGGGCCAGGTGGACCTGCACCCACTCCTGGTCGATCACCCGGCGGCCGTCGGCCAGCTTGGTGGACTGGGCCCACGCCCGGACGTCGGTCATCGCCCGCTCGATGATCCCCGACGAGCACAGCGTAACCCGCTCGTGGTTCAGCTGGTTGGTGATGAGGGACCAGCCCTGGTTCTCGCCGCCCACCAGGTTGGCCGCCGGCACCCGGACGTCCTCGTAGAACGTGTAGTTGATGTTGTGGTCCCCGAGCAGGTGCATCGGCACGACCTTGATCCCCGGGGTGTCCATCGGGACGATGAACATCGAGATGCCCTTGTGCTTGGAGACGTCCGGGTCGGTGCGGGTGGCCAGCCAGATGTAGTCGGCGTCCCCGGCCAGCGAGGTGTAGATCTTCTGGCCGTTGATCACGTACTCGTCGCCGTCGCGGACCGCCCGGGTCTGCAGGGACGCCAGGTCGGTGCCGGACTCCGGCTCGGTGTAGCCGATGCAGAAGTGGATGTCGCCGGCCAGGATCTTCGGGAGGAAGAACTCCTTCTGCTCCTGGGTGCCGTACTGCATGATGGTCGGGCCGACGGTGTTGATGGTGAGCATGGGCACGGGAGCGCCGGCCCGCATCGACTCGTCGAAGAAGATGAACTGCTCGATGGCGCTCTTCCCCTGGCCGCCCCACTCCTCGGGCCAGCCGATCCCGAGCCAGCCGTCGGTCGCCATCTGCTTGACCACCCGACGCATGTCGGGCCCAATGCCGTGGCCCTGATGCAGCTGCTCCTGGACCTCGGGCGTGAGGAGCTTGTCGTAGTACTCGCGCAACTCGGTGCGGAGCGCCTGGTGCTCCTCGGTGTAGCCGATCTCCATGGGGTCCCTCCCGGTCAGGTGCTGCCCGCCACACGGACGGTCCATCACGACTAGAACACGTTACATTCGCCCAGGCAGGGGCGCCACCGTCGGGGTCGACCCTGTCAGGTCCGGCTCCGGCTGCTGCGGGCCACTAGGGTTACCATCCGGTAAGTTCAGGGGGGATCCGGACGGAGGCCGTGGCGGCTACCGTCTGCGGGTCCCCGCCGCCCCCGTTCGCGGGTACACAGGATCGTCACGTCACCGAACGCCGCGGCTCCGGCCGCCCGTCACCGAGGAGCACCACATGCCCGAAGCTGTCATCGTCGCCACCGGCCGCACCCCCATCGGCCGGGCCAACAAGGGCTCGCTCGTCGAGTGCCGACCCGACGACCTGTCGGCCCTCGTCATCCGCGAGGTCCTGGCCAAGATCCCGCAGCTCGACCCGCAGACGGTCGAGGACGTCATCTGGGGCTGCGGTCAGCCCGCCGGTGAGGCCGGCTACAACCTGGGCCGTGTCGCCGCCGTCCTGGCCGGACTGGCCGAGGTGCCCGGCGTGACCGTCAACCGCTACTGCTCGTCGTCGCTGCAGACGATCCGGATGGCGGCCCACGCCATCAAGGCGGGCGAGGGCGACGTCTTCGTGGCCGGCGGCGTGGAGACGGTCAGCCGCTACCTCCACGGCGCCTCCGACGTCGGCCCCCACAACACCGGGTTTGCCGATGCCGAGGCCCGGACCGTGGAGCGGACCCCCGCCTCCACCGGCTCGTGGACCCCGCTCGAGGGCGTCTTCCCGGACGTCTACATCGCCATGGGCCAGACAGCCGAGAACGTGGTCGACCTGACCGGCGTCACCCGTGAGGAGCAGGACGAGTTCGGTTTGCAGAGCCAGCTGCGCGCCGTGGCCGCCCAGGAGCGCGGCTTCTTCGACCGGGAGATCATCCCGGTGACCCTGGCCGACGGCACCGTCGTCGCCAAGGACGACGGCCCCCGGCCCGGCACCACCCTGGAGAAGCTGGCCAGCCTCAACCCGGTGTTCCGCCAGGGCGGCTCGGTCACGGCCGGCAACGCCTGCCCGCTGAACGACGGCGCCGCCGCCGTCGTGGTCATGAGCGACACCAAGGCCAGGGAGCTGGGCATCACCCCGCTGGCCCGCATCGTCGCATCGGGCGTCTCCGGCCTCAATCCCGAGATCATGGGCCTCGGCCCCGTCGAGGCCATCCGCCAGGTCCTGCGCCGGGCCGACATGACCATCGACGACATCGACCTCGTGGAGATCAATGAGGCCTTTGCCGCCCAGGTCGTCCCCTCGGCCAAGGAGCTCGGTATCAACTACGACAAGCTCAACGTCAACGGCGGTGCCATCGCCCTCGGCCACCCGTTCGGCCAGACCGGTGCCCGCATCATGACCACGCTGCTCAACGGCCTGGACGACGCCGGCAAGACCTTCGGGCTCGAGTCGATGTGCGTAGGCGGCGGCCAGGGCATGGCCATGATCGTCGAGCGCCTCTCGTAGGAGTCGACGACGGCTCCGCCACGGGGCCACGCGCACGCAGCACCGGCCGACGGCCGCGGGATGCACGTCCTGCGGCCGTCGCCGCGGCCCGGAGCGGGATGCCGACCGTTCAGTACCGGGACGATTCGTCCGGGTGCTCGGCGTGCCCGTCCGGGTGGACGGCGAACCGACCCGCGTCACCCGGGTGCACCGGATCGTCGGTGGGCCACGGCCAGCCACCGAACCCGTTGCGCCGGTAGTCGTCGAACGCCTGCTCGATGCCGGCGCGGTCGTTCATCACGAACGGGCCGTACTGCGCGACCGGCTCGCCGATCGGGCGTCCCTGGAGGACCAGGAGCTCCGCTCCCTCGGTACCGGCCGTCAGCTCGACCGGCACGGCCGCCCGCAGCTCGGCGCCGACCGGTGCGGGAAGGGACCGGCCGGCCAGGTCGACCGATCCGGCGAACACGTACAGGGTCCGCACGGTCTCCTCGTGGGCCGTCGGGGGCAGGGTCACCCGCGCGTCCGGGTCGAGCCGTACCTGCCAGATGGCCACCTCGGACTGCGGCCGCGACGCCCACGAGTCCGGGGGCGGCGGCAGCGGGACCACGTCCCCGAACCCACCCGCCACCACCGTCACCTCGGCGGTGCGGCCGGCCTCGTCGACCAGAGCCACCTGGGGCACGTGCTCGCGCCAGAACATCGTGAAGTAGGGCTCCACCATCTTGTCGGCGGCCGGCAGGTTCAACCAGATCTGGAACAGCTCCGACGGATTCGGGCCGGTACGCTCCAGCAGGGGCATCATCTCGCAGTGGACGATCCCCCGGCCGGCGGTCAGCCACTGCGCGTCGCCCCGTCCGAACCGGGCGGTGGCGCCCAGCGAGTCCGAGTGATCGATGGTTCCCTGGCGCATGAATGTCACCGTCTCGAACCCCCGGTGCGGGTGCTGGGGGAAACCGGGGACGGTACTGCCGTGGTACATGCTCCAGCCGTCGGCTCCCGAGAAGTCCATGCCGATGTCGCGCGCCTCGAGCGAGGCGACCGGGCCGAGGTGCTCGTTGCCGGCCGGGTAGTGGTCGACGTGGTGCACGCAGAACAGGAACGGGTCCCGGGTCACCCAGGGGAACCCGAGGGACAGCGTCCGGATGAGCGGGTCTTCCATGTCGGTGGCGTCCCTTCCTCGGGTCCGGGTCGGCGTGCCGGATCCGGGTCGTGCGGGCATGGGGCCCGGCCCCGTCGGGGCGGGCGGCGGGGTCAGCGCGCCGGGCGCTGGAGCAGTGGGTCGGTCGGCAGCCGCACGGGCCGCCCCGCCAGCTTGGCCTGGCGCCAGGCGATGCCCGACAGTGCCTCGAGCACGATGCGGTTGCTCAGGAACGCGGTGACCTCGGCGTGGTCGTAGGGCGGCGAGAGCTCGACCACGTCCACGCCGCACAGCGGCAGCTCCATGGCGATCCGCCGCACCGCGTCGAGCAGCTCGCGGGCGCTGAGTCCGCCCGGCTCGGGCGTGCCGGTGGCCGGTGCGGACCCGGGGTCGACCACGTCGACGTCGACCGACAGGAACACCGCGTCGCACCCGTCGAGGGCGATGTCGAAGGCCTCGGTCAGACACTCGTCGAGGCCCCGGGTGACCACCTCGGTCATCTCGTAGCTGCGCATGCCCTGCTCGGCCATCCAGTCGAGGGTCTCGGGCTCGGGCCAGTACCCGCGCAGGCCGACCTGCAGGAACCGGTCGCCCCGGACCGCCCCGGACTCGATGAGCCGGCGCATCGGCGTTCCGTGGCCGACCAGCAGGCCGAACTGGGTGTCGCCGGTGTCGGCGTGGGCGTCGAAGTGGATCATCGACACCCTGCCCCACCCGACGTGGCGGGCGCACCCGGTGGCGTCGGGGTAGGCGATGGTGTGGTCGCCCCCGAGGACGATGGGGATGGCACCGCTGCGGGCGATGGTCTCGACGGCCGCCTCCAGCCGGGCGCACGACAATTCGGTGTCCCCCGACGGCATCTCCACGTCGCCGACGTCCACGACCCCCAGCTCGAGCAGCGGGTCGACCCCGAGGGCCAGGCTCGGGCGCATTCCGTCGTGGGGCAGGTAGTCGGTGAAGCGGATGGCCTGGGGGCCGAACCGGCACCCGGCGCGGTGGCTGGTGCCGCCGTCGAACGGGGCCCCGACGATGACGGCCCTGGCCCCGGCGAAACTGGACGGGTCGCCCAGGTCGGCGGCCGGTACCCCGGCGAAGGTGGCGTCGGGACCGTACATGTTGCCTAGCCGCATCGGCACCCCCCGGGGATCACGACCCGTCCATCGGGTCGGGGACCACCCTACCGGTGCCCACCCGGCGGCCACGGACGACGGCGCGCACGGCCGGCGCGCTCAGTCGGTGACTTCCTCGATGGCGTACTCGGGGCAGTTGGCGATGGCGAGCCGGGCCTTGTCCTCGAGCTCGGGCGGCACCGAGCCGTCGCCGACGACCGACGACAGCCCGTAGTCGTCCACCGAGAACAGCTCGGGGGCCAGCCCGTAACAGCGGGCGTGGCCGGTGCACTTGTCTGCGTCGACGCGGATCTTCACGGGAACACCACCGGGACCCTGCGGGGGCCGCGGACCTGGCCGCCGGCCCAGGTCACCTCCGCCCCCTCCTCGATGCGGAACTCGGGGATCCGCTTCAACCACTCCTCGATCGCCACCCGAAGCTCCATGCGGGCCAGGTTGGAGCCCGCGCAACGGTGGATCCCGGACCCGAAGGCCACGTGGCGGTTGTGGGCCCGGTCGAGGATGACCTCGTCGGGTCGTTCGAACGCGTCGGGGTCCCGGTTGGCCGCCGGGAAGTTCATGAGCACCTTGTCGCCGGCGTGCATCGGGCACCCCTCGAACTCCACGTCCGAGGTGACGACCCGGGCCATGGTCACCGGCGAGTAGGCCCGCAGCAACTCCTCGATGGCCAGCGGCATCGCCTCGGGGTCGGTCACCAGGAGCTTGGCATGCTCGGGGTGGGTGGCCAGGTGCCACAGCGACGATCCGATGGCGCTCCACGTGGTGTCGACGCCGGCGATCAGCGTGAGTGCGGCCACGCCCAGGACGATCGAGTCCTCGATGGGCTGCCCGTCCACCTCGGTCTGGAGCAGTGCGCTCAGGAGGTCGTCGCCGGGGTGCTCCTTGCGGCGCTCGACCTCGGACACGAAGTACTCGATGAGGGCGATGGTGCCGTCGCGCCGGACGTCCATGTCGTCGGCGAATTCGAGCACGGCCCGTACCCAGCCGGTGAACGTGTCGGACAGCTCGGCCGGCACGCCGAGGATGGCGGCGATCACGCGCACCGGGATCTGCTGGGCGTAGTCGGCCGCCGCGTCGGCGTGACCATCGGCCAGGAAGCCCTCGACCAGCCCGGCGCACAGCTCCCGGGTCATGGCCTCGTAGCTTTCGACCCTGCGGTGGGAGAACCAGGGCAGCAGAAGCCGGCGGGTGAAGGTGTGCAGCGGCGGGTCGGCCGAGATGGGCGGGACGCCGTAGGGCAGGACCGGCTCCTCCGGCTCCTCTCCGGTGAACGGGATGACCACGATGTCGAGGGAGCTGAAGTGCTCGATGTCGTGGGCCAGGTCCACGACGTCCTGGTACCTGGTGGGTAGCCACGTGCTGCCCCGGCGGTCGGTGTGGGCGACCGGACAGGACTGCCTCAGGTCGTCCCAGATGCTGAACGGGTCATCCACATAGGTCCGACTGAGGACGTCGAAGTCCGTCTTCCAGTCGGCGACCGGACGTACGTCGGTCATCGCTCACCTCACAGGTCTGGAGCGACAAACTGCCGCTCGATGTCGCATTGTTGCACGCGACCGGCACGACGTCACCGGCACGACGTCACCGCCACCACGTCACCGCCACCCGGGACGGGCCGCCGGCCGGCATCCTCCCCGGTCAGGGCGGTGCGGCCCGGTCAGACGGTGAGGCCCCCGTCCACCGAGAGCACCGCGCCCGTGGTGTAGGACGACTCGTCGGAGGCCAGGAAGGCGATCGAGGCGGCGATCTCGGCGGGGGTGGAGAACCCCATGGGCGACATGATCTTGGTCAGCTGCTTCGGGTCGGCGCCCTCCGGCAGGTCGAAGGACCCGAGCAACGGGGTGTCCGTACCCCCCGGGGCGACCACGTTGGCCCGCACCCCCTGGCCCACGTACTCGGCTGCCAGGGCCTTGGTGAACATCAGCAGCCCGCCCTTGGACGCGCAGTAGGCGGCCGAGTACGCCTGGCCCATCAGTGCGGTGTTGGAGCACACGTTGACGATGGCGCCGCCGTGCTCGAGCAGATGGGGCAGGGCGGCCCGGCACACCAGGAACGGGCCGGTGAGGTTGACGGCCAGGATCTTCTGCCACCGGTCGAACGGCATCTCGTGGGAGTTGAAGAACCCTCCGATGCCGGCCACGTTGCACACGACGGTCGGCGGGCCCAGGTCGGTCACGATCGACGCCACTGTCGAGGTGACCGACTCCTCGGAGGTCACGTCGCAGGTGTAGGCCATCGCCGTGCCACCCTCCGCAGTGATGCCGGCCACGGTGTCGGCCACGGCGTCGCCCATGACGTCGAGCGCGGCCACGGCCGCTCCTTCGGCGGCCAGCCGGCGCGCCGTGCCCCGGCCGATGCCCGACCCGGCGCCGGTGACGATGGCCACCCGGCCCTCGAACCGCCTGACGAGGAACCCGTCCAGGATGGCGTCGGCCGCGTCGTGCTGGTCGCCCCCCCGGCCCAACGTGATCTTGTTGCTCGCTACCGGGCTCATGGGTTCCCCTCACTGGTCGGTGCCGCGCTGCCGGGGGCGAACTGCTCCCGGAGGGTGTGCTTCAGGATCTTGCCCGCCGGGTTCCGCGGGACGGCGTCCACCAGCTCGAGCTGCTCGGGCACGGCGTTGACCCGCAGGCCCTGGGCCCGCAGGTACCGGCCCATGGTGGCGAAGTCGAACGACTGCCCCCCGGCCACGGCGACCACGGCGCAGGCCCGCTCCCCCGTCTTCGGGTCGGGCAGGCCGATCACGGCGACGTCGGCCACGGCCGGGTGGGCGTAGAGGAGGTCCTCCACCTCCTTGGCCGAGATGTTCTCGCCGTGGCGGATGATGACGTCCTTGAGGCGACCGGTGATGGTCACGTAGCCGTCCTCGTCGACGATGCCCAAGTCGCCGCTGCGGAAGTAGCCGTCGGCGTCGAACGCCTCGGCGTCGAGCGAGGGGTCGAGGTAGCCCGTGATGACCTGGGCCCCCCGCATGCGGATCTCTCCCTCCACCCCGGGCTCGGCCCGGGTGCCGTCGAGCGCCACCACGATCAGGTCGACGCCCGGTGTGGCGCGGCCTTCGGTGTCGGCCAGCTTGTCGTCGGGATCGGTCGAGGAGGCCATGACCACGATGGGCGCCTCGGTGAGGCCGTATCCCGAGATGATGCCCACACCGCCGATCTCGGCCTTCAGGTCGTAGTGGAGCTGCGGTGGCTTGGGCGCGCCGCCCCCGGTGAAGTTGCGCACGTGGGGGAAGATCGGGTCGCCGCCCGCCGCCCGCTGGGCGGCCAGGTAGGCCAGGTGGAACGGGGTGCCCGATCCGGCGATGGTCACCCCGTTGGCGGCCAGGAACGCCGGTGTCTCCGTCGGGTGGAAGGCCTCGGTGGTGAGCAGCGTGCACCCGGTCAGCAAGGACGCGATGAGCCAGCCGATGCCGCCGATGTGGGTGAAGGGGAAGACCAGGGCCGACACGTCGTCGGCCCGGATGTCCAGGCACTCGGCCATGGCCAGCCCGGAGGCCATGACGGTGAGGTCGGTGTGGGGCGCCCCCTTCGGGTCGGCCGTCGTGCCCGACGTGTAGAAGAGCCACCGCACCGGCGATCCAGCGGCCGATGCCGGGGCGTCCTCGACGGCCGGCAGGCCCGACGGGTCCCCGTCGGGAAGCTCGCGGTCGACCACCAGCACCGACAGGCCCGGGCGGTCGGCGGCCAGCTCGTGCGCCATGGCCTCGAAGTCGAATCCCCGGTAGACGGTGGGCACGATCAGCAGCGACGCATCGCTCTGTCCGAGGATGAAGCCCACTTCGCGGTGCCGGTAGATGGGGATGAGCGGGTTCTGCCGGGCCCCCAGGCGGGCCAGGGCGCCGACCAGGACGAGCGACTCGTTCCAGGTGGGGAGCTCCCAGCTGACGCTGGTGCCGGTGGTGACGCCGTGGTCGGCGAACAGTCCGGCCGCCGCCCGGAGGCAGGCGTCGCGGTAGCCGGCGAAGGTGAGCTCCTGGCCGGTGTCCTCGTGGGCCAGGACCGCGTCGGGCGTGGCCTCGGCCCGGGCCTCGATGAGGCCCCACAGCGTGGGGGCGAAGGCCCAGCCGCGGGCCGCCGCCCGCTGCTCCATGGCATCCCTCTGCTCGTCGTTCATGTCGTGCGCGCTCCCGTCGTCGGACTGCGAAAGGTCGGTGCTACCGATCCGACCACAGCTGGTCGGTGTAGGTGTCGGTGCCGGGCACCGTGCCGATGAAGGCGGACGCCCAGATCACGGTTCCGAGACCGGCGTCGGCCAGCGCTGCGCCGAGCGGGGCGAACACCTCCTCCCAGGAGCCGTCGGGCGCCTCGTCGACGAAGCACAGCGCCAGCACCCGCTCGTCGAGGGTATCGCCCCGGGGCACGTCGCCGGGGGCGTCGGCCAGGAGCGGCAGCGGGCTGAACCCGAGGACGGTGGCCACGGGAGAGCCCGGCACCACCGTCGGCAGGTACCGCTCGCGCAGCCAACCACCGATCCGGTCGCCGGTCACACCGTCGGCGGGCTCGATGAAGACCGAGGCCATGCCGGCGAAGCGGTGGTCGAGCGTCAGCTCGGCCGGCACCCCGTCGGCGTCGCGCCGGTGCTCCCACTCGAACCGGTAGAGCCCGGTGTGGACGTGGTCGCGGTGGTCGAACATCCGTCCGGCCTGGTGGAGGACGTTGACCTGGTCGACGGCCCACCGGTTCCACTCGTCGTGGTGCCCGTCGAGCACGTAGTAGACCCCGAGGTAGCTGCCCACCTGAGGGTCGGCCACCAGGGCGCCGGCGCCCGCGGGGTAGCGCAGCTCCTTCATCGGGGCGGTGGCGACGAAGCGGGCCCCGGCAAAGTTGTAGGCCCCGATCTGGCACCCGGCGTAGAAGTGGTCCCGCTCGTACCAGCGGTTGTAGGCGACCTCATGGCCCCGGTGCGGCTCCACCAGCGTGTACAGCATGGTCCCGATCCGGATCGGGTCGTCGGTGACGCCGCCGCTGGCGGGGGTGGAATTGCCGGTCATGGCGTGGTGGCTCCATTCGTGTCCAGGGCGGCCCGGTCGGCCAGGACCCTCTTGTCTACCTTCATCATCGAGGTCAGCGGAAGACGGTCGACCACGACGACGCGGTCGGGCGCCTTATAGTCGGCCAGCGAGGCCCGGGCGGTCTCCCGGAGCCCGGCGAGAAGGGTGGGGGCATCCATGCCCACCCCGGCCGCCGGCACCACGAAGGCCACCCCGATCTCCCCGAGCACCGGGTCCGGCGCCCCCACCACGGCCACCTGGTCCACCCCGGGGTGGTCTCCCAGCGCTCCCTCGACCTCGGCCGGGTACACGTTGTAGCCGCCTCGGATGTAGAGCTCGTTGGCCCGGCCCACCAGGTGGAGGCGGCCGTCAGCGTCGACGTGGCCGAAGTCGCCCGTGGTCAGCCAGCCGTCGCCCGCCAGGACCTGGGCGGTGGCAGCCTCGTCGAACACGATCCCGGCGGCGCCCGGACCGATGAGCGGTCCGCCCCAGTAGCCACGCATGACGGCCGCCGATCGCAGCCGCACCCGTCCGATCTCGCCGGACGGCACGGGCGCACCGTCGTCGTCGGCAATGGCCAGCTCGACCCCCGGCACCGGTCGGCCGACCGTGGCGGCCACAGCCTCGTCCGGCTCTCCCGGGACGGTGCCCGTGCCAAGCGAGGCCTCGGTCGAGGTGTAGCGCACCACGACGGGGACCTGGAGCGCGTCGCGCAGGGCGGCCACCAGCTCGGCCGGCACCCGCGAGGCGCCCGTCCCGGCGATGCGCAGCGACGACAGGTCGGCGGTCCTCAGCTCGGGGCGGGCGAGCACGAGCGCCCACTGGGTGGGAACGCCCTGGGCCACGGTGATGCGCTCGGACTCCATGACCGGAACGGCGTCCGACGCCCGCCACGGCGTCGGTGTGATCACGGTGGTGATGGCGTTGGCAGCCTCGTCCCACACCCGGGTCATCGATCCGACGTGGGCGAAGGGCAGCGGCGACAGCCGGCGGTCGCCGGCCTCGGACAGCACGTCGGTGCCCTCGGCCACCGCCCGCAGGTTGTCGTGGTCGAACACCGCTCCCTTGGGCAGGCCGGTGGTCCCGCTCGTCCACACCACGGCCACCGGGGCGTCGGGGCCCATGGCGGGCCAGCTGGGTGGGGGCGGACCGTCGGCGGCGGCCGCGCACTCGGCGCGGGTGAGCACCGTGCCCGTGGGGCCCGCGGGCACCGGCAGGCCGTCGTCGACCACGGTCACGACCGGGCGGGTGCGCTCCAGGATCGACGTGATCTCGGTCCGGCCCAGCCGGAGGTTGATGCCCGAGGTGACCGCCCCGAGCCGGACGGCGGCGGAGTAGACGACCATGTACCCGATCGAGCTGGGCAGGAGCAGGCAGACGACCGTGCCCGGCCCGACCCCTTGGCGGGCGAGCAGCCCGGCCACCCCGTCGGCCGCGCGGTCCCATTCGGCGAAGGTGAGTGACCGCCGGGGCCGGTCCTCGGTGGCCGGCTCGACGTAGGCCTCCACGTCGGCATTGACCCGGGCCGCGGTCCGCAGGACCTCGACCAGCGTGGCGTGCTCCCCCTGAATCTGACGCGCCGTCATATCGGGGGCGACTGTAACAGGGGCGGTCGTGGTCGGGGTCGGCGTCGGGTGGTCGGCGGGTGGGTGGATCACGCCCCCCGCCGCACGTGCAGCCAGTGGTAGACGGTGGGCACCCCGTCGCGCCGGTAGGCGGCCACCTCGAGGCTGCGCACCTCCGTCCAGTCGGCGAACCCCGGCATGACGTCGTCCGGCTCCCACCGGATCGTCGTGAGCTCCAGCCCGTTACTGCCCAGGTTTGTCTCCTCACGCGCCTCTTGCGGGTCCCACCCGGCGATCACCGGCTCGTAGGTCGCCACGAGGTCCCCTCCGGGGCGGACCAGGCGGCGCAGGTCGGCCAGGACGGCGGGCAGGTCGGCGGTGAACTCGAGGCCGCCGATGGCGGTCACCAGGTCGAACCGGGCGACGGGCTTCAGGGCGCCGGCGGCAGCGGTGTCGGCGGCGTACCGTGCGGCGTCGGCGTGCACGAAGGTGGCGTCCGGCACCCGACTTCGCGCTCGCTCGAGCATCGCCGCCGACACGTCGACACCGGTCAGCGCCGCACCCGGGAAGGCGCGGTGCACCACCCCGAGCGTGGCCCCGGTCCCGCACGCGACGTCGAGGGCGGCACGCACCGGGCCCACCGTGCCCAGCGCTTCGGCGAGCAGGTCGTTCGGGACCCACCCGGCGTCGGTGGCGACCTCGTCGTACTCGTGTGCGAACGCGTCGAAGTAGGCCCGTGCCCGCGCCACGACCAGTTCGGCCCGGTCGTCGGGAGCTGGGCGGTCCGGCACGCCGCTGATGCTCCCAGTTGCAACCGGTGATCGGCAATCGTGCTCCGGGCGGGTGTCCCCCGGTCCACATCCGTTTGCAATCACCGGTTGCGCCTTCGGTGTTCGGGTGGCACAACAGCGAGGAGGAGCCTCGGCGGAGGGCGACCTCGATCTTCGGCGGACGTGCGCATCCCCGGCACCGGACCGGGGGCAGCCGCACCCGTTCCGTCACCGTGTCCCGAGCCACGGCGACGGGACCGTCCGGCACGCCGGAGGGGAAGGCACGACGCGGGGGTGTCGGCGGTGTCCCGGCGCGTCGGCTCTGGTCAGGGGCCGGGGTGCGGGGGTGTCGGTGGTGCGGTGGTCGGAGGTGGCGGCGCTGTCATCGCGAGGGGCGGCACCCTCGACGGGACGCCCACCACGGCGGCCAGGCCGAGCCGATTCCCGCGCACGACGACCGAGCCGGCGGCCTTGTCGATCAGGGTCTGGTTGCGCTCGCTCCCGAGCATCCAGAGGTAGACGACCGCCTCGAGCGCGACAGGGACGAAGGAGGCGGCCGCGCCCAGACCCACGTGGCGATGATGGTCGATGATGACTGCCGCCGACAGCAGGTTCGCCCACAGGGCGACGAACAGGACCCGGTACAGCGCCCGCATCCAGACCTGTCGTCGGGTGAGCGGGCGGCCCGACGGATCGAGGGCGGTCACGCCGACCGCCTGCATGCCCCACGTCTGGCGGCGCGAACCGATGAGCCATACCGCGTAGGCGAAGGCGACGCCGGTCTCCGCGAAGACCAGCAGCACCCGCAGTGGGACCAGGCCCTCGTTCTCGCCGGTGACGCCGTTGACGCCGTTGACGCCGAAGAGCGAGCCGTTGCCGTTCCGGGCGGCGAGGACGAGCATCAGGACGTTCACGGTGCCGAACGGCACCCCGACGATCAGCCAGTCGAGGATCAGCCCTCCCGCCCGGCGCCACCATCCGGCCAGCTCGAACCAGTCGCCGGCCTCGGTCCGCAGGATCCGACCCTTCGGCGCCGGGGCTCCGTACGCGAACGGCGCATAGGGTCCAGTCTGGACGTAGGGCTGCGGCTGCGGCGGACCCACCCATTTCGCCCCGTCCCACCAGCGCATCCAGCCCGCCCGGGCCGGATCGGGATACCAGGCGGCCGGCTGGGCCGGGGACAGGTGGGTCGCCGCCGTCCACGCTGCCCCGTCCCAGTACCGGAGCTGACCGGGAGCTGACGGGTCCGGGAACCACCCCGCGCCGGCAGTCGGTACCTGCGGTGGTCCGGTCACCCCCCGAGCCTACGGTCCGGGACCGTCCGCACGGAGGAACGGTGGGCCGGCGACGATCGCGCGACGGCCGCGCTCAGAAGGTGAGCACGCCGCGGGCGAGCTTGCCAGCTTCCATGTCCTCGACGATCTCGCGGAAGCCCTCGAGCGGCTTCTGCTCGGTGACCAGCTCGTCGAGCATCAGCTTGCCCGACAGGTAGAGCTCGACCATGAGCGGGATGTCGTGGTGCGGCCGGGACGACCCGTACCGGCACCCGAGCAGGCCACGGTCCACGTAGGCCAGCGCGTTGACGTCCACGGACACCTCGGTCCCCTGCGGTGGGATTCCGATGGCCAGTGCGTTGCCGCCCCAGTCCAGCACGTCGAGGGCATTGCGCAGTACGGCCGGATGCCCGACGCAGTCGAACGCCCAGTTGACCCCGCCGGTCCAGCCGAGGGCGCCGGTGACCCGTGCCGGACCGGGTGGGACGATCTCACGGATGGCTGCGACCGAGTCGGCCTGGGACGCGTCGACGAAGTGGGTGGCGCCGAACTGACGGGCCAGCGCCTCCTTGGAGGCGAGGGTGTCCACCGCGATGATCCGACTGGCCCCGGCGAGGCGGAGGCCCTGGATCACATTGAGGCCGACCCCGCCGACGCCGAAGACTGCCGCCGTCTCGCCGGCGCGGACCTTGGCCCGGTTGAGGACGGACCCCACGCCGGTCAGCACCCCGCAGCCGATGAGGCAGGCCGACGTCATCGGCACGTCCTTGGAGATCTTGACGGCCTGCACCTCCTTGACGATGGTCGACTCGGCGAACACCGACGTGGCGGCGAAGTTCGAGGCCGGCTCCCCCTTGTAGGTGAAGGGCGTCGAGACGTTGCCCAGGGTCTTGATGCACCAGGTGGGGTGCCCGGTCGAGCACGCCCGGCAGGTCCCGCAGCTCGCCAGCGTGGCGATGACCACGTGGTCGCCCGGTTTGACCGACTGGACCTCGCCGCCGACGGCCTCGACCACGCCCGCACCCTCGTGCCCGAGCACCGACGGCGCCCGCCACGGGATGGTCCCGTTGATGACCGACAGGTCGCTGTGACAGACACCGGCGGCACCCACCGCCACCCGAACCTCGGTCGGGCCGGGGTCGCCGATGGACAGCTGGTCGGTGACCTCGACGTCGGATCCGGTGTAGACGATGCCTCGCACGGCGTGCTCCTTCTGGTCGGTGTGATCTGTCTGGTCGGTGTGATCTGTTCGGTAGTTGGTAGGTGGTCGGCCGGCGAGTTGTGGTCGGTCGGCGGCCGGATCCGGCGCTAGGAGCCGAAGCGGGCCCGCAGCTCACGTTTGAGAACCTTGCCGCTGGCGTTGGTCGGCAGCGCGTCGACGACCTCGAACCGGCGGGGGACCTTGAAATTGGCCAGCTGGCCTTTGGCGAAGATGCCGAGCCCGTCCACCACCGCCACGGCGTCGGTGCCGGGCGCCGCGACGACGACGGCCAGGCCCACCTCGCCCATCCGGTGGTCGGGAACGCCCACGACCGCCACCTGCGCTACACCGGGATGGCGCCGCAGCACGGCCTCCACCTCGGCCGGGTAGACGTTGAACCCGCCGCTGACGTACATGTCCTTCAGGCGGTCGGTGATGGCGAGGTTGCCATCGTCGTCGAGGAAGCCGACGTCGCCCGTGTGGAGCCAGCCGTCCGGGTCGATGGCGGCGGCGGTGGCGTCGGGGTCGTCGAGGTAGCCGGACATGACGTTGTAGCCCCGGACCATGATCTCGCCCGCCTCGCCGGGCGCGAGCTCGGCGCCGGCGCTGTCGACGATGCGGACCTCGACGTCGGGGATGGCCCGCCCGCTGGTGGCCGAGATCACCTCGGCCGAGTCCCCCCGGCGGCACATGGTGACCGTGCCGGTGGCCTCGGTGAGCCCGTAGGCGGTGAGCACGGTGTCGATGCCGAGGTCCGACCAGAGGGCCTCGACCAGCTCCACGGGCACGACGGCGGCGCCGGTGACCACGAGGCGCAGCGACGACAAGTCGTAGGTGTCCCGCTTCGGGTGGTCCAGGATCGATTGGAAGATGGTGGGCGGCCCGGGCAGCACCGAGATCCGCTCGTCGCTCACCCGCTGGAGGACGACGTCCACGTCGAACACCGGCTCGGGCACCATCGTCGCCCCAGTCATCAGGCAGGCCAGGATGCCCGCCTTGTACCCGAAGGTGTGGAAGAAGGGGTTGACGATCAGGTACCGGTCGCCGGCGCGCAGGCCGACGACCTCGGCCCACGTGGCGAAGGTACGCAACGTCTGGCCGTGGGTGGTCATCGCCCCCTTGGGGTGGCCTGTCGTCCCCGAGGTGAAGACCAGGTCCGACAGGTGGTCGGGTCCGATTGCGGCCGTCCGCCCCGCGGCCACCTCCGGCTCGCAGCGTTCGGCGGCGGCCAGGAAGGCGGCGAACGACTCCAGGCTCCCAGCGCCCACAGGGGTGCCGGCGTCGTCGCTGCGCAGCACCACGATGCGCTCGAGCCCGGGCACGCCGTCACCGGACCCCGCAGCCTCGTCGAGGAGGGCGGGGTAGTCGGTGCCCAGGAATCCCTGCACCGTGAAGAGGATCCGGGCGCCCGAGGCACGCAGGATGTAGGCGGCCTCGGCCCCCTTGTAGCGGGTGTTCAGCGGCACCAGGACCGCGCCGGCGCCGACCGCGCCCAGCGCGGCGACCACCCACTCGACGCAATTCGGCGCCCAGATGGCGACCCGGTCGCCGGGATCGATGCCGCAGGCCACCACGGCCCGGGTGGCGGTGGCGACCTCCTCGGCCAGGCGGTCGAACGACCAGCGGGCGGTCGAGCCTCCGGGACCGTGCAGGTCCACGATGGCCTCGGCTTCGCCGAAGCGCGCGGCTGCGTCCTGGACCAGGCCGGAAAGCGTCCCCCACTCCAGGTCCCCCCGGGGATCCGTCACATCTGACACGCCGTCAGGGTAGTGCAGGCCGGTGAGGCACGGGTCGGGTCACTGCGCACCAGAGCCGGAGCCCCACCCAGAAGCGGCTCGGACGGTGCCGTCATGGGTGCGCTCAGGGGTGCTGGCTGCTGACCGACACGACCTCCCCGGTCATGAAGGTGGCGTAGTCGCTGGCCAGGAAGGCGATCACGCTCGCCACCTCCCAGACCTCGGCACCACGGCCCATGACCTCACGCCGGGCCAGCTCGGCCAGGTCGTCGTCGGCCATCACCTTGTTCAGGAAGGGGTGGACGGCCAGGCTGGGCGACACTGCATTGATCCGGACCCCCCGGGGTGCCGCCTCGACGGCCGAGCACCGGGTGAGGGCCATGACCCCGGCCTTGGCCGCCGCGTAGTGGGCCTGGCCCGCTTGGGCACGCCACCCGAGCACGGAGGCGTTGTTCACGATGACGCCGCCGCCGTCCCGTGAGTAGAAGTGGCGCAGGGCGGCACGGGTGCAGCGGAAGGTACCGGTGAGCGTGACGTCGAGGACCAGGTCCCACTGCTCGTCGGTCATGTCCACCACGTCGACCTGGCCACCGAGGCCGGCGTTGTTGACGGCCACGTCGAACCGTCCGTGCTCGGCCACGGCGGCGCCGTAGAGGCCCTGGACCTGGACCTCGTCGGTCACGTTGCACGCCACGGCCAGCGGCCGGACCCCGTTGGACCCGGGCAGTTCGGCCAGCGTGTCGGCGGCCTCGCCCAGTCGCCGCTCGTGGGCGTCGGACACCACGACGGTGGCACCCTCCTCGATGCAACGCTTGGCGGTGGCGAAACCGATTCCCGTGCCGGCGGCCGCCGTCACCACCACCACCTTGCCCGTCAGCAGCCCGTGGCCGGCCGGGGGCTCGGGGGCACCGGTGGACGTGTCGGTCATCGCAGGTCTCCCTTGGGCTCGGGCGGGAGTCCGAGGACGCGCTCGCCGATGATGTTCTTCTGGATCTCGTTGGAGCCGCCGTAGATGGTCTCGGACCGGCTGAACAAGAACGTCCGCTGGAACTCGTCGAGCTCGTAGGGGGCCCCGTCGACCACCAGACCCGCTGGACCGAGTACGTCCATGGCCAGCTCGCCGAGCTGTCGGTGCCAGGTGGCCCAGTAGAGCTTGATGATCGATGCCTCGGGCGGGGCCAGCGGGCCGTCGTAGCCCGACAGGCTGCGCAAGGTGTCGTAGCGCAGGACCTCGAGTTCGGCGTAGGAGCGGGCCAGCCGCTGGCGGATCACCGGGTCGTCGGACCGGCCGTTGGCACGGGCGGTGTCGATCAGGTGGTCGAGCTCGCGGCGGAAGGACAGCTGGTGGCCGAGCAGCCCGACGCCGCGCTCGTAGGCCAGCGTGGCGAGTGCCACACGCCAGCCCTCACCCGGCTCCCCCACCACCAGGTCCCTGGCCGTCCGGGCCCCGTCGAAGAACACCTCGTTGAACTCGGACGTCCGGGTGAGCTGGGTGATCGGCCGGATCTCGACGCCGGGCTGATCCATCGGCACCAGCAGGTACGACAGTCCCCTGTGCCGGGTCGACCCGAGCTCGGTGCGGCACACCACGAAGCACCAGTCGGACTGGTGGGCCAGCGACGTCCACACCTTCTGGCCGGTGATCACCCACTCGTCACCGTCCAGCTCGGCCCGGGTGGCCACGTTGGCCAGGTCACTCCCGGCGTTCGGCTCCGAGTACCCCTGGCACCACAGCTCGGTCCCGTCCACGATCCGGGGCAGGAACCGGTCCTGCTGGGGCTTCGTGCCGTACTGGATGAGCGTGGGCCCGAGGAGCCCCTCGCCGAGGATGCTGACCCGACCCGGCGCCTTCGCCTTGACGTACTCCTCGTTGAAGATGACCTGGTGGGCGATGGAGGCCCCCCGCCCACCGAAATCGACCGGCCAGCCCAGGCAGGTCCACCCGCCTGCGGCCAGGACCTTCTCCCACTCGAGGCGCACGTCGAACCCGTACGTCTCGTCCCCGGATCCGCCGCGTCCGCCCAATGCCGCGAACTCGCCCACGACGTGGTCGGCCAGCCAGGTCTGGACCTCCTTGCGGAAGGCCTCGTCCTCGGGTCGGTCTCGAAGGTCCATGGGGGAATCGTCCTGGTCGGGAGGGGTAGGCCAAATCTGACGCGACGTTAGCAAACGGGTGTTCGGACCTGTCCGGGGTCCCGGAGGCACACGGGACGTCGCCACCGCCCCGTGGCAGCGGGAACACCCAGGGGCGCCCCGGGGTTGTGCTCGGTGATCGCCACCGGACCGGGCACCGGTCGCACACCGGGCCGGCACTCCCCGCGCCGCCGTCATCCGGGACGGTCGCCCTGTCGGATGTAACACGGACGCCGCCTACCGGGACAGCACCACGATCCACGACGAAGGAGTTCCCATGAGCACCACCGACGAGCCGACAACCGCCACCAGCCCTGCCGCGGAACGGGTGGACCTGACCGAGGACGAGTGGCGGTCCCGCCTCACCCCCGAGCGGTACGCCGTCCTCCGTCAGAAGGGCACCGAGCCCGCGTGGTCCGGCGAGCTGCTCCACGTCGAGGGCAGTGGCATGTTCATGTGCGCCGGGTGCGGCGCCGAGCTGTTCCCCACGACGACCAAGTTCGACTCGGGCTCGGGCTGGCCGAGCTTCACCCGGGCCCTGTCCGACGGCACCATCGAGGAGCACACCGACAAGTCGTTCGGCATGCGCCGGACCGAGATCACTTGTGCGCGCTGCGGCGGCCACCTCGGCCACGTGTTCCCCGACGGACCGGCCCCGACCGGGCTCCGCTACTGCGTCAACTCGCTGTCGCTGGAGTTCCGGCCCGGAGCCGACTGACCCGGCACCGCCTCTCACGGCGACCACTCCCCCCACCCCCGCGATCCGCCCCCGACCCTCCCCCCTGGTCGGGGGCGGATCCGCGCCCGGGGTCGGGGGGGCCGGGGGGCCGGGGGGCCGGGGGGCGGGCACCATGAGGGCACCAGGATCGGATCAGCCGGTCGACAGCCGCTCCTCCAATAGGACGAGGAGAGAGCACAGGGAGTCCGCCTCCACCGACCCACCGGACCGCACCAGTGCCCGGCCGGCGTCGGCCAGTGCCTGGCAGGCACCGAACGCCTCCTCCTTCGTCAGGACGACGCGGGGACCGAAGGCGACCCGCGCCCCGTCGGGACGCGGACGCTTCGGCACTCCGACGGAGCGGGTTTCAGGCACCGGCGCCGTCCAGGGTCGTGCCGGGGTCGCCCTCGACCGACGGACGGACGACCCGGTGGACGTCCACCGTGGCGAACCGCAGCGACGGGCCGACCTCGTCGGCGACGATCTCCACCTTGAACCTGCGGTCGCCCTCCTCGGTCTCCCAACTCCGCTGCTCGAGCCGGCCGGTCACGATGACCCGCATCCCCTTGGTGAGGCTCAGGGCGACGTTCTCCGCCAGGTCCCGCCAGATGACGACGTCGAAGAACGAGGTTGCCTCCTCCCACTCGTTGGTTTCCCGGTTCTGCCATCAGAGTGCTAAGCGAGGTAATGAAAGTGGGCCAGGGATCTGGAGGTCGGGAGATAGGTCGACTACCAGGCCGAGGTCAGGCGGTCGCCTTCCGATGCGCCGCCACCCGGCACCGGCCCGAGCAGAACCGGGCGTGGTCCCGCATCGGCGTGAACGACTCCCCGCAGTGGTCGCAGGCTCGGGTGCGGTCGGGGCGCTCCGGCGTCCGGCAGGCTCGACACGCCTTGTGCCACCGCTGGGGGGCACCGAGGCTGCGGCTGAGCTTCTGAGCGAACTCGTCCAGGGCGAACTCCTCCGAGGGGAGCATCTGCTCGCACTTGGCGCACCAGCGCAGGTCGTGAGCGTCGGCCTCGACGAAGCACCTAGGGCAGACCAGCGTCCCGTCAGCGAGCGGGCGGGCACCCCGCAGGTAGAACTCCGCCTCGCAGCGGAGGCAGGCGAACGTCCTGGGCTCGTAGCTCTTGATGTACGTCTGCCGCACCTGCGGGTGCAGTCGAAGTCGGGAGGTCGGGTCGCTGGACATGCGAGGAGCGTAACGCATGTGAGGGTCATCTTCCGGTCAGACATGCGTTACAGCCCGCCGCTCCAGGGACGTCTCAGACCCTCCCACCGAGCTTCCTCGGATCGCTGGGGGGCAAGGACCGATCAGCCCGAGAGGGAGAACCTGAGACGTCCCTGGGCGGACGAGCGGTGCGTACCCCGAAGTGCCCCCAGGCCCCCGCTCGACACGAACGAACCGAACAGGGGCCTGGGGGCGAGGGGCGTCGAGGGGTCCGTGTGCAGTTCGACAGACAGCACGCCTCCTCGACGACGCTGCCCCGACCCGCTACCCATCCAGGCGAGACAGCAGACCTTGGCTCAGGCGGCCTTGCGCCCCGCAGCGCCGATGGTGAAGCGCCGCAGCGACTTCTCGGGCGACGGCACCGCAGCAGCGAACCGACCCTTCACCCGGACCGCCACCTGGTCACGCTCGAACAGCGCCTCGTCCGACCGCTCGATGGCGAAGTCGCTCCGCACGACCAGGCGCACGGTGCTGGCATCGAACACGACGGCCTGGCTCGCAGCCAGCGTCGGGACGCCGACCAGCCGCACGCCGTTGATGTCGACCAGCCCGGACGGGTGGATCGGGCGACCCTGGGAGTCGACACGCCCAGCCTCCGCAGCGAGCGTGCTCGGGCGCACCCCGACCGACGTGGCCGTACCCCCGGCGTCACCGATCTGCCCCACGGCCTCGAAGATGCCGTCCCACAGCGAGTGGCTGCCGAGGTCGGGAGCGACGGTGAGCACGCCGATGGGCGACGGGCCTGTGCCCGTGCCGGACAGGATGCCAGCGTCGAGCTTCGGGCCGAGCGAGTCGGCCACCGCCTGCCCGATCTGGTTGCCCAGGTCGAGCCGAGCGTCGGCCAGCGCCTCGTTCGTCAGGGCGAAGATGCCCGCCAGCTTCACCACCTGCGACACGTAGGTGTCGGGGTTGACGTCGACCTCGGGGAGCGGCTGACCCTCAGCCACCCAGTCACCACCGTCGGGACCGACGAGCGGGAAGGCCACCTGGCCGCTGTTGCTGGACAGCGGGTCGAGGCTGCGGGCGAACGGAGCGCCTGCGAGTACCTGGTTCACGACCTGGAGCACGAGGTCCGGGCCGAAGGCTCCAGAGCCATCGAAGTCTGCGGTGGTGAGCGGCATGCGTGCCTCCTGGTGTTCGGACGTCTGTGGAACGACTGTCCGTTTCAGGTCGGCACCCTCAACTCGTGCGGCAGGTGAGTCGGTGCCGACAGTGTGCCTGACCAGAGGCCAGAACGCAAGCCTCGCTAAGCGTCCTAAGTGTTGTTATTGAACTAAATACTCGTATGAATGTGCCTGAATAGTGCCCAAAGAAAAGGTCAATGCGGCAGACGAGCGAGAACAGTCGACGGCAGGCCCACGGTGCCTCGCTGCAAGCCTCACGGGGCCTCACAACACCGGCCGACGCAAAAGTCCAGGTCAGGGGCCTAAAAACCGTAGACAGACCGGGTAGAGAGAGACAGGAAGTCCCATCTCCACGTCCACAGCCAGGGTCACAGGGGGTAGGGGTCCTGCAATCAGCCGACAAGATAGCGAGCAATCGGAGGGTTTCATATATCAAATAGCAAGAATAGGAGGGGCCTCCATATGCCTGATCAGGGGTTTTGTACCTAGTCCTCGTATATGGGTCGAGAATGGACCGTGTTTCCCCTGGTCATGGGCCTACGGATGACAGTCGTCTATCTCGTCCGGGTCGTCGAACCACGTCTCGGAGGGTGTGAGTCCCTGGTCCCGATCCCTCCGCATCTGCCGCAGGTGTCGCTGACGTCGTGCCCTGCTCCAGCCCCCGGCACTGTCGACCTCCCGCCGAAGCGACTGAGCGTCGAGCATCGCTGCGAACTCCTCGTCGCTGGGGCCGGGCACCGACCAGACCGCTACCCCCGTCGAGCGGTCCGGTTCACCGAGGACCGAGTTCAGCTCGTCGACAACTCGGAGCAGTCGACGTGCTCGGGACATGAGCTGAGCATCAAACTCGGCGTCGTCCATCGCCCAGCTCTCGTCGTCGTGCTCGTTCATCGTCACAGCCTCCTGGTCGTCGGAATCGGTGTCGTGGGGCGTTGGAACGTGGCTCTCCTCCTCCGGTCCCGTGGGAACACATGGGGGCGCTCCTGCGGCCCGATGTGCTCGATACGGACCAGTCCCAGGGCCAGGGCCTTGTCCAACGCCCGGTCGAAGCGGTGCCGCTCGGACTCCAGGGTTGCTTCCTGAGCCAGCGGGGTCATCGCAACCCCGGAACGATTGGTCGATGCCTCGACGATTCGGACGATGCGCCGCATGATCCTCTGGTCGACCAGCTCGTTCTGGTCCAGCTCCGCAGCGCCGGGAAACTTGGCGAGGATGTGGTCCTGGTCGGTCATCGGAGCGAGTCCAGAAGGGCTTGCCGCTCCCGCTCCTGCGCCGCTGCCTCGGCTGCGGCTTCGATGGCTGCGGGGGAGGTGGGTCCCGTTACGGGCACCACCTCGTCCTGCACCCACACGTTGCTCCTCGCTGACAGGAGCAGACCGTCCTCGTCGACCGCCAGCACGGTGCCGCAGCAGTCACACAGGTCCTCGACCCGCTCCTCAAACTGGACCCACGCAAGGTCCCCTACCTTCAGCACGTCGCTCTTGCTCATCGCTGCTCCTTGCTCATCGCCCGACGTCTCTCGTCGGGGCCTGCCTCTTGGAACTTGGGGCCAGGACCCCAATAAGTCTCTGAACAGGTGATTCGTCGAACTCGGTGAGGTGGGTGAGTCAAGGAACAAAACTTTTCATATCGCCCCTCGTATGGGGACTTTTGTTTGCATCCTCACCACACTCACCGAAGCGGCACCGAGCGCAGCGGTCCGAGCCTCACGCCGACGTAGGTGACCTTGCGGTGCGGGGTGATTCGGTCGACCCGGTGGAACAGATCGTGGGCCTCGAACCGACCGGCGAACAGCTTGTCCGTGCCGGGCCTCCGGCCACCCTGTTCGCACCAGACCTTGTAGCGAGCGAACATCTCGGCCAGGGTCACTCGGGCGTCGACGTCGAACACCAACTCGTCGGCAGCGAACCGACCGATCACGTCCTCATCAGCCCGCCACTCGTCCGTCGCAGCCATGATCCCGGTCGACCAGATGACGACCGGCGTCTCGGGGGACCCGGCTGCGTAAGCGGCACCGGCACCGGCGACGAGGACGGCGAGCATGGCGTCCCGTTGAGGCCGGCCGATTGCCAGCCGGTCACGCAGCCCGGCGTCCTGGGGGTGGTCGCCTGCGTCGAGGTCGTAGCGGTACGGGAACGGGATGAGCCGCAGACGTCGCCAGGCAGCATGCTCGCCGCTGTTGACCACGGGGCGGTGGTTGGTCGCCAGGACGAGCGTGTGCGAGGGCTGGAACTCGTAGTACGCCCCGTAGAGCTGTCGGGCGGTGATCGGTGCTCCACCGGTGATGGCCTTGACCCGCTCCAACCGCAGCCCGCCCTCCTCCTCCGTCTCCTCGACGTAGGCCAGTCGCAGGCCGTGGAGGGTCGTCTTGATGACCGGGTGGTCCTCACGAGCGGACTTCATCACGAGGTCGGCTGGCACCGGCGCTGCATAGTCCCCCAGGGCGGCACCGACCGCCGTGAGCAGGGTGCTCTTGCCGTTGCCCCCGGACCCGGCCATCACGGGCAGGTGGTCGCCACCGGTGTGCCCCGTGGCCGAGACACCGAACAGCATCTTCACGCAGTCCCGGTCGCCGTCGGCCAGGCAGCCGAACACGGACGTCACGTCCTCGTGCGAGGCGGTCGGATCGAAGGCGGCCCCGGTCAGTTTGGTCAGCATGAGGTCCGGGTCGTGCGGGCTGAGCTGTCCGGTGCGGAGGTCGACCACCCCGTTCAGGGTGTTCAGCAGGTCGGGATGGGAGTCGAACACGCCGGGAGCGACGGCCAGGATGCGCCGGGCGACCTTGACCAAGGCCTCCAGGGACAGAGCCTTGCGGTACGAGAACGCCTTGCGGACGAGGGCGTCATCGTTCGGCCCGGCCAGCAGCAGGACGTGGTTCCCGAGGTCGATCACCCACAGTCGGGCTACCTCGTGGACCGACTCGGTGCCGTCGACGGCCCACCGCTTGCCGTCCCATCGGACCCACTGCTTCCAGGCCGTGACGTAGCGCCACCCGGCCCGCAACTCGTCGGCCAGCAGCTCCCCGATCTGAGCATCAGTCCACGAGCGAGGATCGGTGGGGTCGATGATCGGGAGCGGGACGGGGGCGCTGGCAGGCAGCGGCAGTGAGGCGAGCAACTCGGCTGTCGCCCTGTCGGCGGCGGCGGCGATGCGTTGCTGCTCGGCCTCGTGGGCGCTGTCCTCTGGCTCCGGGTGGTCGAGCTGCCCCCGTATCCACTCCCACTGATACTGGGGTCCCATCTGCTCCCATCGCAGCGGCGGGTCGGCCTCGGTCCCCAGCATCCGAGCGGTCTGCCGCTCGAACAGCGAGCGGAGGTCGTCCGCCAGGTCGGCCCACCGGGTGCCGACGATGGCGGGGATGCTCGTCTCGTCGAGCCGGGTGCGGTCGTTCTCGTCGATGTCCGGGTTACGATCCATGCGTTACCCCCCCTCCACCGTGGGCGGGAACGATGAGCGAGGACCCGGACCCGGCAGCGGGTCCGGGTCCTTGTGCGTCCGGGGCGATGACTGCGGCAAGCAGCCGGTAGACAGCAGCGGTCTGGATCGTTGGCTGTCGACCCTGCGCTGCACGCTCAGCCCGCAGGCGCTCCATCCGGGCAACGTGCTCCGGGGTCGGGTCGGACATCATGCCGACGCCTTCTTGGACGCCTGGTACTCGTCCCACTCGGCCTGCATCGCTGCGGCCTCGGCACGGAGTCGACGGGCGTCAGCCTCACGCCTCTTGGCCGTGGCGAGCTGGCGACCGATGCGGGCGGGCAGAACGCTCTGCGGCGGGTGGGAAGGGTTCTCGGGCATGGGGCCTCCTACGGGAAGTCGAGTTCGGATGGCTCCCTTTGCCCACTGCTGCGGACGGGAGGATCGCAACTCTGAGGCCCGTAACGGCCCCCCCAGTTCGCTGCAACCTGGGGTCGATTCGTGGAAACCATACACCGATAACGGGGCGATGGCGGTCCGGTGATAGACGTCTATCAACTAGCTAACTAAGCCGACTTACAGTCCTAACCCGACTCATTCCACCGGCGTCCATACGATGCGCCGCTCGTCGAACCCACGGCCTCGCACCCACGGCATGATGACGAGCGACTCGGTGGCGGTCTGGACGATGAGCCGCCGCTGCTCCAGCGAGAGCTTCGGCCACGACTTCGGCAGGTCGCTGACGTCGGGCAGGCGCACCGCAGGGACCGAGGTCACCTGCTGCTGACGCCTCAGCGCCTCGGCCACGTTCGCCAACTCGGCGTGGTCGATGTCCCCGGCGATGAACCGAGCCGTGACCTCGGCCATGGCCGACTCGAACTCGCTGACGTCGGGAGCGGTGGGCGTCCCACCACGTCGCAGCCTCGCCCACGTCGAGCGGTCGAGCATAGCGAACAGGTCCCGCATCACCAGCTCGTCCGTCTGCGCCACCGAGACGGACAGGTAGCAGTGGCGGCAGGTGTACCGAGGTCCGCTGGCGTGGCCTTTCACGATCATCGCCGGAGCGCCCTCACAGCGCCCACAGGTGGCGATGCCCGACAACCACCATCGACGGCGGCTGCTCGGGCTGGTGCGACGTCCTGGGTCCAGCAGGACGGCCCGCACGGCGTCCCACGTCTCACGGTCGAGGACCGGCGTCCACTCGGACGACTCGACGAACACACCCGGCGACGTCTCTCGCAGAGCAGCGATGGTGGGTCCGGTCAGGATGCGCCGCATGGCCTGGTCGTTGATCGGGGCGCCGGTCTGCGTGCCGACGACGCCCGCCTGCGCCGTCGACATGACGAACGAGCGGAGCGAACCCCCACCGATGATGTGCTTGGCACCACGTCGGATGACCGCTGCCTCGGCCTTGTCGACGAGCAGACGGTTCGCCTCACGCCGGTAGCCGAACGGACGAGGGCCGGTCGTCGTCGCCCCACGCATCCGACGATGGCTGTGCCACTCGGCGGTGCGCTCGCTCTTGGTGGCCGACTCCATCTCAGCGAGGGCCGAGAGCATCGTGAACATCATGCGCCCGCTCGCCGTGCCGGTGTCGAACGACTCGGTGACGCTGACGAACCGGGCACCGTCGGCACGCAGCTCGTCGACCAGACCGAGCGCATCCTTCGTGTTGCGAGCAGCCCTGTCGAGCTTCCAGCAGACCAGGACGTCGGCTGCACCGCTGGCGATGAGCGCCTTCGCACGGGCCAGGCCGGGTCGACTGCTGCGGCTCGTGCCGAACGCCGACCGACCGGACTCGACGATGACCTCCACTACGTCCCAGCCGTGCGAGGCGCAGTGTCCTCGGATGCGTTCCTCCTGGGTCGTCGTGGACGTCTCGTTGTCCCGGTCAACGGAGACTCGTGCGTAGCCAACTGCTCGTTTCGGGGGGGTAGCCATTCGTTCATCCTAAGCCATCCCATTGTCACCTGCGGTTCGTGGCCACGCCGAGGTTGGTCGTGGCCTGGCCCTCGCGGGTGTAGCGGATCTCGGGGTCGCGGGTCAGGTTCCCGACGATCGTCGTGGTGGTCGCGCTGCTCATGTGTGGTCCCTCCGTGCACCGGGGTGCGTCTCCGCCGGGTGCCGTCGGCACCGGTCGGGCCACCCACTCGGGCGACTCGGGCACCCTGCGCCGGCCACCTTGCCGGGACGCCGTGGCCGTCCTGGCCGACCACCTTGCCCGGCCGCCGGCAGTGGCGACGTGGCACCGACGGGTCGACCGGGAGCCGGTGGACAGGTGACCCGGAGATGGCGGACCCCGGACGGCGTTCAGCCCCCCTCCGCCGCCTCCTCGCGACGCGCCTGCTCCGGCAGTCGGATGAGCTGGTGGCCCACGTCGACCAGGACGACGTAGACGACCACGATCCCCAGCAGTCCGTAGGCGGCGACCACCAGCAGGTTGGTGGCTATGGCCACACCTCCGAAGTAGGCGATCCCCCGGGCCGCAGCGGTGCCCGCGCCCGAAGGGATCCACGGGCCGATGACCCGCCAGAACCCGGGCAGCAGCTGCCACGAGTACGCACCGCCCGCGCTCGGGTTGCCCAAGACCACGAACACCAGGATCGTCATGCCGATCCCGATGACCCCGGCCACCACCTGCAGAGCCATCGAGAACGCCCCCGCCGAGAACACCAGCAGCGCGCCGAGCAGCGCCAACGGCAAGGTGTGACCGGGCAGGGCGTGCAGCAGCGGGCCCACCACGAGCGCGCCGAGCACCCCGGTCGCCAGTGCGTAGACGGCGATCACCCCCAGGCGCACCGTGGCTCGCTGCGGGTTGGCGGGCCGGGAGCCGTTGCTGATGCCGAGGATCGACGCCACCAGGTAGCCGCCCACGATCCAGCCGATCACCAGGTAGAAGGAGGTCAGGCTGTTCCGGTCGCCGGGAGACGGCGGCCGGATGTCGTCGACCGTGACCGTCCGATGGAGTGTCGCCCCCACCCTGTCGAGCACCTCGGTCATCGCCTGGGAGGCCGACACCCCGCTGGCGCTGGCCTCGATGAGGCGCACGCCGCCCGGTCCGGACCTCACGACCAGTACTCCGTAGACCTCCCGCTTCAGCAGCTCGGCGGTGCCGGCAGCGACGTCCGCCACCGCCGTCGCCTGCAGGGGCGCCCCCCGGATGCCGTTGAGCGCAGCCACCAGTCGGTCGCTCTCCCCCTGAGGGGCGACCACGGCCAGCGGCATCCGATGGGGCACCGGCCGGTGGAACGCGCCCACGTACGACGTGATGAAGGCCAGCTGGATGACGGCAACGCCGATGACCAGCAGCACTGCCCGCAGGGTGACCGCGTCCTTGAGCTCGCCGATCAGGGTCGGGCGGCCCCGGTCACCCACCTCCGAGATCGACGTCCGCTCCGGAACTCCGGACAGCCCGGTGGGCTCGGGTGGCTCGGGCGGCTCGGTGGGCATCGAAGGACAGTCTCCCCGGCCACCGTCAGGACCGGTGGGACGGTCGGGCGCGGCCCGCTCGGTACCATTGGCCACCCAGGCGGTCCCGACTGGGGACGCCCGCTCGGCACCCCACCGACCGCTCCGACCGCTCCGACCGCTCCAAAGGACCGCCCATGCCATCGACATCCCCGGGTCCGCTGCACGGCGTACGGGTGCTCGACATCAGCTCGGTCGTCATGGGCCCGCTCGCCACCCAGATCCTCGGCGACCTGGGCGCCGACGTCATCACGGTCGAGGATCCGAAGGGCACCCTGAGCCGGGTGATGACCCCGGGACCCGTCCCCCAGCTGTCGGGGATCGCCCTCAACCTCCTGCGCAACAAGCGCAACGTCGTGCTCGACCTGAAGGACCCGGGCGGCCGCCGGCACGCCCTCGACATCGCCGCCACCGTCGACGTGGTGATCACCAACCTGCGCCCCGGCACGTTGCGCCGGCTCCGACTCACCTACGAGGATGTCGCCGAGGTGCGTCCCGACATCGTCTTCTGCCAGGCCCAGGGCTACCCGTCGGAATCGCCGGCCGCCGACGCCCCCGCCTACGACGACGTGATCCAGGCGGGCTCGGGCATCCCGGACACCTTCCGGCGCCAGGGCGGCGACCCGGTCCTGGTGCCGACCCTGGTGGCCGACAAGGTGAGCGGTCTGACCATCGCCTACGCCGTGCTGGCCGCCCTGCTCCACCGCGGGCGCACCGGCGAGGGCCAGCGGGTCGAGGTGCCGATGATCGACGTGCTCACGGCCTTCACGCTGGTCGAGCACGCCGGTGCCGCAACTGCCGTCCCCCCCCAGGGCCCACCCGGGTACCCCCGCATCCTCAACCCCGAACGCCAGCCGCAGCGCACGGCGGACGGGTGGATCAACGTCCTGGCCTACACCCGCGAGAACTACCAGGACCTGTTCCGCGAGGGCGGCCGCACGGACCTGGCCGAGGACGAACGGATCCAAAGTGCGCGGTCCCGGATCGCCCATGCGGACAGCCTCTACCGAGATGTCGCCGAGGTCCTGGGTCACCGCACGACCGCCGAGTGGCTCGACTTCTGCACCGTCGCGAAGATTCCGGCCTCGGCCGTCCCCACCCTCGAGGAGCTGGTCGACGCTCTGCCCGAGGACGACCACCCGCTGGCCGGGCGGTACAAGGTGATCCCCCAGCCGGTGCGGTTCTCGGCGTCGACGGGACCGACCGTCCACCGCCCGGCCGCCCTCAGTGGCCAGCACACAGAGGAGGTGCTGGCCGAGGTGGCGCGCTGGGACGGGGAACGCGGGCGGGACCCGGAGGGTGCGTCGTGAACCAGCCCGGGCCGACCTTCGGCGACGTCACCGTCGGTATGGGGAGCGACCACGTCGCCGAGGTGGAGATGCACCGCCCGCCGGCCAACTACTTCGATGCCGCCCTCCTCTCGGGGGTGGTAGCCGCCGTGGCATGGGCGGCCGGCGCCGCGGCCCGTGCCGTCGTCCTGTGTTCCGAGGGCCGCCACTTCTGCGCCGGTCTCGACTTCGCCGCCACCGAGAAGCCGGAACCCTCGGCGCTGGCCGCCCTCTACGGGATCGCCCACTCGCTGGTGGACGGGCCGCTGCCACTGGTGGCCGCCGTTCAGGGTGCGGCAGTCGGCGGCGGACTCGGCCTCGCCCTGGCTGCCGACTTCCGGGTGGCCGCACCCTCGACCCGGTTCGCCGCCAACTTCGCCCGGCTCGGCTTCCACCAGGGCTTCGGCCTCTCCCTGACGCTGCCGGCGATCGTCGGCCACCAGAGGGCGCTCGAGCTGCTGACGACGGGACGGCGGGTCGAGGGGCCCGAGGCGCTCGCCATCGGGCTGTGCGACCGGCTGGAGGACGACCCCCGGGCCGGCGCCCGTGCCCTGGCGGCCGAGCTCGCCGGGTCGGCGCCGCTCGCCGTCCGTTCCATCCGCTCGACCCTGCGACGCGAGGTGGTCGACGGGTTTGCCGCCATGGTCGAACACGAACGGTCCGAGCAGGTGCGCTTGATGGAGACGGCCGACTTCCACGAGGGGATCGCCGCCTCGATGGCCCGCCGCCCGCCCGTCTTCCGCGGGGAGTAGGGCCGTCCGCCCATGGCGCCGGGCCCGACTGCACGGCTGCATCACCAAGCCCAGATCCCTCGGCGTGCACGCCACCACCAACGCCCTGGCGAATCAGTTCGACGTGGTGGCCATCGAGGACCTGAGCATGGTCGGCAAGACCAATCGCAAGCGCCACCTGGGCCGCGCGCTGGCCGACGTGTCCTTGGCCGAGCTGTGGCGCCAGCTCACCTACAAGCTGTCCGGTCGATGTACCACGCTCGTTGTCGTCGATGGGTTCTACCCCTCCCCGAAGACCTGCGCCGCCTGTGGTGCAGTGCGAGCCGAGCTGCCTCCGGCGGTGCGGGTCTTCGAGTGCAGCACCTCGGAGTGTCCCTCGATCGGGACATCAACGCAGCCATCAACATCGAGACCGAGGGCAGGCGATTGCTCGCAGCCACGTTGGACTCATGCCTCACAGCAGCACGCAGCAGCACGCAGGACGTCGCCGGGCCACGACCGGAGACGAGAAACGCTGACCCGAGGACAGAGATGACCGAGGTGCCTCTGGGACTGCGGCGCTGGCCGATGTCCGGTCCTCCGAACAGAAGACGGACGAGAAGGCAGAACCATGCAGCCGCGCAACTGTCGCGGTGTGGGGCGTGGACAGGGCGCAGTCGCTCAGCCGAGAGGCGATGCGGGTGCACTCGGTTCGGAGGTCAGGTGCGGATGTGTCTTTCCGAACACATCTATCTCACCATGCTGCCGAACCTAGCCAGTGGTGAGGTCCTCGGTCAGTACCGCCCGGGTGGCGTCGGACAACGCGACGCCCGGCCTACCCTCGGGGTACTCCGGGTGGTTGACGATGAGGGTCACCGGGCCCGCCGCGAATGCGGCGAGCTCGGCCGGTGTGAACGGGAACCGCACGTAGTGCACGGCCGAGGTCACCTCCGTTCGTGTGAGCTGTACCTCGTGGGCGGCCTCGGGGACCGACCGCACCATTCGGGTGGCCGTGCCCTCGCCGATCAGGAACACCACTGAGCGCTCCACGCCGACCAGCTTCGGCAGCCAGGTCCGCAGCTGCTCCTCGTTGGTCAGCTCGAGGAAGAGTGTGGCCGAGAGCTCGCCCGGGGCCGGCAGCAGGCGGTTGTAGACGTCGAGCTCGTGCTGGACCTGCGCATCGGTCGCCAGCCGCTCGGCGCGTGCCATCTCCTGCACCTGGAACCGCACCGTGGTCCGACTCTCGAACGTGAGCGTCACCACGGGACCGACGGTGACACGGCGGATCCTCTTCTCGGCGATGACGGCCCGCCGGAACTCGTCGCGCTCCCGCTCGTACGCCCGGAGGTCGCTGATGTCGTCGAGGGTCAGGGGGCACGAGCTCACGGCTGCTCCTTCGGGATGCCGTAGGCACGGGCCACCAGTTGGATCGGATGCACGGGTCGGGTACCCGTCTCCTGCTCGATGGCGCCGTTGGCCAGGTGGCAGTCCCCGCACACGACGTCGTTGCCCGCGGCGCGGACCTCCCTCGCCATGGGCGCCGCCACCTTGCGGGCCAGCTCGTAATTCTCGGCACGGTAGCCCCAGGTGCCGTCGATCCCCGAGCAGCGCTGCACCAGCGTCGCCTTGACGCCGGCCACCTTCAGGAGGTCCCGGCTCTTCAACCCGATGTGCTGGGCCTGGAGGTGGCAGGCCACGTGGTAGGTGACCTGGTCTGGCACGTCGCCGGCCTCCCGGCCGGGGAACTCGGTGTCGAGCGACGTCTCCTCGGCCCTGTGCAGGGCCATCAGGTACTCGGCCGGATCTGCGGTGTGCTCGGCGACGAGTTCGGCGTCGGCGGCCAACGGCGTCCCGGCGAGGTAGAGCGCGTAGTCCCTCTTCACGACGTAAGCACAGGTCGGCTGGGCCACGATCACGTCCCGGCCGGCGCGCACCTCCGTGGCCAACGCCGTCACGTTGGCCGTGGCCGCCCTGGTGAACTCCTTGATGTTCCCCTGGTGCAGCCACGGGGCCCCGCAACAGCGCGTACCCTCCGGAAGCGAGCACGAGACGCCGTTGCGCTCGTAGACCTTGACCAGGTCCTGGCCGATGGCCGGCTCCATGTACTCGACGAAGCAGGTCGGGAACACCGAGACGGCACCCTGGGCCGCTCCGGTCACGAAGGCCCGCGGTCCGAGGCCGGCGGCACGGCGACGGAACCACGTGGAGAACCGGGTGCGGGCGTACGGTGGGAGCAGGCGCTCGGCAGCCATTCCGGCCGTCCGCTCCATCAGCCTGCGGGCCAGCGAGCCCGGCGTGCCGGTCAGCGCGTTCACCACAGGGGCGGCTGCCGTGGACAGGCGGCCCAGGACGTCGGTGCGGGCCAGGGCCTGGTCGGTGACCCGCTCGCGCACCGTCCGGCCCGACTCGTGGCGCACGGCGTGGGCCCGCATCATCAGGCGGGGGAAGTCGAGCTGCCACTCGTGCGGGGGCACGTAGGGACACTTCGGATAGCAGAGCTTGCACTGGTAGCACTCGTCGACCACCCGGTCCTGCTCCACCGCCGTCATGGCCGAGACGTCGCCGTCGTGCGCATCGACGAAGTCGAACAGCGTGGGGAACGACGGGCAGAGGTTGAAGCACAGCCGACAGCCCTGACACAGGTTGAACACCCGTTCGAATTCGACCCGCAGGTCCTTCTCGTCGAGGTACGCAGGGTCGTCGGGCGTATAGGTCGTGCTCATGTGGGAATCAGGTCCTCGTCACCGGCTCCAGCACCGGAGGTCGTGCCGCGGTCAGGTGCACGGCCAGGGGCATGGGAGGTCGTCGGGGCGGTCGGACCGGATGGCCGGCCGGCCGCCCCGGCCGACTCAGGCGACGGACGTGAGGCCCTCCGTGAAGCGGCCGGCATGGCTCTTCTCCGCACGGGCCAGGGTCTCGAACCACTCGGCGATCTCGTCGAATCCCTCATCGCGAGCCGTGCGGGCGAAGCCCGGGTACATCTCGGAGTACTCATACGTCTCACCCTCGATCGCCGACTTGAGGTTGTCCTCTGTGGGGCCGACGGCGGCGCCGGTCACCGGGTCCCCCACCTCGCGCAGGAAGTCGAAGTGACCGAAGGCGTGTCCGGTCTCCCCTTCGGCGACCGAACGGAAGAGGGCGGCGACATCGGGGTAGCCCTCCACGTCGGCCTTCTGGGCGAAGTAGAGGTAACGCCGGTTGGCCTGGCTCTCGCCGGCGAACGCCTCCTTCAGGTTCGCCTCGGTCTTGGAGTCCTTGAGCTCGGGCATGGTGGTCCTTTCGTGTCGATGGCCTGGGTTCGGGGGGTCGGGGTCCGGGGGGTCGGGGGTCGGGGGGTCGGGGTCCGGGGGGTCGGGGGTCGGGGTCCGGGGGGTCGGGACGGCGGTCAGGACGTCACGGGGTCAGGACGTCACGGGGTCAGGACGTCCCCTGATCGGTCGGCGCCGAGGCACTGCGGGCACAGTCCCCGGAACACGACCTCGGCCGACCCGACCTCGAAGCCGAGGTCGGCGCCCTGCGGGACGGTGAGGTCGGGGAAGTCGACGACGAGGTCGCGCACGCTGCCGCACCGGCGGCACACCAGATGGTGGTGCGGGTCGTCGACGTTCGGGTCGAACCGGGTGGCACCGGTCCCCACGTCGAGTGTCACGACCTCCCCGAGCTCGGAGAGATCGTGGAGCGTCTGGTAGACGGTCTTGAGGGAGATCGTCTCCATCTCGCGGGAGGCGGCGGCGTGGACGACCTCGGCCGAAGGATGGGTGACATCCCCCTGCAGGATGCGGAAGATGCACTGCCGCTGGGCCGTCACCTTGCGACCGCTGCTCCGGAACAGCTCGGCCAGCTCCTCGGGACTGCGCACGATGTCACCGTACCACCAGTATTTGTTAGTTGACAATACTTGTAGAAATCGGTCCGCGGGCGGAGGCGCCCCGGCCCCGGGTGGCCCTGTCCGGGTGTGGCAGGCTTTGTCCATGCCCGATCCCGCGACCCCGCGCGCCGCGCACGACGACCCGTTCGCCCGCGATGTCGCCCTGGCGCGCCTGGACACCGGGTCCTACGACGTCCTCGTGATCGGGGGCGGCATCACCGGGGCCGGCGTGGCCTTGGACGCTGCCAGCCGCGGCCTGCGGACGGCGCTGGTGGAGAAGGACGACTTCGCCTCCGGCACCTCGTCCAAGTCGTCGAAGTTGATCCACGGAGGGCTCCGCTACCTGCAACAGAACGAGTACCGCCTCGTCTACGAGAACCTCGCCGAGCGCCAGCGCCTCCTGGAGAACGCGCCACACCTGGTCACCCCGCTCCCCTTCCTCATCCCCCTGTTCGGCAAGTCGGGCGTGGTCAACAAAGGCGTCGCCCGGGTCTACCGGACCGCACTGTGGCTGTACGACCTGACCGGGGGCGTCCGCATCGGCCGTCGCCACGAGAAAGTCACCCGGGAGCAGGCACTGGCCCACATGCCCACCCTGCGGTCCGACCACCTCGCCGCCGGCTTCCTCTACTGGGACGCACGCTCGGACGACGCCCGCCTCACCCTCACCGTCCTGCGCTCCGCCGTCCTCGACCACGGGGCCACCGCGGCCAACCACACACGGGTGACCGGGTTGGTGGCCGATGCCGGCGGTACCGTCCGCGGCGCCACCGTGGCGCCCGACGGGGCCGAGCCGTTCGAGATCCGCGCGTCGGTGGTGGTCAATGCCGCCGGTGTGTGGTCCGACGAGGTGCGCACCTTCGACGAGCACGAGGATCCACACTCGATCCGCCCGGCCAAGGGCATCCACATCACGGTGCCGGAGGAGGCCTTCCCCTGCGACATCGCCGCCGTCATCCCGGTGAAGGAGGACAAGCGCTCGATCTTCGTGGTGTCGTGGGGCGACCAGGTCTACCTGGGTACCACCGATACGGCGTGGGACGGGCCCCTGGACGACCCGTCGTGCACCCCCGAGGACGTCGACTACATCCTGAGCGCGGCAAACGCCGTCTCGACCCGACTCCTCACCCGATCCGACATCACCGGCATCTGGACCGGACTGCGGCCCCTCCTGGCGCCCGAGCAGAAGGGCGCCTCCTCCGAGCGGACCGCGGACCTCTCCCGTCGCCACACAGTGCGCACGTCCTCCGGCGGGTTGGTGACCATCACCGGTGGCAAACTCACGACCTACCGCAAGATGGCCGAGGACACCGTAGACGCCGTCGTCGCCGGACTCGGTCGCAAGGACCTCCACTGCCGCACGAAGCACCTGCGCCTCCACGGCTCGCCGACCGGGGCACGGGTGGCCCCACGGGCCGGGGGGATCGGCGTCAACGTCCGGCCCGACCCGTCGGACCCGGTGGCATCGCGCACCACGCACCTCGCCTCGCGGTACGGGACGGAGGCCGATGCCGTGCTCGCCATGGCCGAGGGGCGTCCCGAGCTCCTCGAACCTCTCGTGCACGGACTCCCCTACCTTGCGGTGGAAGCCCTGTGGGCCGTGCGCCGGGAGATGGCGCGGTCGGTCTCGGACGTCCTCGACCGGCGGACCCAGGCATCGTTCCGTGACGCCCGCGCCGCCGCCGATGCAGCCCCGTCGGTGGCGGTACTGATCGGCCCTGAGCTCGGGTGGGACGCCGAGCGGGCCCGCACCGAGGCCCATACCTACGCCGCCGTCGTGCGCGCTCGCCTGACCCGGGCAGGGCTCGACCCGACCACGGAACTCGCCGCAAGCGGTGACGGCACGACCGGCACGACCGGCGAGGGCGGCTCGACCGGCGTGGACAGCGGTGGCGGGGGCGGTGGTCCGGCCGAGCCGGCCGGGGTGGTCGAGGCATGAGCCAGCCGACGCCGGTCACGCCCATCGATGCCGGACCGGACGGGGTGGTCGACCACCTGGTCGTGGACCGGGTGCCCGTCGACGAACGCCTCGCCCGGCGGCTGGCCGATGCGTGCGACGCCGTATCGACCCTCGACGTCGACCGGGCCGAGGCCGGGCGCGACTGGTGGCCCCTCGCCATCGGCTGGGCCGCCACCGGATCCGTCCCGTCGCGGCCGGCACTGGTCGCCCGGCCGACCGACGTGGCCCAAGTGTCGGCCGTGCTCGCCCTGTGCCACGAGGCACGGGTCCCGGTCACCCCGGCCGGCGGGCGCAGCGGGGTGTGCGGGGCCTCGATCCCCCTATTCGGCGGTGTGGCCCTGGACCTGTGCGGGCTCGCCGGGATCGGCGACGTGGACGAGACCTCACTGGTGGCCGATCTGCGGGCCGGCACCTTCGGCCCCGACGTGGAGTCCGGCCTGCGGGCTGGGCACGGGCTGACGCTCGGCCACTGGCCCCAGTCCATGGACCTGTCGACGGTCGGCGGGTGGCTCGCCTGCCGGGGGGCCGGCCAGTACTCGAACCGGTACGGCAAGATCGAGGACATGGTGCTCGGACTCGAGGTCGTACTTGCCGACGGCCACATCGTCCATACCGGTGGGCGTGGCCCCCGGTCGGCCACCGGTCCCGACCTGACCCAGCTCTTCGTGGGCAGCGAAGGCACCCTCGGCGTCATCACCGAGGGCCGCTTCCGGGTCCACCCGGTACCCGAGGGCGAGGGCCGGCGGGTCTTCGGGTTCGCCAGCTTCGGCGACGGGCTCGACGCCTGCCGGCGGATCCTCCGGCGTGGCGCCACGCCGGCGGTCCTCCGCCTCTACGACGCCACCGAGTCGGGCCGGGCCTTCGACCGGCCCACCACCAACGTCCTGGTCGTGCTGGACGAGGCCGATCCCGCCCTGGTCGATGCCACCCTGGCGATCGTCGACCAGGAGTGTGCTTCGGCCGACACCCTGGACGTGGGGCTCGTGGACCGGTGGCTGACCCACCGAAACGACGTCTCCGCGCTGGCTCCCCTGTGGCGCTCGGGGGTGGTGGTCGACACGGTGGAAGTCTCCGGCCGGTGGGCCGCCCTGCCCGGGCTGTACGGCGCGGTGCTCGATGCGCTGGGGGGCGTCCCGGGGACCCTTGTCGCCTCGTCCCACCAGAGCCACGCATACACCGACGGGGCCTGCCTCTACTTCACCTTCGCCGGACGACCGCCGGAGGACGTCGGCGCCGACCCGGCAGGCCGTGACGCCTGGGTCGGCGACTTCTACCGCCGGGCGTGGGACGAGGTCACCCGGGCGACCATCGCCGCCGGCGGCGCCATAAGCCACCATCACGGCATCGGGCTCAACCGGGGGCGCTTCCTGGCCGACGGCCTCGGCCCGGCGTTCGACGTCCTCGCCACCGTGAAGTCCGCGCTCGACCCCCGAGGGATCCTCAATCCCGGCAAGCTGGGACTGGCCGGCCCCTTCGGACCGGTGCCCTGGCCATGAGCATCCTCGTCATCGACGTCGGCACCTCGGGTGTACGGGGGGCGGTGGTCCGGCCCGACGCGTCCGTGGCCAACATCCACCACGTGCCGGTGCTGCCCGACACCCCCTTCCCGGGACTCGTCGAGTTCGACGGCCGCGCCGTTGCCGACGCCGTCCGTGAGGTGGCCACGCGCAGCCTGGCCGAGGGCGGTCCCGTCGCCGGCGTGGGCATCGCCAACCAGCGGGCCTCGACCCTCGTGTGGGACCGTGCCACGGGCGAGCCGATCGGTCCCGGGCTCGGGTGGCAGGACCTGCGCACCGTGGGCACCTGCCTGGAACTCCAGAGCCAGGGCATCCGGATCGCCCCCAACGCCTCGGCCACCAAGCTGGCCGCCATCCTCGACCTGGCCGATCCCGACCGCTCCCGCGCCGAACGCGGGGAGCTGGCCTTCGGAACCATCGACACCTGGGTCGCCTGGACGCTGACCGGCGGGGAGCTGCACGTCACCGATGCCTCCAATGCCGGCGTCACCGGCATGATCCACGGCGACGGCTCCGGGTGGAGCGCCAACCTCCTCGCCGCCCTCAGGATCCCCGAGGCGATGCTTCCCGAGATCGTCGACTCCTCGGGGATCCTGGGCACTGCACGCTCCCTCGAGGGCTCGCCGGTCATCGCCGGCATGGCCGGGGACCAGCAGGCCTCGCTCATCGGACAGAGCTGCACCGTGGCAGGGCAGGCCAAGGCGACCTTCGGCACGGGCGGGATGCTCGACCAGTGCCTGGGGTCGACCCGCCCGACCCAGGCCGTGCGGGGCCCGGCGGGCACGATCCCGATCATCGGCTGGCGCCGGGCCGGGCGGATCACCTGGGGCATCGAGGCGATCATGCTGTCGGCCGGCAACTGCGTCGAGTGGCTGCGCGACGACCTCGGGATCATCGCCGACGCCGCCGACTCCGCCACCGTTGCCGCCCGCTGCGCCGGCACCGGCGACGTGTGGTTCGTCCCGGCCCTGCTCGGCCTGGGCACGCCGGTGTGGGACTTCGGGGCCCGGGGCACGTTCACCGGCATCACCCGGGGCAGCGGTCGGCCGGAGTTGGTCCGCGCCGTCCTGGAGGGGGTGGCCCACCGGGGTGCCGACCTGCTGGAGTCGGCCGAGGCCGATTCCGGACTGCCCGTCGGTGCCCTGCGTGTCGACGGCGGCATGACCTCGAACGACGTGTTCGTCCAGGCCCTGGCCGACGCCTGCGGCCGGCCCGTCGAGATCTCCCCCGTGCTCGAGGCGACGACGCTGGGTGCGGCGTTCCTGGCCGGCATGGCCGTCGGGACCTGGGCCGGCGAAGCCGACGTGGCCGAGGCCTGGACGCCCCGGACCGTCGTCGAGCCGACCTGCTCGGACTCCGAGCGCGCAGCTGCCCGGGAGCGCTGGCTCGCCGCGCGGTCGAGGTCCGAGGGCACCGTGCCGGAGCTGTCCGGCATCGACTTCTAGGACCCGTCCGGGGGGAGGGTCCACAGCCGGGTTGCGGAGCCGGTTGCGGGGTAGGTCGCGGGGTGGGTCGCGGGACCAGGTGATTCCACCTGGAGGGCGGAGCGATCGGCTGTGGCGCATTGTGGTGTCCCGAACGCCACCCCTACACTGGGCCCAGGGGCGCCTCCGGCGCGACCGCCGATCCCACCGGCCCCGGCCGGGGAGGCAGGAGACTCATGACCACCGGCATCGAGACATGGGGCGGCGGCGACCCTGTCGCTCCGGCGCCGGTCCCCGGTGCGGTCCCGGAGCTCGACACCGCGGTGTCGGTGGTCGCCACCGACGCGCTGGACGATGCCGTGGCACTGGCCGGCCAGCTGCACGCCGCTCTGTCGGGCGTCCTGCTCGGCACCCCCGGCGCCGTGACTACGGCGGTGGTGGCGGCGCTGTCGGGTGCCCACCTCCTGATCGAGGACGTACCCGGCGTGGGCAAGACGATCCTCGCCCGGGCACTCGCCACCTCGCTCGGGGCCGAGCTGTCCCGCGTGCAGGGCCACCCGGACCTGCTCCCGTCCGACATCACCGGGGTCACCGTGTTCTCGCCCGACACCGCCACCTGGGAGTTCCGCCCGGGCCCCGTGTTCGCCAACGTCATCCTCCTCGACGAGATGAACCGCACCCCGCCCCGCACCCAGTCCGCGCTCCTCGAGTCGATGGAGGAGCAACAGGTCTCGGTCGACGGCGAGTCGTGGCCGCTGCCCCGCCCCCACCTCGTCATCGGGACCCAGAACCCTGTCGGCCAGCTCGGTACCTACCCGCTCGCCGAGAGCCAGCTGGACCGATTCGGCCTGTCCACCTCGATCGGCTACCCGGACGCCGCGGTCGAGACCCGTCTCGTGCTCCACAACGGTGGCCGCTACGCCCTCGACACCCTGGCACCAGTGGCCGACACGTCACGTTGGCAGCGGGCGATCGACGCCACCGCCGGCGTCCACGTCGTCCATGCCGTCGCCGAGTACGCCGTCGCCCTCGTCCGGGCGACCCGGACCACTGGATCGGTCCGTCTCGGCGCCAGTCCCCGGGCGGCCATCTCGCTGCTGCGCAGCGCCCAGGCCTACGCCGTCCTGGCAGGGCGCCCGTACGTGACCCCCGGAGACGTCCAGGCCGTCGCCATCTCCTGCCTGTCGCACCGACTCATCGCCGACGGCACCGGCGACGGCCCGCTGCTGGTCGGCCGGGTCCTCGCCGACACGCCCGCCCCGACCACGTGAGTCGGGCCGGGCCCTCCGGCACGGCGCCCACCCGCTGGCGGGCGGTGCAGGCGGCGCTGGTGGGGATGGCCGCCGGGCTCGTGGGTGTGACGATCTCCCGGATCCTGTTCGGCCCCGCGGCCGCCCCGCTCGGCATCGTCATCGGGGCCGCCGCGCTGGCCAGCTCGACGGCGTTGTCGTGGCGACTCCCCGGCCGCCGCCGGCCCGCCGACTCCCCGGCCATTCCCCGGGCCCTCCGCCTGCGCCGACGGGTGCACCCCCTGACCTGGATCGGGCCCGTGGCCGGCAGCGGCATCACGCTGGCCGCATGGGTGGCCGTCGCCCACTCGAGTGGGTCCGGCTGGGTCCAGGCCGTCGGAGCGCTGCTCGGGGCCTTCCTCCTCGTGGGACTGGTGGCGCCGGCATGGCCGGCCCGACGGGCCCGGATCACCTGCACGTCGGCGCCGTTCGACGGGCGGGCCGGACAACCGCTCACGCTCACGGTCGAGGTCGACCGGCCGGTGCGGCTCCGGGGGATCTTCCCGGGCGGACGGGGCCACCAGGCCGGTGGCGGCCAGCGTGGCACCCGGTCCGTCGGGCTCGAGGCCACCCCCGGGCGACGGGGCGTCCTCGACGCCGTCATCGTCGAGGTCGCGTCCAGCGCACCGTTCGGGCTCCTGTGGTGGGCCCGCGACGTCGAGCTCCCACTCCCCCACCTCCTCCACGTCGCCCCCCGGACCGGTCAGCCGGGAGACCAGCTGGCCACGGCCGACGACTCCCCCGGCGAAGCGGCGACGAGGGTGTCCACTGTCGTAGGCGAGCCCCGGGGGATCCGGCCCTACGCACCGGGCGACCCGCGTCGTGCCGTGCACTGGCCGGCCACCTCGCACGCCGGGACGCTCATGGTGCGGGAGTCCGAGCGCCCCACCGATGATCCCGTCTTCTGCGAACTGGTGTTGCCCGCCGACCCGGCCGCGGCCGAGTTGGAGGCGGAGCGCACGATGGCGGCCGTGTCCGAGTGCCTCGGGCGCCGCCAGCCCGTCGTGCTCGCCACCCGGGAGTCGACCGGACGCGTCGTGCGGCCCGTGGCCGACACCGTCGACCTCGGCCGCCGCCTGGCCCGTGCGGTGGCGACGTGAGCACGGGCACGGACGGGCACCGGGACGACCTCACCCTGTGGCAGCGGTTCGTCGAGGTCAACCGGCCCGGGCCTCCCGAGCATTCCGTCTCCTTCCGCGCCGCCTCGGTGGCCGCCGTCCTGGTGGGCATCGGGGCGTGCTGGTCCGAGGGGCTCCTGAGCCCCGCCGTCACCCTGTTCGCCGTCGCTGCCACCGTGGTCGGCAATGTCGTCGCCTACCGGCGGCGCGCCGACCCGTGGCCGGGGGTCAAGCCCGTCCTCGCCGTCTGTGCGATCGGCGGATTCGTCTGGTTCATCCTCACGGTGACCCACAACGCGACGCCCGGCGACATCTCGACGGTCGAGGGGCCGCTGGCCGTCCTGTTCGCCTGGGTGCTCTCGACCCACGCGTTCGACGTCCCCTCCCGACGGGACGTGACCTACTCGCTGGCCGGGTCCACCGCACTCGTCGCCGTGGCGGCGGCCCAGTCGGTCGACCTCGGACTGGGACTTTGGGTGCTCGCCTGGGTCGTCGCTTGCGTCTGGGGGCTGGTGGCGATGTGGCAGTCGCTGTCGGAGACGGCCGGCGTGCCCTGGCGCCCGTTGGCCGCCGCCGGTGTCCTGGTCGGCGTGGTCGCCGTGGTCCTGGTCGGCGTGCTGCCGGCGCCGAAGGTGTCGACCTCGCTGATCTTCACCGCGGCGTCCGGCGCCTCGTCACCGATCGACAACTCGACCAACCTCAGCGACGGCAACAGCTCGCTTCCGGCGCACGCAGCCAACCCCGCCGGGCGGACCGGCGTAGGCGGGTACCTCGGCTTCGCCCGGTCGCTCGACACAGCGGACCGGGTGGCGCTCGGCGACCAGGTCGTGCTCCGGGTCCGGGCCACTCGGCCGAGCTACTGGGTCGGCCAGACCTTCGACGAATGGAACGGCCAGGCCTGGCTCCAGTCCGCCAACCCGGTGAATGGGCAGCGGGTGCAGAAGCTGACGGGCGGGTCCCCGTTCACCATTCCCACCTTCGCGGACCAGCTCGCCAACTTGTCGACCGGCCAGGAGGACGTGCAGACGTTCTACGTGGCGTCGGGTGGTCCCAACCTGGTGTTCCACGCCGACGACGCGGCGCGGGTCTACCTGCGGGCCCGGTCGGTCTACGTCACCGCCGACGGCACCATTGCCTCGTCCGAGTCGATGGGGGCGGGGACCATCTACACCGTCGTCTCGAACGACAGCGCGGCCACGCCGGCGCAGCTGCGCGCCGCCACCGTGCCCCTGTCGTCGACGGTGGCCGACCCGGCGGCCCGGTTCGCCCCGATCGGCGGCACCGCCCCGCTCAGCGCGGACGAGCAGTCCCGCTACCTGCAGCTGCCCCACGCCGATCCGAGGGTCAGTGCACTGGCCGCCTCGATCACCCGGGGCATCGGCGCACCCGGCGGCCCCGACCCCCGGACCTACGACAAGGTGTCGGCGATCGAGCAGTGGATGACCGCCCACGTCCGCTACACCGTCGACATCCCTCCGCTGCCGGCCGGTGCCGACGCCGTCGACTCGTTCCTGTTCGGCACCCGCCGTGGCTACTGCGAGCAGATCTCGACGGCCACCGTTGTGCTGCTGCGGAGCCTCGGGATCCCGGCTCGTGAGGCGGTCGGGTACGTGCCCGGGCCCTACAACCCGATCACCGACCTGTACGACATCCAGGCCAAGGATGCCCATGCCTGGGTCCAGGTCTGGTTCCCCGGCTACGGCTGGCAGAGCTTCGACCCGACGGCCACCGTGCCGTTGGCCAATCCGGCTCCCGGCTCGGTGCTGGCCCGCTCGCTGGGCAACGCGCTGGCTCGGCTGCCCTGGGTACCGCTGAGCCTGGTCCTCGTCGGGACCGCCGCCGTCATGTTGGTGGCACGTCGACGCCGCCGGCGACCGGCCACATGGGCGCACCAGGTGGCCGACGACCTGGCCCGCGGTGGTGCCCGCATCGGCTGCACCCGCCGAACCGACGAGACTCTCACCGACTACGGCTCCCGCCTCGCCCGCGCCGTACCGGCCCGGGCCGCGGACATCACCTGGGTCACCCGGCTGGTCGAGGCCGCCAGCTACGGCGGCGTGGAGCCCTCCGCCGACGAGATCGCCCAGGCCCTGGCGGCTTCCCGGCGGGTCCGCACGGTGCCGAGACGCCGGCGCCCCGACCACGAGGGACCCAAGGGAGGGGGCGAGGGTAGCGGGACTGCGGGGTCGGCGCCGCCCCCTCAGGCCCTGGCCTGGGCCAGCGCCTCGTCGAACGACGCCCCGGCGGCCAGCAGCGGTCGGTAGCCCATGAGCTTGGCCGGCTGGCTGAAGGTCAGCACGGCGCCGAGCCGATCACCCGACCGATAGAGCGCGACGAGCTTCCCCTCGTCCCCCGACCCGCTCACGACCACGACCTCGTCGTCGGCGTGGGGCAGCCCGATCATCTGGATCTTGGTGGCGTACTGGTCCGACCAGAAGAACGGCACCGGGTCGTAGGGGTTGGCGCCGGCCGATCCGGCGAGCAGGTTGCGGGCGGACGCTGCGCCCCCCTCGGCTGCGTTCGTCCAGTGCTCCACCCGGACGGGACGGCCGGTGGACGGTCGGGTCCAATTGGCGACGTCCCCGGCAGCGACCACGCCGTCGGCGGCGAACAGGGACCCGTCGCACCGCACCCCGTTGTCGAGCTCCACGCCCGAGCCCTCGAGCCAGGTGACCGAGGGCGAGACGCCGATGCCGACCACGACCACGTCCGCCGGGATCCGGTTACCGTCGTCGAGGACCACCGTCACCGGGTCCGCCCCGCCGGGATCGGACTCCAGACGGTCGATCGTCACCGACACCCGCAGGTCCATGCCGTTTGCCCGGTGGAGGTCTGCGCACATCTGGCCCATCTCGTCGCCCAGGACCCGGGCCAGCGGCGTGTGGTGGGCCTCCAGGAGCGTCACCCGGGTACCGGTCCCCTGACACGTGGCCGCCACCTCGGAACCGATGAACCCGGCGCCGATCACCACGAGTCGTGGCTCGTCGCCGGCGGCCGCCAGGTCGGCACGGATGCCGAGGCAGTCGTCCAGCGTGCGCAGCATCCACACGTTGGCCATCCCCATGGTGCCCGGCAGTGCCCGGGTGGCCGCACCCGTAGCTATGACAAGGCCGTCGTAGGCGAGTTCCGTCCCGTCGTCCAGTGCAACCACCCGTGACCCGGTGTCGAGCCCGGTCGCCCGCCGTCCGAGGTGGAACTCAAGGTCGAGAGCATCGTGGGCGTCCGGTGTGTGGTGGCGGATCCGGTCGGCATCCCACTTGCCGGAGAGCACCTGCTTGGACAGCGGCGGTCGGTCGTAGGGAGCACGGGTCTCCTCGCCGATCACGACGACCGGTCCGGAGTGGCCCTCGTGGCGGACCTCTTCGGCAGCACGGAGACCGGCCAACGATGCGCCGACCACGACAACGGTGCCGTCTGGGGACAGGGGTGAACTCATGGACCGAATGGTAGAGGGAGCAGGTGGAGGCGTCGCACCCCGACCCCTCCTGACCCCTCACTCCCGGGGCACCGGCTCCGGCAGGTGCTTGCCGATGTCGAGCCCGAGGTCGGGCTCCTGTCCGAAGGGTGGCAACGGGGTGAAGGTCCAGCCCGGGTCCTCGTCGGTCGGCCC
>Ga0080006_1149176_pt1 | contig 244642 bp, 211 predicted proteins | sample RS3BMetagenome_FD_69209 | JGI IMG/M metagenome (GOLD analysis project Ga0080006, IMG submission 69209) | Ferric oxide microbial mat and aquatic microbial communities from Rainbow Spring, Yellowstone National Park, USA - RS3B (SPADES... ...
GGTAGTGCGCGATCCGTCACCACCGAGAGTCCATAAGTGGCAAAAGCTTGCGAGATAATAACTGAGAAATCTTCTTCTCGAATAGTGCCAGCACCCACCACTGGCGTAGCATCTGTTACACGGGCCATAGCTTAGACGTCCAGTTCCTTCACTTTGCGCGCGTGTTCCGCCAGAAACGCGCGTCTCATCTCCGCGTTTTTATCTTCCATCAACTCAGATACCAGCTTTGCCGCCAGCACGGCATCATCCATCGTGACGCGCTTGAGCGTCCGCCGCGCCGGATCAAAGGTCGTGTCGCGCAACTCTTTCGGATTCATCTCACCCAGGCCCTTGAAACGCTTGAATTCTAACCCTTCAGCATCCGGGTGACTGTTGAGAAATTGAATGCGCGCCTCATCATCGATGAGCCAGGTGATCTTTCCCTTGTATTTGACTGAGTATAGCGGTGGACAGGCGATATAAACATGCCCACGCTCGATTAAATCGCTAAATTCTTGATGGAATAACGTTAATAGCAGACATTGAATATGCAACCCATCAACGTCCGCATCAGTTGCAATAATAACACGAGAAAATTTTAGTTTGCTAATATCGAAGAGATCGCGCGTGCCTGTTCCCAACACGTTAATAATGGTGCGAATCTCTTCATTTTCCACGATGCGCCCCAGGTCGGCCTTCGCCACATTGAGCGGCTTGCCCTTCAATTTCAAAACAGCCTGAAACTCCGAGAAACGTCCTTGACCAGCACTCCCACCAGCCGAGTCGCCCTCCACAATGAACAATTCCGCACGTGAGGCGTCATTGGTATTACAACGCAAAAATTTCTTTGACAGACTGGTATCGATCAGTTCGCCATTTTTCTTATTACCGGCACGCGCCAGTTCTTCCACAAGCTGGGCCTCGTTGCGCGCTTTCTGCATCTGCTGTATCTTCTTTAACCACTCCTTACCGGCAGTAGTATTGCTCTCAAACCAGTCCTTCAAACCTTCATCGGCAACAGAGCGTACAATACCCTCGACAGGCGCATTATTCAAACGATCTTTGGTCTGACCCTGGAACTGAGGGTTGGTTAGCTTGACCGAAATCACAGCATGTAGCCCCTGCTGAATTACCTCCGGTCGAAATCCTTCTTTCTCGCGATTCTTGATGATACCAAACTTGAGCGCGTAATCATTGACCACTTTCGTCAATGCAGCCTTAAAACCAGTTTCATGCGTGCCTCCATCGCGGGTGCGCACGGCATTAGCATAGCTGTAAATCAGCGTCTTGTAGCCCGCTGTAGGCTGGAGCGCGATCTCGACCTGCACGCCATCCTTCTCTTTGGCAATACCAACGACCTGTTTGAACAGTGGACCATCGGCGCTGGCGCTCAATTCACGCACATAGTCCGGCAACCCTTCGCGTGAATAAAAGACGTGGCTCACCGACGCGCCACGTTCATCATCCCACGCCTCCAGGTGAAAGGCCACGCCGCGATTGAGATAGGCCGATGCCTTCAAACGGCTTTCCACGGCCTCTAAAGGGTAGTAGGCATCGGAATCAAAGATCGAGCGATCATAGAGCCAGCGCACCTGCGTCCCATGCATGCTGGTCGCACAAGGCACAATCTGATGTGGTAGCGCAACTCCCCGACTAAATACCTGAGTAAATTGCTGCCCATCCTTCCAGATCGTGAGTTCCAGCTTCTCCGACAGCGCATTGATCACAGTCGCGCCGACACCATGCAGACCTCCCGCCGTTTTGTATACACCTTCAGCAAACTTGCCGCCGGAATGCGGCACGGTGAGAATCACCGTAGCTGCCGGGAGGTATTCACCTTGATAGAGCATGGGATCAAAAGGCATGCCACGCCCTTCATCGCGTACTGTGACCCAGCCACTCTGCTCAATCTGCACCCAGATATGTTTGCCGTAGCCTGCCACCGCCTCGTCCACCGCGTTATCCAGCGCCTCCCAGATCAGGTGTAACAATCCCGTCGTCGAGGTGCCCCCAATATACATACCAGGACGATGCCGAATGGCAGCAATCCCTTCGAGTACCTGTATGTCTGCGGCTGAATAATCATGTTGCTTTTTACTCCGCCCCACTGTTTTCTCCGCCTTCTCCTCGTGTTGTGTTCTCGTTATTTCCTTCCTGGATGACATTCTTTCATCCAGGTCAGGGGCTATCAGCGTTTCTAAACCGGGCAATATAGACGCCTCATCCCGTTGGCCAGAAAATACCTTTTGGGAACGAACCATCATTTTTCCTCTCTCCATCTTTTGTTGGTACAGCATACTGTCTCAGCGAAAGAAAGTCAATATATTTTAGACCAAAAGTTCTAAAATTGCAACCTCCCTGCGTGAGCAACCCATCACAGCTATTCTAACGCGGCACAACGAGCCAGGACATTCTTTCTCAACCATTCAGGCTACAAAAGGCCAGTACCCAGGCCAATCGAGCATAATTAGAACATTTGTTTCTAGTATATAGACATTCTCGCCATCTTCTCTTCCATTAGCCTGGTAAAACTTTTTCCTGTTCTGATACGTTTCTGTATATAAGAGTGTATCCTTGTATAGAACATATAGTACTCGATTGGTTTGACCCAAAACTCTCACACTTTGCACACAGATGTTGTAATTTTTTTGCATATCGTTTATAATTATTTATACTTAGGCATTTAAATATCAGGGAGGTTGGCACAAGGACATGCCCCGTCCATCAAAACACGTATCACCAGATACACTCGGAGGTCGGATCAGGGCAGCCAGGGAGGAGTTACACCTTTCGCTCGCCGATGTCGCAAACGGGCATTATAGCACAAGCCTGATTTCGCAAATCGAACGCAACAGGGTCGATCCCTCACAGGAAAGCCTGCGCTTTCTGGCTGAGCGACTCAATTTGCCGTTTGAAGACCTCGAGGCTCTGGCACAACAACATCGCGAATCAGAGGTCGAGGCTCGCCAGTATCGATCTTTTGAAGATTTGCGACACGAGATCACGCAACTTTTAAAGAATAAAGACGTTGCAAAAGCACTTTCATTGTTACAGCCGTTGCACTTCGCTCAAATACCGACCTTGCAACGATGGCGCATCGCCGCACTCCGAGGACAATGTTATTATGAGCAAAAGCAGTTTTTACAAGCAATACAGGATTTCATCTATGCCATCAACGAACTCCCCAAGCAGGAAACGTTATCGGCGGAACAGCGACATGAATTAATGCTGCTGCATCTCCATCTGGCGGCATCCTACCGCCACCTGGGCCTGGATGAAGCATTAGAACAGTATCAGATCACGCTACGCATGATTAACAATGAGACACCTTTCGGCTACGTGGCCGAGGCTCACTGGGGGATGTCGATCATCGCTTTTGTGAAAGCCTACAGGCTCAAAGAGCAGCCCGGCGAGCATGACTCCTGTCGCAAACAACTTTTACAGACGGCCCTTGAACATGCGGAAAACGCGCGTGTTCTCTATCGTTCTATTCATGACCCACTCCAGGAATCGCTCGTGCGCTGTCATATTGCTCAGATCGAGCGCGAATTGGGTAACACCGACCGCGTGCAACGTGATATGAGCCAGTTGCTCGAAATATGGGCCGATCCGCGCCATGCTCCACTACACGGGCACAACGGCACGGCAGAAACGCCCACCGAACGCCAGCAACGGGCGAATATTATCGCTGTCGCAGCCTGCACCCTCTGTGCTATCGCTCTCGAACAGGGCGATTACACCCAGGCGCGTACCTATGCCATGCAGGCTTTGGAGGCAGCCGAGCAAAGCAATCCGCGTCGGCAAGCCGACGCTCAGATCGTCTACGGTCGTCTATTGGAAGCCACCAACGAACCAGAACAGGCCGAAGTGGCCTATCGACGCGCGGTCGCTATCCTCGATGCAACCGAGCATGTTGACGCGCGCATCTATGCCCACATCTACCTGGGCAGCGTCCTTATCAGACGTGGGAAGGTTGAGGAAGGACAGGCCGAGTTGACGCAAGCACGCAAACTCTCCGAGATGGTGGCCTTGCAAAAGGTCAGCATTGAGAATGAGAATAGCACGACTACAACGTGCCTGCCGAAAATTTCATAGTAGGCAACCCGGACGGCAACGATACGTATATTCAGTGCAGGAAACACTATCGCAAACGGCTTTCTTTGTCGGAGAGAGGATAAGAGCATATGACAAAGCCTGTGACTGGACAATACGAATGCCTACATCGTTCGGGGATTGGACTAGACTACTTTACCTCGCGTGTGGATCGCCTGACCCTCTACCCCAATGGGCGTTTTGCCTTGATTACCCAGGATCGTAGCCGGGTCGTCAACGCCGCGCAATCACTCATGAGCAGTCAGGCGATAACATCCAATGCGCCAGAAACACGCCGCGAGGGGTCTTACACGCGCCAGGATAGGCTGCTTATCTTCTCCTTCGATGATGGCGCACAGATGCAAGCTCAAATCGCCTGGAACGAAGAAGGCTTGCAGATAGATACCAATTTCTTCCAGAAGGTCTCTGACTCGACGGTACTGCCACCCACTCACCGTCTCAAACAAGACATGGACGATATTGCTAAAGGTATCAAAATTGCCACCACCATCGGGGGTATCGCGCTCAAGGCCGCCAAAGGTATTCATGAGACGATTCAGACTATCCAGACACCCGCCCCGCAAACGTCGCAACCCGTGCCTGTCCCTCAGTCGCCTATGCAGCAACAGCCAGCAGGGCCGTCTGCTCCGACGCCCGCTTATCCCCCGACGCCTACTCCCCCACCTGTTGCACAACAAGCTCCGACGCCAATGCCACAACAAGCCACTCCGGCGCAGGTTGAGACGCTCTATTGCGACCAATGCGGCGCTCCTGCCCGTCCCGGTAAGCACTTCTGTAATCAGTGCGGCGCGCGCTTGCCATGATGATCTGCCGCGTCATGGCGCGTCTGTGAATGGGCCGAACGCGCCTGCTCCTTCATTAAGTACTCGTAGGCAGCAATGATCTGTTGCATCTTGCGTGGATCACCACCACAATCGGGATGAAAGCGTTTCGCCAGTGCGCGATAACGGCGCTTGATCTGCTCCGGGGTTGCATTCGGCGGCAACCCCAGGAGTGCTAGCGCCTGTTGCCGCTCCACTAGAGGACGGGCTGGATTGATACCGCTCTGCCAGAAGGCGCGCGCGCCCAGGCGCATCACATCCCACAACAAACCGATCAATGACCTTGAAGACTGCGACTTCATGGTGGCTAACCTTCATCCCACTCTTTACACGCTCTTTCCCTAATACTATACTTCATTTCGCACCAAAATGAAACGGTACCTATTTTTCATCCGTGAATAAAGAACACAACGCATGAACATTGCGCACATTCACATTTCTGAGATATCATTTTTCGCTTCCTTGTTTTATACTATGTAGTGGTAGCTCTTCGATAAAATTGTAGCACCCATCTATCAGGAGTTAAGCATCATGCCAGCCCAACAAATGTCGCCCACCACACAAGAACGCTTGCCCACAAATGGTACCCCTTCTTCCGCCCTGGCAAACGCCGAAAAAAACACCAGACCCTTGCTGCGCTTCTACACAAAATTTAATAACGATTGGGTCATGAACTTCGCCGGTATGCTGGCTTACAATCTGCTTATGTCCATCTTCCCCATCGCGCTGGCCATTCTCGCCATCACCGGCCTCATTCTCGGCTCCCATCTCGATACATCCATCATTCATGCTATCCAGCAGGTATTGCCAAAAGCAGTCTCTGCCGATGTCATTAACAGTATCATCAAAAAAGTCTATAGTATCTCCGGCATCATTGGCATTATCTCAGTCATTCTGGCTATCTTCTTCGGCTCACGCCTCTTCGTCACTATCCAGAACTGCTTCTCCATTATCTACCATGTCCGTCCACGCACCGCCATGATGCAAAATATTACAGCTATCTTAATGCTCCTACTCTTCATCATCCTTATTCCCGTGATGATAGCTGCATCGGGTGGCCCAACATTAGTGCTCTCGATTCTGCAAAAGACGCCCTTACAAGCCATCACACATATCGGCACTCTTCTCTATATAGCAGGCATTGCTGGTGGTCTGCTGGCCGCCTTCATCCTGTTTGAAGTCATATACCTCGTGATGCCTAATCAGCGCATCAGTTTCAGCCGTAGCTGGCCCGGTGCCCTGATCGCGGCAATCGCACTTGAACTATACCTGCTCTTCTTCCCATACTACGCCAGCCATTTCCTGGGCGGCTATGCTGGTCAGGTTGGCTTTGCCATCATCCTCCTGGTCTTTTTCTACTACTTCGCGGTGATCCTGCTCGTTGGAGCCGAGGTCAACGCCTTCTTTTCAGAGCATGTACAACCTTTGCCCTACGATCTAGCGACCTTCCTCACAACAATGACCGGTACATTGAATAAAGACCGTCCCGTGGCGGAATCTGCCTCACACATTGATCCCAAATCTGCTAATCCAGCCGAGCAGACATATACTGTTGCGGCAATGGCACAAATCTCGCCAGACACAGTGCAAACGAGGAAATCTGCACGCACCCTTTTCCAACGCCGCAACAAACAAAATGCCGCCAAAGAACAATCAGTCGCAACAAGAGAGGCAAAAAAGAGCAGAACACTTACAACGGTGCTTGAAGTAGTACTTGGTTCAGCCCTGGCGCTCGCCATCGAACTGCTACGCCAAAGACGCCATAGCTATTAAGATTAGCAGAAGCGATGCCGCCGGTCTTAGAGATGGGGGAGATGAACAAGGTGCAGGCGCTCAACCACCTCTCCGGCAACATCATTGTGATGCAAACCCTCCACTATAATCCCCGCGCCGATAGCAGCCTCAAAGTCATCCTGTTCGGCAGTGGAAGTCGGAAAGAGATAACAGGGATAGAGGTCACTCAGGCGAGTCACAATTTCATCGTGCAGCCAGCGCATACCGGCAGGTTGCTTATGGGTTAGTAACACAATATCCTCGCAGTGATGAATCGCCATTAAACCCGCCAGGTCCTGACTCAGCCCCTCCCAAAAAGCCGCTTCGACCAACTGACGCACCTCGTCATCTGCTGTCTCTTGATAGAGTGCCTCGTGTAAGGGACGCGCGATCCCATCGACTATCTGCCCTTCCTGGATCACTACAATATTCCTGCTCTTCTCATCGATACTGAGAAACAAAAAACGTATCTCCGGCCATGCCGCTTCCTGCAAACGTAAACGATACAGAAGTGTAGCAGTGCTACACAGTACACCTGCTGTACCCATATGGGCACGATTCAGCTTACGATAGCGAGGAATACTGGCCAGTTCCCTCACCTCAGGAAGACGATAGCTGGTCAGGTTCATTGCTTTGATAGCCTCTATCGTGCCTCTCACCTCTTCCATTTCATCTGCCTCAGCACCCTGTACTCGACAATCGTGACCATGCTGAATAGCAACTGCTATCACCGGTTCAGGATAACAGGCACAGATACCCTCAACGTAGCCACGCACATCCTCCGCATGCGCAAATGCCTTCGTCTCTATCGGCACCAGATGTTCTAGCAGCGCTGTGCGCCATGCCGCTACCCCGTATTCAATGCCAAGACTTAATGCCATGATCACTCCTCACTCTTCATCTTTTCCTTCACCAGATGAGTCCGTATATAAAAAGCAACCTTGCTAGCAACTGCCTTTTACCATTGCATTGTAACGCGCTTTCTCTGCCCTTGTCTATTATGCAGTACAATCGGTTATCGCGTCTCCAGGGCGAGCGCAAGGCATCACACTTAAAATGATATATTACATTTTTCACCTATTTTATATTGTAAAGACGATGTCTTGCACTTGCCCTGCTCACCACACATCATGCAAAAACTAAATGTTTACCCCCCTCACCTCGCTTCCTTGACGCCTCCCCCGTCCATCTGATACACTTTGACTCAATCATACATCCTATTTGAGATATTTTCATCCAAATATCTTTACAAAGTCCAGTGATGGGTCTACACTCAGGATGTGTATCCCTATATCTACCAGAGAGGTGTATATGGCTGGCGATGGGTCACTCTCAACAGATCAAGAACATGCTCGTTTAGTGAATGCATTGCGTGAAAGTGAGATTTTACGCGAAATTGCTTCTTTGCTTACATCTTCTCTTGATCTGACACACATCCTCTCTACACTGGCAAAACGCACGACAGAGGTCTGCGAGATTGAGCGGTGTGCCGTCTGGCTCCTGGATACAGCACAACACCTGCTCAAGCCTGCCACCTATCATCTTTCTACTAACCGGCTGAGCAGCGAGAACATTGCCAGAGGTGACACCCTCTGGCGCAAGAGTACGATTCCCCTTGACGATCCATTTATACAACGTATCTTCAACAGCAGCGAAGGTATGATCTTCTGCGAGAATCTGTCCTCTGAGCCAACTATGCGCACACTGGCTAAACAATTCCTCATCAAATCCATCTTGATGGTCGCTCTCAAACGTGATGAACGCCCTGTTGGCCTGCTCTCACTCGACATACCCGGCAAGCGGACTACGTTTACCTCCACCCAACGCCAACTCGTTCATGCCATCGCCCAACAGGCAACCATCGCCATCGACAATGCCCAGCTCTACCAGCAAGCTCAGGAAGAACATCGGCGCGTCGAACAACTTATTGGGCGCGCGCAATCGATCTACCAGATAGCGAAAGCCGTTAATTCCGGCACGCCCCTCAGTACCGTTTTACACATCGCACTGGAACATCTTGTCTATCACCTGGGCGCGAGTGGTGGAAGCATCGCACTCATTGAGAATAACCAGCTCTCTATCGTGGCTAAGACTTATCATGATGATGAGTTCAACTCGTGGGTAGCCACCCTCTCGATGCCACAACTCCATGAACTCCCACATGCCCTGCGCGCCGCCACAGAAAAACGCTCGATCTTCGTCACAGATAAAGAGACACGTGGCAAAGAACGACAGTGGTATCAACATCTGAAACTCAGCAACGCCATGATTATCCCCCTCCTGCTGGGAACAGATAGCGCCTCTGAGGAAGATCGGAAAGCTTACACCAGCAATGGCAACTCCCAGTGCATCGGCTTGATTTATGTCACCTACGAGCAACCAGCCTATCTTCCATCACCCGGCCATTTTGCCTTCGCCGAGGATATCGCCACCCAATGCGCGCTGGCTATCGAAAAAGAACACATCCTTACCGAGGCCCACCAGGCCGCGACGCTGGCAACAGAGCGCGCGAATATGCTCAATGCCGTTCTCGAAGCAATGACTGAGGGCATCACTGTCTTCGATATGCAAGGGCACGTTCTTATCAGCAACAAAACGGCATCCCAGTTCATTGGTATGCCTATTCACGCGGGTACACATCTGCTCGATTTTTTACAGCGCTTCCCAACCTATACTTTACACGGACAGCCAATCAAGGAAGAGGATTTTCCGCTCAGCCGCGCCTTACGCAACGAACCCATCCATGGCGACCGTTTCATTACACACCGCGCCGATGGCTCAGAGCGTGTCGTCGAAGTCAACGTCGCTCCACTGCTGAATAGTGAACAGCAGAAAATCGGGATTGTCGGGGCTTTTCGTGACATCACCGAGCAGTTCCGCATTGAACGCCGTCTGCGCCGCGCGCTTGATACTATTCTTCACGCCGTCGAGGCCGTCTCTGGCGTCACCGACACCAGAACAATACTCTATAATGTGCTTGAAATGGCGCTACATACCCTGAGCGCCTATCACGGCGTTCTCCACCTGTACCACGAACAAAGTCAGGGCCTGCAACCTCAGCTCGCTATGCACTTCGCCAATCAGAGCCAGACCCACTGGATCGACAAACATCCTGATGAGACTGACCAGCTACGCTACGCACAGTTGCACCTCAAGATGCAGGTCGGACACGCTATTGTACTCCGCGCAGATGAATGCCCCTACCATTGCAACGTTGCCCCTTCCACTCAGCTACTCGCTGTTCCGCTCATTCGCAAGAATCGCTTGCTAGGCGTGATAACGCTGGATCGCCAGTCCGACACCCACGCTACCAATGAAGACACCCAACGCATCAGGCACCATGACTTTACGGGTTGGGACATCACGCTGGCCGAAGGAATCGCACAAATTGCCGCCCTCGCGCTCGACGAGGCCCACTGGCAACAAGAAGCCACAACCGCCCGCTTGAATGAGGCAGAGATGCGCGCCTCCAACGAATTCAAGGATGAGTTTATCGAAATCACTGCGCACGAATTTCGCAATCCTATCTCCGTCATTCTCGCCTATAGCCAGTATATTGAGCGCTATCTCAAACGTAATATCGACCCCTCTCTGCGCAGTACCTTGCAAGAATTTACCACCAATATCGAGAACCAGGCCCATCAACTGGAGCAGATTGTCAATACACTCGTCGAAGTCACACGCCTGAACAAACGACAAATCACACTTGACCTGACCGAGCTAGACCTGAGTGATCTCGTCCAACAGGTTGTCACCTCACACGGCACAACGATGACGGCAGGCCGAATTCTCTATACGGTTGAGGACGCACCGACTCCTTACCGCGTGCGCGGGGATGCCACACGCCTCACACAAATTATTAGCAATCTTCTTCAGAATGCGATAAAATACAATCTTCCAGACCGGGACATCATGGTGACGTTACGCCAGGTACCCGACGTCAACGGCTCAATGGTCATCGAGGGCCGTGTCATCGATCATGGCATCGGCATTCCTAAAGAGGCCCAACCACACCTGTTTGAACGCTTCTATCGTGCCCCCAATGTTGAAGGGGGCAAAACACGCGGCGTAGGACTTGGCCTCTACATCGTCGCGGAACTCCTGCGTCTTCACGGGGGAACAATCCGTGTCGAAAGTAGCGGCATCTACGGCAAGGGTAGCACTTTCATTTTTACACTACCACTCTTATCCTAAATCTGTTCGGGAGAAAATATAATATAATTAAAAGCCGTTTCTTTGCTCACCGGCGCTGTCAGATGAACGGTGAAGCCAACCCCTGGATAGAGAGAAATATAATGTACCACCACAGGGCCAGGGTTGCCGGTCAGCATCACAAAAATCACGCATCCTTCAGTCACATGGTTATCTTCGACCATTTTATCACCCTGCCCACCTTCAAACATTCCCCGCCCAAAGAACTGCCCGTGAGCCGGGACAACGTTTGCGCCATATTCACTGCGCACCAACGTAGCTACAATAGGTATCTTTACGCTCGTCTCACGCCCTTCTCGTTCCACTTCATCCTCATTATGCACCCGCTCAACATCAATAGTTTTATCTTGCTGCGTAATAACCATCCCACTCTGATAGGGAGACGACGGATGTGGCTGGCGTGACACCATCTTGCTGCTTCCAACAGGGCCAGCCGTCGCAGTCGTCACCTCACTGATGGGCGCAGAAACCGTCTCCAGGCGCACTCTGGTTGTACGCGCCAGACGCCGCTTCTGCTCCGAAGTTGCATTCTCATCTGACGAGGGCACAAAGGGACGGAGCGCGCTTCCATTAATAGGACGTTTCTCCTGTTCCGGTCGCGCAGGAGGCATACGTGTAGCCTTTTCAGACGAAGGAATAGCTTCACTGGGCGGCATCGCCACAGGCTCTTCTACCACATCGGGCTGCATAGACACTCCAAATGCCGCAAAAGATGCTGTCAGGCGACGAGCCAGGCGCATAAAAACCGAATCCTTTTGCTCACTCTCAACGGAAACAACCCCTCCGTTATCACTGACGAGCGGCTTCGTCACTTGATGGGTTATCCTATCTGGCACCTGCACTGACGGTAATACTTTCGATTGTAAACTCAATCGAGGCGGAATAACCGTTGTCTTATCAGCAGATTCTACGCGAGCCTTCATCTGTTCATCCTCCTCTTCCCACTCATCATCCTGCATACTCACATCAGCAAGTGCTTCCTCCATTGAGGACGATAGCTTCTGGCGACCCTGCTCAAGCCGGGCATGCCACTGGGATGTATCACTGCGATTCTTTTCTGAAGACATTATGACCCTCTACAGATGATTGTTTTCAACGCTTCAGCTCTTCAACATCTGTCCCTCTCAGTTGGAACACTTTGGCGAAGTATAGCACACCTTCATGCAAACTGCTACTTCACTAGGCCAAAGGTACGGTGGAGTCAATGTCACAAACGCTATCAACGCCGGGTATGAACAGGGAGGCACACTTAAACCAGCAATCCGAGCCATTTAGGACTATTGGGTAGTCTTGACAATTAACTATTGAAAGTCATCCACAAAACCGCTACAATACAGACCGGCTTGCTCATACAGATCAATATATTGATAAACAGGGATGATCTGTAGCAAGCTACAACAAGCATATTTTTGAGGTAAGGACGGATTTTTGTGATGAAACTGAACGGTACTCATAAGTTCAACAACGTCTCCAGCAGCGAAGTTTACAGCGCTATTCTCAACCCCAGCATTCTCCAGGCCAGCATTCCAGGCTGCGAGTCAGTAGAGGTGCTGGATGCCAATCGCATCCAGATCAATATCACCACACCCCTCCCCGGTCTGAAGGGGCCGTATGGCATCGTAGTCGGCGTAGAGCAGACCGCTCCCAACCAGCTCGTCCTCAGCGTACAGCGCCAGGGACGTGGCGGCTCCGTTAATGCAACCAGCACAATCAACATCCAGGAAGAAGCCGGTGGCGCACTGCTAACCTACGATGCAAATGCTGAACTCGACGGGCCGGTCGCTATCGTCAACAACCCTATTGGCCAGGGAATCACTAAAAACTCGCTGAACACATTCTTTAAGAACCTGGATAACGCCATCTCTAAATAACATCTTCGATGACTCGAAACTAAAACAGGACGACCGGGCGCAGAGTAGCCGCCAGGAATATCCCTACCATGAAAATGAACGGAAATGGCATGCATGCTATCATTATAGGGACATCCCTGGCAGATGCCCTGTACCCGGTCACTTCGCTCGCCTGTTGCTCTCCATACCGGGCGAGTATCCTGTCCGCCCCTCTCCTCTCTTTCAGCGCCTCAACTTGATAATTGCGCAGGGTAATGAGTCAACAGGGGGAACCAACCTGCCGCCGCGCTCTACCAGCCAGGCCGCCAACATCATGCGTAATTCGGCTTGCGTTTCCTGGTCATCCGGCAGAATCAACTGCTCCGTGAGTTCCTCTACCGCCTGCTCAATCGAATGAAACCGTAAACTCGGCGGCATATGCACAATCTCCACATCAGCATAGAGTCCCATGTCATAGAGGACATCCAGCGCGTGGATGTAGGCAGGCGACAAGCAACGCACATCACCATGAAAATGCCGCCAGAGATGAGCAGTCAGCGCATCCAGGTGAACCGCACGCATATAGATATAGCAAGTGTGCAGTGTCGCGGCGTACAATTTTGCAACAAATGCCTCAACATCCCAGATAGGATACAGCACATGACTACAGATGACAACATCAGCCCTGAGATCAGTAGGTGCCTCTTCCCACGTCATATTCACGCACTCAATGTTATCAATGCCCTGCTGCGCAGCGTCACGCTGCAAGAAACTGAGCATTGTACTATTTGGTTCTACCGCAATCACGCGCTGCACCTGCGGAGCAAGCCCCAGCGCAAAACGACCGGTGCCAGCGCCCACGTCCAACACAGTTGTTTTAGCGGTCACTTCTTGCTGCACACGCTGAAAAAGTGGGTCGCTGGCTATCGAGTCCTTTGTCGCCTGATGAAATCCACGCGCGCGTCGATCCCAATACCCTGCGCTTGACTTCCCCAACCGTGCATACGCCGCGTCCATCTGCTGCGCGCGCGCCTTTTGCAACTCCTGCCACCGTTCTATCGCCGTCTGCATAATCGTTAGCTACCTGCACTCGCCGCGTTCGTAGCGAGAATCTTCGACTTGAGGCAATCAAAGAACTGACCTGTCAACTTCTCGGCAGTGCTGTTCATCAGGCGCGCCCCCACACTGGCAATCGTACCATTGACCACGACATGCGCTGACCAGTCCATGCGTGTCTGCGTGTCGCTCTCCTCTACCAGATTCATGACACCTTCCAACTCTACCGCGCTACCAGGAGCCTTACCATGCGCCTTCACGACCATCCGGCTCGGCTCATTCATCTCCGGGCGTGTGACATCCAGCGTAAATTTGGCCTTCACCGGCCCGACGCCAACCGCGATCACTGCTTTCCAGTGTTCCGTTCCCAGCTCCTCCAGGCTCTGAAAACCAGGCGCACAAGCCGCTACTTTGTTCACATCCAACAGATAAGCCCACACCGCCTGTATAGGGGCGGCAATCGTTTGAGAACCCGAAAAATCCATTTGCTCTCTACTTTCCCTTCTGTACAAGATATGCCTGTGGATCACTTTCAAACAACCGTTTACATGCCGGGCAACAGAAATAAAAGACCCGACCATCATAGGTGCTGCGATGGCGTGCATGTGCGGTCTCCACTATCATACCACAGACAGGATCAAGAGCCGTATCGCTGTCCATGGCCTTCTCCGGCGCAACTACCAACAGATCTGCAACCTTGCGCACATCGCTCGTACCAGTTTGACGTTCATCTTTCGGCGGGGAAGTCCGACGATTTACCTGCACCAGTTCGGCCAGAATACTGGCCGCGATCTCTTCGGGCGTGACAGCGCCAATATCCAATCCTGCCGGAGCGTGCAAACGCGCAATTCGCTGCTCTTCCATGCCAGCAGCACGCAGATAGGCCCGACAGGTATCGGCCCGTCGCCGACTCGCAACCAGCCCCACATAACGAGCAGGACTGCGTAATGCCTGCTCTAAAGCATCCTCGTCATATTCACCATGCGTGGCAATCACAATAAAGGTACGGGAGTCAAGCTTGATTTGACTCAGATCGGCATGGTCAAGTTGGATAACCGTGAAAGCTAATGTAGAGGCAAGTTGATGTAAGGCAAAGAGAATAGGAGAATTACCAATGAGTATGAGCTGAGGATAAGGAATATGGGGTTCAATATAAATCTCCAATGCCCCTCCGCTGGCACACGTCATAGGGAAAAAGCGCACATGATGACGCGCAGTAGCCGTATCCGTAGCTCCAAGATGCAACAGGTACGGCTCATCGCCAGCCTGCAATGCGCGCACCGCCTCGCGCACCACAATCGGCTGTGAGCAACTGCCGCCAATCCAGCCCGTCATGCTTCCGTCAGCCTCGATTAATGCCTGCGCGCCCGGTTTCGCCGAGGTAGGACGCTCGCACCACACCACGGTTGCCAGCACAAACGGCTTGCCCTCTTGCGTTAATCGATGGGCCAATTCGAGTAGTGATTGAGACATGATCTTCTCCAGAAGGCAGTCGGAAGCGGCACACAAAACAGTATCGTTGTTTTGTGCGCCGCCGCGAGGTAACTAGTCAGTCGCCAAACCCTTTTCTCGCAGGATGTTCCACACCTTCCAGGGTGTAATCGGCATATCGATGTGGCGTACACCTACATGAGACAGAGCATCGACAACCGCATTGACTATCGCCTGTGGCGCACCCACCGTCGGTGACTCACCAACGCCCTTCGCGCCAATCGGGTGATGCGGTGACGGCGTAACCGTCCGATCCGTCTCCCAGTGCGGCGTTTCCATCGCGGTTGGGATCAGATAATCCTGGAAGTTTGCCGCCAGGAGATTACCGTCCTCGTCATAGGCCAGCTCCTCGTACATCGCCGGAGCCAGGCCCTGTGTCAGCCCGCCGTGTACCTGCCCCTCTACGATCATCGGATTGATGACAGTGCCACAATCGTCAACCGCGACAAAGCGGCGAATCTTGACCTGACCGGTGCCGCGATCAATATCCACAACACAGATATAGGCCCCAAATGGATAGGTCAGATTGGGCGGGTCATAATAGTTGACCGCTTCAAGGCCCGGCTCAAGGTATGGAGGACAATTGGTGTAGGCGGCAAAAGCTAGTTCTTGAATGGTCTTACCTTTGCTCGGAGTGCCTTTGACATAGAAGCGACCCGGCTCCCACTCCAGGTCTTCTTCACCCACCTCCAGCAAGTAGGCCGCAATCTTGCGTGCCTTATCACGGACTTTGCGTGCCGCCATCGCCGTTGCCGCCCCCGCAACCGGCGTGCTGCGACTGGCATAGGTGCCCAGACCGTAAGGCGCGGTATCTGTATCCCCATGCTCAACATCTACATCGTCGGGCGACATCCCAAGCTCTGCGGCGATGATCTGCGCGAAAGTCGTTTCATGCCCCTGACCCTGCGTCTGCGCCCCGATACGCGCCAGCACCTTACCCGTTGGATGCACGCGAATCTCACAGCTATCGAACATCTCAATACCGGCAATATCAAAGTGCTTGCCAGGGCCTGCGCCAACGATTTCGGTGAAGGTCGAGATGCCAATGCCCATCAATTCGCCACGCGCCCGCTTCTCAGCTTGCTCCTTGCGCAATTCTGCGTAGCCAATCTTCTCCATCGCCAGCTTCAACGCACCCTCGTAATTGCCACTATCATAAGTCCAGTTGAGCGCCGAACGATAGGGAAATTGCTCCGGTCGGATAAAGTTTTGTCGCCGCAGTTCTGCCGGGTCTTTGCCCAGATTATGCGCCAGTGTATCCATCATACGCTCAATCAGGTACGAAGCCTCAGTCACACGGAAAGAACAGCGATAGGCAATACCGCCAGGAGCCTTGTTCGTGTGAACGGCATCCACCTCGACGAAGGCATGCTTGAAATCGTAGGAACCGGTGCAGATATGGAACAGACCGGCAGGAAACTTTGTCGGCTGTGCGGCAGCATCGAAGGCCCCATGATCCGCCAGCGTATGTACACGCAACGCCTTTACCGTACCATCCTTGTCCGCCGCTATCTCCGCATGGATGTGGTAATCGCGTGCGAAACCTGTGCTGCTCAAATTCTCTGTACGATCTTCAATCCACTTGACCGGTTTACCAGTCGTGATTGAAGCAACTACGGCACACACATAGCCCGGATAGATAGGAACCTTATTGCCAAAGCCACCACCCACATCCGGTGAAATAATACGGATGCGATGTTCCGGTAAACCGGCAACAATGGCAAATAAGGTACGGTGTGCATGCGGTGCCTGTGAGGTCATCCAGACCGTTAGCTTCCCCGTCGCCCTGTGATAGTCAGCGACACAGCCACACGTCTCAATAGGAGCGGGATGAATGCGCGGTACATAAAGGTCCTGCGCTACCACCACCCCGTTGCGCTCAGCCTCAGCAAAAGCGGCTTCGGTACTTGCTTTATCGCCTGTCTCCCAGTGATAAATCTGATTGGTCGGCTGCTTTTCTTTCTTGTCCGGGCGCAGCAAAGGTGCATCCGGGGCCAACGCCTTTTTCGGATCAACCACCACCGGCAGCGGCTCATATTCGACATCGACCGCCGCTGCGCCGTCGGCGGCGGCGTAGCGGCTGGTAGCAACGACAAAAGCTACTTCCTGCATCTGATAAAGGACACGATCAACCGCCAATACAGCCTCCGTGTCACCAGAAAGTGTTGGCATCCACGCCAGCCCGGCAGCTTCCAGATCCTTGCCGGTGATGACGGCTACCACGCCCGGTACCTTCAACGCGGCGCTCGTGTCAACTTTCTTAATCAGCGCGTGAGCATAAGGGCTGCGGACAATATCGCCATAGAGCATGCCCGGCAACTGCACATCATCAACGTAGTTGCCCTGCCCACGAATGAAACGCGCATCCTCTTTGCGCTTATACGGCTCACCCAGACCATGATGAGCATGTGCTTCTGTTGCCATTAGGCACCTCCCTCACTGGAACTGACCGGCACCTGTGCCTCCGCACTCATCTTCTCAGCAGCATACTGGATCGCGCGCACAATATTGACATAGCCGGTGCAACGGCAAAGATTGCCGGAAATACCCTCGCGTATCTCCTGCTCGCTGGGATGAGGATTGCGTTGCAGCAAGGCAATGCCTGTCATCATCATACCTGGCGTGCAATAACCGCACTGTAGGGCGTGCATCTCATGGAAACCCTCCTGCATGGGATGCAGCTTACCACCCTGTTCCAGACCCTCTACGGTCATAATCTCACGCCCGTCTGCCTGTACGGCAAACATAGTACATGATTTGGTCGCCTTGCCATCAACCAGAATAGTGCAGGCACCGCAGGAGGACGTGTCGCAACCAATATGGGTGCCGGTCAGATGCAGACCATCGCGAATCCAGTGAACCAGCAGTGTACGTGCCTCTACATCGTCCTCGTAGACCGTGCCATTAATCGTCACTCGAATATGATGTTTGCTCACCTTATTCCCCTCCTGTTGCGCGGGAAAGCGCCTTGCGCAAAGCGCGGACACAAAGCGTTCGCACCATCGCACGCTTGTACTCAGCAGGCCCACGAGTATCACTGGTTGGCTCAGCAGCAGCGGCAGCTAGCTCAGCCGCGTGGTGAATCGCTCCGTCGTCGAGAGGAGAGCCGATCAGAGCCTGCTCGGCGGCACGTGCCTTGATCGGATAGGCCCCCACGTTGGTTAGACCAATGCCCGCCCGCGTTACCACGCCACCGCTATCGAGCGTGATATAAGCCGCAACACCCGCAATGGCATAATCACCAACTTTGCGCTCCAGCTTAAAATACGCCCCACCGCTACGCTCAACCGGCGCGGGAACGCGAATTTCCGTCAATAATTCGTCGGGATGAAGCGTGGTTTCAAAGGCTGAGTCAGCAAAGAACTCTTCGATGGGAATCACCCGCTGCCCATCAGGGCCAGTTGCCACTATACTTGCACCCAGCGCCAACATCGTTGCCGGATGGTCATTGGCGGGATCAGCGTGAGCTAGATTGCCTCCGACGGTGGCCCAATTGCGCACAACCGGGTCGGCTACATTACGCGCTGTATCGTGCAGGATAGAGTAGCGCGTACTAATCAAACTAGAACTATCCAGCGCCGCCTCACGAGCCAGTGTACCAATATGCAAGATACCATCAGCCTCCTGCACATAATCCAGGTCGGGGATACGATTGATGTCGATGAGGACAGAGGGGCTGGCAAGACGGAATCGTAAGATGGGGATCAGACTTTGTCCCCCCGCTAGAATCTTGGCTTCGTCGCCATGCTGTTGTAGGAGCGCAACCGCCTCGGCTACGCTACTGGCCATGACGTAATCAAATGGACCAGGTATCACACTATTACCTCCAACATCTGTTGACGCACAGCAAGGCTGCGCTTCGTCGTCAAACACGTCAGGTCGATGAGAAGGTGCCGCATGAGAGGGATGCAGACCTCTACGCTAAAGCAGTATAACTTCTTCTGGTCGGCAAGTGTTAGACCCAAAAGGAGGTAGTTGATACCATACAAAAGCAGGTAGTCTTTTATGACATTATAATATTTAGAGCCAGCCCTGTTTGACCGCCATCATCACCGCCTCCGTCCGATTTTTGACCCCCAGGCGATGTAAAATCTCCTGCACATACCCTTTGACAGTATTCTCACTGAGGTAGAGTTGATTCGCAATCTCACGGCTGGACAGCCCTTGCGCGACTAGACGCAAAATCACAAGTTGCTGCGCACTGAGCGGCTCTGGTTCTGGCTCCGACCGCTGTGAGGGCACACGACGTAGTTGTGACAATACTGCTACTGCCGCCTTAGAATCAATCGCCGCCTCACCACGCGCCACCGCACGAATAGAACGCTTCAAATCAAAGCGTTCAACATCTTTGACAATATAGCCACGCGCCCCCGCCTGAATACACTCCGCCACCAGTTGCTCCTCAGTAAAGGTCGTCAGAATAATCACCGCAACTTCAGGAAAACGCTTCGTTATCTCCTGACAAACTTTGACACCACTACTATCAGGAAGACGCACATCCAGCAATACAATATCGGGCCGCAAATGCTCAACACTCTCCAGCGCCTGCGCCGCATTAGAAGCATCACCAATAATAGTAAAATCTGGCTCACTGACCAGGATAGCCTTCAACCCTTCACGCACCATCTCATGATCGTCTACGATCAAGATGCGAATCATAACGGCACCACCGCTTTCACGATTAAGCCACCTTCCTCGCCATTGACGAGCGTAAGAGAACCGCCCAGCTCCTCAATACGATGACGCATGCCGCGCAACCCCAGATGCAAGGTGCTATGCTCATAATGCTGAAGCGCCTGGGGGGAAATCCCCATGCCGTTATCCTGCACCACCAGCACCGCCTGCGTGCAGGTCACTTGTAAAGTGACGATCACAATGCTTGCCCTGGCATGACGACGCACATTTGAAAGCGACTCCTGCGCAACCATGAACAACGCTTGCTCGACATAAGACGGCAATATGCCGGTCCACTCCGCTACCACCAGATCAACTTCCAGTGAGGATACCTCTCGCAGGTCACGAATCAAGGTGTATAGACGCTTAACCAGTCCTTCCTCCGGTAATTCTGCAGAGGATAATGCAAAAATTGCGTCACGCACCTGCGCCGTTCCCAATGATGCAAGCTGTTTAATCGCACGTAACGCAGGAGCTAGCGGAGAATTTGGCTCTAACCGCTCATAGACCCAGTTGGCCTTTAAACCAATCGTAAACAACGTTTGCTGCACACGATCATGCAATTCCTGTGCAATCCTGCTGCGTTCCTCCGTCAACATCTGCCGCTTCTGCACTTCTGTCAACTCATGATGCAGATGTTGTAAGTCAGTGGCAAATTTGTTCAGCTCGCGGTTACGTTGTTCCAGTTCGGCAGTTCGCTCATGAACCTCATGCTCTAGCTTCGCAGCATATGCTTCCATCGCCCTCCGTTCTCTTGCCACCAGTTGCGCATTATGCAAAGCAACGGCAGCTTGTGCCCCCAATGCTTCAACTAGCTCTACATGACGAGCCTGAAAACGTCCTGCACGCCTATCTCCTATGAGAAAGGCCCCCAGAATAGTTCCCTCGCGCGTTCTGAGCTGCACCCCAAGAAAGCTTCTGACGGGTATATGTCCTCGCGGCACCCCTTCATAACGCTCATCGGTATGGACATCATCAATCAGAATTGAGGTGCCCTCCCAAAAAACGGGATGCAGCACACCTATACCTTCTACCGGCCCAAGACGGCGAAAATGCCGCTCCATCCCCGGATGGTCGCTAGAGATAGCCGCCAGGTTGAAGCTCACCTTATTATGCAAAGTGGCCGGTACCTCTGTATCCCCTTCAACCAGGTCTGGAATGAGAAAGAAGGCGGCATATTCGCCAGCAGTGACCTTGCGCGCCGCGTCCGTAATCATCTGGAGCAGGCGCTGAAGATCAAATTCCGAGGTTAGTGCTATCGCAATACGATTCAGTTGCTCAAGTTCTTCAGCCTGTTGTTGCAGATTGGCAATGAGTTGGGCGCGCCCCTCGTCAATCGTCTGGGTCATAAAACTCTCACTCCATTGTGCATGTGAACAACATCCCTGATACTGTAAGTATAACACTATTGACCACATCCTGCCCATCATCTCGCCCTCATCTGCCCGCTACTGTTCCTCATAATACGATAGGGCCACTTTTGCTACAATTCTTCAGTTTTATGCTAATACAGGCTCGCATGAGCTTGTATTACGGGTTCTAGTCAGGAGACAGGACGGATACAACACACTATCTTGAACCGAAGCTCCGGCGGAAAAATACCAGTATCTCTTGCCATGAGTCCCTCACCGAGGCAACCGTAGCTTCCAGCGTTCCCCCAACAGCCAGACCCTGCACCTGCTTTATACAAGGAGGCAAATAAGGATAACCATAGGGGAAACTGACAAAATGTCCTGCGCCTTTATAACATAGATGCCGGTCAACGAAGGGATGATGCTGCTCGCGCAAGCGTTGCGTGACGCGCTCGGCAAAGATACTGGCAGGCCACATCATATCATCGTCGCCAGAGATGAGCAGAATCGGCCCCTGCGTATTCTCTACCGGAATAGTGGCCGCTTCCAGGTGTTCGTAATCTTTCAAAGTGCTCAGAAATATATCACGCATAGGAAATGATTGTACCTTGAAACTCTGCCACATGAGTTTGAAGGATAATAATGGTGTGAATCTAACCTTCACATGCTGTAACGGTTTACCACGATACGTCCAGGCTGGAGAAGCAAAGCTACGCCTATCAAGACACGCTTGCACCAGCCCGCTTGGTGAACAAGCTACCACCGCCTTGATGGCCGGAAACGTCGCGCCCAGCAACAGCACTAATTCACCACCTCTCGAAAGACCAATAGCCCCCATCTTCTCGCCATCCACCTCAGTGCGCGCCTGCAACCATTGGAGAGCCGTCTCAAAGTACTCTAACGGAATATTTACCAGGTTCTTCGGCAGACCTTCCGGGCCGAAGTAGGCCAGCGCCAGAGCTGCGAAACCCCGCGACGCTAGCAATGCGGCCTGATTCTCACAAATGTGCCCATCAGAACCTAGCAACACAATAAGAGCCGGAACCGGCCCGGAACGCGCCGGATAACAGAAGACACCAACCAGTCCCTGTTCTCGCACATGAATATATATCACATCCTCCGTTGCAAAACGTCGAGTCAGATGTGCGGCGGCAATCTCTCGTCCATTGACAACCGCACTTAATATTATGATTACTGGTTTCAACGCCCCTGTTGTAAAGAATGTCGAAGCTCTTTTGCCCATCGGTCGCATCGACCAGAACAATCCCATGGGGTCTACCTGCCGGTAAGAACCAGCTTTTGGTGCTTGAGCGGAAATATCAACTACTCCTCTGTTATCAGCGACAAATGTTGCAGAAGAAGCCCAGACTTGTTCCCGCATATCATATGTGCGTGCTGACAACATCACTACCTGACCTGCGTTTAAACCAGAGAGGGTGATGTGAACAGGCTCATCTACCAGTGCATCAAGTGGCTCTACATCCAGTTTCACATTACGCTCTTTAAGTGCGTTGTCACCCATCATGTTTAACCTTTCTCAGTACAGCAGAGAGCAAAATCCTCAGATAAAAAACGGCAAGATCACACCTCCTGATTGAGTGTCCTTTGTGCCGCCAAATGTTGACTACTTTCGAGTATTTCCTTAAGTGCTACACTATGTTCGGCAAAAGCTTCCCGACCTTCCAGTGTAGCCTCAATATAGGTCTGTGGCTTATTGCGCACAAATGTCTTGGTGATCTTCACATAACCCGCCTCTTCCAACTTGTGCAGATGCGCGCCCAGATTGCCATCAGTCAGCTCAAGCATGTCTTTCAGATAATTAAACGTTACCTGCATTTCCGGCCCAAGTGCTGTAACTATTGCCATGATACGTAGACGTACCGGTTGGTGAATGATCTCGTTGAGTTTCGCCATTATCGTTGCCTTAGCCAATATACTCCTACTACCACCAGCGGCAAACCGGCAAAAATCGCCGACCAGAACCAAAAGTAGTGTGGTACCAGATAATAGCCCGAAATCGTCATCAGTGTCACAGCAAACCCTAAAATAATATAGAGACGTAGCTGCAACCATACACCAGCTACAATGTAGCCAAACATCGTAATCGTAATCCACAGCAAACCAATTTGCAGTGACGATAAGCCTAACCAGAGTTTTATTATACTCTGCGTTTTGTCAGTGAAGCGCTGGATGTCATTCAACGCCGCCTGTGCCTCTTTCGATGTAATATTCACCACCTTTGCTCCTCTCTAATACACTTATCCCATACATAGAGTACTCTGTAATATAGAGTACTCTGTAAAAATGGTTTTGTCAAGAGCTTACAGGCTTTTTTTGCGAGCTATGATAGCAGAAGGAAATTTTTGTTCCCGCTCACGTCCTTCTTTGCCTATATCACAACTTTCTGCATGTATGTTCGTAGAGAGGTTGGTTGTCTCTCAATGGTACTTTCCTGACAAAGAATCTGTGATTGATACAAATGGAGGGATATCACTATGTTTCTGAACCCCATCGCCGTTTTTCTTCATCTTCTCTTGCTTGGTCGTAACGGTCTGATGGTTTTCGCTACTATCATCTGGCTCTGGGTGCTGATCGATTGCATTACTAAAGAGCCGTCCGAAGGCAATGATAAGATCGCCTGGCTACTGCTGATCATCTTTGTGCCCTTGATCGGTGCGCTCCTCTATTACTTTATTCGCCGTCCAGAACGCATCAAGGCGGTGGGGCGCTAACTAACGTTATAGCACTGTAGCACGAGGGATGAGCTTTTTCAGATTTCTTCTCTGTGCTACAGTAGCAGCAAACTTACATGCCTCACTTCACACGGCAAAAAATAGCTTTAAGATAGGCCGTCTCCGGCATGGCGGGATTGACAGGGTGATCAATGCCGTGTGTGTAGCTTTCTAATACCTGTATCTGGCGAGATAAGTGTTGAGCATCCTGCTTTAATATCTCGTGCAAATCGCGCATGCTCACCACACTGGTACAGGAGCAAGAGAGCAACAGGCTTCCAGGAGGCAGTACGCGCATCCCAAGCAGATTCAGGCGCTGATAGGCTTGCAAGGCTTGCTTTTTCGCGTGCTGAGTCTTGGCGAAGGCCGGTGGATCAAGTACCACAATATCAAATAACTCGCCGCCTTCGTGGGCCATTTCAAGGTACTCAAACACATCCGCAACCAGAAATTCGTGCTTGTTCGGATCTAGGCCATTAAGCTTGAACTGTTGCACCGCCAGTTCCATTGCCGAAGCTGAAATATCAACGCTGGTAACACGTGTCTCTGCGCTACTTACCGCAGCGTACACTGAGAAACCGCCCGTGTAGCTGAAACAGTTCAAGACCCGTTTCCCAGGGGCATACTTGCGTAACGCTGCTCGTTTGTCACGCTGATCGAGAAAAAAACCTGTTTTCTGACCATGCCAGGGATCTACTAGAAAAGAGAGGCCATTTTCCTGAATCGTGATATATGCCGGTACCTCGCCCGCGACCACAACAGGCGCTTCTAATTCTAATCCTTCGCGGCGGCGTGCCTGCACATCATTCCGTAGTAGAATGCCGCGCACGTCGATCTCTTGCGTCAGTGCTTCTACCACCAGGGAACGCAGATGCTCCATCCCCAGCGTATGAATCTGCATTACCAACACGTCAGCATAACGATCTACAATTAAGCCTGGCAAGCCATCGCCCTCAGCATTAATGACACGATAAGCATCTGTCTGGCTTGCGGTCAACTCCGCTCTTCGCGCCAGCGCACGCTGAATACGCCAACGAAAGAAAGCTACATCAATCGCCTCCTCCCTATCAAACGTCAAGATACGCAATGCAATATCCGTATAGGGGTTATAGTAACCACGCGCGACAAACTGCCCCTTCGCAGATTTGATGTCGGCCAGTCCTCCCGGTTCAATCCAGTAAGGGGGCTGCTGCAACGAGCCGGAGAACACCCACAAGTGCCCTCTTATCAGCGGCTCCTCCCGATAGGGTTTCAGACTGGCTGTTGGATAACGAATAGAATCCATACCCGCTCATTCCCCCTGTCCTAAATTTACATGCTCCTCCACCCTCTGGAGGCTTCCCTGCTATACTATACACCAACGCCCAAGAACGCAGGCTCTGTATAAGCAAGGCCAGTACTAGCCCAGGTAAGCACGCATTCCAAGAGCAAAACGAAAAGCAGGTTGAATAGGTATCACCCTGCTTTTCTTCACCAATCCATTTTTTGTCTATACTAGGGCTGTTTCTGCAACTTGATTGCGGCAACGACAGGATCGGTATGCTGCTCGGCCACGCGCATCTCGGCTTTTTTTAGATTATAAGCGCTGTTGATAAGTGCGATATGAGTAAAAGCCTGTGGATAATTCCCCAAAGCCATGTTATTATGCGAGTCGATCTCCTCGGAGAACAGACCAAGCCGACCAGCATATCCCAGCAGGCGCTCGAAGAGCGAACGAGCCTCGTCCACACGCCCCTGCATTGCCAGATTATCTACCAACCAGAAGGTGCAAATGGTAAACGTCCCCTCTGAACCTGCTAATCCATCGTCGCTATGATAGCGGTATACAAAACCACGCTCATCGGTCAGCCTCTCCATGATGCGATCTACCGTCGAGCGCATACGCGGGTCATCGGGCGCGATGAAACCAACCAGCGGCAGCAACAAATTCGAGGCATCAAGCGCTGTATCATCGTAAGACTGTGTAAATGCGCCAAGCGAGGTATTATAACCATGCATCAGGATATCGGCCCGAATCTGGTCACGCACCATGCGCCAGCGCGGCAGGTCAGCCTCCAGGTTGAGTTGTTCCGCAGCACGAATACCCCGGTCAAGCGCAACCCAGCACATCACCTTTGAGTACACGAAATGACGCAGACCCCCGCGCACCTCCCAGATGCCACTATCAGGCTCTTGCCAGTGCGCACAGACATACTCCACCAGCCCCGACATCATCGACCAGAGCGGCCCTTCCAGCTTCTCGCCATAGCGCTCAAAACCCCCGTTCTTACGGAAGATGTGAATACAATCGAGAACCTCACCAAAGACATCCATCTGTTTCTGGTCAGCCGCACCATTGCCGATCCGCACCGGTCTGGAATTGCCATACCCACTCAGATGAGGCAATTCATGCTCACTCAGGTCACGCTCGCCGCGAATCCCATACATAATTTGCAGGTCCTCACCATCCACATAGGATAGCCTGCGCAACCAGTGCGTAAATGCCCAGGCTTCATCCATGTAGCCCAGCACATTGAGCGCATAAAGCGTAAACGTGGCGTCACGCAGCCAGGTGAAACGGTAATCCCAATTGCGTACTCCCCCTATTTCCTCCGGCAGAGAGGTCGTAGGAGCCGCAACAATCGCCCCTGTAGGAGCATAGGTCATCATTTTCAGCGCCAGCGCGCTACGCTGTACCCAATCCTGATACGGCCCCTGATACGAACAACTGGCAATCCACTTGCGCCAGCAATGCAGCGTATGCGCCAGTTCCGCATCAAAGTTGCGCTGCTGCAACTCATCTTCCACCAGCCGCTGTGCCGCTCGCAAGGTTCTCCCCATGCCTAACGCAAACAGCAATCGCTCGCCCTCGCGCAGAGTCACGCGCGCTACCACGGATGCATGCCAATCCTCCGGCTCCTGCTCAACGGTCACTGAGAATGACGGCAACAGGTGCGCCCCCACAATCGCCAGGCCAATGTGCTGTCCTCCACCGGTAATTACTGCCCCCACGTTCTCCCGACTCAGCATTACCTCACTGGACGATGCAGCATAGTTGGGACTGACTTTGAGCGTCATCGTCACAGACATTTCGCCATGTGTACACTCCACAATCCGCACCAGGCAGTGGCAAGAACCATCCTCTCGCGTCCAGGTATTGTTGTTCATCGCCCGATAAGGCCACGCGCTCAAGGTCTCAACGGGCATAAAATCCGTCAACACAATCTCACCCGCCGTACTGGCAAAGCGCGTCTGAAGCACATTACTTCCCCGCAAGTATCTCTGCGAACCTGGGATGGTACCTTCCGAGGGCGCAATTTGAAAGTATCCTCCATGCTCAGCATCGAGCAAACGGCAGAAAATGGCAGGGCTATCAAAATCTGGTAGACATCCCCAATCCACCGACCCATCGGGAGCTATGAGAACTGTCGAATGACAATCACCAATGACTCCATAGGCATTGATGGGTATATAATTGTGACTGCGTGTGTTTGTCCCAACCATGTACACAACACTTCTCTCTTAGAAAACTTGGTAAACGAACCCTTTAACTGAGTAAATCCTTAGAGGCACCTTAATGGTGCCTCATAACTCAGATAGACGGAAAAGCAAAGGTCAAGGTAACAGCTTCTACGACATATTTCCAGGAGGTTAAAAAATTCACGAAACCGTTTTCTTCCCCTCAACCATTCGTTTCTCTTCACTCCCTCACAACCAATACACGTCCTCGTTACTCAATGTAGCATGGCAAATCTACGGCACTTTTGCCCATAGACATTTTTCCCACTGTAGCTATCAATCACACTCTTTATTGGTCAGATCACTCTCCCCACCCAGAGAATATTTTTGTAACATCCCCTACCCCCTCATACGTGATCTATATAATACATCTTTCTCTCAAACTGTCTTATCGAGCCGAAAGGAATAACTTACAATGACCACTCTTCACCAACTGCTCAGACACCCCGCCGGATGGATCGGACTTACCGTCGGCCTTACACTCGGCTTTATCGCCGCAACCGCCGGTAAAACCCGCAATGGCGTCATCCTTGTTGGCCTATACCGCCTCTGCACCCGCCACCTCACCAGACATTAAGCCAAATATACTGTATTTGCCTTCACTCTATCCAATATTGCGCCATGAGTAGACGTCTCTTTATATAGAAGGTGACGCAGAGTATGAAGGATGGCACATACAGATGCATCGCCTCTCTCGCGCCTCTGCCTGTCAAGGGCGCAAAGGCCAGAGATTTGATCTATTCGATACTCTCTCTGGCCTTTTTTCTACGTATACATCAACACACAAACTGGCTATTGAGCCGATGACTGGCTCGACTGCAACTCATTCAGGTAAATTTTATCATCTGTACCATGCGCAAAGAGATACAATGCGTTACCATAGCTAGTCGCCGCCAGCGCCGATTGGGTAGCACCGTTGCCAGGAACCTCACTCCAGCCGCTCCAGCGACCGTTGTAGGTTTGCACATAGATTTTGTTGTCCGTGCCATCAGCAAAGACATAGAAGGTTCGACTATAGACAGCAGACCCCAGCGGCTGGGTCGTTGTCCCATTCCCGGCCAACTGCTGCCAGCCAGTCCAGGTCACGCTAGAACCATTGTAGACGTTCATGTAAACCTTGCTGTCTGTCCCATCGGCCAGTACCGCCATCTGCCCCCCATAGGTGTTGGCATTCAACGCCACATACGTCGTACCATCACCTTCCACCAGACTCCAGCCACTCCAGGAGCTATTGGCCCCATTATAGCTCTCCATGTAGATGTTGTTATCCGTCCCCTGCACATACAGATACATCACCCCACCGTAAACGGTTGCCGCCACCGCCGAGCGAGTCGTTCCGTTGCCGGGCACGGCCATCCAACCACTCCAGGTAGAGCCATCATAGGTTTCCATATAGATATTATTATCAGTACCATCGGCAAACAGATAAAGCAGATTACCGTAGGTCGTCATGGCCAATGGCTGATACGTCGAACCGTTGCCCGGCACTTCGCTCCAACCACTCCAGGTCCCCTGTGAACCCATCGAACGACTATACGTCTGCATGTAGATTCTATCGTCCGTGCCATGCGCGAACAGATAGAGTTTGCCCTGGTAGACTCCAGTTGCCAGCGCCGACTTCGTGGCACCATTGCCGGGCACCTCACTCCAGCCGGTCCATGTCGGTGCCGACGGCCTGGCCGCATACGTAAACGCGCTGGTGCAAAGCCAGAACACGATAACAGCGAAAGCAGAGAGAGCAGTCATTGCCTCCTGTTTTGTCTTAACCATCCGTTAGTTTCCTTCCTTTCTATCATAGGAATTGTTTCCTTAAAGATACACACATATGAAATAACTGATGAGTGTCTAAATAGTAACATCAAGCAACCAGAATTAAATTTACAATCTATATTCAGTTGCCAAAATTACACAAATAGATTTATCTGGAGATTTTTGACACAAAGAGATACATAAAGATACTTGCAAGTAAGTCAGACGTAGAGTAGATGTTTGGGGAAGATGCTGCTTAAAGCAAAACATACTGAGGGGGATAGACTTTGTCCTTATCAGACCGTCTATCCCCCTCAAACCACTTAGCAGGCTATTTTATCGCTTCAACCACCCCGCCACCTCTGGCGCAAAGTACGTGATAATCATATCGGCTCCGGCCCGACGGATGGCGGTTAGCACCTCCAGGACGATGCGTTGCTCATCGATCCAACCGTTCTGGGCGGCGGCTTTGATCATGGAATATTCGCCACTGACATTGTAGGCTGCGACGGGCAGGTCGAAGCGGTCGCGCACCTGGCGAATGACATCCAGGTAGGAGAGTGCCGGTTTGACCATCACAATATCCGCGCCTTCCTCAATGTCCAGCGCGACCTCACGTAGCGCCTCGCGCCCGTTGGCGGGGTCCATCTGATAGGAGCGGCGGTCGCCAAATTGCGGCGCGGAACCGGCGGCCTCGCGGAACGGGCCGTAGAAGCCAGAGGCAAACTTGGCCGAATATGCCATAATGGGTGTGCCCTTAAAGCCGTGTTCGTCCAGCACGTGACGAATAGCCCCCACCCGCCCATCCATCATATCCGAGGGAGCTACGATATCGGCACCAGCTTCCACGTGCGAAAGCGCCATACGCGCTAATAATTCCAGCGACTCATCATTCTGCACATCGCCATTGCGAATCACGCCACAATGGCCATGACTGGTATATTCACACAGGCAGACATCGGTAATCACCAGCGTCTCCGGCGAGACTTTCTTGATCGCGCGAATCGACTGCTGAATGATGCCCTCTGAAGCATAGGCCTGTGAACCCATCTCGTCCTTCTCATTCGGAATACCAAAGAGTAGCACCGCCGGAATGCCCAGTTCCGCGACGCGCTCAACCTCGCGCCCAATCTGCTTGAGCGGCCATTGCACGATACCGGGCATCGAGGGAATCTCATGGGGGCTATCGATACCCTCGGCAATAAACACGGGATAAATCAACTGCTCAACATTCAGATGCGTCTCACGAATTAAGCCGCGCATCTTCTCGTTCTGACGTGTGCGGCGCAATCGCACCGTTGGAAACATGCTCATGAAGCAACCCTCCTCTTCCGTTCTCACGCACTCTCACGCAGCGCAACCTCAACACAGGCCACTGTCTGCGTCAACATGTCATCATCCAGGGCCAGCGAGATGAAGCAGGCTTCAAACTGGGATGGGGGGAAATAGATGCCCTGCTCTAGCATCTTCCAGAAGAAGCGGGCAAAACGCGCCGTGTCCGAGCGCCTGGCCTCGGCATAGTTGGTTACAGGCTCCGCCGAGAAATAGAGGCAGAACATCGCACCGATACGAACCAGTTGCGCCGGAGTCTTCGTCTCTTCAATGGCCCGCGTGATTCCCTCACCGAGCAACCGGCTCTTCTGTTCTAACAACTCATACTGACCCGGTTTACGCAACTCGGTTAGTGTGGCAATACCAGCCGCCATCGCCAGGGGATTGCCGGAGAGTGTGCCGGCCTGATACATTGGGCCGACAGGTGCCACCTGTTGCATGATCTCGCGCCGTCCGCCATAAGCGCCTACCGGCAAGCCACCACCAATGATCTTGCCAAAGCAGGTCAGGTCAGGCGTGATCTGTGTTCGCTCCTGCATACCCCCCAGCGCCACGCGGAAGCCGGTCATCACCTCGTCAAAGATCAATAGCGCGCCATACTGCTGTGTCAAGGCGCGCAGTGCCTCTAAAAAGCCGGGTTGAGGCAGCACGAGACCCATATTAGCCGCTACCGGCTCCACAATAACCGCAGCGATCTCGTTGGGATAGCGCTGAAACAACTGCTCGACCGCAGCAATATCGTTATAGGCTGCGGTCAGTGTATGGCTCGTTGTCTCCTGCGGCACCCCAGGACTATCGGGCAGACCCATCGTCGCTACACCTGAACCAGCCTGCACCAGCAGCATATCGGCGTGACCGTGATAGCAACCGCTAAACTTGATAATCTTACTGCGCCCTGTGTAAGCACGGGCCAGACGCAAGGCGCTCATCGTCGCCTCGGTACCGGAATTGACGAAGCGCAGCATTTCCACCGACGGGAAACATGCTATCACCAGCTTCGCCAGTTCGCTCTCGGCCTCTGTCGGTGCGCCAAAGCTGAAGCCGCGTTGACTGGCCCGCATCACTGCTGCTACGACCGCTGGATGGGCATGGCCGAGAATCATTGGCCCCCACGATTGCACATAATCCAGGTAGCGGTTGCCATCGACATCATAGAGATACGGGCCGCTGGCACGGTCAATGAAAATCGGGTCGCCGCCGACAGCGCGAAAAGCACGCACCGGACTGTTCACCCCGCCTGGCAATAACTTCTGCGCCTCTTGATAGAGTTCGCGCGAACGATTAAGCTTCAATGGCTTCGAGGCCGATATTTGATGATCCATCCGTCTTCCCTCAAAAAGAGGGAGACATACCATACTATGACATGTCTCCCTCTCCATTGCTTCTACTTACACGCCAAGTGCCTCAAGAATATCTTCCAGTGGCTGCGCAACGCAGGTAAACATAGGAGTATCACGCAGGGTATAACTACTGGCTTCAGTCTCGCGTAGCTCCTGCACCAGATCAAGGAAATCAGCGATGTTATCAGTCTCGAACGCGACGACGAACTCCTGATCGTCCAGGCCAAAGGAGTAGGTGGTATTGAGCGAGACGCTGGGATATTTCAGGCCAACGCGAATATGCTCATTCATCATGCGCTTGCGATCTTCCATCGGTAACGCATACCATGCGCGTGTCTTCACGAAGGGATAGACAAAAAGATATTTCTTGTCATCCGGCGTAATCACCAGGCGGGGATCATGCGCACCACGCGCATTCTTGCCTACATACACCGAGCGCTTGGTCATGGACAGGAAACCATGCGTCTCGCGCAGATATGGCCCTATCACACTACGACGTATCTGACTGTTCAATGAACGCAGATCGCCAATGTCATAGGTAGCCTGCCAGATCATAAAATCGCAATCCGAACGCACACCATACAGACCAAAAGTGCGAATCAGCTTCTCTTCACCATATTTCCTGACAATCTCCAGCAGTTGCTGCTTACCCCGCTCACGTACATCTGCCGGAACAAAGTACCATTGCGGATCGAGTTTATAAAATGTGAAACGAACAAGCTGACGCGGCTGCTTCGGCTTCGGCTGCGCCGACTGAGCCGCAGAAGCCGTTTGTGGGGTCTGTGGCGCTTGCGGTTTCTCTGCCTGTATCTGTACATCGGAAGTAACTATGGTTTGTTCTGCCATGATGCATCCTCACGACTAGTAAAATTAACAATCGCCGTCACCAGACCCTCGATAGTGAACTCTTCCGCCTCGATATGCACGGGCAAGCCAAGTTCACGCGCGGCCTGAGCGGTAATTGGGCCAATACATGCTATAGTTGTTTGTGCACAGTGATGGATCAATTCACGATACACATCAAGATCATCCTGCGCATTTTGCTTCAGCCATGCCACAAAATTGCGCACGGTTGAAGCACTGGTAAAAGTGAGTAGATCAAGCTGATGCTGCTGCAACTGATGCAGCACCACGCGTCCCTGCTCATCATCACACGGAGCCGCTTGTGTGGAATACACCGCTACCTCATCTATCAGTGCCCCCTCCTGTTGTAGAGCAATCTTCAGTACCTTGCGCGCCTCCGCTGCGCGCGCCAGCAAAATACGCTGCTCTCGTAACGGCATACCCCTCTGTTGGGCATCTTTGCGCAGTGCAATCGCCACGCTCTCCGCCACATACTCTTCAGGAATCAAGGCGGCCTGGACACCATAGTGCGCCAGCATCGCCGCCGTTGCCGGGCCAATAGTCGCCACGCGTACGCACAGGTCTTGTGGATGATAGCCAAGCTGCTGTAAACGCTCGCAACATATCTGTACGCCGTTCGCGCTGGTCAACACTAGCCAGTCATAATAGGGGCACTGATCTTCTTTCAAGACAAAAAGCCGTTTCAAGGCCGCATCAAGCTTTGTCCAGTCCTCTGGTGGCACGATACGAATAGTAGGAAACTCCACTGGAATCGCGCCGAGTTGTCGCAGGCGCTCGCTCAAGACGCTGGCCTGCTCACGTGTGCGCGTCACCAGCACGCGCTTCCCCTGCAGCGGCAGTATCGTACTTGCGTATTCAGACACGTTGGCGCTCCTGTTCTCTTTCTCTACTATCCTCTAACGCCTGAATAATAGCATCTGCCCCCTCTGCCAGTGCCTGCTCCGCCGCTCTGATGCCCAGCGCCTCGACAGACTCAAGGCGCGTCTCCTCCGTCCAGAACATCCTCTGCTGCACACGCACCTGGCGCTTTCCATCCAGGCTGATCACTAATCCTTGCAGCGTCAGGTATTCATCAGTGATCTCTCCATAGGCGGCGACCGGAAGGTAGCAACCTGCGCCGAGCCGACGCATAAACGTCCGTTCCGCTGTCGTGGCCGCCTGCACTGCCCGATCATTTAAGGGATCCAGCAATGCGTTCAGCGCTGGCTCATCGCGCAACTCAAGCGCCAGCGCACCCTGTCCCGGCGCGGGCATCATAAGATCAATTGGAAAATACGTTACGCGACCCGCGAGTTGCGCTGGCAGTTCCATGCGATGCAGGCCCGCCGCCGCCAGCACAATACCGTCATAGAGGCCCGCTTCTAATTTGCGCAGGCGCGTATCCACATTGCCGCGCAGTGAAAGAATTTCAGCATCAGGATACTGCATGCGTATCTGCGCACTGCGCCGCAAACTGCATGTGCCGACGCGGAGCGGTGTCTTCTGCACCTCCTGTGTCGGTACTAACCGACCACTGACAAGCTGAAATTCGCTCTTCGAGATAAAGACATCGCGCGCATCTTCACGCGGCCCCAGAATAACCAGACGCAACCCCTCCGGCTGCGCAGTTGGCAGATCCTTCAGGCTATGCACAGCCAGGTCAATGCGTCGCTCCTGCAATGCCCGCTCTATTTCCGTCACAAATACACCTTCACTACCAATTTTTGAGAGCGGCACATTAGTGACACGATCCCCGGTGGTATGAATTTGTTCAATCACAATATCCAGATCGGGCCACTGCTGATGAAGTTGCTGGCAAACCAGTTCCGTCTGTATCATAGCCAGCTTGCTGGCTCGCGTGCCTATCGTAATTCGTCTCATTGTTCTCTTCCAAAGCAAAAAGATAGCGCAAGGCTTCGGCATACACGTGGCCACGTCCAGATGCCGCCGCATCCTTCAAGCGCAGCATAGGTGTATGTAATAATTTGTTCATAAAACGAGTCGTCAGTTCCTGCACCGCCGCAGCTTCGCGCTCAGACAGCGAGGTTGCAATCTGACGCATTGTGCGCTCCAGTTCTTGCTTACGCAGCAGTTCCGCGTACTGACGCAGATCACTGATAGTTCCCACCACGCTTAAAGAGGCCAGCCAGCGCATAAATACCTCCACCTCTTCGGCGATGATCGCACGTACATGCTCAACCTCTTGCAGACGCAGTTGAATACCACGCTCAACCTCAATTTGCAGGTCATCCAGATTATAAAGGTAGATACCAGGCAAATCGGCAACCGCCGCCTCAACGTCACGCGGTACAGCGATGTCGATCAGCAGCAAGGACTGCCCATTGCGCCGTTGCATGACGCGCTGCATCAGGTCGAGCGTCACCAACGCGCGTGGTGCGCGCGTAGAACTGATGGCAACATCCGCCTCGACCAGCGCATCTTCCAGGGCAGAAAAAGGGCGGTGCGTCGCGCCCAGCGACTGCGCCAGGTGAATAGCATGTTCATGAGTACGATTGACGATCACCAGCCGTTGCGCCCCATTGTCGCACAGGTTGCGTGCCGCCAGTTCGCTCATCTCACCGGAACCAATTAACAGCACACTGCTCTGGTGCAGGTCAGGAATGTGACGACGAGCCAGTTGCACGGCTACATGGCTGATTGAGGCGGCATTCCGGCTAATTGCCGTCTCGCTGCGGGCGCGTTTGCCGGTCGCAAGAGCAGCACGAAAAAGGGCCGAGAGAATCGGGCCTGCGTGGCCTGCACCTTGCGCGATCTCCATCGCTTCGGCCACCTGCCCCTGAATCTGCGGCTCGCCCGGCACCAGAGAATAGATGCCGCTGGCAACGCCAAAAAGGTGAGCCACCGCCTGCTCGTCAATATGAGAATAACAATGTGCCGCTATCTCTTCTTGCTCTACCTGGCGAGCCTCGCTTAAAATACGTAAAAGAGCCTCTCGACCACCGACAACGTCAGGAGTAACAGCATAGAGTTCAACGCGGTTACATGTTGAGAGAAGGATAGCTTCCTCCGCTATCTTCCGTACCTCGCTCAGAACATGAGGAATCTGGCGAGCTGCACAGGCAAGGCGTTCACGTAAAGCAATAGGGGCCGTAGTATGATCGACGCCAAGAATGACAATGTGCATGCAAACCTCATAAATCTATAAATTATCCCTAATCTAATAGAGATTTTAGCGTTTTTTCGCCGTTCGTCAAGACCCAAAGGTTCAGAATCTCAGAAAAGAGAACCTTATATTTTCTCAGGTATTCACCTTACCTTGCCCTACTTCCAGGCATTTGATCAGAGCGACTGAGAGGGACAATAGTACCGAAAAGTTGCCTCACATCAAAAGATATGCCACGATAACGCCAGTCGTATGTTTCTCTTTATTTTATAGATATCGACAAGCCAGATTTTCCGGCTGATCTGTCTGAAGAAGATAACACTTGCATGAACACTCATAAACCGTAACAAAAGGTAGGATGAGAAGAGATAATGTCTACGTTTCGTTGTCCTCGATGTAATAACGAAGTGCCTGCGCAGGCTCGCTTTTGCAATAAATGTGGGTTCACACCATCCGGTGTAGCAGGCCCACCAGCGTCGGGGCAAACTGCTTCACCCAACGCTATAAAACCGATAACACCAGGGGCAGGCCCCTCACTACCTCCTCTTCAGCAGCGACAAGGGGCCGGCAAGCCACCAATGGGCGGGCCTTCCGCCTCGCAGGGGGGAGCACCGGCGCAATCACCTTTACCTCCTGCGCGTCAGAACGACGCCGGGCTGCCACCACTACGGCATACTCCGGCTATGGCAGACAACCAGGCTGCATCTCTTCCTGCTGGGGATATTCAGCCTGTGAGAACCAGCACCCCACCACCGACGCAAATGCGGTCAGGGCAACCCGCAGGACAGGCACCGACATTACCACCAGGCACCCCACGCAACGCCAATGCGCTTCCGGCCACACCGGCCCCAACGGGATTACCCCCTGTGACACCGATCACATCGATGCCACAGATATCTCGCATGCCGCCCGTCGCTATGCCTCCTGCCGCACAGCAGGGCACACCTTCTCTGGCAGCGGGGATTGGCCCGGAGAGCTTCTTCGCCACAAGCCAGGCCGCCGAACATTGGCGCAGTAGCTGGCTTGAGCGTCAGCGGGCCGAAGCTGGCCCGGCCTATGGTGTTACGCGTGGCCAGGCTTCGGTTGACGAGCCATTGCAAGCTATGCAAAACAGTTTTATTCGCATGCGCGCCCTGGCTCCGCTCAAGGATAGCGAGAAACAGAAGTCAAAAATGAGTTTCGGCTTCTGGACCACGATTATCATGATGATATGCTTGATCGGTGGTCTCAGCGCCTATGTCATCTACACCTACCTCCCAGGCGCGCCCTTGCAAACACAGATCAACGTGGCACCTGCTACACCGGCTCCTATGCTAACGCTGGTCGGAAATGCCGTGCCATCGATTGCCGCCGGCAAGAGTCTCAAAGTACATGGTAGCTACTTTGGTGCCAATGATGCCATTACTTTTATCTTGAATACCCCCCTGACAGATAGCAACGGCAAACCGCTCAGCGTCCAAAGCTCCAGCAAAGGCGATTTTACTGCAAACATTACCATTCCGACCTCTACGCCCGCAGGGGCCTACGCCCTCGAAGCGCAGGATAATCAAACCGGTCAGCATGCTTTTCTGGATATTCAGGTTCTCTCGCCCACTGCACAAAGCACAACAGATAGTGTGAAAGCTACCACTGCTGACGGTACCTCAACCTTGAAATTTACTGCATCGCCCGGCAAGGGGAATCCGCAGTCGCAAGCCATCACACTGAAGAATGTGAGTGTCAATCAGGTACAATGGACGGTTGGCACCGTCACCGCCAACGGTATTAACTGGCTTTTGATCGAAAATGATACGACCGTCGGCGTCCTCAACGCCGATGGTACCGCAACCATCGAGATTGGCGTCCTGACCACCAACCTCCAAAACGGCACGTATACCGGCCAGGTAGTTTTCACCATCCAGGGGCAAGGGCAGGTCATTGTGCCGGTCACATTGAGCATCGGCGATACAGCAGCGCAGTTGGTCATTGTACCCAACCCGGTGCTGGCAAGCTGGCAGGCCGGTGGCACCTGTCAGCCCACCTCTCTCACCCTGCTTGATATGAGCAATGTCCCGATCAGTTGGCAAGTCAAAGAAGACGCCGACACCGTCACCAGCCAGCATATTAGCCTGAATGGCAAAACGTCTCTTGCGGGAAAGTTAGACCCCAACGGCCCGGCAGGGAACACAGCGATATTGCAAATTATCTGCTATGGTGTTAATCTGAATGACGTCTATCATGTCACGGTCTATTACAACAACACGTCTCAGGTTATCCCTATCATTATCGGTAGCTAGAGAGGGTAGAAGAGGCGTGGACAGTATGACACATTCGCGGGAGTAACTTATGAGCATTGATCCACGCCTCATCGCTCTTTTCTGTATCCTGTTTATCAGCCTGGGCATCTTCAACTTCATCATGGGACGACGAAGGATGCTCCAGGCCCAACAATCATCCAGTGGCGTTGCCTGGTATAAGCAGATTAACATTCTGGTCAGCATCGAATATTTCCTGCTTGCCCTGGCCTTCCTCATGAACCTCGCCCTTAACTATCACTGGCTTCCCCCCAGCCTGTACGGCATTGTCATCCCCTTTTATATCCTCGTGCTGATCGCCTCTGGCGCGCTGGCCGGCGTAGTCATCTTTCGGGGCCTCTCCAGAAGACGCAGGCAGCAAGCTCGCACAGTGACGACAACCAGCAACACGAAAGAGCAAGAGCTATCGGCGGAAGAACGCGCTTACCTCACGCAGAAACGCCGCGAACGTCGCAAGAAAGCAGCTCAGGCTCGTCGCCGCCGCGCTGGCAAGGCTTAATCATAGTGTAACCATCCTCACACGCCTTCCAGTCCCAGATGAAGCTGCACCTCTGCTTGTTGCGCATCAAATTGTGCCAGTACACGCACTATGCGGCAATTTCCGCTCTGCCCACTACCAGCAGGTGCAGCACTATCCGTCAACGTAATCACATCATAAAGCTGAAGCGCCGGATTGAGCGGTACGGTGACGCTATGCTGTACCTGTGCCCGTAGCTCCTGCGCCAGTAAGAAGGTAGCCTTCTGGCTACACTGACTGCTGGTCGTCAACTTTTGATCAACGTGGTAACGCAACTGCTCCAGCCCAATCAGGTGCAGATGCATGGCATCGCTGCTCTCTGCCACTGTCAAGGCGCTGCTGCCACTTCCAACCGGCGGTTTCCCCATCACAATCACATGATTGGCATGCTGATCGTTACTACCAAACGTCACCGCCTCAATCTCCGGCTGGTATATCCATACAGACACATCACCGGCAGAGAGTTCGCGGAATTGCATTACCTCATTCTGATCACAAAAGTAGACCAGCCCATAGGTATCACATAGTTCGTTGAGTGCATGACGATAGCTCTGCCCTGCCTGCAACACAAACGATGGTACAATCTGGCTCATTTGCGTCGTCGTTGGCAACTGTACGCCGAATAGACCAGCCTTTGCACAAATCTCCGTTACCAGAAAGCCCAGCGTTTGACCACCATAGGCAAACTGATAGCGCGAAACCAGATCCAGGTTGCGCGATACATCCAGCGCGATCAGCCGCAACTGATTCTGATCTGGAGCGCGCACGAATTGAATCTGTGTAATGTGATAGGTACCAACCTGCACGACATCGCTCAATGGCGGCGTCCCTACTTTATAGCCTTCGCTCAAGATCAGCGAAGCGTTAAGACCAATCGGTTGATACCAACCTGGCACGGTCACAAGCGTGTTATAGACTCCTCGCGCATTGTCCAGCACGACCTCCAGGCGTGCCGGTTTATTCGCTTCCTCAAGGCGCTGATACGAAAGTATCGAGGCCGAGACATCTAGTTGCTGCGTGCTGCTGCCTTGAAAAGCCGGTGCGCTATAGATGCTTCCAGGTGACACCAGATAGTAGCGCGCACCGGCGCTACCACTTTGCGGCGTGACCAGTTTGAAGGGTACAACTCCATAAAGGCTGCTCATATCAGGCACAATCAGCCCATTCGACCAGTGTATCAGATCACTCGATTGCCTGAGTCGTGGGTAGTTATAGATGGTGCCGGTGGTCTGGCCCGTGTCAAACTCAATACTGGCCAGAGTATATAATCCATCAGCAAAACAGAGACGCGGCGCGACATGCCCGACGAAGGTGCTGGAAGAAGGCACAACCACTGTATTGTTGCTCCAGGCGTTGCCGCTCGGATTAAATGTGCAGCTATAGAGCGTATAGCCATCCGAGTAGATCACCGTATAGATGCTGCCCGTCCAAACAGCCGCTAACCCGGCACCATCGCTGATTGTCCCCAGTGTCCAGGTCGTCAGCGGTGCCCAGTTGCTGTTCGCATAGTGGGAATAGCCAATCCCTTCCCCCCCACTCACGTCATAGAGGAAAAAGACATCGTTATTGCCCGCGCTACTGATACCTTTCAGTTGCGCATTCCCTGGCGGCACCAGCACAGTCACCGGGCCACTCCAGGTCACGCCACCATCGGTCGAAGTCCAGCACCAGAGGTCGCTACCTCCCGTGCCGCGCTGCGCAAAGGCCCGCAACACGCCGCCAGAACAGGAAACGGCACACCCACCATCCTGAGACATCAGGCCCCCGGAGCCGGGCAACGTCGTCCACGAGGCCCATTGTGCCGCCTGCGTGGGATCGGTCACGCGCTGAACTTGAAAATTTTCGGCATAACCGGTACCGCCGCGTGTCACCTGAACACGCACGATGCCATTATCAGCCGCAATACAGGCATCATTCCAGGCATCAGCCATGCCCGGCGTCTGATAGGAGGCATAATGAATCACACGATCTTCAACTACAAGCTGCACAGCAGGCAAAAATGTTTTCGCGTTGAGGGCATTACGAAGAGAACTATCAATTGCTCGTACCATAACAGAGGGAACCTTTCGAGGAATAGTAAGAGGGCTAAACAGAGGTGCATGCTTGCTAGCAAGCATACTTTTTTTTCTAGTATAGACAACAGACAAGGATTTTGCAAGCGTAACAGATCAGGCCGGGTGAACGTCAAATTTGACGCACCCTCAGACCAGCTGCCAGCATACGAGAATTATCAGGAGGTTGGTAATGCTACTCATCCTTATGATATACTCTTGTGTGTATACCGTAATCATGCAATGGCACACCAGGCTCACAGAGCCGAAAGGAGGATAGCTATGGCTATCAACTCGATGGACTATAGTGCAAAAGACCTGATCCTCGATGTTGTGCGTACCGAACGCGCGGGGTTCTTCGCCATTGTCGATGAGCCACAAAACTGGAAAGTGGATACACGTTGCGAAGGCTGGTGTGTGGGTGATATCGTCGGACATATGATTGATGTGACCGAGGGATATCTGCAACGTTGGGATATGGCACACAAGAATGAACCAGCCGACGCGCTTGGTCTGCTGGTAATGGCCAACGAACTCAACAAACACGCCCTGGCCTTCCGCACGCTGCCGCGCGTAGAAGCCATTGCCAGGCTCAAAGCCGACTCAGACAAAATGCTCACCATCTTTGATGCTCTGACCGCCGACGAATGGAGCAATTTCCTTGTCACTCACCCCTACATGGGGCCACTACCAACACTTTTCTACCCCGTCTTCCATATTATGGACTACGGTGTTCACACCTGGGACATGAAATGGGGCCTGGGTCAGAAAGATGCCCAACTCGATGAACGCACGGCTGGCGTCCTCGTTCCCTATATGTTTATTCTGATGCAGTCCACAGTAGACGCAGACTCAGCTAAGGGACTGGACATCACTTATGGCATCAAGGTTGACGGCGAGTACGGCGGACAGTGGCGTGTACAGGTGAAAGACGGCAAGTATACCTACGAGCCAGCCGACAATCTTGAAGGTACACAGGCCATTTTCCACTTCAAAAACGCCTCTGAGTTCGTTCTTAACACCTTCCAGCGCATTGAGGGTGGGGAAGCGACGGGCGATCCGAAGGTGATTGATCAAGTTCGGCATCTGTTCTTCAGGATATAGGTAACGAATTGTAGAAGCATGAGCTTCCAGTTTCTGGAATAGAGGCAGCATCATGTCAAAGATACAAGTACAGGGGGTTCATCACATCACCTTTGTCGGCTCCAACCGTGAGGCAACCATTGATTTCTACGAGGGGGTACTTGGCATGCCGCTCGTATTGGAGCAGCCTAACCTGGATGTGCCGGAAGAAACACATCTCTACTTCGATGCCGGAGACGGACGGCTGATCACCTTCTTCGTTCGTCCCACCCGTGTGAACGATCCCACTCCCAATCCAGAGGGTATCGGCAATCTTCATCACCTGGCTTTCACCGTCTCACGTGCCACTTACACCCAGGTGGCCCAACGGCTGAACGAACGCAATATCTGGAACACCGGCAACATTGATCGGGGTTTCATGGACTCGATCTACTTCAGAGACCCCAACGGCCAGTTGCTTGAGATGGCCTGCTATAAATTCGTTCCGCCTGAAGGCTATACCGTCGCCGATGTACTGGTTACCGCCCATCGATTGCGCATTGCCGCCGGTGCCCCGGCAGTTCATGAGGAACATCTCGCGGATGCCATCGCTGAATTAGTTAGGCGCAAGGCCATTTCCCTGACCGGTAGCGACCAGGGCAGAGCAGAGGCAAGACAGTCCGCAGCGCCAAAGGGAAAAGAGGATGAAGTTGGGTCAGGGGTAAACTAGCTCTTTAAGAGCAGGGGCAGAGCAGAGATGAGGCGTTTTCCCGCAACCGGCGAGCAACATGTGGGAACTTTCTGGTTGTTGCAGCTCAACTCAGCGCCAACCAGTGAGATTGCGCCACGTGTTGCGACTACCTTTCAGCGTGCTGATGAGGAAACAATACCCTCACTTGCTCAAGCGATGGGGCTGGATGACACATCTGAAATCCAACGACGCTTCGCCAGCAGGTGCCGCTGCTATATCGCGCTGGTTGACAACATCCTTGCCGCCTACGGCTGGGTGAGCTTTGATGAAGAGGAGATTGGCGAACTCCATCTACGCCTTCATCTCGCAGAAGGCGATGCCTATATCTGGGATTGCGCTACATTACCCGCTCATCGTGGGCTACGTCTCTATCCTGCTCTGCTGTCCTATATCGTGAGTGAATTGCGCACCGAAGGTTTAAAACGCATCTGGATCGGAGCCGACAGGGACAATCTCGCCTCTCAGTCTGGTATGGCGCTTGTCGGCTTCCGGCCCATAGCCGACGCCGTTATCGCTTGCGTAATAGCTTCACCCCGGCTCTGGTTACGTGGACAACCCGGCGTCCCTGAACACCTTGTCATGGACATGCGTCGTATGCTCTTTGGCGAAAGTGCCTTCGCCTGGCAAAATGCGCTATCAACCATAAAACGAAAGCAGGGGTGAAACGGGTGCTACTTCTTCTCGCAGCCAGCTTGTTGCCAGGCCGCCTGCACACACTGTTTGAAGAGCATCACGTTAGTCAGAGGGCCGACACCGCCAGGGGTGGGCGTAAGCAGGCTCGCCACCTCTTTCACAGAATCCATATCAACATCGCCCACAATACCGCCTTCAGGTAGCGCGTTAATGCCAACATCAAGCACCACCGCACCGGGTCGCACCATCTCCGCCGTGACCATCCTGGGGCGTCCAACAGCCGCGACCAGTATATCCGCCTGCCGCGTTAGCACGCTGAGATTGGCAGTACGTGAATGGCAGATCGTGACGGTGGCATTTTTCTGGAGCAACAACAGTGCCAGCGGCTTGCCAACCACATTGCTGCGACCAATGATAACCGCGTGCTTGCCCTCAAGGGGAAGGTGGATACGTTCGAGCAGTTCCATGACCGCCGCCGCCGTTGAAGATATCAGGCCGGGTGTCCCCAGGAGAAGATGGCCCGCATTCAACAGGCTGATCCCATCAATATCTTTGGCAGGAGCCAGACTCTCCGCCACTAGCTGCTGTGGAAGGTGAGCAGGTAGTGGCGTCTGCACAATGATGCCATGAATAGCCTTATCATGGTTCAGGCACGTCAGTAACGCCCGTAATTCCTCTGCTGTTGCCTGCTCTGGGAGTTGCTCCAGGGCGGCATTGACACCTATTTCGTCGGCAATACGCAGAATCGCCTTACTATAAACACCAGAAGCCGCGTCTCCTCCAACACGTACAATTACCAGACCGGGGGCCTTCCCAAATTTCTCGACATAACGGCGCACTTCGTAGCGCAACTCGCTACGCATCTCCCTCCCCATTGCGCGCCCATCAATTAACTTTGCTGTCACGCTTTCTCTCCTACAATCCCTGCCACTTGCTGACTAAATGCCTCGACCCGCTGTAAGGCCGTGAGCAAACGATCATTATACGCCTGCACTGCCGCCATATCCTTCATGGCCTTGAGATTGACACGCACCATCCAGGCCGCGCCATTACCCGCACCCGTCGCCAGCATCATGCCTGTGGCAATATCACTCAGAACCCTCTTATTGCCAATCTCTGCAATCCTGACACAACACTGCCCCAGTTCAGCCGCGCACTCAACCATCTCCAACGGTACCTGCGCCGCCGCACCAAGCGCCTCCTGAATGGCCTGTGTACGCGCTACCTTCTGTTCCTCAGTCTCGCGCGCGAGCTTAAAACAGGCCGAAAGCCGCCCATAGGCTTCAATATCAGCCGTCATTAACTGCTCGAAACGCTGACGTAAGCGCTCGGTATGCAGAAGGATCGTCTCTAACTCTTGCTGCACCTGCTCGTATCCAGCCTTCCCCAGCGTCAGACGAACGACCATACTGGCTAAAGCCGCCGCCATCGCTCCGGTGAGGGCCGAGGCCGAACCACCTCCCGGCGTCGGCTGCGATGATGCAAGTTCATCAAGATAGGTCTTCAATGGTTTATCTATATACATCAGTATTCTTTCTTTCAAATTACCAAAAGCTCAGGCTTATTCTTCTATCATCTGTCGCGCATGCTGCCACTCCAGGCGCGTCTGCTGCGCCTCTACGAACAGCGCACCCAGCGCCGGGCTTTGCTGCGCAATCTGGTCACGCATCTGTTGCAACGTCGCAATATAGGTATCCATCCACGCCGTAATTGCCTCACCATTTGTCAGGCAGATATCCCTATACATCTCAGGACTGCCCGCCGCCAGGCGTGACATATCACGGAAGCCGCTAGCCGCCAGTATGGCCATCTCAGGCCAGTAGTCCTGACCCGCGACAGCATTAACCAGTGCGACGGAAGCCAGGAAAGGCAGGTGACTGACACCCGCCACCTGCTCATCGTGCCGCACCGGCTCCATGAAGCGCATATGCGCCCCCAGCGTCTCAATCAACATCGATACTTTCTTCACCGCCTCCGGGCGCGTTCGCGCTGTTGCACACAAACAATAGACTTTACCGCGAAATAACTCTGCATCCGCCGCCTCTACCCCACTCACTTCTTTACCGGCCATAGGATGACCGCCAACAAATGATACAGAGGTCGGCAGCAATTCTTCAGCCCATTGCATTACCTGGGCCTTCGTGCTGGCTACATCAGTGACAACACTGCCAGGCGTCAACACAGACGCAAGCTGACCAAGCAGATGGCGCATTGACCCTACAGGTGTCGCCAGCACAACCAGTTCTGCTCCTTGCACGGCATCGGCTAGCGCTTCATACGCCTGGTCAATTGCTCCTATCCGTTGCGCGCGCTCGCTCACACCGCGTCCAAGATCATAACCCGCGACGTGTTGCGCCGCCTTTGCTTTGCGCAAAGCCAGCCCAACCGACCCACCAATCAACCCCAACCCAACAATAGCAACACGCTGAAACATACAATCTCACCTCTGTCGTTGTTATGGTGTAGACGCAATTGTAGGGACAGGTTTATCACCTCCGTCGCGCCCATCCGCTGCTGAGGCCACCGCCAGACGCGGTGAACCCGTCATTACCGTTATTTGAGAGGAGCGTCAGGAGTCCAGTTCAACACCTGCCATAACTCATCCACTTTGCGCGCCATCGCAAAATCTTTCTCAGTGATACCGCCCGCCGAATGAGTCACGAAACGTAACGTCACCTTATTGTACTCGACCAGCATATCGGGATGATGTGCGCCTAGCTCCGCCAGATGTGCTACGGCGTTCACAAAAAATATGGCCGCCGGAAAGGTGGGCAACCGAAACTGCCGCCGCAGTTGCCCATCAACAACCTCCCACGTCGCTAGCTGAGCCAGTTGCTGCTGTATCGCCTCGTCGCTTAACTTCGTTCCATGCTGTGCCATAGCTCCCTCCCTTCTTTTCTCAGAGCCAATTATAATCCCTGTCATCACCCATTTCAAGCAGATATGTTCTGATATCAGGAAGCTACCCTGCTTGCTACCTTTCCCTGCAAATTTCCCTCCAGCGCTCCAAACTCTTGATAATTTCATGGAAACGCTTCATAATTAACAAAAAACCTGTAGATGTGTTCCCCAAAGTGAATACATGAGCTTATAGTTAAGACGTGTGTTATAGAGTCATATACGACGTATATATTAAGAGAGTGCCTGCATAGGCATTGCCGATCCTTTATCTTGTACCATTATCAGGATATGTTGTCGCGGTATAGCTCTTTCTATTCATGATTGCCATCAATGATGGATTTTAACCATCGCAATCGGCGCTCTCGTCGGGGCGTGATGAATCATGCTCCAACGGCATGGTACCATTGCCGGTTTCGGATGAAAAAATTCATGATTGATGCGCGACCACAGCATTGCTCACCGCGTCTACATATAAACCGCGTATCATCATGCAGGCATCCTGCCATAGACATGAGATACAAAGGATTGTACTGTACTCATTGGAGAGTCACAGCCCGGAGGTTCTGTTATGAAACGATTCCTGGTACCCATCTTTCTTATCCTCACCCTTCTTCTCGCCGCCTGTGGCAGCAATGGAGGAGCTAGCACTGGCAGCAGCAGTAACACGGGAGGAGTCGCCCAGAAAGGTCTGACCGGCGGCAACCCTTACATCACCTGCCCCAGCAGCACGAACACGACGGCAGCCGCCCCACAAAGCGGCACGATCACCTTGACGGTTGCCGGTTTCTCGTCTTCACCCGCTGAAGATGCCCTGGTTAAATCCAACCTGGACAAATTCCATCAGCTTCATCCCAACATTAATATCAACTGGGAGCTTATTTCGGGCGACTACGCCACCAAGATGCGCGCGAACGTGGCGAGCGGCAACGTCCCGGATGTGTTCTACCTGACACCTGATATGTCGAGTGAATACATCAGCGCCGGTAAGCTCCTCAATCTCTCACCGTACATGGCACGTGATAACGTCTCGCCCAGCAGTTATTATTCAGCGTTGCTCAACCCCTTTACCTGCACCAAAGGCCAGATCTACGGTCTGCCCAAAGACTGAGACACCCTGGGCGTCTTCTATAACAAGAAAATGTTCCAAGACGCCGGTTTGCCCTTCCCGACTGCTGGCTGGACCTGGCAGGATATGGAAAATGACGCCAAAGCCTTGACGAAAGGGGCTGGTACACCTACCGGTGTCTATGGCCTGAGCGTGTCAGCCGACCTTTCACGCTGGGGTGCCTTCCTGATTGCCGACGGCGGCTCGGTTCTCAACCAGAGTGGTACCCAGGCCGTCTTTAATAACCAGGCAGGCGTTGACAGCCTGAATTTCTACACCGGATTCGTCACCACCGCCCATTCCGGCGTCATGCCCACTACGGTTGGGGCAAGCTGGAACGGTGACGCCTTTGGCAAACAGCGTGTTGCCATGTGTGTCGAGGGTGGTTGGCTCATTCCCTACCTGGCAGAGAGCTACCCCAACGTGCAGTATGGTATCGCTCCGCTACCCGTAGCTCCGACCGGCAAGACGGCTGATCTGAACTACACCAATGCCTGGGCCGCTTATTCCGGCACCAAGTATCCTGATGCTGCGTGGGAACTCGTCAAATACATGACCGGCTCGACCGTTCAGTTGAGCCAACTGAACGATGGCTTCGCACTGCCTACCCTCAAGAGCCTGGCCAATGCACCTTACTTCTCGCAGAACCCTGGCTTCAAGGTTCTTGAAGATGAGGCCCAGAACAGCTACGCCGACTACTACGGCCCCCAGGATCAGGCCATTCACACTTATGTCGCCAATGCGATCCAGGCCGTGCTGCTCGGCAAAGCTACCGTCCAGAATGCACTGAATCAGGCGGCGCAGGAGGTCGATAATCAGCTTCAAGGAGGTTGATATCGCATCTGCACTGTGATCCGCCCTCTTACACAGACATTGGCTAACTCTTGTTAGCGCTTAAACACTGTTGCGCACTGTATCTCTTCTACGCAGTTGGAACGTACTGCACATAGTAATTGATAGAGTGCGCAACAGTGTCATCACAAATATACCCATTACGCACCAACCAACCAGAAGGAGCGCATTTATGGCCAGTCAACCAACATCATCATCCGTTGCCTCTGCCCCTCCTTTGACAAAGGCAGGACGTCGGGCCTTGCAACGTGGCACCGGCAGCTCGCGGCGACGCGCCAGTGAAACGCTATCCGCCTATCTCTTTCTCTTGCCCTATCTCCTGGTTCTGCTCGTTTTCTGGATCGGAGTCTCCATCTATGGTGTTGGCTTGAGCCTGTTTACCGTAGACCTGGGCTTCACGCCGCCACAGTTCGTTGGCTTGCATAACTATGAGATTCTATTCAGCCAGCTCTCCAATTTTGCCGAGAGCTACTTCTGGATCTCGATGGTCAACATCATCAAATATGTTATTGTCATCGTTATCGGGCAAACCATTCTGGCTCTGGCTCTGGCCGTCATCCTGCAAAATATCACAAGAGGACGCGGTATCTTCCGCACCATCTTCTATATACCCGCCGTGACCTCCTCAGTAGCAACTTCCTTGATCTTTCTCTGGTTGTATAACCCGGACGGCCTGATCGACTACACACTCTACCTGCTACACATTCCTGGCCCAGACTGGCTCAACAACCCGACCTTTGCCTTACCTGCACTTATGCTCCTCAATATCTGGACGACCGGGGCCGCGTTCATGATCTACTTCCTGGCCGCGCTGCAAGATATTCCTAAAGAACTCGTCGAAGCTGCCGCCGTCGATGGCGCTAATCGCTGGCAAGCCTTCTGGTACGTAACAATCCCGCTCTTGCGTCCGGCCATCTTCCTGGTGGTCGCGCTTGGCACCATCGGCGGTTTCCAGATGTTCGACCAGGCCAAGTTCATGACTGATGGCGGCCCACTCAATTCAACGCTCACACCAATGCTGGAAATCTATAATGCCGCCTTCCAGGATAGCCACTTCGGCCTTGCAGCCGCTATGTCCGTGCTGCTCTTCATTCTCATCTTCATTGTGACGATTATCCAACGTCGTTTGATCGATCCGAGCATCAGTAACAAATAAGGAGCGTCATCATGGCACAAGCGACAGCACAAGATATTGCGCGGGCGGTCAAACGCGGTGAGGAAGAGCAACTCAGGAAACCATTCCACTGGTCAAAGCTGATTCTCTATATCTTCCTGGTAATCTTCACCATCTCATCGCTCGGCCCACTCGTGTTCTCGTTCCTCTCATCATTCAAGACCTTTCATGATGTCCTGGCTTTCCCACCCACCCTTCTGCCCAATCCCTGGACATGGAGCAACTATCAGGTCATCGTGACCAATCCAACCTTCTTACGCTGGGTCTTGAATGCCTTCATCTACGCGATAGGGGCCACTGTGCTGAACGTCCTCTTTTCAGCAATGGCCGGCTACGCCATCTCGCGCATGGATTTCCCTGGCAAGAACATCATCTTCACCATCACACTCGCCGTCATGATGATTCCCTCTGCGGTGACCCTGATCCCCAAGTTCCTGGTTGTCGATAACCTGCATATCGTCAATACCTACTGGGCGCTGATTCTGCCCGCAATGGCTCAACCCTTCTCCGTCTTTTTGATGGTGCAGTTCATGAAAGGTCTGCCCCAGGAACTGGAAGAGTCGGCTATGATCGACGGAGCCTCGCGCTGGCGCATCTTCCGCTCAGTGGTGCTACCCCTCGTCAAGCCCGCCCTGACCGCCGTAGCAATTATCACCTTTCAGGGTGCATGGAACGATTTCCAGTGGCCCCTGATCGCCTTGAGCAGTCAAAATATGTATACCTTGCCGCTGGGCCTCTTCTTCTTCAAGAACGCCCACTATACTGAATACAATCTGCTGCTGGCCGGCTCCATGTTTAATACCATACCCATTCTAATCCTGTTTTTCATCTTCCAACGTTACTTCATGGAAGGTGCCCTCGGCTCCGCTATCAAAGGCTAGTCGGCGATAACAAGCTATAAGAGCCACCATCTTATGAGAGGTGGCTCTTGTGGAATATATGAGGAACGTCATGTACCCTCGCCCTGAATGCGGGGATTCATGACCCCTTAACAATCTACGCCAACTGTTTCTCGTATAGAATCACCTCAAGCGGTTGCTGAGTATCTTTGTCTATATACTGCTGGTAAATGTCTCGGCCCACTTCACGAAAGCCGTTCTTCTCGTAGAGCCTCTGGGCCGCAATCTGTAAGTTGGCAGATGTGTAGCGGCGCAACGTTAACATACGGCTTTTCCTCTAAAAATATGATAAGCTCTCCAACCACTCCTCACCCCCAGGCCCGATGGCACTGGCAAGCATAGCCGTCACCTCATCGCTTAACAAAATGTCGCGCTCCACACGATAGAAGTTCAGGAAACGTGGCAGCACTCCCGGCCCATAGTGGGAGAGCAGGTCGTCGGCAAACTGCTCTAGCAGCAGCTCATATTGCAGATAGTCTTCGGGCAAGGTATCCTCGTACCAGTCAAAACCACGCACCGTGATGGGAGTCTTGCCATCCTCCTCCGGCTCAAAAACCTCCGCGTACTGCTCACGCAAGTCTTTACTGATAATGCCTTGCACGCCATCCAATGTTTGTGAGAGCCAGAGAGCAGCACACTTCAACTGCCACTCATCGGCCCACAACGGATACTGGTCTGGCCAGGGACGCGGATCATCCTCCAGAAAAGCCAGCGCTAGTTCATGATAGAGCAGGTAGGAAAACTTCTCCGCCGTCAGTTCGCCCAGGATCGCATCAACTTCCAGGGGGATTACCAGCGAGGGGGGCTGTGTAGCATCCGTCCAGTAGGGCTGCACGATGCCCGCATCATCGGCATCGGTGCGCGGAGCCTGCTCCCAATCATCCTCACCCACCAGCAAGACCTCCAACTCAGGGGTGGGACGCTCCAACAGGTGGGATAATACTTTGCTCGCCTTCTCAATCGTTTGAAACACCTGACGAGCAAGCGCCTCTTCGCCCGCAGGATAATAGACTGTTAGCGGCTCGGCCAACGTCTCATAATGCTCATAGGGAAAGCGCATGAAAAGCTACTTCCAATCCTTCTCTTACTGCTACTTCTCTTCGATACGCTCAGGCAACTGGAGCGACTCCTTGCTCTCCAACGCCAGACCGTCCACAGACTGATCGCGCAACTGTTGCACCACGTTGTCTTTGCGGAAACGCGCATAGACTTGCTTATAAAGCTGGCGCAAGCGTGAAGGGTTGAACTCCCGACCGTTTTCATAGTATTCCAACGCCACCTGACCAATCGACCAGGTGGCGGCCGCAGCAATGGCCCCGGCCACAAAATCGCCGCCAAACGGCACCGCTTTCGCCGCCTGTTCTGCCAGGTAACGGAAACCCAGGCCGCCCGCCATCGTCACAATCAACTCACGCGCGTACTTCATGGCTTCAGTCGTGTTCATGTTCTCGCCATACAGCGCCGCTATACGTAAAACGAGGCGAATCTGCGTTCCTAACAAGATGGGAATATCGACGAAGGGAATGGGTTCGATGCCTGCCGCAAGGCTGACCAGCGTGGCATTGCGGATAATTCGCTGTGCGGCTGCACGCCGGAATGCAGGCAATTCACGCCCAATCACCAGCGCCGCTTCCGGGCTAGCATTGATAATTTCCGGCAAAAGTTCCTCGGCAATGTTGAGGCCCGTCCGCGCGGAAACAGGAATCACGCCGGGCGTGCCGAGCATCACCGCCGCGTCGGTGGCAATCTGATCGCTACTGCGCCCATCGTCCACCGCGTCTACCTTATTAACAGCCAGGATCAAGGGTTTCTCTAGCTTCTTCAAAACTTCATAGAGTTCGCGCTCGCGGTTCGCCACAAGGTTGGTCGCATCCATGAGCATCACAATCACGCTGGCTTGTGCCAGACCACTCTCAGTAGTGTTGGGTATCTGCTGCGCAACATCGATTCCTGGGGTATCGACAAGCGTGAACGGGCCAAAGTCGGTACGTACCAGTGTGCGTGTCGAGCCAGGCAGAGCCGAAACTGCCGAGAGTTGCTGCCCTTTAATCTTATTGAACAAGGTGCTTTTACCCGTATTGGGACGCCCAACAATAACCACCGTGTTATTGAGGCTTTGCAGCACTTCTTCCTGCGCAAGACGCCAGTTTACCGCCTTCATCAACCCCTGCACCATGCCGATATTGGCGGGGAGATTACGCAAAGTACTAATACCAAGTTCGCGCAGGTTACGGGGACGCTCACTCTTCCGCAAAACGCTCTGCAGGAGATCTTTCCCCAACTTCTTTTTCTGCTCGTCGCCGGAACCGTTCTTGCTCGTGGCCACGCTCTTCTTCCTTCCTTACAACGATAACGATAAGTACTTAGAACAAAATATTAAAGGGCTATCTTGATTATAGCCATCTTTCTATAGAAGCGCAAACAACCACTAATACCCTCCCTTGCCCATATATATTTAGAGTACGAACGAAAGGACGAACTCGATATAGTTTAGCAAGCAAAAACCGGCGCTGTTCCATAACCAGAGTTATCCCTTTAAGGTTTTCCTCTCCAACTTCCCGACCAAATGGCATGTCCTATCACTACCCCCTGTTCTATCCCAACTATATCATGTATAATATTCAGGCGACCACCGTTCTTCATAGTTTTACACAAAGGGTAGCAGCGTGAGCGATGAATTGCTGAATCACCAGCTAGGCAGTTACCTTCTGGTACAGCGCCTGGGGCGAGGCGCATTTGGAAACGTCTATTTAGGCAAACACTTTCTCCTTGAACACAAACCTCCGGTTGCAGTCAAGGTTCTCAATACCACATTACAATCACAAGAAGACCTGGATCATTTTTTTCAAGAGGCGCAACTTCTCGATAAGCTGGCCCACCCCAATATTCTTCCGATACTGGACGCCAATATCTACGAAGGCTACCCCTTCTTCGTAGCAGAGTTCGCACCTAATGGCTCACTACAAGACCGGTTAGAGCAACTGGGTGGACAACCAATGCCGCTTCCTGAAGCTATCCGCATCCTGACACAAATCGGCCAGGCCCTTCAACACGCCCACGATCTGGACGTCGTGCATCGTGATCTGAAACCGGCCAATATCCTCTTTAACGCCCAGGATGATGCCATGCTCGCCGACTTCGGCATCTCCGTCCAATTACACAGAACAAGCCACGTAGACATGGTTGGCACTCCCATCTACATGGCACCAGAGCAATTTAAAGGGCGCGTCAGCAAGAAAAGTGACCAGTATGCCTTAGCTTGCATCGCCTATGAACTGCTGACCGGCCAGTTGCTCTTCACCGCCGATGACCCCTACGAGATTGGCTACAAACACATCCATGAAGCACCGGCCACCTTGCGTGAGATCAATCCCTCCCTACCAGAAGCCATCGAACAGGTAGTCATGAGGGCGCTCGCCAAAGACCGTGATGACCGCTATCCCACAGTCGAAGATTTCATCCTGGCCCTGCGCGCTGCGGCAGGCCCACTGGAAGGAAGTATACCTGACTACCCCCAACCAGAGCTACCCCCCGACGTATCTATCCATTCTTCTTCCTATGTGCAGTCACGGCATATCCCCACACCGATCAGCGCCGTCTGGGGCCAGGATTCATCAACACCTGTTCAAGATGTAACCTCGCCAGAATATATACAGGTACCTCACGCCCCTCATGCATACCCAATCACAGGACAGCACGAACCGGCATCGCAAGGTGGTGGGCCGTCCCCGTCATTACGTACTACCCATCCCAGATCTACGCCATCCCACATCACTCCCCTCTGGCAAAGAACAACAGGGCTTAGCCATACGTACTATGCAGAACCGCTCAGCGAGTATGGCATGATCTACGTGGGAACCTACACTACAACTGATAGGGGAGATGAGGGGCATTTTCAGGTACACGCTATCGACAGCAACTCTGGACAGCTACGCTGGTCGTTCGTCACTGAACACAGTGTCAGAGCCGCTCCAACTATCAGCAACGGCATCACCTACGTTTGTACAGGCAATCGCGATAGCAGCCGGGATGTTCATGGCAAAATCTACGCCCTCGATGCTCGTACAGGCGCAAAACTCTGGGGGTTAGGCACCAAAGAGGCCCTCTACTCATCTCCCCGTATCCTCGATGGCGCTGTCTATTTCCATTCCAAACATGCCCTGTACGTCGTTGACGCGCACAGCGGTCATAAACGCTGGGCAGTAGCCGTCGATGATGGTATCTTCGCTCCACCTTGCATCATTGACGGCATTGTGTACGTCAGTATCGACAATGGTCACTGCTATGGCCTGGACGCTTTCAGTGGACAACGCCTTAGCTCTTTTTCGGATGTCGGTAACATCTACGCCGTTGGCAAAGCAGACGAGTGCATCATTTGTGTCGGTCTCTACCAGGATGGCCTCTACGGCGACGACGCTCTCACTGGCAAAACGCTCTGGTACTCTACCATCGATAAGCAACTCTCCGGCTCCGGCCTTACTATCGACCACGAAACCATCTATGTCGCCTCTTACGGTGGCTATGGCGAAGCAGCCCACGAACATCTCTACGCCATCGACCTACACACGGGCAAACAGCAGTGGGTCGTCACATTGCCCCATATCATTGTTGCCCCACCGGTCGTCTCTAATGGTGTCATTTACGTCAGCACACTGGGCAGCGAATTGTACGCCATTGATGCAGCACACGGCAAACTCCTGGCATCCGTCATCACAGGCAACAAAAAACCAACGCGGCCCGCCGTCACCGATAATCTTATTGCCATCAGTACCGGCGAATTGTATGTCTACCAATTCCAGCAATGATTCTGGGACACGAGAACCGAACCGCCTCATGTCCCAGAACCATAGCCTGAATGGTTCACTAAAAAACTATTTTGTGGTAAACTATTATCGGACAGTACAAAAAGATTGTTTGAAAACATGGAGGTACATCTATGTCAACCCGTGTGTTTATTGCTGATGACGAAACTATCCAGCGCATGAATCTGCGCGACATGCTCACCGAGCGCGGCTATCTTGTTGTCGGTGAAGCTGGTGATGGTCAGAGCGCCGTCAATCAGGTACGTGAATTGCGCCCCGACCTGGTCCTGATGGATATTCGCATGCCCGGCATGGACGGCCTGACCGCTGCACAGACCATCTGCAAAGAGCATGTCGCTCCGGTAGTGCTGCTGACCGCCTTTAGCGATCAGCCCCTGGTTGAGCAAGCTAAGGAGGCCGGTGTCACATCCTACCTGGTCAAGCCGTTACAAGAAAATGAAGTGATTCCCGCTCTGGAAGTCGCTCTCGCCCGTTCCAAAGAGATGCAAAATCTGGAAAAGCAGGTCAATGAACTCTCCGAGCGCTTTGAGACGCGCAAAGTCGTTGATCGCGCAAAAGGCATCCTTATGGATAAATTCGGCATCACCGAGAATGAAGCCTATCGACGCATTCAGAAGATTAGTATGAACGCGCGTAAATCCATGCGTGAAATCGCCGAGGCTATCATCCTGGCCAAAGACCTGGAAACGGATCAGGACTCCTGATGATCGCTCGCCTTCTTTAGTATCAGTTTGCTGCGCCCTCACCCTTTCCTATACCCTTCGTGGGTAATAAAGGGCGTAGTAAGCTGGTTTCTCCAAATTTCTTTTTTACTAGTATAACTCCTTTCCTCATCCTTCACTCCCCCCCACCGTTTTGCACTCTAGCACAAATTACAGCACAGTTTTCTATGTGTGTAGCACACTTTCTGGCATGTTTCTTGCAGAGTAACCTGTAAAGTATGCTTTCCAACACAGTTGATTTCTACTCTCCTCACAGAGAAGACTGTCTACAACGTCGAGCAGTTGTGAGAGTAGTCCACGCCGTTCCTAATCTGCCATAAGAACGGCGGTGAATGGAAAGAGCTATTGCCAGACGCCTTTACCAGTTCTTGTGTACTCTCGCATCTCAAATAGATCGTCCGCTATCAGGGAAGGAACCTTTGCGATGAGCAAATTTGTCATGGTCATAGACGACTCTCCCACCGTCTGCAAAATTATAGAGACCAGCCTGCGCCGCGAAGGCTATGAAGTCAAAAGCTTCGCCGATGGTATTCAAGCAATGCAATGGCTCCTCAAACCGGAGGCTCGTATTCCCGACCTCGTCTTCGTCGATCTCTGTCTGCCCAAACTGGATGGCTACGAAGTGATCCAAAGCCTCAAATCAAAATCTGCTTTCGCGCGTACCACCTTCGTCATCATCTCGCGCCGCGATGGCCTCGTCGATAAACTCAAAGGACGCCTCGCAGGGGCCAGAACCTACCTGACAAAACCATTGAAAACGCAAGAACTACTGGCAATTGCACACACCTATCTCGGCGATCTGCTTATCCCTGGCTAAGCGAGGAGATGTTCTGGCTACTTGGTACAAACTCTAACACAATTTAAATGCTAGAACTTTGTTCAAAAATAAATATTTTGTTTGATATTATCATATTATATATCCTATTGCATCTTTGCGCAACGAAACATCCTTTGCTATATTTTTAAGAGGAGAATGGTAAAGGAGCATCAGTCTCCAATGTATCACGGTGCCATCAGCCTTGCATATAGGGTGCATCCTGGTATGACATCGACTGAAAGGACACTTTGTTATGCATAAGAAATGGCTACTCTTTATGGCAATGCTTGCCTTCCTCTCGCTGGGTTTCGCCGCTTGCAGCATCAAGGATAGCTCTCAGGCGGCTGCCAACGCCGTCGAAGTTGACATGGGAGGGGCCAACTTTATTCAATCCAGTGTTACCCTCAAACAGGGCCAGCAAATCAATCTGGTTGACAAAGCATCCTCTACTCATATCATTGTCAACGGCAGTTGGATCAATGGCAAACAGGTACCGAAACAGGAGCCAGGCGCGCCAACCATCAATATGACCTTCACCGGTAATGACTCGGCTCTGACGCCGCCCTGGAATACTCCCGGTACCTATCACCTGTACTGCACCATCCACGTCGGCATGAATTTGACCGTTATCGTAAAACCGGCATAACACAATAGGACACTAACATATACTATCCACATCATCAGGTCATGAGAAGCCAGGAATACTAATAATCCTCTTCTTGACCGAATAGAGAATCAGTTCAGATGCGCCTTTCCATCAGAAAGTACGCATCTGGGCCGATCCTCCACCACTCTCAAGCAAGTACAAACAAGCTAGAAGAACACAAGACGCCTTCCTGACTACTTCAGTCAACTCTTTCCCAGCTTTATACAAAGTGCTAATTGGCGAAACCATCTTTAACGCTCAATATCTCGAATCACCTGCGCCAGCGTGTCTATGGCTCTCTCAAGGGCGTCTGGCGCAGCACAGCTATAGGCAAGGCGCAGATAATGTGTACCAGCAGAGGGATCGACGAAAAATCCTTCGCCGGATGCAACCAGCACGCCACGTTGCAACGCCTGCTGCTTGACCTGTTGCGCAAAGGCATGAGGTGGCAGCGTCAGCCAGATGAAGAAACCACCCGCCGGGCGCGTCCACACGACATCGGAGGGCATAAAGCGTTCCAGCGCTGCCAGTGCCTGATCGCGTCGCGCCTTGTAGAGCGCTTGCAGATGTTGGATATGCCGCTGCCAGTGTCCGCTACGACAATATTCCGCTACGACCTGTGCGGTAAAAGGGTTCGCGCCCCCGCCCATTTGCGTCGTGCCACAGTTGACACAGCGTTCGATAGTCTCCTCGGCCCCCACAATCCAGCCCAGGCGCAAACCAGGGGCCAGCGTTTTCGAGAAACTGCCAATACTCACCACCTGTTTTCCATATGCCAGAGCGTAAAAACTGTGCGGAACAGCACCCTCAAACGCCAGATCGCGGTAGACATCATCCTCTACAATCAGAAAATCATAGCGACGAGCCAGTTCGATGATTTCCAGACGTCGCGCCTCGGACAACGTTCTCCCTGTCGGATTGTGAAAATTCGGCACGGTATACAGCATGCTCGCGGCCTTGCCCTGGGCTTTCAGGTGCATAAGCTGCTGCTCTAAGGCAGAGGGAAGTAGACCATCGTCATCCATTGGAACGGCATATAACTCGACATGATGATCTCGAAACACATGCAGAGCATCGGCATAACTCGGTGCCTCCACCAGCACCACGCCTCGCGGTTTAGTATATAAGCGTGTCAGCATATCGACAGCGTGGGTCGAACCTGCCACGATCATGACATGCTTTGCCTGGATGGCTAGCCCCTGCTCGTGATTGATCTTATCCACCAGCACATCGATCAGGCCACGCGCTCCCTGCTCTGCTCCATATTGCAGCGCCGTATAAGCCTGTGATGAGTCCAGCACGCGCTGCATAGCCGCACGCAGCTCGGCTGGCAGCAAAGTAGACGGGTCTGGATGACCAAGCAACAGCGAGATGGTATTGCTTACCATTCCTTGTGGCAAATCATGGGAAACCATCTGTATTCCGTTTTCCTTTCTCCATCTTCGTACAGGTTTTCATTATACCATGCCAGTAACTATTGTCCCGTATTACCCATTTTTCCCAACGTTTATACTTCTTACGTTGTCGTGCAGGCAACTGCACGATCTCATATCCTGGAAATAGAAGCGAAATACTTGGTACAGGGCCTATGAGAAAGAGACTTAAAAACCTCTTCTTCACAAGGCCCTGAACAGCTTACTTCATCATCGACCGACTCTGAAGTAGTGCTAAATATTGCTGAATTCTAGACATAACTCGACTCTCCGCTGTCCAAAAGAACAGCGGTGAAGCTGTCCTCTTGCCTGATGCCTCTTCTCGTTCCTTCCCGTATAGTATAGAAAGTTCATATCACATGACCGTCACAAGAACTGCTCACCTGAGAAGGAGAGATCATGGCAACTTCGCATACTCGTACAGTGTTGATTACGGGGGCTTCGCGCGGGCTGGGGCTGGCACTGGCACGCCAGCTTGCCAGAGAAGGTTGGATACTGGTAGTCGATGCGCGTGGTATACAGGAACTTGAAGAGGCACGCCGCGAACTGGCGCATGCCACCACCGTCATCGCTATTCCCGGCGATATTACCGATCCCGCACACCGTCAGGCACTCACGCGGGCCGTTCAGGAGATCGGTTCCCTGGATGCACTTATCAACAACGCCAGTATCCTGGGGCCAAGCCCACAACCGCCCCTGCTGGAATATCCTCTCAATGTTCTCGAACAAGTGTATCGGACAAATACTATTGCCCAACTCGCCCTCATTCAACTCCTGGGACGCTTCATCCCGCCAGGGGGCTGCATCATCAATATTACCAGCGACGCTGCCGTTGAAGCATACGCAGGCTGGGGCGGCTATGGATCGAGCAAAGCGGCGCTTGAGCAACTTTCGCGCATTCTGGCCGTAGAGAATCCACAATGGCGCATATATTGGGTCGATCCGGGTGACATGCGTACACAGATGCATCAGCAAGCATTTCCAGGAGAAGACATCAGTGATCGCCCCTTGCCAGAAGTGAGCGTACCCGGCTTGCTGGCCCTTTTGAACGGCACCTATCCAAGCGGGCGCTACCAGGCGCGAGCGCTTTCTACAGGAACAACACAATGATACAATCTCCTCAACCGTTGCAATCACAGGCAAGTGCGAACTGCTGTGATGAGAGACTGGACTTCACTCTGCCTTCTTCGTTAGAGGCTGACAGGCCACCAGAGGCTCGTGGCCTGGCCCGCGACGAGGTGCGGCTGATGGTTTCATACCTGGACGATAACCATATCGTTCACACGCGCTTCCGCCGCATAGGCGACGTTCTGCGGGCTGGTGATGTGCTGGTCATCAACACCAGCGGCACGATGAACGCCGCTCTGCATGCGTGGCGCAAGGATGGTACACGCTTCGAGCTGCATCTCTCTACCCATCTTCCGGCTGATCTGTGGCTCGTAGAGCTACGCGCATTGGATGGCACCGCTACCAGAGCCTTCTACGATGGAGAGCCGGAAACAACCTTTAACCTGGAAGGCGGGGCCAGCGTCACACTCCACGTTCCTTACTATGGCAATAGTCAGCGCGCCACACATGGGCGACAGCGTTTATGGGTTGCCACACTCCAGCTTCCTTGCCCTTTGCAGGATTTCCTTGCCCGCTATGGGTTCCCTATTCGCTACGGCTATGTGAAAGAACAATGGCCGCTCGATTACTACCAGACGGTCTATGTCACCGAGGTAGGCAGTGCAGAGATGCCTTCGGCTGGACGCGCTTTCACACCTGAATTGATCACCCGATTGATCGCGCAGGGCGTGCAGTTCGCACCCCTGCTGCTGCATACAGGCGTCGCCAGCCTTGAAGAAGACGAGCCACCGGTCGATGAATACTATCGCGTGCCTGTTGAAACAGCTAGCCTGGTGAATATGGCCCGCAGAATGAGCAGGCGCGTTGTAGCTGTCGGCACGACTGTTGTACGCGCCCTGGAAAGCGTGACCGATGCAACGGGCATTGTTCATCCTGGTGAGGGATGGACACATCTCGTAATTACGCCCGAACGCGGAGTGCGTGCCATCGACGGACTGCTGACAGGATTCCATGAGCCACATGCCACCCATCTATGGATGCTTGCCGCGCTAGCGGGACGCGCCCATCTCGCCCGTAGCTATGCCGAAGCATTGCGCGAAGGCTATCTCTGGCATGAATTCGGTGACTTGCACCTCATTTTGCCCTCTGCCAATGAATCTAGCTCTCACCCCGCCTTCAACGTCGTGCGCTCATAGCCGTTGAAGGCGTGACCCCGAAGTCGAAATCGCGCAGGGCATGATGAAATCATTTCGCAGAAACAGCACAGAAAATGGAAAGGCAGGCTTATACCAGCACCGTCGCCGTCACAGAATAAATGGGGGGTAAGAAATCGGCAATCAAGTTCCAGCTCTCGCCGCGATCTCGGCTGGCAAAGAGTTGCCCTGTGTTCGTGCCAACATACACCCCGCAAGGGTTGAGGGAATCCGTACACAGGCCATGCCGCAATACGCCTAACGCTACCCCTTTTCCGGCGGGCAGTCCCCTGGTCAGTGGCTCCCACCGCTCTCCGCCATTTTCTGTTCGGTAGATAGTGAAGTTTGAGCCAACATTTTGCCGACCTTCCGGGTCCTCTACGACCACATACACGGTATCAGGATGGTGGATATCAAGCGCGATGGGGAAACCAAACTCGGAAGGCAAATTCTGCTGGATATCGATCCAGTCATCACCGCCGTTCGTGCTTTTATAAATGCCACAGTGGTTCTGTTGATACAGAACATCTGGCTGTGTAGGATGCTGCACCAGCCGATGAATGCACTGACCGAATTCCGGGTAAGGGTCTGGCAAGAAACTGGCGCGGGTATTCTTATTGGCAAAAATCCATGTCTCGCCACCATCATCTGTACGCATGCAACCTACGGCGGAGATGCCAATCCACATTCTGGATGGATTTGAGTCATCTGGTATAATGGTATGTAGACAGAGTCCGCCTGCTCCCGGCTCCCAATGCCCCCGTGTGGGATGGTGTGCCAGACCGACATTCATTTCCCACGTCACCCCATTATCTCTGCTTACCCACAGGCTCGCCGGATCGACACCCGCGTACACAACATCAGGTTCGTTGGGACGACCTGGCTCAATCACCCAGATATTGTTCAATTTCTCGCCACTCTCCTGTGAAAACTGGATGCCCTGCTCTGGCTCATGCCATGTCTGGCCGAAGTCGTCACTGTACCGCAAGAAGCAGCCAAAGAATTCGTTGTTATCGGCGGCAAAGAGCCGGTGGCTATGTCGTTGATCCAGTGTAGCGTTGAAGATACGATGTCCCTTCAAAACAGGAGCGGAAATCTCCCACCGCTCGCGATCCTTCGTACTCACCATGAAAAGTCCGCGTTTCGTGCCGACCATGATCAGGACAGTGCCAGGGGTAAACAATTGCGCTGTGGACATACAGATTTCCTCCTTACACTACAGCTCTTGGGAAATATCCTACGTATACGCACATGAGCTTTTACATACTTACGAACATCGGTATCTTTCAAGCCAGGACACTATTCAGGCAAGGTGTCTTCACCTCACCCTCCTGCAACAGATGGCAAGATGTGGAGTACTGCTCCACCAGGAACCGGGGTGTCAAGACCCTGCAAATAGCGAATGTTTTCCCGGTTCAGGAAGATATTGACAAAGGGGCGTAGTTCTCCTGTTTCGTGACACAAGTTGAAACGCACGCCAGGAAAATCATGATCGAGCGCATCGATAATCTCACGAACAGTACGCCCGGTTGCTACTACAGTTTCTCGATTGCCAACCTTTGCGCGTAATGCTACCGGAAAGGAAACGTGGATAGAAGGCGGAGTATCCAAAGGATTCATCACAACAGTTTCTCCTTTCCCCCTGCCTGTTCTTTAGAGAATGCCTGTCTAAAATATAGAACATTTGTCTGGTTTTGTCAATAACAATAGGACTAATCGGCAGAATCTAAGGATGAACAGCCGAAAGTAAAAGCCTGTTTTACGATTGCGTTGGCACCACTTTTCTTGCCGAGAAAGTTAGTTACGGCACCACGCCCGCATGCTCTTCGACATGGAGTCCTTCGCTCTCCTCTAAATGCTGACCAATGCGCCTGACCAGAGCCGGGCTAATTACCACGATGAGCAGGCCAATCGCCATCCAGACTAGCGCTACATAAGGAAGAATGTTGTAGGGGGCAGGCGGGATGGGAAAAATGTTGCTATAGAGGGTATAACCAAGCACGAGAATGGCCAGCACCGGAACAATCCACTGCCATGTCCAGAGTTGCCGGGTCAGGAAGAAGCGTAACGCCCCGATATTAGTCAGAATATAGGCAACCAGGATCAAGAACACACCAATCGTACCGAGGTAGCCAAAGAGAGATGCGCCATTGATCCCCGGTGCCCTGCTCCAGCCAAGAATGATGATGAAGGTGAGAATCATCATCACGGCTACCGAGAGGAAGGGTGAACCGGTACGGCGGCTCGTGTTACCAAGTCGGCCTGTGATGAAACCATCGCGTCCCATCGAAAATAGGATACGCGCACCGGCGTTGGCTGTGCCTAACGCGCTGGCGAAGGCACTGATGGTCGCGCCCAGGTCAATCAGGGTTCCCATCACACTGCCAACATAACGCTGGCCAAGATCGCCTAATGGGGCAGTTGAATTGGCAAAGACCTTTATTCCTTCCGCGTCGGTGCCAAAACCTACGGTTTGCGCATAGGTGACGACGACATAGAAAATGCCGGTGCCAATCACGGCGGCCAGAATCGCCAAAGGAATGTTGCGACGAGGGTTGCGCGTCTCTTCGCCAAGCGTCGCCGCCCCCTCGAAACCTGCGAAGGAGAGGAAGCCAAACACGGCGGCCAGGCCCACGTTACTGAGTGGCTGGTTGACCGGATTAAAAGGCTGAATGCTTAGATGACCGGCAGCGCCCACTTTGGAAAGGATCACCACCGTCACAATGAGGATGAGCAGGACGGAGATGCCCTCCATGACCAGCGTGAGGCGCGTTGAAAGAGTGATCGCACTGTAGGCAAAAATCCAGATCAGGATGCCAGCGATCAATGCCAGTGGCAGCCAGTCAATGGTCACATGGATACTGGCAAAAAATGCCTGGGCAAAGTTGCCGATTTCAGCGGTCGAGGCACCGGTAAAAGCTAGATAGGTTCCCAGCAAGGTCCACCCGGAAAAGAAACCCGCACGTGGCCCCAGCGCGACGCCATTAAAGCCGTAAACGGAACCACTGTGGGCGAAATAGCGGCTAAACTGGATGAAGGAGAAGCTTGCCAAACCGACGGCAACGGCGGCCAGCAGGAAGGCTAGCGGAACGGCACTGCCGGTAATGCTGGCGGCCAGTGAGCCGTTGAGCGCCATCGCCGCTGTTGGGGCCATAATGCCTATCGAGAGGGCGATAGCTTCAATAAAGGAAAGTTCACGGCGCAGTGTTCCTTCTTGCTTTGACATACCTGCCTCCTTATGCGCCAGTCTTACAAGAATTGCTTAAGTATGGACATTGATGGGTGAAATGAAGGTAGGTGTCTGCGAGGAACATTTCTATGCCTCTACTTTCTGAGGAGTACCAGGTCACGCGATCTTTGTAAGCAAGTGTACGGTATAGCTCAGCGCTTGTCAAGCCAAATGGCACAGCAGGCAAAACGTTTCCCTTGACAATCTCACCTGCGCAAGCTATACTATCTATAATCTTAGACCGACGGTCGGTTTTTCATAGGAAAAGGCAATGGTTCGCACAATCAACGAGCAAGAATACGCCGCGAAGCGCAATGCCATTCTCGATGCGGCGCAACAGTTAATAGAGACCAGGGGCTATGAGCAGATGGCAATTGCCGATATTTTGGATGCGCTCCAGATTTCTAAGGGGGCGTTCTACCATTACTTTGACTCTAAATCGGCATTGCTCCTGGCGCTCGTCGAACGTATGGTGGATCGGGTTGAACAGCTTGTGCTTCCTCTTGTCCATGATCCCGAACTCGGCGCTCTCGACAAGCTCCAGCGTTTTTTCGCTCTCCTCGACCGCGAGAAACTCGCGCATAAGCGCTTCGTGCTGGCCTTCCTACGTACCTGGTACGCCGATGAGAATGCCCTTATGCGTTACAAACTCTACCAGGCACGGGTCAGGCGCTTCACGCCCTGGCTTGAGGAGATGATCCGTCAGGGTAAGCAGGAAAACGTCTTTACAACTTCCTATCCTGACCAGGTGGCGAGGCAGATGATTGCTCTGCTTGAGGACCTGGGCTACGCGACAGTCGAACTCCTCCTCTCGATGGAACACGCACCGGATGACCTGGCACGCCTTGAGCGAATTGTTGAGGCAACTCTTGATACCCTGGAACGCATCCTGGGCACATCAGCGGGCAGCTTGCAACGCCCGTCCCGCGAAGAACTCGCTGTGTGGCTTACCCCTATTGTTGAGAGCAAAACAGAAGCAGTAGTCCAATCGCCACACGGCCTGATCTCTAAAGGATAAAACTTATTAACCTCAAACGAGGAAAAGGACGGTCATATGGCAACAATTATTGAAACAGAGGGCCTTACCAAGTATTACGGCAGCAAGCGCGGCATCCTTGATGTCTCCTTCCAGGTGGAGGAGGGTGAGGTTTTTGGCTTTCTTGGCCCCAACGGCGCGGGCAAAACGACCACGATTCGTCTGCTCATGGGGTTGCTACGCGCTGACGCCGGGACAGCGCGCATCGCCGGGCTGGATGTCTGGCGGCAGTCCGTTGAGATCAAGAAGCTGACCGGCTACTTGCCCAGTGAGCTTTCGCTTGACCCTTCGATGACCGGTGGACAAATTCTGGAGTACTTCGCCCATCTGCGCGGTGGCGTTGATCAAGCATATCTCAAGCAACTCATTAACCGACTTGACCTCGATCCCACACGTAAATTTCGCCAGTATTCTAGCGGCAACAAGCGCAAAATTGGATTGATACAGGCATTTATGCATCGTCCGCGCCTGCTGATTCTGGATGAGCCAACTAACGGCCTGGACCCGCTGAACCAGCAGGAGTTTGAGCGCATGGTCAAAGAGGTGCGCGATGATGGACGCACGGTCTTTCTGTCGTCGCACATTCTGAGCGAGGTGGAGCAAACCTGTACTCGTGTGGGCATTATCCGCGAAGGACGGCTGGTGCGAGTTGGCGGCGTGGCTGAGTTGAAGGATATCAAGCGCTACGAAGTCACAATCACATTCGCTCAACCGGTATCCGCCGAGGCATTCAAGATGCTAGAAGGGGTAGAACAGGCAGAAGTCCTGGCCGATGGGCGAACGCTACGTCTGGTCGTATCGGGCGCGCTGGATGCCGTCGTCAAAACTGCTGCCCAGCACGCTGTTATTAGCATGACCAGCCACGAACCCAGCCTGGAAGACATCTTCCTGCGCTACTACGAAGGAGACGGCCTTACTGTCAAGGAGACGAGCCATGTGGTTCAGTAGCATTTTTCTCAAAACTCTGCGCGATTTCCGCATTGCTATTCTGGGCTGGGGTGTAGGTATGGGCCTGCTCATGTACGCGGTTCTGGCGGCTACTCCTTCGCTTATCGCAACACCACAGGCACGCGCCTCGCTCGTCAGCCTATCCAGTTCGTTTGCCTGGCTGGCTGCGCCGGTCGCTGTTGATACCGTTGGCGGCTACGCAACCTGGAAATACGGCCTCACGATCCTGGTCATTGCCATCTGGGCGCTCATAGCTGGTAGTCGCATGTTGCGCGGCGAAGAGGAACGCGGCTCTATGGACGCTCTGCTCTCGCTACCACGTGGACGTATACGGGTCGCGTTGGAGAAGCTGGCAGCGGTGTGGGTTGCCCTGCTGGCGATGGGCTTGCTCATTGCGCTGTTGACGTTTGCGGGAGGTAAAAGCGCCCACGCGGACTTTGGACTGGGCGATGCCTTGCTCTTCGGTTTGAACATCGTGCTGATCTGCGGTGTTTTCGTGAGTATTGCCCTGTTCCTTTCCCAGTTCACGCAAGAGCGCGGCACGGCGGCTGGCATAACAGGTGGTTTGCTGGTCATCTTCATCGCACTGGATATGGTACATCGCGTTATCTCCCATACCGAATGGATAAGCCGCTTCTCTCCGATCTACTATTACAATCAGAGCAAACCGCTCGTCCCGTCCTACGGCACAAGTGCCAGTGGGATGCTGGTGATGCTGGCCCTCAGTATCCTTCTGAGCGGAGCAGCTATCTGGCTCTTCGCGCGGCGCGATATCGGCGCAACGGTAGCACTACCCGCCTTCTTGCGCCTGCCGGAGCGGGCGGTACGTCCTGAGCGCGTTCTCCCTGTGAATGCCTGGTCACTGCGCTCGATTTATGCCCACAGCCTGGCACAGCTTACGGTTCCCACTTTCTGGTGGACGGTTGTCATTGCCGGATTCGCCGCCTGGATGGTTGTGATTGTCAAACAAATTGAAGGCCAGATGGCCAGCCTGTACGCAAGCTCGTCACTGCTCAAGAACCTGGTCGCCAGAGTCGGCGGAGGTGACATCACCACGAATGCTACTCTCTTGAGCTTTCTCTTTGTCTTCCTGCCATTGCTATTGATGGCTTTTGCTGTAACGCAAGCAAATCGCTGGTGCGCCGATGAAGAGGAGGGGCGATTAGAGTTGCTACTATCTACTCCGCAGCCACGCTTGCAAGTCTTGCTAGGGCGCTTCGCCGCGCTCACCACCGCAATAGTGTTCATCAGCGTGCTAACGTTGATCACTACGACGATAGCCTCGAACGCGACAGGATTGAAGCTCAACGAAGGCAACCTGGCCGCAGCCTCGCTCTCGATTATCCCACTGGGGCTGCTAGTAGCTGCTCTCGGCTACCTGTTCTCAGGCTGGCTGCGCACAGCAGTAGATACTGGTCTCCTGAGCTTTTTGCTGGTAATCTGGTTCTTCATCAGCTTCGTTGGCCCAGATTTGAACTGGCCCAATACAGTGCTACGACTATCTATCCTCTACTACTATGGTACGCCACTACTACACGGCCTGCCGCTCCTGGACATGCTGGGTATCCTGGCCGTCAGCATAGTGGCATTGGCGCTGGCATCGACACGCTTTGTAAGCAAGGATATTGGGAGGTGAGTCTTCAGCTAGGCAGCCAACCAGACCTGCACAGTTTTATCGAAACTGGCCGAGGCCACATCATCACTGTTAGCTGACCAGGCAACATCGACAATGGTATCTGAGTGGCCGTGATACTCCATCAGGATGTCACCGTTATTCGGATTCCAGACCTGCACGCTACGATCATAGCCACCGGAAGCCACGTATTTCCCGTCCGGCGACCAGGCTACGGCGTGAATGTAGCTGTAATGACCACGATAGATCAACAAAGTTGCTCCCGTCGTGGAGTTCCAGATGTGGACAGTATTATCTCCGCCGCCAGAAGCGATGCGGTTGCCGTCCGGCGACCAGGAGATGGCCCAGATACCGGTACGATGATCCCCATAGGTGAGCAATAACTTTCCGGTGTGCGCATCGATCACCTGTACAGTACCATTATCACTGGCAATAGCGAGACGATTGCCATCCGGCGACCATTCAATGGACGTGACATGGCCTGGATGATCTTGATACGTCAAGAGACGTTTACCGGTCAAAGCTTCCCATACTTGCACGGTACCATCGTCGCCGCCAGAGGCAATCAGCTTGCCATCAGGCGACCAGGAAGCTGCGCTTACCAGCGCCGTGTGGCCACGGTAGACCAGTAAGGTCTTGCCGGTAGCTGCATCCCACACCCGTACTGTATGATCGTAGCCCGCCGAAGCAATATATTGACCGTTGGGCGACCAGCGTACCGAAAAAACTGGCCCATCATGACCACGATAGATCAATACATGATTGCCGGTCATTGCATCCCACACCTGTACTGTACCATCCAGACTCGCAGAGGCCACACGTTTATCATCCGGTGCCCAGGCCACACCAAACACCATATCTGTATGGCCCCGATACAGTTCAAAGAGAGTCCCCAACGGCAAAGCGGCCTGTTGTGATTGATGACGCACGGTTAGATACGCCAGGGGATTATGGGTAGGCGTAATCGTTGGTGCAACAGGCGTATTACAAGAAGATAGGAGTAATAATAGACAATATATGCAAGCAATCATGCCCCAATGGCGGGAACGTATAGCATTCATTTCTTCCTTCTACTTTCCTTTGGTAGCTGATGCTTGCTCAACCCGGTGAACAATGGTACAGAATTTTCTAAGATTATAACACATCCCACTGACGTATCCCCATGTTTGTAGATTTTCTTTCTCCTGACTCTTGATGAACTGAACTACCTACTCAAATTCGTTCCCGTTTCCAGGAGCAGATCCAGGCGAATGGCATTGAGTTTCTTGAAGTTCACAAGACATCCATTGGATAGCGCACCGATGGCTTGTCACTGCTCACAGACGCGAGCAGTAGCAAGTCAGGTATCACCATTGTTCCTACCCGGCGATGCTTCTACGCATCGATAATGTACCCAGCCCTAAAGCAGCGAGCGCGCATAGAGTCAGTACCAGCACGTCGCGTCCGAACTGGTCGGCGGCGCTATAGAAGACGGCCTGCTCAAGCGCGTGATCGCCGTAAGTTAATGGAATATAGGCCGCCAGATTTTGCAGCCAGAGCGGCTCGAAAGCCAGCACACCAACGCCTCCGGCCAGAAAAAACAGGTAGATGGCAATATTGATCGAAATGGCAATCACCGGCTGCGTCTTCTGCAAAGCCGCTCCTATCGCCACCCCCAGACCAGTACTGAACAGGGCTACCAGCGCCATGATCAACATGCTGGTCAGCCAGTAGATGCCCACCGGATGAATCCAGCCCAGCACAAAAGCTAGCAGGAAGACGAGCAGGCCCAGTAAGAAGGTCGTCACAAAACCGGCCAGTACCTTGCCGATTATCACGGAAAAGTGTGTTATCGGGGCCAGCAGCATCTCCTTTACTGTGCGCGTCTCCCATTCGCGCGCGGCGGCAATACTGCTCGTCACCAATCCTGAGAGCGTCAGCAACAGAATTATCGTCGGCAGCACGCTATACTGGAACAATTGTATATCCTGCTTGCGCAAGTCTTGCTCGTGCATCGTTACTAGAATCGGACTCTTACTGCCCTGCGCCTGATAGAATTGCGTGATGGCATCAGGTACGGCGCGGCGCAAATCATTGGTGAAATCCAGATTCAAGTTATTTGCTCGCACAATGATTGGCGCTGGGGCGTGCTGCTCGACGCGCGTGGTAAAATCTGCCGGAATAGTGATAATGGCGATAACCTGTACATCGTTAAACAGTTGCTGCGCCTGCGCCGGTGTCGCGTCCGTAATGCGGAAGACATCAGCCTGGTGAAAAATTTGCCTCATCTGCTGGCCTGCCGGGCCTTGATCCAGCGTGACCAGCGCCACCGGACTCCGCCCCACCGCCGCCGCGCCTAACGCCTGCACCAGCAGGAAGGCCAGAGGCGGGATAATAGTCGCGGCTATATTGCGTCCATTGCGCAACCAGACCGCCAGGTCTTTACGAAAGATGGCCCAGATGGCGCGTAGAGTTGAACCAGACATACTTCTTACCTCGCCGAAACTAATTTGCCACTGTACTGCGGCGCAAAATGATCGATGCCAGCACCACCAGTGCCAGCGCGTAGGCCACGAGAATCGCTGTATTGCCCCACACCCCATAGGTATTCAAGTTAAAGTTGTGGAAAGCGTGTTGCAGCAGGACGATAGCGTAGTAAACAGGGAAAATTTGCGCGAAAATTTGCACGATGGGTGTATTGAAGGCCAGCGGGCCAAACGCGCCGCTGACAAAAAAGAGTGGGATCGTCACCCCAAAGGCCAGACCGGTGAACGCCTGTCGCTGCTTAATCACCGTCCCAAGTAGGGTGCCAAAGGCAATGAAGATCAGCATTGTCAGCAGCGTAAAGCCGATGAGTTCGCCCCAATGTTGGGGATAGACACCGATCACAAAGATCAGCACAGCCAGCACCACAATAACAGCGGCCAGACTCATCACAATTGCGCCCAGCATCTTGCCAACAACGACGGCCCAGCGACTGGCCGGTGAGAGCAGCAGTTCTTTAATCGTGGCATTCTCCCACTCGCGCGCCGTGCCCGTACCCGACTGCAACAACCCCCCGATCACCAGCGCAATGGCCAGAATGGAGACGGACAGGTAGGGAATATAGCCGGTATCGTGCGCATAGGAATCGATCTCCTTCGGAGTGATCGTTACCACGTGTGGGAAAGCTTGCGCGTAAAATTTTGTAATCGATAACGGCACAGCGCGACGAATATCATTCGTAAAGTCGGTGTTCAGATTATTAATGGTGACATCCACCTGTACCGGTTGCTTGTGTGTAATGCGCGCATCAAAATCGGCGGGAATCACAACGACCGCTACGATATGGCCCTGCTCAATCGACTGCTGCGCCTGCGAGAGTGTCATCTTCTGTAAGACAAAAGAGTTCGCATGCGCCATCGCATTATAAAACTGTTGCGCATATGGCCCCGTATCCTGCATTACGACGGCGGTCGGGGCCAGGCCCCCATTAATGACAAACAAGCTGAACAGGATGAGAAAGTTGAGCGGCAGAAAGATGCTGACAATGGTAAAAACGCGGTCACTCAAGGCGCTACGAATATCTTTCTTCATGCAAGCCCAGATGACGCGCAGATCATAGCTGATGCGACTCATACTGCTGTTCTCCTAATCGCGCAAGGCGGTCCCGGTCAGGCGAATGAAAATCTCGTCCAGGTTAGGTTCGCGCACCGTAATATCGCTCAACTCGTTCTCCTGCGAGACAATATTAATGATTTCCGGCACAGCGTTATACGCTCCCTGCGTCGTGATCGTCAGGTGCTTTCCTTCCTGCTTCACTTCCTGCACACCCGCGATGGAGCGAATTGCCTCAATCGACGCGACCGGTTGTGTTGTCTCCAACTCGATCACGCTGCCACCGTAGGTCTGCTTGAGGTGCTGTGGGGTATCGACGGCGATGAGTTTACCATGATCGATGATCGCCACGCGGTCACAAAGCGCCTGCGCTTCCTCCAGATAGTTTGTCGTGATCAAGACTGTCTTGCCTTGCTCACGCAAAGAGAGAATGTAGTCCCAGATCACGCGGCGCGCCTGTACATCCACCCCCAGCGTCGGCTCATCCAGATAGACCAGGCTGGGATCATGTAAGAGAGCGCGACCCAACGCCAGACGACGCTTCATGCCACCGGAGAAGGTGCCGACGCGCGAATCTTTACGCTCCAATAACTGCACCAGTTCTAGCATGCGTGTGATACGCTCTTTCTTCTCTTTGCGCGGGATGCCAAAGATATCGGCATGAAAATCCATGTTCGTCCACGCACTCAACTCCTCGTACAGCGCTGTCTCCTGTGGCACCGCGCCGAGCAACTGGCGCACTTTGCGTGCATCGCGGCGCACATCATAGCCCAGCACACGCACCGTCCCGCTCGTCGGCACGCTCAGACCACTAATCATATTAATCGTGGTCGTCTTGCCCGACCCATTCGGTCCCAGCAGCCCAAAGATCTCGCCCTGCTGGATCGTCAATGAGAGGTGATCGACGGCTCTGAAAGAGCCAAAGTCTTTGCACAATTCTATGATCTCGACCGCTGGTACAGTTGTTACCTCTTTTTCCACAATACTGGCATCTAAGGCGGTCTTTTTCATGCTCATAAAGTGCCATATTCCTTTCTGTCATGCTAATGATGTGCCATTATTATGTCTGGTTCTCGATCAGAAATTCTGATCCTGATCAACTGGCTCCCTACTCTTTGGGTAGAACAACTTCTTTGGGAAGCAACCCGAAGCGATCTCCTATGCCCTCGCCTATCTTGGAGATGTTGGCCACAATTGTCTGTAGCTTGCACAGCAAGTCTCGCCGATCTTCAACAGAGAAGCCCTCTAACATGCGCTCGTAAAGACGTTCTACCTCCACAAACAATCCCTGCATCAATGCCCGCCCTTCTTCCGTCAAATAGACCTTGACGACACGACGATCCTGCTCATCATGCAGACGCTCCACCAGTTTGCTCTGCTCCAGACGCTTCACGATGCCCGTTACTGTTGGAGCATCTACCCCACGATTGTGACTGATCGCGCCAATCGTTATGCCGTCTTGCTCAAAAAGCAGCGATAATACCCCCCACTGAGCGGGCGTAACCACGTATGGCTTGCCATGTTCCTCACAATAGTGAGCCAGCACTTCGCTAAAGGCATAAGCTATACAGCGCTGTGTATAGAAGAGCCAGTAACCGATGTTCTCCTTTGCCGAGAAACTCATAATCTCCTTCGTTTGCTAAGTATTAGTACGCTAAATATTAGCACACTAAATAATATAGAAAAGTTCTGTTTGTTTGTCAAGGGTCTTCAAGATGAGGGGGGTTATTCTTTGTACGAGAGCAGGGCGACCGCCAGGGTCGCCCCATCCCGTTGTTTGCACCACAACTCTAGTCACCCACGGCGACGGGTTCCGGTGCCGATAGCGGTACCATGTATTGATCTTCGTGCGAGACTTCTTCCAGGGACCTGCCGGCGGGTTCGGGCAAGAGCAAGGTCAGGCCACAGCCGACGAGTGCAAACACGAAGGTGATCTTTAGCGTCCCATTCAGACCCAGAGCGGCCTGAATAATGGGGAAGAGAAAGACGCCGATAAAGGCTCCCATCTTGGCAACACCTGCTGAGAGGCCATGTCCTGTCGTGCGTAGATTGACGGGGTATAACTCCGCTGACAACACGAAGGTAGTGGTGTTCGGCCCAAACTCTGCGAAGAAGTAGCTGATGCCATAGATGATGATAAATGGCACGATTTCTTTGGTGATGCCAGGCACAACGCCAATCGCCAGAAAGGCCAGGCCCATGCACACAAAACCGATCAGTTGCAGACGCTTATGCCCGATGCGATCCATAAACAGGAAGGCCAGAATGTAGCCCGGAACAGCCGCCACCAGGAAGATCAAAAGCGTCAGTAACGTACTGGTAATCAGTGAGGCATTGGGTGCCACTGCCTTCAGGATAAGTGGCGTTGAGATGCTGTTGCCATAGTAGGCATAGTCAAACACAAACCAGGTTCCGGCAGTGCCAATCAGGGTCAGGATATATTTGCTCAGACCAGCCTGGACGCGCCCCTCATTTTTCACTTCTACCGCGATCTTGCCTTCAGTGTACGCGCGCAACTGCGAGGCGGCCTGCTCGGTCTGCCCCTTTACACGCGAGAGATAGCGCGGTGACTCCGGCATCTTGCGGCGCAAGTAGATCACAGAAGCGGCTGGAATGGCTCCGAGGGCCAGCATCAAACGCCAGGCGAGATCATGCGGAATGCCTGAAACGAGTAGGAGTAGCGCCACCAGAGGGCCAGCTACCAGCCCTACTGCCTGCATCGAGAAGACCATACCGACCAGTTTGCCACGATCTTTTACATTGGCATATTCGCTCATGATGACCGCAGATACCGGATAGTCGCCTCCGATAGCTATGCCCAGTATGAAGCGGAAAATGATAAGCCAGATGATATTTGGGGAGAGTGCACTGGCAATCGCTGCCAGCGCCATAACGGTTGCTTCTACCCCATACACCGATTTGCGCCCAAATTTATCAGCAATCCACCCGAAGAGGAATGCACCAATGAATGCTGCCAGCAACGAGGTTGAACCAACCAGGCCAACTTCAAACGCGGTGGGGTGAAATTCATTTTTGATCAGAACCAGTGCGACCCCAATAATAAACAGGTCATAGGCATCCGTAAAAAAGCCCATGCCTGCCACGATCATTGAACGTATGTGAAATTTATCCAATGAAGCTCTGTTAAGAGCCTCCGACAAATTTGCTGGTGTCTCCACAAAGACACTCCTTCCAACAGATTCCATATTTTATTGAGCAACCCGGTACTATTTTCTGTCTCTATTAATAACATACAACCGCTCTGTTACCCTTATGTTAAGTACATGTTAAAAGCATGTTAATAAGTGTTCAACGACATATCTGATGAGATGGGTATTCTTAAAATATTACGAAAAACTAGCATAAATTCTTGTTCACAATCCGATCACATCTGCTTTACTTTCAAGCACATCATCAATCACCGGCACAATACGCTGATTGGCCTGGACATTCCAGGCTTTGTAGGAACGGCTACTCTCTACCTTCCCGGCAAGATCAGCCGGATTATTGGCGAGCCAAGTGAACAATGCCTGCTGGGCCGATGCTTCCAGACAGACCCAGCCCAGGTTATGCTGCTCAATAAAGCGCAAATTTGCCGTTTCTTGACCAGGGATGTAGGTCGTGGCTACAAATGGTTTCTCGACCATAAACGCTTCGGAGATAAAACTCGCGCCCGCCTTCCCGGCAATCACATCGACCGCCGCCATATAGGGAGCAACCGTTTCAGTAAAAGGAAGAACATGAATCTGCCTGCTATGCGCATAACGGGCCGCAATGGCCGTATTATTGCCTGCCGCTAGAATGATCTGCACAGGTACAGGCATCGCAAGTAAGTCATTGACAATACGTTCCACGCCCGCAGAACCCTTCGCACCACCTTGTAGAAAAATCGTAAAGACTGAGGGGTCAAATCCTAGCGAGGTCAGTAGAATCTCTTTGCCAGGTTGGGGAAGCTCTAAAAACTGGTTGCGGATTGGCCTGCCGGTAAGATGCAGGCGCTGCTCACTGACACCCATCTGTAGAGCCTGAGCATAGATTTCGCGCGTTGGCACCAGATAGGCATCAACTTGCCGCTCAGTAAACCAGGTCATGTGCAACTGGCCCAGATCGGTAAGCTGAAAAACCAGCGGTACCCGTTCAGGCAAACTCTCAATGGCTCGTGCCGTTGCATAGGAGAGCATAGCATGAGTCACGATGATTAAGTGAGGTTGAACGCGCTGCAACACGTCCAAAATGCGCTTGCGGTCAGAGATAGTCAGAAAGCGGTGTAGCCAGAGGGAAGCTTGCTCATTATCAGTCAAAAGATATTCCCATTCCAGCAGTTTTACAGAATGGCGGCTGGCCGTCGCATACCCCCAATCTACAATAGCCGGTTGTGGATTGACAATTACTACGTTATAGTACGCTTCAAGCCTATCTTTCAACGACTGGGCCAGATTCATATGACCACCCCCCAGATGAGTGGTCAGAATTAAAACTGTGCGCTTCACTAACCTTACACCTTCTATTATGCCCTTCTTAAAATAACAGCTATAGCATCTTTATATTATTGCACACTATCGCTTATTATAGATGTATGAGGGGATCGGGATCATCAATCGTATCTTCAAACGGAGATAATTGAGCGTCATTAGCATCAGCATTCCCATTCAGATGAACCATCTGAACCACTTCATGCCCCATTGTAGATTGGAAAGGCGACAGAACAACTTCCTTATTCCCATCCAGCGCCGCCTGAGCTTCAGTGATCTGCTGATCGATCACGTTCGCTTCTATCTCCTCAGTAGTATCAACTGCGGAAACCTTACTGCTCTTTCCTCTCGATGAGGGAACAGATGAACGCAGACGACGTATCACAAATACGAAGAGACCAATCGCTACCAGAGAAACCAGCACGAAGCTTGAAAAGGCTCCAAAGAGACTGGCTGCCTCCTCCCAACTAGCCGCAAAGGCAAAGCCCAATCCCAATGACATCAGCACACTAATCGTCTGGCCCGATATATCCCAAAACAAGAATTTCTGATAGGCGTACTCCTCCAGACCGGCAAGAATATTGATCGGCCCCCCCAGAGCCACTATCAGGAAACGTGTAATAAAGACGGCCCAACCCGCCCTTCGCCGGAAATACTCACGGCCCTGAGCCAGAGACTCCGGCGTGATCCACCGAATGCGTTTCTGCCGCTCCAGTCGCGCCAATAAAGATACACCGACGCGCCGCCCTATAAAATAGCCAAGATTATCGCCCAGCACGGCTGCGCTTAACGCCACCGGAAAGAGGATGAAGATATCGAGGTCGCCAAGAGCGGCAAATGCGCCTGCCGCAAACAACAACAAAGAACCCGAAACAGGAGCGCCTGCCGCCGCCACAAACACTATCAACCACAGCGCCGGATAGCCATAGTGCTGCAACGCACTGATAAAGAACATGTTCATGTGTTTGTCCCCCCCGGCGTTGGTAAGCGCGGCAACGCTTTGGAGCGTGGTGTTGGTTTCGGCTTCGGTGTCGGCGTGGCAGGTAACGGATGGGTCTTACGATAGACTTCAATAGCATCCTGAACGGTATCGATCACCCGCGCCACCGGTTGCTTTTTACGATGCGCAATATCATAAAGTGTATCATGGCGCAATGAGGTAGAGTTTTGCACTTGTAGCGATTTGTACAGGTAGTCCTCCGGCACACGATAGAAGTGAGAGATCGCATGAACCGTCATCCAGGGCTGAATTGCGCTGACATCATGCATTCTGACCGCGCGATACTGCTGCTGAAAGCCCTGTGCCGCATGAACCGTCTCAACAAACGTATAGACGAGGGAAACCAGTACAAGAATCAGCAAAAGACAGAGCCATAGGATAGTGGCACCATCACGTCGCACGAACAACTCTCTTAACCCTTCCTGCGGCTAAACAGCCTGGCAAACGGTACCGCTAAAACTCTAGCGTTCGTAGCCATATAATATCATGCAGAAGCAAGGTGTCCATATGCTACATGGGGCCGACGAATAATGTGAAACTACCATCATTCGCCGCCCCAGCATATTCCTGCCTTGATACATCTACTATGTATTACGCTTGCATGCCAATCAAGTTACCGCTTTCGTAACGGCGTAAACCGAGTGCGAAGAGTCCCATTGCCAGCCCTACAAAAACGCCCGTAGCTCCTATCAAGCCCAACAGTAGCCACCAGCTATAGTGGCGCAAGAGGAGTAGCGGCACGAATGAGATAAAACCCGCAGGCATCAACGTGAACAGTAGTAGACGCACCACTCCATGGAAAATGTTCATAGGATAGGTGCTGAATGAGATTAAGGCTCCACGAATTGGCTGCAGCAGACCCTCAGTATTGCCCAGGAAGAAGGCCAGAGAGCCAAGCAGGGCGTGAAAGGCTGTGAAGATGAGCGCAACCAGCATGACCAGCAATACGAACAGTGCCACCTGCTCTAGACCCGGATGTACCAGCAGCAGAAAAGCTCCCACAGCGAATAGTACATCGCCCCATGCCGTCGGGTCGGTGGCGGCAATACTCACATGCAGCAGAGCATAGCGTGGCATACTCAGGTAGGCATCCAGGCCCCCGGTCATGATGAGTCGCGCCAGATTCTCTGTATTGCCGAAGATACCCACGCTAATACCAAAACCACACGCCGAAACCGCCCACAGAATCACAATATCTGTGATCTGCCAGCCGTTCGTTAAGGGAAACTGCCTGAAGAAGTTCCACCAGAAGAATAACCACAGGCTATCATTAGCAGTCATCGTTACTACCTGCATCGCAAACGCGCTGCGGTACTCCATCGCCGCCAACAGGTTGGCTCTGGTATACGCCCCGATAAAACGTAGCGTGCGCCAACTTACTCTCAAGCAACGCCACATGGCCATCTATCCTCCGTTGATATTCACATATTGCATGACTACCAGGTACAACAGAGCAAGTAGTAAGCTTCCCGCCATAAGCATTGTTAGCTGCTGCATGAGCAAAGCAAAGAATGCTGTGCTTGTAAAATGCACCAGCGTGCGAGCTGGACCGTACAGGATAGCGCTGAACGGTAACGCTCGTGCGATAGCCTGTATTGGTTGCGGAAAAATCTCTATCGGGGCCAGCACACCGCCCAGTACCAGTGTCAAACGGCTATAGATGAACGAAAAGGCGTGCGTATTCTCCGTCCAGAATGCCAGCAGGCCGATGGCGAAGTAGACCACGAAATCGATACACAGCGCCAGAAAGAGAGCGAGCGGCCAGGCTAGCAACCCCATCCAACTCAAATGCGGCACACCGGCAATCACCAGCGCCAGCATAGCTCCTACGGCAGCATTCATCACGAGACGCACAAAACGCTCACCTGTATATTGCGCAAAGTGATAGAGTACATAGCTACAGGGCCGCCCCAGCAGATAGGCCAGTTGCCCCGAACGCACCTCCTGATCAATACGGTCTGTCAAAGGTGGGGCCGAGAGTGCGAATGTCTCTGCCGCCACGAGATACCAGATCATATCTGTCATACTAAAGCCGCTTAACGTATGTGAGCCGCGCAGTGAGAACGTGGTTTTCCAGAGCTGACTTAGAATGAATACAATTATCAACAGCGACAGAGCGCGAAACACGACCTCATACACATAGGCGAGATTGCTGGCGATACTGACACGCATCACCGCCCAGTACTTGCGCATTGAGAGCCACAGGCGGCGCGCTATTGGACGACGTGCCGCCTGCACAATCATCTCCATACTTACCCCTCCCCGCCATTACGCCGACGCACAGGCATCCACAGGACGTTGCTCACTGTAGATGGCGGCGATGATTTGCTCCATCGCAGGGTCGGTGATGGTCATATCAAGTATATGATAACGTTGCATAACAGAGGCAATCAGCGGCTCTAACGGATAACGCGCTGTATCGACCTCCAAAACCAGTTCATGCCCTTGCGCCTTTACTACCTTCACTCCACTCTCTTTCTGCTGCTCCTGGGTATCAAGGGCCAACTGCACAGACAACTGCTGCCTACCCGTTTGCTGATCGGTCTGCACCAGGCTGCTCGCCATCTCCTGCATCAGCAGTTCAACCGTCTTCGTTCTCAGGTAATCCCGCTTCAACTGCGCAACAGGCGCGTCCAGAATGATCTCGCCGTGATTGATAACGATGGCACGCCGACAAACCTGTTCCACATCCCCCGCATCGTGAGACGTTAAAAAAACGGTAACCCCCTCTTCCGCGTTGAGATGACCGATTAACTCACGGATACGCTGTTTAGCGATGACATCCAGGCCAATCGTCGGCTCGTCCAAAAAGATGACCTGTGGCCTGTGCAGCAGCGCTGCCGCCAGTTCACAGCGCATCCGTTCTCCCAGGCTCAGCTTACGCGCTGGAGTACGCATGTAGTCTGCGATATCGAATACGTCGATAAGAAACGCGCGGCGTTGTTGATAGGCACACCAGTCCAGTTCGTAGATGTGGGCCAGCAGGTCAAAGGTATCCTGCGGTGGTAAGTGATACCAGAGTTGCGACTTTTGCCCAAAGACGCTGGCAATGTGATACGAGAGCTTGCGTCGCTGCTGCCACGGCACCAGTCCCAATACCCGCGCCTCTCCGCCAGAAGGATACAAGATTCCAGTCAGCATTTTGATCGTCGTAGACTTGCCCGCACCATTAGGGCCGATAAAGGCCAGCACTTCACCCATTTCAAGCGAGAAGTGAATGTGCTTCACCGCCGCACGCTCACGATACTGGGGAGCGACGAACGAACGCAGTCCGCCGATCACCCCCCCTGCACGCTCGCGTGTCCTGAACATCTTCGCTAAGTCTGCAACCTCAATCGCTTTCATGGCCCTTGCTCCTTCTCATGGAAATGTACCATCTACCTGGAAATCTCAATCGTGTAGAGAAAAAAAGAGGGATGCAGGCGTGTCGCCTACATCCCTCCGGCTTCTTCTAGCTGTTAGCGCTGATTATGTGCGTAACACAACAACACGTAAAGAGGGCGGCGACATCCATCCGTAGAGCACAAAGGTCATACGGTATACAGGTATAAGCACCATCGCAATAGGGGTCACATGCTTACCTGTCATGTTATAGCCGCGCTTTCTGTACGTGCAAAACACGTGTATACAAAAACTATCTTGTTTATACAAGTGTACAGTCTACGATTGCGATCTGTCAAGAGCAAGTTTCATCGATGGCCTGGATTCAGCTTCCTTTAACGTAATTTTACCTTTCATTGACAACTTAAACGCTATAGCGTTGTATACTATCGTTGTAGATAGCAATCTACGAGAGGGAGACGGCTCCCTCCCTTTGAAAATGGAAGGCCCTTGCGCCAACCATACACAATTCACGTACAATTTGGAGGCGTAATGCGTATCTTAATCCTCGGTGGCGATGGATACCTCGGCTGGCCACAATCGCTTTACCTTTCGCGCAAAGGTCATGAGGTTGCAATCTTCGACAATCTGGCACGGCGCGCGTTCGACCTGGAACATGGCTTCAATAGCCTTGTCCCCATCGCAACGTTACACGAGCGTGTAAAAACCTGGCGTGTCCTCACAGGACGCACCATTCAGACCTTCATTGGCGATACCCAGGACTATGATGCTCTTGCAGCAGCTTTTCAGACGTTCCAACCGGAGGCAGTCGTTCATTTCGCTGAACAACGCTCCGCGCCGTACTCGATGATCGACCGCAAACATGCCGTGTTTACCCAGGTCAACAACGTGGTTGGCACTCTTAACGTCCTCTATGCCATCAAGGAGTTTGCCCCCGATTGCCACCTGATTAAACTGGGCACCATGGGAGAATATGGCACGCCAAATATCGACATTGAGGAAGGCTTCATCGAAATCCACCACAAAGGCCGCTCCGATATTCTGCCATACCCGAAACAACCTAATTCTTTCTACCACCTTAGCAAAGTACATGATAGCCATAACATCATGTTCTGCTGCAAAATCTGGGGCATTCGTGCTACTGATCTCAACCAGGGTGTCGTCTATGGCGTAGAAACCGACGAAACTGTGCTTGACCCCCGCCTCGCTACACGCTTCGATTACGACCAGATCTATGGCACCGCCCTCAATCGCTTCTGTGTCCAGGCGGCAGCCAACTATCCTATCACCGTTTATGGTAGCGGCAAGCAGACACGCGGCTATATCAATATCAAAGATACCGTTCGCTGTATCGAACTGGCCGCAGAATCGGTACCCGCCCCTGGCGAATATCGCGTCTTCAACCAGATCACCGAACAATTCTCGCTGCTCGAACTGGCTGCACTGGTGGCCGAACACAGTGAAACGCTTGGGCACCCCGTAGATGTGAAATACCTGGATAATCCGCGCGTGGAACAAGAACAACACTACTATAATGTCGTTCACAGCCGCTTGCTCGACCTCGGCCTCGAACCCCACCTGCTCTCGCAAACAGTGCTGGAGTCGCTTATGAAACTGGCCCTGCACTACCGTGAAAATATCGACGAACAGCTCATCGCTCCCACCGTCAACTGGCGTAACACAACAAACCGTGTCACAGGCTAGGCATCTATGTGGATAATGGTATGCATGCGGTGGGATGACACCTTCGTGAGTCATTCCCACCGGTGTTATCGTCTATTTACCGATTAAGGGCATGGTATATGATAGAGGCAAATTAGCTTTTATAAGTAGCGGAGTCAGGGCATAAAGGAAGGAGCTGTAGGAAAGGATCATGATTATCGATTTAACCACAATATCTGAAGAGTTGCGCCATCTCCTTGACAATGAGACATGGCACACCGTCACTATTGGCTGCTCTGGTACCTATGTCTTCCGTATCGGTGAAGCTTACCTGAAAATCAATCCGGTCTCGGCTGTCGATAGACTCGATGATGAACGTACACGCCTGGAGTGGCTACAGGGACGCTTGCCAGTGCCACGAGTACTATATTATGGCGCGGATACCAGCTACGAATATCTGTTATTGTCCGCCATCCCTGGCATCATGGCCTGTGAACAATCGTTGCGTGATGATATACCAAAGGTGGTACGCCTGTTAGCACAGGGATTGCGGATGATTCATAGCATTCCCATTCACGACTGTCCATTCGATAGAAGTTTGCCGATAACAATGGAGTTGGCACGCCGCCGCGTCAAGCTTGGGCTGGTTGACGAAAGCGACTTCGATGCCGAACAAGCTGGAAAATATGCCAGCGATCTCTATGCGGAACTGCTCAAACAGCGTCCACAGACAGAGGATCTGGTTTTCACGCATGGTGACTATTGCCTGCCCAACATTCTGCTTGACTGGCAACGCAACCGTATTAGCGGTTTTATTGACCTGGCCCGTGCCGGTATCGCCGACCGCTATCATGATTTAGCTCTAGCCGCGCGTAGTCTGGCTTTCAATTTTGATGCCAGGTGGATACCGCTCCTCTTTCAAGAATATGGTCTGGCAGAACCAGATGAAAATAAAATACGTTTCTATAAGCTACTTGACGAGTTCTTCTAGCAAAGGCCATCGATACAATGACTACGTGCCTATTTTTAAATGTCGGGGATGCGCGGCTTTGTTGTGTTGATTTTGGTGGAGATGTGGCGACAGGCTGTAGAGAATTTCCTCAAATACATTCTTAAGAAGCCTTCACTTATTATTTATTTATGAATTTTCCAATTGAGGCCCGTAGGGGCGTGAGTCATCACGCCCTGTTCGCCTGTCGGTCCGCTTCCAGGGCGTGATGAATCACGCCCCTACGGGGTGGTCGCATTTGCGATTTTGAAAGTAAAAATTCATCATCGACAAACGTGGCCTTATACCTCTGTTACCATCAACGCTTGTTGATGCTGCGAGATATACTCGTCGCGCCAGGGGATGGCAATCTTCCCCCACGTCTGACCCGCATCCGCTGAGCAATAGCAGCCCTTGTTGGTCAGCACGTAGAAGACACCGGCTTCAGCGGGATTACTGGCAAGCACGGGAGCAATCATGCCTTGCTCGGCTGGTAGGCCGTCTATCACCTGTTGCCAGGGTTGGCCGCGTCGCCTGCGATAGATTGCCGATTCGGCGTGCAGCATATCATGATGGGCCTTGTTTGGGTTGGGTGAGGCAGAGACCAGCACGGTATCCGGGTCGGCAGGGTCTATAGCCAGCCCCCAGAGGTAGTGATGACGCAGGCCCTCATTGGGATGTCGCCAGCTTTTCCCCCCATCATAGCTCTCGTTATAGCCACGTCCAGGCGCGCGAAGACCGTCACCTGCCGCCGAATAGAGGCGATTGGGTGCCTGTGGATGCATCCGTAGCGTATGGGTATCAAAAGGCCCGTCGGGAACACAGTCTTCCCAGGTCTGTCCACCATCCAGGCTGCGCACCAGGGCACCGGCCTCAATAGCAGCAAAAAGGCGTCCGGGTACCAGCGGGTCAGGCGTGATCCAGCGCACATGACTGGTATAGGGGCGCGGCGGAAAACTCCATGTGGGCGCAGAGGGCAGTTCTCGCAAGGCTCGTAACTCGCGCCACGTGTCGCCGCCGTCCTCTGAGCGGAACATCGCCGATGGCTCGGTGCCGACGTAGACCACTCCGTAATCACCGACCCGCTCAGTAAGACTGACCGCGACCGAAGTAATATGTGGATACGTGATGCCATTTCCCCTGTATGGCTCCATTGCAACCCCCGCATCACCGATGGGTTGCCAGGATTTACCGGCATCCACGCTACGCCATAGGCCACGTCCGAAAGTGCCAACGTACACACGCTCCGGGCGCAGTGGATCGGTTGCCACACAAGTTGGTTGCATGCCAATAAGTTGACGCTCTACATCTATCGCGCCATTGTGCTGGTATACCACCAGCAATTCTCGCTCCATTGCAAGATACATTGCACGCATAGTCATTCCCCTATTCTTCACCAGGAAAATGTTCGTCGAAGCTTGTTTTCTCGTACACGTCCATAACAGGGAATTGCACGCCCAGGCTGGTCAACTCAATCATGCTATCATGTGCGAAAAAAAACTCCTCAAGGCTCATTTGTTCGCTCTGTTTTGTATATTCAATGGCGATTGACCCCTCCCGCTTCGTTTAACAAGCAATATACGAGACACTTTCATGAACAGTATACCATTGACATTAACACGTTGAAACGCACGCTTTGGAAGGCCAGGATACCGCGAAAATTCCTACAAGAACGCCTCAATACGGCGGCGCACGTCCTGCGGCGTGAGGCCATTGGCGGCGTTATGCTGCCCCGGCGTGCCGTAGTGTGTGGGTATTGCACGCGGAACACCGATGGCTGTTAATTCGACAGGGATGCCGTGCAAGGCATGATAGATATCTTGCGCCAGCACGCCCTCGTAATATGGCTCGACCAGCACAACCTTCTGACCGCGATGCACTATGCGCAACGTCTCCTCATCGAACGGAGCCACCGTCGTGCAATAGAGCAGCGTTACATCCAGCCCCTCAAGCGCGGGCAAGGTACAGGCTAGTGCAGGGCCAACGGCAATAACGGTGGCCTGCTCACCACGCCGCATGACAGTTAGTTTGCCGAAACGCGCCGGGTGCGAGACGGGATTACTGAGGACACTGAGCCGGAAGTACGTTGGCGCACCGTTAGCATAGCTGTCGCGGAATAATTCATAATCTTCTCACGATCTTTCTTCTAAGAGAAAGCTTACCCGCAGACGAAACCGGCTACAATGCTCTAAAGGTCAGATAGCTTTCCGGTCCCCCTGTCCTTCCTGACAGGCCGGTGGCAGTCACCACAAAGCGTAAGATATAATAGAGCGTATTGCCGTAAATGGCAGAAATGTAACATCTAAGCACGACTATTTGTAAGGAGAATTCAAGTATGGCAGTAGTACGCAATTCGAGAGTTGAGCTTCCCGTCAACGGCGACGGCGCTTACGCGCTCGTCTATCAGCCCGATGATAACGCACAGCATCCTGGGGTGGTTTTGATCCAGGAATGGTGGGGCATCGAACCCCATATCCTCGACCTGGCACAAAAGCTGGCCGAGCAAGGCTTCATCGTCGCAGTACCCGATCTCTATCATGGCAAGGTGGCAACCGAGCCGAACGATGCTGAGCGTATGTACATGATGACAGTGCAGAGCATTGATCGGGCGGTGAAGGAGATTATCGGCGCGCTGGATACTCTGAAGCAGATGCCCAACGTTGAACCCAAGAAACTGGGCCTTATCGGCTTCTGCATGGGCGGTTTTCTGACCTACACTACCGCCGAGCGTTATCCCGATCTGGGGGCCATCGTACCGTTCTATGGTGCAGGCTATAAACCCACACCTGAGAGTGTCGCCAACGTTAATGCACCCGTGCTCGCGATCTACGGTAGCCAGGATGCCAGTATCCCTCAGTCAGACATTGACCATATCGTGCAGACCTACAAGAATGCCGGGAAAGACATTACAGTGAAAATCTACAACGCCGGGCATGCCTTCATCAACCCGATGCATGGCGCTGGTAACGAAGAGGCAGCGGCAGACGCCTGGCCACGTGCCATTAACTTCCTAAAAGAGCATCTTAAATAAGCTTGCTTATGCTATTGATACTACATCCTTGGTCACATGATATCTTTTATGGATATCATGTGACCAACGCTAGCCATAAAATCCCTTTCTCCTGCCTCTCACCCGCGTGATACCCCTTGTTTTTCTTGCCTGCATGGGATTTAATAATCTCATGCAATAAACCGCTCGTTCGCCTGAGGAGACGTAACATGGTACAAGAAGAATCGACTGGCTCAGCAGAGAATACGTATGTCGTTGACATTCACAATACCGCCGAGATTACCCGCTTGATGAGTCAGGATCGGCTGGTCACACGCAACATGCATGGACCACTGAGCGAATGCTCCGATGTCTCTTCTCTTCACACCGTCCTTGACCTGGCCTGTGGCCCAGGAGGCTGGGTACTTGACCTGGCCCACGAACACCCGGAGATACAGGTCACAGGCGTCGATATCGACAAAGACCTGATCAAGTATGCCAGGGCGTTCGCACGCACGCAAAAACGTCCCAATGCCAATTTTGAGGTCATGAACATCCTGGAACCACTGGCATTTGCGGACAACAGCTTTGATCTCGTGAACGCTCGCTATATCTACGGTTTTATGCCCCAGGCGGCCTGGACACCCCTGCTTCAGGAATGTCGGCGCATTTTACGCCCAGGCGGTATTTTGCGCCTCACAGAGCCGGAATGGCCCATTAGCACCAGTGCTGCCTGTGACAGACTGACGGAGATGTTCACCCACGCCCTCTACCTGGCGGGTCGAAGTTTCTCACCAACCGGGCGTCACGTGGGGATTACGCCCAAACTGGGATATTTCTTGCGTCAGGCCCGTTTTGAACGTGTGCAGAGCGTAGCACACGTGCTAGACTACTCAGCCGAAACCAGCGAACACGCGACCTATTCTAACGTGCTATTACTCACCTTCCAGCTTTTGCAACCATTCCTTTTACAATGGAAAGTGGCAACACAAGAGGAACTAACGCAATTGATTCAGCAGGCTCAGATAGAAATGCTGGCCGAAGATTTCTGCGGCGTCTGCTACTACCTTACCGTCTGGGGTTACAAACCGTTCATCCAGGCATAGTTGACAATAGTACCCCTATAGCGTACCATTACTGAGGCGGTTTTATGTGAGCTATGCCGCTTGCAGCACTGTACCCAGGTAGAGCATTGCGGTCTACCTGGAGCCAATCAGCCACAGGCAGAGTATTGCTCACTATCTTGCGGAGCGCGTAGTGAAGACAATTGCGATTTTTTATCAAGGGCGAAAACAGGACACATCCCCGGTAGCAGCCCACCTTGAGCAATTTCTGCACAAACAAGGCTACCAGGTGCGCAGCATCGATTTGCGTAAAGAGAGCGAAGAGAACGAAGACCCATCTATTGAGGGCTGTGATCTGGTGATTGTTCTCGGCGGAGACGGCACCATACTCCATGCCGCCCGTCTGTGTGCCTACTTCGATGTACCCATTCTTGGCATCGATTTTGGGCGCGTCGGTTTTCTCTCTGAACTTGAACCCGACGAACTGACAGAACAGCTTCCCTACTATCTGGACGGTGATAAATCCGTCTGGATTGACAAACGCTCGATGCTGCAAGCCACCATTGAGCAAGAGGGCAAACACGAGGACTTTTTAGCCCTGAACGATATCGTCATCGCGCGTGGCATGTGGCCTCGCATGGTTGAGGTACATATCTGGATTGATGGCTACTACTACAACACCTCTCACTCCGATGGTGTCGTTCTTTGTACTGCGACCGGCTCAACAGCCTACAATATGGCGCTGGGAGGCCCACTACTGCACCCTCAAGTACAGAGTATCGTTCTCACCCCCATCGCGCCCCACCTGGCCTTTGATCGCTCGCTCATCATGCCGCCAGAAGCGACTATTAAGTTGCAGATTTTTACCGGCAACCAGGCCGGTGTCTTCTCCGCCGATGGGCAGATGAATCGTGAAATCACCGATGGCGCGACCATCACCATTCATAGGAGCAAATATTTTACGCAGTTCCTGCGGCGCAAGCCGCCAACACATTTTTACCAGATCATTACCGCAAAATTAAGCGCACAAGTCACCGAAAGTCACCATGCTACTTGAGTTAAGCATTAAAGATTTCGCCATTATTGATAGCCTGCACCTGCGCTTACATCCGCAATTCAATGTCTTTACCGGCGAAACAGGTGCCGGCAAATCAATCATTATCGATGCCGTCAATGCTCTGCTCGGCGGCAAAATCGGGGCCGAGTTCGTGCGAGCAGGCTGTAAGCAGGCCAGTGTGGAGGGCGTTTTTTCCCTCGATCCTCTCCCAACACCCGGTACCCCCCCCGATAATGATACCTTCAACGGGGTCAACACTTTGTTGGAAGCCTTCGACCGTGCCGGGCAGAGCCACAACAATCATCATCATGGCATGGAAAACAGCGAGGTCGATGCGCAGAGTGCCGACGCTCGTGTTGCCCTCGCTACCCTGTTGCAAGAATATGGTATCGAGCCGGAAGACGGACAACTGGTACTCTCACGCGACATCTTTCTCTCCGGTCGTACTGTCGCTCGTATTAATGGACGCGCATACTCTCACCAGGTACTACAGCAGGTGGCCAGTTGGTTGATTGACATTCATGGCCAGAGTGAACACATGAGCCTCTTGCGACCTGAACAACATGTCAACTTCCTCGACCGCTATGCCGAAACGCTGCCGCTACGCGAACAACTCAGCAAGAAAGTAGTAGAGTGGCGCAACGCCCGTAAGCAGTTGCAGGCATTGCAGCAGAACGAACGTGAACAGGCCCGCCGCGCTGAGTTTCTGCGCTTCGAGCTTGATGAGATTGAGCGGGCCAACCTGCGTATCGGCGAAATTGAAGAACTAGAAGCAGAACGCAAGGTATTGAATAATGCAGAGCGCATGCGCGAATTGTGCGCCCTCGTCTACGGTGCAGTTAAGGGAACTGATATCGGCAGCGACGAATTTCGACCCGCCCTCGACCAGTTACGTATCGCGCAGCGCAGCCTGAGCGAACTGGCCCGTTTGGACAAACACCTGACCGAATATGAGGAGACACTTTCTGAGGCCATCTATCAGCTTGAAGATGTCGCCGCCGCCATCAGCAGCTACGAGGCCGACATTGAAGACGACCCCAACCGCCTGGCAGAAATTGAGGAGCGCCTCGACCTGATCGCCAGATTGCGCCGCAAGTATGGCGCGACCATCGAAGATATTCTGCATCATGCGGCTGAAGCGCAGGCCGAACTGGACAGCATTATTCACCGCGACGAGACTATTGCACACTTACAGCGACAGGATGAGCAATTCCGCCGCGAGATCGGCAAACTTGCGCAGACTCTTTCAGAGCGTCGCCGCGCCGCCGCATCGCGCCTGGCAAGCGCGATGGAGGCGCAGCTAGACGACCTGAATATGCGACGCGCGCGCTTCAAGGTCGAGATCACGCAAGAACCCAACGAAGAGGGCGTACCCGCCAGCATCGACGGCCAGCCGGTGCAAAACTACGCCTGTGACGCCACCGGCATCGACCAGGTACAATTTCTGATCGCCCCTAACCCCGGCGAACCGTTCAAGCCACTGACAAAAATTGCTTCCGGCGGTGAGACTTCGCGCCTGATGCTCGCACTCAAAACCATTCTGGCCGATGCCGATGCCACACCTACTCTGATCTTCGACGAGATCGATGCCGGTATCAGTGGACGCAGTGGACAGATCGTGGGCGAGAAATTGTGGCAACTGACCCGCAACCACCAGGTTATCTGCGTCACCCACTTACCACAAATTGCCGCTTTCGCCGATACACATTACAATGTCAGTAAGCAAATCTTTGACAACCGTACTATCACTATCGTCAACGAACTGCGCCCGGAACAGCGTTCACGCGAGATCGCGCATATCATGGGCGGCAACGTCACAGAATTCTCGCTCAAGAGCGCCGAAGAAATGCTCGCGCGCTCCAATCTGTGGAAAATGAATGTGACACGGACTTCATAGCAAAGGTTTTCCGATGAACTCAATCGCAATTATCGGCACAGGAAGTAGTGGATTAGCTGCCGCACACACGCTGCAAGATGCAGGACGGCACGTCACGCTCTTTGAGCAAAGTCAAGAAGTCGGTGGACGCGCCGCCACTCGCAACCGCAACGGCTTCATCTACGATCACGGGGCGCAATACATCAAGGGCGAAGGCAGTAGCATCAGCACTGCCTTCATCACCGAACGTTTTCGCGCCCCCGACCTGCTCAACATTGCCAAACCGGTCTGGATTTTCGACCGCACAGGCTACATTCAGGAAGGCGATCCCCAGCAGAACGCCACACCCAGATGGAACTACCGCAGTGGGCTAACTGCTCTAGCCAAACAGATGGCACAGGGATTGACAATCCACTTTAACACGCACATCACGCACTTAGAACAAATAGCCGATGGCTGGCGACTTATCGATAACAATAATCGGCACGTTGGTGACTATAAGAAACTGCTGATGACCATGCCCGCACCACAGGTCGTCGAGATATTGCAGGCCAGCCAGCTTATACCCTTCTTACAGCAAAGCATCATCAATGCTCTTAAGAGTGTAGACTATAATCCACTCATTTCGGTCATGCTCGGCTACCGACCGGCTCCACGCTCACGCCCCTACTACGCACTGGTTAATACCGACAAGGCACACGCTATCTCCTGGCTGGCCTGGGAACACGAGAAAGATGCCGCGCGCGTGCCGACGGGCTGCGGATTGCTGATTGCACAGATGGCCCCACACTATAGCCGCGAACACTGGGAACAAGCGGATGAGCAAAGCCTGCTCAATGATGTAGCTCGACTGATCGCCGCGCTCATCGATGAAACGCTACCCTCACCCATCTTTACCGATATTCAGTACTGGCGCTACGCGCTACCGATCACGCGCGCCGACGCCGACGCGCTTAACCGCCAGACCATACCACACGGGCTGGCTTTCTGCGGGGATGCCTTCGTTGGAGGGCGCGTTCACCTGGCGCTGGAGCATGGAGTGAAGGTGGCACAAAATTTATTGTATGGAGTGTAATTTTCATGTTTACAACATTGCCGCCCGCAATACAGGATGAACTTGCGCAGCTCGCGCAACATCTTGGTCAACCGGTTGTACATAGTGCTGATCTCGTCATCACCGGTTTATTTGACCCTCTGAACGCGAAGGACCGCTACGGCGAGGTCTGTATGGTCGTGCGCCGTCCCGGTGGCCATCTACTGTTGATGAAAAAAACCTTCTATCCGCTCGGTGGCTATCGGCTACCCACCGGCGGCATCAATTTCGGTGAATCCATCTACGATGCCCTCTTGCGCGAAACCTATGAAGAGACGGGACTGGAAGTGATCTCCCGGCGTTTCCTCGCCGCTGTCGCCTACCGCATCCCCCCGCTCAGTGACAAGCCCCTCTTCTATACCTTCGCGTTCCTGCTTGACGAGATTGGCGGCGTGCTACATCCACTCGACGAACACGAACGTATTGAGGGTTTCCGCGAAATTCTACCCGCCGAACTACCTGCCGTCGCTGAGACGCTGGAACATGTGCCCTCTTCCTTCAGCGAGAACTTTAGCGGCAACTGGCACGATTGGGGTCTTTTCCGCGCCATCATTCATCGCCAGGTCTGGCTGGCCTTGCAACAGCACACCTCATAGAGATAACAGGAAGGCTTTAAAAGTTGCAAGAAATCATCTTGTGAGTTATCATTAGGGCGTAGTACAAGAGCAAGGATAGCGAACATTGCATCCCCCTGAGGCAATCTGAACGGGGATGCAAGTCGTTGTGCCTTTTTGGAGGACAATGTGACATTACAGGGCTTACTCACGCTCCTGGATCAAAGACCTGAATATCGCCGTTTAATAGATAAAATACGCGCATCCGAAGTAATACCTTCTTTAACCGGTATTACGGAGGCCGCACGCCCCTATGTAATTGCTGCTATCGCTAATACCTTAAAACTGCCCATCCTGCTGGTGGTCAGGGATGAAACACAGGCAGGCCAGATGCAGGAAAGCATTAAAGCTTTCCTGCCTCAGCAGAGGGAAGTCTATGCCATGCCCGACCGCGATGCGCTGCCCTATGAGCGCCTCATCAGCGATGCTGAAACCACACAGCAGCGCATGCAAGCCCTGATCGCGTTGACCGGCAAGAATAAGGCCCCACTGGTGATCTGCTCAGCGCGTGCCCTTACGCAACCGATTATCCCGCCCAAAGAACTGGCCGCCTCATTGTTCACTCTGCAAACCGGACAGGAAGTTGATCTCACGCTTCTGTTAGATCACCTGTATAATCTTGGCTACGAGCCGACAGCGGAGGTAGAGGAGCCAGGGCAGTTCAGTCATCGTGGCGGCATTATCGACCTGTTTCCACCCACGTTGCCGCGCCCGGTGCGCGTCGAATTTTTCGGTGACGAGGTTGAGTCGCTGCGCACCTTCGATCAAGAAACTCAGCGCTCGCTCAATCCAATAACAGAGTGTATCATCGGCCCCGCGCGTGAAGCTTTGCCGATACGAGGGCCGGAGGCCGTCAAAGAACTGGAGCAGCTTGACAGTAAGATTCTTCACCGCGATGCCGAAGAACGCTGGCAGCGCGATCTGGAGCAGTTGCGTCAGCGCCGCTCATTCGACGATATCGCCTTCTACCTGCCCTATCTGCATGAGCGCGCCACTATTCTCGACTACCTGCCGCGTCAGGGTCTGCTCCTGCTGGATAATCCGGCCAGCATTCAAACGCAGATTACGGAACTCGATCTGCAAGCCAACGAACTGAAGGAACGTCTGGAACGTGAACGTGAGAATCCAGCGCACTTGCGTGAAGCTCATGTTTCCTGGAATCAGCTAGAACCCCAGTTACAACAAAAGCTACAGCTTCGTTTTGCCGATATCCTCTCCACCGCCGCCAGCGATTTCGAGATCAGCCAGCATGGCACTGAACATCTGATGCCCATTTACACCAGTGCGAACTCGTATGGTGGGCGTCTGCGTGCCTTCGTACAGGATTGCCGCCGCTTACTCGACAACCGTGAACGCATTGTGATTGTGACCGCGCAAGCACGCCGCATGGCCGAAGTTCTGAGCGATGAGAGCATTCTGCAAGACGCGGCCATTCATGCCAGCCCCGGCACCAATATCAATCAATTGCCCGAAGCTGGCACGTTGACGCTCATTCAGGGTCAACTGACCGAAGGTTGGCAGTCTCAATCACTGGGTCTGCACATCTACACGGATACCGAGATTTTCGGCTGGTCGCGCCGTCGTAGCACATCCCGTCGCAAACCCATCACGCCTTCCTCTTTTCTGGCCGAACTCAACCCTGGCGATTATGTCGTGCATCAGGAACACGGCATTGGGCGTTTCGAGGGCTTAGCCAAACTCAACCTGACCGGCGTCGAGCGCGAGTATCTGCTGATCCATTACGCAGGCACCGATAAGCTGTACATTCCTACCGATCAACTTGACCGCATCACGCGCTATATCGGCATGGGTGAGTCGGTGCCAGCACTGAGCAAGCTCGGCACGACAGAATGGACACGGGCGAAGGCACGGGTGAAGGAGAATGTCCAGGATATTGCACGCGACCTGCTGCGTCTCTATAGCCAGCGCGAGGCCGCTCAGGGCCATGCCTTCCCGCCTGATTCCGAACAGCCCTGGTTGCAGGAATTGGAGGATGCCTTCCCCTACGAGGAAACGCCCGACCAGGCACGTGCCATCGAAGAAGTCAAAGCCGATATGGAGCGGCCTCGTCCGATGGATCGACTGGTATGCGGCGATGTCGGTTATGGCAAAACCGAGGTAGCATTACGCGCCGCCTTCAAGGCCGTTCTTGATCAGCGCCAGGTTGCTATTCTGGTGCCAACCACAGTGCTGGCGCTTCAGCATTACAACACCTTTAAAGAGCGTCTCAAAGCCTACCCGGTGCGCGTCGAATTGCTCAGTCGCTTCCGCTCTGAAAAAGAGCAGAAACAGGTGCTGGAAGACCTGGCCTTCGGTAAAGTAGATATTATCATCGGTACCCACCGCCTCTTGCAGAAGGATGTCGTCTTCTTCAATCTGGGTCTGCTCATCATTGATGAGGAACAGCGTTTCGGTGTTGTCCACAAGGAACGTCTCAAGCAATTGCGCAGCGAGATCGATGTGCTGACCATGACAGCCACGCCAATCCCGCGCACATTGCACATGTCGCTGGTCAACCTGCGCGATATGAGCGTGATCGAGACACCACCACAAGAGCGTCTTCCTATTCGCACCACCATTCGTGAGTACGACGAGCAACTGATCCGCGAAGCAATCATGCGCGAAATTGATCGCGGTGGCCAGGTCTTCTTTGTGCATAATCGCGTGCAGGGCATTCAAGTAGTGGCTCAGAAACTGCAAAAGCTGCTGCCGGAGGCGCGCATCGCCGTTGGTCATGGTCAGATGAATGAAGATCAACTAGAACGGGTGATGATCGATTTCTCGAACGGCGAGTATGACGTGCTGGTCTCAACGACCATCATCGAGAATGGCCTGGACATTCCTAACGCCAACACAATCATCGTCAACAATGCTTCACACTTCGGTCTGGCACAGCTTTACCAGTTGCGCGGGCGTGTCGGGCGCGGCACGCACCAGGCATATGCATACTTCTTCTACGCCAAAGATGCGCGCCTCACCCCGATTCAGGAGAAACGCCTGCGGGCCATCTTTGAGGCCACTGAACTGGGCGCGGGTTTCCGTATTGCTATGAAAGACCTGGAGATACGCGGTGCGGGCAATCTGCTCGGTGCTGAACAATCCGGCTTCATGAACTCGGTTGGTTTCGATCTCTACTGTAAGCTGCTGGCCGAGGCAGTCCAGGAACTGCAAGGCAAACAGGCCGAAGCTGCCATGCCAACCACAACGGTCGATCTACCACTCAGCGCCTACCTGCCCGATGACTACATCGGCGACCGCACCTTGAAGGTTAACTTCTATCAACGCCTGGCTAACCTGGCCACACCGGAACAGATTGAAGCTATGTGCGCCGAACTCAGCGACCGTTTCGGCACACCGCCACAACCGGTCCAAAACTTGCTGGAACTGGTCAAGCTCAAGATCACAGCGGCACATCTGGGCTATGAATCGGTGGCTCTGAAAGACAATGAGTTTGTGCTAACCGTCAAACGCACGGTCATCCCTAACCGCGTTGCACTCTACCGCAAGTTCCGCAACGAGGTACGCGTCCAGCAAGGCGTGATCCGCATCCCTCGCCGACTACTCGGTTCACACTGGCTGGAGCAACTACAGACGCTATTACCTGCCATCGCAACACCGGCATCATCTACCGCTTAAGCAGGTAGCCAGCAGAACAGCCATGAGGCATTGTCCCTGCCATAATCGTTTATGATATGATACCACGCCTGCCCTGCCTCGTGGTCGCTCTGCTAACTATCCGCTTGCTCTGAAAGATCAAAAAGCAATATAGCCACGATTGCGCAGTTCGGTCAGTATCCAGTAGATCTCCTGAGTACTTTTGTGCGTACAGCGAGACAGATCACCGATATTCCGCTTGCCATCTATCAGCATGTAGATAGAACGTTGAGCACGAGTGACGGGCAAGGAGAGTACATCTTTCACATCTTTGACACGCTGCGGCACACGAGTAGCCAATTCGGCATCCACCAGCACCTCTTGTGATGTCTGTTGTGCGATCTCCTGTCGCAAAGTCGGTTGCTGTGTTAACTCGTAATTTGCATCTTTATCGTTTGTTGCGACAAAAGGAAAAGAAGGAAGAGGAGAACGAGGAATCAAAGTAACTGGTTCTGTACTATGTACCTGTGCTTTCTGAGGTTCTGTTGCTGCATCCTTCACAAACAGAAAATAGATGTTGCGCCAATTCAGCAGGCGCGCCAGCGCATCCTGCCCGCTAATAGTTCCCAAGCGCGCCTGAACGGGCTGGCCATTTTCAAAGTAAATTTCCCCTTCCTCAAACCGTCCTGCCTCGTAATGTTCCACACTGAGTACACCGCTCTGTCGGCGTGCGCGAATGACCGCAATCACATCGCTTAAGCGTTCCGCCGCATTATCTCTCCCTTTGGTCATCACAGCTACTATCCCCCCGTGTAACTACATAGTACGGACATTGTTTTAACAAGTTTGTACATAAGATACAAGAATGTGTTCAGGTGAACACATTCATAATGTACCATACCATGCACCCTTTTGAGGAAGAGATAAGCTGCCCAAAAAAGGCTTTTTTTTAAATCTTAACGGATTCTTAATCCTCTCTATTGCAATGCAACGCGCAGGTATCAAACAAGCTGGCGTATAAACACTTTAATCACTGACACACAAGGTCACTTCCAGTAGCGCGTGTGCATGAGATGAAACATGAGGGCCTGTTTGTAATCCAGCACACTGACTTGACCATTCTTTAATACCTGATTCGCCAGATTTAACAGCGTGGAAACGACTTGCAGGCGTGTCTCGTCCAGAGCGCCCAACTGACGCAGAAGTTCAAGAAGTTGGGGTGGAGTTTTACCGGAAATATCTGCACCCGCCCGTACAGCTTCGATACGCAGCCAGACAATCAGTTGAGTGCGCATCTCCTCAAAAATAGCCAGGTCATCTTCCCCAACACGCATCATGCCACTTTCGCGCGTCGTTGGCAAGCCAGGGGCAAGCGAACTGGCAAGAGCGGGAGGTGCTGCCGCCGGTGAAGCTGCACTGCGCATCGGCGTGGATTGTGCTGGCAGAGCGGCAGGAGCCATAGGAATATTCTGCTGCCCCTGCTCTGTTCTTTGCGTCGGCATCGTTGGAGCCGTCGCGTCGCCCGGCAATGTGCCCGCTTGACCCGAACGTCCTCGCGGCATAGTGGATTCTGTCGGCGCAGCTTGCGGAGGCATCGGCACTCTTTGAGCTGCCACTCCCGGCGAGGGAGAGACCGGGGATGGCGACGTCAGCGGCCCCGATTGCGCCGTCTTCCCAGGCTGGCTTCCCGGTATAGAGGGCATCTCTCCTCTACGAATAGACGATATGGAAGAAGGGGATGATGTTCCTACCGGGGGTATAGAGGCCGCCGAGCGCTGTGGCATCGCAGTAGCAGGCTTGTTGGGAGCACCATCAGCTAGCAATGCACCACCGGTCGAAGGTGGCACCGAGCCAGCTTTCTCTGCTACTTCCTGATTTGCCTTGCTGGTGACATCCGTTCGTGAGGCAGGTATAGACGAATTGGCCAGTGGAGCTGCCGTGGTGCGGCGTTGAGCAGGTTGCACGGCTCGCCCTTCTGGCAAGGCTGGTTTCATCTCTCCACGCGCCTCCTGCAATTGCTGCTGAAGCAGCATCGTCGAGGCCGCAATCTGCTCCCAGGACGGCTCTGCTTTCCCATTCACGCCTGCCGATGACCACGTGGTAGCCGGACGTGGACTACCAAAGGGTACTGCACCTCGTTGACCACTGAGATGATTACGCAAACCCTGCGCCACCGATGCAGCCGAACTCGTAATCAGCATCCGTACATCCGGCATGCGCTTTCGACCCTGTTCGCCAAAAAAACTGCGATTACGTTGCACAAACTGGATAAAAAGCCGCTCAATTTGCTTCTGTAAATCAGGCGATGTCAAATCGACCCGCCCCCACGTCGCAAAATCCACCGAACTGAGAAATAACCAGACCTCTTGCCGCTTGGCCCGATCCACCGGACGCATGCGCAATGAATTCGTGCGATAATCAAAAAAACGCGGATAGCAGAAATTGGCGATGATCGTCTCCGCTAGCTCTGCTTTCAGACGCGCTATCTCTGGTGGTGGGAGTTGATTAAGATAAACACCCATCAACTACAACCTCTTTCTCACTACCTGCACCCCCGCAAGGAGTGCCGCTACATGTTTTCTCATCATGATTCATCAAGGCGTAATGGTGAGCGGCATCACCTCTACCGCCTGAATATGCTGAATAGTTACAGCTTTTGCCGAACCCCTGGCAACGTGAGCGGGCAAACTCTGTCTAACATAAGTCATTGTATCAGATGACTGTATGATTGGCGCAAGCGCGATAGCCAGATGGGCTAGCCCGGTTGGAATGTCAATGCTCTGAAGCCCAAACACCCGCGTTTCTAGATCAACAATCGTACCTGGTTGCCAGCCTGTCGTCTCACACCACAACGCGGCGGGAAAATCCGTACTGACGACGTAGGCATCGTCATCGCTAGCAACCATCAGCACTACCGGCTGCAGCGGCACATCGGTAGGAGCGTTCACTTTCCAGTATGTCTCTACAGTCATATACCCCCCGCTTCTACTAAATGTGTCAGGCGCATTCATACGAAAACCGATCAGCGAGGCTCCTACATCCGTATCGTCGGCATTGGTGAAATTTACCTGCATAGCATGGCGCACATCCTGTTGCGTTACCTGTGTGTAGGAGCAGAAATTCCCCGACAAAGCAGGCGACAAGTATGTCGGATCCGTCCCCTGGGTATCCTGTTCCGAGTATGATGCCAGACCTGGTGCGGGAAGCCCACGCTTTAACAACAGATAGCCATCCTGAGCCGCTACCACACCATAAGAACCATTCATCAGGAGAGTTTTGACATCGTGTACATAAGAAGTCGTATCGATATAGGGGTAAATATCGCTTGTCACATCCAGAAAGATATACTGCGCCTGATAATTCGTCTTATACAAACCGGTGGCATAAGGAAACATGTAGATATCACGGCGCTCACTGATATGCGGCACCAGACTGGATTGTGCAGAAACCGAGGCATTGGCCGGAATCAGAGCTTCAAATTTCTGCGCCAGCAAATCATGGGCCGTCACCTGTGGCCACTGGAACCCCTCAGAGAAAGGTAAATGCCCGCGCAATGTATCGATACGTACCACATTAATCAAAAGATAAGCTGAAAAGAGAGTCAATAGAACGACATGCGCAACCGAGCTAAACGTCCAGTTGCGTCTTCTGCGCGCTAACACCTGCGGTCGCTGGACAATACTTTCTTTGTTGACAGCTATAGCTGCCACACTCCGCGTCCGCCCGCTCACCTTTGCCAGCACGAGCTGCACCAGCCAGAGCAAAAGCACCAGCGCCTCAATAGTCGCAAAGACGAATACCGGCACGATCTCAGCATTGTACTGGAAAAGGCCGCTATACATCTGAGGATCACTGCTGAGCAGATTGAGCGCCAGTGTCGGTACTGCCAGAATCCAGACCCAGGGAGCCAGGATGGCTAGAAAGCCGGTGGGAGCCAGAATGATACGCAAGTATAGTTCATGTTGTGGTTCCAGCACGAAATCTTTCAGATCTCTCACCGGATGTAGCAAGAGATTGAGCGCGATTTGTACAGGACCATGCCCAAGATATGTATAGCGACCGGTAAGAAGCGATTGACCAACAGGACTGAAGATATGCTCAAGGAGTAGCACCGCACCCGTCCAGGCCAGCCCAAGTAGCGTCAGGGCCAGGCCGCTACGCCAGCGACGCTGAAAGATCATCGACCAGACACCAAAGAGCGCCAGCACACCCGGAATCTCTTCTTTGCAAGCCATCGCCAGAATAGCGAATACAAAGAGCCACACCGTACGGCGCGTGTACATGAAATATAGAACAAACATAATAAACGCAGCAGTCAGCGTTACGGCATGAAAATCGAAGTAAACAGCGTTCTGCAACGCAGGATAGAGGAGATAGAGCAACGCGATCACTACTGCTGCCCACTCATTGCGTAGACGCAAACGTGCCAGCCAGAAAGCCGGATAGGCTCCAAGCGCCACGATAAGGGTCTGCAAAGTCACCAGCGTATTCGGCGAGGGCCAGATGAGATAGAGCAGCGCAATCGGAAACAATAGCGGCTCAACATGAATAGCGAAGCGCATAATGCCGTTTGGAGAATAACAGTTTGTATCAGTCAAAATATTACAGATCGTCTGATGCAATATATCCCCGTGAACGGTATTCCAGATAGCCTGATCCATGATCCCCAGGTCTTCCGCGTGTGTGAGATAGGCGCTCTGTAAACCGGTCATATAAGCGATGTAGAAGGCTGAGAACAGTGCAGCGGCCAGCGTTACCAGACCCATTGCTAACCAGAAGCGGCGATTGTGTGGCATCGGCTCCGGCTCAGGATATAGATATAGCCTATTGAGCAGGACTGAGATGCGTTTCCTCCACGATATACTATTCATTGATATTCCCCTTAGTACCCCAATGGGAGTGAAAGAGTAGAGGCATATCAGATAGAGATATACTTCTTCAATTTACTTTTGCGCTGGAGAGCGGAGTCTGCTCTCGCTGCACCTCACGCATTTGTCGGCTACCGGTAATATAAGCTACACTGACACATACCAGTTCCGCTAGCGTCGAGACAACACGCGCGACGATAGCCGCTAACGGGCCTAAAGGCTTAGGCAAAAACGGTAGCGCCAGCACAAATAATAAGGCGATAACACCTTCACGAAAACCAAGACCACTTGGTGTAATAAAAGACAGAAAGCCCACGTCCCAGGCCAGCGCATAGATACCAATACAGACGGGTAACACACCGAGCGGAAACGTCGGCCAGAGTGAAATCATCATGAGATAGAAGGCCACACCAGCTACCACCCAGTCGAGACACCAGTATAGCGTAATGATCAAAACATCCCGATACCGCAGGCCCAACTCTATTGGCTCACGTTTAAGCAGACGCAAGGCTCGATTCAGCACACCGGACAACACACGTGGATGCAACCCGATCAGCACCGCCGCCATGAGAACTATTGCCAGCACCACCAGTAAATAGGTATCTTTGCTACTGATCAAGGTATGGATAGAGGTCAGATCACCCCAGAAGAGCAGACTGAGCGCAAAGATAAACGCGCCCGCCGCCAGTTTTGTCAGCAATTCGATTACCATGCTGGTAAAGCCGACCGAACGTGGCACCCCGTATTTGTTGACCCACAGTGTTCGTGTCAGCACGTGCCAGACATTGCCGGGGATATAACGCACAAACTCAGAGGCCAGATAAATACGTTGCGCAGTCATGATATGCAGGCGATAACCCATGCGATGCAGAATAGAACGCCAGATAAACGCATAGATGACCGTCTGCACGACGAAACCCACGAAGGCCAGCACCATCCACCAGGGATCCCAGTGGAAAGATATCGCTCTTAATTGCGACCATTCACTGGCTATCAGCTTGATAAAGAAAAACAGCACCAGGATTGGCAAGCCTATCTGTAAAATGCGCTTGCCAACCTTGATTAATGTCGCCTTTCGCATTTAATCCAGTTCCTGTTTGATACTATATTCCTCGCCAGGCTGGAATGCGTAGTGACGAATCATTTCGCTCTGCAACCCTGTCAGAATAAATTGTACACCGAAGATCATCAAGAGGATGCCCACGAAGAGCAAAGGCTGATTGTGAATCGGGAAATGAGTCACAAAGCTGCGAATCACCACATAGAGGTCAATCAGTACACCCAGCAGGAAGGTCCAGAAGCCCAGTGGACCGAAGAGGCGTAGCGGCGTCCGCAAAAACGAGGTCAGGAACAGCACATTGAGCAGGTCAATCAGACCTCGTGCGAAACGACGCGCCCCAAACTTCGAGACGCCGAAACGGCGCGGATGATGACGCACCTTGATCTCCGCCACACGGTAGCCCCGCCAGTGCGCCATGACCGGGATAAAGCGGTGAAATTCACCATATAACTTGAGATGAGGATCATCAATAATTTCACGGCGATACGCTTTGAAACCGTTATTGATATCATGCAGGTGGACGCCCGTCGCTACACTGACCATGCGATTAAAGATACGTGAGGGAAAGGTCTTCGAGAGTGGGTCGAGGCGTGGGTACTTCCAGCCCGTCACCAGATCATAGCCCTCGTCCAGTTTCTCCAGGAAACGGGGAATCTCTTCCGGGTCATCTTGCAGATCGCCGTCCATCGTAAAGATCACTTCGCCACGCGCACGCCCAAAACCAGCTACCAACGCGGGTGTTTTACCAAAATTACGCCGGAAGCGCACTACACGCACTACACCACGATGGGCGTCGTAGAGCTTTTTCAGTTCCGCAAAGGTACCATCCGTACTCCCATCATCCACAAAAATAATTTCGTAGTGTTTGCCCAACCGATCTAGCTGCGCCGATAGTTTCTCATAGAGCAGGCTGACGTTTTGTTGCTCATTCATCACCGGCACCACAATCGAGATCGCAACCTCTTGTGATGCAGAGGAGGCTTCAAGCGCTTCCTCATAGGGTTTTACAGGAGTCTGTGTTTGCTGCATTGGTCATAGTCTCCACGTAAGACATAATAAAATCATAATGAATCAAAGACACCATCACTGGCTGGCGCAATTATAACATAGTATTGCTCAGCAGCCGTAGTAGACCGGTACCTTTACCGCCTACCTCGACTTTCCACTAATCTCGACCTTTCCCTGACTATCTAGCTATATAAAACGAAGCAATCTTGACGATAGATACATCGCTCCCACCTATCAGGACTAGAGCATATCTGCCTTGTCGCTGCTCGCATTCTTCATCTTCTACACGCCGGATACGCGCTGGATGATTTGCATGACCTGGAAGGCCCCTACCCATCCATATCTGCGAAAAAGTCGGGACGATCCGTCGTCAGCGAGTCTACTCCCATGTGGGCAAAATGGCGTAAAGCCTCAATAGTATTAACCGTCCACAGCCCCAGTTTGAGGTTATGCGAATGCAAGAGCGTCACAATTTGCTCTGTACATAACGTATAATCCATGTTCACCCAATCGACACCCAACTTTTGTGCCTGCATGAGCAACGTCTCCAGCGCACCTTCGGCATGTGGATTCCAGACATCGTCCGCGACCAGCATGCCCGTAGTGATAGCCGGCTCCAGCGCTTTGATGCGTGGCAAAACCGACCAATCGAATGAGATAACCAGCACATCATCGGCCATATTGGTCGCACGTATCTCCCTCACCACCGTCTCAACAATCCGCGGATATTGCCCATACACGCCGTCTCGCTCACTAGCCTTAATCTCTATATACGCCTGCACGCGCCGTCTCGCCAGTTCTAACACCTCACGCAAGGTCGGAATCTGTTCCTTTCGTGGCCAACCACCAGGGAAATGCGCCGCAACGTCGAGAGAACGCAGATAAGCAAAATCCAGGTCAAGAATGTTGCCCTCACCCTCTGTCAAACGCTCTATCGTCGTATCATGAAACACAATGGCATGCCCGTCGCGTGTCATCTGCACATCCATCTCAACCGCGTCAACACCTAATGTCAAGGCGTTACGAAACGCGGCCAGTGTATTTTCCGGGGCCAGGTGCGATCCGCCCCTATGAGCAACGCGCTGAAAGCGTCGCGCACGTCTCTCCATAAATGAAAACCATCCCTTCATCGGCATTCCATCAGCTCAACAGATTGATGCGCTATAATCATATCATGCTAGAAGTCATATGATATACTTACTACATAAGAGGGCCGTCAACGATTCGCTTGCACGAAGGAGTGTGCTACATGATCGCTAGAGACATTATGACCCATCGCGTTTATACAACTACTCCACAGGCCACTGTTCAGGAGGTGGCCCAACTCCTCTCACGGGAACGCATTAGTGGCGTTCCCGTCATCAACTCCGAAGGCAAATTGATCGGCATTGTTACAGAAGCGGACATCATCGCTAAGGCCACATCGAATGACTTGCGCGTCAAAGATATCATGAGTAGCGAAGTAATCGTGGTTGATGAGGAAACGCCCGTTAGCGAAATCGCTCAATTGCTCACCAGCAAAAAGATCAAACGCGTGCCCGTCGTGCATGATGGGCGTGTGGTCGGCATTGTGAGTCGCGCCGACATCGTGGATGCCGTCGCACAGGGGCACCTTACTATTCGCCAATGGTAAACCCGCTGTGTCTGTAAACGGCAAAACACAGTCATCCCCCTGTGTTATCGCGCGCTACCCTGCGCTACTGTGCTATACTCTACAACGGAAACCACACACAGTATTTATTAGCAGAACATAAGGAGCAAGTTTCATGGCTGTGTCACATCTTGTCGAGGAAGAACAGGCGCTAATTGAAGCGATTCGTGAACTAGCACAGGAGCGCGTGAAACCGCGCGCCGCCGAGATAGATCGCACCGGCGAATTTCCCTGGGACATGAAGGCCCTGCTCGCCCAGCAGGATATTCTTGCTATGCCTTTTCCTAGCGAATACGGCGGCCTGGGTGCAAGCGAACTGGCCGTAGCGATGGCAATTGAAGAGCTTTCCCGCGCCTGTGCCACCACCGGCCTGATCCTAGCCGTGCAGCAACTTGGAGCCATGCCCATCCTGCTGGGTGGCAACGAGGAACAGAAGCGCAAATACATCCCCCCGCTGGCTTCCGGCGAATGGCTCTCCGCCTTCGCCCTTACCGAGGCCGGTTCCGGCTCAGATGCCGCCGCCATGCGTACCTTCGCCGTTCGCAAGGGTGATAAATATATCCTCAACGGCTCAAAACGCTTCATCACCAACGGCGGCTTGGCACAGGTCAACTCTGTGATGGCGATTACTGACCCCAGTAAAGGCTCTCGCGGCATCAGCGCCTTTATCGTCGAGAAGGATTACCCCGGCTTCTCGGTCGGGCGCATCGAAGAGAAAATGGGCATTAAAGGTTCGCAGACCGCCGAACTCATCTTTACCGATTGCGAAGTACCCGCCGAAAATCTGCTAGGCCGCGAGGGCGATGGCTTCAAACTCGCTATGATGACGCTTGATCGCACGCGCACAGGCATCGGCGCACAAGCTGTAGGTATCGCGCAAGGAGCGCTCGACCTGGCGGTTGAATACGCCAAACAACGTGTGCAGTTTGATCAGCCCATTGCCAATTTCCAGGGCATTCAGTTTATGCTGGCCGACATGGCTACCAAAGTGGAAGCCTCGCGCCTGCTGGTCTATAATGCCGCCGAGATGATGGATCGTGGCGAGCCAAATTTCGGCAAATATTCGTCGATGGCCAAACTATTCGCCTCGGATAGCGCGATGGAGGTCACAAGCGACGCCATCCAGATTCTTGGCGGCTACGGCTACATCAAAGAATATCCGGCGGAACGTATGCTGCGCGACGCGAAGATCACACAGATTTACGAGGGCACCAATCAGATTCAACGCCTGGTCATTGCCCGTGCCCTCCTTTCGGGCCTGTAAGCCTGGTGCCGCGATATTGTTCTAACGAAAGGATACATGATGAATTCTCACAAGACGGGCACACGCGCGCTGGTTCTTGGTGGCGGTGGCGTGGCAGGTGTCGCCTGGGAACTGGGCATTCTTACCGGCCTGCATGACGCTGGTGTGGACGTGCGTAGAGCGGACATCATCATCGGAACCTCTGCCGGGTCAGTGGTTGGCGCTCAAATCGCCAGTGGAACCGATCTGGAGAGCCTTTTCGCCGCTCAACTGATCCCGGTCACAGAGTCGAAAGAACGCAATGTGGCCTTTGATACCACTCAAATGATGGAGATTTTTACCCAGGCGGTAAAAGAGGCAGGATCCGATCCCAGAGCGTTTCGAGTGCGGATCGGAACGTATGCGCTGGCTGCTCCCACAATCTCGGAAGCAGAACGGCGTGCCATCATTGAGAGTCGGCTTCCCGCTCAAACCTGGCCGCAGCAGCGTCTTTTGATTGTCGCCGTCGATACAGAGACTGGCGAAGAACGTATCTTTGATCGCACATCGGGTGTCTCCCTGGTTGATGCCGTTGCGGCCAGTTGTGCCGTTCCAGGCATCTGGCCACCGGTGACAATTGCAGGCCATCGTTATATGGACGGCGGTATGCGCTCACCAACAAATGCAGACCTGGCGCGTGGTTATGAGCGTATTTTAATCCTCAACCCGCTAGGAGATGCCGCAAACTACTTCGGCGTTGGCCCGACTTCGGAAGCAGCCGCACTGCAACAAGAAGGGAGCCAGGTGCTGGTAATTGCACCGGATACGGCGTCAGCAACTGCAATCGGGCCAAACCCACTCAACCCGGCAACACGCGAACCATCGGCGCGGGCCGGTCGCGCGCAGGGCCGTGAACTTGCCGCCTCGGTCGCTACACTCTGGCTCTCTGCCTGACAGATCATAACGAGCAAAGGTTGATCCTGTCATGTTATGTGCAGCAATATATCTCTCTTGATAGGCACAAGATATGTTGCTGCACGTAATATGACATTATTAGTGCTAATCCCTACATTCCATTGGGAAATCTTTGTCATCAAGCGCATATCCTATACATACAATGACTATAAGGAACCCGCAGCTTGTTCTCTTGATCGGATTGCAAGGAGCAGGCAAAAGCACATTTTATCGCGCAAATTTCGCTGAAACCCATGTATGAGAGCAGGCCAGAGATGAACAATAAAAAACGGGCAAAAATTAATAATTTTTGCCCGTTTTTTACTATTTATTCTTTATTTCTCCAGTGCCTGCACAATAATCTCGGAGATATCCTCGATCTTGAGCTGCTCTTCGGCGTCCACCCCCTTCACGCCATCCTCGAACATGGTGATGCAGAAGGGGCAGGCGGCAGCCAGCACTTCGGCCTTCGTCTCCAGCGCCTCCTTCACGCGCGTCTGATTGACACGCTTGCCGATTTTCTCTTCCATCCAGGCGCGGCCACCGCCGCCACCACAGCAGAAACTTTTGTTGCCATTGCGCCGCATCTCAGTGACGCCATTGCTGTTGATTACCTTCAGCACACGACGCGGCTCCTCGAAGACGCCGTTGTAGCGCCCAATGTAACACGGGTCATGGTAGGTTAGCTTGCGCCTGTCGAAGCCTTCCGGTAACTTCAAGCGCTGCTGCTCAATCAAGTCGTTGATAAAGACGGTATGATGCACCACATCATAGTTGCCGCCCAATTGGGGATACTCGTTCTTGATCGTATTGAAGCAGTGCGGGCAGGCCGTGATGATGGTGCGGTGCTTGCTCGCGCTGGTGCCGTTATGGCCATTGGCATTGTGGTTGCCGTTGCTGGCATCCACGATATTGAAGCCGTAGCCGTTCAGCGTCTCAATGTTTTGCTGTGCCTGCATCTGCCACAGATACTCATTGCCGATGCGGCGCGCCGGGTCGCCCGTGCAGGACTCCTCCGGCCCCAGGATGGCAAAATTGACCTTCGCCGCCAGCAAAATTTTGGCGACTGAGGTTGCCACATGCTTGTTGCGCTGGTCAAATGACCCCATGCAGCCTACCCAGTACAACACATCGGCGTCGGGATTCTCGGCCATCAACGGAATGCCCAGGTCAGCGGCCCACTCGGCGCGCTTGTCATTGCTGATCTCCCAGGGGTTGCCGTTGCGCTCAATATTATTGAGCACCGAGACGGTTTCCTGCGGGAAGTCGCTCGCTTCCATTACCAGATGACGGCGCATATCCACGATTTTTGGCACATGCTCGATAGAGACAGGACAGATCTCCATGCACGCCATACAGGTCGTACAGGCCCACAAAGCATCGGTACTGATAATACCGCCCACCATCTCTTTGGGATGTCCATTCTGCTCCGCAGTGGCATCAGCCTTGACCGCCGCAACGCCGAACTTCGAGAAGAACGAATCCTGGCCCAGAATTTCGCCGCTCCGCGCAAAGAGCGCCTCTTTCACTCCCAGCACAATCTCTTTGGGGAAAAGCGGCTTATCGGTGTTGGCAGCGGGGCAGACAGTATTGCAACGTCCGCACTCAGTACAGGCATAGCCGTCCAGCAATTGCTTCCAGGTAAATTGCTCGGCTTTAGAGACGCCATAGTCCTCGCGCTCCTCGATATTCTCCATCAGAGGCAATGCGCCCCTTGGCTTATAGTTCTGGAAGAAGACGTTGAAGGGCGTCGCCATCAGGTGCAGGTGCTTGGAACGCGGCAGGTAGATCAGGAAACCCAGCACGGTCAGAATGTGTGCCCACCAGAAGATGCGATACCAGATGATGTCATTTGTAACGCCCCAGCCAGCTACCGCCGGGCCAAATAGCGCACCGAGCGGACTCCAGGCCGCGCCACCACTGGCCGCGTACTCGAAAGTTTCCACCAGCGTCAGCGTAACGATGACAAGCAGAATCAGTCCCAGGATGATGAAGCCGTCCCATGGGCCATGCAGTTTACTGGTCAATTGTTTGGGGCGAAAGATAGCGCGCCGGACGGCAAACACGATCAGCGCGACCAGCACGAACACGACGAAAGCGTCCAGCAGGCTGGCAAAGACACGATTATCACCTAGCAATGGCAGGCTGCCATTGAAGGCTCCAAGCATGAGATTGAGAAGGCCAAACTGAATAATGATAAAGCCCCAGAAGGTAAAGAAATGAGCAATGCCAGGGATTGGATCGCGTAGCACACCGCTTTGTCCCAGGACGACTCTGAAAATCGAGCCAAAACGATCATCCAGGCGGTCAAGACGATTTTCCGGCTGCGCTTTTACCAGTAGCGCGATGAGCTGGCCCGCGCGCATGCCGAAGAGGATCAGAGCCGCCAGGAAGACCAGGACGAAGATTACTGTGCCTATCCATCCCCCCGTTGGAGAAATCACTGGGGGTGCCATATCTCAAAAACCTCCATTAGTTCTAATGTCATTTTAATTTAATCTTGTCTTTCGGAAAAGAAAAACAAGATTAAATTAAAATGACAGAAAGATCATCTCTTGCGCTTTTTGATCTCTTCCGTCAACTTAGGAAGGATGGTAAGCGCATCTCCTACAACGCCGAAGTCGGCGACGGAGAAGATAGGCGCGTTCTCGTCTTTGTTGATGGCGACGATATACTTGGAGCCTTTCATACCTGCCAGGTGCTGAATAGCACCACTGATGCCAACAGCAATGTAGAGTGTTGGTTTGACCGTCTTGCCGGTCTGACCTACCTGATAGCTATAGGGCAGCCAGCCTGCATCAACGATGGCACGTGTAGCACCAGGGGCACCGCCCAGCGCCGCCGCCAGTTCTTCGATCAGGCGATAGTTCTCCGGTTTGCCCAGACCACGCCCACCGCTCACTACAACGCTGGCATCCTCCAGCGCAGGGCCGGTGCTTGCTACCTCGACGTTATCGAGTATCTTGATGCTTTGTGCGGCAGCGCTGATGCTAGCATTGATCGTCTCAACCTCAGCAGTGCGGCCCTCATAGCGCTCGACCGAGAAGGCTTTGGGGCGCACCAGCACGATGCCCGTACCCGGCTGAGGATGAGTGGCCGTCACGATATTCTCACCGCCCCAGGGCACGGTTACGTTGAGCGTATCGCCATCAAACGCCAGGTCGGTGGCATCGGTAATCAGGCCCATGTTATTACGCACATTGAGGCGAGCCGCGATGTCGCGCAGATCATACGTCGTCGCCAGCAGCAACAGGTCGGGGTTATGTTGCTTGAGCAGGTTGCTGAGCGTCTCAACAGCAGGCAGAGTCAGGTAGGTATCATAGGTGGCGTCGGCGTGGACATAGACCTTTTCCGCGCCATATTCGCCCAGTGTGGTAGCAACCTCAACGGCAGCAGCGCCCAGCACCACCGCCTCGGCTCGGCCAAGTTTCGCCGCCTTGCCCAGCACCTCTAGTGAGGAGCGAGCCGGTTTGCCGTCTTCCAGTTCGACAAGGACCCAGATCGTTTTTGCCATGTTCTCTTCTCCTCATAATTCCTAGAGCAACTGGTTACGCTGCAAGAAACTGATAATCTGCTCTACAGCGGTACCATCGTCTTTAATCACCTGTCCGGCGGCACGCGCCTCAACCTTGCCGATGCTCAATACTCGCTCACGTGCGCCAGCTTCACCAACCTGTGAGGGATCAATAGCCAGATCCTTCAGGCTCATCTGGCTAAATGGTTTCTTTCTGGCACCCATGATGCCCTTCATCGTGGGATAGATAGCCTCAAACGAACCACTGGCGATAGTCACAACCGCCGGAAGCGGCGCTTCAACGGTCTTGTAGCCGGTGGGAACGACACGCTTGATCACGGCTTTGGCACCCTCGACTTTGATCTCGCGCGCAAAAGTCAACTGAGGCCAGCCCAGGAACTCGGCAATGCCACCTGGCACCATACCGGTATAGCCGTCGGTACTCTCAGTCGAACAGAAAATCAGATCCGGCTTCTCCTTTTGCGCCACCGCCGCCAGCACACGCGCCGTCCCCAGCGCATCAGAACCGGCCAGGGCCGGGTCTGTCACTAGAATAGCGCGGTCGGCTCCCATCGCCAGCGAACGGCGCAACGCCTCTTGAGCCGACGTTGGCCCCATGCTCACCGCAACCAGCTCACTGTTGCCAATCGTATCGCGAAGCTTGATAGCAGCGGAAATAGTGCTTTCATCACCTGGATCGAGGACAAGCGTGACACCGCTACGCACCAGGCGTTTCGTGCTGGGATCAAGTTTACTGACCGTTGTGTTAGGGTCAGGCACCTGTTTTACACAAACAAAAATCTTCATTGTCTATTTGCCTCATCTTCATCTTCTATGGGACGCGAGAGGGTAAGAAACTACATAGTTTCTTCAGCTTCTCTATTGTACCTGTCGTGAAAAGATAGTGTCAACGTTGCCAGCTAACGAACACGACCGGCATAAGGTTCACCGCTACTCCATGTGATAAACCCAAACGATCTCGGAGCAGGGCAATCCTTGCACTCATCATGCTTTCTATGCTACTGTTTTCTATGCCACGCTCAAGAGGTAGGCCCCTGGCAAGGACGATAGCTGTGATGGCAAGGGCAAATTGTTGTTTAGGAGAAGTTTTGGTGCGATAATAAGTATATATCTGATAGTAGCATTGGCAGCGAGATGAAAAAGGTGAGGAGATGCCTGTGGCAACGATACATGATGTAGCACGTCTTGCTGGCGTCGGCATAGGGACGGTTTCACGCGTTATTAACGGCAGTTCAAGTGTAAAGCCTGAGACACGAGAAAAAGTTCTTGCTGCTATCAAGCAGCTTGATTATAAGCCGGATCCGATTGCGCGCAGCATGATTTCCAAACGCACCAACGCTATTGGTATTATCGCTCCGTTCTTCACCCGTCCCTTCTTTATGCAAGTGTTACAGGGCGTTGAGGCGGCAACGGCGCGTCATGGCAAAGAACTGGTGCTCTATAATGTCCGTACTGACGAGCAACGCGACCATTGTTTTTCGGAGCTTCCTATGCGGCGCAAAGTTGATGGCGTCTTAATTCTCTCGCTCTCGCCGGAGGATACCTTCGCCCAGAACTTTCATCGTATCGGGCTACCCGTTGTGCTGGTAGATGCTTATAGTCCCCTGCTCACCTCTCTCGTGGTCAATAATGTAGAGGGTGCTTATCAGGCTATCATTCATTTGATGAACCTGGGCCATCAACGCATCGGTTTCATCAACGGAGTCATTGAAGGCAAGAAGTTTAATCAGGCCATAGACCGCCTGAGAGGCGTCAAGCAAGCTTTTGAGGATTGCGGTTTGCACTATGACCCCGACCTGACCATCGCCACCGCATGGGATCGGCAAGGGGGGCGCGAGGCAGCCTATCAACTACTGACGCGAACGCCGCGCCCAACAGCGCTCTTCGTTGCCTCAGATATGCAGGCAATTGGCGCGCTGGACGCCGCAAAGGCGCTACACATTCGCGTGCCTGAAGAACTTTCCATTATCGGGTATGACGGCATCGAGATTTCAGAACTACTTGGCCTCAGCACCATCCAACAGCCAATGTACCAGATGGGAGAAATGGGCATCGCAAAACTGATGGAACACATTAACTATCCATCCAAAAAGCCAGAACTGATCTGGCTGCAACCAAAACTCGTAGAACGTACTACAACCGCGCCACTACTATCTTTCGACTCCACACGTTTGCAAGACAGACCTGTGCAATTACAAGATAGATGACTAAAGAGAGCCAGCAATGGATGATTTGCACTCCGATCCCCTGGATGACAACGAGGTTGAGATTATCAGCCTGGATAATCTCGACGAAGAAGTGGCAAAGCGAACAGATTCAACAGGCCGCTCGCCGCAAAAACCGCGCTTTAAGCGACGAGTACGTGCCTTGCAAAGTGTCACGCTGTCTCTTACCGCCATAATCTTGCTACTCGCTCTGCTCTTTAACTATGCGCCAACGCGCACTGTAGTACTACATTCGGTTGCTGCTCTCTTGCCCCACACGCCAACACCGCTGCCTGCCGGTCTAAACAGCTTTTACCTGGATGCCAGCCCAGGCTGGGGACAACTCTTCGTTGACGGCAAGCGCATCAATCCGCTCCCAATCTATGGCACCGATGGCAATTACGGCCTTGACAGCAACGCCCTCATCCTGGCTCCCGGCCTGCATCACCTTATCTGGCACGCGCCCCCTTTCGAGGATCAGCACTGCACCATCTCAGTACCACCAGACCCGGCACACGATACATGTCAGTATAACCACGATATCGGCACCGCCCCTGAGCGTAACCTGGGATGGCTGATCACATTCTCGGTTTCACTGGCCCAGCTAGCACCAGCGCAGCGCACGGTGCTCACCCAGGCTATCCAGGCCGCGCTCGATGCCCAGCAGGTAACAACACTCGTTCGTCCTGGCGAACACTACGCCATCTCGCTCCCATATGCCACTTCCATGTATAGTAGTGCCCAACCTTACGCACAAGCCACACAGCCGTTGCGCGCTACGCTCCACTTTCAACTCGATACGAATGTCAACTCGCAAGTTCACTGTATTGATGATATCTTTGAGGAACAACCACAAGGCGGTTGCTGGTTCGACGGGCAAAATTGCTTGCAGCTCTGTAGCTTTCCGGCCTATGACCAGCACCTCGCTTACCCGGCGGCGCAATGGGTCACGTATGGTATGGTACGCTCGCTCTGGAACTACTCAACCCTGAATGGACAGCCCGTTGCCATCAATCAACCTGACCTTGATGAACAGGGAGCCGGGCTAGACGAACATCGTCTTCCTTTCAATATCTCCTGGTCACACAACCAATGGCACGTAACAACAGCTTTTAGCGATAAGAGCCTGCTATCAAACAACACCAGCCCATTTTGCTATCCGGCACAGGACGATTTCTTCCAGTATAATCTGCTGCATATGCTTACTGGCAACATTCAATCGGTGCTTGCCCTCAACCTCGACTACCAGACCACGCCCAACCCGGCTGACGGCTGCATCGTTACACTTAACCTGGGCCAGTATGCACCGCCCGGCATACCCGAAACGCTGGGTGATGTAGAATATATGGAACGCTTTGGCGTCTTTGTCGCACTGAATAGGATGGCACAAAAGCTGTGGCCCCCACCTTCTCCCCCTATGGCCGACAGCTATGAACAGCAACTTGCACAACAGGCCGCCACTCTCCCAAACCAGAACAACCTCACGGTAAAATACAGTGGCAACGTTGTGAAATAATCAGTGGTCAGCGACGTTGGCGTTGACGCATCACGAAAATGGAGAAAATAAAGGCCAGAAAACCGGCAATACACAGTGGCAGCCCGACCTGAGCATCGCCGGTCGCGGCCCACGCCCCTGCACCCACAATCTCTAACACCAATCCACCAATAAAAAGTAGCACAATCGCCAATAGTGACCGCTCAAAAGGCGCACGAATATCCTGTACACCATAGACCGGCGCGGCTGCTCTGACCTCACCGGAGAATACTGATGGCGTATCCGTCGTTTCTTCTACCTGAGCATTCGCATCAGACACATAGGTCTCTACCGCCTGACGCAGTATATGAATCAGTTGACTGGCCTGCTTCTGTGCTGTGCGCAAATAGACCTTGCGTTTGCCATCACTCAGCAGCAATTCACGAAATAGTGGCTCATAGCTCTTGTTACGCTGCGAGATGGTCGTGAGCCTGGGTAATTCTAGCGCATCAAAAAAGAGATGCGTCCGTGGAAAAGTCTTCAGGGCATAGCCGATGACACGCTGATTGGTCACAACTACATCGACCGGCGTAGCATGCCCCTCTTGCTCCGGCAGACCACCATCCCAGATCGCCGGAACATTGAGCAAAGGAATTTCATCGGGCCGCATATGCTCCCTCAGCCCTTTCAATCGTGCCAATATTTTTTGCGCGTTGCGTGTTACCTCTGTTTGCTCAACCATTGCCTGTGGTATCCTTTACCTGTGTATGGCGTTATTATAGCACCGAAAGTGAACTGGAATGGAGGAAATACAATGAAACAGCTGCTTTCTCCTTTACTAGAAATCATATAAAGGCTATAGGAAACAGAAGAGAACAGCAGACTAAATCCAACTATACGATATTCAGTTTAACGTTCGCATCCTTATTCGGTTCAAACTCGTGAGCTATTACGAATACTATTCGTGCTGAACGGTCTACATCACATTCCACTGTATCGTATCAACAACTTACGAGGGAACATATCATGTTGTCGAATTTGCTCGCGGCACGCGCGCAGATGATAAACATAAAGACATGCCGGTTCTAAAATAAACAACGACAGGAACTCATTCATATGCAAGATCAGCATGAAGAACACATAGCTTCATTGCAAGAGCAGGCTGGCCAGAGGCAACCGAACAGTAGTAAGCATGTCTCTGACCATCTGGCGAATGAACGTACCTTTTTAGCATGGCTACGCACTGGCATCGCAACCATCGCGTTTGGCTTCGTCGTAGCCCGTTTCGGACTTTTATTAAATGAGCTACAGGTTAAACACCAGCACGCCGTCTCCGCCCACTATTCGACGGAATTTGGTGCCGCGCTCATCATTCTTGGTGTCGCCATCATTATTGCCGCATTATGCAATTTTCTACATAATCGCCGTCTTATCGATACTGAGACGTTCCGGCCTCGGACAGGGTTTGCCATCGTGCTAACGACTCTGGCCAGTCTTATCGGTATCTTACTAGCTATCTATCTATTTTTTACCGTGTAGGAAAAAAATCCGCTTATGTTTATGCCAATGTTCACATAAGCGGATTATGATTATAGATGCAACCGACCTGTTAGCGCCCTGGCTTGAGCAATTTGTGATAGAGGCCAAACAGCAGGAAGGTCGGGGGCCACTGACCGACGAAAATACTCCAGTCGCGCTTGTTCATAGTGAATAGAGCGGCTGAAGCGAGAATAGAGCTAAGCGCCGCCCAGTACCAGACTTCATCGGGAACCCGGTCGGTCACACGAAAGAACCGTTCCTGTGCAGTTCTGGTAGTTGCAGCCGTATCGAGTGTTTTTGCCATAGAGTTGCTATATCCTTTCCATGCAGATCCAGCAAGAACTCCTTCACAGACGGGATAGATGGAAGTGACAAGATGCTATACAGGTATCACAGATGATGATGGTGAAGTTCAAAGAGAATTTTGCATCTACCACTTTTTCTCAACCATACTATCCCCAGTATTATCTGAGTCTAGCCTGGACACGCAATGCAACGTTCCCTGGTTTCACTCAACAACCGACACGCCACCTCAGCCTTTTGACTTTTTGCGGCAAACACCTTACTATTTCTATGAGACTATTCGCGCGCTCTGGCCATTGTGTCATAGCGCATTTCTATAGAATACGAACAGAGAGAGAGATTATGAGTGAGACACATACTCTACCGCCCGCGAGCAGCACGGGGCTACCATCCTGGCGCATCTGGCTGAAAACAGGCCGCCCTTTTTCTCTGACAGCAACGGTAACACCTATTCTGGTGGGTAGCGCACTGGCCGCTTATATGGGCCGCTTCAACTGGGGCCTTTTCCTGATAACCCTTTTCGCCGGTCTGTTTCTTCAAATCGGCACCAACTACTTTAATGAATACTTTGACTACCGCTATGGCCTGGATCATCCCGGCTCCCTCGGCTCAACGACCGTCATCTTTCGCAAGGAGATGAGCGCCGGGCAGGTACTGGGCGGCGGCATCTTCTGCTTTGCGATGGCGACGTTGCTCGGTATTATCCTCATCATCCTGGTCAGCCCCGCTATTATCCTCTTTGGCCTGGCCGCGCTGGCTATCGGCTACTTTTACAGCGCCGAACCGTTCAAGCTCGCCAGCCGGGGCCTGGGCGACGTAATGGTCTATATTGCGATGGGTTTCCTGATGACCTGGGGAGCTTACTTTGTGCAACTCCACAACTGGTCATGGTCGGCCTTCGCCGCCAGTGTCCCCGTCGGCTTCATCGTGGTAGCCATTCTCAATATGAACAACGTGCGCGACTACCAGGACGACCTGGCCGTCAACAAACGCACACTCCCTGTGCGCTTCGGTCAACGCTTTGGGCAGTGGTTTCACGCCTTTCTTTTAATAGGCAGCTACGTGGCCGTCACTATCTTCGCCCTGACCGGCCTGCTACCACTCTTGAGCCTGCTCGTCTGGTTCACCTTCCCGCTAGCTTTTACTAACGTGCGCGACGTGCTGAGCGCAACCAACCGCTCCGCCTTCATCGTGGGTATCAAACGCACCTCGTTTCTGCACCTCGAATTTGGGGCCGTACTGGCGCTCGGTATCCTGCTAGCAATCTTTTTCAAGCACTAATCATTGCTATAGTGCTTTTTGTCCATAATTGTTTGTCCAGAAGGTGTGTAGCTTAGCAACCTCGTCTTCTGGTAGCAACACGGGGGTGCCAAGCTGGCGGGCGATGGCATAGACCTTCGCGCTATCTTCCAGTGCATGCGCGATAGAAAAGGTCAGGGGCAGGTTGACGCCAACGACCATTGCACCGTGATTGCCCCAGATGACCGCAACATGCTCGCCCAGTGTTTGCGCGATCAGTTCCGCGAACTCTGGCGTACCAGACATCTGGTAGGGCGCAATCGGTACCTTGCCGCCCAGGCAGAGCGCGGATTCCGCCAGCACCATTGGAAACTCCTGATAGACCACGCCGAAGGCAGTGGCATAGGGCGAATGCGTATGCATCACACAGTTAATGTCGCGTCGTCTCCGCAAGATCAATGTATGCAAGGGTGTCTCTACCGACGGCTTCCACTTGCCTTCAATAATCTCGCCCATCTCATCCACCACCACAATATCCTCCGCCGTGAGTAGCTCATAATCTGCCCCGCTAGGCGTAATGCAGATCAAGCCGCTCTCAGGGTCACGTGCACTCAGATTGCCCTGAGTGGCTTGCACGAGTTGACTGGTATACATTTTTCGCGCATAGCGCGCTACCTCGGCACGCAATTCGGCCAGACGCATACGTTCCTTCCTCTCTATTCGATCCACATAGTATAGTAAGTATCATTCGATGAGATACCTTTGCTACCAGCTTTATTTTCTCACATTATGTCGCCGAGGTAACTTCTTCATCCAGGATTATCACAGAATGGGTGAACGTCGTCTGCATGTGGTATTCCCTGGCACAAACCTGGCCGACCTCACGATTCTGAGCATCTGCCTGGTTGTTGCCGATATCATGACACTTCTGTTCCTTGTTGGACAGATTAGCAGCGTCAGGGCTAGCGTGGCCGATCATTAGCACCTTCATGAAAACGATGATATACTGAATCGTTCTCGTTCAGATAATGAATTTTCACCACCAAACTCGGCTATCTCGTAGGGGCGTGATCAATCACGCACGGAGCGCGGCTCGATGGGCGAGCAGGGCGTGATCAATCACGCACGGAGCGCGGCTCGATGGGCGAGCAGGGCGTGATCAATCACGCCCCTACTATTGTTTGAAAAAACTCATTATCATCGTTCCTGATATAGTTTTTGAAGGAGGTTCGTTATGGCAGCGCAGTCTCATAACGAGAAACCGCGAATCGGCTTCATCGGGCTGGGCGTGATGGGTCGCCCAATGGCGCATAATCTCCTGAAAGCAGGGTATCCCTGTACCGTCTACGACATCAATCCGGCACCCGTCTCGGCGCTCGTAGCAGAGGGCGCATATGCAGCACAGAACGTCCAACAAGTAGCCGCAGCAAGCGATATACTCATCACGATGGTCGTCAACGACGACCAGTTCTCCGCCATCCTGTTCGAGCCGGAACAGGCGGCACAGGCGCTACATACTGGCGCGGTGGTCATCGGCATGAGTACGATGAGCATGCACATGGTGCAAAGCGCGGCAGAGCGCCTGCAAGAGCGCGGTATTCTCTATCTGGACGCCCCGGTGAGCGGGGGCGAAGTGGGAGCCACTAACGGTACGCTGAGCATTATGGTCGGTGGCCCCACAGAAGTGCTGGAACGTTGCCGTCCGGTATTGAGCGTGCTGGGTTCGCATATTTATCACACCGGGCAGCATATTGGCGACGGGCAGGCAGTGAAAATGATTAACCAACTGATGGTCTGTGTACATAACGCCATTGCCGCCGAGGCGCTTGCGCTGGGTGAACATATGGGCCTGGATAAAAAGATGCTTTATGACATTATCACCAATAGTGCAGGCAATAGCTGGATATTTGGTGATCGCGGTCAGCGTATGGTTACAGAACAGTTTTCGCCACCCAAGAGCGCCTTGAAAATCCTGGTCAAAGACCTGGGCTTCGTGATGGAGACCGCCAACGCCATGGGCTATCCACTCCCGCTCGGCGCTACGGCACACCAACTGTACAAGATGGCGCATCTCCAGGGGTGGGATAACCTGGATGACTCTATTGTCATCAAACTCATGGAGATGCTGGCAGGAACAAAGCAGGATTAAAGGGGGCAATATGCAGGATAGATTTACCAACAAAGTGGCACTGGTAACAGGTGCAGGCTCACAACGCGGCATCGGGCGCGCAACCGCGCTGGCCCTGGCGAAAGAAGGCGCGAAAGTTGCCATTACCGATATCGTGCCGGAAGGAGTGCAAAGCGTCACGCGCGAGTTGGAGGCCATTGGTCCGGCACTGGGCATGGTAGCCGATGTACGCGATAAGCAGGCCATGCTAGCTGTGGTACAGCGCATCACGGATACATTCGGCGGGCTGGATATTTTGATCAATGTCGCCGGTCTGACTCGTCCCACGCGCTTCCTTGATATTTCGGAAGAGGAGTACGACCTGGTGGTTGATGTCAACCTCAAAGGGACATTTCTGACCACACAAGCTGCTGTTCCCGCCATGCTCAAACGCGGCGGCGGCACAATTGTCTCGCTCTCGTCCGTTTCAGGACAACGCGGTGGCGGCGTTTTTGGCTCATCGCACTATAGCGCAGCCAAAGCCGCCATTATGGGCTTCACCAAAGCTATCGCACGCGAACTTACGCCGCTCGGCATCCGTGTCAACTGTGTAGCACCTTCAATGGTCGATACCGATATCACAGGCGGGCCAATGAGTGAGGAACGTAAAGCGCAACTGGCGGCTGGCACGCTAATGGGACGTATCGCTACCGTTGATGACGTCGTTAAAGGCATCCTGTTTCTGGCCTCAGACGAAAGCTCGTATATAACAGGCACCACGCTCGACATTAATGGTGGCCTGCATATGCACTAAACGAGATGAAACGAGGAGATCATGCCGTCACTGAGCGCATTAACAGCGCATCTGCCATCACCGCCCGACGAACATGTACTTTTGCCACGCATTCAGCAGGCCCTGGCAGAAAGCGAACGTCGGTTAGTAGTGATCGATGATGATCCAACCGGCACGCAGACCGTGCACAACGTCGAGCTGTTGCTAAGCTGGGACGAAACCGCGCTGGCAGAGGTGCTGGCGCGCGAACCGGTTTTCTATCTGCTCACCAACTCGCGCAGCATGCCGGAGTTAGAAGCGTTTACGCTCAATAAGCGCACAGCACAGCAACTGCTGGCGGCGGGGCAGCGCACGCAGACCGATTTCGTCATCGCCAGTCGCAGCGACTCCACACTGCGCGGTCACTATCCCGCCGAGATTGTGGCCCTGGAGCAAGGGTTAGGCCACGCCTGGGACGGTCACCTCATCGTGCCCGCGTTCTTCGAGGGCGGACGCTATACCATCAACGACACCCACTACGTCGCCACGCCCGACGCTACTTCCGATACATTAATACCAGCACACGAAACACCCTACGCGCGCGATAGCGCCTTTGGCTACAGCACGGCCTATCTTCCGGCCTGGATCGAGGAAAAAAGTAAGGGTCGCTGGCACGCGGAACAAGTCGTTAGCCTCGATCTGGCGCTGATTCGCAACGGCGGGCCGGAGGCAGTTGCCCAACGACTCAATACCATAACGGGCGGTGTACCAATTGTTGTGAACGCTGCAAGCTATGGCGACCTGGCCGTTGTTGTACTGGGCCTGCTCTCTGCCGAGGCAACAGGTAAACGGTTTGGCTATCGCACCGCCGCCAGTTTTGTGCGCCTGCGCGGCGGCATCATCCCTCGTCCGTTGCTCAGCCCGCAAGAAATCGTCGGGCCGCATCCAGTTGCTAGTGGCGGCCTCATCGTCGTTGGCTCCTACGTACCAGGAAGTACCCAACAACTGACGAACCTGCTCACATTGCCCAATGTTACCGGTATCGAGTTACCCGTCGCCGCTATCCTTCAGAGTGAAAGCACAGCTCATGCGCTCTGCACTGAGATCGGACAACGTGTTAGTGCCCTGCTTAAACAGGGACGCACAGGCGTAATCTTCACTAGCCGCACAGTAGTACCCGGTAGTGACAGCAACGACTTTCTTAACATCGGGCGGCGTATCTCTCAGGCACTCATTGACACATTACAAACCATTCACACAACGCCTCGCTTCGTCATTGCCAAAGGCGGCATTACCAGTCATGTCGTGGCGCAATACGGTCTGGGTGCAAACCGCGCACGGGTGCTGGGGCAGATTAGCGCAGGTGTGCCGGTCTGGCGGCTGGAACAGCAGACGCCAGCGCGCTTCGCTAATATTCCCTATATCGTATTCCCCGGTAATGTCGGCGGACCTGACAGTTTGAAAGAGGCAGTACAAATGCTGACCGGCGTATAGAAAGATAGAACAGATGTTAGCAAATACTATCGACCTCGTACAGCACGCGCATAAACACGGCTTCGCCGTTGCCGCTATCAACACCTACAACCTGGAATTGACGCACGCCATTCTTCGCACCGCCGAACGGCTCTCACAGCCGGTGATTATCCAACTAGGTGTGCCGGTAGTCAAAGCCTATGACGCTTCGCTCGTGCAGGCTGCCGTTGTCAGCGCACAACAGGCCCGCGTACCCGTTGCGCTGCACCTGGATCACTGCAAAGATCTGGCGTTGATCCAACAATGCCTCGCCTGGGGCTGTTCATCGGCGCTGGCCGACGGTTCACATCTCTCATTCGCAGAGAATAAGGCACTGACACAACAGGCTGTTGCTCTCGCCGCGCCTTATAACGCAGCTATCGAGGGCGAACTGGGCTACCTGGCTGGTACCGAGGATGGCGTGACAGTCGAGCAGGTTGCCGCTTCGTTGACCGATCCACAACAGGCTCGCGAGTTTGTCACGCAGACAGGACTGGCAATGCTGGCCGTTGCTATCGGCAATGTGCATGGCTACGTTCCCAACCCGCCACCACTGGACATGGTACGCTTACAGCAGATTGCCGCGCAGGTCGAGGTGCCGCTTGTGCTACACGGTGCCAGTGGCGTCAGCAAAGATGAGCTACAACACGCTATTAAGCTGGGAGTGGCGAAGGTCAATTTCAACACGGAAGTGCGCAGCGCCTTTCTCCAGGCTATCGCCTTCTGGGGTCAGCGCGTCGGCCCGCAGATTGATGTACGGCGCAAAGGGCATGATTTTCTTGACATGATGCAGGAGGCAATGGCTGCCGCCGAAGCAGTCATAACAGAGATTATCAAAACCTGCGCTATGATACCTCCGGTCTGATGCCCATGGCTTTCTGGCTTAACAGACAGGAGGTCACATAGCATTATTCTCTTTCCAGCAACCTCCGGCCATCCAGAATAGCGGTTTCAATACGTTGCAAGGCAATCGCTTCGATTTCTGTCGGAGAAAGCGCAAGGGTATTGCTCTTCCTCAGTTCCTGAGCTTCTTCGTTAAAACGCTGCCCATACGCCAACCATTGATCAGGTGACAGGAGAGGCACTTTCCATAGCTTGATTTGACTCGTCTCGTAAAACTCATGATCATCAAAGGAAAGAGCCAGGGTATTCGCGTAAGCTTCGATAAGCCGAAGCCGCTCAGAGGTAAAATAGTGGCGCACAACACTACATATGACCAGGCTACCAGCAACTTTGCTCGCACGCCGTATCGGATAGGCTACGATGCTCATTGCCCGCTTGTTAGGTGCAGGCCACAAAGGAAACACGCCACGTCCCTGCTCAATATCTTGTACAATCCCTGGTGCCCCCTGACTAACCGACCAGCCTGCCAGCGACTCCGCCCCAACCAGAACCAGGTGCACGTTGATTCCCGTGTCCCAGGGGGGCGTGCCCGTTTCCATACGTTTGCAGAGGCTGCGCACGCCGCCCCCCTCTATCGGTGGGATACAATGCAGGAAAACAATACTGATGCCGCTCTCGTCGGGATCAAGAACCTCTAAGGCCTGCGATAAAATCATATAGCGCAACATCCAGGGGCGCGACGGACCTGTCAACGTCGCATAGGCTCTCAACACTTCCAGTAAATATTCAGTAGGAATGGCAAAACGCTTTGCAAGCACGGTATCCGGCAGAGGTGGAGGAAACAGGTCGGCCTGCAAGAGTTCCTCAAACTGTTGTTCATAACCAGGAAAGAGCGAGGGAAGACGCTTCAGATAAGATGTGCGCGGTGTCGTCTCCCCATTCACCCAGCGTACAATTGTATATGGATTCACTCCCAGCTCTTGTGCGATCTGTTCTCTCTGCTGACGATTTCTCGTCAGACTTCCCAGCAATTCTCGCCACGTACTTGCAATGTTCGTATTATTGGCCACAGCACACTCCTTACTCCATACTCATCCATAAGTATAGCATACTTGCGTCTTATTTTTGCACTAAGAAACCGTGAAAAGTTACCTTTTGAAATAGAGATGTAATCACACCTTTTTTAAGGGAATATTTATTTCCAGCGCCGTGTTTTGGCTATATGAAAGAGTAGAAGCACGAAGTCCCGATGGGTGAAGAGTCTTGTTTTTGCGCCGGAATGAACGTTTCCCCCTAGCCAAATGGCACTGGACATGATATAATAGACACAGAAATGAAGGAAACCTTTTAGAGAAAAGTGGGTACGCCCACTTTTCTGTTTGCCAGGGACTTTTTCTTTGCACTCGAAAAAATGATGAAGTTTTCACCAGGCGTCAGCGGGAGGAGCATGGCATATGAGAAGTGAGTTTCAGGCTGCAATCGCGCAGCTAATTGCCGAGAAGGGTCTACCCCGCGAAGTCGTAATGGAGACCGTAGCGAATGCCCTGTTAGCGGCGTACCGTAAAAGCTTCGGCGGCGGCGAAAATGTGCGCATCGAGGTCGATAAAAATGGCGAGGTACACGTGTGGGCATCCAAGCGGGTTGTTGCCCAGGTCGCAAATCCCAATGAGGAAATTTCCCTGGCAGAAGCACAACGGCTCTATCCTAGAGCGGCGCTTGGACAGTTTGTCGATGTGGATTCATCGTCTATCTTCGCACGTATCCCAACACAGAACGCGAAGCAGGTTATCCTGCAGAAGATCCGCGAGGCCGAACACGAGCATCTTTACGACCAGATCAAGAACTGGATCGGCGAAATCCGTCTCGGCACGCTGACCCGCAAAGACTCCGCACGTGGCTGGCTGATCGACTTCGATCTCGATAAAACCGATAAGATCGAAGGCTTGATGCCGCTGACCGAAGAAGTACCTACCGAGCGCTATCGGGTGGGGCAACGTCTGCGCGTCTACGTCTACGATGTGCGCCGTTCCCAGGGGCGTGTCCTCCAGATTCTCGTCTCGCGTACCCACCGCGATCTTGTACGTCGTCTTTTTGAGGCAGAGGTACCGGAGATCTACGAAGGTACCGTTGAGATCAAAGCCATCGCGCGCGAACCTGGCAGCCGCTCAAAGGTCGCGGTCGTGGCACGCCAGGAGGGCCTTGACCCTATCGGTTCCTGTGTCGGGGTACGCGGCTCACGCATTAACAATATCGTTCACGAATTGAACGACGAGAAGATTGACATTATCCAGTGGAGTCCTGATCCGGCTGTTTTTGTCGCCAACGCGCTCAGCCCCGTCAAGCCACTCAAAGTTGAACTGCGCGAGTCCGATCATACCGCCCTGGTCACGGTGGCAGAACGTCAACTCTCGCTGGCTATCGGCAAGGATGGACAAAATGCCCGCCTGGCCGCCAAACTCACAGGCTGGCGCGTCGATGTGGCCAAACCGACAGAAGGCGAAAGTTATGACGAGGTTGAGCACATACAGGAGCCGGTGATGACTTCCCACACGCGGCGCAGCGAACGCGGTGGACGCGGTGGGCGTCATAGCGGGCGACATCACTCGTCCGATTATTAGGAAGGTGGGCGATGATGGCCAGGACAGCAAGTAAGCAGGTGCGCAAGCCCAAACATGTACCATTGCGCACTTGCATCGCCTGTCACACAACCAAGCCGAAACGCGAGCTTTTGCGTGTGGTACGCACGCCTGATCAGCATGTACTCATCGATGCCACAGGCAAAAAATCCGGGCGCGGTGCATACCTGTGCGCGCGCTACTCTTGTTGGGATGTGGCCCTCAAGAAGCACCGACTCGAACAAGAATTTGAGATCACGCTTTCGGAGGAAGATCGTGCGGGATTGGAAGCATATCTTGCCACCCTTCCCAGAGATGAGCTTCCCGCACCGGCTACGGGAGCGCATTAAAGCAAGCTAGCGCTCCCCATAAGTGGTACCTCGATGCTTCCTTATTGCAAGGACAGGCTGAGTAGGTTATACTAGCATAACATTGTCAATCATTCCTATCCGTCCGTGATAGGAAAGCATTCATTATAGATTAGTTGTATGCGTCATTTTATCTCTACTTTGAATAGAGACACAGCCCCTCGTCAAAAGGGCAGTTGTAGCAAGCGAATGTTTGCGGAGCGACCGCTATGATTATGTGAACATAGCTATTACGCCAGAGAGCGCAGACTGAAACATGCCTGGCACTGCACCAGCGAGGGTCTGTCTCCCTCTTTACTGAAGAGGGGCGACAGACCTTTTTTGTGGCTGTGAAGAGTGATTTCCGTCGCCAAGTGTGGCGCATCGTTCGATAGAAGGGAGTCTTCTTCATGAAAGACACATCTGAATTTCCAGATGCCAGCGAGCAGACAACCGTAACCAGCACTAGACCGAAGACCACCGCTCGCTCCGGGCGGGCCGATGGTGCCACAACGGGCAGCCAGGAACATGACGTAAAAGCGCAGACGCGGCGTCGCCCTCAATCGTCCCCCGACCACAGCTCCCGTTCCGACCAGCAGCCCTCTACACCGCGCACATCAGCACAGGGCAGCCATCCTACACGGGTCGCAGGGCAGAGCGCCAATTCAACTCAACGCCCGGAGCGCAGTGAACGGCATCATGGGCAAAATGGGCGTAGTGGGCAAAATGGACAGAGTGCACAAAGCGGGCAGGGGAGTCAAACCGTGCGAGCCAGCAATAGTATTGCAACTCCGACCGCGCCGGGTACACGCCCGGCACCAGTTCACCGCTCAGGCGGGAATGGTTCACCATCCCCTCAGAGGCCCGGCAGCACCACCAGCTCTACCACCACAGCGCACCAACAGGGAGGACAGGGCGGACATACCTCAACCGCGCAGCGCTCAACCCGTTCCTCTCCATCCGGTAGCACAAATGGGGCGAGTCGTCCTGGCAGCAGTGGACGCGGTACAACCACGCGCCCGGTCACCAGAAATGGCACCGCCACCCGTACACAGGAGCGGCGTGCTACCGCTGTGAAAGAGAAGCCTACCGGCCCGGTGACTATTCCGCCACAAATCATTGTCAAAGACCTGGCCGATCTGCTACAGGCGACACCAAACGAAGTGATTAAAGCCCTGATCAAACATGGCACCTTCGCCAGCATCAACGAAGTCGTCGATTACGAGCAAGCCGCCGTGATTGCTCAGGAGATGGGCTTTGAACCATCGCCGGTTTCGGTACAGGCTACGCCCGCTGTGACACGTCTCTCCGCCAATGAAGAGATGATGGCATTGCGTGACAAGGATGATACCATCGTTATCCCGCCTGTAGTCACGATCATGGGACACGTCGATCACGGCAAGACCTCGCTGCTCGATACCATTCGTAAGACAAAGGTGGCCGCTGGTGAGGCCGGGGGCATCACTCAGCATATCGGAGCTTACCAGGTCGAGGTACACGGCAAGAAGATCACGTTTCTTGATACACCCGGTCACGAAGCATTTACAGCTATGCGAGCGCGTGGCGCGCAGGTCACACATATTGCTGTCATCGTGGTGGCCGCTGATGATGGCGTCATGCCACAAACGCGCGAGGCTATCGCCCATGCGCAGGCGGCGAAGGTACCTATTATTATCGCCATTAATAAAATCGATAAAGAAAATGCTAATCCTGATCTTGTGAAGCAGCAACTCGCCGAGATGGGTGTTCTGGTTGAAGAATATGGTGGAGATGTTGTCTGCGTGCCGGTATCAGCTCGTAAGAATATTGGTATCGATGAACTGCTAGAGATGATTCTGCTGGTCGCCGAAATGCAGGATATTCGCGCCAATCCTAATCGTCCCGCCATTGGCACGATCATTGAGGCCCGCCTTGAAAAGAGTACCGGCCCGATGGCAACGGTACTGGTGCAGCAAGGAACACTGAAGATGGGCGACAACATTGTGGTTGGCCCCCTGGCCGGTAAGGTGCGCGCGATGTTCAATGATCGTGGCAAACGCATTCAAAAAGCTCCGCCCAGCACACCGGTCAGCATCATGGGCCTACCCGAAGTGCCCCAGGCCGGTGATCGCCTGGAGGTGGTAGCGGACGAGCGCACAGCCAAGATGCTGGCTCAGCAGGAGGCCGAACGGCGTCGTAACGAGAATCTCACGCCGGGTCAGGTAAATCTGGATACCCTCTACTTGCAGATGCAAGAGGGCAAAGTCAAAGAACTTAACCTCGTTCTCAAGTGCGATGTCCAGGGTTCCGCAGAGGCGATCAAAAACGCGCTCTCGAAACTGAGTGAGGAAAACGAGAACATCAAGGTACGCCTGATCCACGAAGGTATCGGCAATATCAGCGAAACCGATGTCCACCTCGCAGCAGCTTCCGGGGCCATCATTGTCGGCTTCAATGTCAAGGCCGATGGCGCGGCACAACGCGAGGCACAGCGCGAGGGAGTTGATATTCGCTATTACAATATCATCTACCAACTCACAGATGATATTCAGGCCGCGCTTACCGGCATGCTCGAACCGACCTATCACGAGGTCATCGACGGTCACGCCGAGGTTCTCCAGACCTTCAAAGCCGGCAAGAATATCGTGATCGCAGGCAGTCGCGTCACCGATGGCAAAATTACGCGCTCCTCGCAGGTGCGTGTAATGCGCAAGAATACTAAAGTGTTCGATGGTAAAATCGCCTCGCTGCGGCGTGGTAAAGACGACGTGCGCGAGGTGCTAAGCGGTTACGAATGCGGCATTGTCCTTGATGGCTTCAACGAATTCGAGGTTGGAGATATCCTGGAGGCTTACTCCCAGGAGCGCGTCAAGACCGGCGCATAACCAGCGCTCCATCAGCATACCTGGAAAGAGGAAGAGAAATGCCCAATCCGTACAGGCAGGAGAAACTAGGGGAGCAGATCGCGGTCGAACTCAGTGATCTACTGCGTCTGCGTGTCAAAGACCCTCGCATCGGCTTCGCCAGCATCACCCGCGTTGAGGTCAGCGGCGACTTGCGGCACGCGAAGGTCTATGTCAGCGTCATGGGAACCGCCGAAGAGCGGGCAAGCACCATGCAGGCATTAAAACATGCCAGTGGCTTCCTGCGGCACGAACTGGCGGAACGCCTCACGATCCGCTACATGCCCGAACTGGTCTTCAAGCTGGATACCTCTATTGAGGAAGGTGCGCGCATTCTCGCCCTGATTCAACAAATTGAGGAAGAAGAGCGCAAAAATGCGCACACCTCAGAGGTCGAATAAAGCGTATGGCAGCAACTACTACAGCCCTGGATCAGCAGCTTGATCCATCACTCGTACAGCAAGCGCTGGCTCTGATTGAGCCAGCGCAGCGTATCGCCATTTTAGCGCATCAACATCCTGACGGCGATTGCCTCGGCTCTGCCGTTGGACTCATGCATATTCTGGAGCAGGTCGGCAAAACCTGCGTACCCGCCTGTGCCGACTCCGCACCCGCTGTCTTCTCCATCATCCCCGGTATCGAACGGCTTCAACAGACCCTCGGCAACCCAGGCAGCGAGCCATTTGATCTGGTCATCGCCGTTGATGCCGGAGAATTGAGCCGCTATGGCACGCTCTACGAACGGCATCACCGTTTCTTAGAGCAAGTACCCATTATCAATATCGACCACCACGTCAGCAGTGAAGGCTGTGGACGAGTCAATATTATCGACCCTACGGCGGCAGCAACCGGCGAACTGCTCGTTCTCTTCCAGCAACAGGCTCATTTACCGCTCGACCGCCCGGCTGCGCAGTGCCTGCTCACCGGCATCATCACCGACACTTCTTCTTTTCAGTTCACCAGCACCACGCCGCGCACAATGGAGGTCGGCGCAGTGCTATTACGCGCAGGCGCTGTAGCTGAGCCGATAGTCAAAGCTATCTATCGCTCGCGTCCCTGGCCACAGGTACGCTTGCAAGCGGCAGTCATCAATCAGGCACACATTGCCTGCAATGGACGCCTGATCTGGTCCTATGCAACCAACGAAACACTGCGCGCCGTCGGTGCCAGCGCGGATATGGATGATAATATGTCGGGCATTCTACGCGATGTCGAGGGCGTCCAGATTGCCGCCTTCTTCAAAACCTACGACGACCCCGGCGAAACTCGCCTGAGCCTGCGTACCGCCGAACCTTATCACGCCGCCAATATCTGCATGCGCTATGGCGGAGGTGGCCACGCCCGCGCAGCGGGTGCCACCATCAAGTTACCATTAGAGCAAGCAATAGCTCTGGTTGTAGCCGATTTGCAACACGAGATAGCCCTTCAAGATCAACAATCACAATGATGGACGGTATACTCATTATCAACAAAGCCATCGGCATGACCTCGCATGATGTAGTGGCCCGCGTGCGCACACTGCTCAAGCAGAAGCGCGTCGGACACGCGGGTACGCTTGATCCCGCCGCCAGTGGCGTTCTACCGATCTGCGTCGGTCAGGCCACGCGCATCGCCGAATATCTCAGTGAAAGCGGCAAAGCCTACGAGGCTGAGATTACCTTCGGCGTCGTCACCGACACTTACGATGCCGAGGGCACCGTGCTACGTACTGCTGTTGTCAGTGACCTCTCTCGTGAGAAAATCGCGGCGGCTCTCCCACACTTTCTCGGCGAACAGATGCAATTGCCACCGCGCTATTCCGCCATCAAAATTCAGGGGCAACCGGCCTACAAAAGGGTGCGAGCAGGCGAAGAGATCACACTGGCAGCTCGTCCCGTCACCATCACCCGCTTAGACCTGCTGGACTGGCAATCTCCGCGTCTGAAACTGGCCATCGAATGTAGCAAAGGCACCTACATTCGCTCCCTGGCCCACGACCTGGGCGAGTTCCTGGGTTGCGGTGCCCATCTCTCCGCTCTCACCCGCACCCGCAGCGGCCCCTTTACGCTCGCCGAAAGCCTGACGCTGGAGCAACTGGCCGCTCTGCAAGAACAGGGGCAGATCGCACGTGCGCTTGTCCCGGCAGATCGTGCCCTCGCACACTATCCCGCCCTGATCCTCGACGCTGTGAACTCCGAACGTGTTCTGCATGGTAACCCTTTTCATTCTCCTATGCCACCCACAGAGCTTGCGCGCGTATATGACAATAAAGGAATATTCATCGCTATCGCAAGCTGGGATAGCGAACATGCGCTCTGGCAACCGCGCAAAGTCTTTCACGCACAGATGTAGATACCGGTTCACCACGCTCGTGCAGGGGCATCGAATGTGCAAGGGAAGATGGGTAACGGTGAACCGGTATCTACATCAATGGTGGAAAGCCCCCATAAGGCCATAGACCTGGACAATACATACCTGTTATTGCTAGGGCACAGTAGCTGTGGTACTATAACAAAGAAAAAACAGAAGGAACACGGTTTCAGTACATAGCACAGACTTATACATAACGTACTCATGTGTTATGGAACAACGTTATCAATACACCATGCAATACACGACGACACTGAAAGAGTTAGAACCCGTTGCCATCACGATTGGCAACTTCGACGGCATTCATCTCGGCCATCAGCGCCTGATGCATGAACTCAGCAACCTGGCGCAGAGCCTGCACTGTAAGGCGGCGGTGCTGACGTTCTCCCCGCACACACTGATGGTCGTGCGCCCAAACATACATATTTATTATCTAACCACCCTGGATGAGAAACTGGCTCTCATCAAGCAGTATGGCGGCATCAACGACTACATCGTCGTCAACTTTACACCAGAGGTCGCCGCGATGAGCGCGACTGAGTTCCTGGACACACTGCGCCAGCACTTCACGCTCAAAGGATTGCTGGTGGGAGAAAACTTCAGCCTCGGTCATCATCGCAAGGGCGATGTACCTTTCCTGGAAAACTACGGACGTGAGCATAATATCGTGGTGCGCGCCATCCCACTGACAGAACATGGCGAAATACGCATCAGTAGCACGCGCGTCCGTTCATTAGTAAGTGAGGGGAATGTGGAAGAAGCGGCCCGATTGCTTGGGCATCCTCTCACCTTTCGCGGCACCGTGGTTCATGGCGATGAGCGTGGACGCCTGCTGGGCTTCCCGACGGCCAACCTGCGTCCCGACCCCCATCGCCTCTTGCCTGCAAATGGCGTGTATGCCGTGCGTGTATATCTTACTGAAGGCACAATGAGAGAAAGTGGGGAGAAGAGTGACACAAGCTCTACACCTATCGTCTATAATGGTGTAGTCAATGTCGGTGTACGCCCTACCTTCCAGGGAACTGAGCGTCTGGTCGAGGTACATCTGCTAGACACAACGCTCGATCTCTATGGGAAAGAACTCGTCGTTGATTTTATCGCCCATTTGCGTAGTGAGCAACGCTTCCCCAACATCGAAGCGTTGAAAACACAGATTGCCACCGATGTGCAGCAGGCCCGTCAGTTGTTGGCAAAGAGTAGCATAGCAGGAGCGTGAGCCATTGAAAGCTCGCCCGAATCCCGTTTCAAAAATCGAATCAATCATGCAGTTCCTCTTCGAGGACATCTGGGAGCGGCTCTTCCCATCACCACTCGAATCGGTCGAGCTGGGCAATAAGCTTGTGCGCTATATGGAGAGCCAGCGGCTCGTATTGAGCGATGGGCGCTATGCAGTACCACACATCTATGACATCTACCTGAGTCCGAAGGATCATCAACGCATCGCACCCAACCAGAGTATCCTTCTGCCCGATTGGCAGAATCAATTAATTGATTACGCAAAACGCCATCATTATCTCCTGCGAGATATGCCCGTTTTGCGTCTCCACCCGGACAGCACTTTACGTGTCGGACAACCGCGTTTTGAGGTCGGTAACGCGGGCGAGATCGGCGATACCCAGCAGCTTGATCCAGCACAGGTGGCCGCGCTTATCGCACAGGCCCCACTGATTCAGCCCGGCCCGCCATTAGCTACCGGTACTCCCGCACCGGTAGCACCGCCGTATCATACCAATCCTCATCCCCAGGTTGCGCCTATGCCTGCGGCGCGCCTGCTTATTAGCCTGCCACAGGGGGGACAACAGAGCTACCCGATCAGCAAACCAGAGGTACGCATCGGTCGCCAACTGGATAATGACATCATTGTTGAGGACAAGCGCGTCTCACGCTATCATGCCCAGATCAAATTCCAACCCAATGGCGAATTTGAACTCTATGATCTCGGCAGCACCAACGGCATCACTATCAATAATATCCCTAACAGACGACAACATACATTACGCAATGGTGATCATTTCAAAATAGGTAGTTACGACTTCCAATTTCAACGACAATAAATAGCTGAGAGAAGGTGAGAAAGCTGCTCTATGCCACTGCAAATAGATGTGTTCTTATTAATCCTGCGGCTCTTATTCATTGTGTTACTTTACCTCTTTCTCATGCAGGTAGTCATCGCCATCACCCGCGATCTGCGCCGTAGCAAGGATAGCACACCTGTGCCCACAACGCTGGGCCACCTCGTCGTGATCCATAGTGGCCCCAGCGCCATTCCACCCGGTACCAGCTACCCGTTGATGCCGCGCACTACTATTGGACGTGGCCCCACCAACACGATTCAGATTAAAGATCAGACGGTTTCGGCTGAACACACACACCTGTGGTACCAGAACGGCACCTGGTATGTCCAGGATGCCGGTAGCGCCAATGGCACGTTTGTCAATGAGCAACCCGCCCGCGAGCCGCTGCCTGCAAAAGTGGGCGATGTGATTCGTGTCGGCTATATACGCTTTCAGATCAAACCATAAGCAGGTTTTTTGGATAGAGACAAGGGGTTAAACTATGGCAAGTACGGCAAGTCGCACCGGTCAGGGCAGTCAGCCCGCGCTCGTCGGACAGAAAACCAGTCATTATCGCTGGAAAGAACTGGGTCTGCTGATTATTCCTTTCATGATCTTGTTGCTGGAAATGTTCCAACTCATCCTGGTCACGAACGCCGACCCACAATCCACCTTGACGGCAAAAAATCTGCCGACCATTCAGAGCCTCATTCCCGCCCTCGGTCTGATTGCCGCGCTACTCGGCACCAATATCTTTCTCAGCGTCTTCTACCGCAAAGCCGATCAGATGCTGCTGCCACTCGTCGGCCTGCTTAGTGGCCTCAGTGTCCTCATGTCAACCCGCCTGGGGCCTGACCTCAACCCACCAGACCCTGCATTAGGATCACGCCAGTTACTCTGGGTGCTACTCGGCCTTGTGATCTGTATGATAACTATTGTCGCCTTGCGCAACATGGCATGGCTGGAGCGCTATAAATACAGCATCGCGCTCCTCGGTGTCGTGCTGGTCGGCATCACGCTCGTTCATAGCTTGCATGCTAACCTGAATAGTCCGACGCATGATCAGTTGAACATCGGCCCACTCAACTTTCAACCCTCGGAACTACTGAAAATCTGCATTGTAATCTTCTTTGCCGCCTACCTGAGCGAGAATCTGAACATGGTTGCCAGAGGCAACCTGCAACTGGGCAACCTGCGCCTGCCACCGCTCCGCCAGCTCATCCCATTACTGCTCATGTTGATGCTGGCCCTGATCATCTTCCTGGGTGTTCGTGAACTCGGTCTGGCGCTACTCATCTATGGCATCTACGTTTGCATGCTTTATCTCGGCAGTGGCAGGATCACCTACGTGCTGGGTAGCCTGATCCTGTTTATCGCCTTTGGCTTCATTGGCTACTTGCTCTTCGGCTACGTGCGCGCGCGTTTCGCCGTCGTGACGACTAATGTTGTCAACTGGAACGCGCAGAGTCAGGCACTCTACGACGCCCCCGGCGGCTCGTACCAGGTGGTACAGGGTCTGATCGCTCTTGCCAGCGGCGGTATCCTGGGAGCAGGCTTCGGCCTGGGTCATCCAGCAGGCCAATTTTTCGTACCGGTGGTACAATCCGATATGATCTTTACCGCTCTGGGTGAAGAATTCGGCCTGGTCGGCCTCTTCGCCATTATCGGCATCTACCTGTTCATCATCTATCGCGGCTATCGCATTGCAATGGACGCCACCACACACTTCAATCAATTATTAGCCGCCGGTCTGACCTCCATTTTCGCTCTGCAAACCCTGATTATCGCCGCCGGTAACATGAATTTCCTGCCCTTGACCGGTATCCCACTGCCCTTCTTGAGCTATGGGGGTAGCTCGATGATTGGCAACTATATTATCATCGGCATCCTGCTGCGCATCTCCTACAACACCGCTAGAGAACGCGAAGGACTGGTGTAAAGCGAATCTGCGCTACCATAACCCGGCATGCACCTGGTACCAGACGATATAGCCACCCGCTACCATCAAGAGCAGCGCCGCCACTGGCTGTACCCAGCGCAGGAGTGGCAGAATGGTCGAGCGAAGAACATCTCCCAACATGGTAGCGGCTAAGGCCACGATGAACAAAACCAGGGCCATCCCTACCGCGTAGCTCGCCAGAACCAGTATCCCATCAGTTACTCCGCCACTGGTAATCGTTGTCCCGACTACCAGCAGGAAAACGGGGAGCGTACAGCCTAGCGAAGAGAGTCCATAGCCCAGCCCGAAGAGCCAGGCGGCACGCAACATATGGGGCGAAGTTTGTGCTTGTCCATCATTCGTTGAGGCATGCCATTTTGCTGCTAACGCCCCAAGCCCTGGCACCTCCAATGCCCGACCAGTAAACAGCATCCAGCCTCCCAGTAGTACCAATCCCGCGCCCACCAGTATGGCCAGCCAGGGAAACACATAGACGAGCAAGCGCCCTCCGAGCGCCAGGACACCTCCTGCTGCCAGGAAAATTAGCAGGAAGCCTGCCGTCAGTGGAAGACCCAGGAGTCCGCCGCTCAGCAAGTGCTGCCAGCCAGATACTGGCTTCTCAGAAGAAGCCGACACGTGTTGTTTGACCGTGTAGGAGACAAAGGCAGGCAGGAGTGCGAAGCCACATGGGTTGAGCGTAGATAGCACACCCGCCCCAAATGCCAGGGAAAGAGACACTCCCGTGGCTCCGACCACGCTTGAAGTCACATAGTCGGTCAACAGGCTCAGGACAATACAACTCACGTCGGCTTCCTCACGATCTGTAGCAAAACTGCCATAACCTTTACGCCGCACTCTTGAGTAGAGCAACCAGTTGCGCTGGTGGGAAAGGACTACTATTGCTGGCAATAATCTGCCCTTGCGCATTAATAACCACCATGGTCTCCAGAGTCTGGACTTGATAAGCGGTTGCAATGGCGTCATTGGTATCGATCCCCCACTGCAAGGTCGTCGCTGCCGGTTCTCCAACGGACCTCACAAAGTTCTGCAAATCAGCGGGACGATCACCGGGGTTGACATCAATAGCGAGGGCAATAGCTCCCTGCTCATGAGCCGTCTGCATCACCTGGGCCAATTGTTGACTTCCTTGCGCGCAGGCCGCACACGTCGTCGCCATAAAATAGAGGACAACGGGATGCCCATGTGCCTGAGCCAGATGGAACGTTTTTCCATTTAGCAAAGACAAGCTAAAATCCGGGGCCGAAGATGCCTGGACGCCTGATGACTGCGCCGCACCGCTCGTTTGTGGGCTGGTACTGCTGGTGGAAGTAGCACTTGAGCCGATACCCAGACAGCACACAGCCAGCACCAGTACAGCAATAATACCAACCAGCAATGGGATACCCCAATTCAGCGCAACAGATCCTGCGGAGGAGCGTCTTTTGTGAGGAACGGTTTTTTGTTGCCACGCTCGCTCCTGGTTTCTTTCTCTCTGCAACGAGGGATTACGCAGAGATCGTGATGGACGAGCCATACTGATAGTCCTTTCTTTCTGACTGAAACTCTTCATTCCTCCGGCTAGCTAGCGCAGCAACTCAGCCGGTTAATATCCTTTGTAAAGGAGATAGCGACAAGCTTGAGTGCCTCTGCCATTGTCGGGTATACATGGATCAGATCGATAAAGTCATCCGTCGTCGCTCCAAAGCGCAAAGCCATCGCCGCCTCGTGGATCACTTCTCCCGCGTTGGTGCCCAACATCGACACTCCCACCACTCGGCGCGTCGTATTGTCCAGCACCATTTTGATTACGCCCCGTGTATCACGGGTAGCTCCTGCTCGCGGTACCGCACTTAAGGGTATCGTGTTACAATTGCAAGCAATTCCGGCAGCCACTGCTTCTTCATCGGTCAGGCCCACTACCGCCACCTGGGGATCGGTAAAGATCACACGCGGGATAACCGTATGATCGACTTCACGTAACGGCTCGCCGGAGAAAGCGTTATGCGCGACTATTTTGCCATCGTGCGCTCCCACAGGCGTCGCCATCTGGCTCTCCGTTTCCCGCCCGATCACATCACCTGCTGCCCAGATATGGGGCACACTCGTCCGCAAGGTGCGATCTACGCGCACCGCTCCTGTCCGGTCAAGTGCTACTCCTGCTTCAACAAGACCCAGCCCTTCTGTGTTTGGCACACGTCCGGTAGCCACCAGGAGTTTTTCGGCACTAAATCTCTGCTCACTACCATGCCGATAGAGCGAGAGCGTTACTCCCTCTCCATCGCATTCCACCCCACGCACTTGCGCCCCGGTCACAATGCGTATCCCTTCTTCCTGTAAGAGTTCTGTCAGCGTCTCGGCAATTTCCGGCTCGTAACCGGAAAGAATGCGCTGGCCCCGCGTAATGAGCGTGACACGTGTGCCAAAGCGGGCAAACATCTGGCCTAGCTCCAACGCAATGTATCCCCCGCCCAAGATGAGCAACGAGCGTGGCTGCTCACGCAACTCCGTCTCCCACGGATCATCAGGACTACTGAGCAGATCACTGGTCAGATAGGGAACCGTCTCCAGACCCGGCACAACAGGCAAGGCGGGGTGTGATCCCGTTGCGATCAGGATGTGTTCGCCGAACAGATGATGCACTCCATCAGCGCTCTCTACTTCAACTTCGTGAGCAGACAGCAAGCGCGCCTGACCGGGCAAGATGCGAATCTGCTCAGGATGATCGAGCAGGCTCTCATATTTGTGGGCGCGATAGTCCTGGATAATCTCATCTTTCTGAGCGATGAGTTCAGCCCAATGCACCGGCATCTGCACTGGCGACAGGCCCGGATAGCGTGGGTGTGCAGCCTCATAGACCAGCCTGGCGGCCTCAATCAGATTCTTAGAGGGCAGGCAGCCCCGATTAGCACAGGTTCCTCCGACCGTGCGATATTCGGTCATAATGACGGTTTTGCCGAGTTCAGCGGCATGGAGTGCTGCCGCAAAGGCGGTCGAGCCACTGCCTAAGATCACAAGATCAACATGATCCTGATTTGACATTAGTATTATCTCCTTCCAACAGGTCGGTCATCCTGCAATGCTGATGGTATTTGCGCCTTCTGTATAACATGCACCGGCTCACAGGTAGAACAGGCAGGCTCTTTCTCAGCCTGTGGACGGTCCGGGCTAAGCAAGAACCGCATACCCAGGATGAGGGCCACTGCAAAGTAGAGCGCGGCTCCGCCATACACCAGAGCGACATTGTGTGCAAGAAAACTGCCTACAGCAGTCCCTGCAAAGAGGGCCAGTAATAGAGGCAACGTAATAACGAGATGACAGGGGCAAGCGAGTATACCCGTGACGGTCAAGAGTATGCCACCTATTTTTCGGCGCATGAGATACCTTCCTTTCATGTCCCTGGGCAGATTGAACGAACAGGGAGAAGTTGTTATCTATGTAACGTTTGCTCAACACGTTGACGGTGCCTCTGGTGAAGATGTATAATCATCAATCCTCCTCCCTCTCTCCTTGGAGACAAAACTTGTCAGACCAGCATGCCCCCGGCTCTAACGAATCACTCCACAAGAAGCAATCCCCGCCGCATGATCTCGCATGACGGCTCCGCCCAGGCTCAAAATCTCACGCACACGGGGATCAGCAATACGATAGTAGACATACTTCCCCTGCCGGTAGGGCTGTACCAGACCACACCAGCGTAAGCATCCCAGATGCGTCGAGACGCGCCCTTGCGGCGCACCAATGGCCGCGACCAGTTCACTGACCGTACATCCAGTGTCGGGAGCCTCAAGGAGCAGATGTAACAAGCGCACCCGTGTTGGGTCACTTAGCACGCGGAAAAAACGGGCATAAAGATCGGCATCGCTGACTACCAATGGCGATGGGCTTCCCTCCCGCACACGAGAGGTATCCGGCTGCTGTAGGAGAGAGTCTGCAAAATGATCAGAGGCTGAGCGCGTTTCCATCGGGTTGTTTCTTACCTTTCATAAAATCATATACGTATATCCTGATATGAAGATCATAGCAGAGAGAATATTGTCTGTCAAGAGCAACCATATCGGGTTTTCGTCGGATTTTTGCATCGCGCGTGGCAAGCAAAGCAACCACCAGGATCGCCCCTATATGATACAATGTCGCTCCACCCGTTTTTCGTAGAGGGGCCTCTTTACGGTCGCTCTGCTATTTTCCCTATACACTATGGTGGTGGATTACCATTCCTTGTGAACATTCCTCGTACATGTTATACTCCATCATGGAGCAATTTTATGTCCATCGAGCAAAGGAAAGTTGCGCAGTTATGGGACAGTATCGGCAGTGGTTACAATTCAGGGAGATCGACCATCAGTTGCACAATCAACTGCATCAACTGGAAACGCAGCTCGTGCAGTTACAGGCACAGGTTGATACTAACCGTTCTCAGGAAGAGATGCTGGCCGGAAATACGATCATGCAAGCTCTGGCGGCTTTTGCACAAAGAGAACAGAACGGGCATACCACCGATGAAGAACCGCCTTTTGCGGAACATCAATCGACCCGCAGCTTCTCTCCAGCTCTACAGGCCAGAGGCAGCTTTTCTGCCATCGAGACACCTGAGAAGCAGGAGCTGCTGCGCCAACAGCAAGACCCCAGGATGCCAGATGCTATTCCAGGAACACCACATACTGAGCTAGCTCTGCTGCCGGATGACATCAACACCTTCATTGAAGAGCATACTCAGACAGGTCAGCAGCGCCCCCCTGCGTGGTGGCTCCAGACGCTGCAACAACAAACTCCCCCGCCATCGCCGCCTCCAGCAACCGGTGAGCAGAGCCGCATACGTCCTAATCGCCTGGTTCAGCGCTGGGTTGCGCGTTGGGGTAAGCAACTACACCAGATGCAAGAGGCTACAAAAGATCATGAGTGAGCAAGATCGCCTGGAAAACGAGTATCTCTCAGCATCCGAATCGCTCCACCAGCTTCTGACACACCTCTTTGCGCAACTCACGCCGGAAGAGGTAGAAGAGTTCTATCAGGGCTATCGTAGCTGGCGTCTACAGCAACAGATTGTATCACTCCGGGCACAAATAGAATTGGTGCGACGACAGATCGCGGTGAACGAACAGCGGATACAACGCACTGCTCCTTCGGCCATTGCCCAGGCCGCCATCGCGCGCTTACAATCGCAGGGTGTCACCAGCGTTGACCTGTTTGACCGCATGCTGGAGCGAGGCGAGGAATGGCTTGACCACACTATGCAACTGCTCGACCATTGCGAGCGTCTGGGCATCATCTATGGCGACTACACCCAATGGTGCGAGCATGCCCTGGAAGGTGCCTACGACTGGCTCGCTTCTATGACCGACACCGATCATTCCGCACCTGCGCAGGCGGCAGAATTATCTTCTGTAGAACCGGCCCAGAGCGGCATCACTGAAGAACTGCTGCTACGCAAACTCATGAGCGAGGCAGAAGAAGAAGAAGAATTTGACAGCGACAGAGCAGTACAGCAAGCATCCATACTCCCTATTATTCCGAACACTCCCGTGCTGGATGAGGTCAACACCACGCCGGAGACTAACAACATAGCCAGTACAGCGGCGGAACAAGCTCAATCGGTTGAACCAATAGTCCAGCCGCTTGAAATGCTGAATGCTGAAGAAGATGCCGACCTCGCGGCTACTGAGACACCGGTTTTAGAACAGGATGAGGACGAACAGAAGTACGAAGATAACGACGATGATGAAGGCCCCACTACCGCTCCAGACCGCGAACATGAACATGAGAAGGTCGCTGTGCAGCATAATGAAAAACCGATTGCAAAGGGAGATCAGGAAGAGGCCACCCATACGCCAGAGGTACCAGTATCGCCCATACATGGAGATGTGGTGAAACAGCAAACCGCCGCACGTCCTCATCCGACCGTGTCTACACGCCCACATCGGCGGCTCAAAGAACAGGTCGCCCGTCACACGCTGCGCGAGGCAATGGCCCCCCTCTCTATCCCAGTTCCCAACTACAAGACGCGCTGGTCTCTATATACGTAGCTACCATCCACCACTAACAAGGAGCCATGCCATCATGAAAATTCACCTCGACACGGACATTGGCAGCAATATAGACGATCTGTGCGCACTGGCTCTGCTTTTGAAGCATCCTGATGTTGAAATCACAGGTGTGACCACAGTATCAGATGAGCAGGGGAGACGAGCAGGCTATGTCCAATACGTTCTGAGCCTGGTGAGGCGCAACGATATTCCGTGTGCTGCTGGGGCCGACGTCTCCGGTGGTTACTACCGATATAAGATGGCATACCCACCCGAAGAAGAAAACTGGCCCGAACCGATCCCGCCGCTCCCTGGGCCGGTTGATAAAGCAATCGCCCTGCTCAAGCAGAGCATTGAGCAGGGTGCAACCGTCGTCGGCATTGGCCCTTACACCAACTTGATGCTGCTAGAAAAACAATATCCCGGCATCCTCAAACGTACAGACCTGTTTCTTATGGGTGGACATATTTTTAACGCCCCGGCAGGCTATCCGCAATGGGCCACAACCAGGGACTACAATATTCAGGTAGATGTCAACTCAGCCCTGTATGTGCTAGAACACGCCAATGCAACGCTGGTACCCATCACCATTACCTGCCAGACTGCCTTGCGACGGGCATACTTGCCCGCGCTGTCCCAGGCCGGTCGCTTAGGCTCACTCATTGCGCGTCAGGCCGAAGCCTACGCGAAATATCAGCAGTATGAACAACGCTACGGAGCAAGCTGCCCAGGACTGCCACAGGATATCCTCAACTTTCAGCACGATCCTCTCACCTGCGCCATCGCCGTCGGCTGGCGCAAGGGCGTCGAAATCCAGACAATTCCCCTTCGTCTTGAAGTAAAAGATACCTGGCTATATGAAATTCCTGATAAGGATGGGATATCCACGCGCGTTGTCACCAAAATTGATGGCAACTCCTTTAACGAGTTCTGGTATCACCTGATCTGTCAAGGTTAAGAGCATCAGCTTTCATAGACCATCTGCTCGAATGCAAAGAAGAGGGATAACGCCTTCTCATCGCCAAAGGGAAAGATCTGCGTAGCATAAGCACCGCCGAGGCCACGCCTCTGATCGATCCAGTAGAAGCTATTGGCAAGACCGGCCCAGGCCAGGCTCCCTGCTGAGCGACCGGTCGGGGCCTGCTCATTGTTAATCATGAAGGTCAGTCCCCAGCCCTTTGGCATGCCGGGGAAGAACTCCGCATCATGTGATACTGTAGGCATCACAGTACGTAGCATAGTAACCTGGACATTGCCTGGCAGAGCGTTACGCGACATCAGTTCAACGGTCTCAGGCTTCAATACCTGTCCACCCTCAGCGCGTCCCTGGTTGAGCATCATACGAACAAACTTCAGATAATCGCCCACTATACCATACAGGCCGCCACCACCCATCTCGAACTCTGGCTCTTGCGGCACCTCAAAGTCGATAGGAACCAGCGAGCCATCATCAACACGCTGGTGAACCTTCGCCAGCCGTTGCCGCATAGCCGGTGTAATGTGGAAGGCAGTGTCGTTCATACCCAGCGGTCCCAGCACATATTCCGCAAGATAGGCCCCTAGCCGCTTGCCGCTGACTGCCTCTACCATCTTGCCAACCCAATCAATATTGATGCCATATTCCCAGCGCTCCCCTGGATCAAAGAGCAGTGGCAACTGCAACGTTGTGTTCTGACAACTGATGATAGGAGGCAGGCCCTTGACCTGTTGATAGCGTACAACGTCCGCGCTCCAGAACTCGTAGCCGAAACCGGCTGTATGCGTGAGCAGGTCGAGTAAGGTGATGGCCCGTTTAGGTGGACGAGTACGTGGCTGGCCATCAGCATCGAATCCTTCGAGTACACCAACCTCACCCAGTTCAGGAATGATCGTATTCACCGGCATGTCTAGCGCCAGTTTGCCCTGCTCGACCAGTTGCATGGCCGCCGTACCGGTAATCGCCTTCGTCATCGAAGCAATCCACACGACAGTATCAGGAGTCATGGCATCTGATCCACCCAGGACGCGCATACCGAAACCGCCCTCGTAGATCGTCCCATTGCGATCAGTAGCCGCCGCTACCACCCCAGGGACATCTCCCGACTCTGTGGCTTTTTGTAAAAGAGCATCGACCTTAGACTGAAGCGGCATAAAAATAACCCTCCTCGGTTTTCAGGGAGCTAATCCGCGCTCCCTATGAGCTTGCATCGACACACATCTCGTCAAAACATAGCACTAGTGTACGCAACTTCCGAGCAGGCTGTCAAACTGACGATACGATACGGGTGCGCGTCATTTTTTGCATGGGGGTAGACCGCGCTGGGGCGGACAACCGCCAGGGTCGCCCTTCTTGCCACATTTGACATTCACCCCCATGATACGAACTTTCGATACCAGAGAAAGATACGCTCGCCATGCTTTCGGCAAATTGACGAGGGCATAAAATAGGAATATACTTGGGACAGGTTTGGAGGAGGAACAAACGTGCTATTCGAAGAATTCGAGAAGGATCAGTCTGTCCATAGCCCGATACGGACACAATACTTACACATCAAGCAGCAGCATCCAGACGCTATTCTCTTCTTCCGCATGGGTGACTTCTATGAAATGTTTGACGACGACGCCGAGATCGTCGCCCGCGAACTGGAAATCGCCCTGACGCGGCGCGACTTTGGACGCGGCGAGAAGTCTCCTATGGCCGGTGTGCCCCATCACGCCGCCGATGGCTACATCGCGCGCCTGGTTAGCAAGGGCTATCGCGTCGCGGTTTGTGAGCAGATGAGCGATCCAGCGCTCGCCAAAGGACTGGTCGAGCGCGACGTGGTACGCATCGTCACCCCAGGCACCATCATCGATCCGGCCATGCTGGCGGCCAAACGCAATAACTTCCTGGCCAGCGTCGTCGCGGGCCGCAACGCGGTGGGCGTTGCCTACATCGACATTACAACCGGCGAGTTTGCCGTGACACAATTCAACACAGAAGAACCGGAACTGGCCATTCAGCAGGAGATCGCGCGCGTTGGCCCCGCCGAGGTGCTGGTTGAGGCCCGTTTCCACCGTCCCGGCAGTCGCAAACGGCGCTGGCTGGCCGAGGTGATGAGCGAAAAGCAGCTGACGAAGATCGGCAGCAACGGCAATGCCAACGCTGACATCCCCGACCTGGATGTCGAGGAGGAAGAGGATGACACGGCTCCCCTGGCAAAACTGCTTACCGGTCTTGCCGGACATGTCACACCCTATGACGCACGCTACTTCTCCGAGGAGGATGCGCGCCACCGCCTGCTCAGCCAGTTCGAGGTAGCCTCGCTGGAAGCCTTTGGCTGTGCGCACCTGCCACTGGCCATTCGCGCTGCCGGTGCCGTGCTAGCATATGTGCAGGAGACGCAGAAGGGACTTTTACAACATCTTACCTCGCTCGAAACCTACTCGACCAATCAGTACATGACGCTTGATCCGCACACACGGCGCAACCTGGAACTCTTCGAGAGTGGACGGCAAGGCTCGGTCAAAGGCTCATTGCTGTGGGTGCTGGATCGCACACGCACGCCTATGGGCGGTCGCTTGCTGCGGCGCTGGATTGGACAGCCCCTGCTCGATCTGCAACAATTGCTCGTGCGGCAGGAGACAATCAGCGAACTGCTTCCCGACACTCTACTGCAAGCCCAGTTGGCCGAGGCCTTGAAAAAGGTCGGTGATATCGAGCGACTCATCAACCGCGTGCGCCAGCGCATCGCCACACCGCGCGACCTGGTCGCACTAGCCGCCGGTCTGCGTGCCGCCGCCGACATCCGCACCACGCTCTCCGCTGAGCAGGAGAAGCCGACGCTGGCCCGCCTACTGCAACGCTTAGCCGATAACGACGACATCATCACGCTCATCGAGCGCGCCATTGTGGAAGAGCCGCCACTGAGCATCACTGAGGGAGGCATCATCCGCCCCGGCTTCAGTCCCGAACTGGATCAGGTACGCAAAGCCTCACAAAACGGCAAACAATGGCTCGCCGAACTGGAACAGCGCGAACGCAAACGCACCGGCATCAACACACTCAAAGTGGGCTATAACCGCGCCACTGGCTACTTCATCGAGGTTTCTACCGCCAACACCAATCGCGTGCCCAAAGAGTACATCAGACGGCAGACCTTAACGAATAGCGAACGCTATATCACACCCGATCTCAAGGAGTACGAGACACTGATTCTCAATGCACAAGATCGCATTAATAAGATGGAGAATGAGTTTTTCGTACAACTGCGCCTGGACATCGCCACGCATGCCTACGAACGCATTCTCGACACGGCCCATGCTCTGGCCGAAATCGATGTCTATCTCAGCCTGGCCGAAGTAGCAGCACGCAATAACTATTGTAGACCGCAACTTAACGAGGGTGACATCATCCATATCGTGGCCGGTCGGCATCCGGTGGTCGAGCAGGCCCAGGCCGAGACTCCCTTTATCGCCAACGACACCGATCTTTCGCACGAGGCACAGATCATCATCATCACCGGTCCCAATATGGCGGGCAAATCCACCTATCTGCGCCAGGTCGCACTCATCACGCTGATGGCACAGATCGGCAGCTATGTGCCGGCTGAAAGCGCCACTATCGGTCTGGTTGATCGCATCTTCACGCGCATCGGTGCACAAGACGACCTGGCAACCGGCCAGAGTACCTTTATGGTCGAAATGGTCGAGACGGCAAATATCTTGCATCATGCCACGCCGCGCAGTCTGGTGATCCTCGACGAGATCGGGCGCGGCACCAGCACCTATGATGGGCTGGCTATCGCGCGTGCCATCGTCGAGTACATCCACAACAACAAGCGTTGTGGAGCGCGTACCCTTTTCGCAACGCATTATCATGAACTGGTTGAGGTAGCGCAGTTGCTACCACGCATTCGCTGTATGAATGTAGCCGTAACAGAGGAGGCTGGTAAAATCATCTTCCTGCGCAAGATTGTGCCGGGAGGAGCAGACAAAAGCTATGGCGTCCATGTCGCCCAACTCGCGGGTATTCCCCGCCCCGTCATTCATCGCGCCCAGGAGATTCTGGAGGAATTGGAACGCAAGGGTGATGCCCGCGCGCGCCGCAAAGCCATGCGCGACATGGTGATGCCCGCCGCCTTTCAGATGACGCTCTTCGCCTCAGAGCCACACCCGCTATTGGAGGAGATCAAACACCTGGCCATTGATGAACTCACCCCCATCGAAGCCATCAGCAAACTTTACGAACTCCAACAGCGCGCACGCCGCGATGGGTAAGCATCAGAGTATTCCCACTCTCACAAAATGCACGGTTTGGCAAACGACAAGCCGACACTCTGATACTTCATGGGACATCGCTATTATAATGTTTAACCTATGGATGAGATGGCAAACTGCTACTACCACTAATACATCAGACATGCTACATTTCTCTACAAGACATAGTGTCACCCGCTATCACGAGGAGAATATGTATCGTCCTGGGGTAAGCGTCAACCCCTACCCATGCGGTTTGTTTTGGTGATACAATGAAATCGTTAGTGTAAGAATTACAACAAATTAGTAACAGGAGGGATAATGGCAACAGAACAGCAGATGGCAGTTGAGGCAAAGACACTGGAGGATTTGTGTATCAATACAATCCGTACCCTCTCAATGGATGCGGTACAGAAAGCTAATTCCGGTCATCCCGGCACGGCAATGGCTCTGGCACCGCTCGCTTATCTTCTGTGGACACGCTACATGCGTTACAACCCGCGCAACCCGCGCTGGCTGAACCGCGACCGCTTTGTCCTCTCCGCCGGTCACGCCTGTATACTTCAATACAGTATGCTCCATCTGACCGGCTACGACCTCTCGCTCGACGACTTAAAAAATTTCCGTCAGTGGGGTAGCCGCACACCCGGTCATCCCGAATATGGCCATACTCCCGGTATTGAAACAACTACCGGCCCTCTTGGCCAGGGATTCGCAAACGGCGTTGGTATGGCTATCGCGCAACGTTTCCAGGCCAGTCGCTACAATCGCCCCGGTCATGACATCATCGATCACTATATTTACGCTATCGTCAGTGACGGCGACGTGATGGAAGGCGTTGCCTCGGAAGCTGCCTCTATCGCCGGTTTCCTGAAGCTGGGCAAGCTGATCTACTTCTACGACGATAACCATATCACCATCGAAGGCAACACCAGCCTGGCCTTCACTGAAGATGTCGGCAAGCGTTTTGAAGCCTACGGCTGGCATGTGCAGCACGTTGCAGATGTCAACGATCTGAACGCGCTCGGCAGCGCCATCGAGGCGGCGCAGGCAGTGAACGATCAACCCTCGCTCATCATTGTGCGCAGCCACATCGGCTATGGCAGCCCGCACAAGCAGGACAGCAGAGAAGCTCATGGCGAGCCGCTCGGCGCAGAAGAGGTCAAACTGACCAAGCAGAATCTCGGTTGGCCCACTGAAGAGCCTTTCTACGAGCCGGAAGAGGCGGTGGCCTACTTCCGCCAGGCTATCGAACGCGGAGCAAGGCAGGAGCAGGAATGGCAGCAACGCTACAACGCCTATGCCGCCGCTTATCCAGAACTGGCAGCGCAGTGGCAGGATGAATTGAAAGGCAAATTACCGTCGGGGTGGGATAGCGACATTCCAACCTTCGCTGCCGGAACCTCATTGGCGACCCGCGCCGCTTCCGGTCAGGTCTTGAACGCCATCGCCTCCAAATTGCCCAACCTGATCGGTGGCTCGGCTGATCTCGCGCCATCAACCAGCACTTATATGAAAGGTCTGGGCGATTTCGGACCGGAGTCCAACGGACGCAATATGCACTTTGGTATCCGCGAACATGGCATGGGCAGCATCCTGAACGGCATGGCCCTCTATGGCGGCGTGATTCCTTTCGGTGCCACGTTCCTGATCTTCTCCGACTACATGCGTCCGCCCATCCGCCTCGCCGCGCTCATGGGCATCAAAACATTATATGTTTACACGCATGATAGTATTGGCCTGGGTGAAGATGGTCCAACGCATCAGCCGGTTGAACAACTGGCCGCCTTGCGCGCCATCCCCGGCCTGACCGTGATCCGCCCAGGGGACGCCAATGAAACCGCCGAGGCGTGGCGCGTCGCTATTCAGCGCAAAGGGCCGGTGGCCCTGGCGCTTACCCGCCAGGCCCTGCCCACCCTCGACCGCACGCAGATGGCCAGCGCAAGCAATCTGGCAAAGGGAGCCTACGTGCTATCAGATAGCGCGCAGAAACCACAACTCATCCTGATCGCCACTGGTTCCGAACTCTCGCTGGCCGTTGACGCCGCAAATAAGCTGCGTCAGGAAGGCATTGCCGTTCGTGTAGTAAGTATGCCAAGTTGGGAATTGTTTGAAGAGCAAGGCGCAGAATACAAAGAATCAGTACTCCCTGCCGATGTTCGTGCGCGCCTTGCTATCGAGGCAGCCTCACCGATGGGCTGGGAACGGTATATCGGCCCCAACGGCGATACCGTCACGCTGAACCACTTTGGTGCCTCAGCCCCAGGCAAAATCGTCTTCCAGCAGTTCGGTTTCACCGTTGATAACATTGTCGAAAAGGCAAAACGCTTGATTTGATCCCACAAGTACACATAGGGGACAAGGAGAGAGAATATATGAATCCATTACTACAACTAGCTGAGTTTGGACAAAGTGTCTGGTACGACACTATTGATCGGGCACAACTTCAATCGGGCCTGTTCCAGCGTCTGCTGGCGGAAGATGGCGTCGTCGGCGTCACCGCCAATCCCACCATCTTCGACAAATCTATCAGTTCCGGTCACGCTTATGATGAACAGATGATGCAACTCATTGAGGCGGGCAAAGATACCAACGACATCTACGAGGCGCTGGTCATTCAGGATATTCGCACCGTCGCCGATTTGCTACGCCCAATTTACAACCGTACCGAGCGCCACGATGGCTATGTCAGCCTGGAGGTTTCACCAGACCTGGCTCACGATACCGAGGGTACTATTGCTGAGGTGCGCCGCTTCTGGCAGATGGTTGATCGCCCCAACCTGATGATTAAGATTCCGGCCACAGAGGAGGGCCTACCAGCTATCACTCAGGCCATTAGCGAGGGCATCAACGTCAACGTAACCTTGATCTTCTCGCTCGATAGCTATCGCGCCGTTACTGACGCCTATCTGAGCGGGCTTGAGATCCGCAATGGTGAGGGGAAGGATATCGACCACATCGCCTCCGTTGCCAGCTTCTTCGTGAGCCGTGTCGATACGCTGGTCGATAAACTACTGGATGACAAGATTAAGGCCAGCAGTGACCCTGCCGAGCAAGCGCATCTCAAGTCATTGCAGGGCAAAGCTGCTATCGCCAACGCCCGCCTGGCCTATCAGGAATTCAAGCGCATTTTCAACTCACCGCGCTTTGAGTCCCTCAAGCACGCCGGGGCACATCTCCAGCGCCCACTGTGGGCCAGCACCAGTACCAAGAACCCGGCCTACCGCGATGTCCTCTATGCCGAGCAACTGATCGGCCCCAATACCGTCGATACCATGCCGCTGGAAACCATCGAGAACTTCCGTGATCATGGGAGCGTCGCCCTCACAGTAGAGAACGACATCGAAGAGGCCCATCAGGTGCTTGATGAACTGGAGAAAATCGGTATCAGCTACGCCCAGGTCACGCAACAATTGCTGGATGAGGGCGTCCAGAAATTTGCCGACTCTTTCCACCATCTCTTCGCCGGTATCAAGAGCAAGCAGGAGGCTATCAAACAGGGCCAGGTCGCACGCTAAACCTCCTCGCTACTCGCGCAATGATAGGCATGACCTCCAAACATGCGTCATGCCTATCATTACCATAGAAAACCGTTTATAGCTCTTGTTTGCGCTCTCCATATTGACAGAACGCATATAATGAAGAGAAAGATATACATATCAGTTTATTAGAAGGAATACGAGGAGAGGTACTATGCCTCAACGTAGTAGCGCTGTCGAGGCCCCCAATCCCTTACGTGAAGGGTTACGCATCAAACAAAGCCCAGAACCATGCGTCATGGTGATCTTTGGTGCCACCGGCGACCTGACACACCGCAAATTGCTGCCAGCACTCTATAATCTGGCCCTTGAACACCCGCTGCCGGCCGGATTCTCAGTCGTTGGCTTCGCCCGCCGCCCATACACCGACGAGCAATTCCGCCAGCAAGCTTTAGAGGCCATCAATGCGTTTTCGCGGCAAAAACCGGTCAATCCACAGGTCTGGGAGAGCTTCGCCTCCGGCATCTTTTACCTGCAATCCACCTTCGATGACCCCAAAGGCTATGAGAGGCTAGGTGAACTCCTGACCCGGCTTGACCAGGAACGCGGCACCGGCGGCAACCGCATCTTCTACCTGTCTACCCCGCCCAGCCAGTACCCTGAAATCATCCAGCATCTGGGCGCAGCAGGTTTGAACCGCCATCGCAAGGGCTGGACACGTATCATTATTGAAAAACCCTTCGGACACGACCTCGCCTCGGCACGCGAACTCAATCGCCAGGTTGCAAAGGTGTTCAGGGAGGATCAGGTCTATCGCATCGACCACTACCTGGGCAAAGAGACGGTACAGAATATTCTAGTCTTCCGCCTGGCCAACGGCATCTTTGAGCCAATCTGGAATCGCCGCTATGTCGATCACGTCCAGATCACCGTGGCCGAAAACATCGGCCTCGAAGGCCGTGCCGGCTATTATGAGGAATCCGGGGCAATCCGCGACATGGTGCAGAATCACATGTTGCAATTGCTCACGCTGGTCGCAATGGAACCCCCCATTGCTTTTGATGCCAACGCGGTACGTGACGAAAAAGTCAAGGTCCTCCACGCTTTGCAGCCGATCACCGGACGCGATGTGCTGACCAATACCATCCGCGCGCAGTATGGCCCTGGCTGGGTCGGGGGGCGTCAAGTTCCCGGCTACTTGCAAGAGAAGGGGGTTGCACCCAATTCCACCACAGAAACCTACGTCGCCCTCAAGTTGTATATAGACAACTGGCGCTGGGCCGGTGTTCCATTTTACTTGCGCACAGGGAAGTATCTTCCTAAACGTGTGACAGAGATCGCCATTCAGTTCAAGAAGGCCCCTCTCATGCTCTTCAAACGCAGTGACACACAAAGTCAGGTTGAACCTAATGTCCTCACTTTGCGTATCCAGCCAGATGAAGGCATCTCACTCAAGTTTGGCGCAAAAGTGCCCGGCACCGATATGCAGATTCGCTCGGTCAACATGGATTTCTTCTATGGCTCCTCTTTCGTGCGCGAGCAGCCTGAGGCATATGAACGACTTCTGCTCGATTGTATGATCGGTGACTCAACGCTCTTTACGCGCCGCGACGAGGTAGAGGCCGCCTGGGCCTTTATCCAGGGCATTTTGGACGAGTGGCAAAATGAGTCACGCGATACCCTTCTGACTTACGAGGCTGGCACCTGGGGGCCACAAGCCGCCGATGAATTCATCTGGCGCGATGGCTTCCGCTGGCGTCGCCCCTAACTACAAGCATGGAAGTAACGTAGAATAGCTAGTATACAGGGCCGTGCTACTGAACAATGACGTTCTACTTTAGTTTAGAAGAGGTTCGGGAATGGGAATACAAGAAGATACTGTCAATAGTACCGGGCCACGTCTTCCCTGGGCCGGTAAGAGGGTAGAGATGGAGGAGATCGAAGAAACCCTCACTACCTTCTGGCATATGTCGGCAGATAACGTGCGTATCGCTCAAAATCTCAATGTACGCACGAGCGTGCTGAATTTCGTCATTTGCGTACCAAACGCCACTCTGGCTCGTGAAGCCAGCGCCGTCATTCGTGATCTTTCCAGCACTCATATTGCACGAGTTATACTCCTTATTCTCGACTCCGACCCATCATCACCCGACGCTGTCTTCACATGGGTCACACTACGCTCATTCCCGGTTATCTCAGACATCACACGCCATAACTTTGAGCAGATCACCATGCTGGCAAGTGGATCGGCGGTTCGCGCCATCAGTAATATCATCCATCCTCTACTCAAACCTGACCTGCCAGTTTATACCTGGTGGCTACAAGACATCCCCACCAACCCGGCGGTTTTCAGTAGCCTGGCCCGGTTTAGCAATAGAATCATCATCGATTCCGACGGTTTCTCACAACCAACAGAGAGCATTAGAACTCTTACAAGGCTTATTCCTACCCTTCCAGAGAGTGCTATCAGCGACCTGAATTGGGGGCGCATCACACCCTGGCGTCAGCTCGTGGCCCAATTCTTCGATGGCGAATATAAACATTACCTGAACTCTATCAATACCATTGAGATCGAACATGCTGTACACGTGCAGTCTGATGAAACAAGCAGTAGTGGTGATGGCAAAGAACCGCCCGCTCCCAGACTCAACGCCACACGCGCACTCCTGATGGCAGGATGGCTTAAGACAAGCCTCAACTGGCAATTCTCGGCTAACCAGTTTCCGGTCGAGACCGATATCCGTACAGGCACCTACCACTGGCAAATGGCGCTGGTCGGGCAATCACCAGCACGCACCACACAGAGTTTAAGTACCGGTCGCACGGGCAAACTGAAAGCCCTCACCTACGGTACCATCGACATTCAACCACGTGTAGAACCCGCGCTCCCGCCCGGCACACTTTGCCTCGTGCGCCTCTCCGGCAGCGTCGATAACAAACGCGCTGTCTTCACCATCAATCGCGGCGAAGACCTTGACCACGTTGTCACGCTGGTGGAAATCGAAGATGGCACCCGTCCAGCGCGGACTGTCAGCATGAACGCGAACCCGGCCATCAGCGAACTGCTCCATGATGAACTGGAGATCATGAAACGGGATCACCTCTACGAGCAGGCGCTCCAGGAGATCGCTGAACTTCTCTCGTAAGGAGCTACATAGTATGCATATCGTGACATTTCCTGACATCGACTCACTTAGCCACGAGGCAGCACTCTATATCGTGCGCGTGGCTCAGGAGTCTATCGTTACACACGGACGTTTCACCATCGCGCTTTCCGGCGGCAATACGCCAAAGCAAACCTATAGTTTGCTCGCCCAGGAACCATACCGCAGCCAGATCAACTGGAACCTGGTCGAGGTTTTCTGGTCCGACGAGCGCTGTGTCCCACCCGACAGCCCGGACAGCAACTTCTTGATGGCGCAACAGGTCTTGCTGAGCAAAGTGCCGCTTCCCGCCACCCAAATTCACCGCATGCCCGCCGATATAGAGGACCGCGACGCCGCCTCACTGCTCTATACCCGTGAAATGCAAAACACGTTTGGCACCGATGGCGTACCCGCCTTCGACCTGATACAGCTCGGCATGGGGCCAGAAGGCCATACCGCCTCGCTCTTCCCTCACCAGCCCTCGCTACACGAGCAGCAGCGCCTGGTCATGCCGGTCAGCGTGCCCAAGCCGCCCCCTGCACGCCTGACCTTCACGCCGCGCATTCTCAATGCCGCCACACATGTCCTCTTCCTGGTCACAGGCGAAGAGAAGGCAGATGCCGTTCAGGCCGTGCTGGAGGGTGAATATCAACCTGACGAATATCCCGCTCAGATTGTGCAACCGACGAAGGGTGATGTAACCTGGATGCTTGACCAGGCCGCCGCCAGCAAATTACAGAAAGTGAAAGAGGGCGCTCAATGATCGCCATTGTTCCCTCCATTCTTTCCGCCGACTTCACGCGCCTGGGCGAACAGGTGCGTGAGGCCGAAGCAGCGGGCGCACAACGCATCCAGATTGACGTCATGGATGGCCATTTCGTGCCCAATATCACAATGGGGCCGCTGGTCGTGGAAGCGGTGCGCCGCTGCACCCGCCTCCCGCTCGAAGCCCACCTGATGATTACTAATCCCCAGGACTACATCGAAACCTTCGCGCATGCCGGAGCCGATGTGATTATCGTGCACCAGGAGGTCTGCCCCCACCTGCACCGCGTCACCCAGCAGATCAGAGCAACCGGCAAGCAGGTCGGTGTGGCACTCAATCCCTCTACACCGGTCTTTCTGCTCGAAGACATCCTCTCACTACTGGATATGGTGCTGATCATGACTGTCAACCCTGGCTTCGGTGGTCAGGACTTCATTCCCGAAACGTTGCCAAAGATCATGCGGCTGCGCCAGATGCTACAAGAGCGCCAGCTACTGTGCGATATCGAGGTTGACGGTGGCATCCATGAGGGAACCGTCGCGCAGGTCGTCCAGGCCGGAGCCAACTTGCTGGTAGCCGGTTCTGCCGTCTTCAACCAGCGCGAAAGCGTCGAACAGGCCATCAGCAGGTTACGCAAAGCTATTCCCTAAACCTGACAGCCTCCAGCGAGAAATCAACAGGCTACATAGGGAACACGCGCGTGGGTATCATGCTCGTGTTCCCTATGCTATAGGGATAATATCCATATGCATGACAGTCGTGAGAAGTAGGACTCCATATCGTGGCATCCTTCTTTATTTAGTTTCTGCAACGCCTTCTGTTTGTAATGTGCTATCCACCTGCTTTTGAGAGTGTAGCAAGAAAAACCCATAGATCGCTAGAATCAAGGTGAGCAACAGTAGCCCGCCAAGTGATGCTAGTAATAGTCCTGGAGAGCTAACAGCACCTGTTACATTTTTTTGCGGACTAGCATACAGATTGACATCCACAGCAAGGTCACTACAGGCATGGAGGATAATCAGGGGCCAGATTGTGCCTGTGCGCAGACGTAGCGCTGCATAGGCAAAACCTAGCAGCATAGCCCAGATAATTTGAGCAACTACGACGGGCAACGGCAGATAGGCAAAATTATTTCCATGCAACAGTCCAAAGAAGATAGCTGAAATGAGCGCTGCACGCACCGGGCCATAGGGACGCAAAATCTGCAAAATCAAGCCGCGACTCAGTGTTTCTTCATTCAAGCCTGTGAGCAAGGCGAACAACGCTGCATAGGTAACTGCACCAAAACTACTTGCACGTGGCAGTTCAAAAAGGAGTGGTACCATGATAATCAGCGTGATAAGCACGGGCAACCAGAAAACATGCATATCGCGCCAGTTCGCTGGAGCAGTAAAGCCAGCGGCACGTATCCAGCCTAACGAAAAAAGTAGCGCAAAGGCGAGAAGAAATAAAATTATTAGAAGAATAATGGACGACCATTGTGCAATCACAGCATTTTTTGGTACAAGATAAGTATCTATTGAAAGAATGACGAACACTAGCAAAAAACACAGAAATGCAAAGAGGAATGGGTAACGAGTAGCAAAGGTTTTGAGAACGGATGATGTGTTCAACATAAATCGCTCCTTATCACTTTCGTAAGTATAGGCAGCATGACAATAGCAACTGTCTATGTCAAAACATTCCCATGTATATCATTTTTTTCTGACTACTCACATCTCTGCGGAATCCTGCTCTAATGCAAAGAGCCGCTGCAACTCATCTCGCTGCCACTCGCGGATACGCCGTAGCATCCGTGCCGTCTCGCGCAATTGTTCTACCGGAATATTGACGACCATCGCTTGTACTATTTTCACTTCTCGCGCGAGCATCTCCAGAAGATAGGCACGCCCTTCCTTTGTAAGCTGCACCTTATATGAGCGTTTGTGAGCTTCGTTTTTCACAAACTCAACATAGGCCATCTTAGCCAGTTGCTTTACCACTCTCTGTACATATTGGCGTGAAGCTGACCTGGCATGAGCAATCTGTGGTATTGTCTGCGGCCCTTTATGCAACAAGAGCAGGAGTATGGTACGCTTGCCAAGTGATAATTCTCCCTCCTTATAGAGTTGCTCGATGAACATACTTGACTGGTAAAACAATGCCTCTTATCCCTCCCTTGACACGCACCAATCCCGACCCACCACAAGAGGCTCTGGCCCACATACGTGAGATCGAGGCCGCGCAACAGGCACTTTCTCAGGTGGAATCTCACATTCGCGGAATGTCGGTACCTACCCAGGATCGCATCTGGTGGCGCTTTCGGCAGGAAGAAGCTCTTTTAACGAAGTTGCTCAACTTCGACCTCACCTTAGTACGCAACAGCGAGCAAGTCTATCAGTATGCTTCACAACTGACTCCTGAGCAATGGAGTAGCGAGAGCAGCAGTACATTGCGACAAATGACGCAACAACTGGCTCATTTAGCGCAGGAGCGGGAACACCTCCTGCTGCTCCAGCTCTAAGTTAGACCTGGCTCTCGTATCTCCGGCAGGCCCAATAGTGCCTATTCTCCATCGTCAACCGGGCCTGCTTACTATCCCTCTTTAGACAGATCGTTGTTACTACAATACGTATATTCTAATAGAGGGAAGACTCTATTTACAGCACAGAAAGAGGCAAATACGCAATGGAACTACACGATAGCATCACCGACGTACCAGGCATTAGCGTGGGGCATGACACCAATCTGGAAGCGGGAACAGGTTGCACAGTCGTTTTGTGCGATCCACCGATGATCGGCGGCGTGGATGTGCGCGGCGGGGCACCGGCGACACGCGAAACCGACCTGCTGCGCCCCATGCATCTGGTCAATGCGGTCAACGCGATTCTGCTCACCGGCGGCAGCGGCTTTGGCCTGGATGCCGCCAGTGGAGTTGTGCGCTATTTAGAGGAACGGCACGTAGGCTATGACGTGGGTGTAGCACGGGTTCCCATTGTACCCGCCGCAGCTATCTTTGATCTCGCCTTTGGTTCTCCGGCTCCTCGCCCTGACGCAGAGGCAGGCTATCGCGCCTGTACGCAAGCAACAAAAAGCCCTCCCGCGCAAGGCAACGTCGGCGCGGGCACCGGCGCAACGGTTGGCAAACAATTAGGCCCGGCATTCTGCATGAAGGGGGGCCTCGGCACGGCCAGCACACGCTTAGCCGATGGTACCATTGTTGGCGCTATTGTCGCCGTCAACGCGCTTGGTGATGTAATCGATCCCCAGACGCAACAGGTGATCGCGGGTACACGCCATCCTGAAGGCTCAGGTTTTATGGCAACCAATCCTTTTGGCAACACAACTATTGCCGTCATCGCTACCAACGCGGCTTTTACAAAGGAAGAGATCAATAAGGTGGCTCAAATGGCGCACAACGGCTTAGCACAGGTAATTCGCCCTGCGCATACCATGTTTGACGGTGATACCGTCTTCGCACTCGCCATTCCGCGCACTGGCGAACAGAACTCCCTGGCGGCAGTGCAGGTCAGCCAGGTTGGCAATGCTGCCGCCACTACACTAGCACGGGCTATCCTCAAAGCGGTGCGTGCCGCAACGCCTCTGCATGGCGTTCCCGCCGCAAGTGATCTCTTAGCGCAATGACGTACAGATATATAGAAGCGACATTTTCGGGAATCAGCTTACGTGGCACTCTTTATGAGTGTCACACCTGTTCACACCCCTTTCCTGGGTATGCACTGGTTGACAAAATACTAGGGCTGCAACATTACGAATAACACAATGCCGCCACCAACCAGCATTAAAAGGACGCAAATCACCACGATCAGAGCGAAAATATAGTTGCGCGTTGTGGTGGCATCCTCGTCCGGCGTACTGGACGGTCGGCGACTGGAACGCAACGGGTACTCACGCTTGGCGGTGAGTGTCTTAAAACCACCGGTGGCTAAATCCCAGGAGTGTGTGGCGAAATCAAATGCATGCTCATGGACAGGGTCTGCCGCATGCAGCTTCTGCTGCTCAGCAGCCATAGCATTGGCCGGTGCCACAAAAGAGAGAGGGGACGGCATAGCCGCCGACGGAGGAAATGAGGGGGGAGTCGCGGATGGTCCGAAGGAAGCATCGGACGGGAACGATGACTGTGGCATCGCGGGCGTCGAGTGGGTTGGAGAGTGTATGGACTGCTGACGCGGGAAACGCGAAGGTTGAGCATCAGATGATGACATGGTCACAGAACTTCTCCTCAGGAGCGCAGACAACCCAACCGCTGCGAAGCAGAGCTGACTCTACGAAGAAACGCACTACAAACCTGTACTTACTTCCTTACTCATAATTGTATCCATACCGATCATTTCCGCAAGGGAATTATGACCTTTTGGTACATCATGACCTTGCGATTAGTGTACCACAACCGGCCTGCCATCAGCAATCATAACGATTAGCTCATCAAGCCGTCAGCACGGTCAGCAGTTCATGCAGCATGCGTCCGGTCGCGCCCCAGATACGATAGGGGCCATAGTCATAAAAATAAATGGTGCGCGTGATACCATTGCGTGTCCAGTTTTCTGTATGCACGATAGCCGGGTCCATTAAGGCGCGGAGCGGGACTACAATCACTTCTGCCACCTCACTTTCCTGTACATGGAGTGTGCCTGGGCCATCCGGCAAGAAGCCCACTACAGGTGTGACAATGAAATTGCTGACAGCAGTGGCAACCGGCGGCAAGGTACCTAACACCTCTACACGCTCCGGCAGCAAACCGATCTCTTCCTGAGCTTCGCGCAGCGCCGTGACGATCACCGAGTTATCCGTCGTCTCCACGCTGCCACCAGGGAAGGCGATTTCGCCACTGTGGGCGCGCAATGTGCTGGCCCGACGGATAAAGAGGAGAGAGAGCTGGCCTTCCTGCTCAAATAACGGCGTCAGTACGGCGGCATGTCGCGCACTGGTATGCCAACCAAATTCAGTCGCGGGCGGATAACTCAGCCCATGCAAGGAACCGGCCTGCTCCGGGGGCAGAAGACGGGTACGCAAGGTCTGTAATAGCAATGTTGTCTCAGCATTCATGGCTAGTATTGTAGCACATCTGTTATACCGACGGGCGAGGGTAAATAAGGTTGATAGCAGACAATTCTCGCGTAAACCAGAGTCTTGCATCAATGTGATACAATGTGACAAACAGAAAAACACTGGTGAGAGTCGCCAAAAGGTCGGGAATTGGCTTGCATTCATCTATAGCTTTTGGTATAATCAAAGTATCGAGTGGGGATATGCTTACATCCAGGTACTTATTGCGTGTAAAACCAGAGCTTACCTGTCTGCGAGGATCGTTTCGTAGGATCGTTCTGTAGGTTTGTGGGTTCACAGTATATATCTCGTATCGTTACTGTTAAGAGATAAAGCTAGACACGCGAAACGATTACCGCCTAAGCAGCCTCTCCCGACACAAGCCTAAGCCCGATGGCATTCCCCGAGGTTAAGAGCGTGTGCTGTTTCTCGCATTCTGAATAAAGATATATGTAACCTTTCGGTCAAACGCGATGGAAACCCACTGGCTAGCCCGGCGGAACAAGCACAGGGGTAAGGCAATTACAGTGGATCGAAGGGGGTTTTCACCCATGCAAGTTCAACAGCACGGCGATCTCTCGACAAAGCCAGCGGCAAATACTACAAGCGGGCGGGTACAGACGATGCTTGAAGGAAATGATCCGATAGGGCAGAACAACAACCATTCCGATGAATCGGAAGAGCTGAACCAGAATGAGATGGAAGCATTGCTGGCAGCATCAACCAATCCCATCAATATCAAACGTGGCGATGTGGTCGAGGGCACGATCGTGCGGATTGACCAGGACGAGATTCTGGTCGATATTGGCCTGAAATCAGAGGGCGTCCTCTCCACCAAAGAACTTCCATCCAGTGGCTACGGCTCATTCAACGAACTGCACCTCAACGATAAGGTGCTGGTCTATGTGATCCAGCCCGAAACCGCTGAGGGCCATGCTGTCCTCTCGCTCAAGCGGGCCAACACGGAACGCCAGTGGCGCATCGCGGAAGAGCAATACAAGAACAACGAATTGCTCAAAGCCAAAGTCATCGACTATAACAAGGGGGGCTTGATTGTCGATGTATCTGGCATTCGCGGATTCGTTCCCATCTCCCAGATCCTCAACCTCAAGCGCGAAGAGGTTGCCTCTGGTGGCGAAAGTCAGGAGACGGCGGCCAAGCTCCAGAGCATGAAGGACAAAGAACTCCAGTTAAAGATCATTGAGATCAATCGGGCACGCAACCGCCTTATTCTCTCCGAGCGTCTGGCCGTACAGGAGTGGCGTCAGCGTCGCCGCGAGGAACTGCTCGATGAACTGAAACCCGGCGAGGTGCGTAAAGGTGTAGTCAGCAACCTTGCCAACTTCGGGGCTTTTGTTGACCTCGGCGGGGCCGACGGACTGGTGCATATCAGTCAACTGGCCTGGAGCCGCGTCAACCATCCCAGCGAAGTGCTGCATGTTGGCCAGGAGGTCGAAGTGCAGGTACTGAGCGTAGATAAAGAAAAGAAAAAGATCGCGCTCTCCATCAAGCGCGCCGAGGTTGATCCCTGGACAACTGTCGAACAACGCTATTCGGTCGGACAGATCGTCACTGGCGTCGTGACCAAGATCGCTCCCTTTGGGGCTTTTGCGCGTATCGAGGATGGCATCGAGGGTCTTATCCATCTCTCGGAGCTGCCTGCCGGTGTTGATCCCAAGTCCATCTTGCACGAGGGAGCACAACTGCAACTGCGCATCTTACGCATCGACGCCGAGCGCCGCCGTCTCGGTCTGAGCCTGCGCCAGGTCGAAGAACCTGACCAGCCAGCCGCGCAAGCCGAACTGACTCCCACAAGCACAGAGAATGCAACCGGAGCGGAAGCAACTGCCACGAAAGAGCCTGCCGGCACCACCACCTCACAACCACAGGGCGGCACACTCTCGCTGGAAGCTGCTACGACAGAGCATGGCTCCTCCAAACGCCGTGAGCGCGAGCGCCATCAGCAGGATCGAGGCGACAAAACGCTGCTTGGCAATCTCTCCCTGGATGAAAGTGGAGAGACAACAGCGATGGCCGAGGCCTTCCGCGCCGCCGCTCGCCAGCGCAATAAAGAGGAGCAAGAAAACTCCGAACAATAATTCCGGCCCCGGCAGCACGGCTACTATCTAATAGCACTTGTGTTTATGCGTGAGCGCGATGCATCACACCCACGCATAAACACTTTTTTTCTCGCAAAGACGTGCTGCCTCACGCCCCTACGGTACACCTTGTTTCTCATTACCCTAAGTGATATACTCTTCTTACCAGGTATCTTTCAGCAGAAAATAGCCTGAACGGGGAAGCTGAACATCTCTCTCTCAGAGATTTTCTCTTCTTCATTAAATTAAAAGTGACACTACTCGTTATAGCCATGATCTCTACAATGGAGTAGCCACAATGGCTGACGTTCTATATCCATATCGTCAGCGTCTGCTACGCTGACCAGAAGTCTTCGGTAAACAAAATGTGTAGATCGACAGACGGGAGGCACGGTTGTTATCCTTGACGCTGTTTAGTCCATGTTGTATCATGAAGTGTGCAGTTTACCTGAGCGACACAGAGGGCCAGGTTCCACCCTCTGCCATAGAAAGGGGGGTGACAAACAGGTGAACGATAGAGACAGATTTGATAAATTTACGGAGCGTGCGCGCAAAGTCTTGAGCCTGGCTCAAGAGGAAGCTCAGCGCTTCCAGCATAACTACATTGGCACAGAACATCTCCTGCTCGGCCTGGTCCGCGAGGGCGAGGGCGTAGCGGCGAAGGTGCTAGCAAACCTCGGCGTCGAACTCAACAAGGTACGTAGCGCCGTCGAGTTTATTATTGGCCGTGGTGATCGTATCGTTCTCGGTGAAATCGGCCTGACCCCACGCGCCAAAAAAGTGATCGAGCTGGCCGTTGACGAGGCTCGTCGCTTGAATCATCACTATATCGGTACAGAGCATCTCCTGCTCGGCCTTGTTCGCGAAGGCGAGGGCATCGCCGCCGGTGTTCTGGAGAGCCTGGGTGTCAACCTGGAGAAGGTGCGCACACAGACTATTCAGGTACTCAGCCAGTCCGGCTCGCCCCATGAGCGTGATGCTAAACATTCCAAGACTCCCACCATCGACCAGATGGGCATCGATCTGACCGCCGCTGCTCGTGCTGGCACCCTCGATCCCGTCATCGGGCGTCATCAAGAGATTGAGCGGGTTATTCAGATCCTCTCTCGCCGCAATAAGAACAATCCGGCTCTTATCGGTGAGCCTGGCGTTGGTAAAACCGCTATTGTGGAAGGTCTGGCCCAGCGCATCGTCTCCGGCGAGGTGCCTGAAACCCTGGCCGGGAAACGCCTCCTCACCCTCGATGTCGGTTCTCTCGTTGCAGGTACCAAGTATCGTGGCGAATTTGAGGAACGTCTTAAGAAGATCATTGAGGAGATTCGCAATAGCCGCGACTGCATCATCTTTATTGACGAGGTGCATACCCTGGTCGGAGCCGGTGCCGCCGAAGGCGCGGTCGATGCCGCGAATATCCTGAAGCCCGCCCTGGCACGCGGTGAATTACAGTGCATTGGTGCCACCACCCTCGATGAGTATCGCAAATATATCGAACGTGATGCCGCTCTCCAGCGCCGCTTCCAGGAGGTCATTGTTCGCGAACCAAGCATCGAAGAGACCATTGAAATTCTCAAGGGCATCCGTGAACGTTATGAGCAACACCATCGCCTGATCATTACTGACGAGGCGTTGCGCGCTGCCACCGAGATGGCCAGCCGCTACATCACCGACCGCTTCATGCCAGACAAGGCCATCGACCTGATCGATGAAGCGGCCAGCCGCGTGCGCATGCAGAACTCTCTGGCCCCACTCAATCTCAAGGAGGCCATGAAGGGCCTGGAATCCGTCCTGCGTGAGAAGGAAGCGGCTATCCAGCAACAGGAGTATGAACTGGCGGCAGAGTTGCGCGACCGCGAGGTCAAGCTGCGCGAGCGTATCGCCAAGCTGGAATCTGGCTGGCACCGCGAGCGCGGTAGCGAGAAACCTGTCGTCGGCGAAGAAGAGATCGCGCAGATCGTGTCGATGTGGACCGGCATCCCGGTAATGCGTATTGCGCAGGAAGAGTCACAGCGTCTCCTCCAGATGGAAGAGGCTTTGCATGCTCGTGTCATCGGGCAGAATGAGGCCATCGAGAAGATTTCCCGCGCTGTACGCCGCGCTCGCGCCGGTCTGAAAGACCCGAAACGCCCCATCGGCTCCTTCATCTTTATGGGGCCAACCGGTGTTGGTAAGACCGAACTGGCCAAGACGCTGGCCGAGTTTATGTTCGGCAGCGAAGAAGCCCTTATCAAAATCGACATGTCCGAGTTCATGGAACGCCACGCGGCGGCCCGCCTCGTCGGTGCCCCTCCCGGCTATGTCGGTTACGAAGAGGGTGGTCAGTTGACCGAAGCGGTACGTCGCAAGTCTTACAGTGTGATCCTGCTCGACGAAATCGAGAAGGCTCACCCGGATGTCTTCAACATGCTGCTGCAAATCCTTGAAGATGGCAAGCTGACGGACGCTAAAGGTCGCACGGTTGACTTCCGCAACACCATCATTATCATGACCTCGAACGTGGGTGCCACACTTCTGAATAAGGAGGCCTCCATCGGCTTCCGCCAGTCGAAAGACAAGGAGAAAGCCAACCAGAGCGAATACGAGGCCATGAAGAACAAAGTCCTCGGCGAACTGAAGAACACCTTCAAGCCGGAGTTCCTTAACCGTATCGACGAGGTCATCGTCTTCCACTCCCTGCGCCTGGAGGAGATGTACTCTATCGTCGAACTGCTCCTCAATCGTGTACGTACACAATTGACTGAGCAGCAGATCGAGTTGGTGGTGCCACAGAGCGCAAAGGACTTCCTGATCGAGAAGGGCTTCGATCCACAGTATGGCGCGCGCCCTCTGCGCCGCACCATCCAGCGCATGATCGAAGACCAACTGGCAGAAGGTCTGTTGCAAGGCAAGTTCCAGCCCGGTGATCTGGTTGAAGCAGTTGTCGAGAACGACGATATTGTGCTGAAGGCACGCAACCGCATCGAACAACTTCCGGCACCCGCTGCCCCGGAAGCAGCTCTGTCGGCAGGCGGCGATAGCGGCAGCACTAGCAGCGAAGCCTGAGTGACACACACGGGGGGCGTGACAGTCTCACGCCCCTTTTTTTGTAATATCCTGTTCCTGTGATATTCATCTATGGCAAAACTACGTCTCAAATATGTCTGTCAACAGTGTGGTAGCGAACAAAGTAAGTGGATGGGCAAGTGCCCCGATTGTGGTGCATGGAACTCATTAGAAGAAACCACTGAAATAACCACAACTGCTGCTCAACAGCGGCGTCAGACCACGAGCAGCGCTACAGCGGCGGGCACACAGATACCGCTCGCATTACCCGCTATCCAACCGCTTGCACAGACTCGTATCTCGGTCGGCTCCGCAGAGATGGATCGCGTTCTCGGCGGTGGCCTCGTCGCTGGTTCTCTCACGCTCATCGGGGGTGAACCCGGTATCGGTAAATCAACCCTCCTGCTCCAGGTTTCCGGCGCTATCGCCAGAGAGGTAGGGCCGGTTCTCTATGTCTCCGGCGAGGAATCGATTGAACAGGTCAAAATGCGCGCCGAGCGCCTGGGTATCACTGGCGAACGCCTGTATTTGCTCTCCGCTATCGAACTGGATACTATCAATGAGGCCATTCAGCGCCTTAAACCCGCGCTGGTCATCGTTGACTCCATCCAAACCGTTTTCGCCTCACATCTGACCGCCGCGCCCGGCAGCATCAGCCAGGTACGCGAATGCACTTTCCAGTTGATGCAACTGGCAAAAAACACGCACATTCCCATTTTCATCATTGGACACGTCACAAAAGAAGGGGTCGTGGCCGGCCCGAAGGCACTGGAACATATCGCCGATACCGTCTTGTATCTTGAGGGTGAACGCTATCACTCCTATCGACTCCTGCGCGGCGTCAAAAACCGCTTCGGCGCGACTCACGAGGTCGGCGTTTTCGAGATGCAGGGCGAAGGAATGATCGAGGTACCTAACCCCTCCGCCGTCTTCCTGGCCGACCGCGCCGTCGGGGCCACCGGCTCCGCTGTCGTCGTTAGCATGGAAGGTACACGCCCCATTCTGGTTGAGGTACAGGCCCTGGTTGCACCCAGCAACTATGGCAACGCGCGCTATACCACCAACGGCATCGAATACAACCGCCTGCTCATGCTTCTAGCCGTACTGACCAAGCGAGTAGGACTTTCCGTCAACAATCACGATGTCTATGCTAACGTGGTCGGCGGCTTCTCATTGGAAGAACCTGCCATCGACCTGGGAGTGGCCGCCGCCATCGCATCCAGCTACCGCGAGAAACGTATTCCTCCCGACCTGGCCCTCGTGGGCGAGGTCGGCCTGGCCGGTGAGTTACGCGCGGTAAGCCGCCTCGCCATCCGCGTGCGCGAGGCCGCCAAACTAGGCTTCAAAAGCTGCTTGATCCCCAAAGCCGGTCAAGGTTCCCACATCAAGGCCGAACTGGCCGAAGCCGGACTACCTGCCGATTTTAAAATATTGACCGCCAGTTCACTGGCCGTCGCCCTGGAAATCGCCCTGAACTCCTGACTCGATATATAGTGATACCCACGAAAGGTATCAGACCAGAGCATCATGCGAACAAGCTAAAATTCGTTGCCACTTTTCGTAGACCTGTTCGTATACCTGGTAAAGAAGGGATATATCCCCTGAAATACCCAGGATTATAACACAGCTATTGATTTCAATACCGGAAAGGTGTATACTGCACTATTGATATGAGAGTCGTACAGTTCAAGGGGCCTTGCCGCCAGGATCGGTATCGTCAGGCGAGATGATAGTATTCGCACTCATCCAATTTTATTCTTCATACCCCGGCTCGCCCAATCCGATCACCAGCGAGATAGCCCTCTTGAGCATAGCGCACACGTTATCAGTGTACTGCTTCGGAGGATGCAGGGATGTCAGTGAAAAACATTGCACGCATTATCGGGTGTCTCGTCGCCATCGCCGTCATTGCCGGGCTTTATTTCTTCGACCGCCAGTCATTGCCCGCTAACCTGACCTGGGTTATCATTATCGGCGTGGTCGCAGCAATTATCGCTTTTATCATCACTCCTTACATTACCGTCGTTCCCTACCGGTGGATGAGCGATACTATTCACCGCACCGCCGTCAGCGATCTCATCGCGGCCTGTCTGGGCCTGACCATCGGCCTCATCATCTCTGCCCTCCTGGCAATTCCACTTAGAGACCTGCCCGCGCTCTGGGGCCAGATATTGCCCTTCGTGGGCGCAGTCCTGTTCGGCTACCTCGGCGTGATGATTGCCGTGATCCGTAAAACCGAAATCGCCCATCTCTTTCAAGCCGCCTTTATGCGCCGGGGCCGTGACCGCGACGAAGAACGCAACGAACGCGCCGAGAAAGAACGCGAGCGGGGCAAGGAGCGCGAACGCGAACGCGAGAAAGAAAAAGAAAAAGAGAAGGAATCAACCTTGCCGATTCACGCGACCAACCCCATCCTGCTTGACACCAGTGCTATCATCGACGGGCGCATTAAAGACATCAGTCAGACCGGCTTTATCAATGGTACACTGGTTGTACCACGCTTCGTCCTCAACGAACTGCAACGCATCGCCGACTCCGCCGACACTATGCGGCGTAATCGCGGACGGCGCGGACTTGAAATCTTGAATGATCTGCAAAAAGATGCCAGTGTCCCCGTTGAAATTACCGACGCCGACGTGGATGGTATTGCTGAGGTGGATGGCAAACTGGTCAAAATAGCACGCCTCATCCATTGCCCCATCATCACCAACGACTTCAACTTGAATCGCGTAGCGGAACTTCAGGGAGTCAAGGTTCTCAATATCAATGAGCTTGCTAACGCCATCAAACCCGTCCTGCTCCCCGGCGAGGATATCATGATCAAAATTATGCAGGATGGCAAAGAATTAGGTCAGGGCGTGGGTTATCTGGACGATGGTACAATGATCGTGGTAGAGAATGGACGCCAGTTCATGAACACCACAATTGAGGTCACGGTCACGCGCGTGTTACAAACCGTCGCAGGTCGCATGGTCTTCGCTCACCCGAAACAGATGAATGGCCTGACATCTACACCCGCGTCACAGCCGTCCACCAAACAGAAGCAAATCTAGCCTATAAGGACTGCTATGCAAGACAGGTCAGCCGTCGTCATTGTTGCCGCAGGCAACAGCCGTCGCATGAGAGGTCGTGACAAACTATGGACGCCCATTGCGGGTCGCCTTACACTGGCACGCACCATCGATGTCTTTGAAGCCTCACCGCTCATCAACACCATCGTTGTCGTTGTCAACCCCGCCCGTTACGATGATGCCATCACACTCTGTCAGCAGGAACGCTGGCAGAAGGTTTCCGCCATTGTGATCGGGGGTGAGCGCCGCCAGGACTCTGTGCGCCTCGGTCTGGAGACCCTGGCCACTCTCGACCCCCAATGCCAGTGGGTGATGGTTCACGACGGCGCACGTCCACTGGTGACAGAAACCATCATCGAGGCCGGTCTGGCAGCGGCCCGCATCCACGAAGCCGCTATCGCCGCCGTACCGGTAAAGGACACCATTAAACAGGTCGAGCAAGGCATTATCAGCAATACGCTTGAGCGTTCACTGCTCTGGACGGTGCAGACACCCCAGGTCTTTGCATTTCCGCTGATCTATCAAGCACACCATAGCGCCATCGCCCAGGAAGATGCTAGCGACGACGCCATTCTGCTCGAACGCCTGGGCCAGCGCGTAGCAATCTTCCCAGGCTCATATAGCAATCTCAAAATCACCACTCAGGAGGATCTCATTCTCGCTGAGGCACTCTTACAGAGACAGGAATCTCCCGCATGACAACACGAGTAGGTTTCGGTTACGATGTTCACGCTTTCACTCCCGGTCGCCCCCTGATCCTGGGTGGCATTCCCATTGCTTACGAGCAGGGGCTGGCCGGTCACTCTGATGCCGATACGGTCATCCACGCCATCGTTGACGCCTTGCTCGGTGCCGCCGCGCTCGGTGACATCGGCACCCACTTCCCTTCCCACGATCCACGCTGGAAAGATCAACCCAGCAGCATCTTCCTCGACTATACACGTGCGCTCCTCGCTCAGCACGGCTGGCAGATCAGTAACATCGATAGCACAATTGTGGCAGAACGCCCCCGCCTGGCCCCCCACATCGAAGCCATGCGTACCCACATTGCTGCCCATCTTCATCTCTCTATAGAGCAGGTGAGTGTCAAAGCCACCACCACCGATGGCCTGGGCTTCGCCGGTCGCCGCGAAGGCATCGCCTGCTATGCGGTCGCTTCACTTGAAAGCACAGACCAGGATTGATTAATAGCTCAGGCTTTTTGAGAAAGATATACACAAATATCGCTCTAAAGGAGATAAATAGCATATGGCTATATTTGAAGGTACCGTGCTGGTGCTGGGCGCGAACGGTGAAACAGGAAAAAGAGTCGTAGCCAATCTACATGCAAAAGGTATTTCTGCACGTGCAATGGTACGTGACGTGACCAAAGCCGAGGGACTGGCCTCTTCAACAACCGAAATTTTCGTCGGCAATGTCCTCAACCTCGACGACCTGCGACGCGCTATCAGCGGCTGCCGCGCTCTTATTAGCACGTTGGGAACGAAAGCGCTGAATAATCCCGCCGAGATCGAGGCCATTGACTATACCGCCATCATTAATGCCATTCAAGTTGCTAAAGAGGTTGGCCTCGACCGCTTTATTCTCTGCTCGTCCATTGGCACCGATAATCCAGACGCTATCCCCTTCCTGGCCGCGCCGCTACGCGCCAAACGTCGCGCGGAAGAGGCCCTGCTCGCCAGCGGTCTGACCTATACCATCGTCCACCCCGGCGGCCTACGCAACGATCCGGGTGGTCAGGGTGTTCTCGTCAGCCACACCCCTCTGCGCGGCGGCACCTCTATCACCCGCGATGACGTAGCCGAAGTGCTGGTACAGGCGCTACTCCAACCCGAAGCGCACAACGCCAGTGTCTACATCCTGCAAGCGCCAGATGAAGGACCCGCTAATAGAGCAGGATTGTTCAAAAAATAACAAGGCCCAAAAATCTGCGTAGCCGCCATAGACTTATGCCAGGGGCTTATCAGCCCCTGGGGCCTGCGCCTGCTCTCCCGTCTTCTCCTCGCCCTTTGCCGGTGTCAGCGCGCTATTTACCAGCATCTGCGCGGCCTGACGCGAATTGAGCGGCACCTGCGGGATACCTTCCTTGATCTGCGAGATCTCCTCCACCGGCAACTCGGCCATCAGTTTATCCTTCATCACCTTCGCCTGCCCAACGGTTTTGCCCGCGCTATGCGAGATGGATTGCAGGGTCTTCGCCCCAAAGAGCGCCAGCACAACCAGCAGTATAATTAAAAGGTCTAGCGGATGAATACCCATGAGTGTATCCCTTTCAGCAAACAGCCTGTGCAGTGGAACATAGCTTCCAGCAAATACGTTCCACCATCATCCGGCATCCGGGCCAACCTGTTCCTTAAATAACCGATTCTTCACATAGATGATTACGTCCTTATCATATCATATGGCTCACTACAAAGTACGCACTTTGGTACATGACGACTATCGCCAAATTTCTGTCGCCGACATGCCCCAAAAAAAGGTGGAAGGCGGTTCTCTTATACAGAGAGTACGAACGCGGCAAGCATAAGCGGCAGGATGACTTGACGGCTTGCAAGCTGCTTTCAACGAACCATCAAGCCATCCTGGTCGTTTGTGAAACGCGGGAAACCGTATCCAGCACTTCCCCCACATACCCCTATCGCTGGATATGCCGGTCGCAATCCTTCCCCCGGAGGGCGACCGGCCTCTTTTTTTGAATGCTTTACTTCTACCAATCCGAAAACGTATCTTTGATTACTTCAATAATGCACCATAGTGCCACCAGCATAAAAAATATCTCCACAACTGAAGTGGCATTGATCTGCATTGTTGCATGCCTCCTTTCCATCTGTATCACCAAAAACACGCATAAAGCGCTTTAAGTGATACTCCTATAGGAAAAGAGACGTGCCGAGGTTATAAAAATCTAGATATTAACCTCCTCGCCCCTCCAGGATAAAGCTACTTTTCATCTTCATAGGTAAATAGAACAATACTTCTAAAATCTCTATATTTAGGAATTTAAGGCCAGGCGAACAACTTAACCTGCAAAATAAGCTCATAGGTGCTATTATATAGTAGAGAAGAGTATTTTCAGCAGCAGGGTGATCATGCCCATATTCAGGGAGAACTTTTGTCAATGAAGATACAGCAACCACATCAGGCCCAACAAGTACGTCGCCAATCTCTAATGAAACCAGACTTTTTATCTAGCATCGAGGGACTGGACAAAGACATTGGCATAGTCATATCCAAAATCAAACAGGTTGTTGAGGACCCCACGCCCGATGGCAAGTTCAAAAAACATTTGCTTCACGTTAAAGGGGGCAAATTCTACCGCGCACGCGCTGGTAACTATCGCATTATATACTGCTTCGACTCACATTGCGTCTATCTGCTGAAGTTAGAAAGGCGCAACGAAGCTACCTACAAAGGCGATATTAAGGATTACGACGATGATACCTTAGATGCCGATGTCTTGAGTCATTTAGCTGATGACGAACCAATCGACACACCGCTCTCTCAATCCAACCAGTTCCACTGGGATATCAACAATAGCAATCAAAGTAAACCTCTCCCTGAGCCAATTACTGTAGAGCTACTCAACCGCCTGCATGTGCCCCCCGCCTTTCATGCACGACTTATGCGCATCACTGATCAGGATGCGCTCCTGGCCTGTCCCGGTGTACCCGACGACATTCTGCTAAAAATCGACCGCTATATGTTCGAGACGCCACTTGACTACGTCATGGAACAGCCCGATCTCGTTGTCAATCAGGTTGATGACTTTGTACGCTACAAAGAGGGCGAACTACTGACATTCCTGCTCAAACTCTCGCCCGAACAGGAACGCTATGCCCACTGGTCACTCACCACGACCGGCCCTACACTCGTCAAAGGTGGCCCCGGCACGGGTAAAAGCACGGTCGCACTCTATCGTATCCGCTCGCTCATCGAACAATTACATGCTCAGGAACAACCGAAAATCCTCTTTACGACCTACACAAACGCCTTGATTCGCTCCTCTGAACAGCTTTTAGAGCAATTGCTGGGCGACAAGGTACGCTATGTTACCGTGCAAACAGCCGACAAAATCGCCACCGATGTGCTACGAGAGAAAAAACAACTCAAAGATATCATTGACCAGAACGAATTGCAGCAGTTCCTCCGCAAAGCCATTGACGAAACACCGATGGAAGGGAATGCCTTGCAGAAACTGGCACAGAAACAGATGTTGGAGCGCATTGGTCTCGACTATTTACAGCAAGAGATCACCGGCGTCATTATCGCACGCCAGTTGCCCCATCTTGATGCTTATCTCGCCACCTCGCGCGCCGGTCGCCAGGTGCGCCTGGGGGCCGCGCAGCGCAAACTGCTCTGGCATATCTACGAGCGTCTGTGCAACTTACTCCAGCAAAGCGGCAAAGAGACGTGGCAACAACGGCGGGCACGTGCAGCGGAATTGGTCGATCAAAGTAGCTTCTTTCGAGCGTTTGATGCTGTAGTCGTAGATGAGGCGCAAGACCTGGATCCCAGTGTGTTACGCATGCTCATCAAGCTTGGCAAAGCCACCAACCGGCTCTTTGTTACAGCCGACGCCAACCAGTCGATCTATGGCAGTGGCTTTACCTGGACAGATGTACACGAAAGCCTCAAATTTCAGGGCCGCACCAGCATCCTGCGTGCCAACTACCGCTCTACAAAGGAGATCGGTGAAGCCACAGAAAGCTATCTGGCCGACGGAATCCTTGACCCAGAGCGCGTCGAGCCTCAATATATCCATAGCGGCCCCTTGCCGGTGGTACGCTCGGTCGCTCATAGTCAACAAGAGGCCGAGTTGCTGGTCAATTATCTCCGGCAAACGGCTAAAGAATTGCGGCTCACCATCGGCTCCTGCGCTATTCTCTGTCCTAACAAACGTGCCGGTCGTGAGATTGCTCAGACCCTCAAGTACTATGGTCTTGAGGCTACCTATATGGAAAGTAATGATCTCGATCTTAAACGTAGCGGCATCAAAGTACTGACGCTGAACGCATCGAAGGGCCTGGAATTTCCTATTGTAGCGCTGGCAGGCTTTGTTGGCACCTCCAACTATCCCGTCATCGCCGCGACCGCCACACCAGATGAACGCTCCGAAATTCTGGCAAAAGAGCGCCGCACCATCTACGTCGGCATGACTCGTGCTATGCGCGCACTGCTGGTTATTCTGCCGCAAAACTCGATTAACCCACTGTTCAAGGGCTTCGACAGCAAGTACTGGAACACGAATTAAAGATGAATAGCTCAGCATCGATGAGGTTATTCTAGCGGCACGCGCCTCTATGTCGGTGACATCACGCTTCCTGGCTTAACCACACGCAACCAATTTGGGCTACTGCCGAGTGCTTGTAGAAGATTTTCGCGGCAAAACGTGATATGATGACAACTGGTGAACACAGCTAGCGCGAAGAAAGGGCGAAATGTATGCAGCAGACGGTTTATCAACCACATCCTGATCTTTCACAGCCAGATGGCAAACGTCGGCAGTCCTCTAGCATCGTTTTTATTGCCCTGACCCTCTTTGCCCTCGCCGGTCTGATGATTGGCTTCGCTGTTGGCGTCATCGCGCATCAAAAGCAGAGCGTAAACACTACTAAAGGCACTGCCATCACCGTCACACATCCAAAAACGTCGCCAACGGCAACGACTATTCAGCCTTATGAGCTTGGTTGCCCCTGGTTCGTTGGCAATTTCACCGGTACACAGGTCGCCGATGGAAGCACACAGTATACTCTGACCGCGCAAGCGAAAGATACGTCGCATGGCAACGACTGCCCTGCCAACGGGCCGGTTAAGGTGGCGGGAATTACCTTCAAACTCTGGCTGATCCAGCGCTTCCCCGGCAAAAACTTTCGGTTGCCTGATAGTGCGAAAGATACATTTACAAACATCCAAAACCCGATTACCGGCATAGCAGGTAACAAAAGTTTTCCAGAAATTTCATTGTCATTTGCAACTCCACAGGTACAGCAGAGCAACAGTCAAGGTCAGGTCACGTGGAAGTACACCATCCCAGCTTCTGTACAACCAGGCAACTATGATCTGATCATTCTCACCGACTGGTCAGGCAAATTCTACAATTGGAGCTGGATTGAGCTTGCTATCCAGAAAGCAGGCAATAATTAGGACGCAGGTGCGATAACGTGATAATGAACTTTCGCCCGCCAAATCCCGTAGGGGTGTGATTCATCACGCCCTGTTTGCTCGTGGGGCCGCTACCAAGGCGTGATGAATCACGCCCCTACAGCATGGTGCCCTTGCCGGTTTGAATGGTAAAAATTCATCATCACGCCCCTACGGGATAAGGACGATTGGCGTTAGAGTTCATTATCACGTTATCACTGCAATGCCTTTACGATACCACGTACCAGCGTGGCAAATTTCGGACGAGCGGCATCGGCGACCTCCAGCACCTCGGTATGGGTCACTTCTGCCGTCTCTTCTCCAGTCGCGCTATTGGTAATCAGGCTGATACCCAGCACACGCATACCCATGTGACGCGCTACGATAACTTCCGGCACGGTGGACATACCTACTGCGTCGGTGCCGATAAGGCGCAGGTAACGCAGTTCCGCGCTCGTCTCAAAGCTGGGTCCCGCGACCATCGTGTACACACCCTCGTGCAGACGAAGTTCAGGATGGGCATCCGCTACCGTGCGTGCCAGGGAGCGCAGAGCCGCGTCATAGGCGTGAGCCAGCGCGGGGAAACGCGGGCCAAAACGCTCATCGTTTGGCCCAACCAGCGGATTAGCCCCAGCCAGACCTGGCATAGAAATATGGTCTCGAATCAACATAAAATCGCCCGGATGGTAGGCCGGGTTGACTCCACCGGCGGCATTACTCACCAGCAAGATGCTCGCTCCCAGCATACGCGTCACGCGCACCGGCAATGTTAGCACCTCCAACGAATAGCCCTCGTAGAAATGGAAACGTCCCTGCATCGCTACGACCGGTACCCCCTCCAGCATACCAAGCAGCAGTTGACCAGCATGTCCCGACACGGTTGCGCGTGCAAAATGGGGAATATCCACGTAAGGAATGATGGTTGCCTGCTCAATTTCGTGGGCCAGGTCTCCCAGACCGGAGCCTAACACGATAGCTACCAGTGGACGCTGTTGCGTGACACGGCGAATGGCCGCCGTAGCGGCCATCACCTGATCGTAAAGCAGCATAAACTACCTCATTGATGCGTCGAATCGATGTGTAGCAACTGATTGTACACATACATCGTCGAAAGGTGAGCGTGACCAAGCAGCTCCTGTACTGAGCGCAGCTCCATACCTTTTTTCAACATCAATGCAGCAAAAGAATGACGAATCATATGCGGCGTGATGTCCTTGATGCCCGCCTGGCGCGCATAGCCTTTGATAATCAGCCAGAAGCCTTGCCGCGTCAATCGCTCTCCATGATGATTGACGAAAAGCGCAGTCTCATTCTTATTACGCAGCAACAATGGGCGAAACTCTCGCACATAGAGCTGCATCTGCTGTACCGCCTCTGCCGTCAGTGGAAGCCAGCGTTCGCGGCGTCTATTGCTGCCACGCCCCACGTGGATTCTGGATTGCCCGGTGTCAAGGTCCTCGATGTCAAGGGCAACCAGTTCCGAAACGCGCATGCCAGTGGCATAAAGAATATGCATCATTGCCAGGTCGCGCATACCGACCGGTGTCGAGGTCTCTACCTGGGCCAGCAGATTATCAATCTGCTCCACTTCCAGCACGTGAGGCAGGTTCTTATGCACTGTTGGCGCGTCCAGGTCTTCAATGGGATCAACCGTCAGCACGCCGACTTTACACAAATAGCGAAAAAACGATTTAAATGAGGCGAGTTTGCGCACAATAGTAGTCGGTCGATACTGTCGTTCCTGCTGCATCTCTAATAAGCAATGTTCTACCATATCTCTCGTCACCTCTGTCCACCGTTCCACACCTTGATGCAAAAGGTACCGGCATAATTGGTTCAAGTCATTACGATAAGCGACAATAGTGTTATAGTTACTGCCCTTCTCCTCGCTCCCCTTGCGAGAAAGAAAGGCTATATACTCATCTACAAGTTGTTGTAACATATTATACTTCCCAACCAATAGTTCAGCATTCATCATCAATTCCCCCAACTGTTCAGTAGAATGCCACTAGAATGTCGTTCATTATAGTCGCATACAACCAATACAGCAAGCAACGTAGGACATACGGGCTTTCCACCGTAGAGACAGGGCGAGGGTCAGGCAGGATATCCACAAGGAATATCCTGCCTGACCCTCGCCTGCGGCTATGCTTCAGCAGAAGTACTATGCTATAATGAAGACAATCTCGCTGCCTCGTACATGCAGAAAACGACAACGCGCGCATCATGGCATTGATGAGTGCGCTTATGATAAGGAGTAACAGGATCACTATGGCAAAATTGCAAGATATGTTTACGCACGCCCGCAGAGCGGCAAGCGGTGGCAATATTGGCTTTTTGGGCCGAAGCAAGGGCGAAACCAGACCACGCGCCGCCGCCATCGTTCTCGAATTAACAAAGGTCACGGCAGGTGACGCTGAAGCTGCCGTGAAGGCGGGCGCGGACGGCCTGCTTTTCAGTTGGGATGGCAAAGATAGTGCCCAGCTTGATAAGCTCGCAAGCGAAATCGCGGCGGCGAAAACCGCCAGCGAAGAGGTGGTCAGCGGCCTGCACATCACCGGCGGCTGGGATCACATCGACCACGAGACGCTGACCCACATCAAAGAGCGCGACATTCAGTACCTCGTTCTACCCCTTGAGGCTCCTGCCAGCCTGCTCGGCCAGGAAGTCAAAGACCTGGAAATGGTTGTGACCGTGCCTATGCGTTCTGGCGACATGTATCCACTCTTCATTCGCAACCTCACCGCTTTCGACAATATCGCCGGTGTTCTGCTAGATTTCGGCCTGGGCAACAATATCAACGAGATGACGATTGAAGAGGTACTCCAGTACCGTGCAGTGCGCGAAGCCGTGCGTTTCCCGGCTCTAATCCCTATCGGCAGCCAGTTGGACAAGACCGCCACCTACACGCTAATGGCCCTCGGCGTTCAGGCACTCATCATCTCGACCGCGACAGTGAGCGCGAGTGTCCAGGAGCAAATCAAATCTTTACGCGGCATCCTGGAAGATATTCACGAAGAGAAGAAAGAAGCTAGCTCTCACAAAACCGGTCTCACTCCGCAAGAGAGCCGCTAGGCACTCATCCTCGTATAGGCACCATGACGGGGTTCAATGAATTAGATCGGTAAGAGGTCGATGTAGGAATGCGGTAAGCCTGTCCCTACACCGACCTCTTACCTGTTTTATCTCTTCACCTGCGTAATCGTGTCCAGACGAAATTGATGTTTCTGCTTCCTATAGAGAGCAATCAGTGTTCATATCGTGCAAGGATTGAGGACGCACGATGGGCATCTGCGGCTGGGTCGAGGGCCAGTAAAGCTGGCGGCGCGGCACGTGCCGCAGGCATTGGCGCGTGATCTCCCACACTCTGGTCGGGTTGGCATTGTTACGCCAGTAGTAGTAGCAGGCTACCTCGTCGGGTTCGTTCTCAAGCAGCTTGTGAAACGTTGTTTCAAGGGAGCTTTCTCCTTCTTCGTCCAGGGAAAAATTCTGCAACCAGAGCTGGCTGCGTTTACCATGCTGGCGCGCAGTCTCTACAACGGCACGCGCCCACTCATCAACACGCTCACTCTCTTCATTGAGTAATTGCCAGAAGGGATGGCAGCCTAACGTATCCAGGTGTGGTAGCGTTGCCAGGTCCTCAAGTTGAAATAAATCTTGTGGCAGCAGAACAATTGACGTTCTGGCCCGTTCGTTGACGCGCTTGACGCTGCTACATAACTCGCCCAGGAAATCAATAAACGAACGGCGACGAAAGCGCGGAAGATCGACGACATCCGGGCAGAGTGCGCGACACACCGGGCAAAAGCAGGTCACATCCGGGCCGCGCGGCTCATCGATTAAGATGCCGTTGATTGGATAGCGTGTCAGATAGGTAGCAATCTCTTTAAACAACCAGGAACGAAAACCCTCGTGATTGAAACAGGACATATCATGGTCACGCCCGTGCCGATCCTTGACACGCGATTGCGGATGATGAAAGGTATACCAGCTTGGCACGAAAGAAGGCCCGGCAAAGAGATTGCCATAACGCCCTAGACTGAGATAGACTTTCAGGCCCATCTCCTGTGCTTGCATCAGACCACGCTCCAGATCACGCGACCAGCGCTGGACTTCCTGCTCATGCAAGGCATAGACGATAGCATTGGCCCCAACGGCACGAATCTGCTCAAAATCGCGTTTGACTACCTCTGGATGATACAAGGGATGAAAATACGCAACGACTATATCCATAAGAAAAAGCAATCCTATCTACTATTTTGAATAATACAGGAACTTCTAGCAGCAGATTTCTCTATATACATCCATGAGTATAACACAAACTCAACCGACTTCCATGTTACGGGGAAGAATGGGCTACCAGCCCAGGTCTCAAGCAAAAAAAACCATGGTTCAGAGTAGGCATTCCTTCCCCCTCAAGGCGCTTTTTTCGACCTTGAGCTTGACAAGTCTGCAATTTGTATGCACAATGCTTCCATGAGTCACTCACTGTATCAGCAGAATGCTGGCAATGGATATTTTGTCCATTCCTATGCAAAGATCAATCTTACACTTGATGTCCTGGGCCGTCGCCCGGATGGCTACCATGAGTTGGCAACGATCATGCAGACCATCGACCTGCATGATACCATCTGCCTGCACACTACCAACGACGAACAGGTACACATCGTCTGCACACGTCCAGAACTGAGTACGGAGGACAACCTGGCGGTACAAGCCGTGCAGGCCATCCGTCAGCAATTCGGCTTGAAGCAAGGTGTAACGATTGAACTGCACAAGCGTGTCCCTATCGCAGCCGGTCTGGGCGGAGGAAGTAGTAACGCCGCAACTGTCCTGCTTGCACTACAGCAGTGGTGGCAACTTCCGGCAACCCCGACAGATTTGCTTGCGTTAGCGGCCTCACTTGGCTCAGATGTACCGTTCTTTCTAAGCGGAGGACTGGCTTATTGCGAAGGGCGGGGGGAACGAGTCACACCGCTCGCGCCGCGCTGGCCTGTTGCGCTACGCTGGCTACTCCTGGTCAAACCGACCATCAGCGTTTCGACGGCAGCAGTCTTTCGTGCGTTACCCGCCAGTGATTATACTGATGGAAGTCACAGTCGAGCGGTACGTGCCGCATTCGAGACAGGGAGTACACTTCAACCAGAAGATTTGCATAATGGATTGGAGCGAGGCGTGCTTGCTCGCTATCCAGAGGTTGCGCAAGCTCGCGCGGCCATGCTTGAAGCCGGTGCGCCATTCGTTCGGCTCTCCGGCAGTGGGCCAACACTGTTTGCCCCTTTCGCGGATCTGGCCCACGCCGCCAGCGCGCGACACCAGTTGCATGCCCAGGGATACGAAGTATATCTGACGCATGCCGTCAACCCTCATGGTAACGATGTTTGTTTGTTCTAGCACGGATGTAAGGAGGTTTCAGCCGTGGCAGACCTGTATTACTGCGTCAAATGCAAGAAGAAGACTGAACTGAAGGATGCTCAGAAGGTCACGATGAAGAACGGCAAGCCAGCACTGCGCGGGCAATGCGCCGTGTGCGGAACAACCGTCAACGCGATCCTCGGCTCCAAGAAGGAAGAATAGTTCGCCCACAGAGCGGAACAGGATAACCACGAGAGGTATCCTGTTCCGTTCACCTTATTGGCCTTATGCTCGACTTCTCTCAAGCCCTCTGCTATAATATTCTCAATACCATTTAACTTAAAATGGAAAGGATGCGGTAGGGATACGCCAACACAAGAAGAGAGAGTAACCACTTTAGAGAAGGCCGTAGCAAACCTTCAAAGGGAGACAGCTTCTCATATCCGTGAAGTAGACGAGAACTTGACCATCCTCGTCGGGGTGATACGACACCAGGGACAGGACATTAAGAGAATTTTCGAGCGCCTCGATACTATAGACCAGCACCTTGAGGAACATAAAACGCTTCTTGAGGAACATAAAATGCTTCTTGAGGGCCATACAACGCTTCTTGAGGAACATAAGGCGCTTCTTACCCAAATTCTTGCACGTTTACCTGAAAGGCCTTAGCTTTTTCCGCGTTAAGCCAGCAGGGTGAACACAAAGCAGGAGGGACGCCGTGAATATTTGGGACTCCGTACAACGCGGTCTGGAGAAGGCCTCAAATGAAGCCGGGCGCATCGCTCGCATGCAGCGATTACGCGCCATCATCGACCAGTTGACGAATCAGCAGCAGGCACAACGTAATCTACTGGCCGACAAAACGTTAGAACTCTTCAATCTTGGTCAGATTACACAGGAAGAGTTGCTATTGATCTGCCAGGAATTGACGCGGCTGCAACAGCAACTGGTACAAGTACAACAGGAACTCAAATTCGTGCAGAGCCAGGGACCCGCACCCACGCCGGGGCAAGCGGCTACAAGCGGGTCGGCTATGCCAATAACACCCGCCTATCCGGCATATACCGGTGGAAGCACACCCATTCCGCCACCCCCGCCGTCCGAGGAGAGACAGACACGCATCCCGCCACCCCCGCCGCCTGAAGAAGGGCAACCCCTGATGGCTGCCAGTAACTTCTCCACGATGCAAGTCGGCGCATACAGCCCCCACACCAGCGAAATCCGCTACTGCGTCACTTGCCAGACCGAGTTGCTTCCAGGCTATGCCTTCTGCCATAATTGCGGCACACCGGTCGCCACAGACGCTGCACAACCTACCAGACGCAGCGATACCGCAACAGGGGAAGGAGAACGCACGACACTACGCCCGGAGGGAGGAGCCTAACCCTGCGTCAGCATATCATCACTCTGTTCTGTAGACTCTTACGCCTGCCATTTATGGTGCTCAGTCTCTTGCAGCGTCGGCACATGCATGCCGCACTTCGTCACCCACGCCGCATTGTGGTCATCAAACCTTGCTGCCTGGGTGATCTCGTCATGACTACGCCCTTGCTGTCTGTTATTCGTCAGCAATACCCTGACGCGCTCATCACCTATGTGACCGGAACGTGGTCAAAGGTCGTACCGGCACATCATCCCGCTGTAGATGATGTGTTCGACTGCGGCACGGTCGGTATTGCTGGTCGCTACAGTCTGCGCGACTACTGGCAACTGGCCGTAAAGCTGCGTCGCTACCACTTCGATCTGGCATTCGTACTGGATCGTTCTCCTATGCTAACCTTGCTACCCTTCCTGGCCGGTGTACCACGACGCATCGGCCCAGACAGTCTTGGACGCGGCTTCTCGCTGACTGATAGAGTACCAGTTTCATCCAGTCCCGCATATCTCCAACACGAGGCAGACATCTATCTTGATCTGGCCCGTGCTATCGGTCTACCCGTTCAACAACCACGTATGTCTTTTGTACCCACAGCAGAGGAACGGCAGACTATTCATAGAAGCACACGGCCAATGGTAGCCGTCTTCCCCGGCGGTGGCAGCAATCCAGGCATGGAGCTAACGGCAAAGCGCTGGCCCCTCGAACGCTATCGCGCACTGGTGCGCCGCCTTGTACGAGAACTCGACGTGCAGGTACTGCTGCTCGGCGGCAAGGATGACGTGGCCCTCAACGAGCAACTCATGAACGGACTTGATCTGCCGGAGCAGAGCGAGCGGGTGCTAAATCTCGCCGGTAAAACCAGCTTTGGGGAACTGGCCGCGCAACTAGAGGCTTGCGTCCTCTTCATCGGCAACGACAGTAGCCCGATGCACCTGGCTGCCGCCGTTGGTATTCCCATCATTGCCATTTTTGGTCCGACCAGCCCACAGGAATATGGCCCTTATCCCTTAGACGATCCCAAACATATCGCACTCTGGCATCACCCTACCGGTCAACCCTGCTTCTTTCTGGGCCAGGTGCGCGCCTGCTTGAATTGTACCTGTATGCAGTCAATCAGTGTTGATGAGGTCTGGCAAGCTGTGTTACGTCTCATCCCGGCCCCACATAGTAGCGAGGTTTTGCCGTGAAATCACTGCTTCGTCAACTCATTCTTCTGGTTGTGTACCTGGTCGGGCTTCCTGACGCACTCAGCAGCAAACGCCGTGTTCGTCGAGAACGTGCTAAAACCTTCATAGCACCGCGCATCCTGCTCATGCGCCCGGATCATCTGGGCGACCTGGTGATGACAACACCGGTTCTGCAAGCCTTGCGCGATGCCTTGCCGGAGGCGCATATCACAATGATGGTCGGGCCGTGGTCGAGCGAGATTGTCGCGCGTCATCCCGCTATTGATCGCCTGATAACCTGCCCGTTCCCAGGCTTTCGCCGCGCCGCGCAAGGAGCGCTGGCACCCTATATACTGCTCTTCAGCACGGCACAGCAATTACGACGCAGCCATTACGACCTGGCTATCAATCTGCGGCCCGATTTCTGGTGGGGGGCGGCACTGCTTTATCTCGCGCGCATCCCGCGTCGCGTCGGCTACGCCATTGCCCCCGGCACTCCCTTTCTATCGACCGCCTTGCCCTTTACAGCACCGGAACATGCTACCGTCTCCTGTCTGAAACTGGTCAGCACGGCCTTGCAAGTACTGGGCCATCCTGCTCTGCCCATGCCCTACACGCCGGAGCAATATCCAGAGCAGTTCGAGCCAACGCACGCAGAGCGACAGGCCATCAGAGAACGCCTTCAGCAGGCCAACATCACCGATACAACCCCGATAGTCGTTATTCACCCTGGTAGTGGGGCCACTGTGAAACTCTGGCGAGTGGAAGCATGGGCCGCCAGCGCGGCGAAACTTACAACGGCCAACCCTGCCGTGAGCATTGTTCTCACAGGCAATCGGCAAGAACGCTCTCTGCTCGAACAAATTGTACAGGCCATGCCCGCCGGAATCACACCACCTTTGCTCCTGACAGATTTGACGGTGGGACAACTGGCTGCGCTGCTCGCTCGCGCACAACTGGTGCTAGGGGTTGATAGCGGTCCTCTGCATCTCGCCGTGGCCCAGCGCACGCCAACCGTGCATATCTTTGGGCCAACGGATGCGCGCATCTTCGGCCCCTGGGGCCATACCGAACGTCATATTGTGGTGGCTTCCACGCAACGCTGCCCCACCTGCGTGGCGATCCCCTGTGGACGACTCGATTTCACTGTCGAGGAACTGGACGCTCATCCCTGTGTGCGCCTGGTACCGGAACAACAGGTGGAAGCCGCCTGGCAATCACTTCTAAAGAAATACAGCTATACACGATAAAGCAAAGATAAGTGACCTTCTCTATGACAAAGAGCAATTCTCATACAACTCTCGACGAATATGGTTATCCGCAGCGCCCAGACTCGCGCCGCTCACTCCGCAATTTTGTGGTTCACGGCAGCCGCCGGATCGTTCTGCTACTGCTCTATATCTTCATGAGCGGATTTGGCCTGCTGCTCCAGATCAAACGAGGGAAACGGCGCTACAGGCCGCTCACGCCACACACCTTCCATCCGCGCCGCATCCTGCTGATTCGCATGGATCTGATCGGTGATCTGGTAATGTCGCTGCCTGCTCTGCGCGTTTTGAAACGCACCTACCCGGAGGCAGAGTTCGACTTGCTGGCGCTGCCTTCCAGCGCATCGGTTGTGCAAGCCGACCCTGATCTAAGCCGCATCTTCACGTTTGACCCCAACAAGTGGCGACGCCCTCAAGCGCTCGTGCAACCGCAGCGCTGGCTAGAACTCTGGCAACTGCGGCACAGACTCAAAGCACGTCACTATGATCTCGCCGTCAGCCTGTATGGCAATGTCGCCGCCATGCTGGCAGTACTGAGCGGGGCACGACGCAGCATGGGCTATACGCGCGAGGGCTACCCCGGTTTCCTGACAGATGGTATCGCAGGCAAACACTGGGATGTCCATGACCACAAACACGAAGTTGACTACTGCCTGATGTTAGCTGAGGCCGCCGGAGCTACCATCACACCCTCAGACCGCCTGCCAGAGTTGCACGTCAGTGAACAAACACGACAGGAGGTCGTCCGCTTGCTAACCGAGATTGGCGTCGGCCAGGATACTCCCTTTATCGTCGGCCACGTCGGCTCCAACAATGGGCAGGCCAAACGCTGGCCACTTCCCTACTGGTCTAGCCTGCTAGACAAATTAGCTCATGAGTGCAATGTGCGCATTATCCTTACAGGCGTACCGGCAGATCAACCCCTTATCGAACGGGTTATGGCCCGTATGCAAACACCCGCTATCAATCTGGCAGGCAAGACCACCCTGGCACAACTGGCAGGCTTAATGCAGCAGTCCAGCCTTGTTATTAGCGGCGATAGCGGCCCCATGCATATCGCCGAAGCTGTCGGCGCGCCCCTCATCTCCATTCATGGCCCAACCGACCCCGCCCTGAGTGGCCCTATTGATCCACAGGCGGTCATCCGTAGTGACATCTGGTGCAGCCCATGCTACACTACCAGAGGCCCGGCAGAGTGCCGTTTCCACACCGTTCAATGCATGAAAGATGTGACACCTGAGCGCGTTTTCGCACTGGCAGAGAGATTGCTGACAAAACGTACACAGCTTCTGCATAACGGCTATAAAGATGGTAAAATGTGAACCTGCTCACACAAGGATAGATTAACAGCATGCGAAAATCCATTGTTCTTCGTCCAACAGCACACATCCTGGTTATCAAGCTGGCCGGCATTGGCGATCTCTTGCTGGCAACACCAGCCCTGCGTGCCTTACGTGAAAGCTATCCACTTGCCACCATCGATCTGCTGGTCACACCTGCCTCTGCCGGGCTGCTCGACGGCTGGGAGATCATCGATCACATCATCGTGCTGGACAAGTACCTGTTCGATTATCCGAAACAGATTATTACGCACCCCCAGAATCTTTCACGCCTGCTACCATTGTGGCAAGCGCTACAAGAGGGTCACTACGACGCCGTACTGCTCATGCATCACCTTACTCTACCCTTCGGACGTATTAAATACCAGATGCTGATGCGTGCGACGGGCGCGCGCTGGCGTGTGGGGCTGGACAATGGGCACGGCTGGTTTCTCAACGTCAAGGTACGTGACGATGGCTTCGGGGCTATGCATGAGGCCGAGTACGCCATGGCTGTAGCAGAAGCAGTGGGAGCACAGGTACAGGACAAACGGCTCTCTCTTCCCATTACAGAAGAGGAACGGCAACAGGCGCGTGCCCTTCTCTATGGTGAAGCCGGAGCAAGTGATGTTCCCCATCCCATTATTGCCATGCACCCAGGCAGCGGCGGTTATAGCACCGCACGGCGCTGGCCACCGGAGCGGTTCGCGCAACTGGCCGACCTGCTCTATCAAGAATTTGGCGGTCAAGTGCTGCTGGTTGGAGGCCCCGAAGAGGTTGAGCTTCATCAGCAAATTTTGCAGACTATGCAATCAGCAATGCCCGCACGCAGCCTGGCCGGGCAGGGCAACATTCATGTTGCCGCCGCCGTGCTGGAACAGGCCGATCTCTTTATCGGCAACGATGCCGGCCTGATGCACGTGGCAAGCGCCGTCGGCACACCCGTAGTGGCTATCTTTGGCCTGACCAACTACAAAGCGTGGGGGCCATATACCGGCACAGAGGATACGACGCAGGCTACACGAGCAACCATCGTTCATCTCGACCTGCCCTGTATGCCCTGTTTCTATCGCGGTCACGATCTCGGCACACCAGAAGGTTGCGCCACCCGCGACTGCCTGACCAGGCTGAGCGTTCAGCAAGTTGCGGCAGCAGCACGCAAAATGTTACAAAGCAGACAGAACATCAGACTGAAGAAACGGTAAAACCTTACAAGACCGCTTGCTTCTGCACACGCTTTACCGGACGTGAGAAATTGCCAAGCTCCACTTGCGGCAACTCACGTCTGAGTATCTCAATCAGTGCCTTCATACCCAACGCCTTGCCCATAGAATCCAGCGCGGGCATACGCGGCAGCAAGACTTCTGGATCGATGTTGAGGTTGCGCAACTGAATCAGCTTGAGCTGTGTTTCGCGCGCAAAAGCCAGCAGTGCCTCTACCTCGCGCTCACGGTCGATCAGGCCGGGGAAGCAGAGCAGGTTGATGGAGCTATAGACTCCGGCCTCGTGAGCGCGTTTGAGCGACTCTTTGACATCATCAAACGTGTAGCCAAGCGGGCGATAATAAGCGGCATAGGTCTCTGGATGACCCGAAATCGTGCTGACGCGAATAGTATCCAGTCCGGCGTCATAGAGCTTCTGCAACCAGCGCGGCTTACTGGCATTAGTATTGATGTTGATAACGCCCCTATCGGTGCGTTGACGTATGGCACGAATCGCTAATTCAATACGGTGTGCTTGCAAAATCGGGTCGCCTTCACAACCCTGGCCGAAGCTGACAATGGCCTCTTCAGCCTGCTCAAGATGCGGCACAGCGACCTCGACGATCTCCTCGACCGTCGGAATAAAGGTCAGGCGATCTTGCGGTGAGATCAGGTTCTCCTCTTCCTGCTTAGAAATGCAGCCCACGCAGCGTGCGTTACAGCCCGGCGAAACGGCGATTGCCATCTCCCAGCGCCCAAAGAACAGGTTGCTGGCAGTAGGACAGGAGTAGTCCAACGCGCAGTGGGCATGTTGCGCCACCACGCGATTTTCCGGCATGGCGGCGCGCTTCTCTCGCACCAGCCGCTCCAGCACGCGCCGATTAAAAGCGCGCGGATGCCACTTGCGCGGGTTATCGGTTTTGAGCGCGGCAACGTAGAGCCGCCCGTTATGTCCGGCCAGTGCGCTATAGCCAAAGAAAGGCAACGGCTCCGTGTTCGGCACTTTTTCATAGGCCGGAAGATGCGTGCGCGTATAGCCAATGGGCAGCAGTGCCGCCATCGCCCAACCACGTGAGCGGGCAAGCACCTGGCGCTCTCCGGTGGGTTTAAGGCCCACAGCCTGGCGGTCAGGCATCATGGATAGCGTAACACCATCGGGCAAAGGAATCAGTTCGTCCAACGTTAAGGGATGATCTGGGTAAGCCATTGCCTGTAAACGCCGCTCTTCACGCAGTTCACCGTCAGGCGTGCAATAGACTAGATATGGTATCGTCATAGATATTTTTAGCTCTTTAGCTCATCCTTCCCCAACTTCTGAGACCTCAGTTTATCTTGTGACAACTGTGAATGCATCGGCGGTGGTGTCGCCGGAATGCGCGGAGAGGTGGGGCGATCCTCAAGCTCATCCTCAAAGAAACGTGGTGTAGTGAGACGATATTGCGTCTGCGCCGTCACGCGCTGCTCTAATTCTTTCGTATCTTCGTAAACAAAGCTTAATAAAACGTGTTCTCCGCGCATCGTCTGACAGACATGACGAATACGTGGGCGCTCCTCCTCCATCCAGGCATTGACGATAGCCTCCAGCGCAGATATACTATCCCCGCAAATGGCGCTATCAAAAGCCTTGAACCTGTACACGTCTCTATCCTTTCCTTCAAACTTAGAGGCGATACTTTATTCCCGACGCCCCACGCGAAACAATCGTTCTCTCTCTGTCGATGGCTATTGTACATTCTAAGGAAGAAATCAGCAATAGGTTACGGTACAAAGTACGACTTACTGCCTGATACCTCCATAAGGGATATCATACATGTAGTGCTATCCCTTGTGGGTATCATGTACGGACACCTCCCTCTACGCAGATACCGCAAACAGCTTCTGATAACATTTCTATACATTTCGCCAGGTCTTTGTCATGCCTGGCCATACATTTGCACATTGCATGACTATACAAAGATATTACACTTCTATTACAATGTTGTTCCATAATTTTCCACAATTCTATAGTCAAAATTTCCATTGATTTCAATTCCGATTCTTGACTTTCAGTGTATACCCTGCTATACTGCAATATGTCGGAAATAGATAGAGAGAAGGGACGAACAGTACGGTGCAACGATCAGAATTCGTCGTCGTAGGAGCCGGTATCGTAGGACTTGCTACAGCTTACGCTCTTTTAAAACAGGGATGCAGAAATGTGACCGTCCTTGAACGGGCAACAGTTGACCACCAGCACAGCCCGTCACACGGCCTTTCGCGCCTCTTACGTTTTGAATACGGCCCCCATCTGCATTATTCCAGAATGGTACAGCTCAGCCTGCAACGCTGGCAACAACTCGCGCAATACTCTCCACGCCCACTCTACACACCCACTGCCCTGCTCACGCTGGGCCATGAGAGCGACGGCTTTACGCGAGCCAGCTACCATCTATTACATGATTTAGCTCTACCGATTCATAACATAACGCGCAATACGTGTAAACGTCTTTTCCCCCAATTTCACCTACATAACTACGATCTCTTTCTTTATAACAGGCAAGCCGCTATTCTCTTTGCCTCTCACTGCTTACAAACGCTACGCGAGCTGATCCTTGCAATGCACGGTAATATTTTAGAAACAACCACTGTTACCGCACTTAGCCATGATAACAGACAGAAACCTATTCGCGTGCATTGTAGCAATGGGCATGAGATCATGGCTGATCGCGTGGCACTGGCACCTGGCGCGTGGATTCACAATCTTCTGGGTGAACTTCATCTGCCCGTGCGCATCACACGCCAATACCTGCTCTATTTCGCCGACTTGCCTGAGCAGCACTTCGGCATGCCCGCCTTTCCCGCCTTCATGGCCGGTGATCTATACGGCTTCCCACTTCACCACACCTGTGCGGGCTGGGGGCCACGCTGGCTCAAAGTCGCTTCGCACCACTTTGGCGCACTCATCAGCCCCGATGCTGAGCCGGAGATCGACAAACGGGCCATTGCCTATATGCTCGCTCAGGTACGCCAGTTACTACCGGCGCTAACGACCGCTCGTTTGGCACATATCGATGCCTGCATGTATGATGTTAGCCAGGATGAAGATTTCATCATCGATTATCTACCTGGCGACTCACGTATTACCTTCGCCGCCGGTTTGAGTGGTCACGGCTTCAAATTTGGCCCACTCCTGGGAGAAATGATATGTAGCCTGCTCTGCGAGACACGTCCTCCGGTCACAATGGAACGTTTCCAGCTTGGCCGCTTCGCGCGCCAACCACAAAAACAACCGGTCTCGGTAGCCTAGAAACCAGAACCTTGACAAGACCATTGCTCAACCGTATACTTTATTCAATCGGTTGAATAAACTTCTTCACGATGAGGGATTTGCGATGACCAAATCTTCCACTGCAACCGACCGCCGGGCTGATATTCTGGCTGCCACTATTCGCGTGCTCGCGCGTGATGGGCTTGCAGCAACCACGACACGTAAAATCGCCACCGAGGCCGGTGTCAATCAGGCTACCCTGCGCTATTACTTCGGCAGCAAGGATGATCTGCTCTTCGCCGTCTTGCAGGCTATGATGCAGAATACCGGAGAGATTGTGCAGAAAGCGGTTCAACCGGGCGAGCAACCGGCTGCACTGATTAGACAAAGCCTCACTGCTTTCTGGTCGCATGTCGAGTCTTCGCCTGAATTGCAGGTTATGCAATACGAGCTAACGCTCTACGCTCTGCGCAATCCTGCTTCAGCCTGGTTGGCTAAAGAACAGTATGACGGTTACTGCGCCCTTGTCGAGAACCTCTTCCAATACTACTTCGAGCAGGCCAGTGTTATCAGTGCTACTCCGTTGCCAACGCTGGCCCGTTTTACCGTCGCAGGCATCGATGGCCTGATCCTACAGTTCGTGAGCGATCACAATAGCGAGCGTGCGCGGCGCGACCTCAATACACTCATTCAGGCCGTGCTGGCACTAATAGGTATCTCGTAGCAACCATAACCTGGCAGAGTGGTGAACGCGCTCACGCACCTTCCAGCGTGGTTTTGTAATGTCTGATAGATGCTTACAAATACAAATGAGGAGAAAAGAGCATGAAGGAACAGCAGTTAGCAGGCCAATCGCCAGCGCGATCTCAATCTGTTCAGACTGCACAAGCTTTTCAGACACCCCGCAGCGCAGTTACCCCCCATGATTATGCCTACTATAAGGAAGTTTTCGCCGGTCACCGTATGCCTTTCGCTTACCTTGATCTCGACCTGCTCGACCAGAATATTCAGCAGATTGTCGCACGGTCGGGCGGGAAGCGCATTCGCCTGGCCTCAAAATCGCTCCGCTGCACCTGGGCCATTCGCTACATTCTGGCCGCCAATTCTTGTTTTCAGGGCCTCATGTGCTACTCTGCCCACGAGGCCGTCTATCTCGCCTCGCTCGGCCTGTCTGATCTCCTCATCGGCTACCCGATTTATCACAGTGAGGATATTGCCGCCGTCGCGCAGGCAACCGTTCAGGGCGCATCAATCACTTTAATGATCGATAGCATCGACCATGTGGAGCAGATTGAACGTGTTGCGCAACGCTATGGAGTACGACTGCCGGTATGCCTGGATATAGATATGTCGGTAGATTTTCCTGGTCTACACTTCGGCGTCTGGCGTTCGCCCATTCATAGTGCCGAACAGGCCGCGCCCATTCTCAGACACATTAAACGGTCGTCCTACGTACAACTGGACGGTATCATGGGCTATGAGGCACAAATAGCCGGCGTGGGCGATAATATGCCAGGGCAGATGCTCAAAAATACGCTGATACGTCGGCTCAAGCAGCGTTCTATTCCTGAAATTGCTCAGCGCCGTGCCGCGCTCCTGGCATTGATCGAGTCATATGATATGCCGCTCCGCTTCGTCAACGGCGGCGGGACAGGCAGTCTCCTGACTACACGAGAGGAAGCAGGCATCACCGAGGTCACAGTCGGTTCCGGCTTCTATTCGCCGGTTCTCTTTGACTACTACAAAGATTTTCGCTATCAACCAGCAGCGGGCTTCGCCATCGAGATCGTGCGTCACCCTCAGCCCTCCATTTATACCTGTCTCGGCGGTGGCTATGTGGCCTCCGGCTCGGCTGGCCCGGAAAAATTGCCACAACCTTATCTTCCCCAGGGAGCTAAATTGGAAACTCTTGAAGGCGCAGGTGAGGTGCAGACGCCCATTCACTATCGCGGCCCTATCGCGCTCCACCTCGGCGATCCTATCTTTATGCGTCACAGCAAGGCCGGTGAACTCTGCGAACGTTTCACGCACCTGCTACTGGCGCGCAACGGTCACATCGAGGGCGAAGTCACAACCTATCGCGGCGACGGGCAATGCTTTATTTAGTCTGATATCAAGAGAACCGAAGGGAAGGAAGGTCAATGAGTACAGCAACTCAGACAACACAGTGGAGCAACTGGTCAGGCTCAGTACAGAGCCATCCACGTCAGATTCTCAAGCCCCAAAGCGTTGAGGAACTGGCGCGCCTGATCGGGAGTTTTGGGCGCGAGCGAAGACAGGTGCGCGTGGTTGGAGCCGGTCACTCGTTTACCCCCATCGCGCAGACCGACGATATCTTGCTCTCACTGGATCATTTGCAAGGTATCGAGACACTGGATGCAGACGCTGGCTATGCCGTTGTGCTGGGCGGCACACGCCTGAAGCGACTCGGTGAAGAGCTGTTTGCCCATCGCCTGGCGCAAGAGAATCTGGGCGACATCGATGTGCAGAGTATCGCAGGCGCAATCAGCACCGGCACACATGGTACGGGTATTCGCTTTGGCACGCTGGCAACCCAGGTTGAAGGACTCACACTGGTGACGGCCAATGGAGAACTGCTGGAATGTTCCCCAACACAGCATCCCGATATTTTCAAAGCGGCACAGGTTTCGCTCGGTATGCTCGGTGTGATCGCAAAAGTCAAATTGCGCGTCGTACCTGCAAAAAAATTGCATTATCGTGGACAACGCAAAAGCTTGAGTGAGTGCCTGGAACACCTGGAAGAGTATCAACAAACCAATAGCCACTTTGAGTTCTTCTGGTTCCCTTACACAGATGGGGTGCAGGCCAAATTCATCAACGAAACCAATGCCGCAGTCAGCAAGAATAATCTGTGGAACGAGTTCAATCGGGTCGTGCTGGAGAATGATGTTTACTGGCTGCTCTCGGAGCTATGCCGCCTCAGACCTTCACTGTGCAAGACCGTCTGTCGCATCTCTGCCAGTTCTATCGCTACGGTTGACGTGGTGAATTACAGTCACCGCATCTTCAGCACGCCGCGCGTAGTACGCTTTCAGGAGATGGAATACAATATTCCGCGCGAATACACGAAGACCGTCATCACCGAGATTCAGCAGTGTATCGAGCAACAGCAATTTAACGTCCATTTTCCGATTGAATGTCGTTTCGTGCGCGCCGATGACATCTGGCTTAGCCCGGCTTATCAACGCGAATCGGCCTACATCGCCGTCCACATGTATCGTGGCATGCCCTATCGTGACTATTTTGAGCAGATAGAGGCCATTTTCCGGCGCTACCAGGGTCGCCCACACTGGGGGAAGATGCACACGCGCAACGCACAAGAACTGGCTATGCTCTACCCACGCTGGCACGACTTCTTGCGCGTGCGTGCCGAACTCGATCCGCACGGCGTATTCCTCAACGACTACCTGCGCACCCTCTTTGCCATTGAAACGCCAACTTCAGCCCCAACAACTGCACAAGGAGACCTCGCATGAGCGAAATTACCTCATCAGAAGCCAGCGCAACACCCACTCTGCGCCGCAACGCGCTGGATTTACGCCACGCTATCGTCATCTCTGTCGCGGTGATGTCGCCCGCCGCCTCCATCTTTTTCAATACTATTCCGCAGGCCGGGGCTGTGGGAGCCGCCATACCGCTCTGCTATATCATCGGTTTCGTGCTGGCACTGCTGGTCGCTAACCAGTTCAGCGAATTTTCGCGCGTAATCCCTTCCAGCGGCTCCGCCTACACCTTCGTCACAGAAGGGCTAGGACAGCGCATGGGCTTTATGACGGCCTGGGTCGGCCTGCTGGCTATCGCCATCGGTGTGCCCTATTCGTTCGTCTTACTGGGTGCCAATCTGCAAACGTTGGTAGCACGCTGGCTCGGCCTCAACTTGCACTGGAGCTTCTGGTTCGTACTGGCACTCGGTATCGCCTTCGCCATCGCTTACCTGGGTGTGCGCGAGTCTATGAACGTCGATCTAACGTTTCTGGCCATCGAAATCGGCATCTGCCTGATACTGGCCGCCATTGTCCTCTTCCATGTCGGTCAGCAGGGCGGCTTAACGCTTGCTCCATTCAGCCCCGCCAGCATTCCACCAGGGGGCGGTGTCGCTGTTGGTATCATCCTGGCCGCGCTCAGCTTCATCGGCTTTGAGACAGCAGCCGCGTTAGGTGAAGAGACGCGCAATCCACATCGCAATATTCCACGCGCTGTCTTTGGTTCGATGATCGTCGTCGGCATCTTCTACGTGTTGATGGCCTATGTTGGCACGGTCGGCTACGGCCCCAATCATATGCTGACCGGCTATGCCAACGATAGCGCACCCTTCGATACCATCAGCCGTCACTTCGGCGGCCCCATCCTGGCCCTCCTGATCGATCTCGTCGGTATCTGCTCCTTTTTTAGCGCCGCGCTGGGTATCATTAACGGTGGTGCGCGTGTCATCTATACAGCCGCCCGCGATGGCGTGTTTCCATCTCCCTTTGGCTGGCTCCATCCCACCCATCAAACGCCGGTAGGCTCCATCGCCATCCTCTGTATCTTCGGCATCGTAGTCGGCTTGCCACTCGGCTTTCTGATGACACCTATCGTCGCTTTCGGCTTCCTGGGTACGCTGGACGCCCTCTTCGTTCTCGTGATTTATGCCCTGGTTTCCTTCGCCTGCATCCGTTTCTTCCTGCGTAAGCGGCGCACAATCTTCCATCCTCTCAAACACGGCCTTATCCCTGCCCTCGCCATTCTACTCATTCTGAGCATTATCACACTACTTGTTCTCTCGCCCGGCTCCGGCCCCCTCGTTGCTGTCCCTTATATCCTACTGCTCTGGCTCATCGTCGGCGTTATACTGCTCTTCACTGTAGGTCGCAAAATCGTCGGAGCAAGCGAATAGAGCAATCCCACGCTACCCACAAGAGTATCTTTACAATGAATGAAGAACATAAACAACACCCTCTCATTGTAGAGAGGCAACCCTTACCGTCGCTCTGCCTCACTGTCCCATACGTGTTTACAGATAAGTGCGCTACGTGCTTGCCCTCTTGACAGAGGAAAGGAATAGAACTATCTTATGTACAGCTTTATAGCGTGTTGCTGAGGTAGTACTGAACATGCTGTTTATGTTGCATATAGAGGAAGACATGAAAGATATACAACATCGACTAACACAGGGCATCCTGTTCCTGCTGGCCCTGATTGGAGCGGGCATCGCTCTCTACCTCACGACGGTGCATTACGAACATGTGCCGCTCGTCTGCTCTACGAGCGGGATCGTCGATTGCGCGCGCGTAACCAGTAGTGCGTACTCCGTGATCCCCTCCACCAACGTTCCCATTACCGTACCCGGATTACTCTGGGCTATCGTCAGCGCCGTTCTCGCAGTAGCAGGTTGGCGCATGCAGAATCAAGATCGACGTATCCTGCTAGCCCAACTGGTCTGGTCACTGCTAGGTCTATTAGCGGCCCTTTACCTGGTATACGTTGAACTCGTCCTGCTCCACACCATTTGTGCCTGGTGTACAGGCATGCATGTGGTCATACTGATCATGTTCCTGATCTCAATGGTGCAGTTTTTGAATACCTCTGCCGAAGAAGATGACGAAGTTGAGGAAGAGTCATCTTCGCTCAGTCCCGCCTCCAAGTCTTGAAAGGATATTTAAAAGAAACTATGGCAAAAAGCAAACAGCGGAGCGCTGCCTCAGCGGTACAGCGCCGCGAACAGGCCCGCCAGCAGCAACAGCGACAACATGTAGCTACTGCCTCCCCGCAGAATCGAGGGACGCAGAAACGCCGCCGCACCACTGCCAAACGCAGTCCCTGGCCCTATGTTATCGGCGCAATTGTCCTGGTTGGCGTCATCGTCATCGCCTTTGTCGTCATTTCTAACCAATCTACTCAGAACACGCCCAACACTCCAGTACCAGCCTCTCTGCTGAAACAGGTCACAAACGTCGATCCAGGGTTACTCTCACAAACCGGTACCGGTGGCATCAGCAACCCATTCCAGAAGCCATCCGGCTCACCACCATTATTAACCGGTCCCAATGGCAAGCCAGAAGTGTTTTACTACGGCGGAGAGTTTTGCCCCTACTGCGCAGCAGAACGCTGGCCCGTCGTGATTGCCTTGAGCCGCTTTGGCACTTTCCACAAACTGTATGAAACCACATCCTCCAGTACCGACGTCTATCCAGATACTGCCACCTTTACTTTCTACCAGAGCAGCTACAGCAGCCAGTATGTCGATTTTGTGGCTATCGAGGGAACCGACCGTAACGAGCAACCACTGCAAAGCCTACCAGCGCAGGAAACCAAAATTGTGCAAACCTACGACTCGTCGGGCACTATTCCGTTCATGGACATTGGCAATAAATTCCTGCTCACCCAACCAAGCTACAGTCCTGGTGATCTGCGCACCAACCCGAAAGATTCTACTTCGACGCCACTCACGCAGCAGGAGATCATGAGCCAGATCGGCACGGGTGGTACCGTCTCACAAGATATTCTGGGCAGCGCCAACTACCTGACGGCAGCTATTTGCACGCTGACAAATAATCAACCTGGTAGCGTCTGCAACGATTCCAGCATTGTGCAAATAGAAGGAACGCTCAATACTATGACCTACGCCGGCGGTTTCACACCCGGCAACGCAGCCCTGGCTATCGCAGACATCCCCACTAGCGCGCAAGCCCGCTCGCGCACGGGATTAGCATAATACCGATACAATCACCGAAATCGTCCATATTACTCGTAGGGACGTGATCAAGCATGTCCCTACGATACCATTACCATCTTCGGTTGAAAAGATGCATCATCGTATTTGTGACTATAAGAAATATCACTGTTCATCGGTAGAATGATGTTGCTCAAGCTGCTGGAGTTGCTCCGCTTCTTTCGCCAGTTCTTGAGCGGCACCGGCTATCAGCGCGTCAGTGCGGGCAAACTCCGCCAGTTCATGACTCAATTCTGCCAGATCTTCGCCACCGGCCATCATCTCCGTGATCTCCTCGCGGCTGATCTCGGATTTAGCAAAGGTGCCATAGCTGCGACCACGATTTAGTAGCGTGAAGCGGTCGCCAACGGGATAGGCATGATGTGGATTATGAGTGATGAAGATGACACCGAGACCGCGCGCACGGGCCTGAGCGATATAGCGTAAGACTACTCCCGCCTCTTTCACACCCAGCGCCGCCGTTGGCTCGTCCAGGATCAACACTTTCGCACCGAAGTAGACCGCGCGCGCAATTGCCACCGATTGTCGTTCGCCGCCGGAGAGCGTGCCGATTGGCTGCGTAGTGTCACGCAACTGGATGCCAATACGCGCCAATTCCGCGCGCGTCACACGATCAGCATAGGCGGCATCGAAACGAAGGAACGGCCCCCAGCCCTTTGTCGGCTCTGAACCGAGGAAGAAGTTACGTGCAATGCTCATCAACGGAATCATTGCCAGGTCTTGATAGACGGTGGCAATGCCGGCATTGAGCGCGTCACGGGGAGATTTGAAGTGTACCTCTTTGCCTTCGACCAGGTAGCGCCCCTCACTGGGCTGATGCACGCCAGACAGAATTTTAATCAACGTGGATTTGCCGGCACCATTGTCGCCCAGCAGGCACATAACTTCGCCCGCATACACACTCATCGAAATGTCTTTGAGCGCAATTATCGAACCGAAATATTTTGAGACATTCTGTACTTCGAGCAGAGGGGTTGATGATGGATTCGCTGTACTCATCGTCGTCTCTCCAGCGCTGTCTTGCGCACATAGCTGTTCAGCAATACCGCCAGCAGCAGCATTACACCAATAAATGCTTTGTACCAGTCGGCGTCAATGCCCGCAAACACGATGCCCTCTTCCACAATCCCAAAGGCCAGTGCTCCGAAGAGTGTGCCAATGACTGAACCATAGCCTCCAGTCAGCAATACCCCCCCCACAACGGCGGCTACAATAGCTAAGAATTCGTTGCCTTGACCACGCAGCACATCCGCTCCGGTGAATGTCACCGCCTGAATCATCGCTAGCAAACAAGAACAGACCGCTGTAAAAACAAACAACAGAATCTTCACGCGCATCACCGGCACGCCGACGTTGCGAGCCGCGTTCGCATCACCACCAACCCCAAAAACCCAGTTGCCAAAGGGGGTACCGAGCATAATCCATGCGCCAATTACGACGACGAGCAGTGCCCAGAAGATCTCGATGGGAAATTCCCGGCCACTAAACGTGGTGGCAAAGACGACCTTTGCTGATTGATAGCCTGGCACCTGCTGCAAACCGCCCACATTGGTCAAGCCAGTAATCAGCACGGTAACACCGGTTGTTGCACCGAGGAGAATATACTGTGTTCCCAGCGTCACAATAAATGACGGCAGCCCGGTACGCATCACCAGGTACCCATTCATCACACCCACCAGTACGGAGAAAATCATTGCCACAAGAAATGCCAGCCAGAGATTCCAGCCGAACTGCGTGCTGAGAATCACAATTATCATGCTGCACGCGCCAACAATTGAACCAATCGATAGATCAAATTCCCCTCCAATCATTAAGATAGCTACCGGCACGGCCTGAATCGCCAGCTCGGCTGATACGCTGAGGTAGCTTGATGTGCCGCGAAGAGAAAGAAAGCCGCTATTGCCCGCGATCAACGCAAAAAAGAGCCAGACAGCGATAGAGCCAATCACAGCGCCAATCTCCGGGCGCACCAGCAAGCGGCGTATCCAACTGGAACGCAACATACGCTCGCTGGCGGGGGTTGGTGCCTTACCAGCACTTCCCTGGATAATACTCATACCCGTTCTCTCCTATCCTTGCCGGGTTGGAGCCATAGCTGCTTAGTCTGCTTTGGCTCCAACCAGCCAGAATGTTAGCGTGTCCCCTGCGCTGTCAACTGGATAACCTGGTTTACGTTATCTTGCGTTACAAAACCGGGGCCAGTCATGATCACGTCATTGGCAACTGTGTTGAGGTTTGTCCTGTACAACGTCAGCAACACAATGGGCAGATAGCCCTGGAGATACTGTTGCTGATCAATAGCAAAGAGCATCTGACCATTCTTGATGGCCTGCAAAACATCGGACGAGAGATCAAAGGTAGCCAGCTTGATCTGCCCAACCTTGTTCAAGTCCTGGAGAGCCTGGAGAGCAGGTGTGGCACCGGTAGGCCCAAGCGTCAGAATACCATCAATACTGGGATCATGCTGGATCGCCGCCTCGATAGTCTGCTTGGTTTGCGTCGGATTGTTCAGATCGACGCCAATCTCCTTCACCGTGCCACCAGCTTGCTTCATCGCGTCGGTGAAGCCCTGACAACGCTGCTCAAGGGCAGTATTGCCAACCTCCTGGTTGACACAAAGCGCATGCTTGACGCCCGCCGCCGCCATCTTCTGACCACCACCCAGACCAGCCTGATATTCGGTTTGACCTACATGCACCAGCACACCCAGGCTCTTAGCCACATCTGCACCAGAGTTGATGGAGATAACCGGAATACCGGCAGCAACCGCCGCCTTGATCGAGGGGCCAAGTGCGTTGGCATCGGGGATAGAGACAACCAGACCATCGGGATGCGTTGCCACCGCCGTATCGATCAGATGAGCCATAGCCACCATGTCAAAAGTGGGGGGCGCTTCATAGGTGGCATTCACACACATATCATGGGCCGCCTGCTCAACACCCTTCTTGACAACCGACCAGAAGGGGTCCGCCGCCTGACCGTGCGTAATTACAAAAAAGTGCAACTTGGAACGGCTCGCCGGGCATGAACCGGATGCCGCTGTCTGCTGGTTCCCCGCCGACCCGCCACAGGCGGAAAGAACAAAAGTAAGCATGAGTAGTAGTGTCGCAAACGACGCGACCAGCTTGAAAGATCGCTGCATTGTGCCCTCCTCAAAATAGAATCGATCCTCAATCAGAGTTGAGGTTATGTACCCGTATCAACAACGATACACATTCTCTCGCAGTGCCACCCAACACCGCTGGTAACACATCATCACCCCTTTCCTTCTATGCATATCTCACCGTCCGCAGCATTGATATGCACAACCTGATATGGACAGGTCATAACTGTATAATCTGGTTTTCAGCCTTAGACGATGAAATCAGATTAATTGCTTTTGGTGAACTCAGCTCACTGACCGCGCTAATCAATCCACCTCGACCGACAGCGGGCCTGACGCATAATAAATACGTTCAACTTCGACCATCTCTCACCGCTCAGCTTGTCTATGAGACGCTTCCTGATGGGATGAAACTACAAGTTGTGCGGTGCTGGCGCGTTGCACCAGTGTTGGCAACAGGATATGATTCTGCCCTGGTCGCTGCTGCAACAAATCGAGAAGCACCTGCGTCGCCATCTGACCCAACTGCACTTTCGGCTGATGAATAGTGGTCAGCGCCGGTACCATATATCCTGCCAGATGTATATCGTCAAAGCCAACCACGCTCAACTGCGCCGGAACAGCGATGCCAAGTCTCCGGCAAGCCAGCAAAACGCCTACGGCCAGCATGTCATTGTAGCAAAACACCGCCGTGATACCCGCCCCGTACAGCAGTGGCAATGCCGCCTGCCCAACAGACACATCTTCATCATGCGAAGTGTGATTATCAGGCAGAACCACCATCCAGCTCTCCTGCCATGCAATCTTTGCAGCGCTTAATGCATCTTGATAGCCCTGCAAACGTTGCCGGTTGGAACGGGGACGATTATTCACGCCCAGGTAGCCAATCGCGCGATGACCGAGGCTCAGCAAATGCTCGACAGCCATCCTGGCCCCCAGATAGTCATCGACAGAAACCCAGTGAAATAGATCAGCCTCTGACTCTGCCTGACTATTGATCAGCACGGTAGGTATACGGAGATGCTCAAAACGATCTTTATAGTTGTTAGTGATACGCGAGGATTCAATAAGAATGCCATCCACACGGCGACGATGGAAGGTTTCAATAATTGCCATCTCTTGCTCAGGGTCATTGTGCGAAGTAGCCAGCAGCACGCTAAAATTGGCGGCGCGCGCGACCTCTTCCACGCCTTTCACCACGTCACCGAGAAAAGGATCGGCAATGGAAGTAACCACCAGTCCTAACGTTTTTGTTCGGCGTGTTTGCAGACTCTGAGCTACCAGATTGGGGGTGTAGCCCATCTCACGCGCAAGCTGCTGAATCGTGCGGCGCGTCTCAACACTGATCAACGGACTCTCACGCAAGGCACGTGAAACCGTTGTATGGGAAACGCCAGCAGCACGGGCAATATCCGCAATTGAGACTTCATGTTGCCGCACTTATTCCACCTTCCGTGTGGTCTACTTGACAAGTCATCAACGCCCTGTTCTGCACACGTGTGCAATAGTATTTATCATCATTCCCAGAGGTTATGCACACGTGTGCAAACAAGTGTACCTGATAGTAGGTAACTTTGTCAAGCTTTTTTCAAAACAATTTTCCTTAGTATAATACTTAACTTACCTGCTCATTTGTAGGTTAGTCAGTAGGTACCTTATGAGATTTATTTTAGTGTTCTGAACGGGGCAACGGTTCCAGATGCACTATAGGCATCTTCTCTTGCATCGGCCGCGAAAGACGTTTTACCTGACGCTCTTTCTCTTGTAAACGCTGTTCATAGATTGCAAGACGATTTTCAAACTCATAGCTCAACTGCGCAAATTGCTTCTCAAGCAACTCTTGAGAACGCAGTGCCAACCTGACCAGCTTAACCACTCCTGTAAAGGAGAAATAGAGGATACAGAAGAAAGGAGGCCACCAGACCAATTCGATAAACACCAGAGCGACGACATGCTGCTGAATCCAGGGAACAGTACCTAGAGACAATGTTACGAGGATCTGACCGGCCAGTGCAACGCCCATGATGACACCAAAACGCACCAGCCGACGCATTCCAATAGCCTGTTGCATTCTCACCAGATCAAAAGCTGCATTCCACTTTTGTTCCATCTTGATTCAATATCCTTTCGGAGCACAAAAATAGTGACGGTGGGATGCATAAACTCATCCAATAAGGCTTACGCCTTGCTTCAGCGCTCGGATTACCGCCTGCTTCCCTAAACGACGATTACATCACTTTTCAGGAGCGGTAGCGCGCTCAAGCCAGCTTAGATAACGGAGAGCTTCTTGCCTTGAAGAACCGCACATCTCTGAGGAGGGTTGCAACAGACGACAGACGGCGGGCCGTTCGGGATGGCCAAAGAGCCGACAGCGATTATCAGGGGTCAGTTGTACACAACGCACACCCGCCGGTTTGCCGTTGGGCATCCCTGGAATTGGCGACGAGATAGAGGGTGCAATACAGCAGGCTCCACAGCCAGCACGACACTCCAAAGTCTTATCAAACCGCCTTTCTGTTATACAGGATATAATATAAAAGATAAAAGTGCACCGCACAAGATATGCATTTAAGCAAACCGGCATATTCTATTGACGTAAGTCTCCACTTTCTGCTATTATTAAGCAGCACTTCCCCCATTATCGCATATAATAGAGAGACAATACGAACAACGTTAACCGCTTTGAACATTGGAGCCGCACGGCACTATGGACGCAGCAGACAACACCTGGCGCGAATACTTACAGCACATGTGCAGTTCGCCAGCAGAACGAGAACGCCTGGCGCAGCAACTCGGCATTCATCCGCTGACCTTGCAACGCTGGATCACCGGTATATCCTCTCCGCGTCTTCAGAATGCTGAGCAACTACTGCGCATCTTACCACAAGAGGCTCATCCATCTTTGAATGCCCTCTTTGAACACAATTCACAGGCTACTCCTGTTCTTCAACCCACTGTCCCAACAGAATATATTGAATCTCAGTTCATTCATGAAGTTCTACGCGCGCGTGAAACGATACCTGATCATTTGCGCTGCTGGACGATTACGCGTATGGTCATACAGCACGCGCTGCAAGCCTTCGATGCGGAGCAGATTGGGATGGCGATTACCGTTGTGCGCTGCATGCCACCCTGGCCGGACGGCGCTATTCATAGCTTGCGTGAGAGTATTGGCCTGGGCACACCACCCTGGGAGCGCGATCTGGAACCCCACGCCATTTTTCTTGGTATCGGCTCACTGGCTGGCTATGTCACATTGACACGCCGCACCCAGGCTATTTATGATTTACGCAACGAAACCAGCTTATTGCCTGCTTACCTGACCGAACACGAGGTCAGCGCCATTGCCAGCCCATTGCTCTATGCCAACCGTGTCGCCGGTTGCCTGCTTGGTTCCAGTATCCGACCCGGCCTGTTTTCCTCTCCTACCATCACCGCTCTCTTTGAACACTACGCCCAACTCATCGCGCTGGCCTTTGAACCACACGAGTTTTACGAGGTCGAGCAACTACACCTGCAAATGATGCCTTCCGTACAGGTACAACGTCGCGTCCTCGCCACCTTCCGCCGTCGTGTTCACGATCTCATGCTACGTCAGCGCCTCTCCAACACTGAGGCCGAGCCACTCATCTGGCGCGAAATCGAACAGGAGCTTATTCAGCGCGCTTTAGAGGAGTTCTAATACTGGCGGTAACACGAGGCAGACATATTCGACCGTTTTACACACCATGCGTTACCTGCAATACCGGATCGGCCTCGGCCAGTATCGGCGGCACCGTGCCACTGTGAATAGCCTCAGCCAGCAACTTTCCAGCCATTGGCCCGTATTCAAAACCCGATGAACCAAGACCGGTCAGCACGTAGAGATGTTCAAAGCCGGGAAGCGGGCCGATGATAGGGCGCAGCTCGCGTGTAAAGGGTATCCAGCCAACATAGATGCGCCTGACCGCGTGCGCGTGCAGGAAAGGGAAGATATCTATCGCGTGCCGACGATTTTGTTCAATGCCCACCATATCCGGTACCTTGTCAACACCGACCTGCCTGTCTCCACCAATAATAATGCCGCCTTTCATGCCATATTCGTCATGACCACAGGCAAGAAAAAATCTACCCTGGCCATATGGCATTGTGAAGATATATTATGGTAGAGATACACCACAGCAAAGCTCAATGTAGCGCAGAAAGAGGTACCATTCTATGTCGCCACACCCATACGATGCAGACAGCATCGAAGAAATCACCATCACCGAGCTACAAGCTGCCATGCAACACGGGCATCTGACCGCACAGTATCTGGTTGAACTCTATCTTGAGCGTATTCAAAAACTGAATCCACTGCTCAACGCTGTGATCGAGATCAACCCCGATGCTCTCAATATAGCGAGACAACTCGATCAGGAACGCGCTCAGACAGGGCCACGTGGCCTCTTGCATGGCATTCCTGTTCTGCTGAAGGAAAATATTGCCACAGCAGATAACATGCAGACAACAGCAGGCTCGCTGGCTTTGCTGGGTTCGCGTCCGCCACGCGATGCCTACATTGTCAGCCGGTTGCGTGCGGCAGGGGCAATTATCCTGGGGAAAGCGAATCTCAGCGAATGGGCCAATTTTCGCTCTACAAGCTCCTCCAGTGGCTGGAGCGCGCGGGGTGGGCAGTGCCATAATCCCTACGTACTGGATCGCACACCTTGCGGCTCCAGTTCAGGCTCGGCAGTAGCAGTAGCCGCCAATCTAAGTGTTGTTGCCGTCGGCACAGAGACGGATGGCTCAATCCTCTGTCCTGCTCATGCTAACGGCGTCGTAGGTATCAAGCCGACAGTGGGCCTTACCAGTCGCTCCGGCGTCATTCCTATTGCACACAGTCAGGATACCATCGGCCCATTTGGGCGCACTGTCGCCGACGCGGCTCTCCTCCTCGGTGCCATGACCGGCGTCGATGCTCGTGACCCCGCTACACTCGCCAGCAAAGGACAATTCTATACAGACTACTCACGCTTCCTCGATGCCCAGGGCTTACGAGGGGCACGTATCGGCATTCCACGCCAGACCTATTTCGGCTATAGTCGTCACATGGATACCTGCGCCAACGCCGCCATCGAACTTCTGCGTGCGCAAGGAGCCACCATCATCGACCCGGCAGACATTCCCACTGCGCAGCAAGCCAGCAAGTCCGAGGATGAGATGACCGTCCTGCTCCATGAATTTAAAGCGGACCTCAACGCCTACCTGGCTGCATTAGAGCAGACAGAGATGCGCACGCTGGCCGATCTCATCGCCTTCAATGAGGCACATGCCGGGCAAGAGATGCCCTATTTCGGTCAGGAACTCTTCTTGCAGGCCGAAGAAACCACCTCGCTCAATGACCCCGCGTACCTGACTGCGCGTAAGGAGTGCCTGCGCCTTGCACGCACTGAAGGCATCGATGCTGTTATGGATCAGTATCAGCTCGACGCGCTGGTGATGCCGACCGGCTCTCCGGCATGGTGCATTGATCTCATCAACGGCGATACAGGCACAGGCGGCTGCTCCCAACTGGCCGCGCTGGCTGGCTATCCGGCGATCAGCGTGCCAATGGGCTACATCCACGAGGTACCACTGGGCCTCACCTTCGTTGGACGCGCCTTCAGCGAACCCACGCTCATCCGCCTGGCCTACGCCTTCGAGCAGGCATCCCACGCCCGCCGCAAACCACGTTACCTGCCCACCGTTCCGTAGAGGCGGGCTTGATCACACCCGTGAACTATCCTTGTCTATCATTGGGTTATTCTACGATATCCACACGATTCATAAGCAAAGCGTGATCAAGCATGCTCCTACTCCACCTCACGCACTTCTCGCACCAGAAGAGGAATCAACGAGTTGATAGTGTTGAACACCCCAAAGACAATAAAGACCAGTGCTGCGCCGAGACGGTCGGTCATCACGCCACCTATTGCCTCACCTACGGGAATCATTGCAAACGAGCCGAGCGTGTCCAGGCTGATGACACGCCCTAACTTATCGCTGGGAATCGTCTCATGCAGAATAGTGAACCAGACCGTATTGAAAAAAGCCAGCCCAAAACCCACCAGTACGCTTGCCAGCGGGGCAATGATTGGCGCATCAGCGCGTGGGAATGGCAGACCAAAGATAAGAATGCCAACACAACTCAACGTGAGCGCAAGATACGCCATCAGACCACGCTTCTTCACGCGCGTAGCCTGTCCCACGACCAACAGTGCTAGAATCGAGCCAACCGCACCGGTTGCGCTAATGATACCTAATAACCATGCTCCTTGCCCATACACATCATGCACCAGCTTGGGCGTAGCGACCGATAAAGTGGCTGTGAAACCAATATTACCAAGTGCGGCACTCAGAATCGTGACCCATAGCCAGCGTGAAGCCCGCACATAGACCAGTCCCTCTTTGGCCTCAGCGATAACGCCTTTTAACCCCCGCGACGTTCCCACCTGCTCAAGCGATCCAGGCTCTACTATCTCAGTACCAATAGGTATTTCGGGTGTAATTATCGCCGACGCTGCTCCAGCCACATGCCGTTCTGGAATCTGTACAGCGAGAAGGAATGCGACCGAGATAAAAAAGCTCACGGCATTCGCTAGAAACGCACCCATCGGACTGATCAGCGCGATCAGACCCGCACCCAACAATGGCCCCAACAGTTGTGAGAGGGTACCTCCGAAGGAATTCAGTGCGTTCGCCGAACTCAGATCATTGCGCTCTACCAGGTCGGGTGTAATCGCCATAATCGCCGGAGTGAAAAAGCCATCGACGACGCCAAAGATAAATGACTGTAGGAGCAACATCCAGAATTGCAAGTGCCCTGTAAATCCTAACACGCCGATGAGCAGCACAACGATACCTCGTCCACCATCTGACCATGAAATAATCAAGCGCCTCGGTAAACGGTCTGCCGCCACACCGCCAAACAGTGTAAAGGCCAGCTTCGGTACCATACCAGCAATCAGCACCAAGCCCATCGCCGTGCCCGAATGCGTCATCAGCAGGATCTGCCAGGCCAGCGCCACATAAAAAATACCATCTCCCAGATTAGAAATGGTCTGCCCCAGCCAGACCAGCGCAAAAGGACGTGAACGCAGCGCACGGGCAAACTGCATCCGTTTTCCAATAGATGCGATCATACTACTCCTTGGTTGTTCATCAATCATCCTTCATCATGCATCGCTCAGTATATGCAAAAAAAGCTTCCAGTAAAAGCTTTTTCTCACACAAGATGCGAAAATGATGTTCTCTTAGCTTGACTATATCATGCTGATAGCTTGCCAGGAAAGCCTCAAATTATGCTAATAGCATATCTCTTTTCTAAACTATGCTAATGGCATAGATCGGAATAGAGGAGAGAGACACGGTAAGTATACTCACATCTGCCGCCAAAGCGCGCTAACTACGAATCCAGATAGGCTGAATATCTTCAACAGGGCGGTCAAAGAGGCCGAGCTGGTCGTCAAGGCGAAATAGTTGCTCAAAGTCTGCGCCAGTGTACGCCTTGCGTAGCCGTGAGGCATACGAGGTCACAAGCACACGCAGATAGTGTTCCACATCATAATCACGGCGGTTGGAGACATCATCTGCGTGCAATGACTTTTTTCCTTTCGCCGATTGCTTCCCATCATCGCTAACGGCTAGCTCGTCCTCACTGTCAAAAGTAACCTCTTCGCGCTCATCCGGTATCCAGACGAGATTACCGTTCATCGCGCGATAGAAGCGCACACGCTCCCCCGGTGCCCATTTCGTGCGACCGGCTGCCAGCAGTGCCTCATACGCCTGCTCGGTGTGCGTTGCACGGCGCGCGAGATATTCCTGTGGCGACTTGGAGAGACGAACGCGCGCCGCCACCTCAGAGGCCGTGAAGAGTCGCTCGCGCAACGCCTGCACCGTCTGTAAATAGACATTACGCACTCCCAACACATTGCCCGTCATTGTGTAGTACAAAGCCTGACGCAAGAAACGCTCACCAAACGGCTCCGCTCTACTGGAACGCAACGCTACACCATGCATAATCAATCGATCATTATACGTAAGCAGTGCATAGTTCTTGACTTCGTGGCTCAGCATCGCACGATAGCGTCCCTCATACTCCAGGCGAATCCCCGCCGGAAGCCGTTCACCAATCTCTGCCACTAGCTGGCGTTCCTGTTCCTCTGTCCAGTCCGGCGGCACAGCAAAATAGACACCATCGGTATCAGCCTCAATTAGCGCCATGCCTCTATCACGTAACGCCTCCAACACGCCGGTCAGCACCTCGCGCCCACGCCTCGTCACCTCATCTGCCGCCCGGCCATCGGCAAAGAGCGCCATTGAACCAGCGCCCATATAGCCATAGGCAGCATTGACGAGAATCTTCATTGCCGCCTGCGTGGCATCGTGCATATTCGCCTCCAATGAACCAGGGATCGCACTCTTCGCGCGCGCTTTATGTAGTAGCCGCAGATCGGTCAGGCGGTCGAGGATACCCAGTAATGCGCCCAGGCGATCACACGCCGGGCCAATACGAAATGAGCGCATCAGCGATGGATAAAGAGAAGCTACATCGGCCTTTACCACGTGTTGGGCTACGCCTTCGGCAAACAGGTGTACCGCGCCACCTTCATGCTGGTTTTGGAGAGAACTTTGGCCTGCTGACTGTTGTGGTATCGCCATTCCGGCCCGCAAATAGGCGCGTATAAGCATGGGTTCAAGAATGCCCATCGCAGGCCCTGCCGAGGCCAGACGCTCGTAGCGGCGGGGGGCCATGCCAGATAGCGCGAAGACCGCGCCCATCAGCCGCCGCGATAACCCATCTACCTCTTGCACATCATCAAGCGCGTAACGCCGTACTAAATCTCTATCACGGGTATACGTCTCGAAGATTTCTGTCCCCTCAAGATAGACACGCTCTTCCGTCGCAATGCCAAAATAGCGGGCGACATCCTTTAAACGGTAGCTGGAAAGTTCGCGTACCACGAAGTCGTAGCGCCGCACCGCATCCAACGTATCAATAAATTCCCGACCGGCCACACTATAGCGCGTGCGTTTACGCGCCTCCGGCCCAATCGCTAGCGTCTCTTCGCGCCGTTCTAACAGTCCCGGCCCTCCTACCCGCCCCATCTGCAAAGGCACGCTCAACTGTTTAGCACGATATTCCAGAAATTGCAGATCAAATTGAAAAAGGTTGTGATTCTCGACAATATCGGGGTCGCGCTCACGGATAATCCGGCACAACTCGGCAATCATCCTCGCCTCATCAGCAGGAGTAGGTGCCTCCAGGGTTGTTGCGAAGCCACGATTATCTTTAATGGCTATAAGAAATATACGCCCACGATGGGGATCGAGCGCCGTTGTTTCGAGGTCGAATTGCAAGCGGTGCAGATCATCATAGGTGAGACCGCGAAAATACACCCGCCCACTTTGCATCAGATACTGCTCAACCGGTCCGACCTGATAATAGCTCTCCGAAAGTTCGGCCAATCTCTTCACGGGCCGTTCCAGACGTCGTGAAGCACCATCCAGCAATGCGCGTTCCAACACACGTCCATCGCGCGCGCTGAGCAGATAACGATAGGCGGGAGTATCAGAGCCATCCAATTCACGGTACGTTACCGTTGCACTGACGCTCGCAGGCACGCCCTCCGGTTGCAACGCATCTTTGAGATAGGCCAGATCCGCCAGCGAAGTCGCCAGGAGCCAGGGACGAAAGCGCGCACGCTCACATATAACCTGCTCCTGCTCCCTGCGCCAGATAAGCGCCAATCCCTCACGATTAGCCCAGACAGAGACGATCCCTGGCGTCATATCCCAACCAAAAAGCCACTCATCTTCTCTGGAAATTGCGGCCTGCTGCTCAGGCTGGGATACCTCTGGGGACAATTTTCTTACTCCTCATCATCTATTACACAGGTTTGCTTACTCGCTATTATAACACACGACTCGAACAAATTATCCAGGAGCAGGGTGTGGGAGCTATATTCCTCCGGGTGGTACTGGTGGTCGAGAGAGGGCCTGTGACAACCAAAAAGACATCATCCCTCGCTGGTCACTTTGTGCCTGCTCATCATTTCCAGGCCATACGGTTGATCTACCATTGAGGGACGACGTCAAAAGCGGATGATGGGACTCGCACCCATCCACCGTTGCCTGCCGACAACTAGAGGAGTCATAAATACTATCCGCTAACTATTCGATTGTGTCGGGCGTGACGTTTATCATGCCACACCAGTAATATACCTGATTTCCAGGGCAAAAGTCAATTGCTTAGGAAAGGATGGCGCGCCAAAAAATCCGGCACGACACGGCTGGCCTCCTCATGAAATTCGATGAAGTAGCGATTCACCCTGTCCATGCACTTCGCAGTAGAGCCGTGTGCCATCCTGTGCGGTAGCATAAGGCATATTAACACCCTTCCTCTCGTTCAACTATGTCGCCATTGCCAGCAGCATAACAGCCAGTCATGGCCTTCCGCCACTAATGCCCCCGCATAATCAGAGGGTGTGGGTAGCGTGTACATTGACCAGCGTGACACTTCGCGCTCATCTTCACGACTGGCTAACAACACTGCTGGCTCATCCGGCAAGAGAGAGACATCAAAAAGATCGAGTGGCAGCGACAGGCCCAGGCCACGCGCCTTAATATATGCCTCTTTGCGCGTCCAGGCGTTATAAAAAGCTCGATGTTTTAGCGCGGGAGATAACGCACGCAACGTCTCTTGTTCGCTAGCCGAGAACACGTGGGCCGCCAATTCATCATAGGCAACACTATCGCGCATATACTCTATATCAATGCCAACCTCACGCTGCCATGCAAACGCATAAAGCGCAAAATCACCGGAATGCGAGAGATTGAAACGCAATGCTGAAGCATTTTGTGCTATAAAAGGCTTGCCATAAGCATTTTTATCCAGTTCGATACGCAAAGGCATGACACCGGTGTAATGGCTCAGCAACAGACGCAGTACAGCACGCGCAATCGTCCAGTGCAAACGGTCGTGTTCAAAATAAAAACGTCGCGCCTGCGCCAACTCCTCTTCGGTCAACACTTGCTGATAGTGGCTCAGCATCGTCGGTACATTTAACGGTGCCAGCCAGACATGCACTTCCTTTTCCATCAGCTCAGGTAATGTTATCGGAATGTGCCGCTGCTCACATACCGCCTTTTCCATCACAATAATGCTCCAAGCTGTTGCGTCAGCGTTTGCAGCAAAAGACCTTGCTGGCTATGCAGAAAGAAGTGGTCGCCAGGAAACATGCTTAGCCTTAGAGGCAGGCGCGTATGTACCTGCCACGCCTGGAGTTCTTGCACATTGATCTGCGTATCCTGCTCACCGCCAAAAACCGCAATTGGACACTCTAGCGGTAATTCCGCTTGATAGTGATAGGTTTCGCATAGCTCGAAATCCGCGCGTAGCACCGGCAATACGACCTGCATCAGTTCAGCATGTTGCAAAACCGCTTGCGGCGTACCCCCCAGGCGGCGCAACAGATCAATCAGTTCAGCATCGGGAAGATTGTAGGCGGGCGCACGGCGGGCAGGCAGGTGGGGGGCACGAAAGGCCGCGACACAGAGCAACGCAGGCATGGGAAACCCATTTCGACGCAAGGAACGTGCCAGTTCAAAGCCGATCAGCGCCCCCATGCTATGACCGAAGATCACAAAAGGAACATCCAGCGCTGGCTGCAAGGCTCCGGTCAGAGCCTCGATCAGTGGAGTCAGACGGGTATAGGCCGGTTCGCGCAGGCGGTGTTCACGTCCGGGCAGGAAGAGCGGGCAGACCTCGACCTCCCAGGGGAGTTGCCTGCCCCAGTGGCGAAAGATGGATGCGCCACCTCCGGCATAGGGCAGACAAAAGAGCCTGACACGCGGTCGCTCTTTACTATGGACAAACCAGCGCTGATTGCTCTGCATAGCCTCCTCTAAAAGTAGTAGGTAGCGCAACCCACCTGAATACCACTGCCGACAGCAATAATCAGGCCAATATCGCCAGGCCGGGCCAATCCATGCTGTTGCGCATATTGCAGCGCATATGGGATCGATGACGTAAACAGGTCATGCTTCGCCTGCACATCAACCATCTTATCGCGCTCCACTTCTAGCATTGTGCCAAGCTTTGTGATGAAGTCCGACGAGATTTGCGGCGGCAGCACAAGCTTGACCTGCGACATATCTAGTTGCTCGATACTGAGTAATTCACGCACGGCGGACTGGATACAGCGCAGATAGTAGCTCTCAAGCTGCTCATCTTGCTCAAAGTGCAACACCATCTTGCCGTTCTCGACTACCGTGTAGGCATCGAAAGCATCAAGATATGCAGTACCATCCTTAAAGATGAAGTTGCCAAAACCTGTCTTGCCATCCGGGCTGGCATCCAGAATGACTGCCGAGCCGGTCTCTTCAAGGCCACGCAAAACTTGCGGGCGCGTCTCGCGGTTGTTCTCAACCTCAGAGACAACAACCATCGCCCTGCTGGCCTTGCCACTCTGTATCATGGCGATAGAGGTATAGCAGGCATCCAGGAAGCCGACCGCACCATTGAAGATATCAAACGAGAAAGTCTTGGGGTCATCCGGCGACTCAATGGTATCGTTGATGCCGAGCGTTCCAGCCACCATTGAGGCAATCGCCGGCTCGCAGATAAAGTCATCTCGGTAGACGCCCGCGTAGATCAGCAGATCAATGTCTTTGCGCTGATACTGTGAGCTTCCCAGGCACTGTTCAGCCGCCACACGCACCATTTCAAGTGTCTCGCGCCGCACCTGAGCATCTAGCGGCATCGTACCAACGCTTTCGACGCGAATGCGGCGGTTGGGCGGCAGCAGGAAAAGCGGTTTCTCCTCAGTCGCCACCTTCTCCGGTCGCCAGGTGCCGGTAGAGGCGCGGCGCAAGCGATCCGGCAGATCATCAAAGGTGTAGATGGCAGTGCCGATGTTGACGCCGGAACCCGTGACGCCAAAGACGACGTTGCTGTGGGACTTGATGCGATTCGCAAGAATGCTATCCATCAGCGCGACGGTATGCGTGGTCGTCGCAGTATTGCCGCGCTCGGCGATGTTGTTAATCAGATTGCCCTCGTGGCAGACCTCTCTGCCGAAGTAGCTGTTGATCTCGCGGCCTGCATCATAGATCGTCATCTTTGAGGTCTGGTGCATCACGATATGCTGGAACGCATCATGTGGCCAGCCTGAACGAGCAATCACCCGCGCCGCGTGCGCAACTGCCTGCTGAATATTGACAGCAGAGACTTTTACCGAGTCAGTATACATGATTGCGCCGCCGTGCGCCTTGTCCGTCGCTTTGGCGATACACAGGTCATAGTAGCGGCCAAGTGTAAACATCTCGAACTCGTGGAAACCTATCGACGTATCCGCCGTCGCCTCTAAAATCACCGCCGCACCCGCGTCACCGACGGTCAGACAGGCCATGCGCGAGTCCAGGTAGCCCTCGATCTCCTTCTGCGCCGTCTTTGTCAGATGCGTAATATATTCGCCGCTAACGACCAGGCCGCGTCGAATCAGACCGGCCTTGAGGAAGGCATCAACGATATACATGCCCGTGAACATACCGGTGCAGGCATTAGAGATGTCGAAGACAAGCGCATTGCTAAAGCCAAAGTGTTGTTGCAGCATCGCCGCCGTCGATGGCTCAAAGGTGACATGCGCGTCGGGGCCATTGTAGCGCGAGATGCTGCTACAAATCACCAGGTCAATATCCTGTGGATTATACTTTGAGTTACTCAGGCAATGCTCGACCGCCTTTTTCGCCAGATCAACGGCGAACTCGGTTTCACCTGCCATGCGTCGATGCTTGATGCCGGTCAATTGCTCAAGCGGGAAACGAATAGGGGTCTCGCACTGCGCCAGCACATCCTTCGTCGAAACGATCTTCGGTGGCAGGTAAACGCCCATACTCTCGATCAGCATATGTTGCGGTGCCTGCCCCTTACTCTGCTCCGGTTGCTCCTTCTCCATAGAGACGGGATTTGTCACGTCCTGACTTATCACTTCCGTTCGCTTTGCCTCACCCTGACTCATCACATCCTGCTGTACCGGAGCCGGTGTCGCTGGAGCAGGTGACACAGCGGCCTTCGATTGAATGAGTGCGGCCAGTTCAGCAATCGTCTGATGCTCAAACAGTTGCTCAGGGGCCAGGTGGATACCGGCCTCGCCCATTTTCGTGATGACCTGCAAGCTCTGAATCGACGCACCGCCCAGATCGAAGAAGTTGTCGTGGATGCCCACTTTATCGATGCCCAGTACTTCGGCCCAGATGTTCGCCAGCAGTTCCTCCGTCGGCGTGCGTGGAGCCTCATACTCCGCCTCCAGATCGGGACGCACGCCTTCCGGTCGGGGCAGCGCAGCGCGATCAACCTTGCCGTTTGGTGTGACGGGCAACGCATCTATGAAGACAAACGCGGCAGGAATCATCTCTTGCGGCAGATGCTCTTTCAGATAGGTGCGTATCTCCTCAATCGCTACACGCTGATAGGCATACGCCTGTTTCAGCACAAGATAGGCCACGAGCCGCTTATTGCCGGGCGTATCCTCGCGTGCAACCACCACCACCTCTTTAACGGGCGGATACTGAGCCAGCGTCGCCTCGACCTCACCCAGCTCAATGCGCACACCGCGTATTTTTACCTGGTGGTCAATACGGCCCAGGTACTCAATCGCGCCGTCTGGTCGGTAGCGGGCCAGGTCGCCGGTCTTGTAGAGCCGCGCACCAGGCTGCGTGCTGAAAGGGTCAGGAATGAACTTTTCCCTGGTGAGTTCTGGTCGATTGAAGTAGCCGCGCGCCAGACCAACACCACCGATATGTAGCTCACCTGCCACACCTACTGGCACGGGCTGTAGCGCCGGATTGAGAATGTAGAGCTGGATATTAGAGATTGGGTAGCCAAGTGGCACCACAGGCGTGTCGCTATTACGCTGGCACGTCCAGTGCGACACGTCGATAGCCGCCTCGGTCGGGCCATAGAGATTATAGAGGTTGACTTCTGGATCGGGGAAGGCAGCAAAGAAACGCTGTTGCAGTTCAAAACTTAGCGCTTCGCCGCTACAGATTACGCGCCTCAAGCTGGTGCAGCGCGCCACATCAGGTTGTGACAGGAACATGGCAAGCATGGAAGGCACGAAATGCACGGTCGTGACTTTCTGCTCTTCGATCAGCGAGATCATGTAGGCCGGGTCTTGATGACCACGCGGGCGCGCAATCACCATCGACGCGCCGGTGAGCAGGGGCCAGAAGAACTCCCATCCGGCCACATCAAAGCCAAACGGCGTTTTCTGCATGACACGATCAGCAGGAGTCAATTGATATGCCTCTTGCATCCAATGCAGACGATTGACCAGGGCGCGGTGAATGTTCATAACACCCTTTGGCTTGCCGGTTGAGCCAGAAGTGTAGATCATATAGATCAGATTCTCCGGCTTCACAGAACTGGTTGGATTCTGCACCGACTGCTGCGCGAAAAGTTCCTGCTGATCTAAGCAAAGAACGTGCATGCCTTGCTGCGATATCTGTTCGCGCAAATGGCTCTGTGTCAGGATGATCGAGAGGTTAGCATCCTGCATCATATAGGCAATGCGCTCGGCTGGATAGGTCGGATCGAGTGGCACATAGGCCCCCCCGGCCTTGAGAATAGCCAGTAACGCAATGACCATCTCAAAGGAGCGCTCCATGTAGACGCCAACCAGCGTATCCGGCCCCACCTTGAGCGATTGTAAGATATGCGCAACCTGGTTGGCACGTCGATTAAGTTCGGCATAGCTGATCGCTTGCCCCTCAAAGATCAGCGCAACAGCATCCGGTGTACGTTCAACCTGCGCTTCGATAAGCTGATGAATGGTGCTATGAGCCGGGAAATCGCGCCGCGTATTATTCCAATCGATCAGCAACATGCGCCGCTCCGCCTTAGTCAACATGGGCAACTCCTGCACATGCTGTGTCGGCTGCGCGACAATGCTCTCCAGCAGCGTTAAGAAATGCTGCTCCATGCGCGCCATCGTTTGCGGCTCGAACAGATCCACGTTGTAGCGGAAATCGGCGGAGAGCGAGTCTTCCAGTTCAAAAATGGTCAGCGTGAGGTCGAAGGGCGCGCCTTGCTGACCGACAGCAAATGGCTCGAACTGTGGCAGAGCTTGCAACAGACCATTCAGGCCTTGACCATTGCCCTGCGCGAATTGCGCAATAGCAGAGGCCAGATCACCCTGCACGCGCGGCTTATCCCAGATGAACAGCGTCTGAATCAGTGGCGAATAGCTCGGATCGCGTTTGGGCTGAAGCTTCTCGACCAGCAGTGGAAAGGGATAATCCTGATGCTCCAGCGCCTCGATAACCGTCTGCCGCATCTGCGCCAACAGTTCTCTAAAGGTGGGATTACCAGCAAAGTTAGCGCGCAAGACGACAGGATTAGCCAAATAGCCGATGATTTTCTGGTGCTGAGCCAGGTTACGGCCCAACGTGGGTGTACCAAGCAGCACATCATCCTGGTCGGTATAGCGATAGAGCAGCGTCGTGAAGGCAGTCAGCACGAGCGTGAACAGCGTGACCTGTTCATTTTGCGCCAGTTGCTTCAAACGGCGGGCTATCTCGTCACTGATCTTAAAACTGTGCGACGCCCCTTTATATGTCTGTACCACAGGACGCGGCTTATCTGTTGGCAGGTGCAATACGGGTAATTCGCCCGCCAACTTCTGCTGCCAGTAGCGCCAGTGTCGCTCACCCTCCGCACTGGCCAGCATCGTCTCTTGCCAGCGCAGATAGTCGGTGAAATGAGCATTCACGGGTAGTAGGGGAGCCTGCACCCCACTGATGTAGGCCGCATATAGCAAGCCAAGCTCGCCAATCAGCACATCTAGCGACCAGAGATCGGCCACGATATGGTGAATGGTCAGGGCCAGCACCGCTTCACGCTCAGAACGACGGTAGATGGTCAGGCGCAGCAACGGCCCCGTTTCCAGTTGAAAGGGGCGATTGCCCTCCAGATTCACCTGTGCGCGCAACTCGTCCTCACTCCAGTGAGAGGCATCAATGACCGTAATCGGCACACGCATCTGCCGATTATAGTGCTGCACCGGTTCTTTGCCTTCCATGCTATACGTCGCTGTCAAGATCGGATAGCGTTGTAACAGAGTATCGACAGCGCGCTGCAACGCCTCAATATCAATCGTGGGAGCGTGATTGATCACGTCCGCATACAAACGAGCAGCGTATAACAGATTATAAGCCGCGCTAGCGGGGGCGAGCCGATACAGAAACCACAGAGCGCGCTGCCCCTTTGAGAGGGCATATGCCTCCTGTACCTGCTGCTTCTGTGAACTCTGCGCAGAGTCAATCTTTTTACGCAGCAATTGAGCCAGTAGCGCCCGTTTCTCTTCAGGAGAAAGTTCACTTAACTTTTTTGATACATCACTCACTGTAAAGATTCCTCTTCCTGTACAAGCTCTTTGAGCAGGGAGTCTACCTCACTTTCCGAAAGCTGCTCAATCTGATTCAGCAGTTGGGTCACATCCTGCTGACGCTGCCCCTGAGTAGCCTGTACATGACCGTTGGTTTGTTCTTTGTGACCATTCGTCGGCTCAACTGGCCCCTCAGACTCTCCTTTCGTGGGAGCCGCATCCCCATGCTCTTCCGTCATCATAGAACCGAGCAGATGCTGCACCTCATCATCGGAAAGTTGATCCAGTTGTGCCAACAACTGTTCTGCCTCACGCTGGGTCAATGCACTGCTCGTATCAGTTCGCGTTGCTTCTGACGCCTGAGCAGGTATCATTGGCAAACCGACTTCCGCCAGCAAAGGCAATAATTGTCCGGCAAACTGACTGATACTTGGCCCTTGTAACAATAGGATAATCGGTATGTGAATGCCCAGTTCTAACTCAACATTGTTCTTTAATTCTATCGCCATCAGCGAGTCCAGGCCAAGTGTGGTCAACGGCTGCTGAAGATCGATGCGGGACGGAGAGAGCCGCAGCACCGTCGCTACTTTTTCACACAGGTACGTCTCCAGCACCTGCTGCCGTGCCGATGCTTCAACTGCCGCAAGCTGGTGTTGAATAGAGCTTTGGGCCGGGGTAGTTACTGACCAGTCACTATCAGCGACTATCGCATCGATCAGGTGGGCAAACAGGGGAAGATTGGCAAGCTGCGAGTAAAATTGCCGCAAGAGACGCCAGTCAAGTTTCAATACGCCAACCTGCGCTACCGACTGCGGAATGAGCAACTCCAGCGCAGCCAGCACCTGCGCAGGCGTAATACGCTGAATGCCATGTGTCTCCCAATATTCATGCACGCGCAGACCTTCCGAGGTCGCACCAAAGCCTGCCTCCGACACCGCACCCCAATCAACGCTGAGAGCCGGTTGTCCTTGCGAGCGTAAATAGTGGGCAAAGGCATCCAGGAAGGCACCGGCCGCCGCGTAATTACCCTGCGCAGCCGAGCCAAAGAGCGAGGCCCCGGACGAGAAGAGGACGATGAAATCTGGCTTATCCTGCTTCAGCAGCGTATATAGCAACCATGTACCGACGACTTTAGGGCCAAAGACCGCTTTCACGGCGGCTTGATCCAGATTGAGCAAGGGGCGCACCAGCGATTGCCCCTGTTGATCCTGCCAGACCGAGGCTGCGTGGAAAATGCCACGCACGCGCGGATACTGTTCCTGCTGTAACTCCTGTACAAAGGCGGTCAATTGTGCCTGATTAGCAACATCAACCGCCGCGTAACGCACCTGCGCGCCCATCGCCTCCAGCTCGCGCAGATAGACAATCTGTTGAGCCATGCGCGAACCGGTCGGCACGCTTCCCCACTCGCTACGAGCAGGTAAGCGCGTTCGGCCAAGTAAAATCAGGTGACGCGCACCTTTCTGTACCAGCCAGCGCGCTACAGCGAAGCCCAGGCCCCACAGGCCACCTGTAATCAGATAGCTGCCATCCGCGTGGATTGGTAGAGGACGAGGTGACCACCTTTCACTGCGTACCATACGCGCCACATAGCTCTGCCCTCGACGAAACGCGATCTGATCTTCACTGTGTTGCCGCAAAAACACCTCAAGCAGTTGTGTCGCCATTGTCTCATTGGTCGCCTGCGGATCAACGTCAATTAACCCTCCCCACAGTTCGGGGTGTTCGATGGCACAGGTTTTGCCCAGACCCCAGAGAGGTGCCTGTGCGATAGCTAACGGCGCATCATCGACAGGTTGCGCCCCGGCGGTTACACACCAGAAACGTGCATGTTGCGCCCCTGTTGTCTTGACCATCGCCTGTAACAAATTGAGCGCGCTACCCACTCCTAATCCTTGCTGATTTTCCAGTGCTGTACTATCCAACTCCGCCGTAGTCGCTATATCCAGGCTCCACAGATAAACAACCGCACGCAGCGGCCTGGCATCACAGGCCAATAGATCAGAGAGCAAGCGCTGCATATGCTCTGGATGGTCGGGATTGAGACGATACTGCTCGCCCGCGCGCACCACCTGATAGCTATAGCCGGGCGCTACCTCGATAACATGTCCGCCGCGCACGCGCAACTGATCAGCAACATGCTGACCAATTCCTTTGCTATCTATCAGCACCAGCCACCTGCCGTCAACAGAACCGCTAAGGGGCGCATGCTCTATCGCTGCTGGCTCCCAGCGCAATTCATAGAACAAACTCTCGTCCAGTTGTACCGGAACAGGCTGGGATGGCGACTGAGCCGACAGTGCTGAACGTTGCAGCCGCAAACCCTTCGCTTCCGCCAGCAGTTGACCGTTGGAATCCAGCAAATGTACATCGCCCTCAAAGACACTCGCCTGAGCGCCAGTCCCGCTTGTTAAGGTTACATGACTCCAGACAGACTGGTCTGGCCGACGATAAAGCCGGAAACTCCGCAAGCCTGTCGGCAGATACAGCGCCTCTTCCTGACCAACACCCATCGCAGTCGGCAGAGATGCAATCATGACTTGAAAGCAGGCATCGAGCAAGGCCGGATGAATCTGATAATGCGCAGCATCTTGCACAAGATTTGCAGGCAGACGTATATAGCCCAACGCCTCGCCAACGCGCCGCCAGAGTTGTTCTATGCCACGAAAACTGGTCGAGAGCTGAATACCAAACGTCTCCAAACGCTGATAAAACACATCCAGCGCCACCGCCTCCTGACAACGCTGCCGAATCGCCTGCAATATATTCGCCGGTTGGGACTCCACCTGCGTCTGGGGCTGTGACGAAGAAATAACAGGTGCAGATGATGATTGCCCTGTTGAATCATTTGCGACTTTTGTTGCTTCTGCCACCTCCGCTGTCTCTCTCGTCTTGTACAGCTCTTTCAGTGTATTGAGGTAGGGCAAGCTCCGTAACACCAGTTCAGGCTCCAGCCCGAAATCCATCTGGCAAGCCACTTCCGTCACGCCAATGGCTTTCAAACGGGCGATAACCTCAAGACAACTCTCAGGTGTCCCCAACAACACTCGCTGTGTGGAGACGAGACGATTGAAAACAAAATCGAGGTAATCTTTTAAGTCCTGCGCCGAGAGTGACTTCATGTCGATCTTCTGCCCGCGACTATAGGCGATAGCATCCACCAGATACGCCGCCGACTTGAGATAATCACAAAAGATATCGCGCGCACGCGCCAGCACCTCGTCCTCGCGCTCCCACACAAAGGTATGGATCATGACCGAAACCTGGCCCGCCTGCGGATCATGGCCATGCTTCTCACGCGCCTCACGATATAATTGCAGACGTTCGGATAGCTCCTCAATACCGTGGTTATACAGGTGCGTGAGCAAATTTGCACCAAGCTCGCCTGCCTTCATAAAGGTTTTGGGGTTGCCCGCCGCCGTAATCCAGATGGGTAGCTCTGGCTGTATAGGGATAGGATAAGTGCGGATAGAAACTTCTTTGCCATCGCCACCCACAGCCTGGATTGACTCACCGCGCCACAGCTTGCGCACCGTTTCGATGGCCTGATACATTTCTTCCTGGCGATTGGCGTAATGTTCGGGGAATAACACAAAGTCCCCAGGGTGCCAGCCGGAAGCAAAACCTACACCCACTCTGCCGTTGGACAGGTTATCGACCATCGCCCACTCTTCTGCGACTCGAATCGGGTTATGCAGCGGCAATACTACACTACCCGCGCGCAGGTGAATCTGGTGCGTCTCGCGGGCCAGCGCCGCCTGTAAGACAGCCGGATTGGGATAGAGCCAGCCATCTTTGGTAAAGTGACGTTCTGGAATCCAGATTGACGAGAAGCCGTGCTGGTCGGCAAAGCGCGCACTTTCGATCACCAGATGATACTTCTCGCTCATGACGTGGGGTGCTTCACTGCTCGCAAAGTAAATCAGCCCAAAGTCCATGCCCATCTGTTTTCCTTGCATTGGTTCCGATGCCACAATGCCCTCCAAAATTACTGAACATCCTTTAGTGATGCCGAATCTCACCACTCACGTGCAAGGCCCATTGCTCGCGAGGTTGCTCCGGCATCCCTAAGGAATGACTATACACCTGGAAGGAGACATGTTTTTGTGCATCCGTTGAGAATACGACTTGAACATTCTGCACTCCCTGCTCCGGCACAAGCAGCAATTTCTTCAACTCTATCTCCTTGAGTTCATATGTGCCAGGCCCCAATGCCTCGCTGGCCGCCGCCTGTACCATTTCAATATAGGCCGAGATGGGAACAGCCATGATGCCCTGAATACGGTGATCTTGCAGATAGGGTAAACGCTGCTTCTCCAGGGCCGTCTCCCAGATGTGAATGCCCGTCGGGGACACCAGTTGCGTGTGAGAGCCAAGCAGTGGATGCCTGCTGTTGCCATTATGACCATTACGGTCAGCTTTTACCGGTGCAGTTGCAACAGGGCTGGATACCGGTGTTGCCTCTGACATCTCCTCCGGCTCAAACCAACAACGCTGACGGTCGAACGGATAGGTCGGCGTGGCGATACGGCGGCGCGCATAGTCGCCATCGAAACGCCGCCAATCGATTTCCACTCCTTTGACATAGAGAGCGCCTACCGTTTGTAACAACACATCCCAATCATCACGATCTTTTTGTAGCGACGGCAACCAGCTTACCGCTTGCTCCGGTATACAGCGCCGCCCCATACCAATCAGTGTAGCGCCTGGCCCAATTTCTATAAATAGCTCGCAGTGCTGCTCCGCCAGCGTCCGCATCCCAGCAGCGAATTGAACCGCATTGCGCGTCTGCTGCCGCCAATAATGGGCTTCCAGCGTATCGCCTGCCTTGAACAAGTTACCTGTCAAATTAGATACAAGCGGAATACGTAGAGGCTGCTGCGGTATCTCACCGGCCACTTTTTCGTAAGCATCAAGCATTGGCTCCATCAGAGGCGAATGGAAGGCATGCGAAACCGTCATGGGATGTGTTACCAGCCCTTCGGATTCCAACTGCTGTCTGAGTTGCTCAATAGCCGTGCTCCGACCGGACAACACAGTATTATTGGGGCCGTTGATCGCTGCAATCGCCACGCTGTCGGCAAACGGAGCCATAGCCCGCTCAATGCGTGTCGGCTCAGCGAAGACCACCAGCATGCTGCCGCGCTCCGGTAACTCCTGCATCAAGCGTCCACGCGCTGCGATTAATTTTAAGCCATCATGCAGACTTAATGCCCCGGCTATGCAGGCCGCGACATACTCACCAACGCTATGGCCCATCACCACATCAGGTTCGATGCCCCAGGAACGCCAGAGTTCGGCCAGCGCATATTCCAGCGCGAAGAGCGCCGGTTGCGTGTAAGCCGTCTCGTGCAGAGGGGGCGTGACACCGGGGTCAGGATAGAGTACCGACAGCAATGGTTGCTCAAGATAGGCACGCAATATCTGGTCACATTGCTCCAACGCGCGCCGGAAGGTCGGCTGCGTCTCATAAAGCTGGCGTCCCATACCAACATATTGCGATCCCTGCCCGGTGAAGAGGAAGGCGATACCGCCGCGTGCTTTCCCTGATACTTTACCTTGCTGTACACCTTGCCCTATGCTGCCCTCGGTGAAGCTGCGCAGACGCTCCTGTAACTGCGAAACGGTTGTAGCTTGCACTGCCAGGCGATGTGCAAAGTGATTACGACCAACATTGGTCGTGTAGGCCACATCGGCAACCGAAATCAAGGGATTGTCGGCACAGAAACGGGCATAGCGCTCGGCCAGTTTGCGCAAGGCCATCTCGCTTTGCGCTGAGAGCGTCAATAGGTGCATGGTGCGCTCAAACTCGCTCAGCGGTGTCGTCTGACGTGCCGCCTCCTCGACAATTACATGGACATTGGTGCCACCAAAGCCAAAGGCGCTGACACCCGCGAGACGGCGCTTACTCTCCGGCCACGCCTGCCGTTCACGAGGAATCATGAAACTCGTACCATCCAGCGAGATATGCTGATTGAGCTTCTTAAAGTTGATATGCGGCGGAATCTCACCGTGCTGCAAGCTCAACACCACTTTGATCAGGCCCGCAATACCAGCCGCTGACTCCAGGTGGCCAATATTGGTCTTTACTGAACCGATCACACAGGTTTGTTCGGGGCTGCGTCCTGGCATCAGCACATTTTTCAAGGACTCGAACTCAATCGGATCGCCGAGCGGTGTGCTGGAGCCATGCGTCTCCACATAGTTGATCTGCTGCGGCGTCACACCCGCGTTGCGCAGCGCCTGCCGAATCACCGCCTCCTGCGCGGGGCCATTAGGAGCAGTCAGGCCATTGCTGCGGCCATCCTGGTTGACCGCTGAGCCACGAATGACCGCCAGCACCGGGTCGCCATCACGCAATGCGTTGGTCAGCGGCTTCAACACAACCATGCCGCAGCCTTCGGAGCGCACATAACCATCGGCATCATCATCAAAGGTCTTACAGCGGCCATCAGAGGATAACATCTGCGCCTGCGAGAAGGCCACCGTCAGATCGGGCGTCAGGATGACATTGACGCCTCCGGCCAATGCCACCTCACATTCACCACTGCGCAAGCTCTGACAGGCCATATGTACTGCGACCAGCGAAGACGAACAGGCCGTATCAATCGCCACGCTGGGACCACGCAGGTCAAAGAAGTAAGAGAGGCGATTGGCGGCAATACTATGGGCATTGCCAGTACCAAGATAGGCATCGATCAGGCGGGGATCATTCTTGCGCAGATGCGCGTAGTCGTTGCTGCTGATGCCCACAAAGACACCCGTCTGGCTGCCCGCCAGCGTATCAGGTGCGATACCTGCCGTCTCCAACGCCTCCCATGAAACCTCTAACAAGAGGCGCTGCTGTGGGTCCATGTGCGCCGCTTCGCGCGGTGAGATTCTAAAGAACGAGGGATCGAACAAATCGATGTCATGCAAGAACCCACCCCAGCGCGTGTGCATCTTGCCGGGGGTGCCGCGCTTCGTATCGTAGAACGCCTGTAAGTCCCAACGATCCTTCGGCACCTCCGTAATGCCATCTTTACCCTCACGTAGCAAACGCCAAAAACTCTCCGGGTCGTCTGCCCCTGGGAAACGACAGCCAATCCCAATAATAGCAATCGCCTCGTTGGCCGTTTCGCGGTTGCGCTGACCCGCCATACTTTCTTCTGTAATGGGAGCCTCACCGGATAAGTAACGAGCCAGCGCATCGATAGTGGGATAGTCGTAGGCCAGCGTTGGTGACAGATCGCGCCCCAACCATGTCTCCAGGTCTGCCGTCAGACTGACGGCCTGCACCGAGTCCATGCCATAATGCGCGAAGGGCACACGGCTGTCGATATCACGGGGATTGACCTCCAGGCGCTCGGCGATCTGTGCGATCAACCAAGCCTGTATCTCATCCTTCGTCTTCCCCGTCTCCGTAGCCGGAGCGGCAGCCATAGCCTCGGCAGCACTTTCTTTGACCGGTGTCTCTTCATCAATTGCGGACTGGCCCAGCGTCCACGCATAAACGGTTTCCAACGTTTGCGTCAAGAACGCCTCGCGGCAGCCACGCCGTTGCACTTTGCCACTAGAGGTTTTGAGGATACTGCCGGGTTTAATCAGCGTGATGCTATACGTCTGTAGCTCGTGCTGCTCCGCAACCGCCTGCCGAATGCTGCTCACGATCTCATCCATGTTGCCGCGCAGATACTGGCGCTCAATCTCAGCAACAATTACAAGTTGCTCGCTACCCCTGACCTCGACCGAGAAGGCGGCAACACAACTGGAACGCACAGCAGCATGGCTGCGCTCAACCGTGCGCTCAATATCCTGTGGATAGTGATTGCTACCACGAATGATAATCAGGTCCTTGAGGCGGCCCGTGATGAACAGTTCACCGTTATAAAGGAAGCCGAGATCGCCAGTCCGCATAAAAGGGCCAGCATTACTATCGGCCAGACGTGCTCGAAACGTATATTCGGTTTCTTCAGGACGCCGCCAATAGCCTTGCGTAATGCTAGGGCCGCTCACCCAGATTTCCCCCACTTCACCAGGGGCACAGGGACGCAACGTCTCGGTATTAACCACAACCACCTGCTGTTCTTGCAGCGGCTGACCAAGACTTACCAGCGTATTCTTCTCCGCCTCAACTGTTGTTAAGGGCACCTCACGTGCACGATTCTGTTCCAGCACACGGTTATCAAAGGCGACCGTGCGACTACCGCGCGTGCCACAAACGAAGAGTGTTGCCTCCGCCAGACCATAACAGGGCAAGAAAGCCTCACGGCGGAAACCACAGACAGCAAAAGCCTCCGCAAAGCGTGCCAGCGTCTCCGGTCGCACCGGCTCAGCGCCATTGGCCGCCGAAACCCAGGAACTCAGGTCCAACGTTGCTTTCTGCTCCGGCGTAATTTTGCGCACACACAGATCATAGGCAAAGTTCGGGCCGCCGCTCAGCGTCGCTCTGTAACGCGTAATTGCCTGCAACCAGCGAATGGGACGCTGCAAAAATGCCGTCGGGGCCATAATGGTCGCTTCATAACCGGCGTACAGCGGCTGAATGATGCCACCGATCAGGCCCAGGTCATGATAGAGAGGCAACCAGCTCACCACATGGGCGTCTTCCGGTTGCTGGCAAGCTTGCTGCACTAAAGATGAGTTAAACAACAGATTGCCGTGACTGACCATGACTCCCTTGGGCATGCCGGTAGAACCCGATGTGTATTGGAGAAATGCCAGCGTGTCACTGCCAATATCAGGTTCGCGCCACTGCTCCGCTGCCTCGATTGACAGGCTGCCGGTATCAATAATCGGCAGACGCTGCAACTCCGGCGATAACGCTAGCAACCCCTCAACCTTCGATTGCAGGGCTGAGGTGGTTAAAATGATCGAAACCTGCGCGTCATTGGCAATATTGCGAAAACGTTGCAGATTGCGGTCTGACCGCACAGCCGTCGGTGGATAAATAGGAACAGCGATAATACCAGCATAGAGACAACCAAAAAATGCTGCAATGAATTCCAATCCCGACGGATAAATAAGCAATGCACGCTCACCCCTACCTGCATAGGTAGAGAGTTGTACGGCGATAGCGCGGGCCAGGCGATCCAGTGCCGAGAACGTCAGATGGTCTTTCTCGTTCTCTCCATCTTGAAGAAAAGAGTAGACGCGCCTGTCGGGAGATTGGGTCGCCCGCCAGCGAAGAAGCTCAACAAGCGTTCGACGCTCAGAAGAAGGTAGAGAAATATTTTTACTCAAGGCTCATGCTTCTAGGCAGGCATACAGGGCCGCTTACTACAAAGAACAGAAAAATAAAAGAAAAGTGCGATGAATCTAATCCCCCTATGTGAAACTGTACAATAGAACTTGATGGCTGTCAATCGCAATGCCCTCCCATAGTGCCACTATTATGGACAGCTATACCCCCCCACACAAAACTGTGATACATCCGGTATGGCCAACATAGCATTACTATATTACGTAAAATCGTAAACAGCAAGGTATAGCCCCATGTGTGGCAACACTTCTCACCCTCTCAAAGAAAGGCTGCTTTAACGCTATCCGACCATCACCATTTACTTATATAACACATCAACACTAGTTTATATAACATCAGCAAGGAGGAAGTTATGCCCGATTGGTGAAACATCACCCCCGCTATTGAGGCTGGTTTCTCACGCAGCACCTTACATAAGATTGCAAGCCTTTTTAGAAGACAACTGGCTTCTCTTAGAGAAGACCGTAACTTACAAGCGTCCAGACAAGCTTACTACTGTTTAAAATATTTACTTCTTTTTCTTGTTTTACCATATATACCATAGAACTATAATTTTCTCTGCAAAGATAGAGTAAATCTATATGTAACCGGCAACAAAGCCTTAATCCCTATACTTTCTCCTAGATAGATCGTGTGCCAGATCGAAGGCTCTGTGACAAAACCTACCATCTAACGTGGCTGTCAAGCATTGCAGGAATGAAGAGACATCGCTTTCCAGAGGATACGTCTATTTGCACATACGTATGTGCATTCGAGTAGACGACGGTATGTCGCAGGCCAACAAATTTCTGGCTCATGAATATCGCTGAACATGATGTGCTTATACCACATCATACATTTACACCACACCATAAAGGAGCAATTCATGACAAGACGAGGATTCTCACGCATCGCCTCCTGCGCGGTGATCGCTGCCCTCGCCCTCCTGGCGCTGTTGCCAGCCAGCGCCTCTGCTGCCGGAGTGCTGCCCCTTTCCAGCCATCACCATCGGCCACATTTCTTCTACCATCGTCAGGCCTACCACGCCGCCTTCGCTGCTGCAAGTAGCAACAATCTGGCCTATGGCGGTGGGCCGGTCATGGGAGGTACGACCAACGTCTACGCCATTTTCTGGGAACCCACCGGTAGTGTCTCTGCCAACTACAACAGCCTGATTGAACGATACTTTAATGATGTAGGAGGTTCGCCGCTCTACCATAACAACACGCAATACACCGACTCAAATGGCAATGTACCATCGAACACACACCTCGCCGGTACCTGGGTCGATACAACTGCTTACCCGGAGAGTCCGTTGCTCGATAGTGACATTCAGAACGAGGTTACAAACGCGATGAACGCCAACGGCTGGTCGGCGGGCATCGATAACATCTTCTTCGTGTTCCTGGAACAGAATCAAGACCTCTGTTTCGATAGTTCATACAGCCAGTGTGCCTCGAACAGCTTCTGTGCTTATCACAACTACTTCGGCACGGATACCATCTACGCGGCGATGCCATATGCCGCCAGCTTCTCGTGCAATCCCGGCTCCAGCCCCAATAACGATGATGCCGACCAGACCATCAATGTTACCTCGCACGAACAGATGGAGGCCGCGACCGACCCACTCCTCAACGCCTGGACAGATTCCAGCGGGCAGGAGATTGGCGACAAGTGTGCCTGGCAGTTCGGCCCACTAGACGCTGCCGGTGGAGATGTCAACTGGAATGGTGACGAATACATCGTGCAGGAAGAGTGGGATAACGCAGTCGGCGGCTGCGTTCTCACCGGGCCGTAAGCAAAAACATCTATCAAGACCGGACGGCAAGGTCAACTTCCACCCTGACCCTTGCCGCCGACCCTGATAGAACGCTGCAACACATCAACCACTGGAGAGCAGTCTCACGGCTCCCGACTGAGTGAAGACAGTCGGGAGCTTCGCATCCTTACTGGAGACCAGAAGTGGTGGGGATAAAGAAGGTATTCCCATTGCTACAACCGGTGATATGCAAACCATCCGATTGCATAGCCATATCAGTACAGGTCGAGACAACCGGCTTTGCCTTCAGCTTCACAACCACGTTATAATTCTGGGCGCTGTCAGTGATCGTGCAAGCGTTGCCTTGTTTCGCCAGAGTGAACGTGTGCTGCACACCTGCATCAACACCCATGAACGTCAAGTGCATTGTTGCCGCCTGGCATTGCTGGTATGCTTGCCAGAAACAATTTGCTACCTGCGATGGCGAAGTATTTTGCACGCCGAACGCTGGACTGCCGGTACCGTGCATAATCACTGTACCACATGCCTTTGGCGCTGTTTGTGCCGTCGCACTATTGCTATGCACAAGTACCAGGCCAGCCACAATCAGGATGGCCACCAGAACAACGCCTCCAATCACCAGTAAGCCGTTTTTCTTAGAAAACATGTGTCTACTCCTCCTCGGTGAGAATGATGTGTCCCTACAGCTTTTGTACGTAGCTGTCAATCAGCCTGATTAGTAGACGTATCGGTGTGCCAAAAGTTCCCACAGAGGATAGCTTTCTGGTCACTCGGTCTTTCGATCACGAAAAGTATAAAGCGTTGACCAGATACCAACCGGTATGGGTATGCATGATAGCAGCAACGAGATGAAAAGCTCCCAGCAGAATATAGGTCGGGAAGAGAAAGAGGGGAAATTGTACGCCGCCAGATAGTTGTGCTAGAAACGGCAGAAAGAAGAACAGGAGGAAAATGAGCGCAAAACCAATAAATTTTATAAACCCTGTCGGTGCGTCTTCAGAACGCAAGGCATGAATCACCTGATAGCCATCCAGCGGATAGAGCGGGATGAGATTGAAAAGCGCCAGGCTCATATTTACACACGCGAACACAAGAATAGCCTGTAGTATACGCTGTGCGACCAGCGTATCAAATCCCAGCAAGAAAGGAGCCAGGAAATGCATACCCAACGCGACCAGCGCACCAATAATGAAACTGCTAAGCGGCCCCGCCAGCGCGATGAGCGCTCTATCTATGCGTGTCAATACCGGTGTTTGCTTGCCCTCAAGAACAATCTGGCGCGGTTTTCCCCAGCCTAAACCGACCGGAAACAGCGGTTGAAAGGCCAGCACGATACAGAATAGAGCGCCCAGCACCGCAAAGCGCGGCTGCCATTCCCATACCAGCAATCTACTTTTCCCTATGCGACGACGCTCTAAAGCAAAACGCATGAGTGTATGTCCAAGTTCATGCAACGCCATTGCCACCAGAAATGAACCTATAATCATTAAGGCCAGCATGCCATTAATTGTCATCTCGCTCTCCCTCTTTCCAACTGCGGGCAAATGCTCATCTTTACCACTTGTAGAGCATTATCCTCTATTGTAGGAGGTCCACAACGGATTGACAAGAAAACTAGACCAGGCTGGGCAAAATATTTTTGTATAGGAGATAGGATAAACACAAGCGAGGCAAGTACGTAACAGAATGAACAAAAGGCAAGCATGAAACAGGACAAGTGCGAGGCATGCCCTGTTTCATGCCTGCTTCGCCTACTGGCTTATTTCGCCAGTTCGGCCTTCTTCTCTTCTATATCAATGCCCATCAGGCGGGCCAGGTTGCCACCCAGAATCTTCTTCTTGGCCTGCTTCGTCAACTGCGGATAGCCATAGCCCGTCACCATGTCTTCGGGCAACTCGAAGTTCCAGAAGGCTTCCAGTGCCCAGCGCGGGTGCCAGATAGGTGTCTCACCGCCGTAGATAATTTTGTCCTCGCCGCACCAGAAGAGCAGTTTGCCCAGATTTTCCGCGAAGGCGCGGGGAGAACGCACGATAAAATTCAGCGTGGCGGCAATAGAGGCATACAGGTTGGGATAGCGCACCAGTTGCCAACAAACCTCGTCGATGAACGGTAGGCCGACATGGAAAATGATGAAATTCAGTTCGGGGAAACGAGCCGCCGCACCATCCATGTCCCATGCCTGCGTATGCTCAATCGGCTGCGGCCCCAACGGTACTCCCTTATGCACACCGATAGTCGTCACCCCCAATTCCAGCGCCTTCTCAAAGACCGGGAAGGCCACGCGCGGGTCATCCATGCGCCAGGGGAACGGTTCGCCATAGTCGTAGCGCACGTTATAGAATTTGAAACCTTTCGCGCCGTATTCCTTAACCTGGCGCTCCATCAAATCCAACGCCTTCTTGCCCTCTAGTGGATTGACAGTGCCCCAGAATACCGCGCGATCAGGATATTTTTGCGCCATCGCCGCGCACTTCTCCCACTGTGAGAGACCATCATAGAAGAGATCGGTGAGCGGCAGAGGTTGCGCAACGATCATATCGGTGCCAGATTCCTGAAAAACCATCTGCGCAATTTCATCCACTCCCCACTCGCGCAAGAACTCCTCCGGCTTCAGCAATCGCTCGGTGGGCGGCGTCAATACCTGATGAAAGGCATAGAGGTGATCGATAAACATCTCGCCCGGCTTGCCGAAAGCGTTGCGCTTATCAAAGTTGAAAATATGACATACACCGTCAAAGACAAAGGCATCGTTGTCTAGCATGGGATACTCCTCTCCTCACATCGTTGTCGTGGGATGAACTTACAGTGACTGTTGTGCCGCTCGCGCCTCACGTTCGAGACGCTGCTGACGGAGCGGCAGCAGTTGCGCCATCGGCAGTGAGAGTTTGGCACGCGCACTGGCCGACAGACGCTCCGGTGTCCAGGTGGTATGCCAGACAATCTCCGTCTCGACTTCGCCAACACCCTGTATGGCACGCACATGCTGGTCAATCATCTGCAACAGATGGGCCGAAAAGGGACACCAGCCGGACGTTAAGAGCAACTCAATACGCACATTGCCGTTCTCAGCGACCTTCACGTCCTGTATCAGACCCATCTCGACTACGTTCACCGCGCGTTCCTTGCAGCATGGATCGTAGCACGCCTGCAATACCTCAAGCACCTGTTCCTGCGTGACATGCCGTTTTTCATCTTGAGGCAAGGGGAACCTCCTCTCTAAAAAAGCAGATCAATACGTGGGCAACAATCGTTGTACAGATACGAAGAGTCTGCAAAAAGTATAGATTTCAACTCGGCTCTCCACAAGAGGGGTAATTTCAACAGGCGAAATGATGTTTACTTTACGCTCACCTCACACAAGCACAAATCATATCCAGACATACTTTGTCGTCGGGAGATAAACAGTGTAACAGCGATGTCTTCACCTTGACAATTCTATAATTTTTGTAGTATACCCATACCAGGGGGGTATGGGTCTGAGATAGTATACTCTGCAAATAAGCCGTGCCTACTGTATACTTAGGAAAGGATACACGATGAATATTCTCAACAGCATAGGTCAGGCATTATTTACCGCCTTCAGCATGTTTTGGGAGATACTGTGGCCATTGATCCTCGGTTTCACGCTCTCAGCTATCGTCCAGGCGGTGGTATCGCATAAAACGATGGCAAAAACGTTGGGTGGAGATGGACTAAAATCAATTACCCTGGCAACGCTTTTCGGTATCGCTTCCAGTTCTTGCTCGTATGCAGCAGTAGCACTGGCCCGCTCTATTTTCCAGAAAGGGGCCAGTTTTACTGCCGCGATGGTTTTTGAGCTAGCTTCTACAAATCTGGTAATCGAGCTTGGCATCATCCTTCTCGTCCTGATGGGCTGGCAGTTCACTCTGGCCGAATATCTGGGCGGCTTACTCATGGTCATCTTTATTGCGCTGATCTTCCGGCTCACGCTCACACCCCGCCTGGTGCAGCGCGCAAAGGAGCAGGCGGAGAAGGGCGCATCAGGCCGAATGGAAGGTCATGCCGCGATGGACATGAGCGTAGAGGGCGATTCTTTCTGGCAAAAGCTCTTTAGCAGCAAGGGCTTTACTGCCGTCAGCCACTATTTCGTGATGGATTGGGCCTCGGTCTGGGTCGATATTGTGTCAGGGCTGCTGATCGCGGGCGCGCTGGCGGCCTGGGTACCTGAATCGTTCTGGCGCACCTTTTTCCTCACCAACGATCCCACGCTGGCAAAAATCGAGGGGCCATTAGTGGGGCCGCTGGTCGCTCTTATTAGTTTTGTTTGCTCGGTCGGCAATGTGCCGCTGGCGGCGGTGCTATGGCGCGGCGGCATCAGCTTCGGCGGCGTCGTCAGCTTCATCTTCGCCGATCTGATTATTATTCCCATTCTGGACATCTATCGCAAATACTATAGCTGGAAAGTAATGGCCTATATCCTGGTCACTTTCTACATCACAATGGCCGCCGCCGGTTACGTGATCGAGTTTCTCTTTGAGGCGCTGGGCATCATCCCTCAGAACCGCAGCGTGGTAGCCATCACCGAAGGCATCCACTGGAACTACACCACAATCCTGAACATCATCTTCCTCGTGCTGGCTGCGATTCTGCTTATCCGCTTTATTCGCACCGGCGGTCTATCCATGCTAAAAATGATGAATAAGCCTGTGGGAGAGATGCACGATATGCATAACATGGAGCATCATAATATGGAAGGGATGCATGACATGCACTAATTCTCTTCCAGAGGTTCCCTCCTGCTCGTCCGTAACCTCCCTTAATGTTCCCTCGGAGGTGCAAGGCCGATATTCGCTCACGTTATTAAAGACTGGCCCTTCCAACTTTCTGATGAAACTAACGTATACCCTTATGAAAGGAAGAAAGAAATCTCCGGCAACTATCGAAAGAGAGGTGTTTCTATGTTGTGGGGATATGCCTGGGGATGGCCAATGATGCTGATGATGACACTTGGCTCACTCCTGTGGATTGCACTGCTCGCTCTGCTTGTCTGGGCCCTCGTGCGTTGGCTCAACAACCGAAACGGTTTCATGCCGATGCAACAGTCAACACTCTCGGCAATGGAGATTCTTCGTCAGCGCTATGCGCGTGGCGAGATCGACGATGCGACTTTTGAACGCATGAAGGCACAACTGGGGGAAAATGAACCAGCCGCCAGGCCGTATCAAGCCCCCCAGGAAAAGCCTTGAAGTGACTGTAATAAAAAATCAGGAATACACGGAGGCGGCGCGTAGCTCGGCACGGGCATGATTGGCGGCGCGTGTCACCTGGGTGACGAGCCATTCGCTACGTTTCATTAAGAGGTTAGGCGTAAATGAGATAGCGAGAGCCGCTACAGCCTGCCCACGCGGAGCAAAGATAGGGGCTGCGATGCAACACGTGTTGGGCAGAAACTCCTCGCGGTCAACGCTATAGCCCTGACGCACTATGTCGTTCAATTCATCAATAAAGCGCGAACGCTGGACGATGGTATTGGGGCCAAGCGGTGTTAGAGGATGTGATAACAGGTATTGTTCAACAATCATCGGGTCGCTATAGGCCAGCAGCACTTTGCCGAGCGCGTGTGAGTGAGCCTGACCACGATAACCCACGTAGAGTTGCGTGATCTTCTGCGCATTGGGGGGTTCAACAATCGACTGTAGCACAATCTCGCCATAGCGCCAGCAGGCCATATACGACGGTTCTTGCGTCTGCTCGGTTAAGCGATACAGGAGGGGACGAAGATGATTAACCAGTGAGACAGAGGTAAAGAGGGAGGACAACGCTTTCTCTGCTGCAAACGCGGATGTTGCTTCCTGCTGTGTCAGCCCTTGTACAAAGGCATTATTCAAAAAAGGAATCTGTGGCCCCAGTTGATAAATCTGAGAACCAGCATGACGATCAACATATCCACATGCTTGTAACGTGTTGAGGATATGATAGCACGTACTAATGTTAAGCCGTAACGCCCGACTCACATCCCGCGCGGACAAACCTTGCGGGTTCTCGGCAATGAGGCTCAGTACCGTCAGCGCGCGCTGAACGGATTGGAGCAGATCTCCTTTCTCAGCCGCAGGAAGCATAGTAGATAAACTTCCTTGACTACGTTTTGCCACCATAGTGTTACCCCTTCGTACACATAGAGGATACGGCAAAAATATGTCCACTCTAGCAAGTATATTGATAGGTTGCCTAAAGTCAAGCCTATCATTTCAGCATCTGAAATCTCCATGTACGGTACCGGTACGTGTTTCACCAGATTTCGCCATGTGAAATCACCCTCTACCAATGCTGAGATTTGTATGCTATGCTTCTTTCTGTACGTACAGTTCTACCACAAGAAAGCGTCGGCCTGGCCTACAGTCAGATGGCTCACACGGAGGTGGACCTTCTGCATTGAGTTGTTCCTCTTAGGTTGGTTTCCAGTTCAATCAAAGGTGATGCCCTGTTCACCCATATGCAAACAGTGGGAACAGCGTACTGAAATCACAAACAGGAGGTATTCTCTCATGTATCGTACCGCAACTGGAGAAGAGGTCTTCGTTGTTGATTGCCACTCACATTTCTGGGATGCCAGTCCCGAAAATCAGGCCAACAAATACGGGCGCGGCTGGATCGATTGCTTCTACGCCTACCACAAAAACCTCTCGCCCGCCGAATACGTCTGGGACCTGACCCACTATGAGAAGTATTCTGCCGACGACATGGTTCATGACCAGTTCGTCAAGGGCTACGTCGATCTGGCGATTCTACAGCCTACTTATCTGATCGACTTCTACAAAAACGGCTTCAACACCATCGAACAGAACAGCGTGATGAAAAAGGCTTATCCCGACCGCTATATTCTCAACGGGGCCTTTGACCCGCGCGATGGTGAGAAGGGGCTGGATTATCTGCGTCGCCAGAAAGGTGAGTGGGACATCCAAGGCGTCAAGCTCTATACGGCTGAATGGCGTGGTAGCTCAAAGGGGTACAAACTCTCCGACCCGGAGTCCTACCGCTTCCTCGAAGAATGCCTCAAGCTCGGCATCAAAAATATCCACGTCCACAAGGGGCCGACGATCTATCCGCTCAACCGCGATGCCTTTGATGTTGCCGATGTCGATGATGCCGCCTCCATGTTCACCGACCTCAATTTCATCGTCGAACATGCCGGTCTGCCGCGCATCGAAGATTTCTGCTGGATCGCCACCCAGGAGAGCAACGTCTATGCCGGTCTGGCCGTGGTATTGCCCTTCATCCATTCACGCCCGCGCTACTTCGCCGACGTGATGGCTAATCTACTCTTCTGGATCGGCCCGGACAAGATTCTCTTCGGCAGTGACTACGCTATCTGGGAACCCAAGTGGCTCGTCGAGCAATTTATGGCATTCGAGATGCCCGAAGACCTCAAAGCCGAGTATCATGCCGAACTGACCATGGAAGACAAACGTAAGATTATGGGTCTGAACGCTGCGCGCCTCTACAATATTAATCCAGAGGAACAGATGGCAAAGGTGCGCAACGACGCACTCTCTCAGCAAGCGAGGCAGCTCTATGCCGCATAGTGATGTCTCACTCACTGAGCAGCGCACTCAGCAGGGAGCCGTCACAGAAAATCAGGTCTATACAGCTATCGCCGACGTACTCGATCCAGAACTGGACGAGTCGTTGGTGAAGCTGGGCTTCATCGATAGCGTGCAGATCGATGGAGCCGATGTGACCATCATCTTTAAGCTGCCCACGTTCTGGTGCGCTCCCAATTTCGCCTACCTGATGGCCTCGGATCTGAAAAAACAGGTTCACACGCTCCCTGGTGTGCGTCAGGTGCGCGTTGTCCTGCTCGACCACTGCGCCGATGAAGAGGTCACGCATGGCGTTAACCAGAACCGCTCGTTTGCCGAGATTTTCCCAGAGGAGTCTACGGAAGACCCTTACCTGGAAGATTTACGACGAACATTCTTGCGCAAGGGCTTCCTGATGCGCCAGGACGCACTGATCCGTGCTCTGCTCAAAGCCGGGTTGGACGAACCACAGATCGCCGCTCTACGCCTGCGCGACATGCAGATCGACGAAAGAGCCAATCAGGTTCTTATCAATGTTAACGGAAACGTGCTATCGCTGGACAACGTGGTACAGAGTGCCAGTAAGTATCTGCAACGACGTAGCGCACTTGCACTGAGTATGCTACCAGATGACGCGCTTATCATCGACGATCAAGGCGTACCTCTTCAAGCTGGCCACTTGAAAGAGTTTTTACGCCGCTCACGCTCCATACGTATGAACATTATGTTCAACACGTCGCTCTGCAAGGGTCTGTTTCAGACCCGCTATGGCACGCAGACTGCTCAGACACCTGTAGAAGAAGGAGAAATGCTATGAAGGCAGTCCGGCTCCTCGAATACAATCAGTTACCGAAGGTCATGGAAGTTCCTGAACCAAAGATCACCGGCCCATTCGATGTCATTGTGCGCATAGGTGGTGCGGGCCTCTGTCGCACCGACCTGCACATCATCGAGGGCCAGTGGGCCGAGAAGTCCGGTGTCACCTTGCCCTATACGCTCGGTCACGAGAATGCCGGTTGGGTCGAAGCAGTCGGCTCCGCCGTTAGCAACGTAGCAGTGGGCGATACGGTGATTGTCCATCCCCTCGTTACTTGCGGCTTCTGCCGGGCCTGCCGTGCGGGCGATGACATGCATTGCAGCAACTCGGCCTTCCCCGGTATCTCTGTCGATGGTGGTATGGCAAACCTGCTCAAAACCAGCGCGCGCGCCGTTGTCAAGCTAGATTCCAGCCTCGCACCCAAAGACATTGCCGCCCTGGCCGACGCCGGTCTGACCGCCTATCACGCGGTCAAAAAAGCCGCTGCCATCCTCTATCCCGGTACAAAGGCCGTCGTCATCGGCGCGGGCGGCCTGGGCCACATCGGCATCCAGTGTCTCAAGGCGCTCACCCCCGCCGAGATCATCGTCGTTGACCGCTCCGAGGCCGCGCTGGAACTGACCAGAAGCATGGGCGCGGACTACACCGTGCAGGCCAATGGGAAGCAAGTACAGACCGTCAAGGACATCACCAATGGACAAGGGGCCGAGGCCATCATCGATTTCGTGGGCGAAGGTGGTGCCATTGAGGATGGTGTCGCCATGCTGCGCCGCGCTGGCAGCTACTACGTCATCGGCTACGGCGGTCGGCTCAATGTGCCCACCATCGACATCATCTCGACCGAGATCAACTTCATCGGCAACCTCGTCGGTACCTACAACGATCTCGTTGAACTGATGACATTGACATCTCAAGGCAAGGTAACTCTGCACACTGCCATCTACCCGCTCGATGCCGCCCTGGATGCCATTCACGACCTGGACAGCGGCAAACTGCGTGGGCGCGGTATTCTGGTACCATAAAATCATGCTATCACCAACCAGGAAGCACGCTTCCTGGCTGGTGATAGTATTATCTCTCCCCACTCAACAAGAAGAATCTTTCCTGCTTCCACCACATTGCATCTTGAGATATTCACAAAGAGTACTTTGAAGCACGGCTGGACGGCTACCGTCCAGTTTGGCTCTTTAGCCAGCACGACGAAAAAGCTGCCGCAGCATTCTGTATCATTGGTGATTTGCATCCGGTTGCCTGAGTATTGGCGTAGCCCGTTCATCACATAGAAAACTAGCACTTGGAATAGCTACTCTCCCATACATCGTGGATAGATGGCTTGATTGAGAACAAAAGCATCTAAGTTAGGACATATGACTCACTCGCTATACAAGAGTTTGGGTTTATAGTATAGTAGTAGGCAAGTTCAACCGTTTGAAAAACTGTGGAAAGCTGTAATCATAGAGAAAAGCTGTATGAACAACGATAGCAATTTAGCCCAGGCTGTTCCCACTATGCTTGGCCGCTACCGACTGTTGCGCAGCCTCGGTCACGGCGGCATGGGCGATGTCTGGCTGGCAGAGGATGAACGCCTGCGCCGCCAGGTCGCCATCAAAACGCTGCCGTCGCATAATCAGGGCGACAGAGAATACGCGCAACGTTTCGAGCGTGAGGCGCAGGCCGCCGCCGCGCTCAATCACCCCCATATTTTGCCTGTGCATGACTACGGCACCCAGGCACTCCCCAATGGACAGGCGATTACCTACATCGTTATGCCCTATATCTCTGGTGGCTCGCTGGCAGACCGCATCAAAACCTATGCCGTCCAAAATATCAGTATGCCTCTGACTGAAGCGCTCAATTATCTCGCGCAGGCCGCCGATGCGATTGACTACGCGCACAGCCGGGGCATCATTCACCGCGACATCAAACCCGGTAACATGCTCTTGACGACCGATAACTGGCTCCTGCTGGCAGATTTTGGTATTGCACGTATCCTCTCCGCCAGCGAGCAACTGACCAGAACCGGCACCGGCATCGGCACGCCCGACTATATGGCCCCGGAACAGGCGCAAGGCCACGCCGAAATGGCGAGTGACAATTACAGCCTGGCCGTTATCGCCTATCAACTGCTGGTTGGCAGGCTGCCGTTTAAAGCGGAGAACAGCTACGCGACCACCATTCAGCACCTGACCATGCCGCCGCCGCCACCTCGTCAATTCAATCCCACCCTTTCTCTGGCCTGCGAACAGGTGTTATTGCAGGGACTCGCTAAAAGCCCGGCGCAGCGTCTGCCATCCGCGCGTGCCTTTGTTGCCGCCTTACAACAGGCCACCGCCAACGCGCCCTACGAAGCGACGCTACTGCCTGCACAGTCAATCTATACCGGAAATCTTACGCCTCAACAGTCATCAATAAACAGTGCAGTGTCGTCTACACTCCCTACGATGCCGGATACCACTGCCACCAGCATAACACCTCAACCTCTGGCACGCGCCGGTCTGACACGCCGCCAGCTTGTCATAGGCGGCGGCATCACGCTGGTTGTCGTACTTGCCGGATCAGGAGCTGGATTATGGGCACTAACAAAACAGAACGGGACCCTATCACTACATCAGCAAACATCACACGCTAATGCTGGCTCCAGTCCTACATCACACAATCCTGATACACCGGTTTTGACGCTCCTCGGTCACAATCACCCGGTTTCCACACTCGCCTGGTCGCCGACAACTACTATGCTGGCCTCGGCAGGTTCTAACGGCGATGGACAGGTTTTTCTGTGGGATGTCGCAACGCTTTACCGGCAGGCAACAGCTTCACCACACTATGCAGCGCGGCAACAATTCTCTGGAGCCGCCAATAGCCTGTTACTGGCCTGGTCTTACGATGGAAGTAAACTGGCTATAGGAAATACCGGTGGAACGGCTAATTTGACCAATCTCGCCTCTACTACAAACATCAGCGTCTATAGCAGCGACCTCAGTGGCTACGCGCCTGGCTACAATGCCAATTTTGTCGTGAACAATAGTAGCGCCCTTGACGCCCTGGCCTGGACAACTGACGGTTACTTGCTCGGTATAACATCTTCTTCCCTTTCCTCTCTCTCGTCAAATGATATACTGTATGTGTGGGATAACCAGCACCCACAGCAACAACCGGCGGCTATCACACTACCTTTCCTTCTACAGACCTCATCAGCGATTCCATCGATAAACTTTGGGCCATTTGCCCCCTCACCTCATGATGCTCATACACTCGCTCTTGGGACAACTAACGGTGTTGTCCTCGGCACACTTAATTTCAGTGGCTATGCTCCAGGTGCAGGTGGCACCGGACAAAATGTCTCCTTCAAACAAAATCACGTACTACAATTAGTAGGACAGCAAGATGGCTACGATCCCATTGGCGCTATTACCTGGGATCATGGTGGCACCTATCTGGCAGCTATCGCCGATCCATCATCCAACCCTCAGATAATTACTATCTGGAACGTTCCATCGCAGCAACAATACAATCCACGCGCATTACCGACACAGGCCGCAAGCATGACGGCGCTGGCCTGGTGTCCGGCACCGGCTTCAACGCTTCTCGCGGCAGGCACTACCGGTGGGCAGGTCTATATCTGGGATTTCAACGGCAATACCGGTCCGGTACGCACATTACAGGGCATCAATGCCACTATCACAGCGCTGGCCTGGTCGGCAGATGGTCAGTGGCTGGCAGCGGGCTATAACGATACGAATGATAGTATTCTCGTTTGGAAAATCTCGTGAGGTTCGTATTATGAGCGCAGAGAACGCAGACGCTTCCATCAATCGACAGGGACAGATGCTCGGTCGCTATCGACTATTGCGTCTTCTGGGACGCGGCGGTATGGGCGAGGTATGGCTGGGCGAAGATACACAATTGCATCGGCAGATTGCCGTCAAACTACTCCCAGCAGTACATGCCACCGATCAACGCTATTTGCAAGATTTCGCCTATGAAGCACGCGCAGCGGCGGCATTGGAGCATCCACATATCTTGCCGGTGCATGACTTCGGTGAACAGCAACTTGCCAATGGAACTACTCTCACGTATTTAATCTTACCCTATATCACCGGTGGCTCCCTGCGAGATCGCCTGCGCGCCGTCACGGGGCCACTGCCGGTACAGGAGAGCCTGCACTACCTGCGTCAAGCGGCCCAGGCCATTGATTACGCTCATAGTCGGCAGGTGTTACACCGTGACATTAAACCCGCCAACATGCTCCTGCAACAGGACTGGCTCCTGCTGGCCGATTTCGGCATCGCCAAACTCCTCGGCAACAACACAGAACACGGACAGACCCATGCTGGCGCAGGCACCCCGGACTATATGGCTCCCGAACAGATTCATGGACACGCCCAGCCTGCCAGTGACCGCTACAGCCTGGCGATTGTCGCCTATCAGCTTTTGACCGGCCAGTTGCCGTTCAAGAGTAACAGTCCCTATGAGACACTGCTGAAACAACTACAAACCCCACCGCCGTCGCCACGCCAATTTAACCCGCAGCTTCCCTCAATGGTCGAGTTCACCCTGCTCCGCGCGCTCTCTAAACGCGCCGAGGCGCGTCCGACTTCCTGTATCGCGTTTGTTGAGGAACTGGAACGGGGCTGGCAAACCGAGCGCGAGCTACTTCAAATGCAACAGGGCGATCCCGACGCAACTGTCCTGGCTCCCTGGAGTCGCCGTCGCCTGGAATCCCAGGCCCTCGCATCCATACCTCCATCATCACCTTCTGACGCAGTTCCTCCACCAGCGTCTCATCCTGGCAATTTTCCACCGGCGCAGATGCCTCCATCCACACCTGCCACTTATAACAACGGGCCATCAATGTTACCAGTGACCATGCAGGCTCCGCCCGTATCGGCAATGCAGACATATTTAACGGGATCATCAGGTTCAGGTAATCCCTCTTTCCAACCATCTTCTACACCTGACACACTCGCACCTCCAGCGACAAAAGTCAATCGTCGTCGTCTCCTGGTCGCCGGAGGCGTCGGGGCCACGATACTGATTGCCGGTGGCCTGACCTTGCCGTTCTTGCTCCACCCATCCCATCCTGGAACAGCTACTAACAGCAAGCCAGCACCAGGCCCTCACAAACTTACCAAGGGTACACCGTTACTCAGCCTAACGGGCCATACTGATGCGGTCTGGAACGTGGCCTGGCATCCCTCCGGGCGCTATCTAGCAACGGCAGGCGATGACACCAGAGTTATGCTGTGGGATGTTGCCAACCTGCTGAAGCAAAACAACAAGCAGCTACAAACCGTATCCACACCGCTTAAGCAGTGGAAATTTGCAGACATTATCGAGAGTGAGGGCATTAGCTGGTCGCCGGATGGGCGCTATCTGGCAGTTGCCACCGTAACCGAACAAAACGCTTTTCACGTTATCGATGTTTTTAAGAGTGGTCAACCAATTACCTACAGCGACACTCAGAGCAACCTTATTACGCCCTCTTTTAATTATCTTGCCTGGTCGCCCGACGGTGCGCTCATTGCTACGACCATCGCTTCTCAAGAGTCGGTCGCAATCTGGCAATCTGGTCATACGCAACAGCCGCTTAAGATACTCAGCACGAACGTGCCGACAGGAACAACACCAGGGGTAGCAGTAAGTGAGATCGCGTGGTCGGCAAAGGGCACGGCTCTAGCCGGCATCACTAACGACAATCATGTGCTGGTCTGGCAAGGACACAACGGTACTGTAGTGGATACGCTGAATCTCCCCAATCGCTTCCCCAACCTCACCAGTGTGATAATTTTGAAAAATGCCATCGATTGGTCGCCAACTAACCCTGACCAACTGGTGGCAAGCGATATCGACATTGCTACTGTCTGGGATGTACGACAAAAACAACCATTGCTTCTATTAGGAACAGATGATCCCAACGCGCTGCACGGGCCTAAGAGCGTGAACGGCATTACCTGGGTACCTAACATCACGAGTGCGGCCTGGTCGCCCAATGGACGCTATATCGTCGGCTCCTATGGGCACAGCCTCAACATCCATGTGTGGGATATACAAACGTTGAGCAAAACGCCTTCCGCCACCACCGTCCATCCCGAACATCTGCTCTTCCCCAACTCAAGCACACTACCGGGGCATAGCGCAGCCATCATTGACGTGACCTGGTCGCCGGATGGCCGCTATCTCGCCAGCGCCTCGTTCGACAAAACCGCCATCATCTGGCAAGTCGATGCTGCATGAACATGGTACAATACAGCCGAAAGAACATCGATAAGCCATGAGCGGGAAGGAAACGGACAGGTTATGCGCATTATCTCTCTGCTGGCCAGCGCGACCGAGATGATTGCAGCTCTCGGTTGCCTGGATCAGATGGTGGGGCGCTCGCATGAATGCGATTACCCGCCAGAGGTACAACAGTTGCCGCTGGTCAGTACAGTACAGATTAATGTTGAGGGCAGCAGCCGCGAGATTGATCAACAGATCAAACAGATGGCGCAAAGCAAACAGGATGTCCAGGGAGATGCGTTAAGAGCTTTGAGCATCTATCGCATTGATATAGATCTGTTGCAGCAGCTACAACCCGATGTCATCTTCACACAGACCCAGTGCGAGGTTTGTGCCGTCAGCGAGCGCGACGTGACATTAGCCCTGCAACAGGTGACAGGGCTACACCCGCGTATTGTCTCTCTGGCTCCCTACCGCCTCAGTGACGTATGGGAAGACATGCTGCGCGTCGGGCAGGCGCTTGGTCGTTCCGAGCAGGCACAGCATCTGATCGACGGTTATCAGCAGCGTCTCAATCGTTTACGCGAGCGAACACAACGTTTGAGCGCGGAACAAGGACGCCCCCGTGTCGCAGTGCTGGAATGGCTTGACCCGTTGATGGCCGCAGGTAACTGGACACCCGAACTGGTAGACTATGCTGGTGGCACAAGCATCTTTGGCGAGGTTGGCACACATTCGCCCTGGCTGAGCTGGGAAGAGCTGCAAAAAGCCGACCCTGAGATACTCATTCTCTCGCCTTGCGGCTTCTCGCTGGAACGCACAATGGCCGATGTACCGCTTTTACAGCAGCATCCTGGCTGGAGCGACTTGCAGGCAGTACATGATGGGCGCGTCTACCTGATTGACGGAAATTACTACCTCAATCGCTCTGGCCCGCGTCTGGTTGAATCGGCTGAGATGCTGGCCTGCGCGTTATGGGGTGAGCAAGCGGGTATGACAGTAGATAAACAGGGATTCCGGCAACTCAGCAAGAATGAAATTGGGGCGTGAGTGTTCACACCCCAACTGATTTATTATTCTTGCTGTCGGCGAGGCGCTGCCGCCCAGAAGAGACCCAGGACAGCAAGCAAGAACAGGAAGATCATCAGCGTCATGATGCCATTGACCACCCCGGCGATAGGCCATTGGAAGGCTGCTGCACCAACAAGAAACAACAACCATAATACACCAAGCGCAGGGAAGACAAGCAAAATATTATAGCGCGCATTCGCTGAGAGAGAACTGCGGCGACGGCGTGACACAGACTCACGCGCAACAATTTCAAAATCTGTATCGAGTGGCTCCATGCATACCTTTCCTTATTAGCAAGTTTAGCTTATCATGCCGCCCCTTGCAAACACGCAAGCACAAACACCGGCGCATATGCAAGTGCGTTTAAAAAAGATAATAGCCTCCCGCTCTGGTAACGAGCTTAGGATCAAGCAGGCAGGCCACCGATGATGATGGCCCCTTCTGTCCTATTATAGTCCTTCCATTCACTTCACGCAACCGCTTTGGCCTCCGCGTGCAAGGGAAATAAAAAAGGCCCCAAACGGCCATCAGACGGGTATTGAAGTAGAGGATGTGCAATTACTGGTACCACATGGGGCGGGATCATGAATGGAAGGAAGAGCAGCGAGCGAGGTTGAGCGAAGCATCCTGAAGTAGTGGCGTAGCTCACGGACACTTACCTGGTACATATCACCATCGACCGATGGAGTAATATGTCCTTCAGCTATAGCGCTACAGAGATCAGCAAGAGTGGGGATACGGTCGGACATGTAGACACCTCCCTACAGACTACTGTGAGACTTTTACCTGTGATAGAGCTATCAACCAGATTGGAGCCTCTACCACTACTACGGGTACAGACATCTTCCAGTTTCAGCTCAAATCAGCACTACGACGGTTCTGAAGTCGGGCAGAACTGCCTGACCTCAGTCTCTCTAGTATCTCTGGCCTGTCACTACCTCCTCATGTCGTAGGGGCGTGATTCATCACACCCAGCTTACCATGCCTCAAAGAGCCTCTTCACTTTCATCCGCATCACCACGATCTATGATCGCTTCTTCGTCATCAAGCAGCCCTTTGATAGGATCAATATACATCATTTGGTGACTCAGGTCAACCTGCTTAACGATCTCTTTAATAGCCGGAATCAATACCTCACGCTCATCTTGCGTCTTAATCACATAGACATCATTGCTGCCGGTGGGGATAATATCGATCACATTACCGACTGCTTGCCCACTGAGGGTCACGACTTGCAGGCCGATAATGTCGTGCAGGTAGTAAGAGTCGGGGGGTAGCTCGGCCAGCGCCTGCACGGGGATGATAATATCGAGGTTACGCAACGCCTCGGCGGTTTTGACATCATCAATGCCCACCAGCTTTAAAACGACCATGTCCCCCTTATAAGAGCGCACTGTCCTGATCTTATAGGCGATATGGCTACTATCTCGCCGGACATAGATGACAGTAAGCTGTGAGAAGCGATCAGGGATGTCGCTCAAGGATAAGACTTTTACTTCGCCGTGTATACCAAAAGGGGCCACTATCCTGCCAATAGTAGCCCATTCTGTATTGCTCTGCATGTTCTGGGCTTCTTTATACAATATCTAGCGCGGTATGCCGTCCCTCCCGTGTACCAACGGCACGTAGAAGAGTGCGCATCGCTTTGGCCACACGTCCCTGCCGACCAATCACCTTGCCGAAATCTTCCTGGGCAACATGCAACTCCAGCACCAGAGCGTGCCGGTCATTGCGCACCTCTCGCACTTGCACAGCGGATGGATTGTCCACCAGTGACTGTGCAATATATTCGATCAGCTTTCGCATAGCTTCTTCAACCTGACTTTTTGCTCGTGCGGTTATCACAAAATAACCGACACAAGTCACTTATTACGCACACCCTGTTTTATGCCTGAGCATCAGCCTTAGCGGTCTGGGCAGCCTTTTCTTGCGCAAAACGATCCATCACCCCAACACGCTTGAGTAACTGGGCGACGGACTCCGTTGGTTGTGCGCCATTCTTTAGCCACTTCAAGGTCTTCTCTGCATCGACATGGATAGCGGATGGCTCAACCAGAGGATTATACCAGCCGAGACGCTCGATAAAGCGACCATCGCGCGGTGCATGCGCATCGGCAACGACAATACGATAACTGGGGGCCTTTTTCTTGCCCACACGGGTCAGACGAATCTTTACTGCCATGTTTTCTTCTCTTCACCTCTTCCCCACCTACGGGGATTTTCTCTATCTTTAGATAGTGGCGCACATAAGCACACACATAGACTGTGCGCCCTGTACTGCGGCCAGACTAGAATAGCACGATGCCCCAAAAATGTCAATCTTTTCAGCTTGTTCGAAAGGGAGAACACAAGATAACACAAGATATCGACCCCGGTACCTGATCTCATCCTTATATGTCTCTATTATCTATCTCTCTCTAGTAGTGCCAGTATAAACTTTTCACAGGTGAAGGCTCTCTATGTTACCTTTCCTCCCTATCTTACGTGAAAGATGCAGATGTATGTTCTTTCATAGTAACATATACTTATAACAATAACATTACTCAACAACAGAAAACACGGGATGAACACTTTTTATCACTACCTCTTTTCTTGCTGCCAGTACCGAGAAGTTTATATAGATTTCTCAGCTATTTGTGTCTGGCATGTATATAATTAAAAAGGAGTAATATATTATGACAACCGTACCTTCTATTAATGTTCAATTAGAAGGCCACATCTTCGCCGCACAAGCCTGTTCATGCAATTGCGATCCCTGCGTTTGTGACATCCCATGTACCTGTGAGGGCGCTGACGCTTACCTGGGGCCACGCTGGCGTTTCGTCGGTGACAGCATTGAAAAAGGCACAATTAATGGTGTAGACGTTTCACAGCGCATTCTACTCAACCTGGCACAACAACCTTCCGAGGGATCGCCAGAGTGGCAAGAGGCCATTTTGATCGATAACCAGGCCACGTTAGAACAGATACGTGCATTGCTGACGCTATTTGAAGCGCGTCAGAGCAGCGAGCCTGCTCATCAAGATCGTGTTCCCGCCCACCAGCGCCCTGTCTATCTCGTGCCGATGCGCTATACTACCATTGCAGGGCGCGAGACCCTCTGTGTGTCTTTTTCATCTATCTCAAGCTGCACCGTGCGCAGCAATGCCAATGAGCAACCTTTGCATGATTGGTCATATAATGGACATGTCGCCATTCAAACCTCTCTGGATCAATGGCAGCAGACACAATGAAAAACGCAGGTTAACAATATGGGGTGATGCATTGGTTATGTATCACTCCACGCTTTTTGCCAGAAAACGCTACCACATCTTCCTTAATTCAGAAGGAGGTTATTCATTATGGCTCTCGCCAGTAACAGCCTTGCCCCGGCGGCGCGCCATCTACCCACCTGGATCGGTACCTTCCTGCTCGCCTCGCTGGCCTGGATACCAACGCTGCTGCAATCACTGAGCATGCCCCCTATGCCCGGTACCATGGGCATGTCCTTTGCTGCCTTCCTGCTCTTCTGGACGGTGATGATGGCCGCAATGATGTTGCCAGCACTGGCCCCGATGCTTTCGCTCCACCTGGCTGTGTATCGCAAAGATGTCTGCTGCCTCCATCCCATTCTCCGTCTCAGCACCTTTCTGTGTGGCTATCTGCTCTTCTGGGTGTTGATGGGAGTACCGGTATTTTTGCTCGCACTCTGGGCACAAACGCTCGCCATACAGGCCCCCTCGCTGGCAATCCTCGTTGGCGCAGTAACGCTCATCATCGCCGGTGGCTACCAACTGTCACCCCTGCAAGGACGCTGTCTCGCTCACTGCCATCCCTCGACCAAATTGCACTATCGGATGCTTCAGATGAAGTGCCCCACTGCGAGAACGCCAATCCAGGAGGTAGGAGTCGGCTTGCAACACGGTCTTGTCTGTCTGGGGTCATGCGGCGGCCTCATGCTGGCCCTGGTAGCTGCCAGCGTGATGAACGTTCCGGCTATGCTGCTCATCACTCTGCTCGTCTTCGCCATCAAAGTCTGGCGCTATGGCAGAGCGCTCAGCATCATTGCTGGCCTGGGACTGATCTTTATAGGCATCCTGGCCTTGCACTATCCGGTGACACTGATTCCGGGCTTTGTGCTGCCTGGATAGATAGCACTTGCAGTCATCGCGCGTGAAAATATATTCTTTATCCGAAGACGCTAAACCGTTTCATGTCTTAATAAGATATGAAACGGTTTTTTTATAAGACTTTATTCTCCCAACGCCAATTTTTCACCATTCTTTACTACTACATGGTTGCAGAAAGCCGGAAAACTTGACAG